>ERZ808054.28-NODE-28-length-196542-cov-25.203400_pt1 | contig 196542 bp, 193 predicted proteins | sample MGYA00380201_ERZ808054 | MGnify/ENA primary metagenome ERZ808054 (study PRJEB31490, sample SAMN06133419) | mouse gut metagenome | isolation source: Z5_2 | host: mice | place: China: Chengdu | collected 2015-05 ...
TTTTGAGAAGAATCCTTCCCGCTGTCTCTTCCTTTGATGATGCCCTTTATACCGCTTTTCAACTGTGGTGACTATATACTCTGGATTTTTTGAGTTCATGTCTTCATGTTTCAGATGCCTATTTTAGGTCTTTGTCAACGAATATGTCATCTGTTTTTTCAATTCCTGCTTTATATAATTCTTCTGGTTATGTAAGTGAAAATACAGAAGTTAAAAAGTATGGTTGGATGATATATTCTTCTTCTGCTCCTTCTTTATATTCTTCAAATAGTTTTGCTGGTGCAGTTATTACTTATTCTAATTGGGGATCAAGTAGTGCTGCTAAAGGTTTTTCTACGTATAATGCCAAAATTAAACATTATACTGATTATGAATACCGCTGGTCTCCCTCTCAATATGTTCTTGCAGATTTCTCCTACGACAGCTACAAAAACCAATGGATATCCATGCGGATCACGATCTCCGGAGGTAAACTCTATTATTTTGTCAACGGCGACCTGGTGGGCTCCGGCAGCTTCACCAAGCCTACCGCTGACAAGTTTTACATAAAATCTTCCGGCACCGTCTATCTGGACGAACTCCGGGTGACCACTGGTAATCTTTCTTCTACCAATCCTTATACGCCATCCAACGCGCCCTATGATACCAATAAGGTCCTGGCCCTGCCGGATGATCTGAAAGCGAATACCATCTATGTGCAGCACACTATCCCTGTTTCGAATCACCGGATAGGCGGTGTGCGGCCCTCCAATCCCGGGACGGGTTATTTTTATATCCCGCTCCATGAGGATCATACCGGCGGTCAGCCCCAGTTCTACGATGGCAGCAACTGGGTGAACGTGACCGCTATGGTCTATGATGGTAAAGCTCTTCATGACGCTAAGGGCTTTAAGTTCTCCCCGGTGGGCGATTCTCCGGATGTCGATATCGATGCCAAGCCGGAACGTCCGGAGAAACCGGGGGAGGCGGTCGATCCGGACAAGTGTGAGCATGATTGGGAGGTGACCGGGGGCACCAAGTCTACATGTACGATACCCGGTACCGCTGAGTATACCTGCTCCAAGTGCGAGAAGACCAAGACGGAGACCCTGCCGAAGCTGGGCCACGCCTGGGAGGTCAAGCAGTCCGTCCAGACCTCCTATGATGAGGCAGGCAATATCCAGACCCAGGGCTTTACGATCTATCGCTGTACCGCCTGCGGCGAGGAGTACAAGGACACGGACGGCACCGGCCCACCCGGCGGTCCCAGCGGGGACAACGGCAGCGGGGAAGAGGGAGAGACCATCTGGGACAAGCTGGGCGAACTGTTAGGCTCCGGAATAGGCGGTATATTGAAGCTGGCCGAAGCTGTGATCAGCGGCCTGCTGGACGCGCTGATCTCTCTGGTGGACATGCTCACCGGGAAGCTGGCGGACGTGGTAACCGCTGTCATGGAGATCTTCGAGGAAGTCCCTCAGCTGTTCGCCGGATTCCTTGGATTCCTGTCCGCAGTATTTCCATTTTTCCCGCCAGAGATCATGCTGCTGCTGACCTTCGGGATCGCCGCCGTTGTGTTCGTTGGCATCATCAAGGCGATAAGGCGGTGATGGGATGGTCTCAGATGTTGCCGCATTGTTTTCCTGGGTAGTAGAGCTTTTTTCTATCGAGTTCACGATCTATGGCTTTACGTTTTCCATGTGGCAGGTGTTCCTGTTTGATATCGTGGCCGCTATCGTGGCCTGGATCTTAGGGAAGGTGTTTTTAGATGATTGATGTAGACCAGCTGATGCAGGAGTACGGCGTACCGCCGCCGTTTCCGGAGGAGTTTGCCAGCAATGAGGAATATGTGCAGGCTTGTAACCTATGGCTTGTTGGCTTTGAGGCTTATAAACAGGGGAGGCTTTCGGCTATGGAGGCCGCTGCGGACCCACCGGTCGAAGATGAAGCGGCCAGCGGGGAAGGGGAGCCGCCCCATCAGACGGAGGAAGAAGCGTCTGTGGAGGCGCAGGAGCCGGAAGCTGTTCCGGACTTTATCCCATTTTTGGAGGATGATCTGGAGACGGAAGACCGCTATCCTGTAGGCAGCTATATCGATGAGGCCGGAAATGTCTGGTCCCAGGAGGGGGAGCTGCTGTCTCCTGGGACGACTCCGGCCATGGAGCCGGTCGAGGCCCTGGGTGAGCCGGTGACTGGAGAGCCGGCCATAGATACCGCGCTCCTGCTGGTAGATATGTTGGAGGCTCTGACGGGGGAGGAGGGCATGAGCTCTGATATGGATAGTGTCCAGCAGGTCTTGGACCATCCCGCCATGACTACGTCTTTCCAGGATTATACCGTTACTGAGGGCCTGTTGCTCTTACTGCTGCTCGGTGCTTTTGTGGCGGCTTGCGCTAGAATGCTGAAGGAGGGATTCTCGTGGCTGAGGTAGTTTCCGAGTTCTTTACCGTTGTTTGGGTAGATATGGTCCCTCCAGATAATCTGGCGGAGTTGATCCCGTATCTGCTGTCGGTGTTCGTCAGTGTGGCCCTGGTCTCCGGTGTGTTCCGGGTAATTGGGAAGCTGGCGGAGGCCGTCATGGATCATAGGAGGTTTTAATGGCGCTGGTTGTCTTGATCGCCCTGGGCTTTGCCCTGGTCATGTTCCCAACATTGCGATGTGCCGTCTCCCATCCGGTCTCCCTGATCCGCTTCGGCGTGCTGGATCTGCTGGATCATTTCAAGCACCACGAATATGACCGCTGCGGCTCCGGGGAGCTGGTGGCCTATACCGGTCTCTTTGGTAAGGGTAAGACGCTGTCGGCAGTCCATAAGGTGGTAGGCAGCTACAAGCAGTACAACGGCAAAAAGGTCTGGTGTCCCCGCAGAAAGAGGATGGTCACACAGCGGATCAAGGTGATCTCCAATGTGGCCTTGTCCATTCCGTATGAGGATTTTGTCAGCCTGGAGCAGATCGTCCTCGCTGCGGAACGGAACCGGGAGTATGATGACGAACATGATACGCTTACCGTTACGCTGGTGCTGGGGGACGAGTTCAGCGTCCAGATGAACAGCCGGAACTTTAAGACGAATATCGACCCGCTGTTTCTCAATACCATCCTGACTTGCCGCCACTACTACATATCTCTCTATTACACCGCCCAGCGGTTCGGCCATGTGGACGCGCTGCTCCGTCAGGTGACCAGCTATGTGGTGGAGTGCGACAAGCTGTGGCGGTTTCAGCGGCTCTATCTTTATGATGCCTGGGACCTGGAGAATGCCGCCAACAGTCAGCTGGTGGCTCCACGGGGGAGAAACTGCTGGTTTGTCCGAAATAGTGATTATGCCGCCTACGACACCCTGGCTTGTGTCGGCAATCTGAAGAAGGCCATGAAGGCGGGGGAGATGATGACGGAGGAGGAGATTCTGAAGCTCCAGCAGAACTCCCAGCAGAACGGTATGGACGGTGTGGCCAGACCCTCCCGGCGCTGGCTGAAGCTCAGGCGGCAGCAAAGGAAATAGCAGCATCCAGCTTGGGGTGGATGCTGCTAAATAGAAGAATGTTATCTTTGTTAGTGTTGGAGCTTTCTATTGCTTTAACAAATATGCTCTCCAGGTTATTCAGGCATCTCCAGTCTGCGCTGTCAGCCAACCAGGTCAGGTATTTGATCGCGCTGTGGTGAACTCTTCTGTCATGCCTCGATCTATTATGGATTTAACTTCTAGTTTATGGACTATGCGAGAATTTTTTGGTCCGTCAATTTCTCTCTTTTTAATGGCAAGCAAGCATTCTCCGCAGCAGGTACTCAAGAACGCTTCGCACCAGAAGTCGCTGCTGTCTGACCATTTCAGCCAGTAGTCGGGGGAGCGGTATGCTTTTCTAAATTCTGTCTTGCGCATGGGTGGAAGATTTTCAAATTCGCTTACCAGTTTGTATAGGCTGGTTTTATTGGCTTTCAGTCTCAGCATTTTCTCGTCCTCCCAAAATAAAAAGTAGTCGGCCTGCCGAAGTCGGCTGCGGCGACTTCGGTTGGCTCCCGCTTGCACGGTCACTGTCCGGGGTCAAGGGTGAGCGCAGCGAAAGCAAAAAAATTTTCCCAGGTCTGCATCAGACCTGGGGATAGAAGGATAAGGAAAAATTTTTTGCGGCCCTTGACGCTGGATCGTTACCGTGCCACCGTCCCGGTCTTGCCGGGACACCGCTTTGCGCCCCGCGCCAGGCTTTCGATCTCCTGTGCGCTTCAGGAGGAAGATGATTGAAGAATATAAAAATACGTATCGATGATGTATTACAAATCCAGGTCCGGAACCTGGCTGCAGCCGGTTCCTTTGCAATACATGGCAGGGGCAGCAGGGGAGGCCCCGCCGCCAAGGCTTCAGCCGCGGCGGGGTCCCGCTGCTGCCGGATACAGATTGTTGATTTGTGGAAAGGAGAGGGCTGATATGTATGACATTCTTTGGGATGATGTCTTTCAGAGATTTTTTGTGCCCAGCAGGGAAGAGGTCCCAGAGCTGACTGAGGAAGAACTGGCGCGGATCGAGGAGAGGGTGGACTGTTGGCTTATGGATGCCATAGGCATCTTGTAATACAACTTCTGCCTGCTGCGGCGATGATCTGCGCCGGTACCGGGAGGTACTGTATTACACGGGGAAAGTTTCGGCTTTCCTCAACCCCCCGGGGCTAACAGGGGGGTACTACCTACATAAGAGGGGTAGAAAGTGATGAAAAACGCTATCTCTGAAAATGTCATTCTGTTTGATTGGCTCACAGTAAGCTGTAAAGAAGAAGATCCCTGGTACTGGGTCACTCTGCTCCATATGGAGGATGCAGCATGGTCCGCCATGGAGAAGGGGAGATACGGTTACCGGAACGGTCTCTATTTCGGCAGCATCTCTATCTTTTACGACGGTAATCCCGGTATGGGGATCTGTCTGGACATGTCAGGTCAGGGATGTCGGACTTTTGAGGAATATGGCAGCGGTGACTTTATTGGGCTGTTTCATCTGTTTTCTCAGGATGAGCGCTTTCATATCACCCGCTTGGATGTGGCTTTTGACGACCATGCTGGGATCCTGAACATCCACCAGCTGTTTAGGGACACCGACAAACGCGGAGATGAAGAAGATAGTGATGATGAAATAGTAGAGCAGCAATTTATTAGTAAATTTAGAAAGAGTAAGATTGAAAAGGAATTTGATAATGGTCGTCCTGGTATTACAATTTACCATGGCAGTAAAAGCAGTGATGTTTTGATCCGGATCTATGACAAAGCAGCAGAACGCGGTCTGCCCAAAACCCAGCACTGGATCCGGGTTGAGCTCCAGCTCCGGAGGGAGCGGGCTGCTCAGTTTGCTTTCGCCGCCGTCTCGGAATCCATTGGGACCCTGTTCCGCGGGGTCCTGGTCAACTATGTCCGTTATGTGGATGATCCGGGTACCGACAGCAACCGCTGGCGCTGGCCTATGAAGTCCTATTGGGAGGATCTGATCGACCAGGCCGGGCGGATCACGCTCTTTGTCACGCCGGGAGTGGAGTACAACATCCGGCAGCTGGACCATTATGTCTTTGATCAGGCTGTCAATGCTATTGGGGCCTCCATAGATATCTATGGAGCACCATTCTTTATGGAACAGATTCAGAGGAAGCGGTCCGAAAATCCAAAATACAGAAAGTTGGTGGAACAATATGGCAAAGACAAATCAAAAATGCGTGAGGCTTTCCGACAGGGTGGCGAAGTACATAGAGGGCTACCGGGGGGAGAACTTCTCCCAGAAGCTGGAGAACTATGTGCTGGATACGGAGGAGCGCCGGGAACAGCTGGTACTGGATTGGGAGCGTCTGAGTGCGGAGATTCGGGACAAGCGGCAGGAGCTGGGACAGCTGCGGAGCAAGCTGCAAAAGGTGTCGGAGATTGACAGACGGTTTGACGCGCTGGTAACGGCACTATTGGCGCTTGTGGATTCGTAACGGGTATGGTATAATCTTGAAAACACAGAACACAGAAAGGAGGAAGCCTTGCAGGCACGGATATGGCCGTGCCGGTAGACGCTCCAGGCCCAGGGGGAAGGGGCGGAAATTGGTATAGATACAATTGAACAAAATAAAAATTTTGTTCAATTGGGGGGAGGGGAAAACCCATATTAAGGCTTGCAAGGCGCTATCATGACAGATTACCGTGACGAAGCCCCGCAGATCCTCTGTGACTTTCTGTCCTATCATGAGAATATCAAGGCCCATTCTCAGAAAACGGTCGATGAGTACTTTCTGGATCTCCGGAACTTCTTTCGCTACATCAAACAATCCCGGGACCGGTCTCTGCGGGATTTGGACTGGGACGAGATATCGATCATGGATGTGGACGTTTCCCTGATCCGCTCGATCACGCTGACGGATGTCTATGGATACCTGACCTATCTCAGCCGCGACCGGGCCCAGCAGCCCAACAGCGATAAAACGAAATACGGTCTGACCGCCACTACTAGAGCGCGGAAGATCGCTACACTTCGTTCATTTTTTAACTATCTCACCCGGAAGGCCCACCTGCTGGAGGAAAACCCCATCAAGGACTTGGATTCGCCCAAGTTGAAAAAAACGCTGCCGAAATATCTAACGCTGGATGAGAGCCTGGAGCTTCTGGAGAGCGTGACGGGGACCAATCAGGAGCGGGACTACTGTATTTTGACCCTCTTCCTCAACTGCGGGCTCCGTATCTCCGAGCTGATCGGATTGGATATTTCAGACATTCAGGGGGACGCCCTGCGGGTGCTTGGTAAAGGAAACAAGGTACGTATCGTCTACCTCAACGACGCCTGCAAGGCGGCGCTGGAACGCTATCTGGAAGTCCGCCGTCCCATCGCCGGACGGGATCAGAACGCCCTGTTCCTCTCCAGCCGTGACCAGCGGATCAGCCGCTCTAACGTTCACGCGCTGGTAAAGAAGCACCTGTCTCAGGCCGGTCTGGACAGCACCCAGTATTCCTCCCACAAGCTCCGCCACACCGCTGCTACACTGATGCTGCAAAACGGCGTGGATGTGAAAGCGGTCCAGGAGGTCCTGGGCCATGAGCATCTGAACACCACGGAGATATACACCCACATCGACAACGAGGCGCTGCGGGTAGCCGCCAGGGCCAATCCGCTGGGACGGGTCAAGCCGAAAAAATAGAGGACGCCGCCGCTGGAAAACGGCGGTATCCCCTGCTGTGCCGTGGTCACCGGCGCACGCCAATGAAGTGGAGAAACCGGATACCTTGGTAGTCATAGGTGCTGAGAGGCCGGTTGTAGGCGTCGTAGCTGTGGGCTGCGATCAGCACATCCGCCGGACGCAGGGCGGGACGGCGCAGAAGGCGTACCACCACCGGGGAGTGATTCCAGTTTTCGCCGTCAAAGGACAGCTGGACCACGTCCCCAAGCTCCAGCTGGCTGATGGAGGCGTTCAGGGCGACGGGGCCCGGGTTCTGCGCCTCTCGGGTCATAAAGCGGTAGAAGTATTCCACCCCCGTCCAGGCGGGCGCTTTGTTGTTGGCGTCGATGTAGTACCAGCCGAAGTCCTTCTCGTAGTTCATCACGCCGCTTCCGGCGTAGACGCACTGGGAGGCGAAGTTGGTGCAGTCTCCCCCGATGTGCTCGTAGTCGTAGAACGCCGGGTTCCGGCCATAGGCCCAGCGGCGGGCGTACCGCACTGCCGCGGCGCGGTCATAGGGAAACAGGCCCCGGCCATATGTTTCGTCCATAATCAGATCACCCCTTCCGCACAGTATATGCGGGAGAGGTGATCTTGGGTATACCGGTCAGATATTCTTCCGGTTGATCCGCAGGGTATTCAGGACGCACAGCATACACACGCCCACGTCGGCGAACACGCCAGCCCACAGCTCTACGTGCCCCATGACGGAGAGGATCATCACCAGGACCTTCACCGCGATGGCGAAGACGATGTTCTCCGTAGCGATGCGGTTGGTGCGGCGGGCGATGCGGATGCCGGAGGCGATCTTGCTGGGCTCGTCGCCCATGATGATGACGTCCGCCGTCTCAATGGCGGCGTCCGCGCCCAGACCGCCCATGGCAATGCCGATATCGGCGGAGGCCAGCACCGGGGTATCGTTGATGCCGTCCCCGGCGTAGAGCAGGCGGCCCTTGCCGGTCAGCTGATCCCGCAGGCGGTTCAGCTCCGCCAGCTTATCCTGAGGCAGGAGCTCGCCGGATGCCTGGTCCAGGCCGATCTCCCGGGCGATCTCCGTCACCACCGGTTTGCTATCGCCGGAGAGCATGGCGGTCTTCCGGATGCCCAGAGAACGGAGGGCGGAGATGGCCGCTTTCGCGTCCCGCTTCGGCGTGTCCCGCAGCAGGACGGCCCCCTGGTAAACGCCGTCCGCCGCCACATATACCGCCGTGGCGGCGGCAGACGGAGCCTCCGGCAGGGAGACGCCCTCCTCCAGCAGGTACTCCCGCTTCCCTGCCAGGACGCGGCGGCCGCCAGCCGTTACGGAGACGCCGTGGCCGGGGACTTCCTGGTATCCCTCCAGGGCGGCCTCGTCCAGGGGCTTGCCGTAGGCGGCGAGGATGGACTGGGCAATGGGATGGGTGGAACGGCACTCCGCCTGGGCGGCCAGCTCCAGCAGCATTTCCTGGGAAACGCCGTCCGCCAGGAGACAGCCGGACACGGAGAACCGGCCCTCGGTGAGGGTGCCGGTCTTGTCGAAGGCCACGATCTGGGCCTCCGCCAGGGTCTCCAGGTGGTTGCCGCCCTTGACCAGGACGCCCTCGCGGGAGGCCCGGCCGATGCCGGCGAAAAAGCTGAGGGGCACGGAAATCACCAGGGCGCAGGGACAGGAAATAACCAGGAAGCACAGGGCGCTGTAGATGGACTGGCTCCAGGGCATCAGGCCGAACAGAGGTGGGACTACCGCCACGATAGCCGCCGCCAGGCAGACGATGGGCGTATAGACCCGGGCGAAACGGGTGATGAACTTCTCGCTGGAAGCCTTTTTCTCGGAGGCGTGTTCCACCATCTCCAGGATCTTGCTGGCGGTGGACTCGCCGAAGGACTTCTCTACCCGGATCTCCAGCGCGCCGCCGAGATTGATGCAGCCCGCCATGACCGGCTGTCCGGGGCCGATGTCCCGGGGCATGGATTCACCGGTGAGGGCCGCCGTGTCCAGCTGGGACGATCCCACCAGCACGGTGCCGTCCAGGGGGACTTTTTCGCCGGGGCGCACCAGGATCGTCTGGCCCACCTGTACCTGGGCGGCCTCCACTTCCCTGCTCTGGCCGTTCTCCAGCAGATTGGCGTGGTCGGGGCGGACGTCCAGCAGGGCGGAAATGGATTTGCGGGAGGAGGACACAGCCTTGGTTTGCAGGTACTCGCCCAGACGGTACAGCAGAAACACCATGACGCCCTCGGGGATCTCGCCGATGCACACCGCGCCGATGCCCGCGATGGCCATCAGGAAGCTCTCGCCGAAAACATCGCCGCGGCGGATGTTGTTGACGGCTTCGACCATGATCTCGGCGGCCGCGACCAGAAAAGCCACCAGGAGGACCGCCATGGAGATCCAGGCGGGGTCGGGAAGGAATACTTTCAGCAGTACGCCGGCAGCCAGCAGTACCGCGCCTGCCGCGAGGGTCAAAAGCTCCTTTTTTGCTTCTTCGGGGTCCTGCTCATGGTTGTGGTCATGACCGCAATTGCAGCCATCGCCGTGGTCGTGGTGGTGGCCGCAGCAGTCACCGAGATGATGGTCGTGGTCATGACCGCAGCAATGGTCATGGTGATGCTCGTGATCGTGGTCGTGGCCGCAGCAATGATCGTGGTGATGTTCATGATCATGATGATGCTCGTGTTCATGGCCGTGGTCGTGATGATGGTGCTCGTGCTCTTCGTGTCCGTGGTGGTGCTCATGGTCATGGGTATGGACATGAGCGGCCTGCTTTTCTTTCTCTTCCATTGGTCATCCCTCCATTTCTTCCATGACATGGTCAAAGGCCATGGCAAAGATCTGTCCGATATGCGTGTCATCCAGGGCGTAGTAGACCACCCTTCCCTGCTTGCGGCTCCTGACGATCCGGGCGACCTTCAAAAGCCGCAGCTGGTGGCTGATGGCGCTCTGGGTCATGCCCAGCAGCGCCGCCAGGTCGCACACGCACATCTCCTCGATGTTCAGCGCGCAGATGATTCGGGCCCGGGTGCTGTCCCCGAAGACCTTGAATAGCTCAGAGACCTCGTAGACCGGCTCCTCGTCCGGCATTTTTTCCTTGACCCGGGCCAGCACGTCCTCGTGGATGACGCTGACCTCGCAGGTCTCGATGGTGGTTCGATCCATATCCTTGACCTCCCTGCTGCATGTTTGAACAGATGAATATATGAGCAATTGCTCATGTTTCGTATTATACACGCCACGGAGGATTTGTCAAGAGGGATATGAAAAAAATCCGGCAGAAAAAAATCACCGGCAGTCCTTGTTGGGACTGCCGGTGCCGCGCGTCGAAATTAAAGGAGGTAGTTGTTTTCTTTATTCGCCGGCTGCAGCGCTTTCAGCTTATAGGACGCAAAGCCTTCCACCACAAGGGGTTCCTGTTGGCAGAGCGCCTCCGCTTCCTCGTAGCTCTCCGCACGCAGGATATACATGCCGGCAACGCCGGGGTAGCCCTTGAACACGCCAGCAAGCTCGATATGGCCCGCTTCGTCCAGACTTTTCAGGTTGGCGACATGCCGCTCTACCGCGGCCTTCGTGAGCCGGTTATATGTTTTGGTCTTTTCTATGAACATGACGTACAGCCATTTTTCCATGGGCCCGCCTCCTTTTGATAGAAGCTCCCGGACCGCCTGCATGGCAGTCCGGGAGCCTTGCATATGAAATGTTCGGTTTTGCGCCGGTCTTACTTAAAACGCCTTGCCGTCGCAGCCCAGGACGTCGATCAGCTTGTGCTTGACCAGCTCCTTGATGGCGGCGCGGGCGGGCTTCAGGTACTCACGGGGATCGAACTTGTCGGGATGCTCGCAGAAGAACTGACGGACGGTGCCGGTCATGGCCAGACGCAGGTCGGAGTCAATGTTGATCTTGCACACGGCGCTGCGGGCGGCCTGACGGAGCTGCTCCTCGGGAATGCCCACGGCATCGGGCATCTTGCCGCCGTTGGCGTTGACCATCTTCACGAACTCCTGGGGTACGGAGGAGGAGCCGTGGAGCACGATGGGGAAGCCGGGCAGACGCTTGACGACCTCGTCCAGGATGTCGAAGCGCAGGGGCGGGGGAACCAGCTCACCCTTCTCGTTGCGGGTACACTGAGCGGCGGTGAACTTGTAAGCGCCGTGGCTGGTGCCGATGGCGATGGCCAGGGAGTCACAGCCGGTCTTGTTGACGAACTCCTCGACCTCCTCGGGGCGGGTGTAGGAGGAATCCTCGGCGGAGACCTGGACCTCGTCCTCTACGCCGGCCAGGCTGCCCAGCTCGGCCTCGACCACGACGCCGTGGTCATGGGCGTACTCGACGACCTTCTTGGTGATCTCGATGTTCTCGGCGAAGGGCTTGCTGGAGGCGTCGATCATGACGGAGGTGAAGCCGCCGTCGATGCAGCTCTTGCAGGTCTCGAAGCTGTCGCCGTGGTCCAGATGCAGGCAGATGGGCAGGCCGGTCTCGATGATGGCGGCCTCCACCAGCTTGACCAGGTAGGTGTGGTTGGCGTAAGCGCGGGCGCCCTTGGAGACCTGCAGGATCAGGGGAGCGCTGACTTCCTTGGCAGCCTCGGTGATGCCCTGGACGATCTCCATGTTGTTGACATTGAAGGCACCGATGGCGTAGCCGCCGTTATAGGCCTTCTTGAACATTTCGGTAGTAGTTACGAGGGGCATGGGTAGAATCCTCCTTATGGTGAAGTTATGTCTATTTTACCACAGTTTCCCAGAATTGCAACAGGGAAGTACAAAAAAAGTTCCGCCGATATAGGCCGCCGCTTTGTCATTTTCGTGGAATCGCTCCATCCAGCAGATCCCTCAGCAGCTCCGGCTCCAATTCAGAAAAAGGGATCACCGGCTCCGGGGATACGGGATGCTCCCCCAAAAGCTTCTCCATCCATATCATATTGTACCAAGTTCCGAACTTATAGCCGCAGCGGCGGAACTCCCCTACCAGCCGGTAGCCCATATGGGCGTGAAATTCCATGCTGTTCCTGTTGAGATGCGGGTCCTCCTCCCCTTCCGGGACGCCGATGCAGGCATTGAGGTTGAAGATGTTCCGCGCCCTGGATACCGCTTCTATCGCGCCATACAGCCGCCGCCCCAGCCCGTTCCGCCGCTGATCTTCCCGCAGATAGATGGTGACCTCCGCCGCCCAGCTGTAGGCGGCCCGGCCAACAAAGCCGCCGGTATAGGCGTAGCCCAGAAGCTCTCTGTCCCGCTCCACAGTAAAATAAGGGTGGTTTTTCAGCGTCCTGACGATCCGCCCTCGAAATTCCTCCAGGCTGGGGACCTCGCACTCAAAAGAGATCGCTGTCTTTTCCACGTACGGCCTGTAAATTTCCAGCAGCTGCGGGGCGTCGTCTGGTCTCGCTGTGCGGAGTAAAATCCCATTCTCTGCCATATTGGACCCTCCATTTCCCTGTTTTCCGCCCCCGATCATACCATATTCGCCCTCTTCCGTCAAGATACCGCCCTGCCCCCCTCCCCTGCCGGTTTGTCGCGCTTCACACCGAACCGCCGGGAAAAAATAGAAGTTCCGTGCAAAAATCCAGTTTACAAAACCGGAAAAAGTTGCTATACTAAACCCAAAAGCAAAGCGGAGCTTTGCGCGGAAAGTTCTTTTGATCCTTTTCTTTCAAGAAAAGGATGTATACCGAAATTTGGAGGATAGAACAATGAACGTATTAAAAGGCGCATGTATCATCGGCCAGTCCGGCGGCCCCACTTCCGTCATCAACGCCAGCGCTTACGGCGTCATCCGTACCGCTCTGGACAACGAGGCCATCACCAAGGTCTACGGCGCGGAGCACGGCATCAAGGGCGTGCTCAACGACCGGCTCCTGGACATGACCCAGGAGGACCCTGCCGAGCTGGAGAATCTGCTCTACACCCCCTCCTCCGCTCTGGGCTCCTGCCGGTACAAGATCGCCGACCCCGACGTGGACGACACCGACTACAAGCGCATCCTGGAGATCTTCAAAAAGTACGACGTCCGCTACTTCTTCTACAACGGCGGCAACGACTCCATGGATACCTGCAACAAGATCAGCAAGTATATGCAGAAGGCGGGCTACGAGTGCCGCGTCATGGGCGTGCCCAAGACCATCGACAACGACCTGTTCGGCACGGACCACTGCCCCGGCTTCTCCTCCGCCGCCAAGTATATCGCTACCTCCTGCATGGAGGTCTACCACGATGCCCGGGTCTATGACACCGGCATGATCTGCGTCGTCGAGATCATGGGCCGCCACGCCGGATGGCTCACCGCCGCCGCCGGTCTGGCCACCGCCATGGGCGCCGGCCCCGACCTCATCTATATGCCCGAGACCGACTTCGACATGGACAAGTTCATTGCCGAGGTGAAGAAGGTCTACGCCGAGAAGGGCAACTGCATGGTGGCCGTGTCCGAGGGCATCCACTACGCCGACGGCTCCTTCGTCTCCGAGGCCAAGACCTCCGCGACCGACGGCTTCGGCCACGCCCAGCTGGGCGGTCTGGCCGCCATGCTGGCCGACATCGTGAAGAAGGAGACCGGCGCCAAGGTCCGGGGCATCGAGCTGAGCCTGCTCCAGCGCTGCGGCGCGCACCTGGCCTCCCAGACCGATATCGACGAGTCCTTCATGGCCGGTAAGGCCGCCGTGGAGAACGCCGTGGCGGGCCTCACCGACAAGATGGTGGGCTTCGAGCGCTGCACCGAGGGCGGCAAGTATGTCTGCAAGACCAAGCTGTTCAACCTTACCGACGTGGCCAACACCGAGAAGAAGGTGCCCATCGAGTGGATCAACGCCGAGCACAACGGCGTGACCCAGGCTTTCGTTGACTACGCCCTCCCCCTCATCCAGGGCGAGACCAAGATGAAGAAGGAGAACGGTCTGCCCCGGTTCGCCAGGCTGAAGAAGGTCCTGGCAAAGTAATTCCCACTTTTCTGGATAAAGAGCAGCCGGTCCCCTTTCCGGGGGACCGGCTGTCTGTATGTCAAAAAACATGTTCCAAAATTGGAAAAAGAGGTCTAATTCGGAATATTACTGTGAAAATGCGTTTTTATTGGGGCTTCGCACTGGCGAAGGTCTTTGCTGTGCAACGAAGGGAAACCGCAGTGACTACTCCGCACGGTAGCGGCCCTGACCGGCGATGCGGACGCTGCGCTGGGCGTGGAGCTCCAGCAGGGCGGCGGCCAGAAGCTCGGGGTCATGGCGGACGTAGCCGTCCCGGACCATGGACACCGGGCGGCTGACCAACTCCACGCCTAATTCGGCGCACTTGGCCTTGTCGTAACGCAGCGGCTCCGCGCCCTCCTGGGCATAGCGCTCCAAGACCTCCGGCGGGATGGCGGAGGAGTTCACCAGGCACAGGGGGAACAGCTCCGGCAGGGAGTGCTGGAAAATGGCACGGATATGGTCGGCGTTGGTATAGCCCTCCGTCTCCCCTTCCTGGGTCATGACGTTGGCGATGTAGACTTTCAGGGCGGAGGATCCCGCAATGGCCTGGGCTACACCGTCTACCAGCAGATTGGGGATGATGCTGGTATAGAGGCTCCCCGGGCCCAGAAGGATCATATCCGCTTCCCGGATGGCCTCCAGGGCGGCTTCCAGGGCGGGGGGATGCTCCGGCAGGAGGCGGACCTGGTGTATGCGGCAGTCCTCCCGCTTCTTGCAGTAGAATATCTTGGACTCCCCTAGAACCTTTGCGCCGTTTTCGAACTCCGCTTCCAGCTGCACATTGCTGGTGGTCACGGGGATCACCCGGCCGGTGATGGCCAGGACCTGGCTCATGCGGCTGACCGCCTGGTCGAAGCTCCCGCCGGAGATGCCGTTGAGGGCCGCCAGGAAGAGGTTGCCGAAGCTCTGGCCCTTCAGAGAGCCCTCAGTGAAGCGGTAGTGGAGCAGCTCCCCCATGAGGGGCTCCACGTTGGCAAGGGCCTCCAGGCAGTTACGCACGTCGCCGGGGGGCAGCATCCCCAGTTCCTGGCGCAGGACGCCGGAGCCGCCGCCGTCGTCCGCCACCGTGACGATGGCGGTGAGATTGTTGGTATGGCGCTTCAGGCCTCGCAGCATGGTGGAAAGGCCCGTGCCGCCGCCGATGGCGGCGATCTTGGGGCCTTTGCCGCTGGGGCCGCGGTAAAGTTGATTTTGATTCATAGGCTCTTCTAATGACCTCATATATAGCGGTACTACAATAAATCAGGTTTTGTGTTAGCTGCTATTGTATGATTAGAGTACGTATTCCAAGTCGGTTCATAGCTATCAACCGCTTGATCACCCCACATGTCCCATCCCGCTCTGTCTCCTCTTGCAAAGATCTCAAGAAACGGTGCTGAGGAGCAGCGCTCAATTAAATTGACAAATTCGTCAGGTTTTCTTGAGTGCTCCCGCTTAATTGAGCGAATAAGATTTACCTGAGATCTGCCCGGATCCAATGTCCGGTTCTTATCCCCTCTAATTCCAAATAAAAGTATCTCTGTTACATTTCTAAAATAAAACCCAACGCCTCTGCCATCCGGCATACCATCTTTTCTAATCTTTTCCCATATGATATTGGTTTTATATTCAAACCCCCAGGCCTGCATTACTTCCAATCCCTCTGGAAGCAATGCGTTTGGAACCCACAAATATAAATGGCACTTTTCATCTGCGACTTTTGATACAGGCAATGCTTTTATCTCCTCTAATTGCATAGTACTGTATCTTGACAGTCGTTTATGTTCTGGCGCGACCTTGCCTGTTCGGTTCTGAAATTGCCATGGTGGATCCGCATAAATTGTCTTATATTTTTTTCCGACCGTATATTGCTGAAAATCTTCTATTGTTTTTGCCAACTCTATCTTTGTCACAGTGAATACCCCTCTACACACGGTTTTTTGATCCCGATTGCCAAAATGGGACAGCCTCCGTTTCTGCGTGACTTTAACCGATACTCTAACTTTCCCATCCATGTTGTGCTGGCTCCATATTTGGGAATCAGCGGTTTTCCGTGCTTATCCACTACTTCTTTGAAAATATCATTTAACTCCTTTGACCGTGTTACTATGATTCCAGCTTCAATTAAGCCGCAGTCAAAGTATGTCCGCATGGCAAGCAAATCACGGTCAAAGGTTTGGTCTTTACTGTTCCATTCTAAATCAAATGCAACTTTTCCCTTAATAAAATCGATATTGTGCCCATCAATGTAACCCGTGATCGTCTTTTCATCATAGGGCTCATCTGAAAAACGACCTCGTTGATTCGCTCTTCGAGGATACATTTTTACTAACAGATCTCCGGTAATTCTGATTTCCCGCCACCCTAATGGATACAAAATATCGTCAAATTTTTTGGGTATTGCCGTTTCGTTTCCTCCGGCGGCCTGCAAATCTTCAATGGAGATCGTTAAATTTTCCAGGCAGTCCTGCACTTCACTCCATTCCATCGGAAACGCATTATGCAATATCTCCAAGGCATGACCATAATTCTGAAATTCAAATTTCTTCAATAAATCTTCTCGAATATATCTTGTCATAGTATCTATCCTTCTCTCTCATCCTTTGCGTCTATGTCCTCGTCATGTCCCGGTGGTTTTCTGTTACCTGATAGCCCAGGTTGCGGATGTACTCTGCCAAGGCGTGGGTGACCGCTACGGAACGGTGATGGCCTCCGGTACAGCCTATGGCGATCACCAGCACCGTCTTCCCTTCCTCCTGGTACAGCGGCAGGACGAAGCCCAGAAGCTCCCGGAGCTTCTCCAGAAACTGCTCCGTCTCCCGGAAGGAAAATACATAATCCCGCACCCCCTGGTCCAAGCCGGTCTTGGGGCGCAGGACGTCGATATAGAACGGGTTGGGCATGAAACGTACGTCAAAGACCAGGTCGGCTTCCAGAGGCAGGCCGTGCTTAAAGCCGAAGGATACTACGCTCACCTGCATCTTCCCCGCGTCCCGGCTGCCGCCGAACAGACGCAGCAACTCCCCGCGCAGACGGGTGGTGGAGTAGCGGCTGGAATCGACCACGACGTCCGCCTGGGCCCGGACCGGGGCCATCAGGGCGATCTCCCGATTGACCGCCGCTTCCAAAGAACCGCACTGGTCCTGGAGGGGGTGCATCCGGCGGGTCTCCTTGTAGCGCTTGATGATGGTATCCACATTCGCCTCCAGGAACAGAAGGGTACAGTTATATTCCCGCTGGCGCAGGGTGGACAGGACCTCCAGAAATTCATCGAAGGTGTCGGCGGTGCGCACATCGTACACCAGGGCCACCCGGTTGTACCGCCCGCTGCCCGCCGAGCAAAATTCCGCAAATTTCAGAATCATGCCTGCGGGCATGTTGTCTACGATATAAAATCCCATGTCCTCCAAAAAGGAGGCCGTTCTGCTCTTTCCGCCTCCGGAAAGGCCGGATATGATCAGTATCTCCATGTTTTCTCTCTCCTCTTCCCGCCTGCTTTTCTGATTGTTCTTTTCGGGTTTACACATGCTGCCAACGACACAAAGGTCCAATCAGGTCTTTGACAAGACAGTCACTGATCAGTTTGCATTGCGGGGCCATTTCATCGATCAGCTTGATCTGTGCGCTGTGATCCTTGAAGTTGAGCCGCGCGCCTTCGGGATCCTCCCAATACAGCCATCGTTCCCACTTGGTTTGGCGGAACTTTGGAAAATTTTCCAGAGCATCCAGTTTTCCGATCCACTTTCGATATACATCCGGAAAATAAGCCTCCGCATCGGCAAGAGGTATGAACGGATGTCCGCCGTCCTCTGTCTCCTCAGAAAAGCCAAAGCCTATATAGAGATAGGTATCGACATCTATCCCTATGACCACATGATAGTTCTTACTCCCTTTTGTGAGGGTATCCAAAAATATATCAGCGCAGTTCGTATATGGAAGCGTTTTCAATTTCGTCTTTTTCTCGATCTCCTCACACAGCTTCTGGAAAAAACATGCCGTCACATCATCTATTTTCTCGCGGAAGCTGTGGGCAATGATCTGCGCGGCCTGGGCCATATCGGAGCTGTCCAACAGGTCTCTCACATCGATTCCCTCATTGTCTATTCCGGCAGCTTGGAAGACCGCGCCGAGATATTGCTTTAAAAATGCGTATTGATAGCCGTCCGTTTCCACAGATGCCATACAACTTTCCAGCCACGAAACGATCTCTTTCTCAAAGCTGATGCATCGGAACCGTTCCGGCTCCACTCCCCTGACGCTCTGCTCTTCCGGAGTATGCCCGTCCAGAGTGAGGTAATAGACCATGTATTCTTTGCGCTTTTTGCGGCAGAAGGACGCATAGCGTACCAACTGACTGTCCCCATCTCTGGCATCGACTTTCATTTCGATCACGGCGCAAAAGTTTTGGGATTCCAGTACAAGATCGATCCTGCTGGAACCGCCATCGAAGGTCCGTTCTCGATACACTTTCCATGATCCGTTCAGAAATGCTTCAGGGATGTGTATCGCTTGGAGAAAAAGGTGCAGAAAACCGGCTTTATCGCTTGAACCGCAGGAACTGTTCAGCAAAAAGAAGATGATCTTAGAATGCGTCCGTGTTTCATAGCGTTCCAGTTGAAGCACGGAAAGAATGTTAAACGCAGACGTTTCGCCTGCGGCATCCTTTTGTCTGCCAGAGGCGGTTCGCAGGAGTTTTGTTATGTTCGCCATTTGCCCGTCATCCACGGCAGTCTCTCCTTATCATGGAACGATCTTGACCTCCGGTTCCAGGCGTATGCCGGTCTCGCGGTATACAACGTCTTGGATATGGGCGATCAAGGACAGGACGTCGGCGCAGGAGGCGCCGCCGGTATTGATGACGAAGCCCGCGTGCTTCTCCGACACCTGGGCTCCCCCTACCCGGAAGCCCTTCAGGCCACACTGCTCGATGAGGCCCCCCGCAAAATGGCCCTCGGGACGCTTGAAGGTACTGCCCGCGCTGGGGTACTCCAGAGGCTGCTTCTCACGGCGGCGGCGGCTCAGGTCCTCCATGAGGGACGCGATCTCGGCGCCGTTACGGGGTTCCAGAAGGAGCTCCGCCTCCAGGACCACGCCGCGCTTATCGCTGAACACGCTGTGGCGGTAGCTCAGGTCCAGCTCCTCCGGCACAAGACGGCGGACGCCTTCATCGGGGAACCAGGCGGTGACGGCGGTGAGGACCTGCTTCATCTCGCCGCCGTAGGCCCCGGCGTTCATGCACACCGCTCCTCCTAAGCTCCCGGGGATGCCGTGGGCAAACTCCAGGCCTCCCAGCTCCTCCCTGCGGGCGAAGGAGGCCAGACGGGCCAGACTCAGTCCGGCTCCGGCGCGGACGGTGTAGCCGCCGGTGCGCGACACGCCGTCCAGGGAGCCGGTGTAGATGACCAGGGCGTCCAGGCCATCGTCGGACACCAGAAGGTTGGAGCCGTTGCCGATGACCAGGACCGGCCAGCCCTCCTCCTCCGCCAGGGACAACAGCGCCCCGCATTGAGCGGCTCCGGCGGGCCGGACGAAGCGCCGGGCGGGCCCGCCGATCCGGAAGGTGGTGTGCCGGTCCATGGGCTCCTCCCGGAGGACCTGGCAGTCGGGAAAGCTGGGGGCGAAAAGGGCGTCAAAGCGGTCGAACCAAGGCATAGGGGAACCTCCTGCATCCAAATAACCAACTTACTGACATTAGTATACCGCATGGACGCGGAAAAGTCTACCGGATTTCTGCGGGCGGGTCGGATACTTTGCACAAAAATATAGGATGGAGGGCCGTGGAAGCTGTCAGATCGGCAATTGACAGGAAAAGAATGGGCCTCTATAATAGAAAACACATATTTTCGAAACCCTATGAAGGAAAGAGTATCCCGCCCTCCGCCTCACAGAGAGTCCCCGTTTGCTGGAAGGGGACAGGCCGGCAGCGGGAGAACATGGCTCCGGAGAGGCGTGCCCGAGCGAAGCTTGTCAGGGCATGACGGGTCTGCCCGTTACAGCAGGAGGCATTGTTGGATGCCGGTGAGGCCCTGGCGGGAGCGCGCCGGGGTGAAAAGAAGTGGTACCACGGACACTGCGTCCGTCTTCTGTTTTGGCAGAGGACGGGCGTTTTTTGTCGCCCCGGCGGGGCCGGGGTCTATCAAACTGTATGTTCTGTGTAAAGGAGCTGTTTCCCATGAAAGAGAAAAAATCTACCCACCTTACCCTGGCGATCTTTATCGGACTGGTCCTGGGCATCGTCCTGGGGCTGCTGATCCCAGGGCGTCTGGAATTTCTGCTGCCCGCCATCGACCTGGTCAGCGGACTGTACATGAACGCCCTGCGCATGATGATCTATCCCCTGGTGTTCTGCTCCCTGGTGGTGGGCATCCACGGCATCGGCAGCGTCTCCGCCACCGGGCGGATCGGCGCGCAGTCCGTCATCTACTACACCGGCACGACTCTGTTCGCCAGCCTGCTGGGCCTGTTCCTGCCGAAGCTGCTGGGGCTCGGCAAGGGCGTGACCATCGAGATGATCGAGGCGGACGTGACGGCCACCCAATTCACCAGCCTGCTGGACACGGTGAAAAACCTGATCCCTGCCAATCCGGTGGCTTCCTTCGCCAACGGGGACATGCTGCAGGTGCTGGTGTTCGCTGTCATCGTGGGCATCACCTGCCTGGCCCTGGGGAAAAAGGCGGAGCCCTTTGTGACGCTGGCGTACTCGATCAACGAGATCTCTGTGAAGATCGTCTCGGTGGTCATGCTGTTCACGCCGGTAGGCGTGTTCTGCTCCATCGCCTCCGTGGTGTACGCCAACGGGACGGAGACCATCCTGGCGCTGGGGACGGTGCTCATCGCGCTGTACCTGACCTTCTTCCTCTACGCGCTGGTGGTCTACGGCGGTATCGTTAAGCTGCTGGGCAAATACGGCGTGCGGCAGTTCTTCTCCAAGGTCATGCCGGCGGCGCTCAACGCCTTCGGCACCTGCTCCAGCTCCGCCACCCTGCCCATCAGCAAGCGCTGCGCGGACGAGATGGGCGTGCCCAACGAGGTCTCCTCCCTGGCGCTGCCCTTGGGCGCGACCATCAATATGGACGCGGTGTCCATTCTGATGAGCTTTATGATCGTATTCTTCGCCAATGCCTGCGGCGTGGAGATCAGCTTCGGGATGCTGGCGGTGGTGCTGCTGAGCAATACCCTGCTGAGCATCGGGACCCCGGGCGTGCCCGGCGGGGCCATCGCGTCCTTTGCGGCGCTGTCCGCCATCGCGGGACTGCCGGCCGGGGTGATGGGCGTTTACATCAGCGTCAACACCCTGTGCGATATGGGCGCTACCTGCTGCAACGTGCTGGGTGACCTGGCCTGCTCCGTGGCGATGAAGGAGACCGTGAAGATCAAGAAGTCCCAGAATACAGCAAAGTAAGCAAATACGGTGAGGGGGCGCGGCGAGATTCGCCGCGCCCCCTTCTTGCAGGCCGTTAGATATAATTCTCCGCGCACAGCAGCTCCGCCAGAAGCACGGCGCCGCCGGCGGCGCCCCGGAGGGTGTTGTGGCTGAGGCAGACGAACTTGTAGTCGTACTGGGTGTCGGGCCGCAGGCGGCCGATGGACACCGCCATGCCGTTCTCCAGCATCCGGTCCAGACGGGTCTGGGGACGGTCCGCCTCCTCGAAGTAGTGCAGGAACTGCTTGGGAGCCGAGGGGAGCTGCAGCTCCTGGGCCCGTCCGGCAAAACTGGACCAATCGGCCTTGATCTGCTCCTCGGAGGGCTTGCAGCCGTCTTTGAACTTCATGAACACCGCCGCCATGTGGCCGTCCTGACAGGCCACACGGAAGCACTGGGCGGTGATGGCGGGGCCCTGGGCCAGGACCATCTTGCCGTCCTCTACCGCGCCCCACAGCTTCATGGGCTCCTTCTCGCTCTTCTCCTCTTCCCCGCCGATGTAGGGGATGCAGTTGTCCACCATCTCCGGCCAGCGCTCGAAGGTCTTGCCCGCGCCGGAAATGGCCTGATATGTACACACCAGGGCTTTCTCCAGGCCATACTTCCGCAGGGGGTGCAGGGCGGGGACGTAGGACTGGAGGGAGCAGTTGGACTTTACGGCGATGAAGCCCCGCTTGGTGCCCAGGCGCCTGCGCTGGGCGTCAATGAGCTTGATATGGTCCGCGTTGATCTCCGGCACTACCATGGGCACGTCCTCAGTCCAGCGGTGGGCCGAGTTGTTGGACACCACGGGGCACTCCAGCTTGGCGTATGTCTCCTCCAGAGCGCGGATCTCCTCCTTCTTCATGTCCACGGCGCAGAAGACGAAGTCCACCATGCCCGCCAGCTTCCCGGCGTCCGCCTGGGCGTCAAGGACCACCAGGGACTTGGCCTCCTCGGGGATGGGTGTGGTCATGGCCCAGCGGCCCTCCACGGCCTCCGCGTAGGTCTTGCCCGCGCTGCGGCCGCTGGCGGCCAGGGCGGTGAGACGGAACCAGGGGTGGCCCTCCATCAGTGTGACAAAGCGCTGGCCCACCATACCGGTGGCTCCAATGATCCCGACGCGATATTCTTTCATGATAAAACCTCCTAAGTTGGTAGTGTTTCTTGATATGCGGCAAGGGGGAAAAGGCCCCCGCGGGGCGCGGAACTGGCTGCCCTCACCAGGAGGGCCAGAAGTTGGCAGGCGCGGGAATGGGAAAACTGTCGATTCCTGGGTTGAAAAATCCGCCGCCCCCGTGTATACTGTATCATAGTATGCGCCGCCCTCGGGGCCGTATCGTATTTCATACCACATTTTTCGAACCCTGTCAACCGCTTTTGTCCCATTTGGAGGTTTCATGAAGAAGTTTCTGTGTACTTTTTTCCTGTGTATGCTGACTGCGGTCACATTGAATGTATCTGCCCGTGCCGGAGAGGACATCATTAAGGCGGGGCTGTATTTCGGAGACAAGGCCCTCTACTCCGCCAACCTGCAAAACGACATCGGCTCCGGGTACGCCCTGGGGTGGTTCGACGAGAACTCCCGGCAGTTCCAGGAGATCGGCTATCTGGAGGATGAAAAGATATCCATGACCGCCGGAGGCACCATCTACATCAGCGGCGGCGCTTATTCCGCCGGCCGTCCGGGCAAGGTGGACGGCGTCATCGGAGGCTATCAGGTCCAGCTGGAGGAGGTCTTCCCCTCCTTTGAAGAGGCGTCCTACGCGGCGGAACAGCTGCCCGGCGGGTTTCCGGCCTTCATCAACAACCAGTACCGGGTCCGGATGGGCGGCTTCACCGCCCGGGAGGACGCGGAGACCGCCGCCGCCACCTACGCCACCCAGATCTGGGTGGACCGCTACGGCATGAGCCGCGCGGCCAGCGGCAGCGTGACCGCCCCCAGCTCTACCGGCGTGGTGGTGACGGTCACCGGGACGGAGGAGGTGCTGTTTGCCTTCGACTGCTCCGGGGCCAAGAGCCTGGGGATCATGCCCAACGGAGGCCGGGAGAAGGCCCGGACGTGGTTCAAGGGATACCGCTGGTACGGCGGGTTTGAATACCGCAGGAGCACGGGCGGGAACCTCAACGTCATCAACGTGGTGGAGCTGGACGATTATGTCCGGGGCGTGCTCCCCTATGAAATGAGCCCCGCGTGGCCCCTGGAGGCGCTGAAGGCCCAGGCGGTCTGCGCCCGGACCTACGCCCTGCTGCCCAGCAAGCACTACAGCAGCTACCGCTTCGACGTGTGCAACACCATCGACTGCCAGGTCTATCAGGGGACCAACCTCTCCAGCGCCCTGACGGATCAGGCCGTGGATGAGACGGCGGGGGTGGTGGCCCTCTATGGCGGGAAGTACGCGGAGACCTACTACTGCTCCGCCAACGGCGGCGCGTCCGAGGCGTCGGAGAACGTGTGGTCCAATTCCCTGCCCTACCTGGTGGGAAAGGAGGACCCCTACGAGGCTATGACCAACATCCCGGATTATCACTACACCATCCATTACACCTATCCCCAATTGAGCAAGCGGCTCAAGGACAAGGGGTACAGCATCGGCACCGTCTGCGAGGCCTACGTATCCAAGACCACGCCCACCGGGAACGTGGCGGAGATCACCTTTAAGGACACCGCCGGGAAGACGGTGAAGCTGACCAAAGAGGCCTGCCGCTGGACGCTGGACGCCAAGAGTATGCGCTTTACCATCAGCGGCGGGGGCGGCGGCGGAAGCTGGTTCGTCAACCCCTCCGCCTCTCCCCTCTCCGCTCTGAAGGAAGCCTACACCATCTCCGGCAAGGGGCTGGTGGGACTGTTCGGAGGCGGGAGCGCGTATGTGATCACGTCCTCCGGGACGTCGGAGGTCAAGCAGTCCGGCGGTTCCGCGTACAGCGGGGACGGGATCACCATCACCGGCACCGGCTGGGGCCACGGCGTGGGCATGAGCCAATACGGTGCCAAGGCCATGGCCGAGCAGGGATATACGTATGAGGACATCCTGACCTTCTATTATACCGGCATTACATTGGATCAGGCGGACTGACCGCCGCTTGGAAAGGAATATCCGTGAAAACACATGATTTTTATTACGAGCTCCCGCCGGAGCTGATCGCCCAGACACCGCTGGAGAAGCGGGACGCCTCCCGGCTGCTGACCCTGGATAAGGACACGGGGGCGTGGGGCCACCGGCGCTTCCACGACCTCCCTTCCCTGCTGCGGGCCGGGGACTGCCTTATCATGAACGATTCCCGGGTTTTGCCCGCGCGGCTGCTGGGCAGCCGGGTCCGGGCGGACGGGACCCTGGGCGGGGCCTGCGAGGTGCTGCTGCTGATCGACCGGGGGGACAATGTTTGGGAATGCCTGGTCCGGCCGGGGAAAAAGCTGCGGACCGGCGCGAAGGTCTCCTTCGGGGAGGCCGGCGAGCTGACGGCGGAGGTCGTTGGCGAAGTGGAGGGCGGCAACCGGCTGGTGCGGTTCTCCTATGCGGGCATCTTCCTGGAGGTGCTGGAGCGGCTGGGACGGATGCCCCTTCCCCCCTACATCAAGGCGGAGCTCCAGGACCGGGAGCGGTATCAGACGGTGTACTCCCGGGTATCCGGCTCCGCCGCCGCGCCTACGGCGGGACTGCATTTTACCAAGGAGCTGCTGGAGGAGGTCCAGGCCATGGGGGTGAGCATCGGGTATGTGACCCTCCACGTGGGGCTGGGGACCTTCCGGCCGGTGAAGGAAGAGGAGATTACCGACCACGACATGCACAGCGAGTACTGCGTCATCCCGCAGGAGACGGCGGAGCTCATCAACCGCACCAGGACGGCGGGAGGCCGGGTTATCTGCGTAGGGACCACCTCCTGCCGGACCGTCGAGAGCTGGGCGGACGAGGACGGGCGCATGGAAGCGAAGGCCGGGTGGACGAATATCTTTATCTATCCCGGGTATCGGTTCAAGGTGATGGACGCGCTGATCACCAACTTCCATCTGCCGGAGAGCACGCTTATTATGCTGGTATCCGCCTTGGCGGGACGGGAGCGGGTGCTGGCGGCCTATGAGGAGGCGGTGCGGGAGCGGTACCGGTTTTTCTCCTTTGGGGACGCGATGTTTATAGCAGGCGGGATGGACGAAGCCGCAATTTGATGAATCAAAGGTCCCCCGGATACGGTGAAAACCGCTCCGGGGGACCTTGTTTGCGGGGTGATTTGATATTCCGGACGGAAGATCAACAGTCAAAACAAATCGCTGTGACTTCCCGTCCGTATCAACTTCAGAATGAGGGCGCCCTGGTACACTTTGTAGACCAGCAGCCAGTCCGGCTCAATATGGCATTCACGCATACCCTTGTAATTTCTGGAGTTGGTCAGATCATGGTCACGGTACTTCGCAGGCAGAGGCTTCTCGGCTTGCAGGATGCCAACTACCTCTTCCAGCTTTTCTGGAGCGCATCCGCGCTTGACCGCCAGTTTATAATCTCTTTTAAACTGACTCGTAAACTCAAGTTTAAGCATTGAGGGCCTTCATCATCTCTGCCACGCTGTCAAACGGGCCGTGCATATTCTCATCGTTCTCGGCCTCATCCATGGCCTTTAGTGTAGTTTCATTTGGAAGTTCCCGACGAATGGCGAATGGGATGCTGCGCTCATAGATGGCCTGCTTTAGGAAAATGTTGATAGCCGTAGACAGATCCATTCCGAAGTCTGCAAATAGTTCTTGGGCTTTCGCCTTTACTTCGGAATCAATCGAAATGCTGGTTGAAACTTTTGCCATACAGCACACTCCTTCTTGTTGTTAATTAGATTATAGCATATTTTACCCGGATGTCAATATGTTATATATATGTTATAGCAAAAGGCTCCGCTGTGCAGCGGGCCTAACTCTCCTTGTATAGCCTAATTTATCGAAACAGTCCAGCGTTCAATTATTGGCATGGCGGTCTTGACTGTCACGCCGTTCTCTTGTAAAATAGGAGCGAATGGATATACAAAAACCGACGTCTTCACGTCCGCCGTGAGGAACGGGGGGCGATGTTTATTTTCTGAGGAGGTGCCGTATGCTGTCATTACTCAAGGGCCACGTCAATGACGCGGTCGCGCCGTTTATTTTTCTTGTTCTGTTTCTTGTTATCGTAGGCGCGGCCCTGTGGCTGACGCCCCGGCTGGCGAAATGGCTGGATAAAAAAGAAGCCGGACATAAGGGCTATTATGACGGGATGCTCACCGAGGACCCCAACGCGCCGAAGGAAGAAAGAGAGTCAGAAGATGGGAAAGCTGACTGATCTGCCTAATGGAAGGAGCATTTCTATGGGTTCCCTGTTGCGATCGACCAGGAATACGCGGGCACTGCCCACCGGTTCCCTGCGGTATATCCGGAGTGACGTTCCGGACAATCTGACGGATACGGAGATACGATGGCTGATGGACAATCAGATCACGACCATCGTGGACCTGCGGTCCGATGAAGAGACTTCCGCAAAACCGTGCTGTCTGGCTGGGCGGGTGGGATTCAGGTATATCCACCTACCTGTTACCGGGGGCGGGGGTACGCCGAGGTCTATTGAACATCTGTATGTGGTCTACCGGCAGATGCTGGATGAACAAATGGAGCGCATCGTTGATACCATCATGGGCGCCGGTTCTAACGTGCTGTATTTCTGCACTGCCGGGAAGGATCGCACCGGCGTCGTGTCGGCGGTCATTTTGAAGCGGCTCGGGTTCAGCGATGAGGCGGTCATAGACGACTATATGCTGTCAAAAGACAATTTGATGGACATGCTGACAGGGTATGTGGACGTCCATCCCGAAGTGGACATCAATATCATCATCCCGCATAGGAAGAATATGGAGCAGTTATTGGAATATTTGCGGGACAGGCCGTAGGGCCCTATCATTTTTCAACGCATGATAATGAAAACCAAAGACAAGGAGTTGCCTTATGTTTAAGGTCATCAAGCAGGAAGGCCGCGCGCGGCGGGGCCAATTTTCATGTGCCCACGGCGGCGTGGTACAGACCCCCGTTTTTATGAACGTCGGCACACAGGGGGCCATCAAAGGGGCCATCAGCGCCCACGATCTGAAGGACCTCAAATGCCAGATCGAGCTGAGCAACACCTATCACCTCCACCTCCGCCCCGGAGACGACGTGGTGAAGGCTTTGGGTGGGCTCCACAGGATGATGGACTGGGATGGGCCTATTTTGACGGACTCCGGGGGGTTCCAGGTGTTCTCGCTGGCGGGACTGCGGAAGATCACTGAGGAAGGCGTTACCTTTGCCTCCCACATCGATGGTCGGCGGATCTTTATGGGGCCAGAGGAGTCTATGCAGATACAGTCCCATCTGGGCAGCGATATCGCCATGGCCTTCGATGAGTGCGTGGAGAATCCGGCGCCCTATGACTACGTGAAGCAGTCCTGCGAGCGGACCATCCGGTGGCTCCGGCGGTGCAAGGAGGAGCATGACCGGCTCAACGCCCTGCCGGACTGCGTGAATCCACGGCAGATGCTCTTCGGCATCAACCAGGGGGGCACCTATGACGATCTGCGGATCTGGAGTATGCAGGAGAGCGCCAAGGTGGACTGCGAGGGCTACGGCATCGGCGGACTGGCGGTGGGAGAAGAGACCGGCGTGATGTACCACATCCTGGACGTGGTCCTCCCCTACGCGCCGGAGGACAAGCCCCGGTATCTCATGGGGGTCGGCACGCCCTCCAACATTGTGGAGGCGGTCTGGAGAGGGATCGACTTCTTCGACTGCGTCATGCCGGCCCGGAACGCGCGGCATGGGAAGCTGTTTACTTGGAGCGGCAGCTTGAACATCAAAAACGAGAAATACAAGCTGGACGAGCGGCCCATTGAGCCGGGGTGCGGATGCCCCGCGTGCAGGAGTTTTTCCCGGGCATATCTGCGGCATCTGTTCAAGGCGGAGGAAATGCTGGCCATGCGTCTGGCGGTCCAGCACAACCTCTGGTTCTACAACACGCTCATGGAGCGCATCCGGGAGGCGCTGGACGCGGGAGAATATGACGCCTTCCGGGCGGAGTACAGCGGGAAGCTGGGAGAACGGGTGTGATCGTCTGGATCAACGGCGCTTTTGGCGCGGGAAAGACTACGGCGGCCTTCGAGCTCCACAGGCGGCTGTCGGGGTCCTTTGTGTACGATCCCGAGGAAGTTGGGTTCTTTCTCAGGAAGAATATGCCGGAGGCTTGTCATACGGCGGATTTCCAGGACATGCCCCTCTGGCGGAGTTTTAATTATCAGGTTTTGAAGGAGCTCCATGAGAGTTACGATGGGACGGTCATCGTGCCCATGACGCTGGTGGAACCGGCGTATTTTGAGGAGATCGTCGGACGGCTGCGGGAGGATGGTGTGCCGGTGGTCCATGTTATTTTGTGGGCCGGCCGGGAGACGATCTTGAAGCGGCTGAGGAAGCGGAGCCTGGGACGGCTGGGCAGCGAAGCCTTTGCGGTGGAGGCCATCGGGCGGTGTATGGAATTTTTTGAGCGGCCTGATGTGGGCGTCAGGATCGCCACCGACGGGGCATCTGTGGACCAGGTGGTGGAACGGATCGCCGGGGCCTGCGGGCTGCGCCTGCCGCCGGAGAGGCGGGGCAGAGTTTTGCGCCGGCTGGACCGTCTGAAGACGGTGGTCTGCCATATCCGGATATAACGAGCTTCGCCTGGGACTGGTTTGGTCCCGGGCGAAGCTTTTTCAGCTGTTTCACCAAGTTGTGTAAATTTTACAAGGGAGCCTTGCTGGACAGATACCTTCCCCGGTGTCATACTGTAGGCATCACAAACGCGGTACAGGCGCGTTTGATCACTGAAACGGATCGGAGGGATATCCATGAAGATGACCATTGGAGAAAAGATCGCCCTGCTGAGAAAGGAGCGGGATATCACCCAGACGGAACTGGCGGAATACCTCTTTCTGACGCCCCAGACGGTTTCCAGATGGGAGGTGGGCAGCGGAGCCCCGGAGATCACGCTGCTGCCCAGGATCGCCGCCTTTTTCGGCGTGAGCATTGACGAGCTGTTTGGGGTAACTTCCCTGGAACGGGCGGAGGACCTGGTGTGCAAATACTCCGTCCTGCGGGACGACCGCTCTTTTCAGGAGGCCATGGAATGTGTAAATTCCCAGCTCCAGACCATTGACGCCGCCCTCAAAAGCCGCGAGGAGGACGCCGCCGGGCTGGCAGCGGACCGCGACCAGCTGGAAGCCGAGAAGATGCACCTGTGGATCCAGCAGGGCCGGGAATCCTTCCAACGGGCTCTGCGGATCGCGGATCTCTTTGTAGAGAGAACGGAAGGATATCCGGCGCATCCATGGTATCTGCGTATGCGGCTGCAAAGAAATCAGCTGCGCGCCAACCTGGGAATGGGACGGGAAGCCCTGGAGGAGAGCCGGAAAAACTTTTTGGAGCGTCCGGGCATGGTCACCCTTCACCTCTATCTCAACATGCTGCTTGAGCTGCAGAAGTATGAGGAGCTCCTGTCCGTCCAGGAAACCGAGCCCCTGGCACAGGGAATACTATGCCCGATCTCGGAGGAAAACCTGAGCCTGTGGTGGCTGTTCATCCGCGCCGCTGCCGAAACGGGCGCGGCGGACTTCATCGAACGGCATGTGCCGTCCGTCTTGGCGGCCTGCGGGGAGAAGGATGAATTCAGTTTTCTCAGGAGCCTGCTGCCCTTCTACCAGAAAGCGCGGCAGGAGGAGAAGCTGAAGGAGACCAAGCAGAGGCTTCTCTCCCTGCTGCCGGGGATGGGCATGAATCCCTATTTTGAGGAGACGGCGAAAAAGGAGATCGAGTCGTTTTAGGCTTATTTTCTGACATATAGCAGAAAACTGAGAGCTTCCGGGGCGATTCCCTGGAAGCTCTCGGTTCCTGTTTACAGAATGATGCAGATCAGGCCGCCGCTGCCCTCGTTGACGATCCTTTGCAGGGTCTCCTGGAATTTCAGGCGGGCATCCATGGGCATACGGTACAGCTTTGCCTGGAGGTCTTCGTTCACCAGCTCGTGGAAGCTGCGCCCGAAAATGTTGCTCTCCCAGATCTGGGTGGGATCGCCGGAGAACTTCTCCATGAGGTAGTTCACCATGTCCTCGCTCTGCTTCTCGTTGCCCACGATGGGGGACACCGTGGATTCGATGTCCACCTTGAACATATGGATGGACGGAGCGCTGGCCTTCAGCTTCACGCCGTAGCGTCCCCCCTGCCGCATGATCTCCGGCTCCTCCAGCAGCAGCTCATCCATGGTGGGCATGACGATGCCGTAGCCGGTCTCGTAGACGTTGGTCAGGGCGTCGGACACCTTGTCGAACCGGGCCTTTACCCCCGCCAGCTCTGTGAGCAGCTCCATCAGGTCGCCGTCGTCCGACACGGTGAAGCCGGACTGGGTGGAGAGGGTCTCGTAGAACAGCGTCCGGGGCAGCTGGAGCTCCGCCGAGGCGACGCCCTTCCCCAGGTCGATGGACAGCACACGGCTCAGGGAGATGTTCTCCTGCTCCCCCATCTCCTTGACCGCCGTCTCCACGTCCCGGATATGGGCCATCCGGTCTCCGCCCTCCCGGACCACGCCGTACACCGCGGACTGGATGGGGTGGCCCACCGGCAGGGCGTCTACCCAGGCGGGCAGATAGAAGCGCATCTCCCGCAGGGGGAACTCGTAGAGGATGGATTTGATGATGTAGGTGATGGACTCCTCCGTCAGCTCCAGACAGTTTACCGGCAGGCACTGGACGCCGAAGCGGCTTTCAATGTCCCGGCTGATGCTGGCGGCCCGGCTGCCCCGGGGGTCCGTGGAGTTCAGCAGCACCACGAAGGGCTTGCCCAGCTCCTGCAGTTCCGTGATGACCCGCTCCTCCGCCTCCAGATAGTCCTCCCGGGGGATGTCGGTGATGGAGCCGTCGGTGGTGATGACCACGCCCACGGTGGAATGCTCCTGGATGACCTTCCGGGTGCCGATCTCGGCGGCCTCGGCCATGGGGATCTCGTGGTCCATCCAGGGGGTCATGACCATCCGGGGCGCGCCGTCCTCAAACTGGCCCATGGCCCCCTGGACCATGTAGCCCACGCTGTCGATGAGACGCACCGCGAAGGTGGCCCCGCCGTCCAGGGTGATATCCACCGCCTCCTCGGGGACGAACTTGGGTTCCGCCGTCATGATGGTCCGGCCGCTGCCGGACTGGGGCAGCTCATCGATGGCCCGCTCCCGGCGGTAGACGTTGTCTATGTTGGGGATGACGCACGTCTCCATGAAGCGCTTGATAAAGGTGGACTTCCCTGTTCTGACCGGCCCCAGCACCCCTACGAACAGGGAGCCGCCGGTCCGTGTGGCAATATCCTGATAGAGATCCGAATTTGTCATAGTTACCTCCCATGCGCCGCTGGCGCATTTTTCTCAAACCTCCGTGCATGGGAGGTTTTCGTTCTGCTGTTGTAACTGTATGACAGCCTGGCCGGAAATATGCGGGGAAGCTCTCCCCTGCCTGCGGATATGAGTTGCTTATTCGTTTTGCCTGTGATATACTGCGGGTATGGCAAAATCTGTTTTATGGAGGTGGAGCATGATAAAGACGGTTGGGATCGTCAGTCTCTCCAGTGGTATCATCGGAGAGGAATTTATCCAATTTGAAGTAGAGATCGGGCTCCGCAGGCTGCGGGAATATGGGCTGAAGGTCAAGTTCATGCCCAACGCGCTGAAGGGTATCGATTACATCAGAGAGCATCCGGAGAAGAGGGCGGAGGACCTTTTGCAGGCTTTTCGCGATCCTGAGATCGACATGATCCTCTGCGCCATCGGCGGGGACGATACCTTCCGGCTGCTGCCGTATCTGTTTGACCATGATGAGCTGCGGGAGGCCGTTTCTCAGAAGGTTTTCCTTGGATTCTCCGATACCACCATCAACCACTTTATGCTGCACAAGGTGGGGTTGAACACCTTCTATGGACAAAGCTTTCTTGCGGATGTCTGTGAACTTGGGCCGGAGATGCTTCCCTACTCCCGCCGGTACTTTGAGGAGCTGATCTCTACAGGCGGGGTCCGGGAGATCGTTCCCAGTGATATCTGGTATGGAGAGCGGGAGAATTTTACGCCGGAGCAGGTGGGTAAGGAGTTGACGTCCCATCCTGACCGCGGGTTTGAGCTGCTGCAGGGGGCGGCTGTTTTCTCCGGAAAGATCCTCGGCGGCTGTATCGACTCCATGTATGATTTCTTTAACGGGGAGCGGCATGTGGATATGCCTCTGCTCTGTGAGAAGTACGGCCTGTTCCCCGCACTGGAGGACTGGAGGGGGCATATTCTGCTTCTGGAATCCAGCGAAGAAAAAATGCCTCCGGAGAAATACCGGAGGGCATTGGAGTATTTCAAGGAAAAGGGCGTATTCGACGTCGTTTCCGGCGTCCTGGTTGGGAAGCCTATGGATGAGACCTATGTGGAGGAGTACAAGCGGCATCTGATCGATGTGATCGGTGATCCGCGATTGCCGGTGGTTTGCAACATCAATATCGGACACGCTGAGCCAAGGTGTATCATCCCGTTCGGCGTTGAGGCGGTCGTTGATGCGGAAAAGCAGGTCATCCGGTTTATTGATTAAATGTTTGAGGGGGCCCTCGCCGTTTGGCGGGAGCCCCCTTTGGCACATTCGCTTATATATCCTGATAAAACAGGCCGTGGCGCGTGCAGTACCACAGCAGTCTGCCATGGACGGCGGGCAGGCGGGCCTGCATATCCCACTCCGGATACAGCCGCCGAAGCTGAAGGCTGTCTCCCCGAAGCAGGGCAAGAAAGGCGATATAGTGCTCCTTCTCCATCACGTGACCGCTGGTGATGAACAGTTCGTTCTCCACTGGCTCCACGGTCAGGCGGTGGGCTTCATCCGCCTTTTGGGGCTCCAAAGCCGCCAGGGGCCTGCCGCAGCAGGACAGGGCGGCCTCCGCCGAGGCTGTGACCAGATTGCCGCAGTCCGGACAGACATAAAATTTCGTGCGTTTCATATTTCCTCCCGTATGTGCATTGGTATCCAGCTCCCCGGCCATGAGGCTGTCCAGGCCGACGCCCAGAGCCTCCGCCAGAGACGGAAGCAGGGATACGTCGGGGCATCCGGCGCCGCGCTCCCATTTTGAGACGGCCTTGTCCCCTACATGGAGCCGCTGGGCCAGCTGCTGCTGGGTCATGCCAAGCTCCATGCGCAGGGCGCGGATCAGCTTTCCGGTTTTGATCGGGTCCATTTCCCTCACCTCCGCCATCAATTATACGGATATTCTATGAAAACGCAACCTACGCTCCGTAGAGTTACAGGTCCTTTGCTACCAGGATGTACGTCTCATTCCGGCCGATCTCACGGAAACCGGCTTTGAGAAAGAGGGAGACCGAGGGGTTGTCAAGGGCGATATTGTCCATGAGGCGGGGCACGCCGTTGGTTTTCGCCGCCTGGCACAGAAGGGACAGTCCCTGGGTCCCGTATCCCCTGCCCCGATATCGGGCGGAGACGATGACGTCACAGATATAGCCGCCCAGCTCCTCGTCCAGGTGATAGGCCGCCTCGCCTGTGAAGGCGTTCAGCTGGGGATCGTGGAGGTAGCGGTAGAATCTTGTACCGGTGGGATCCTCCAGCCAGCGTTGGTACCAGTCCGCCCAGCGTTCGCGGGGGAAGTCGATGGTCCCGCCCCAGGCGCGGTTATAGGCCATGGTGTCCGGGTCGCTTAGGAGGGACTGGCGGAAGGAGAGTTCCTCCAGGGCGGGACGGTATAGGGTGATGGCCGGCATAGTCGGGCCTCCTTTCTTGTGTCGGGAGTTAACGGAAATTTTCTATGCTTTTTTCCAGCGGGCCAGCTTCGGCAGGAAGTCCTGGAGGTAGGGACGTACCTTCTCCGGGTCCAATCCCTGCTCCTTGGACATGATGTCCGTACAGAAGGCGATCATTTCCTCCACCGTGCAGTCCTGCACATAGGCGCCGCCGTCGTAGCACCACTTACAGTAGTCCTGGTTGATACTGCCGTCTGCGTCATGGCCCATAACGTCGTCCGTCAGCGGCATCCCGCAGCTCTGGCAGATCAACTGCCGGGGACTGCCCAGGAGGGTGTTGATAGAGACCTGGAATACCTCCGAGAGCTTTTTCAGCAGGTCGGAGGAGGGCAGCGTCTCTCCTCTCTCCCACCGGGACACCGCCTGGCGTGTGACAAACATCCGGTCCGCCAGCTCCTGCTGGGATATCCCTTTTTTCTCCCGCAGGCTGAGCAATACGTCTTTACATTCCATTGTGTTACGCTCCTTTGTTGAAGATGCTGCAAGCATATCACAAAACGCGGCGGCAGTAAAGCAACTACAAGTTGCCCCCTACTTCCCCAGCAGCTTCTCCAGGGCGGCCAGACGGAGGCAGACGCAGAACACGTCGATGGCCGACTCCAGCTCCGCCACCGGGGGCAGGCTGGGCGCGATGCGGATGTTCCGGTCACGGGGGTCATTCCCGTTGGGGAAGGTGGCTCCGGCGCTGGTCATGACCACACCGGCCTCCTTGCAGAGGGCCAGGGTGCGCTTGGCAAGGCCGTCCGCAGTGTCCACGCTGACGAAATATCCGCCAGTGGGGCGCTTCCAGGAGGCGATGCCCAGGGGGGCGATCTCACGGTCCAGGGCGTCCAGCACGGCGCGGAACTTGGGGCCCAGGATGGCGGCGTGCTTCTTCATCAGCTCCAGGGTATGCGCCTTGTCCTTGAGGTAGCGGACGTGGCGGAGCTGGTTGACTTTATCCGCACTGATGGTCTGGAAGGTGATGAGGCTCACCATGTGCTTGATGTTGGCCTCGCTGGCGGCCATGACGGAGATGCCCGCGCCGGGGAAGGTCACCTTGGAGGTGGAGGCGTACTCGAAGACCATGTCCGGGTTCCCCGCCTCCCGGCAGAGGGAGAGGATGTCTGGGAAGGGCATGTAGTCCCCCTCGAACTCGTGGATGCAGTAGGCGTTGTCCCACATGACCACGAAGTCCGGGGCGGCAGGCTTCAGATGGGCGATGCGGTCGATGGTCTCGGGGCTGTAGATGATCCCCTCGGGGTTGGAGTACTTGGGGACGCACCAGATGCCCTTGACGGCGGGGTCCTTCACCGCCTCCTCCACCGCGTCCATGTCGGGGCCGGTCTCGGTCATGGGGATGGTGATCAGCTCCATACCAAAGGATTTGGTGACGTTGAAGTGGCGGTCATAGCCCGGAGAGGGGCACAGGAATTTTACATTGTCCAGCTTGTTCCAGGGCTTCTCGCTGTGGAGCAGGCCGTGGGTGTAGGCCTTGGCGATGGTGTCGTACATGAGGTTCAGGCTGGCGTTGCCGCCGATGAAGCACTCCTCGGGGCGGCAGCCCAGGATCTCGGCGAAGTACCGCTTGGCGCAGGGCAGGCCGGTAAGCTCGCCGTAGTTGCGCACGTCAAAGCCCTCCTCCACGCACTCCTCCGGTTTGGAGAGAACGGTGAGGATGTCGCTGACCAGGTCCAGCTGTTCCTTGCCGGGCTTGCCCCGGGACATATCCAGCTTCAAGCCCATGCCCTTCAGCTTCCCAAAGCGCCGGGAGACGGAGGCGTATTCCGCCTCCAGCTGGGCGGGGGTCATTTTTCCGTATTCCATAGTAATTTATCTCCTTTTCTCGCCGCGACACACGGCTATGGATGGGTTTCGTCAGCGGCCCGCAGTCTGGAGGCCCAGAAGGGCCGCGCCGATGATCCCGGCGTCGTTGCCCAGCTTGGCCTTCACCAGACGGGTGTGGCGGTCCGCCTCCCTGCCGAAGCAGGCTTCCAGCACCATGGACTGGAGGGGCAGCAGCAGGTCCTCATCACGGGCCTGGCTGACGCCGCCGCCCAAGGCGATGACCTCCGGCTGGAAGATGTTCACGAAATTGGACAGGCCGTCGGCCAGGTAGCGCAGGTACTGGTCGATCACCGCCCGGGCGGCGGCGTCCCCCTGGTGCATGGCCTCGAAGGCGGTGCGGCCGTCCACCCGGCTCAGGTCTCCTCCCAGCATTCCCCACATGATGGAGTCCTTGTGCTGGTCCATAGAGGCCATGGTTTGGCGGATCAGGGCGTTGGCGGAGGCGTAGCGCTCCCAGCAGCCCCTCCGGCCGCAGGTACACTGCTCGCCGTTGTAGACCAGGACGATGTGGCCTCCCTCCCCGGCGCAGCCGTTGATGCCGGTGTGGATCTTGCCGTTGAGGATGATGCCCGTGCCGATGCCGGTGCCCAGGGTCACCAGGATCAGGCTCTCGATGTTCTTGTCCTCGTAGTGGTAGAACTCCCCCAGGGCGGCGCAGTCCGCGTCGTTGCCCAAATGGACGGGCACGTCCGCCCATTTGCGGTGGAACATCTCCGCCACCGGCATGGACCGAATGGGGATGTTCACTGTCTTGATGACCACGCCCCGCCGGTCGTCCACCGGGCCGGGGAAGCCCATGCCCACGGACGCCACTTGGTCGCGGGGCACGTTATTCTCCTCCACCAGGGCAATAGCCATGTCCGCCAGGGTCTCCCCCATCTGCTCCATGGAGAGGAATTGCAGGGGCTGCTTCTTGGTGGCGGTGATCTGGTAGCTCTCGTCTACCAGACCGGCCTTCAGGTTGGTCCCGCCGATGTCGATACCGATATAATACATGCCATTTCCTCCTTTGGTCAGTCAATATTGTTCAAACCGTCGTACAGCTCATTGAAGGACTTTTCCAGGCTGCATCTGCCGTAGGACAGCTCCCGGTCTTCCCCGAACTCCAGCAGGAAGCACTTGGCCAGCTCCTCCACAGTGATCTCCAGGGCGGTGAAAAACTGCGTATAGGCAAACCGGCAGGCCGGGGTTCCCTCCTCAAAATGGCTGGTGATCAGGGATTCCGTCACCTGGTCCAGCGGATACATCTTCAGGTGCATCAGCTCGTGGACGATGACCTCCTCCATGTTCTCCTGTTTGGGATTTGCGGCGTTCAGCAGCAGGATCGCCTTCCGGTCCGTGCAGTCGATCTTGAAATCCCCGGTCTTCCGCCACGCCGGGTCCTCCACAAATTGCAGCTGGACGTCCCAGCCGGGGGTGATCCGGAGTTTTTTGCAGTATTTCTCAAAAAGCCGCTGTAAATTTTCTCTGTCCATTGGTTTCCTCCCTGTCATTGTGCCGCAGTATCAAGCGCGGACGTTGATCGCGCCGTTATCCCCCCTGGGCATGGCGCTCCAGCTCGTCGGCCAGCTCCTGGGCGGCGTTGAACCCGAATTTCTTATGGCGGTTGTTCATCACCGCCACCTCGACGATGGTGGCCAGGTTCCGTCCGGGCTGGACGGGGATGGTGATGATGGGGATGTCGATGCCCAGGATGTTGACCGTCTCCTCGTCCAGGCCGAAGCGGTCATAGAATTTATCCTCCCGCCAGCGCTCCAGATGCACCACCAGGTCCACCTGGGATTCCACCTTGACCGCGCTCATGCCCAGCAGCTGCTGGACGTTCACCACGCCGATGCCCCGCAGCTCGATGTAATGCCGGATCAGCTCCGGCGCCTTGCCCAAGAGCTGGTCCGCCACACGGCGGATGTCCACCGCGTCGTCCGCCACCAGGCGGTGTCCCCGTTTGATCAGCTCGATGGCGGTCTCGCTCTTCCCCACGCCGCTGTCACCGGTGATCAGCACGCCCTCTCCGTAGATGTCCAGCAGTCCGCCGTGGCGGGTGATGGTGGGCGCAAGGGCCTGGGAGAGGTACTCCAGCACGTTGGTCGTGAAGGCAACGGTGGTATCCGTGGTGTGCAGCAGGGTGCGCTGGTGCTTCCGGGCCATGGACAGGCACTCGGGGTAGATGTCCAGGTCCCGGGAGATCACCAGGGCGGGAATGTCGTACTCAAACAGCCGGGCAAAGCTGCGGCTGCGCTGCTCGGGCTCCATGCTCTCCAGCATCTTGGTCTCCGCCATGCCGATGACCTGGAGCCGCCGGGGGTCGAAGTAGTCGAAGAATCCCACCAGCTGCAGGCCCGGACGGTTCACGTCCCGGATGCCCACCAGGGCCGTCTCAAAGTCGGCGCCCTTGTTGACCACGGCCAGGCCGAGGTGCTCCACCAGCTCGCATACCTTTACGCCGCCTTTCATCTCATCCTGTTCGATCATTTATGCCTCGCCTCCATTTTTTAGAGTTTTTTATCAGGAAAGAGTATTGCGCAGACGCTCCGGCCTGCTTTTTGCGGTTTCTCGGTGGTTATTATAGTATAAATGAGGCCTCTTGACAAGGGTGAGAAAAAGTTTTGGAAAAAATGAAAATTATACTTGCATTTTGTGTCAAACTCTGCTATCATACTCAAAGGTGCTTTTTAAGCCCAAAGATTTCAAACAGCAAGGAGGTGCAACGGATGGCAAAGTGTCAATTCTGTGACAAGGGTGTTACCTTCGGGATCAAGGTTTCCCACTCCCACAGACGGTCTAACCGCACATGGAAGCCCAATGTCAAGCGGGTCAAGGCAATCGTCGATGGTACCCCCCGCCATGTATATGTTTGTACCCGGTGTCTGCGTTCCGGTAAAGTCACCCGTGCTGTCTGATATAGACATGCAGAGTCGGCGCTGTTCTTTTGAACAGCGCCGTTTTCGTTTCCAGGCCCTGGGGGCCGCGCAAAACATTTGCGGAAAAGGGACTGTTCATATCCCTCAAGTTGTGATATGATATCTCCAAGCGTCCGCCGCCCTGCCCGGCGGCGGGCCGGGAATCGGCATAAAAGGAGCGGATCAAATGGCTGCTGAGCAAAACGAAAACCTGCTTCCCGAGGAGCAGGACACAGTTATGGTATATTTTAACCCGGAGATCATCCAGAGCATGGCGGACCTCTCCGCCGAGCGGCAGCGGAACTTCCGGGAACTGCTGGAGGCCGCCGGCGAGGGCGACCTGGACGCCGCCTGCCAGCTGGGACAGCACTACTGCCGGGGCAGCGACGGCGCGCCCAAGGATGAGAAGGAAGGCTTTTTCTGGCTCTCCAAGGCCGCCGAGGGGGATCACATCGCCGCCCAATACAGCCTGGGCATGTGCTGGCTTCGGGGCGTGGGCACGGAGAAAGACCCGGAGAAGGGCGCGGAGCTCCTGGCCGGAGCGGCGGAACTGGGGTACCTCCCCGCCGTCTGCGAGCTGGGGCTGTGCTACGAGCTGGGCGCAGGGGTGGAGATGGACAAGCAGAGAGCGGCGGAACTCTATCGCGAAGCCGCCGAACAGGACTTCGCCCCCGCGCAGTGCAACCTGGGATTCTTTTATTACCGAGGCATCGCCGTGGAGGAGGACGACCATCAGGCCGCCATGTGGTTCGCCAAGGCCGCCCAGCAGGGCTACGCGCGGGCCCAGATGCTCATGGGTGAGTGCTTCGAGAACGGCTACGGCGTGGAGAAGGACCCGGAGAAGGCCTTCGCCCTCTACCAAGCCTCCCACGAACAGGGATATGAGGCGGGCACCTGCGCCCTGGGGGTCTGCTACGACCGGGGCATCGGCGTGGAAGCGGACCAGGAGAAGGCCGCGCAGCTCTATATGGACTCCGCCAAGGAGGGATATCCCAGGGGGCAGTACATGGTGGCCCAGTGCTATGAGTACGGCCACGGAATGGAGAAAGATCCTGTCAAGGCGGCGGAGTACTACCGCCTCGCCCACGAGAGCGGGTTCCCGCCGGGGACCTGCGCGCTGGGGCTTTGCTATGAGATCGCCATGGGTGTGGAGGAGGACAAGGAAAAGGCCGTCCAGCTCTACCGCCAGGGCGCGGACGCGGGACACGCTCCTTCCCAGTGCAACCTGGGATTCTGTTACTACCAGGGCATTGGCGTGGAAGAGAACAACGAAGAGGCGGTAAAGTGGTTCCTGCGGGCCGCCGAACAGGAGTACCCCCGGGCGCTTCAGCTGCTGGGCGAGTGCTACGATTTCGGCTATGGCGTGGAGAAGGACGTGGCCAAGGCGGCCCAGCTCTATGCCGCCGCCAATGAGAAGGACCACGCTCCGGCGGCCACGGCCCTTGGGCTGTGCTACGAGCTGGGCCGGGGCGTGGAGCGGGATCTGCGCCGGGCGGTGGAGCTCTACCGGAAGGCCGCGGAGGCGGGAGACGTTCGGGGACAGTGCAACCTGGGCTACTGCTGCTATCAGGGCATCGGGACGGAGGTGGACGATACCGAGGCTGTCAAATGGTTCGCCGCCGCCGCGGAGCGGGAGTATCCCCGGGCGCAGTTCCTGCTGGGACAGTGCCGGGAGTTCGGGTATGGGGTGGAACAGGATATGGATTCCGCCATCGAGCTCTACCGCTCCGCCTGGGAGAAGGGACACGCGCCCGCCGCCGCCGCCCTGGGGCTGTGCTATGAGCAGGGCAAGGGCGTGGAACTGGACAAGGCCAAGGCGGTGGAGTATTACACCTTGGGCGCCGAGGCGGGAGACGCGCGGGCTCAGTGCAACTTGGGGTTCTGCTGCTACCAGGGCATCGGGACGGAAATGAACGACGACGAGGCCGTCAAGTGGTTTGAGAAGGCCGCTCAGCAGGACTACCCCAGGGCCCAGCAGCTGTTGGGCGAGTGCTATGAAAACGGGTACGGCGTGGAGAAGGACCCGCAAAGGGCGTTCCAGCTCTATCAGAAGTCCCATGAGAACGGGCACGCTCCCGGTACCTGCTCCCTGGGGCTGTGCTATGAGGCAGGCATCGGCGTGGAAGCCGACCCGCCCCGGGCGGTGGAGCTCTATCGGAAAGCCGCAGAAAGCGGCTATCCCAGGGCTCAGTGCAACTTGGGGTTCTGCTACTACCGGGGCATCGGGACGGAGGAGGACAACGATCAGGCCTTCCAATGGTTCACCAAGGCGGCGGAGACCGGGCTCCCGCGGGCCCAGCAGCTTCTGGGGGAATGCTACGAGAACGGGTATGGCACGGAGATCGACCTGGCGCGGGCGTTCCAGCTCTACCAGGCCGCCCACGAGCAGGGCTATGCCCCCGCCACCTGCGCGCTGGGGGTGTGCTACGAGTTCGGAGACGGCGTCAGGGAAGACAAGGCCAAGGCCGCGGCCCTCTATTTGCAGGCCGCCAACGCGGGCCACGTCCGGGCCCAGTGCAACTATGGGTACTGCTGCTACCGGGGCATCGGCATGGAGGAAGACGACCAGGAAGCCGTCCGTTGGTTCAGCAAGGCCGCCCAGGCGGGCAGCGCCCGGGCCCAGATGCTGCTGGGCGAGTGCTATGAGAACGGGTACGGCGTAGAGGCGGATCCCGAGAAGGCGTTTCAGTTCTACTTGCAGGCCCATGAGGGGGGCAGCTCCGCCGGAACCTGTTCCCTGGGGCTGTGCTACGAGCTGGGTACCGGCGTGGAGCAGGATAAGGAGAGGGCGGCGCAGCTCTACCTCCAGGCCGCCCAGGCGGGGAACGCGCGGGCCCAATGCAACCTGGGATTCTTCTACTACCACGGCATCGGTGTGGAGGAGGACAACGATCAGGCCTTCCACTGGTTCTCCCAGTCGGCGGAGAAGGAGTACCACCGGGCGGAGTTCTTCCTGGGCGAGTGCTACGAGAACGGCTACGGCGTGGAGAAGGATCTGAGCCGCGCCGTGGAATATTACATCAAGGCCCACGAGGGCGGACGCTCGGACGGGACCTTCGCGCTGGCCGCCTGCTTTGAGAAGGGGCTGGGCGTGAAGGCGGACCCGGCCAAGGCCCTGGCCCTCTATCAGGAGGCCGCCGGGCAGGGGCACAAGGAGGCCCAGGAGGCGGTGCAGCGCCTCACCGGAAAGAAGAAGCGCCGGTTCCCCTGGCAGAAGAAATGAAAGAACGACCCTGACGGCCCGCCATGAGGCCGTCAGGGTCGTTTTTTTACGGGCGGGGCTGCCGCCGCGGGGGCAGGAGTTCCGGCAGGATGTCCTCCACCTCCGGGTACATGAGAAATCCGGCGGTAAAGCCCAGGTCCTGGCCCATGCGGAGCTTCCGGCGGAGGGTATCGGCGTCATCAAAGAGAACAAACCGGCTATCCTCAGCGTCTGTGAAGGTAAAATACTTTGCACAGAGATCGTGGGAGTAAAACACGGACTGCTGCTTTCTTCCCATCATTTCCGCCAGTTTTTCCCTGTCAAGCGGTTCCCCTTCCCCGGTGGGACAGGGCAGCGGAAAGCTCATGCGCAGGCGCTGGAGGTCCAGGGCCACCCTTCCCCTGCCGAATTGCCGCGCGCCCTCCTCCAGGCGCTGCTGGAGGTTCCCGCCGGACAGGGCGGTGCAGATCAGCACGGAGGCTTCGGGCACCCGGGCGCCGTAGGACTCCGGCACGAAGAGGGCCCTCCCGTTCCGGGCCAGGATACGGCCCAGGTTCTCCAGAAAGGCCGTCCGGTCCGCCGACACCGGCTGTTCGAGATCCGCAAAGACGCCGCCGTATCCCCGGTTGCCGCACTCCCGCCACACGTCCCGGCACAGGGCGGCGGGGTCCAGGATGGGGCCGCAGTCCCGGTCTCCCAGGACCATGAGGCCGCCCCGGGTCCTGGCCAGCAGGTCCCGGCGGGCCAGACGGCCGTCCCGCCCGATCCGGTAGGCCACGTGGGCCAGACGGTCGGTGTAGCGGGCGGCCTCCCGGAGCTTGTCGGGCGTAACGGCCAAATAGAGCTGCACAGGCGCTTCCCCCCTCTTGTGAAATCTGAAAAATGGTGCTATACTCTTTCCATACTATGCGATCAAGGAGGGCGCTATGCCACTTTCCCTTATCCCGGACCGGCTGTACGGCCGGTACACCGAACTTACCCCCCAGGTGCTGAACGGCCTGGGCGTCCGGCTGCTGCTGTGCGACTTGGACTACACCTTGGCCCCCCGGCAGGTGGAACGGCCGGACGACGCCCTCCGCGCCTGGATCGGCGAGTGCCGGGAGGCGGGGATCACGGTGATGATCCTCTCCAACAACCGGTCCTCCCGGCGGGTGGAGACCTTCTGCGGAGATCTGGGCATCCGGTATGTGGGCCACGCCGGGAAGCCGGGGACCAAGGGATACCGGCAGGCCATGGAGCAGGCGGGCGAGACGCCGGAGCACACCGCCATGGTGGGCGACAAGCTCCTTACCGACGTGCTGGGCGCCAAGCGCTCCGGGGTGCTGGCGCTGATGGTGGAGCCCCTGGGAGGCCCCGTGGGGGCCTGGAACCATGTGCTCCACGGGCTGCAGAGGCTCTTCAAATGGATCGCGAAAAGGAGAACACTATGAGCCGTTTTCAGAAGATCGCCGAGAAGCTGGCGTCCTATGGGCTGGACGCCATGATGATCACCAGCGAGCCCAACCGGCTGTACGCCGCGCAGTTCCACTCCACGGCAGGGGTGGCGCTGGTGACGCGGGAGAAGAGCTGGTTCTTTACCGACAGCCGGTATATGGAGGCCGCCAGGAAGCAGATCGACGGCGCGGAGCTCCGGCTGAACACCACGGACGTTACGCTGAACGATCTGACCAACGAGGTCATCAAGGCCCAGGGCATCCAGAAGCTGGGCTTCGAGGACCAGTACGCCACCGTGGCGGAGTACAACGTCTGGAAGGAAAAGCTGGCGTGCAGGGAGCTGGTCCCCGCCTCCGGACTGCTAACGGAATTGCGCGCGGTCAAGGATGAGGAAGAAATCAAGTGCCTGATATCCGCCCAGAGGATCGCGGAGAAGGCCCTCCAGGATGTGCTGGCGTTCATCAAGCCCGGTGTGACGGAGCGGGAGATCTCCGCCTACCTCCAGTACCGGATGCTCTGCCACGGGGCGGAGAAGATGAGCTTCGAGCCCATCGTGGTCAGCGGCGCCAACGGCAGTATGCCCCACGGGGTGCCCTCCGGCAAGAAGGTGGAGGACGGGGACTTCATCACCATGGACTTCGGCTGCGTCTGGGGCGGCTACTGCTCCGACATGACCCGGACCGTGGCGGTGGGACACGTCACGGAGGAGATGGAGAAGGTCTACTATACCGTCCTGGAGGCCCAGAAGGCCGGCATCGCCGCCGCCAGGGCCGGGGTCACCGGCAGGGCCGTCCATGAGGCGGCGGCCAGGGTCATCGAGGACGCAGGGTACGGGGAATATTTCGGCCACGGCTTTGGTCACGGTGTGGGCGTGGAGATCCACGAGAGCCCCCGGGCCGCCATGACCAACGACAAGCCCTTGCCCGCGGGGGCGGTGATCTCCGCCGAGCCGGGGATCTACCTGCCGGGCCGGTTCGGCGTGCGCATTGAGGACGTAATTGTGGTCAAGGAGGACGGGTGCGTGGACATCACGGAAGCCCCCCACGAGCTGATCGTTTTATGAATGCGCTGGTCATCAACTGCAGTCCCGTCCGGAACGGGGCAACGGCGGAGATCGTCCGGATCGTCTCAAGGCAGTTGAGCGGGAAATATGTGGTGGAGCCCGTCTGTATCGATGACTACGACATCCATTTTTGCCGGGGATGCAGGGTCTGCCATACAACGGCGGCCTGCGTCCAGCATGACGGCGTGGACCGCCTGATGGAACGGTTTGAGTGGGCGGACGTTATCGTTTCGGTGGCTCCCTCCTACTGGGCGGATATTCCCGGGCAATTCAAGGTGTTTATTGACCGGTGTACGCCGTGGTGCAATACCCATGAGCCCCACGCGAAGCTGAGCGGCGGCAAAAGAGGCTATGCAATCGCCCTGCGGACCGGGCCCAGTATGCGGGAATGCGAGAGAATCATTGAAAGTATCCGGCATTTTTACGGCCATCTGGAGATCGAGAGCTGCGGCAGCCTTGGGCTGTGTTCCATCGAGTACAAGGAGGCCGTCGCGCCGAGGGAACGGGAGATCATCCGTTTTTGCGATTCTATTTGATGTGAAAAGGACTGGAGACAAAATCTCCAGTCCTTTTTTCTCTCGTTATTGATCCTTTCCGAACACCTGGGCCGCTACCCGGGCGGAATGGGCGGCGTCCTTGGTGTAGAAGTCCGCGCCGATGCGGTCCGCGAACTCCTGGGTCACCACCGCGCCGCCTACCATCACCTTGCAGGGCGCGCCCGCCTTCCGGAGGGCTTGGATTGTGGCAGCGATGTTCTGGGCTGTGGTGGTCATCAGGGAGCTGAGACCCACCAGCGGAGCCTTGGTTTCCAAAGCCACCTGGACGACGGTCTCCGGCGATACGTCCCGGCCCAGATCGATGACGCGGTAGCCATAGTTCTCCAGGAGCATCTTGACGATATTTTTGCCGATGTCGTGGACATCGTTCTTGACGGTGGCCAAGAGGATGGTCCCCTTGTCCCCCGTCCTCTGCGGCAGGCGGGCACGGAGCGTGTCAAAGGCGGCTTTCACCGCGCCTGCGGAGGCCATGAGCTGAGGCAGGAACAGGCTCCCTTCCTCGTAGCGCTCCCCTACCCGGTCCAGGGCGGGAATGATGCGGCGGTCGATGATCTCCATAGGCGTCTCCGCCTCCAGCAGGGCCTCCACGGCGGCGGGAACGCCGGATTTTATCCCGCCGGCGATCAGCAGCTCCAGACTTTCCTGGGGCAGATGGACCGGGTGGTCCGGCCCGCCAACGATCTGATGCCGCGCAATATAGCTCATGCAGCCGGGGTCCTGCCCGGTCAGAACCTTCATGGCAGACAGGGTATCCCGGACGCAGCTGGACTCTGTATTGACGATCGCCACGTTCAGCCCCGCCGCCAGACAAGCGGACAGGTAGGCGCAGTTCAGTTCGTCCCGGCCAGGCAGGCCGTAGCTGACGTTGGACACCCCCAGGACCGTCTTGTATCCGGCCTGCCGGACCAGGCGGATGGCCTCCGGCGTGACCAGGGCGTCCTTCTGGCTCACGGAGGCCGCCAGGGCCAGGCAGTCGATCCAGATGTCCTCCCGGCGGATGCCCGCCTGTTCCGCCGCCCCGGCAACCCGCAGGGCGGTATCCCGTCGGGCCTCTGGCTGGGAGGAGATGCCTCCGGCGTCCAGCGCCAGGACGATGAGGCCCGTGCCGTACTTCGCCGCCAGGGGAAGCATAGAGGCCATGCTCTCCTTCCCGCCGTTCACGGAGTTCAGCACCGGACGCCCCCGGCACACGCGGAGGGCTTTTTCCAGGGCCGCCGGGTCGGAACAGTCGATGACCAGGGGCAAGGGGGACACCTTCTGGATGGCCAGCACCAGGGCGGGCAGGGCCTCCCCCTCGTCGATGTCCGGCAGTCCCGCGTTCACCACCAGGAAGTCCGCGCCCTCCCGCTCCTGCCAGACCGCTGCCTCGGCGGCGGCCTCCCAGTCTTTCGCGTAGAGGGCCTTCTTCATCACCGGGCGGCCGGTGGGGTTCATGCGCTCCCCTACCGTAGCGATAGTGCCCAGGTCCAGTGTTACCACGTCCTGCCAGCCGCACAGGCGGCTCAGGCCGTCCCTGGGACGGGGCGGGATGCTCCCGGCCCCCCGACAGTCCAGAAGGGCCCGCAGGGCCCGGATATGGTCCGGCGTGGTGCCGCAGCAGCCGCCCAGGATGGACGCGCCGTCCTCCAGGAAGAAGGCTGCCCAGCGGGCGAACTCCTCCGGAGCCACGTCGTAGACGGTCTCGCCGTCCTCCAGGCGGGGCAGGCCCGCGTTGGGCTGGATCATGACGGGCAGGTGGGTATGGCAGAGGACCTCCTCCAATACGGGGCGCAGTTCGCGGGGACCGGCGGAACAGTTGACGCCGACGGCGTCCGCCCCCAGACCGGTCAAGGTCACCGCCGCCGCCGCGGGGTCCACGCCCAGGAAGGTGCGTCCGTCCGCTCCGAAGGTCATGGTGACAAAGACGGGGAGATCTGTCCGCTCCTTGGCCGCCAGCAGGGCGGCTTTGGCCTCCAGGAGGTCGCTGATGGTCTCGATGAGGATCAGGTCCGCCCCGGCGGCGGCCCCGGCGTCCATGATCTCGGCGAACATGGCGTAGGCCTCGTCGAAGGTCAGTTCACCGAAGGGCTCCAGCAGGGCGCCCAGGGGGCCTACGTCCAGGGCGACGTATCTATCCGGGCCGGCGGCCCGGCGGGCGATGGCGACGGCGGCGGCGATATAGGGGGCGGGGTCCTCCCCCAGCTTCCGGCGGCTGGCGCCGAAGGTATTGGCGGTGAGGATGTCCGCGCCTGCCGCGGCATAGGCGGCGTGGACGGCCTCCACCGCCTGCGGGGCGGTGAGGTTCATCGTCTCCGGCGGCGCGCCCGCCGGGAGGCCCGCCTGCTGCAGCATGGTGCCCATGGCGCCGTCGAAGAGGCGGGGGATGGTCAGGTCCAACATGGTCGTGGGTCCTTTCTTTCGTTGTGCGGACGGTAATGAAAAAAGCGTGCCTTCCGGCACGCTTTTTTCATGCCCTTGGGTGGGCCTTATGATACACATCCTGCAATTTCTGCTTGATCATATGGGAATAAATTTGGGTCGAAGAAATATCCGCGTGTCCCAGCATCTCCTGGATGGAGCGGAGGTCCGCCCCGTTCTCCAGCAGGTGGGCCGCGAAGGAGTGGCGCAGCGTATGGGGCGTGATGTCCTTGTCGATCTGGGCCTTCTCCTGGTAATATTTGATGATCTTCCAAAAGCCCTGGCGGCTCATCCGCTCGCCGCTCATGTTCACGAATAGCGCCTTCTCCCGGGGGTCTAAAACGAGCTGGCCGCGAATGTCCCGCATATAGTCGCTCAGCGCCTTTACCGCCCCGGAGTACAGCGGAATGATCCGCTCCTTCCCCCGGCTGGTGCAGCGGATGAAGGACCCCGTTAGATTTACGTCTCCTATGTTCAGGCCGATCAGCTCGCTGACCCGGATGCCCGTGGCGTAGAGAAGCTCCAGCATGGCATGGTCGCGGTAGCCCTTGGGATCGACGCACTGGGGCTGCTCCAGGAAGAGCTCCACTTCCTTGCCGGTGAGGATCTGGGGGAGCTTGCGCTCCGTCTTTACCGGCGCGGCGTCCTTGGCGGGGTTGTAGCGGATGACGCCCCGGTTCTTCAGATAGCCGTAGTAGGACTTCAGCGAGGCCACGCTGCGGGCGATGCTGGAGGCGGACTTCCCTTTCCCGGACATGGCGGCTATGTAGCGCTCGATATGCTCCGTCTCCGCTTGGGGCAGTTCTACATCCTCCGACTCCAGGAGGTATCGGGAAAACTGCGTGACATCCCGCACATAGGAGGTGATGGTATTCGCGGACGCGCTGCGCTCCATCTCCAGATAGCCCGCAAAGCCCTCGATATAATACTCCGTCACGGCATCCCCTCCCTTCTTTCGATCTATATCGCACCCAGCGCCAGCCGGAACAGCAGCGGCGTCAGCATCCGCTCGCAGAATACGCCCAGCGCCAGGACCACGCCACACAACACGAACCACAAAAAATAACGGCTTCCATACAGCACGGGGGACGAGCGCTTCCCCCGTCCGAAGGACAGGGAGAACAGCTCCGTGGACAGCGGCCACGCCGCACCCGCCAACAGGAAAAAGCATGGCAGGGTGAACACCAGCCGCACCACCATGGCCCCCAAGGCCAGGGCCGCTCCCGCCCGCCCGTAGCACCGGACGAAGCAGGACACCGTATACATGGTGAAAAAGCCAAACATCCCGGACAAGGCCGGGATCAGCACCACGCCCGCCGCAGAGAATCCCAGCAGGAACAACAGCACCGCGTATCCAAAATACATGACCACGCAGCTGAGCAGCGATATCTCGATGCCGCCGCCGTCGTACAGACGGCAGTAGTCCCCCAGATATTGCCCCAGGGCCTCCCAGGCCTCCTGGCCGCAGGACCCGGCGTACAAATGCCCCGCCAGCGCCCCGCCCAGAAAGGCCAGGGCCAGCAGGAGCAGCCGCACCAAGCCGGGGTCCCAGCCTCCCAGCCGGATCGTTCGCAGTACCATACGTCCACGCATCTTCCATCACCTCGCACAAGCCTATGCGGCTGGGACAAGTTTTAGAAGCGCGCCTTCTTATGTGGACTGCGGCGGCGGGGCCGGTAAGGTGTCTGCCTATAAATATAGTGCAGATTTCCGGTTTTCGCAAGAGAAAATCCGGAAGCGGCCGGTTTTTTGTCAATTGCGACAAAATATTATGTAAACTTGATTATGTAAACCTCTTTGTGGGACCCGTTGTTTGCAGGCGGTTCGGGTGGTTTTCGGACTATTTTGTGGGGCAGACGGGGGCAATACCCCTACATGTTGGATGGGCAGGCGATTACCATTTGTAATCACCTGCCCGCGCCGCCAAGAACGGTCATGGAGCAATTTTTCTTATTTTTGGTTATTTTCACCCCTTGACAAGCTTCGGGTCACTTCCGGCGGCGGCGGCTCCCGGTCCGGGCACGCTTCCCCTTGGGGAGGTTATACCCCACCAGGGCCGCCAGCAGGCCTCCCGCCGCCATGGACAGGCCCAGGCCCGTGAGGCCGTTTTCGATGCGTATCGTGTCTGTGGTGAGCAGGGCGGCGGCCAGGGTCAGACTCAGAAAGACCACGACCACCACCGGCACGGACAGCATGGACGCCCCCTTCCCTTTCAGCACGCTGTAGCCGCAGCCAAGGAAGGACGCCAGGGCGGCCGTGACGCACACCAGGGGATACAGCTGATCCAGCCCCAGCACGCCCCGGTCCACCAGCAGCGCGCACAGCATCTGCAGCAGGACGTAGGACAGGAGCGAGATACCCCCTCCGATCAGGCAGTTTTTGACCATCCCCTCCGGCAGGGACATGACGACCTTTGACATAAAAAAACCTCCCGGCCAATCACTGATATGGAATCAGTATATTGGCCGGGATGGCGAAATATGCGGTCCTTATTTGGTCTCGGTGTCGGAACCCTCTTCCAGCTTGGCGGGCTCCTCCTTCTCGGTCTTCTTCCCCTTCTTGGCATCGGCGGGAGGATTGCTGTTGTTGGTGGACACGGCCCACTTGGTCAGCTCCATGCGCACCCGGTCGTCGCTGGTCTCGATGATGATGGTCTCATCCGTCACCTGGACGATCTTGCCGATGATACCGCCGATGGTGGTGATCTGGTCACCCTTTTTCAGGCTGTTGCGCATCTCCTCCGCCTGCTTTTTCCGCTTGTTCTCCGGGCGGATCATCAAAAAGTACATCAGCGCGATCATGAGGACCAGCGGGAGCATCAGTGACATCATGCTGGCGGAACCGGCGCCGGCGGCTGTGTAGAACAGTGGCATTTCTTTGTCTCCTTATCATCCGATTATTTCCGTTTGCCAAAAGCAGCTTCTGCCATTATATCTGATTTGGACGGGTTTGGCAAGTCCTAAATTTTTTGGGGGGACTTCCCTGCCGATCCATCGTACCACGGCCGGGTGCAAATGTCGAAGGGCCGGAGCTTCTTGCGGAAGCTCCGGCCCCTGATGGATGAAATTCTTTTTTCTTCCGCTTACATGTCGAACACGCCCATGATCACGATACCGGCCACGATGAGACCGATCATGGCGTAGTGCTTCCAGGACAGCTTTTCCTTGAGGAAAATGCGGCTCCAGAGCACGGAGGCGGCGCAGTAGGCGGAGATGATGGGGGCGGACATGGCCAGGTGCTCCGTGTCCGCGATGGCGTAGATATAGGCGAACTGTCCGGCGGTCTCGCAGACCGCGCCGATGTACTTGGGAGCCTCCATCTTGGGAATGAGGCGGTCCTTCTTGATGACGACCGTGTAGACGAAGCAGACCACCGCCGCGAAGAGGAAGGTCAGCTCGTAGGCCACGTTGGCGCTGTCCTCGTTGAGGGTCTCCAGCACCCGGTTGTCGGCGAAGGTGCCCGCCGCGTCCAGAACGCAGTAGGCCACCGGCAGCGCCAGGGCGAGCCAGCTCTTGGCGTACTTGTAGTTGCCCTCCTGCTGACGGGCGGCGCGGAGTTCCGCGTCCTCGGTGGAGTCCACCACGCCCAGACCGATGGCGCCCACGCACACCAGCGCCACGGCAAACAGGGCCAGGGGGGAATAATCGTCCAAACCGACAAAGATGAAGGTCAGCACCGCCACCAGCGCGCCGGAGGAGTTGCAGATGGGGGAAGAAACGCTCAGTTCGATATACCGCAGGCCCAGGTAGCCCAGGGCCATGGACAGGATATAGAGCAGGGACACGGGCAGGTAGGTGAGGATGATACCGAAATTGATCTCCACACCGTTCACGAAGACCTCGAAGCCGGCGTGGAGGCCCATGACGACGCCCACCGCCATGACCATTTTCAGATGGCTGTACTTATCGGAAGCATCCCGGCATCCAATTTTTGAGAAGAGATCGGAACCGCTCCAGCAGAACAGAGCGATCAGCGCAAGCCAAAACCACATAATTTTATTTCTCCTTCACACATTTCAGTTTTTGAATCAAAAGTGAAATGCGTGCGGAGGCGGTCTCCGGCGGTAGTAGTGGTTCGCCGCTATATTCATCATAGGGCGGCCAGCCCTCCGTCTACCATTTTTTGCAGGGAGAGCAAGATGCCCAGCTTGGCGTGGTGCCAGGTGAGTCCGCCCTGGAAGTACACGGCATAGGGCGGACGGATGGGGCCGTCGGCGCTGAGCTCGATGCTGCTGCCCTGGACGAAGGCTCCGGCGGCCATGATGACCTGGCTGTCATAACCGGGCATATCTCCGGGAACGGGGGCGGCAAAGCTGTCCACCGGGGCCGCACCCTGGATGCCCGCGCAGAAGGCGCACATAGCCGCCTCGCTGCCCAGCTCCACCGCCTGGATGATGTCCTGGCGGGGCTCCGTGGCGTTGGGAATGCAGCGGAAGCCCAGGCTCTCGTAGAGGGTGGCGGCGAAAATCGCGCCCTTCAGGGCTCCGGCGACCACTGTGGGCGCCAGGAAGAAGCCCTGGTAGAAGGCGGGCAGGATACCCAGGTTGGCCCCCACCTCCTGCCCCAGGCCGGGGGCGGAGAGACGGTAGGCGCACCGGTCCACGCACTCTTGGGTGCCGCAGATGTATCCGCCGATGGGGGCCAGGCCGCCGCCGGGGTTCTTGATGAGACTGCCCACCACCATGTCGGCCCCTACGTCGGAGGGCTCGACCACATCCACAAATTCGCCGTAGCAGTTGTCTACCATGACTTTTACGTCCGGCTTGACGGACTTGCAGAAAGTGATCAGTTCCCCGATCTGCTGGACGGAGAAGGACGGGCGGGTGGCGTAGCCCTTGCTGCGCTGGATGGTGATAAGTCTGGTCTTCGGCGTGATGGCGGCGCGGATGGCGTCATAGTCAAAGCTGCCGTCCGGCTTCAGGTCCGCCTGCCGGTAGGTCACGCCATACTCCGCGAGGGAGCAGGGGCTGGGGCGGATGCCGATGACCTCCTGGAGGGTGTCGTAGGGCAGGCCCACCGGACTGAGCAGTTCGTCCCCCGGCAGGAGGTTGGCGCTGAGGGCCACCGTCAGGGCGTGGGTGCCGCAGGTGATCTGGGGACGGACCAGCGCCGCCTCGGTGTGGAAAACGTCCGCATAGACCTTCTCCAGGCGTTCCCGGCCGTCGTCGTCGTAGCCGTAGCCGGTGGTGGCGGCGAAGTGCTGGGCGCCGATGCGGTTTTTCTGCATGCCCAGGAGGACCTTGGCCTGGTTGATCTCCGCCCGCTGGTCGATGGCCCGGAAGCGGTCCGTCAGACGGGACAGGACCTCCTCCCCCCTGTCGCAGACCGCTTTGCTGAGCCCCATCTGGGCATATATCGTCAGTAAGTCCATATAGAACCTCTTTTCCTTCCGATCATTCAAAATACCGGGAAAAGTTTACCATGGATGTCCACAGATTGCAAGCATATTTTTCCGGACAGGAGACCGCCGCAGGCGTACATACCTGCGGCGGTCTCCTGCTATTTTCCGGGAAAATACAGGCGGACGGTGAGGATGCCCGCCTGCCATCCGGCGGCGGCGGTCCCGCCCATCTGCTCCGTCAGACGCCGGGCGATGGACAGGCCCAGGCCGGTGCCCTGCCCGCCGGATTCCACGGTAAAGTACCGGTCGAACAGCCGCTCCGCCAGCACCGGCGTCAGGGACGGGGCTGCGTTGGAAAAGGTCAGGGTACCGTCCTCTTCCAGAACGATGCGGAGGTCCCCCGGGCTGTACCTGGCGGCGTTGGACAGGACGTTGCTCAGGATGCGGCTCACCGCCTCCCGGTTCAGGGGGCGGACCACCGGGGCCTCCGGCAGCTCTACCTCCGGCGCGATGCCGCGGGCGGAGAGGACGCCGTACCAGGCGGCAAGGCTCTCCTCCACCGCCCGGTTGAGGCTGACGGGTTCCGCAGGCTCCGGCTCTTCGGCGGCCAGGACCGCCGAGGTGCGGAAAAATTCCTCCGTCAGGGATCGCAAATGGTCCGTCCGGCCCCGGATGAGAGACAGGTAGCGCTCCGCCGTCTCGCTCTTTTCCTCCCCTTCCAGCAGATCCAGATAGCCGCAGATGGCGGTGAGGGGGGTGCGGAGATCGTGGGAGACGTTGGTCACCGCCTCTTTCAGGTCCCGGTCGCCGTTCTGATACTGCTGCCGCTCCCGGCGGAGCTGGCGCAGCTGGACATTGAGGCCAGCAGCCAGACGGCACATGGCGCCGTCCCGGCTGGGGATGGACAGGAGTGTGTTGGTGTCCGTTTCCAGACGCTCCTGGACGCCGCGGCGAAGCTCCTCCGCCGAGCGGCGGAGAAGCCAGAGCTTCCAGAGCAGAAGCAGTACGGCGATCGCCAGCAGGGCGCACAGCACCGCAAGAACGTACACCATCCGCGCTCCCTCCCTTACTTTACAGCAATATATACATCCATGTAGTCTGTGCCGTCCCGGTTGTATTCCCGTTCAAAGCACGCGATAACGTCCTTGTCCTCCAAATGCTCCAGCCGGTTGAGGCGCATATAGGCCATCAGCGTTTTATAGGCGTTGGGGATCGTTCGGAACGGCTCGATAAAGGGGTCAACTATGGTTACGACCGCGTATTTCTGCCGGTCCTGGGAAATGATCTTCCAGTGATCTCCCTCCGGCGCGGCGTCTTCCGGCAACACCCACGCGGCGGCGTAGCCGTGCATGTGGAACACGTTGACCTGCTCCTGAGACAAAAACGGATAATCCCAGCCGATAATAAGCGGGTGTTCCTCCCCGCAAGAGCGCGCCCACTCTTTGACATGGCTGATCGCGTCTGTTTCCGGGTCGGGACTGATGACCTCGTAGCGGACATAGCGGAACGCCTCCACAGTCTCTACCCGGATGTTGATGAAGGACTTGTCGCAGACATCCATGTCCCCACGGACCAGATCGTCCATCTTGCAGGAAAACAGCTGGCAAAGCTCCTGCACCTTGCCCAGGTCCGGGCAGACCGCGTCCAGCTCCCATTTGGATATGGTCTGGCGGCTCACCTGCATCTTTTCCGCCAGCTCCTCCTGGGTCATCCCGTTGGACATTCTTCTCAAAAACTGAAGGTTTTTTCCAAGGCTCATGGTTCGTATCCTCCTTTTGTTGACGAGAAGAGCGTACCATAAAAACGAAGTTGATTCCACCAAGCCGGACGGGCGGTTTCGGGCGTCCTCGCAACCAGGGGGCGCGCGGTTGGAAGGGACTTATTTCAATTCCGCTTTTTGGAATATCCGGCAGGTCAGAAGGGCGAAGGCCGCGATCCAGACCATGCTGATGCCAAAGGCCTTCCCTACCATGGCGGGCGCGTAGGCGGCGGCATCCATGGCGCGGAGAAGCCCCAGCGGCGTATTGGCCAGCAGTCTGCCGAACCAGGGTGTAGAAACGCCGAAGGACACCAGCGCGTTGCCGCCCAGCAGCACCAGACAGAAGCCCGCCGCCACAACAAGGACCGTTTTCTGCAGAAGGAACGCCAGAATGAAGGTGATCCCGTTGATGGCGATGCCGGTCAGCACAGCCGCGAAGAAAGCCGCCGCCATATTGGCCGCCGCTTCTACCGTGAACGGATGCCCAAATCCCAGTAGGACGCTTTGCAGCACTGTCCGGCCCAGGACGTAAGGCAGTAGGAGAATGACATCCGCCGCAGCAGCAGCGATCAGCTTGCTGAAAAAAATGGGAGCGCGGTGATAGCCTACTACGATCTTCAGCTGGGTCGTGCGGTTCTCAAAGTCGCCGCAGACGACGATGGATATGGCCAGCGCCGCCAGAACGGAGATGGTAGGGGTATCCTTCAGGGAGGAGAAAAAGGCGTCATAGCCATAGAATACGATCTCCAGTTCCTCTGCCTGCGGAGAATTGACGTAGCTCAGACAGGACAGCGACGTCACCACGGACAGCACCAGCATCAGCAGCGCGATCAGATGCAGAGGACGGGCTCTGGTCAGCTTCGTCATTTCGCTTTTCAGAAGACGGTTCATCTGCTCCCTCCTACTTCAAATCTTTCCGCCGGAACAGCGCCAGACCTGCGGCGGCGCTGGCGGCGATTACGCCAAGGCTCGCCAGCGGCAGGCGGATGGGGCGCGCCTCCGCCGCGGCGATCAGCTGCACCGCCTGACAGCCGGGGAGGTCGTACAGGGCTTCAAAAATCGTGCGCTTGAGTCCCTGGACGTAGGCGGGGTTCGGCATGGCCTCCCGCACGAGTATCTGGCCGTTTTCGATGTACTCCCGGGCGGGAATGACGGCCTGCTCTGTCAGGCGGGAATTGAGGTATATCCCCAGGAACAGGAGAAAATAGGCCAGAAAAATGCAGACGATCGCCACCACCGCCTTGTTCTGGTTCAGCAGGGCCGCCATGGTGAAGACGGCGCACAGGGAGGCGGTCATGAGAAAGGCGCAGAGGGTGAACCACAGGACGGAGGCCGGCGGCAGCGTGAAGCCGCCCATCAGCGGGATGCCCGCCGCCGTCATGGGGAGAATGTAGCCCAGGCAGATCAGGACGCCCGCCGCCGAGCAGGTGGCGAGATTCGCCAGATACAGGTTGGCGCGGGAGTGGCCCACGGCGATCTTGTTGCGGATGGCTCCGTCGCTGTACTCCGCGCCGACGAAAAGGCTGCAAAAGGCGGAGAGGACCACGCCGGACATGAGGACGAAGAGCATGTAGCGGTTGTCCAGAGGGACGGGGGCCCCCTGCCGCTGGGCGTGAACGCCCACCGCCAGTTCGAATACGCCGACGCCGAACATCACCGACACCGCCACCCAGAAGGACGCGCTGCGCCAGAGACGGTAGAAATTGGCCCGCAGGAGGAGGTTTATGCTTAATCTTGCGCTCATTATTTCAGGTCCTTTCTGCGGAACAGGAACAGTCCCGCGGCGGTGCTGGCGGCGATGACGATCAGGGAATACGCCGCCAGCACAGGAGCCTTGCCGGAGCTTCCGGCGTGCATCACATAATAACGCCCCTGCCCTCCCGGGAGCCATTCGGCAAAAAAGCGGTCATAAGCCAGCCTGAGCCTGGAATACTTGAGGGGCTCAGGCGCTTGACAATAGAGGGCCAGTTCCATATCGCAGACAAGGCCATTCAAATAAAGGACGCACGCGGTCAGGATCACCACCACCGGCCCCGCCGCTCTGTGCTGGATATTCATGCCGACTGCGGAAAATATCGCGCTGTAGGACACAATTACAAGAGCGCCTGCCAAAAGATCGACTGCGGTCTGGCCCGGTGAGCAGATATAGTTGACCGCATCGGAGTGACCGAAGAAGAAGCTGGTCAGCGTCCAGTTTGGAAGGATAAAGGCGGCGCACAGCATCAGGCCCACCGCGATGCAGGTTACCAGATCCGCGAAGTAGATGGCCGGACGGACCGCGCCCACCGCCAGCTTGTTGCGGACGGCCCCGTCGCCGTACTCCCCGCTTAAAAACGAGCTGTACCACGCCGCCAGGAGGAACCAGACCTGGGTGAAGAACAGAAATGCGGGGTGGTCCTGCGTCCAGCCCTCTTGAAGCGCCTCCTGGAGTGAATAGACCAGCCGCAGACCGTAAAGCAGCATCAGCGCCATACAGCCCCAAAAGATGCGGCTTTTCCACACCCGGTGGAAATTGGCGTGCAGCAGATTTCTCATACGTCCCCTCCCCTATTTCAGGTCCTTCCGCTCAAAGAGCGCCAACCCGCCCAGGGTGAAGACCGCCGTCACGCCCAGATCGCACAGCAACGCCCGCAGGGGGCTGAGTACCGCCAGGTTCTGCACCTGTATCGCCTGTCCGGCGGGGATGATGTCACGGACGACCTCGTAAAACGTCCGAAGTGCCCCGGAGACGTAGCGGGGATTGGGCTCCGGGGTCATCGTCTGCATCCCGTCCACGGTCATGAGGAGGCCGCCGACAAACTCCGGCTCGGAGAGGGTGTTTTCGACCATGGAGGCTACCAGCAGCAGAGCAAACCAGGACAGCACCACGGTAACTGTGGCGGTTCGCCTGCTGAGGAGCATCCCCAGAAAGGTGAAGATGGCGGCAAAGGCCACGGCGGAGCCCACGATGATGAGAACATGGAACGCCAGCCCTCCAAGGCCGAATCCCCAGGGCCCGACCATCGGGATGCCAACGCACCCGCCGATGAGCCACGCGGCGGTAAAGAACAGGGACGCGGTCAGGACCGTGAGAAAGTTGGCCAGATAGACCTCCCGGCGGATGCAGCCTACGGTCAGCTTATTGCGGATCGTGCCATCGCTGTACTCCGCGTTCAGAAACATAGCGGCAAACATGGCGATAAAGAACCCCAGCGACATCGCCATATTGAAATAATGCTGCTCCAGCTTTACCTGAAAGCCGCGCTGGACGTCCTCCCGGCACCAGAAGAACACGAAGACGACGGAACAGGCCAGCACCGTGCCGAAGCAAGTCCAGAACACATGGTCCCGGCGCATCCGGAAGAAATTGGCCCGCAGGAGGTTAGTCATCGACGGCACCTCCCACCAGATTCATGTAGTAGCTCTCCAGGCTCTCATCATGTTCGTGGATGTTCTTCACCTCGCAGCCCGCGTTGTGGAGGGCCAGGGTCAGCTCGGTGACGGAGGGGGCGTCGTAGACGTCGGCCTCCGTATCGCTGCGGATGGAGTATTCCAGCCCCATTTTGTCCAGGGCGGCGGTCAGCGGCCGCGCGTCGCTGACCGTGAGGCGCAGGCACTTCCGGCAGCTGGCTTCCAGCTCGGGGGCGCTGATCTCCTTGACCATGCGGCCGTTGTCGATAAAGCCGTAGTGGGTGGCGAGGCGGCTCAGTTCGTCCAGAATGTGACTGGAGATCAGAACGGTGATCTGCCGCTCCCGGTTCAGACGGAGGATCAGCTCCCGGATCTCCACGATGCCCTGGGGGTCCAGACCGTTGGCGGGCTCGTCCAGGATGAGGAAGTCCGGGTCCCCGGCCAGAGCCACGGCGATGCCCAGGCGTTGGCGCATTCCCAGGGAGAAGTCCCTCGCCTTTTTCTTTCCGGTGTTCCCCAGGCGGACCAACTCCAGCAGGTCGTGGAGGCCGTCGTAGGACGGCAGGCCCAGAATCTGATACTGCTGCTTCAGGTTTTCCTCCGCCGTCATGGAGAGGTAGATGGAGGGAGTCTCCACCACCGCTCCCATGCGGCGGCGGGAGCGGGTGATCTCCCTGCTGTCGTTGGGACAGCCGTAGAGGGTGAAGGTACCCTCCGTGGGCTCCTGGAGGCCACAGATCAGGCGGATGAGGGTGGTCTTGCCCGCGCCGTTGCGGCCTACGAAGCCGTAGATGGCTCCCTTTTCCACGTGCATGGTCAGGCCGTTGAGGGCCTTTCCGTTCTTATAATGCTTGATTAAGTTGTTTGTTTGAAGGATGTAGTCCATTTTCTTACCTCCTTGATTGGAATACACGTATTTTAGCAGGGGGTGGTTAAGAAAACGGTTAAGGAAATGGTTAAGATTTGGTAAAGAGGTTTAAGGTTTGCTTAAAGGGGCGTCAAATCATTCCGCCAGCTTGAAGCCGATCCCCCACACGGCCTCGATGACCTCCCCCGCCCCGGCCTCCCGGAGCTTCCGGCGGAGATTGCTGACGTGGACCTTCAGCGAGCTCTCCACGCAATCCGGGGTCTCGATGCTCAGCTGCTCCAAAAGCTGGGATTTCGTGATCACCTGCTTGGGGTTCTGCATCAGCATCTTCAGGATCGAAAACTCCGTGCGGGTCAGGCGGACGGGTCCGCCGTCCACCGCCGCCTCCCGGGTCTCCGGCACGAGAACGATCCCACGGTGCCGCAGGAGGCCGTCCTGCCGGGACTGCCGCCGCAGTTGGACCGCGACGCGGGCCAGGAGCTCCCGGGTGTCGAAGGGCTTGGTCAGGTAGTCGGCGGCTCCGCCCTGGAGCAGGTCCACCTTGTCCTCCACCGCCGCCCGGGCGGAGAGGACGATCACCGGTATCCCGGTCAGGTGGGGCAGCACCTCCTCCCCGTTCAGGCCGGGAAGCATCAGGTCCAGCAGGATCAGGTCGGGACGCCGGTCCTCCAAAAGCATGAGGGCTTCCGTGCCGGAGTAGGCCCGCAGAACGCCATAACCCTCCCGGCGCAGAAGCTCCTCCAGCATGTCCCCGATATAGACGTCGTCATCCACGATAGCGATCACAGGCGCCGTCATAGGGCAAGCTCCACCTTTTCAACGGAATATCCCCCCTCCTCGTCCGTGGTCAGCAGGACCATGGTGGGCACGGACCGTGGAGGCCGGGGATAGGAACAGCTCCCCGGATTCAGCCACAGACGGCCCATGATCCGCTCCTGGGCGTACTGGTGGGTGTGGCCGCAGATCACCACGTCCACGCCCGTCAGGTTCCACGGGACGTCGGAGCGGCGGTGGGTCACGCAGAAGGCCACGCCGCCCAGGTCGATGCGCATCAGCCGGGGAAACTCCTGGGCCCAGCCGCCCCAATCGTTATTGCCCCGCACGCCGTACAGGGGCGCCAGGCCGTCCAGCTCCTGGGCCACCGAAGGGTCGTCAAAATCCCCCGCGTGGAGGATGCAGTCCACGCCGCGCAGGCGCTCCTTCACCTCCGGGCGCAGGCGTCCGTGGGTATCTGAGATCACGCCGATCCGCATGTACGGTCCCTCCTTTCACTCCGCCAGCATGGCGGCGAACTCCTCTTCTGTCAACACGGGGACGCCCAGCTCCTCCGCCTTGCGGAGCTTGCTTCCGGCGTTCTCCCCGGCCACAACGTAGGTGGTCTTTTTGCTTACCGAGCCGCTGGCCTTGCCGCCCCGGGCCTCGATGAGGGCGGCGGCTTCGTCCCGGGTGAATTTTTCCAGCGCGCCGGTAAGGACGAAGGTCATGCCCTTGAACTGCTCCCCGGCGCTCTGCTGGGCGGCCTCCATGCTGACCCCCGCCTCCTTCAGACGGCTGATCAGGTGCTTGGATTGGGGGCTCTCCAGCCATTCCCGGATATAGGCGGCGGTGATGCCGCCCACATCGTCGATGGCGGTCAGCTCCTCCTCCGTGGCCTGGGCCAGGGCGTCGAAGCTGCCGAACCGGGCGGCGAGGATCTTCCCCGCCTTCTGGCCCACCTGGCGGATGCCCAGAGCGTAGAGCAGGCGCTCCAGGCCCCGGTCCTTGCTGGCGGCAATGGCGTCTACAGCGTTCTGCGCAGACTTTTTCCCCATGCGCTCCAGATCCGCCAGCTGTCCGGCGGCCAAAAAGTACAGGTCCGCCGGGGTCTTGACCAGCTCCTTGTCGATGAGCTGCTTGATGATGGCGGGGCCCACGCCGTCGATGTCCATGGCGTCCCGGCTGGCAAAATGGGTCAGGTTCCGGTGGAGCTGTGCGGGACATTCCGCGCCGGTGCAGCGGATAGCCGCGCCGTCCTCGTCTCGGACCACCGGCGCGCCGCACACGGGACAGACCTCGGGAAACCGGTAGGGCTCGGTGTTCTCGGGCCGGAGATCCTTGAGGACCGCCACCACCTCGGGGATGATCTCACCGGCCTTTTGCAGGACCACCGTATCACCGACGCGGATGTCCTTCTCCTCGATAAAATCCTGGTTGTGCAGGGTGGCGTTGGTGACGGTGGTACCCGCCAGACGGACCGGCTCCACCACCACCTTGGGGGTCAGCACTCCCGTCCGGCCCACCTGGACCACGATCTCCAGCACACGGCTGGGCTTCTGCTCCGGCGGGTACTTGTAGGCGATGGCCCAGCGGGGGCATTTGGCTGTGCTTCCTACAATCGCGCGTTCTGACAAGGAATTTACCTTTACGACCGCGCCATCCATGTCGAAGGGCAATTCCTCCCGGGAATCCCCCAGGCGGACGATCTCCGCGTTGACGTCCTCCACCCGGTCCATTACTTTGTGGGGGATGGTCCGGAAGCCCTGGGAGGCGATATACTCCAGGGTCTCGCTGTGGGAGGCGAAGGTCCGGCCCTCGGCCAGCTGGAGGTTGAACACGCGGATATCCAGCAGCCGCTTGGCGCAGATCTTGGGGTCCAGCTGGCGCAGGGAACCGGCGGCGGCGTTGCGGGGATTGGCGAAGAGGGCCTCTCCATTTTCCTCCCGCTGGCGGTTGAGTTTATGGAAGACATTCTTTGGCATGAAGACCTCGCCGCGCACGATGAGGCGGGGGAGCTTGTCCGGCAGCGTCATGGGGATGGACTTGATGGTCCGGAGATTTTCCGTTACATCCTCCCCCACCCGGCCGTCCCCACGGGTCGCGCCCTGAACGAAAACTCCATCCCGGTACTCCAGGGCCACGCTGAGGCCGTCCACCTTGGGTTCTATACTGTAGGCGACCGTCTCCAGCGCCTCCTCCATCCGCTTGGCGAACTCCTCCACCTCCTCGGGGGAAAAGACATCCTGGAGGCTCTCCAGGGGGACGGGGTGGGTCACCTGGGTAAAGCTCTCCAGGGCCGCGCCCCCTACCCGCTGGGTGGGCGAATCCGGGGTGACCTCCTCGGGGTGCTCCGCTTCCAGCTCCTCCAGACGGCGCAGAAGGCGGTCGTATTCGTAGTCCTCCATGGTGGGATCGTCCAGCACGTAGTAGCGGTAGCCCGCCTCGCTGAGGGTCTCGCGCAGCGTCTTCATCTCGCTTTTGTAGTCCATTGGTTCCTCCTGAGTACAGCGCCGCCATCCGGCGGCGGACTTATCCGTTGTTGATCGAGTATTCAAAGGCATCCTCTTCCACAGGATTCCCCGAATCGAAGTAGGTATAGGTATCGGGCACATCCCCCACGATCACCGTCTCCGCCACGGCGTAGGAGTTGGCCACCTGGGTCCCCGTGCGGAACCCGGGCAGCAGGATGGAGACGGACACATCCACGCACAGTAAAATTTGATGGGTGGTCTGGTTGATGCCCGCGTGGGAAAACTGGTTCTCGAACCGGGCGGAGCAGCTTCCTGTGGACTGCATCCGTACCGGCATCTTCGGCCCCCGCCCCGCTAGAAACGCCGAGCCGCTGAGGGTCCCCATGGGGATCTCCAGCTCGATATCCGACATCTCTCCAAGACGGGTCAGGATGTCCTGGGTGATGGAGGCCTGGAGGCGGTTGAACTCCGCCATGTTGCTCACCAGGGCCGCTACGCCGCCGCTGGCGTTCTTCTCCAGGGAGATCAGGTCGTTATACTGGATCTCCCCGCTGTTCACCGCGTCGCTGACCGCTTCCGCCACCAGGCCGTTCACCATATTGGACACCCGGGTCACCGCCAGGTTCCCCAAAATGGAGCGCAGATGGCCCATGCCCACAACGGTCAAGACCATCAGGACACAGGCGAACAGGAAGCAGAAGAACTTTGCCTTCTGCCGGGTGGACATAGGAGGACGGCGGCGCATGGATCATCACCTCACGTCCAGCCTATGAGAGAACAGCTTTTCCCTATTCCTCTGTGTGTCAAAAAAGATGCTTTGCATCTTTTTTGAGAAGGGCTTCGCTTCGCTCTGCGCCTCGGTCGTGCGCCTTTGGCGCACAATTCGACGCTCGCTCCGCGCAAAGAGTTTTTCCCACGTACACGCCGCGGGAAAAACGATTTCATTTTATTTCGCGCCTGCGGGCGCGAAACTCCCGTGGGCCGCCCATGGGGCGGCCTAACGCCTGCAGAGGGCTTTTTTTGACAGGTTGTATTCCGTTTATTCCGGCAGGGCCGTCACCAGGTCCTTGAAGACCCGGCCCCGCTCCTCAAAATTCCGGAAGCGGTCGAAGGAGGTGCTGGCGGGAGAGAGGATCACCACGTCCCCCTCCCCGGAACGCTGGTCCGCAAGGCAGACCGCTTCCGGGTAGTCTGCCGCGGTCAATATTTCCAGGTCACGATAGTTGTCCGCCGTCTGGACGGCCTCCCGGATGACCTGCTCCGTAGCGCCGCAGAGGATCAGAAGCTTCACGTGGTCGTTGACCACCGGACCCAGGGGAGCGTAGCTGATCCCCTTGTCCTTGCCTCCGGCGATGAGGATCACCTTCTCCAGGAAGGAACGCAGTCCCGCGATGGTGCGGCTGGGACTGGAGGCGATGGAGTCGTTGTACCACCGGACGCCCCGGCGCTCCCGCACCAGCTCGATCCGGTGCTCCACCCCGCCGAAGGTCCGGGCAAAGGCGCGGATGGTCTCGTCCGGCACCAAGCCCTGGACGGCGCAGATGGCCGCCATGTAGTTCTCGATATTATGGACTCCCGGCAGAAGGATGTCCGCCAGCGGCAGTACCGGGCGCTGGCCGGAGGCGTCACGGTACCAGATGGCATCCTCATGGATACAGCAGCCGCTTTCGGGCTGCCGGTCCGAGGTACGGGTGAAATACAGCACCTTTGCCGGTGTCCGGGCGGAAAGGTCGCGGGCGATCTCGTTGTCCCAGTTGCACACCGCCCAGTCACCGGCGGTCTGATGGGCCAGTAGGTTGGCCTTGGCGGCGACGTATTCCTCCATGTCTGTATGGACGTCCAGGTGGTTGGGGGCCAGGTTGGTCACAACGGCGATATGGGGGCTCCGGTCCATGGTCAGCAGCTGGAAGGAGCTCAGCTCCACCACCGCCCAGTCCGTGGGGCGGATGCCGTCCGCCTCGCTGAGCAGCGGACGGCCGATGTTGCCCCCCAGGTGGACCGTATGCCCCGCCGCCTCCAGGAGGCGGGCGATGATGGTGGTGGTAGTGGTCTTTCCATCGCTGCCGGTGACGCCCAGGATGGGACAGGGGCAGACCTGGAAGAAAACCTCCATCTCCGAGGTGAGGACGCCGCCCTGGGCCCTGGCCTCCTCCAGAAAGCGGGGATGCAGGCCGGGGGTGCGGAAGATCACGTCGTGGTCCAGTCCCTCCAGGTAGTCCGGCCCCAGGCGCAGCTTGCAGCCCGCGGCCTCCAGCTCATCCCCCAGAGGGCCCAGGGCCTCCCGGTCCTTTTTATCGCAGGCGGTCACGTCGATCCCTGCGTCCAGCAGGAGCTTTAAAAGAGGGCGGTTGCTGACGCCGATGCCGGTCACAGCAACCCGCTTGCCTCTCAGCGTGTTCAGATAGTCGCACAAAGTCATGGTCGTTCCTCCTTGCCTTCTCTTTGGTCTATTATACCACCCGTTCAGGGAGAAAACAACAAATTTATCCAGCTTCGCCGGTTTCTTTCGTTGACAAGCCGCGTCTTCTCCTGTAGAATAAGGGGTGAGTAAGACAGACAGTCGCGTGACGGCGCGAAAGCTCCGTCATGAGGAAAGTCCGGGCTCCATAGGGCAAGGATAACGGGTAACGCCCGCCGAAGGCGACTTCAGGAAAAGTGCAACAGAAATAAACCGCCGGCATTGGATGCCAAGGCAGCCAGCGCCTGGTAAGGATGGAAAGGCGAGGTAAGAGCTCACCCATCGGCTGGAGACTGTCCGATGCTGTAAACTCTATCCGGAGCAACACCGTGGAGAGAACTTGGATCATGTATCTGCGATCCTCGACCGGCCCGGTCGTTCTCGAGGAGGTGGCTGGAGCGGTCTGGCAACAGGCCGCCTAGATAGATGACTGTCAAATACAGAACCCGGCTTACAGTCTTACTCAATATAAGGGAAAGTACCTCGGAGGTGCTTTCCCTTTCTTCTTGAAAAACGTTTTGATCCGGAGGAGCTTATGAAAACACAAGACGATCTTCAATTCGACGCGCGGTCCGTTCTCGTCGTCCCGTCCCAGCGGCAGCTGGCGTGGCAGAGGACGGAGTTTTACGCCTTTATCCATTTTTCGGTGAACACCTTCACCGGCCGGGAGTGGGGGGACGGTACGGAGCCTCCCTCCTGCTTCGCTCCCGCGCGGCTGGATACGGACCAGTGGGCCCGGTGCATCCGGGACGCCGGGATGGGCGGGGCCATCCTCACCTGTAAGCACCACGACGGCTTCTGCCTCTGGCCCAGCCGGTACACGGACCACACCGTCGCCAGCAGCCCCTGCCCCAGGGACGTGGTGGGGGAATTTTCCGATTCCTGCCGCCGGTATGGGCTGAAATTCGGGGTCTACCTCTCCCCCTGGGACCGGAACAGCGCGCTGTACGGGACGGGCAAGCCCTACGACGACTATTTTGTAGATCAGCTGCGGGAGCTTCTGACCCAATATGGCCCCGTCTTCTCCGTCTGGCTGGACGGGGCCTGCGGCGAGGGGCCCTGCGGGAAGCGGCAGGTCTATGACTGGGCGCGATATTACGCCGTGGTCCGGGAACTCCAGCCGGACGCCTGTATCAGCGTCTGCGGCCCGGACGTCCGCTGGTGCGGCAATGAGGCGGGGCACACCAGGAGATCCGAATGGAGCGTAGTCCCCCGGCGCGCTCGGGATACGGAGAAAATCCAGGAGAAGTCCCAGAGCGAGGACAGCGATGCGTTCCGGCAGCGGAAGATATCCGCCGGTGACGAGGACCTGGGCAGCCGGGAGGTTGTCCGGGAGGAACCGGACCTGGTGTGGTATCCGGCGGAGGTCAACACCTCTATCAGGCCCGGATGGTTCTATCATCCGGAGGAGGACGGTCAGGTGAAGTCTTTGGCGGAGCTGGTCAGTATCTACGAGTCCTCCGTGGGCGGGAACGCCGCCTTTCTGCTGAACGTCCCGCCCACACCGGAAGGGCTTGTCCATGAAAACGACGCCGCGCGGCTGAGAGAGCTTGGCGCGTATCTCAGGGAGACCTACCGCCATGACCTGGCAAAGGACGCACGGATCGTTCGGACGGAGGACGAGGTCCAGCTCTTGTGGCCGGAACCGGTGGCCGTCTCCAGAGTCGTCCTGATGGAGGACATTACTAAGAGCCAGCGGGTGGAGGCCTTCGCCGTCTATGACGGCGGCGGGGCGAAGGTTTACGAGGGCACCGTGATCGGCTATAAGAAGATCGTCCCGCTGGAGGGGGTCGTGACGGACCGTCTGACCATCCGGATTCTGGAAAGCAGGCAGGAATCCAGCCTGATCTTTACCGGCGTGTACTGAGTTCCTGTCCGGCTTCCAGGAAGTGGACAGGTTTTGCATACTTTTCCGCACAAATATCTATTATACTGCATAAGCTGTTCCTATAGAATAACAGCAAGAACAGATCGTCAGGAGGCAGCTTATGAAACAGCCTGTTTTTACCGGCTCCGGCGTGGCCATCATCACGCCCTTCACCAATGACGGTATCGACTACCCCGCTCTGGCCCGCCTGCTGGACTTCCAGCTGGAGAACGGCACGGACGCCATCATCGTCTGCGGCACCACCGGCGAGGCCGCCGCCATGAGCTATGAGGAGCGCGTGCGCGCCATCGAGGCCGTGGTGCGCCACGTGGACGGCAGGGTCCCGGTCATCGCCGGGACCGGCTCCAACAATACAGAAAACGCCATCACCCTGTCCAGAGACGCCTCCAGCGCCGGTGTGGACGCTTTGCTGGTGGTAACGCCCTTCTACAACAAGGCTACCCCAAAGGGGCTCATCCGCCACTACACGGCGGTCGCCGACGCGGTGGAGAAGCCCGTGATCCTCTACCACGTGCCCTCCCGGACCGGGGTGAAATGTACGGCGGAGATCTACGCCGCCCTGGCGGAACATCCCAACATCGTGGGCGTAAAGGAGGCGGGCGGCGACCTGGCGCTGGTGCAGAAGACCCGGGAGCTGTGCCCGGAGGACTTCTACATATGGTCCGGCAACGACGACGAGACCGCTCCCATCATGCTCTTCGGCGGCAAGGGGGTCATCTCCGTGGCAGCCAACGTGATGCCCGGGGAGATGCACCGGCTGACGGAGGCCTGTCTGAAGGGGGACTTCGTTACCGCCGGGAGGATGCAGCTGGAGCTGCGGAAGCTCTGCGAGGCGCTGTTCTGGGAGGTGAACCCCATCCCCGTGAAGACGGCCTTGGCTATGATGGGGTACTGTCAGGAGCGTTTCCGCTCCCCCATGTGCGAGATGGAGCCGGAGAACCGGGAACGGCTCGCGGGCGTGCTGGCGGAGTATGGATTGATATAGAAAAGGCATAAAACTTGACTTTACTTCCCCCCTGCGCTAGAATGGGTCAAAAAGCGCAGGGGGGTTCATTTATGGCAGAAACTATTTACATCGACCGCTGCTCCGCCGGCAGCGCCATTAGCGTCATCTTTACACGGGAAACCGAGGTCATTAATACCGGGCTTTCCATTTCAGGTGAGAGAAACAGCGCTCTGGCGGCGGAGGTCTCCCGGCTGTGCGGCATGTCCTTTTTTCTGGAGGGACAGGTCGCGGAGGTCCCGCTGTATGCCGTGCCCTATCTGGAGGTCTTCGCTTCAGACGGCAGGGGCGGATGGTTCGCCGCAACGTCAGAAGGAGGAGACGGACCTCTGTACCACATTGACCGGGACCGGTCCGTTTGCCTTTTGTCGGATTGCTATCGGGCATTTTTCAGCGAGATGATCTCCGACCCGGACTGGCGGCAGAAGCGCCTCCCCGGCGGGCCATGGCCCCGGCTGCCGGAGGACCCCGAGGGACGGAAAGAGCTGGCGGCGAAGCTGGGCGCCTCCGGTCCTTCTCTAAAGAAGACGGTTGATCCCGGTCCCCTGCCCCGGGTGTTTGCCTCCCGTGAGGAGGCGGAGCGGGAATTTCCTGTTCTGGACATGTGGACCGTCCTGCGGCAGGAGCGGGAGCCGAGATTCCAGGTCCATCCCATGATGTCCCCCAAGGACCGGGAGGGCCGGGCCTTCGTCCATTACACCGCCTGGCGGGAGGCGTATACCGGGCTGATGCCGGAGGCCGTCCTGGAGGCACACACGCTGGAGCGCTGCCGGGAGTCTGCCCAACGAGGCAGCTCCGGCGATACCTTCGTGGCGTTGGACCGGGAAGACGATGACCGGGTGGTGGGATTTGCCGCGCTGTGCCGCTCTGCCCGGGATATCGTCTCCGTGCCGGAGGCCGGGGAGATCGCCGCTCTGTACGTTCTGCGGGAATATCAGGGGCTTGGACTGGGGCGGCAGCTGCTGGAACACTGTCTGGCCTGGATCCCACGGCCCAGGGTGGCGCTGTTCGTGCTGGAGGGCAATGAGAAAGCCATCGGGTTCTACGAACACATGGGCTTCCGGCCTACCGGGCACAGGATCGCCGATGAGCGGGACGGCGGCACGCTGGTCGAGATCGAGATGTGTCTGGAGAGGGACGCCCATCAATAGAGGACCCCCCAGGGCTTTAGGCCTCTGGGGGTGTCCTCTATCTTCCGGCTATCTTGCGCGTGGGATTAGCAGCAGCCGGTCCGGGGTGATCTGGCTCTCGTCCGCCAGCTCGTTCACCGACAGGATGCCCTCCCGGGTGGCCCGGTACTGCTTGGCGACGGCCCACAGGGTCTCGCCCTCCCCCATCTTCCGCAGGATCAGGGACGGCGCGGGACCCTGATTGGGGCTCTCCTCCTCCGTCTCCACGCCGCTGACGCAGAGATAGCGCCGCCGCCGGGTGGAGGAGACCTCGCACTCCACCGGGAAGCGCAGCTCGATGCCCTCCGGGGTGATGTTGGCGATGATATCCCCGCGGCAGGAAGCCTCGCCCTGGCAGTCCAGCTCTCCGCCCTCCAGTTCGTCGGGGATGGAGACGGTGAACTCCTTCCGGACGCTGCCCATGGCCTCGTTCTCGTCCAGATATAGGCAGCGGGCCCAGGCGGGGATCTTCCACTCGCCGCCCTCCCGCTGGGCGCCGCCGCAGCCGATCTCCGTGTCGATCACCGAGCGGACGGCGGAGCCGGTCTCCAAAAGCTCCCGGACGTTCTGCCGCCGGACGCTCTGCTGGCTGTCCTCCCCCAGCTCCAGCTCATCCATCTGACAGGTGACGGAGGCGGCAGTGCTGTAGAGGTCGGCGATAAAGTCGATATCCAGCCGCTTCCACACCGTCACCCGGGCGCAAAGGGACACGGACAGGGTCATGACGCAGGCGTCGTCCGGGGCGCTCTCGCTGCCCACCCGGCAGTCCAGGCTCAGCAGACGGTAGGCCGCCTCGCTCTCGTCCTCCTCGTCGAAGCCGCCGCCCTCCAGTATCTGGGAGAAGGGCAGCTCCTGCTGCAAGAAGCCCAGCCTGCCGCCGGTCTCCCGGTACAGCACCGACACGGACAGGAAGCCCTTTACCACCAGCTTGCTGCCAATGAGCTTGCTGTCGGTCCCCCGGACATCCACCCGGGTGGACAGGATCTCCTCCGCGCCGCCCCGGCCCGGGGACAGGGGGAGCTCCTCGGAGAAGGAGAACTCCTTCTCCCGCACACCAGCCGCCACCCGGGTCTGCTTCTGCTCCCGCAGCATCTGGACGCCCTCTCCCCCGTCTCCGGCCACGCCGGTAGCTACGGACAAGGACACGTGGCGGCTCATGGCGGGGTACAGCACCAAATTGGCCCGGGTCAGCACCTTCCGGGGATTCAGGACCCGGGTGTCGATGCTCCGCAGCTCCCCCCGGATGTCCAGGTCCTCACAGGCCCCGTCCCCCTGTCCCTCGCCGTAACACTGAAAGGGTATCTGGAAGTGCAGGGAGCGCAGGCCCTCCTCCTTCTCCGGTATGTACAGCACCGACGCCTCCACGCTGCCGCTGGCGCAGAAGCGCCCGTCCCCGGTCAGCTCCCGGCCGGTGAGGCACACCGTGCCAGTGGTGTCCACGATCCGGGCAATGTCTCCGCAGCTGTCCGGCACGATGTTTTCCCGCATGGTCTCGCAGGGAAAGGGGGCGAAGCGGAGGGTCTCATAATATTCGTGGTCCGCTTTTTGTAATTTCAATTCCATATTGGGCGTCCTCCTTTTGCATATGGCGGCCTTTACTGGTCCCATTCTATGCGGAGGGCAGCACAAATCATTCCTTCATTTTGAAGATCCTTTTCAAAATGCCGTTCAAAAACTTCGGGGACTTAACGACGACGATCTTCATAGCAGCCTCCTTCCTCTACCTTCGCATACAGCCCCAGCCGCATCCGATCAGCAGTATCGCTACAAGGAACAGGAGGCATCCCGTGGGAAAGATCGCCGCGATCAGGATCCCCAGCCCCAGGGCCAGGGCGCAGACCCCCAGCCAGCGGCAGTATCGCATTTCCATCCCCCCTGTCTCTTGGTCTACTGTCATTATATACGGGACCGGCGGACGGGTGACAGGGGACGGGGCCTATTCCCCGCCGGAGCGGGCCGCCTTGCGGTAGGCCAGGGGCGTTTTATGGTACTTTTTCTGGAAGGCCCGGGTGAAATAGGAGTGATTGTGGAACCCGCAGTTCTCCGCCACGTCGATCACCCGGTAATCCGTCTCCGACAGCTGCTTGGCCGCCAGCTCCAGACGGTAGTCCACCAGGTAGGCGTTGAAGCTCATGCCCGTGAACTCCTTGAAGAGCTTCATGAAGTAGCTCTCCGAGAAGCCGCAGCGCTTCGCCGCCTCCTGGATGGAGACCTCCCTGTCGTAGCAGTTCTGGACGTAGTAGAGCGCGTCCTTCAGTCTGCCATAGGACAGGCGCAGTCCGCCGTCGCTGGCGGCGGCGGGGACGCTGTACCGGGTCATGTGGTAGAGGAGCTGGAAGAGATTTGATTTCACCATCAGCTCATAGGTGGAGTGGCTCTCCCGCCGGTGGGCTATCAGGGGCAGGACGCAGGGGGCCGCATCGAGGTTGAACGCGGAGCCTGCGGGCTGGAAGCATTCCATGGTCCGCTCCCCGTTCACGAAGGGGAGGACGTATTTGTCGTAGCAAGGGTCTCCCCCGGCGCCTTTGAAGAGGGACGGGTGGAAGATGATATTGTAGTACTCCCCCTCCGCTGGTCCGGCACGCTCGATGGAGTGGACCGCGTGGGGCAGGACCACCAGCAGGTCCCCGGCCCGGAGGGTATAGGCCTGCCCCCAAAGGGCCGCCTGGATGCTCCCCGTCTCGCAGTAGATCAGCTCGAAGCCCTCGTGCCAGTGCAGGGGGAAGGAGTGTATCCACTCCGGGATGCGTCCGCGGTAGACGCTGTAGGGAAAGGCGATGCTCCCATGTATTTTTGTTTCGTGCAGCTCTGCGCAGTCCATAGGCGTTCCTCCGGCGGCAGTTCGTTTTAAAAATAGGATCGTGTTAAAAAGGCAGGGGTATATTGCAAGAATCATACCACGGAAAAGTGTACAATGCAAGCAGATCGCGCGCCCCTCTTTCAGCAGAGCGGGACGCGGCGGAACACAGAGAAGCAAAGGAGCATCGGCATGGAGCTTGCAGCCATCAGACACTTCGCAGACAACAACTACTGCTACGCCGTGGAGGAGGGCCGCTTCCTCATCCGGCTGGAGACCAAACGGGGGGATATGGCAAAAGTCCGCCTCCACGTGCAGGAAAAATACCTCCCCGTCTCCTACCTGGACACCCGGCAGATATACGACATGACCCTGGCCTGCTCGGACCGGTACAGAGATTATTATGAGGCCGTCATTTCCATCGACGTGGTCTGCCTCCGGTATTTCTTCGAGCTGGAGGACGCCTCCGGTCAGGTGACATACTTTGGGAACCACGAATTTCATGACACGTGCATCACGGACATCGAGCTGATGTTCGACTGTCCCCAGACCCTTCGGGAGGAGGAGCGCTTCCTCCTTCCCGGCTGGGCGAAAAACAAGGTGATCTACCAGATATTCCCCTCCCGGTTCGCCACGGACAAGGAAGTGCCCGACGAGGTGTGGTATCAGGCCCCCATCGATCTGGACGCGGACCTCCAGGGGTCCCTCCGGGGCATCATCGACCGGCTGGATCACCTCCAGGAGCTGGGGGTGGACATCCTTTACATGACCCCCGTGTTCCGCTCCGGGTCCAGTCACAAGTACAACACCGACGACTACTACGCCATCGATCCCTCCTTCGGCACCAAGGAGGATCTGCGGGAGCTGGTCCAGAAGGCCCACAGCCGGGGGATGTACGTCATTCTGGACGGCGTGTTCAACCATACCTCCGTGAACTTCTTCGCTTTCCAGGATCTGAAGGAGAAGGAAGAACAGTCCAAATATCTGGACTGGTACTACCCCAGGTCCTTCCCCCTCACCGCCAAACAGGGAGAGCGTCCCAGCTACAAGACCTTCAGCTTCGTGGGCGGGATGCCGAAGCTGAACCTGCGGAACAAGGAGGCGGCAGACTTTGCCATCGACGTGGCCTCCTACTGGATCAGGGAGTGCGATATCGACGGCTGGCGTCTGGATGTGGCGGACGAGATCCATCACGGCTTCTGGAAGCGGTTCCGCCGGGAGATCAAGGCGGTGAAGCCGGACGCTCTGATCGTGGGCGAGGTCTGGCATTACGCCGGTGACTTCCTGGGGGGCGACGAGTGGGACAGCGTGATGAACTACCCCTTCTGCCACGCGGTCCGGGATCTGGTTGCCCGGGGGACCCTGCGCCCGTCTGAGCTGCTCAGCGATCTGGGCTTCCTTCGTGGGAACCTGCACCGGGACGTGGAGGGGTATCTCTGGAACTTCATCGACACCCACGACACGGCCAGATTCCTCTACTCCGCCGGGGACGATCCACGGAAGCAGCGCCTGGCGGCGGCGTTCCAGCTCCTGCTCCCCGGGATGCCCATGATCTACTACGGCGACGAGGTGGGCATGACCGGATGCTCTGACAGGGACTGCCGCCGGGGAATGCTGTGGGACGAGGCGCGGCAGGACAAAGAGACGCTGGCCTGGTACCAGCGGCTGGTCCGGCTCCGGCACCAGACCCCGGTGCTGACGGAGGGGACCGTCGTCAGGCAGTGGGCGGAGGACGGCGAGGGACTGCTGTTCATCGAGCGGCAGCTGGGTGACCAGCGCGTCACTCTGGTCTTCCACACGGAGGCGGGGACCGCTTCCCTGCCGGAGCTGCGGGGCAAATACGACCTGATCTCCGGGCGGGAATTTTCCGGTACGCTGGGCGATTATGATGTGGCGGTGCTGGCGGAAGCAGACGGTGGACGGGAGGCATGAGCACCCAGGTATCCGCGCGATCCTTCACGAAGCTGTATATCCCCATTCTGCTGGAGACCCTCTGCTCCATGCTGGCGGGCATGGTGGACACCGTCATGCTCTCCACCGTGGGCGACGCCGCCGTAGGGGCCGTCGGCACGGCCAACACCTACACCTCCCTGTTCATCATCATGTTCAACATCGTGTCCTCCGGTATGACCGCCGTCATGACGCAGTACATCGGCGCAAAAAAGGCGGGGGTGGCCTATCAGGCCAGACAGCTGGGACTGATTTTCAGCCTCGCGGCGGGGACGCTGCTCTCCCTGTTTCTCTTCGCCTTCTCCGGGAACGTCCTGGAGGTCGTGGGCGCGGCGCCGCTGCTCATGGACCACGCCAAGACCTATCTGCGGATCGTGGGGAGTTCCCTCTTCCTCAACGCCCTGATCCCCGTCTTCTCCAACTACCTGCGGGCCTTCGGGCACACCAGGCCGCCGTTGGCGGCGGCCCTGCTGTCCAACGGGGTGAACCTGATCCTCAATGCCCTGTTCCTGTTCGTCTTCCACAGCGGCGTGGCGGGCGTGGCCGCCGCCACGGTCATCTCCAGGGCGCTGAATCTGGTCATCGTGATGACCGCCTCCCGGCTCCTGGTCCATGCCAAGGAGGACCCGGAGCGAATGCGCGGCCGGGATGTCTTCGCCCAGATCATCCGGGTGGGCCTGCCCTCGGCCCTGGAGACCGCCGCCTACCATGTGGCCATGACGCTGACCATCCGGTTTTTGAATCAGATGGACAGCGAGGGGCTCAATGTGACCGCCCGGGCGTACGCCGTGCAGATCACCAACTTCTCCTTCTGCGCCGCGGCGGCGCTGGCCAGCACCAATGCCATCCTCACCGGCTGGCGGATCGGCGAGGGGGACTATGAGAGCTGCGACCGGGGCACCAAACGGGCCGCCTGCATCGGGATCGCCATCGCGGCGGGGCTGGAGCTCCTGTTCGCCCTCGGTTCCGGCTTCCTGCTCCGGATGTTCACGGACGATCCGGCGATGATCGCCCTGGCCAGCCGCCTCCTGGTCATCGATATCGCCTTGGAGGTGGGACGGGCCGCGAACCTGGTGTTCGGCCAGGCGCTGAAGACCAGCGGGGACGCCCTGTTCACCACTGTTATCGCGGTGATCTTCATGTACCTGTGCATGGTGGGCGGCACCTGGTTCTTCGGTATCCATCTGGGATGGATGGCCGTGGGCGCGTATGTCGGGCTGGCCAGTGATGAGTGCATCCGGGCGGTGTGCATGGCCCTGCGCTGGCGGTCCGGCAAGTGGCGGACCAAAGGGTTCATCCAGAGGGAAAGCGCCCAATAAACAGAACAACAGGCCCCCGCCGGAGAATATATCTCCAGCGGGGGCCTGTTTCGTTTTTATTATCCCCGGCGTCACCGCCGGGGCGCGGACCAGGCCCGGACGTCCTTCAGCTCGTTATACAGCCGGACGTAGCTCTCGTGACGGCTGCGGGGGATCTTTCCGTCCTTCACCGCCCGCAGGACGGCGCAGCCCTTTTCCTTCGTATGGCTGCACCCCACGAAACGGCACTGGTCCAGATAGGGCCGGAACTCCAGGAAGGACTCCGGCAGATGCTCCTTCAGCTCCAGATCCAGGTCCTGGGCGTCAAAGGAGCCGAAGCCCGGGGTGTCGATCACCTCGCCGCCGCAGTCCAGACGGTAGAGCTCCACGTGGCGGGTGGTGTGCTTCCCGCGGCCCAGCCGCTGGCTGACCTCCGCCACCTGGAGGGAAAAGCCGGGCTGGATGGCGTTGAGCAGGCTGGACTTCCCCACGCCGGAGTTGCCCGTGAAGACGGACAGCTTCCCCCGCAGCAGCTCCATCAGCTCCGGGATGCCCTCCCCTGTCTCCGCGCTGGTGCAGACGGTGGGAAATCCGGCGGCGCGGTAGACCTCCGCCAGGGGCTCCCCCGCCGCCAGGTCGCACTTGTTGACGCAGACCACCACGCCGCAGTCCTTCAGGGCGGCGATGGCGGACACCCGGTCGATGAGGAACGGGTCCGTCACCGGCACGGCCAGGGAGGCCACCGCCACCAGCTGGTCCACGTTGGCCGCCGCCGGACGGTCGAAGGCGCTGCGCCTGGGCTCGATCTCCCAGACCATGCCCTCGCCCTCGCCGGTCTCCTTTACCTCCACCCAGTCGCCCACCAGGGGGCTGCGGCCCTCCTGGCGGAATTTCCCCCGGGCGCGGCAGGTGACGGTCCGGCCGTCCACGTCCACGTAGTAGAAGCCGCTGAGGGCCTTTCGTATCCTCCCCCTGCTCACTGGAACAGGATCTCCTCGTCCCAGAACAGCTTGTTGGCGGCGTAGATCTCCAGCTTGTGATCGCCCGCCTCGGCCTGCAGCGTCAGGGAGAGGGTCCCGTAGTTGCCGGGGACCTCCTGGTCGAAGACGATCTCCCGGTCCAGGAAGATCTGCACCAGGACGGGGTCCTCGCTGTAGGGCACGTCGAAGGTGATCGGGTAGGAGATCAACTTCGGCCCCTCGCTGTAGGTGAAGGTGACGGTGGTGCCCTCCGGCACTTCCTCGCCGGTCTCGATGCTCTGGGACAGGACGGTCCCCTCCGGCTCGGAGCTCTCTACCTTGGTGAACTCTGCCAGTAGATTCAGGCTGCTCATCTTATCCTGCACCGACTCCACGGTCTCGCCCAAGCAGGACACCATGGTGGAATAGATGATCTCCGGGCCCTTGCTGACGTACAGCGTCACCAGGTCCCCCTCTTTGAGGACGGTACCCGCCGCCGGTTCGCTGCGGATAACGCACCCAGCCTCGATCTCCTCGTGGAACTCCTGCTCCGGGGCCTCCTCGATGGTCAGGTGAAGCTCGCTGAGCCCCTTGGTCTGCTGGATGCGCAGGCGGGCGGAACGGGCCTCGTCCCCCACCACGTCCGGCATCTCCCCGGAACGGGACCCCAGGCTGATGGTAACGTTGATGGGGATCAGGTCGCCCTTGGCGTTCTTACGGATGCGCTCGGCCTCGGGGTCCTGGCGGATGATCTGGCCCTCGGCATACTCGGCGTTGTGCTCATGGCCCGCCTCCACCAGCTCGAAGATGCCCTTGACGGTCTCCAGCTCCTCCGCCTCCTCGATGGTCATGCCAACGATGCTGGGGACGGAGTACTCGGGGATCTCCTCGTGCTGGAAGCTCTCCATGATGCCGTTATACATCTTCAAGCCGCCGAAGTAGCCCACGCCCAACACCAGCAGGATCATGATCAATATCTTCCACCAGTTGCTCCTGGGCTTGTCGTAGTACTCGTCGTCGTCATCGTCCTCAATGGGAGGCGGCGTATAATGATTCTGTTTCGTTCTGGTCACCCCCGTATTCGGGATATATTGGGTGGGTTCGTCTCCCCCGCTCCCTGTCTCACGCCGAAGCTCCTCGGCGGAATATTCGAAGTTGATGTTGGGGTCCTTGCGGAAGGCCTCCAGGTCCGCCAGCATCTCGTCAGCGGTGGAGTAGCGCTTGTTCCGGTCCGGCGCCATGGCCTTCATGCAGATCTGCTCCAGGGCCTCCGGGATCTCCGGGTCGATCTCCCGGGGACTGAGGGGCACGGCGCTGAAATGCTGGATGGCCACGCTCACCGGGTCCGAACCCTCGAAGGGCAGGCGGCTGGTGAGCATCTCGTAGAGCACCACGCCGGCGGAGTAGATATCGCTGCGGTTGTCGGTATAGTCCCCCTTGGCCTGCTCGGGAGAGATATAGTGGACGGAGCCGATGGCCTCGTTGGAGGGGTTGGACCCGTTGGACAGGAAGGCGATGCCGAAGTCCGTCACCTTCACCGTGCCGTCCCGGAGGACCATGATGTTCTGGGGCTTGATATCCCGGTGGACGATGCCCCGGCTGTGGGCGTGGCTGAGCCCCTTCATGATCTGGGTGATAAAGTGGAGGGACTCCGGCCAGTTCAGCTTTCCCCGCCGCTCCATGTACTGCTTGAGGGTGATGCCGTCAATGAGCTCCATGACGATATAGTCCATGTCCCCCCGGCGGCTCACGTCGTACACCGCCATGATGTTGGGGTGGCTGAGCATGGCGACGGCCTGGGACTCGTCGTGGAACCGGCGGCGGAACTCCGCGTCCTCGCTCAGGTCCTTCTTCAGCATCTTGATGGCCACCATCCGGTTGAGCCGGTGGCATTTCGCTTTGAAGACCACCGCCATGCCCCCGGTCCCGATGACCTCCAGGATCTCATAGCGGTTATCCAGCATCTTTCCTATGTATCGTTCCATAGTCAAGTGTTCCTTTCTTTCCCGGTCACTGCCGGCACAGCAGCACGGCGGTCACGTTATCCGGCGCGCCCTGCTCCTTCGCCAGCTCCAGCAGCCGGTCGAGACACCGGTTGTCCTTTGTGCCCCGCAATATCTCCCGGGCCAGCTCCTGATCCGTCACCGTGCCGGTGAGGCCGTCGGTACACAGCAGCAGGCAGTCCCCTGGCTCCAGGGAGACGGTATAGCTGTCGCTGAACGCCTCCCGGTCCGGGCCCAGGGCCCTGGTGATGATATTCCGGTTGGGGTGGCTGCGGGCCTCCTCCTCGGTGATGTTCCCCTGCTCCACCAGCCGCTCCACTACGGAGTGGTCCCTGGTGATCCGGGTGATGTCCCCGCCGCCGCGGACGACGTAGGCCCGGCTGTCCCCCACGTTGTCCACCAGGACCTCCCCGTCCCGCAGGATGGCGGAGACCAGAGTGGTCCCCATGCCCCGCAGTCCGTCCCCGGCGCAGGAGCGCTCATAGACGGCGGTGTTGGCGGAAGCCACGGCAAAGGCCGTCACCTCCCGGACCTGTTCCCAGGTCATGTCCTTCCGGAGGTTGCCCATGCAGGTGGTCTGGAAGGTGTCCACCGCCAGACGGCTGGCCAGCTTCCCGCCTCCGGGCCCTCCCATGCCATCGCAGACCACGCACACGGTGAAGCCGGTGTCCTCGCTGACCTGGACGGCATAGGCGTCCTGATTCTCCCGGCGCACCAGTCCGATGTCGGTCATGCCCCAGATGTTCATCATTTCTCCCTCTCCTCTCTTTCCTGCTCCATGGCCTTCCGCCGCAGCTGGCCGCAGCTGGCGTCGATATCGCCGCCCAGACTGCGCCGCACAGTGGCGGTCACGCCCTGCTCCTCAAGACGCCGCTGGAACTGCCGCACCCGGCGGCTGGGCTTCAGCGGGCTTTCCGCTACATCGTTGAGGGGGATCAGGTTCACATGCCCCGGCATTCCCCGGAGTTTTTTCACGATCAGGTCCGCCTGCCAGCCGGCATCGTTGACGCCGTCGATCATGGCGTACTCGAAGCTGATGCGGCGGCCCGTCTTTTTGAAGTAGTCGTGGCAGGCCTCGAACAGCTCGTCCACGCCGTAGGCACGGTTCACCGGCATGATCCGGCTCCGGGTCTCCCCGTCCGGCGCGTGGAGGGACACCGAAAGGGTCAGCTGCAGCTCCATGTCCGCCAAACGGCGGATGCCCGGGAGCACGCCGCAGGTGGACAGGCTGATGTGCCGCATCCCAATGTTCAGCCCCAGGGGGTGGTTCACCAGCTCCAGGAACCGCAGCACGTTGTCCAGGTTATCCATGGGCTCTCCGATGCCCATCAGCACGATGTTGGATACGCTCAGGCCGCTGTCCAGCTGGGTAAACAGCACCTGCTCCAGCATCTCCCCCGGCGTCAGATCCCGGACCTTCCCCCCAAGGGTGGAGGCGCAGAAGGCGCACCCCATCCGGCACCCCACCTGGCTGGAGATGCACACGGTGTTGCCGTGACGGTATTGCATGAGCACCGTCTCGATACAGTTGCCATCGTGGAGCTCCCAGAGGTACTTGACGGTGCCGTCGGCTTGGGACATCTGCTTCCGGGCCACGGACAGGCCGTCTGCCCGGTACGCCTCCGCCAGCTTCTCCCGGAGGGGCTTCGATATGTCGCTCATCTCATCGAAGGAGCGCACGCCCCGGTGGAGCCAGGTGAAGACCTGTTTCCCTCGGAAGGCCGGTTCGCCCAGGGCCTTCAAGGCCGCCGTCAGCTCCTCCAGGGTCATGGATCGTATGTCTGTTTTCATGATCGCCTCATCCTGCAGATGTAAAATCCGTCTGTCCCGTGGCGCTGGGGCCACAGGGTCAGACTGCCGTCGTTCTCCCCCTCCAGTCCCGGCAGGCGAAAGGGCTCCAAGTGAAACTCCGGCCGGTTGGACAGGAAGTCCGCCGTGACCGCCCCGTTTTCCTCCGGCAGGACGGTACAGGTGGCATACAGCAGTATGCCGCCGGGCCTCACATACCAGCAGGCGTTCTCCAGGATGGCGCGCTGCACCCGGGGCAGGCCCGCCAATTGGGCGGGGTCCTTGTAGCGGATATCCGGCTTCTTCCGGATGATGCCCAGGCCGGAGCAGGGCACGTCGCACAGCACGGCGTCGAAAGCCTCCAGCCACTCCTCCCGGCACTGCCGTCCATCGGCCAATTCGGCGTGGATGCAGGTCAGCCCCAGGCGCTCCGCGCCCTTTTCTATGAGGGCCAGCTTATGCCGGTGGATGTCGCAGGCAGCGATCTCTCCCCGGTCCTCCATGACCATGGCGGCGGCAAAGGACTTGCCGCCCGGGGCGGCGCACACGTCCAGCACCCGGGCTCCCGGCTCCACGCCGGAGGCCAGCACCGCCGCCCGCGCGGCGGCGTCCTGGACCTGAAACCATCCCTGCTGAAAAGCGGGCATGGCCTCCAGACTGCCTCCGCCGGTGAGCAGCCAGCACTCCGGCATCCAGGGGTGGGGCTTGATCTCCGCCCCGGCATCCCGCAGGCTCTCCTCCAGCTCCGCCGCCGTACACCGCAGAGGGTTGCGCTGGATGGTGGTGGGGACGGCCTCGTTGTTCAGGCGGAGATATTCTTCCGCTTCCTCCTCCCCCAGCAGCTCCACGAGCCGCCGGACCAGCCACTCCGGGTGGCTGCAGCGCAGGGACAGATATTGGACACGGTCTCCCACTGGTATCTCCGGCAGGGCGTCCTTCTCCCGGCTCAGCCGCCGGAGGACGGCGTTCACCATGCCCGAGGCCCGCTGGTGCTTCTTTCGCTTCACCAGCTCCACGCTCTCGTCCACGGCGGCGCTGTCCGGCACCCGGTCCATGAACAGGATCTGATACGCGCCCAGACGCAGCACGTCCCGGATGAAGGGCTCTAAAGACTCAAAGCGCTGGGTGCAGCAGGCATCCAGATAATGGTCCAGCAGCGCCCGATTCTGAAGGACGCCGTAGGTCAGCCGGGCGGCCAAGGCCGCCTCCCGGCGGTCCAGTTCGCGGCAGGCCGTCTTCAGGCTTCCATCGGACCAGGCGTCCAGACGGCGGCAGGCCGTCAGGGCGGTCAGAGCCGCCTCCCTTCCCATGCCCATCAGCGCCTCCTGTCGCTGCCGCGCCCCGCGAAGATCAGGAGATACCGCAGCAGCTGAAGCAGGCTCATGAGCAGGGCCGCCACATAGGTCAGGGCGGCGGCGGTGAGGACCTTTCTGGCTCCCTTCCGCTCGTCCTCGTCCAAAAGGGCCGTGCCGTCGATGGTCCCCAGGGCCCGGGCGGATGCGTCAAACTCCACCGGCAGGGTCACCAGCTGGAACAGTGTGGTCAGACTGAACAGCACGATCCCCACCAGGAACAGGGGCTGTGAATACAGGAAAAGCCCCAGCATCAGGGCGATAAACGCAAATTGGGACCCGAACTGGGTCACGGGAATGATGGCGGAGCGCACCCGCACCGGGCCGTAGCCCATGGCGTACTGCACGGCATGGCCCGCCTCATGGGCGGCAACCCCCACCGCCGCCACCGTGGCGGCGTTATATACCGGCTGAGAGAGATAGATAGTATTGTCCCGGGGATCGTAGTGATCCGTCAGCTTCCCGGAGCAGGGACGGATGGCCACATCGTGGACCCCGTGGGCCCGCAGTACCGCATAGGCCGCCTGAGCGCCTGTGACGCCCCGGCGGTTGCGCACCCCGCTGTATTTGTTGAAGCTGGAGCTGACCTTTATCTGGGCATACACGGAGAGGATCAGCACCGGTATCAGCAATATCCAGTAAATGAGATCTTTGTAAAAGGGCATACGCACCCTCCTTTTTACACGTTGACCGGGTGTCCCCGCAGATAGTCCGCAGCAGCCATGCGCCGCCCGCCGTCGGCCTGGAGCTCGGTGATCACCAGCGCCCTGCCGTCCCCGCAGGCCACGGAAATGCCGTCCTTATCTGCGAATAGGATGGTCCCCGGCGCTTTGCCGGTAGCGTCCCCTACGCGGGCGCGAAACACCTTCCACCGCACTCCGGCCACGTCCGTAGAGGCGCAGGGCCAGGGGATCAGTCCCCGCACCTGGTTCACCAGGACCTGGGCGGGCTTCGTCCAGTCCAGAGGGGACATTTCCCGGGAAAGCATGGAGGCGTACTGGTACTGAGGGCCGTAGACCTGGGGGATCCGGGGGGCCTCCCCCCGCTCCAGCAGGGCCAGGGCCTCGCTGGCGGCCTCGCCGCCCAGCTCCGCAAGACGGGCGTAAAGCTGAGAGGCGTCCTCCTGGGGATCGATGGCCGTCTTCCTGGTCAGGAGGATATCTCCGGCGTCCAGCTCCGCCGCCATGTACTGGATGGTGACGCCGGTCTCATCGTCCCCGTTGAGCACCGCCCAGTTGATGGGCGCGGCCCCACGGTACTGAGGCAGGAGCGAGGAGTGGACGTTGATGATCGCCTGCTTCGGGATGTCCAGCAGGGCCTGGGGCAGCAGCTTCCCGTAGGCTGCCACCACGATCACATCGGGCTCCAGAGCCCGCAGCTCCTCCAGGACCGCCTCGTCCCGGCAGGATTCCGGCTGGTAAACGGGAATGCCGCATGTAACGGCATATTCCTTTACAGGTGTTGGGACCAGCTTCATCCCCCGGTTCTTGGGCTTGTCCGGCTGGGTATAGACCGCCGCGACCTGCCATTTGTCCTCTACCAGACGGCGCAGGACGGAAACGGCGAAATCCGGGGTCCCCATAAATACGACGCGCATACTCACTGCTCCCCTCTCCGGGCTTCCTCCTCCTCGTAGAAGGCCTCGACCTCCTCCTCGGTGAGGAAATGGTCGATGTGCTCCACATAGAGGTGCCCATTCAGATGCTCGATCTCGTGGCAGAAGCACCGGGCCATCAGGCCCTCCCCCTCCGCCTCGAACCAGTTGCCATACCGGTCCTGGGCCTTGATGCGCACGCGGTTGGGCCGGGTCACCATGCCCCACTTGCCGGGAACGCTGAGACATCCCTCGGGGCCTCTCTGCTCCCCGGACTCCTCCAGGATCTCCGGGTTCACCAGTTCCATCATTTTGTCATCGTCGTCCAGGATCACCACCGCCCGGCGGAGGATGCCAACCTGCGGGGCGGCCAGCCCCGCGCCCTGGGCCTCCGAAAGGGTCTCCTGCATGTCATCCAGCAGGATGTGCAGGCGCTTATTGAAATCCGTTACCGTGCGGCACTGCTTTGCCAGGCGGTCGTCGCCCTGGGTGACGATTCTTCTGATTGCCATTTTTATTTTATCCTCCTACCGGCGGTAATAAACGAAAATTATGCGCGCTTCCCTCACGCAGGGGAATATCCGTTTCACGGGCTTCCTGATCAAGCGAAAACTATCGCTCACAAAACAGCTCGATCTCTTCTCCCAGAGGGCCGGTGCAGAACGCCATCCGGATGGGATATGGCGGCACAGAGCCGATCACCACATCCTTTGGTTCCACAAAGACTTCATATCCGGCCATTTTGATCTGATCGGAGAGTTCGTCCACATGATCTGTAAGTAACGCTACATGGCGGATGGCGCCTTTTCCGCGCTCGCCTTCACCGTTACAGAATATTTCTATGAATCCATTGCCGGTATCGATCATGATACCATCCGGCCATTCCCGGCATATGGATAAACCCAAAATACCGGTATAAAAATCCTTGGCGCGATCAAAATCTTCTTTCGCCGCACATTTCATGGAAATGTGATGGATACCCTTTATCAACATCCATTCCTCCAAATCTCCAGGCAGTTGACGCCTTCCCCTTCCCAAGTAAGGGTTCAATCCTCCGCGTTGCAGTCCACGAACAGGTTCATCCCACGGTTCTCCTTCTGCTGATGGAAGGCGCGCAGATAATACGAGAGCAGCTCCCGGGTGGTGTGGTCGTTCTTCCCTACCCAGAAGACCCGGTAGCGGTAGCGGTTGTTCACCTTCACCACCGGCGCGGGGGCGGGACCCAGTATCTCCACCGCCATGTTGGCCGCCGTGGGATAGCGGACCCCGGCGCGCATGGATTCCCGCAGCTGGGCGGCGGCCCGGAGCACCCCGCCCTCCTCCGGCCCGGAGACCGTCAGCGTGAAAATATCCGCGAAGGGCGGATACCGCCGGGCCCGGCGGATGCGGATCTCCCCGGCGTAAAAGCTGTTGTAGTCCTGAGCGGCGGCGCTAGTGATGACCTCGTTGTCCGGGGTAAAGGTCTGGATCACCGCCCGGCCGTCCTTGCTCCCACGGCCCGCCCGGCCCACCACCTGGGTCAGCAGGCTGAAGGTCCGCTCGGCGGCGTGGTAGTTGTCCACGTACAGGCTCAGGTCCGCAGACACCACGCCCACCAGGGTCACGTCTTCAAAATCCAATCCCTTGGCCACCATCTGGGTGCCAAGAAGGATGGGTATCTTTTCCTTCTCAAATTTGTCCAGCAGCGCCTCGTGGTTGCCGGACACCGTGTCCGCGTCCATCCGCAGGACGTTCGCGCCGGGGAACAGGGCATTCAGCTCCTCCTCCACCTTCTGGGTGCCCGCGCCGATCTGCTTGATGATGCCGCCGCACTCCGGGCAACGGTCCGGGGCGCGTTCCGAGTGGCCGCAGTAGTGGCACATCAGCCGCCCGTTGGCGCTGTGATAGGTCAGGGGCACGCTGCACCGGGGGCACTGAGGCGCTTCGCCGCACTCGCCGCACAGCAGCATCCGGCTGGCGCCGCGGCGGTTGAGGAACAAGATGCTCTGCTCCCCACGCCGCAGGTTCTCCTCCAGCTCCCGGCGCAGGGGTGCGCCGATCATGCCGCTGTTTCCGGCGCGGACCTCCTCCCGCATGTCGGCGATGACCACCCTGGGCAGGGGCTGCCGGTTGAACCGGGAGCGGAGGATCATTTTTTGATACACCCCCCGCTGGGCCTGATAGGTGGTCTCCACCGACGGCGTGGCGGAGCCCAGCACCAGCACCGCGTTCTGCTGGGTACACAGGAACTTGGCCACGTCCCGGGCGTGATACCGGGGCGGGTTCTCGGACTGGTAGCTGCTCTCGTGCTCCTCGTCCAGAATGATCATCCCCAGGTCCTCCAGAGGGGCGAAGACCGCGCTCCGGGTCCCCAGGACGACGTCCACCTCTCCCCGGCGGATGCGCTTCCACTGGTCGTAGCGCTCCGTCATCCGCAGGCCGCTGTGGAGCATCACCACCCGGCCCCCGAAGTAGGCGGTAAATTTTGCCATCATCTGGGGGGTCAGGGCGATCTCCGGCACCAGGATCATGCCCCGCCTGCCCCGGCGGACCACCTCCTGGAGGAGCCGGATGTATACCAGCGTCTTGCCGCTGCCGGTGACGCCGTAGAGCAGGGCGCAGGAGGCGCTCTCCCCGTCCAGCCGCTGCACGACGCCGTCATAGGCCGCCTGCTGCTCCTCGCTGAGGACGATGGGCGCGCCGTCCGCCGCCTCCAGCTTGGGCACCCGCAGGACCTCCGCCGGGGCGAGGGTGATGAGGCCGCTCTTTTCCAGGCTTTTCAGGGTCCGGGCGGTGGCGCCGGTGAAATAGCAGACATCCGTGGACAGCGCGCTCCCCATGGTACACAGCAGTTTTATCACTTCATACCGCATGGGGGCGCTGCGCTTTTTCAGCTCCACGGCGGCCATGGCCTCCTCGGCGCCGACCGCCAGGGACACCTGGCTGGCCCGCTTGTCGGAGACCTTCCTGTCGGCGGAGGACTCAATGGTCAAGAGCCCCCGCCGCTGCAGCTCCCTGGCCACGCCGGCGGCCCCGCTGCCGCAGGCCAGGCGCAGGGTCTCCAGCTCCGTGCTGCCGCCGTGGGCGCACAGGGCCTCCAGGACCCGGCTCTCCCGGTCGTTGGCCCCGGAGACCAGGGCTGTCTCCCGGTCCACGGACAGGGTGCATATCTCCCGCAGCCGGTACCAGAGCCCAGCGGGCAGCAGCACCTTCACCGCCGTATACAGGGTGCAGAAATACCGTTCCCGGAGCCAGAGGGCCAGCTTGATCTGCTGGGGGCCGAGGACGCTCTCATCATCCAGGACCTCGGTGACGGCCTTCAGGCCCTCCCGCTTGCCGTCCTGCCCCACGGTGAGGACGAAGCCCTCGCTGGTCCGGTTCCCTTTGCCGAAGGGGACGGCGACCCGCACCCCGGGCTGGACCTTTCCGGCCAGCTTCTCCGGGATCAGGTAGTCGTATGGCTTGTCGATGGCATAGGTGGCGGCGCTGACGGCTACCCGCGCTACGCTGGCCAGCTCCATAGGCTCTCCCCCCTGTCCTTCCTGCACACAAAAAGCGGCCGCGCCGCTCTTTTGTGGGGTTATTCTACATCCTTGATGTCGATATCTGACGCGGCGACGGACATCTTCCCGTCGGCCACCTCGTGGATCGCCAGGGTCACGGGCTTCACGTCCATCTTCTCGCCCATGTCCTCCGCCTCCTGGGCGATCTGGCGGGCCCGGCGAGCCACCACGTTCACCAGCAGGTAACGGTTGGGCACATTGGCGGTCAGCTTGTTCATAGCGGGATAGAGCATCATAATAACATCATTCCTTCTTGATAGATTTGAAATATTTATGGTTTGGGAAAGCTTCTCAGATAAACGACATTGCCGTCCGGGTCGGCGAAGCTCATGTTGACCGCGCCCCAGGGACGGACGGTGGGCGGTTCGATGACCGCCGCGCCTAAGGATACTGCTCTTTGGTATTCTTTGTCAATATCATCGACGGTAAACGCGATGCACATATTCTGACCGGTACGGTTTCCCTGCTGGCCGTCATTATAGATCGTCAGCATGGTCTCCTCCGCGAGGATCGTCTGATGCACCTCATCATTGCTGCCGTTGTCGATGTCCAGCAAACTCTTGTAAAAGTCCGCGAGACGCACCACATGATTGGTCAAAATACAGACTTCGCCAAGTATCATCGCCTCTCACCTCGCATTGTTCTGAAAGCGCGGATAAAGGCATCTCTTCTTGTATCGGTCCCATCCCTTATCCAGATAACCAAATCTCTGCAATTTTTTTCGCATAACGGTGGTTTTCTCCCACCGCCGGCCTCCTCACTGGTCGATCAGCGCGATCCGTTCGTCCGGGCGGCAGTGTTCGGCGCTCATAATAGCCCGTATCTCGTCCACAGCGTGATCCACAGTATCGTTGATGACAAAGTAGTCAAAATCCTTGGCGGCTGCAAATTCCTCCCTGCCTCGGGCCAGACGGGATCTCACCTTCTCCATATCCTCGGTGCCCCGGCCGATGAGCCGCCGCTCCAGCTCCGCCCAGCTGGGAGGAGCCACGTAGATGCGCACCGTCTCGGGCCGCTTCCGCTTGACCTGATCCGCGCCCTGGATCTCGATGTCCAGCAGCACGTCCCGTCCCTGGTCCATGGCCTTGTCCACGTAGAGCCGGGGCGTGCCGTACCGGTTGCCCACGAACTGGGCGTGCTCCAGGAACTGGTCCTCCTCGATCCACTTCTCAAACTGCTCCATGGACAGGAAGTGGTAATGCATCCCGTCCATCTCCCCGGGCCGGGGGGCGCGGGTGGTGGCGGACACGGAAAAGTACAGCGACGGATCGCTGGCCAGCAGCCGTGCTACCACGGTGCCCTTCCCCACGCCGGAAGGGCCGCAGATGATAAACGTCTTTCCTCTTCTCATTCTACATCCTCCAACACTGTCGGGTCCACCCCGAACCGGGGGGCCAGCTTCTCCAGCGGCAGGCCGGACAGGATCACATGGTCGCTGTCCATCACCAGCACCGCCGCCGTCTTGCGTCCAAAGGTGGCGTCGATGAGCATACTCCGCTCCCGGGACTCCGCGATCAGCCGCTTCACCGGCGCGGAGTCCGGCCCTACCACGGCGATGAGGCGTCCAGCGGACACCATGGCCCCGTAGCCGATGCTCACTAGCTCGTTTTCCTTACTCAATATTCTGCACCTGCTCCCGGATCTTCTCGATCTCCGCCTTCAGCTCCACCACGTCCCGGGCGATCTGCACGTCGCTGCACTTGGAACCGATGGTATTGGACTCCCGGTTGACCTCCTGGATGAGGAAGTCCAGCTTCCTCCCCACAGGCTCGCCTCCCGCCAGCATCTCCCGGAGCTGGCTCAGGTGGCTGCGCAGGCGCACCGTCTCCTCGTCCACCGCCACCTTATCGGCGAAGATGGCCGCCTCGGTCAGTATCCGGCTCTCATCGACCGTGGTGCTCTGGAGGACCTCCTGCATCCGGGAGAGCAGCTTCTCCCGGTACTCCGCCACCGTCTGGGGGGAACGCTCCTCCACCCGTCCGGTGATGGCCTCAATGGTGTCCAAGCGGCCCAGGACGTCCTCGGCCAGCTTCCGGCCCTCGGTCTCCCGCATGGCGGCGTGGGCGGCAAGGGCCTCCTCCAGCACCGCGCACAGGTCGGCGGAGAGGGAGTCCAGATCCTCCTCTGCCTTGGTGATGGCCAGCACATCCGGCAGGCGGGCCAGGTCGGTGGCATAGCAGCTGCTCTTCACCCAGCTGCCGCCCCCCAGGTCGTACAGCTTCTTCAGCGCCGCGATGTAGCTCTTTGCCAGAGGCTCGTTGACGGCGACCACCGTCTCCTCCGCTCCCAGGGAGTCCACGGTAACGAACACGTCCACCTTGCCCCGGCTGACATTCTTCTGCACCAGGGACTTCACCGCGTCCTCAGCAAAAATGTAGGCCCTGGGCATCTTCACGGAGCAGTCCAGGTAGCGGTTGTTGACGCTGCGGACTTCCACGGTGATGTCACGCCCGTTCAGGGTCTTCCTCGCCCGGCCATAGCCGGTCATACTCTTGACCAAATCTCTCTCCCCCTATTGATAAATCGTATCGTCAGACGCGCGCGCCGCGTCTCAGCACCAGAAGAACCGCATCCCGCCGCAGCCGCACAGGTTGCACAGCAGGTAGGTACACGCCAGCCGCCCGCACATATTGTCTCCGCCGCAGCCGGAGGAAAACACCTCGTAGCCCTCGGGACGATAGCCCGCCTGGTTGTTCTCCACAAAGTTGAGGGCCTGCCGGAACTCCGTGTCCCCCGGGTCCATCTGGCAGGCGGTCTGATAGTACCGCCGGGCCTCGTCTACCCAGCCCCGGCGGTAGCAAATGGTCCCCTTGAGAAAATTCCACTCGCCGTTGTGGTCCCCCATCCGGTCCAGGAGCTGCTCCGCCATGCCCAGGTCGTTGCGGTTGATGGCCATGCGCACCTGCTGAAAAGCGGGATTTCCCGCCGCACGCTGCTGGTACTGATAGCCGCCGTAGCCCTGCTGGGCGTGCGCCGTGCCGCCGCCGCTCCTGCCGCCCCGCTCCTGCTGGATGGCGTGGTAGGCGGCGTTGATCTCCTTCATCTTCTCCTGGGCCAGGTCGGCCAGGGGATTGTCGTGGTAGTTGTCCGGATGGTATTTGCGGGCCAGGTCGCGGTAGGCCTTTTTGACCTCCTCGTCCGTGGCGGTGCTGGGGATGTTCAAGACTTCATAGGGGTCGGTCATAGCTGCTCCTTGTTTCTGGCCGCCATGCGGAACCCCGCATCGCCGGCTTGAAATGTTCCCTCTAAAACGGCTCTCCCCACAAGAAAGAGCCCTTCGTAAACCGTTGCGCGGATGATGGGGCTCCACACGCCGAAGTCCCAAAGCTCATAGGCCGCCGCCATCAGGCGGATGGAGTGGTCCAGGGAGACCGTGAGCCCCTCACGGGCCTCCTCCGTCAGCTCCCCGCCGGTGAGGCCGTAGCGGAAGATCAAAGGATTGTAACTGCCTGCGGAAAAATCATCCGCCAGATCGTCGGCGGCGTCCACCAGATAGATCCACCGCCCCAGGTGGTACAGCAGCTGCTCCAGCACCCGCCGCTTCATCGGGTCCGGCACATCCGCAGCCGCCGCGGCCAAAATTCCCGCAAAGGCGTCCGCCGGAAGGTCCAGCGAGGCGCACCGCGCCGCCTCCAGCTCTCCCAGCCGGGCCAGCCGCTCCCGGGTGATCCGGTCGAAGTCCGGCCTCCGCTCCGCCGCCCGGCGGTAGGCGCTCTTCAGCGCCAGGGACGCGGCACGGTACTTGCCCTTCCCCCTTCCGGGATCGGACAGGGCGTCCTGGATCTGCCACCAGGCGAGAATCACGCTCTCGTCCGCTGCCAGCTCCAGGGCCGGATTTCCCGGGTAATGGTCCCGCCCGGCAAAGGGGTGGGCGATACAGCGGCGGTGGATCGATCCGGCGCCCTCTTTCGGCCACAGCAGGACCGCCAGAAAGGTAAAGTCGTAGTTGAGGATCATCCGCGCCGCCTGGCCGTACCGCTCCCCTAGGGCGCGGCACAGTCCGCAGTACACCGCGCCGAAGCGGGCCTTGTCCTCCTCCGAGAGCTTCGCCAGGGAGGGACGCACATAACCGAACACCCGCCCCGCCCTACAGCTTTCTGACGATCCGGTAGGTCACGGCGGCCCTGCCCTTGGCCCAGCGGTCGCAGAGGACCGCAGCGGCCAGCCCCAGCAGGAACCCCGCCCCGCCGCAGGCATACCGCCAGGGCTCCGGCAGAGATCCCGGCAGCAGATATCCCAGCAGGAACAGCACCACCGGCAGGCCGTACACCAGTGCCGCAAACCCCAGCACCTTGTTGTCGCTGTAGACCTCTACCCGGTCCCCCAGCGCCACGGGCACGCCGCTCTCCGCCTGGATCACCAGGTCGGGAGTCCTTCCCGCGCACCGGCCGCAGCCGTCGCAGCTGTGGCCGCAGGCGGTCTGCCGGACAACGGTCAGCTCCACCAGCCCGCCGGGGACGGCGGGGAGGGCGGTAACGGTTGCGGTCTGTGTCATAGATACGCTCCTCCCATCAGCGGGATATGATCTTGCCAGTGACGGTATAGGTGCCCACCGCCCCCACCTCGCTGTAGCCGTCCACCAGAACGGTGGCCGGGGGCTGGATGGTCCCATCGTTGGTGATCTCCCGCAGATCCACGACGATGCGGATATCCTCCTCCGTCACCTGCTCCAGGTCCTCCGCAGGACCGCGCAGCACCACGTCCTTCACAGTGGTGATGGGATCAAAGCGCTGGCTCTCGCTGGTGCCGACGGATTGGATGTTGGTCACAGAAAAGCTCCTGGTGGTCAGTCCGTGGAACTTGATGGAAAGCAAAGTGGTCTTATAGCCGCTGCTGTTCTCGCATCCGGCAGGGAGCTTGATATCCAGCTCCCGCACGTCGTCCGAGTAGAGGGTGCTGAGGTCCACCTCTCCCAGATTGATCTCGTCGATAGTCTCCAGGCTCAGGGGGTCGCCGGTGACGGTGATGGTCTTCGGCTGCAGGTCCCACTTGACGTTGGCCAGCCGGGAGCCGGGAGATTCCTTGAGATCCACCTTCAAATCCAGGGTCTTCACCATATAGATCGGCACGGTGACGTTAATCTTCTGGTCGGAGAAGCGGACCTCCTGGACCTCCAGCACGTTGCCGTCGGCGTCCAGCAGCTCGTAGCTGTACTCCTGATTGATGGTGTCGGTGGCGTCGGTGATGTCCACCACCACGCGAGCGGAGGCTACCGGGTCCACATTGTCCTGCATACCGCTGAGGGTCACGCTGGCGGGCTCCTTCACTACCCGGTCGGCCATGTAGACGTAGGGCTCCTGGACATTCCCGGTGACGCTGACGCTGACGGGGATGTCCTTGGAGTACAGGCTGGTCACCTGGATGGACACGGTGCCCTTGGAGCTGCGCTCCACGTTGATGTCGCTGTTGTTCACGTTATCCGGCGTCTTCAAGGTCCACTGCAGGCTGTAGGGACCGATGGCATTGATGCCGGTAAGGTTTACCTGGGCGCGGATATCTCCGGGCCGGAGGTTGGAGATGATGGACCGGGGGCCGCTGAGGGTCAGGTCCAGGGTGGCGTCCCCCCCGCTGGAGAGCATCAGGCCCCGGCTGGGCAGAGTGTCCTCCGCGCCAATGAAGTCGATGGGCACATTGGAGAAGGTCCTTCGCATGGTGTTCCCGTTGGCGGTATCCACGTACAGCCAGAAGATAACCGCCAGCAAAAGACTCAGCACCACGTAGAGTATCTTATTGGCTTTCTCACTCATCCGCTTTTCCACCATCCTTCTTATCCTTGGTCAGGCGGCCCAGCAAGCCCTTGCGCTTTTTCCCGGCCTGGGCCTCGTCCTCGTCAGGCTGGGGCAGGAGCTCGTTGCGCAGCAGCTGGTCCAGGGTCTCCGTCATGAGGTGCCGCTTGAGCATCCCGCCCACGGCCACGGAGATGGACCCCGTCTCCTCGCTGACCAGGACCACCACGGCGTCGGAGTTCTCGCTCATGCCGATGCCCGCCCGGTGGCGCATCCCCAGGTCGCGGCTCAGGTTCACGTTCCGGCTCAGGGGGAGCATACAGCCCGCCCCCAGCACCCGGCCCTCCCGGATGATCACCGCGCCGTCGTGCATAGGTGCCTTGACAAAGAAGATGTTCTTCAGCAGCTCCGAGGAGACCTCCGCGTCCAGCTTGGTGCCGCTTCGGAGGATCTCGTCCGTCTGGTTCTTCCGCTCGAAGACGATCAGCGCGCCGGTACGGGACTTGCTCATGTCGCCGCAGGCGGCCACCGTCTGGCCGATGGCGTCCTCGATGGTCTCCCTGTCCACCTGGGGCTTGGAGAATATCTGGAGGAAGGGCAGCTGGCTGCTGCCCACCTGCTCCAGCACCCGGCGGATCTCCGGCTGGAAGAGGATGATCAGCGCCAGAACGCCCCACTCCACCACGTGGGTCAGGGCGAAGTTCAGGGCGGGCAGCCGGTCCGTGGACAGCCACAGCGCCGCGATCACCACCAGCACGCCCTTGAGCAGCCGGGAGGAATTGGTCTTCCGCACCAGCAGCAGCAGCCGGTAGATGAGATAGGCGACCACCAGGATATCCACCACATCCAGCAGCCGCAGGGAAAAGACGAAGTTATTGAGCTTGTGGACCAGACTTGTCATCACTTCCATGACATCCATGGCTTCCCTCCGCTGAAAAAGCATTCCATAAGTAGCTTACATTTTACTCTAAACCTGGGAAAAAAGCAACAAATTCTCGCCCGTTTTTTTCCCGAAGATCCTGCCGGTTTCTGTCGAAAATCACTTTTTCATGAAAAACCCACCGAAAATGTTGGCATTACCTTCTGAATCTGCAAACAATTTCGGCGAAATATTCACAAAAAGTTTATAGTCCCCAGCCGCGGGTGGGCATGAAAAAGGGAGGCGCGCGCGCCTCCCGTCTCCGGCTCCCTTACCATTTTTCCAGCATCCGGAGTACCGCCTCCGCCTCCTCCGGCGTATTGAAGACCGAGGCGGAAAAACGCAGGGTCCCGGTCTCCTCCGTTCCCACGGTCCGATGGGCCAGCGGCGCGCAGTGCAGTCCCGCGCGCACCGCCACCCCCTGCTCCGCCAGAAGGCCCGCCAGGGTCTCCGGCGGCATACGCAGAGGCAGGACGCTCAATACGGAGCTCTCCCCTGCCGGGTCATCGAACACCCGGAAATCCTCCCGGCCCTTCAAGCCCTCCGCCAGCACCCGGATCACTTCGCCCTCCCTTTGCCGTATCTTCTCCAGGCCGGTGCTGCGGACGAACCGGATGCCCTCCAGGAGTCCCGCCGCTCCGTGGACGTTCTGGGTGCCCGCCTCCAGCCTATCCGGCAAAAAGTCCGGCATCTCCTGCTGCCGGGAGAGGCTTCCGGTACCGCCGGTCAGCAGGGACGCAGGGACAAATCCGTCCCCGCACAGCAGCAGGCCCGTGCCCTGGGGGCCGTAAAGTCCCTTATGCCCCGGCATGGCCGCGCAGGCCGCGCCCCAGCTCTTGACGCGCACCGGATGGATGCCGGCGGACTGGGCGGCGTCCACGATAAGGGGGACGCCCCGCTCCCGGCAGGTCCCGGCGATATCGTCCATGGGCAGGGTGTAACCGAAAACGTTGGATGTATGTGTACAGATCACCGCCCGGACCTTGCCGTCCACGGCCCGGCGGAAGCCCTCCGCCATCTGGGCGGGGTCGAAGAGCCGGGCGTTGACGATCCGGCAGGACACGCCGCCGATATCCGCCAAGGTCCGGGTGACGGCGTTGTGCTCATAGCCGGATATGACCACCGTGTCCCCCGCTCTCACAAGGCTGCGGATGGCGATGTTCAAGCCGTGGGTGGCGCTGGTGGTCAGGACGGCGTTGTCCGGCTGGGGTACGTCAAAGAGCTCCGCCGCCTCCATACGGCAGCGCAGCATCAGGTCCGCCGCCAGGCGGGCGGCAGGGTGGTCTCCCCGTCCGGGGGTGGTTATGGTGCTCATCGCGCCGGCCACCGCCGCCGGAACGGCGTCCGGCTTTTGCAGCGTGGTGGCTGCGCTGTCAAAGTAGATCATCGCGCTTCCTCCTGACAATAGCGGGAGGACCGGCTCCCGCCGCCGGTGAGGCGGTGCAAGAGGTCCGGCCCTCCCTGTGTTATATCGTGATTTCGCTGAAGGTCCCATCGCTCTGCGCGTAAAAGACACGCATCGGAGCAAGCCCTTCCTCCCGCAGCCGGCTCAGGGCGGCGGGCAGGCTGCCCTCGCCGACGCGGACCGCGTAGCTACACCCTCTGTCGGTCAGCCCCATGGGGGGCCGGAAGAACCGGGCAGTGATGCCCGCCCGTTCAAGGGTACGGCTCATGCGCTGGGCATGGGTGATGGAACGGCTCAGCAGCAGATAGTAAGGCATACCACCGCCTCCCGTCATCAATATATGCAGGGAGGTTTTCGGAGGTACCATCCCCAGAAACGGCGGCAGGCGTCCCCCCTCCGCATTCCGGAAAGGGGACACCTGCCAGCGTTACTCTTTATTGTTCTTTGAAAACCAGCGCGACCGCCTGGGCGGACATGCCGGAGCCGTCTCCGGTGAAGCCCAGCCCCTCCTCGGTGGTGGCCTTGACGCTGACCGCGTCCAGGGGAAGCCCCAGGTCGGCGGCGATGTTGGCCCGCATCTGGGGGATGTAAGGCGCGACCTTCGGCCGCTGGGCAATCAGTGTGGTGTCCACGTTGCCGATAGTATAGCCGTTTTGGGCCAGGATCTTCCCGACCTCCCGCAGGAGGACGCGGCTGTCGGCCCCCTCGTAACGGGCGTCGCTGTCCGGGAAAAGACGCCCGATGTCCCCCAGCGCCGCCGCGCCCAGGAGGGCGTCCATCAAGGCGTGGAGCAGCACGTCCGCGTCGGAGTGGCCCAGCAGGCCCTTCTCCCAGGGGACCGTCACGCCCCCCAGCACTAGAGCGCGGCCTTCCGTCAGGCGGTGGACGTCGTAGCCCTGACCGATCCTTGGCACACTCATGACTGCACCTCCCGCTGGTGCAGGAGCTCGGCCGCCAGGGCCAGATCCTCAGGCGTCGTGATCTTAATGTTCTCGTAGGAGCCGTCTGTCAAGTAAATTTCCTTGCCAAGGCGTTCCACGGCGGAACAATCGTCCGTCAGGACCTCGCCGGTGGTCCGGGCGCTCTCCAGCGCCGCCCGAAGCAGGGCGGCATCGAAGACCTGGGGCGTCTGGATGGCCCGCAGGCTGTCCCGGTCCGGGGTGCCGGTCACCCGCCCGTCCTGGACGATCTTGATGGTATCCTTCACCGGGACGGCGGGGGCGGCGGCGTTGGTGCGGTGGGCCAGGGCGATGGTGCGGTCGATCAATTCCGGCGTGACCAGGGGCCGCGCGCCGTCATGGACCGCCAGAAAAGCCGTATCCGCCCGGCACTCCAGAGAGGCCAGGTACACGGACTCCAGCCGGGACGCCCCGCCCCGGACGATCTTCACCGGCTTGGAAACGCCGTATATCTTGCAAAGGTCGCCGAAGGCCAGCAGGTCCTCCTCCCGGGCGGCCACCACGATCTCGTCCACCAGCTCCGAGGCGTTCAAGGCCATCAGGGTGTGGGCCAAAACGGGCACGCCCTCCAGAGGCTGAAGAAGCTTGTTCTCCCCGCCCATGCGGCTGGAGGACCCGGCGGCGGCTACGATCACGCTGCACGTTGGATGCTCCGCCTGTCCCCTTCTATGAAACAATCTGGAAAAAAGACCCATTATCCCTTTGCGCCTCCCGCAACCGCTGAATTGACCTGCTGCTCGATATCGCTGTACTCCCCCCCAGTGGAGAGGGCCATCTCGGAGATCAGGATCTGCTTGGCCGTGCGCAGCATCTTCCGCTCGCCGGTGGACAGCCCCTTCTCGTTCTCCCGGCTGAGCAGACCCTTCATCACCCGGGCAACCTCATAGAGGTCTCCGCTTTTCAGACGCTGCATGTTCTCCCGATAGCGCTGGTTCCAGCTGCCGGTAAAGCGCTCCACCTCCAGGCCGGAGAGGTCCTTCAACAGCTGCTGTATCCGCTTCAGGTCCCAGACCCCCCGCAGTCCGAAGGATTCTCCGGAGGCGGTGGGGATCTTCAGCGTCAAACCGCCCACAGGCATCCGGAACACATAATAATCCTGTGCAGCGCCCGCTACGGTCTCTGTCACGATCTCGTCGATCACGCCCGCCCCGTGCATTGGATGGGCAACCTTGTCCCCTACGCGAAACATATTCCCGCCGCCTCCCTTTCATGCAGTCTTACAACAAATTCCCAGGTACGATGTGCATATAAGCCTAGTTTACACCACTATTTGGAAAATTACAAGGGAAAAATTGTTATTTTAGGGAAAGAATTGGGAAAATCCTTCGTTTATGGGGCGCTCACGGTCCTGCGGACCGGCTGGAGGCCGGTTTTCCCCGACGGGCGCTTCGTCCTCAGGCTTTCTCCGGCGTCAGACCTCCATCGTTTGTCCCGCGCTGAAAAAGTAGAGCACGCGGCGTTTGACGGGCAGCTCCAGGATCTTCTCCAGGGCGGCGCTGTAGGCCTCCAGCTGGGGGCGGTAATGGGCTGCTTTCTCCGCGATCGTGTCCTCCGTGACATAGTCCGTCTTGAAATCTACTACGGTGACGGCCCCGTCCTTCTCGGCGTACAGGTCTACCACGCCCTGGAGCATCACCTCTTCCCCGCCAGCCAGCTCCGGGAAGTACCGCTCCCCCGGCATCAGCAGGCTGAAACGGAACTCCCGCTCCACGTGGTCCGCCTTCCGCAGCTCCGCCGCCAGCGGCGAGGCCAGGAACCGCCGGATCGCCGTCTGGTCTACGGCGTCCGCCTGCTCCCGGGTCAGGAACCGCCGGGACGCAAGCTCCTCCACCACGGCGCGCACATCCGTATCCTCCTTCAGGGGCAGATACTGCATCACCAGATGGGTGGCGGTGCCCCGCTCTGCGCCGGTGAGGGACCGCTGCCCGGAGAGGAACCGGGGCGCAGAAAACTCCCGGCGGACGTAGGGTTGGATGGTCTCCTGGACGATCTCCCGGTCCTTTTCCCGGCCCTTGAGCTGGGTGGCGGTGAGCTTGGTGGGCGCGGTACAGGCGGCGAGATGAGGATAGACGAAGTCCAGAGCCTCCCGGTCCACCGGCAGCATTGGCGCGCCGGGGACCGCTTCCGGACCGCCCGGTTCCTCCTGGAGGCGGCTTCCAAAGACCGCGTCCTCGTGGAGGAACACCTGCCAGGGGGCGTCCTCCAGAGGGGCGAAATCGTCCACCCCCTGTCCGGCCAGCTCCCGCAGGGGCGCGGCCTCCCAACGCCGCAGCAGGGGCAGCAGGACCCACTCCGCCATGGACCGGGCGCCGTCCACGGTCTCGGGCGGCGCGGGCAGGGATGAGAGGGCGTCCAGCTCCTTCAAGCGCCGTCCGGCGGAAGGCATGGTTGCCGTGAGGATCAGCTTTTCCTTGGCCCGGGTCATGCCCACGTACAGCACCCGCATCTCCTCGGACCGGGCCTCCCGGCTCAGCAGGCCGGACACCGCCTCCCGGGCGATGGTGGGGTAGCGGATGTGGCGGTCCAGGTCGATATACAGCGGCCCCAGTCCCAGGTGGGGATGGACCAGCACTGGGGTCTGCAGGTCCGCCCGGTTGAACCGCTTCCCCAGGTCCGTCAGGAGAACGATGGGGAACTCCAGCCCCTTGGATTTGTGGATGCTCATGATCTGCACGCCGCCGGAGGGCGCGCCGGAGGCGGTGACGGGCTGCTCCCCGCTCTCCAGCAGGCGGCGGAGATGGGAGACGAAGGCGAACAGGCCCTTATATCCCGCGCTCTCAAAGCTTCGGGCGTGCTCGTACAGGGCCACCAGGTTCTCCCGCCGTCCCTCGCCGCCGGACATGGCGCCGAACACCCCCAGCACGTTCCACTGGTTGTAGATCCGCCAGATGAGCCGGTGGACACTCATGTCCCGGGCCAGGCTCCGCAGGTCCGCCAGACGGGACAGGAAGTCTTGACAGTCCTCCTCTTCGGAGGCGGCCAGGGCCTCGTAGAAATCCCCCTCCGGGTGGTTTCCACGGATCATGGCCAGCCGGTTCGGAGAAAAGCCCGCCAGGGGCGAGCGCAGCACGGCGATCAGGGGCACGTCCTGCCGGGGATTGTCCAGGATCTCCAGCAGGGAGCACATCACCGCCACCTCCATGGCGGAGAAAAAGTCCTCATTCTCCTGGGTGGCGCAGGGGACGCCCCGCTCCGCCAGAGCCCGGGTGTAGTGGCGCAGCCGGGGGCCCGGGGAGCGCATGAGGATCACGATGTCCTCCGGACGGCAGGGGCGCAGCGCCCCGGTGTCCCCGTCCGTCACGGGGAAGCCCTCCGACAGCAGGGACGCGATCCGGTCCGCCGCCAGACGGGCCTCCAGCAGCGCGGAGGGGACTTTTTCCGACTCTCCGTCGTCCTGGGGCGGCAGGAGCAGATGGAACTCCGTATGACAGTCCTCCCGGGGCGGCAGGTAGTCCGCACCGAAGTACAGACGCTCCGCCGCGCCGTAGTCCACCTCCCCCATCTCCCGGCTCATGAGGTTGGAGAAAATGAAGTTGGCTCCGTCCAGCACCTCCTTCCGGGAGCGGAAGTTCTGGCTGAGGAGGATCCGGCGGGGCTCCCCCTCCTCCGCCTCCGCCGCGTCGGGGTACTGGCGGTACTGCTCCAGAAAGATGGTGGGGTCCGCCAGCCGGAAGCGGTAGATGGACTGCTTCACGTCCCCCACAGTGAAAAGGGTCCGGCCCCCGTGGGAGAGGGCGTCGAAGATGCAGTTCTGTACCTGGTTGGTGTCCTGGTATTCGTCCACCATCACCTCACGGTAGCGCTCCGCCGTCACCGCCGACAGGGGCGTTGGACGGCCGTCCTCCCCCAGGAGCAGGCGCACGGCGTAGTGCTCCTGGTCGGAGAAGTCCGTCACGTTCCGGCGCAGCTTCTCCTGCTGGTAGGCCTCGGAGAAATCCACGCACAGCGCCAGCAGCGCCTCCATGGCGGGAGCGGAGCGGCGCAGGTCCTCCCCCGCCTCCGCCCCGGAGGTCTCCAGAATGGCGGAGAAGGCCGCCGTATCCTTCTTGTAGCGGTTCCAGAGGGTCTGCATCCTATCCTTCAGCGCCGGGTCCTCGCATTTCCGGGCCGGGGAGAGACGCGGGAACTCCGGCAGACGCCCGGCGGCTTCATCCCAGCCCTTGTCCGCCGCCTCCGCCAGGGCCTCCATCTGGCCGGACACGCTGGAGAAGGCGGGGCCGTAGGCCTTCGCCAGCGCGCCGTCGGAGCCCATCTCCTCCAGCGCCCGGGCCAGGAGGTCCGCCCAGTGGCGGGCCTTGCGGGCCAGCCGGACCAGCAGGGCCCGGCCAAACTCCGTCTCGCCCCCGTCCTCCGGCAGGTCGGCCCAGCTCCGGCGCTGCTCCTCCAGCCAGCGGTGGGGGTAGGCGTGGCTCTGGACCTTGCGGTGGAGCTCCAGGACCAGGTCCTCCAGCCCCCGGTCGTCCCGCCCGAAGCCGAAGCAGTCCGCCAGCTGGGTCTGCCCCGGCGTCATATCCGTATAAAATTTCTCCAGCACCCGGGGCAGGACACGCTGCCGCAGCAGCTCCGCCTCCCCCTCGTCCAGCACCCGGAAGTCCGCCGTCAAGCCCCCCTGGTCTCCCAGGTCCAGCAGATGGACGTTCTCCCGCAGCAGGGCGGTGCAGAAGGAATCGATGGTCTTGATGTCCGCCTGATACACCAGCAGCAGTTGCCGCTGGAGATGGCGGTCTCCGGGGTCGTCCGCCATGCGGCGGCCCAGCTCCTGGGCGATGCGCTCCCGCAGCTCGGCGGCGGCGGCCCGGGTGTAGGTGATAATGAGGAAATCATCCAGGTCCGCCCGCTCCTCCCCCAGCACGCGGCGGAACAGCCGCTCCACCAGCACCCGGGTCTTGCCGCTGCCCGCGGCGGCGGAAACCAGCACACGGCCTCCCCGGTCCTCTACTACGGCCCGCTGGCTGTCTGTCAGTTGGATGCCCACGGCGTCCCCTCCCCTCCGATCAGCATATCGATCCTGCCCCAGAACTCCTCCGGCTTCACCGGGCGCAGGGGCTTGCGCCGGTCGCCGCCCTCCCCTTCGGTGAAGTGGCAGGCGGAGGCAAATTCGCAGTAGGTACACGCATTGTCGCTCTCGCTGACGTAGCAGGGGTCCGCGTCGATCACGCCCCCCCGGAGCTCTCCGGCGATGGTCTCCAGCATCCCGTTCACCAGACGGCCCAGCTTTCCCAGCTCCTCGGCGGTGGCCAGCCCTCCGGTGATCCCGCCGCCCCGGCCTACGGCCAGGGGGAGGAACCGGGGCTCCTCCAGCGCGCCGTGCTCCATGGCCCGGAGCACCTCCGGCTGGCTGAGCACCAGGCCGCTGCGGCGCAGCTCCTTGTCCAGGGCGGCCCGGAGGGCCTCCGCCTCCACGGCCCGGGGCTTGCTCACCAGCACGTCCCGGGCGGGCAGGTACAGCACCCCCGCCGGGACGATCTCCTGCCCGAACACCCTCCGGCCCTCCTGCTCCAGGGCGAAGAGGTAGATCAGCATCTGCAGGTTCAGCCCGTGGCAGACGTCACTGAGATCGAAGGCCTTCTTCCCAGATTTGTAGTCCACCACCCGCAGGTACAGCTTTCCATCGGAGAGCCAGCCGTCCACCCGGTCCACCCGGCCCGATACGGTGAGGTCCGCGTCCCCGCTGCGGATGGTGACGGCGGGCATGGCCTCCCCCTCGCCGAAGCCCAGCTCGAAGGCCATGGGCGCGAAATCGGAATGGGCCAGCTCGTCGGCCACGTTGGCCACGATGGTCCCCACCGTCTTGCGCAGGCGGCGGAAGAGATATTTAAATCGCTCGTCCCGCTTGTCGAAGTCCGGAAGGACCTCCGCCATGTACCGGTCCACCGCCGCCCCGGTCAGCCGGGACAGCTCCCGGGGCTCCAGCTTGGCGAAGCCCCCCCGCTCCATGGCATGGCGGGTCACATCCTCCAGGACAAAGTGGAGGAAGGACCCCACCTGGGAGGCGTCGAACCCCGCCGGGGTCCGCTCCTTCGCCCGCAGGCCGTACTCCATGAAGTAGGCGAAGTGGCAGGAGCTGATCTTATCCAGACGGCTGGCGGACATGCGGCAGCTGCGCCCGTAGAGGACGTCCACCGCGTCGGCGGAGAGCCGCCCCCGGGTCATCCCGGCGGCACGCTCCATGGCGTCCAGGGACGCCCGGTACCGCCCGTCCCCGGCGAAGTAGCTCCACAGCGGGCCGCCCCGTTCTCCCCCCGCCAGCTCCAGCGCGGGCAGGGGCGCGGTGAGGCGGCAGTCCACGGGGCGGACCCCGGCGGACTCCCCCGCCCCCGGCAGCAGCGCGCGGGTCCGTCCCACCACGAAGGAGGGCCGCAGGGGCGCGCCGGACAGCTCCGCCGCCGGCCAGCTGATCCACAGCCCCTCCTCGGGCTGGGCCAGGGCGGCGTAGAGGTTTTGCAGCTCGATATGGAAGACCTCCATGCCGCTGGGGGCCAGCTCGATGCCCATCTCCAGCAGGCGCTCCCGGTCCTCCCGGGTGAACAGGCCCGTCCCCGCCTGGACGGCGGGAAGGACGTGGTCGTTGGCCCCCATAAGGAACAGCGCCTTGATCCGGTGGCGGTCGTTGCGCGTGATCTGGCTGGCCTGGACTTGGTCCAGGGATACCGGGATGGTGCCCACGTCGTACTGGGTCAGCACCAGCTTCAGCAGGCGGGCGAACTCCTCCCCGTCCAGGGGCATGTCCCCCAAAATATCCGCGAACTGGTCCATCACGCCGCACAGCAGCTCCCACAGCTGGCCGTACTCCCTGGCCCGCTGGAGTTCTCCCAGGGCCTCCAGAGCAGCGGTGCGCTCCTCCAGCTGCCGGGCAAGGCCCAGCTCCTCCAGAAAGTCCCACAGCACCCGCAGCTTCTCCGACGCCCCCTCATGGTCCTTCAGCCCACGGGCCAGGCGGCCCAAGGGGCCGCTCACCCGGCGGCGGATGGCGTTGATCTCCGCCAGAGCCGCCTCCTGGGCGGGGGTGAAGGACTCCCGCCAGCCGTCCGGGTTGGCGGTCCAGTCCTCGTCACGGACCCACATGGAGCCGTGGATGTCCCAGGCGATGACGTAGTTTTCCAGCTTGTCGCACTCTTCGTCGGCGAGGCCCGAGAGGCCGGTCTTCAGCCAGCGGAACATGTCCTCATACTCGTAGCCCCCCGTCACCGCGTCCAGCGCGCCGGCCAGCAGGCTCAGTACCGGCTTTTCCAGCACGTCGCTACGGCGGCTGAGGTAGACGGGCACGCCGTAGCGCTCGAAGACGTTCTCGATGGTGGCGGCGTACTCGTCCAGATTCCGGGCCGCCACGGCGATGTCCCGGAAGCGGAACCCCCTGCTCCGCACCAGCTCCAAGATCTTCGCGGCAACGTATTCCACCTCGGCAAACATGCTCTCCGCCTTTACCAGCTCCACGTTGGAGCAGTCCCCCCGCCAGGGCTCGATGGGGCCGAAAAACCGCTCCGCCAGATAGTCCAGAGCGGTCTTGGGCTCCTTGGCTGGCAAGACCTCCACTGTGCAGCGGGTCCCGCATTCCGCCGCCAGGCGCGTCAGCCGGTCCCGGGCCAGGAGTCCCTGCTGGAAGATCTCCCACTGCCCGTCGTCCCCCAGAAGCGTCACCGTCACCGAGCGGGCGGCGCGCAGCAATATCTCGATCAGCTTCATCTCCTGGGCGGTGAAATAGGTGAAGCCGTCCAAATATACGTCCTTCCCGGCGGCGTAGCCGGACTCCTCCAGATGCTCCAGAAGCAGCTCCATCCGATCCCGGCGGTCCTCCCCGTCCCGGTGGAGCCTGGAGAGGTAGGCGGCATAGATGAGGGCCACGTCCCGGGCCTTCTCCCCGCTCATGCCCTCCAGCAGCGGCGCGGCCTCCCCCAGGTCCTCCGGGCGCACCCGGCAGGCGGTGAGCTCGTCGCACAGCGCCACCAGCTCCTGCAGGAAGGGCGCCCGCCGGGAGGGCCGGGCGTACACCGTCAGCTGGGAGGACGCCTCCCGCAGGGCCAGCTGCATGAGCAGCAGCTTCCCCCCCGCGTCCAGGGCCCCGTCCGCCAGATGGCCGGTGCGCTCCAGGACCCGGCTGGCCAGCTGCCGCAGGCTCAATACCTCCGCGTACCGGGAGGCGGCGGGGCCGCACTCCTGGCACAGGTCCAGCTCCGAGCCGTGGGAGGCGTGCTCTGGCACCAGCAGCATGGCCTCCCGTTTATTGTCCCTGATCTCCTCCAGCACCCGGCGGGATTTCCCGGTGTTGGCCCGTCCCATCCATATTCGCAGCATGGCGGCTCCTCCCTCACGGTCGTTTTTCCCAGTATAGCAGATAATGGGGGCAGATTTCAATGGATTTCGAAAAAAGACGGGGTCCTCCCCTTGCGGCGGCCCGCCGCTTTATTGTATAATTAGCCGGTATCTCCCTAAAATAGGATCACGCGCCCAAGAAAGGAAGTTCACCTTATGATGAAAAGACGGATCGTATCCCTGCTGCTGGCGGTCCTGCTGGCATTGTCCGCCGCCCCGGCGGCTCTGGCTGCCGGGGGCGGGGTCCGGGAAACGGACTTTTTTACCGATCAGCCCCACAGCGAGCTCCTGTTCCAGGAAATGACCTACCAGCATATGGAGCTGGAGCCCTTCCTGGAGGAGGCGGAGGCCATCCGCGCCCTGGCAGAGAACGACTCCAATGAGACCGCCGTCCGGCAGCGGTACGACGCACTGGCGGACCAGCTGGACCTGGCGGTCACCATGCTGACGCTGGCCATGATCCGCAGCTATCAGAACACCGGCGATCAGACGCTGGCGGAGGAGATGGCCTACGCCACCCTGCTGTGTACCGACATGCAGGACGCCTATATTTTGCTGGGCAGGGACGTGCTCTCCTCCCCCTGCGGCGGCTTCCTCCGGCAGCGGCTCACCGCAGAGGAGATCGCCGCCTATCTGTCCTACACCTCCCTGAGCGGCGAGGAGCGGGACCGGATCGGCCGGGAGTCGGAGCTCACCAGCCGGTATCTCAGTGCCTACACCCAGATATCCGTGGACGATCAGGGGCGGACGTGGCGTCAGGAGGATATCGACGCCGCCCGGCTCTCCGGAGAACTCGACGCGGAGTCCTACAAGGAGCTGAACGCCGCCCTGGCGCGGGCCCGGAACCAGACGCTGGGGGATATCTATCTGGAGCTGGCGGCGCTGCGCCGGGAGCTAGTCAGGAACACCGGGTATGACAGCTATGCCGGCTACTGCTACGAGATCGTTCACGGGCGGGACTACGCTCCCGAGGACCTTCCGGCCTTCTATGAGGCGGTCAAATCGTACATCGTGCCCCTGTACGAGAACCTGTATGCCCTGTACCGCAACGAGCCCGCCCACGAGACCGCCTTCACGGACTACAGCGGGGACGCCGCCCTGGATCTCATCGAGCCCTATCTGGGCCGGCTCTCCAGCGAGATGGCCCAGGCCTTCGCCTATATGCGGGAGCATGGGCTCTACGATACGGCCTCCAGCAAGACCAAGGGCAGCGTGTTCTTTACCACCATCCTCTTCTCCTACGGCGCGCCCTTCTATTTCGGCAGCCCGGGCAGTACTCCCGGCAGCGGGATCTATGATTTCTGTACCACGATCCACGAGTTCGGGCACTACAACCACTTCTACTGGCATCCCTGCGGCTGGCTCGCTTCCGATGGGCCCGATACCAGCGAGGTCCACTCCCAGGGGCTGGAGCTGCTGTTCTCCCGCTTCTATCCGGAGATCTTCGGAGAGGGCGGGGACGAGGTGGTCCTGTACGATCTGACGTTCCTGCTGTCCAATATCGCCGAAGGCTGCCTCCAAGACGAGCTGGAGCAGTACGTCTACGCAACGGAGGACGTGACGCTGGAGCAGATCAACCGGAAATACCGCCAGCTCTGCGTCGAGTACGGCAAGGCGGACCCGGACGATCCCCGGGAGGAGCTCTACGGCTGGGTGGACGTCAACCACCTCTTTACCCAGCCCTTCTACTATATCAGCTACGCGGTCTCCGCCGCCGGCGCCTTCTCCTTCTGGCTGGATGCCCAGGAGGACTATTTCGCCGCGGTGGACGAATATCTGACCTTCGCCGCGCTGGATACGGGCACGGGCTTCCGGGCCAGCTTCGAAATGCTGGGCATGGACGATCCCCTCTCGCCGGCCTATCTGGCGCATCTGGCGGAGACCCTGCGGGAAGCGCTGGCGGTGGAGGACCGGATGAGGGACATCCCGCCCACGGACGTCATGGGGATCGAGTGGTTCGGCGAGGCGGCTTACGCGCTGTATACCGCCGGAGTGCTGGAGAAGGACGGGGACGGAGGCCTCCGGCCCTTTGACGCCGCCACGTGGGACGACGCCTCCGCCCTGCTGGCAGGGCTGGACCGGGCGGCGCCCGCTGCGGAGGACGGCGGCGCGGCCATCACCCGGCTGGAGCTGGCCCGTCTGCTGGCGGAGGCTTTCGAGATAGAGGCCGTTGGCGGCTCCCCCTTCGCGGACACGGATGACGGGCTGGTAGCGGCCTTGGCAGAGCTGGGGGTGGTCAGCGGCTATGAGGGCGGGGTCTTCCGGCCCCGGCAGGCCATCACGCGGGGCGAGATGTGGACCATGACTTACCGCCTGCTGTCGGCGATCGCGGAACCGCTGGCAGATGCGGCGGCGTAGGCGTCAGGGAAGAATTGAGCGGGTCCCGGACTTCTGATCCGGGACCCGCTTTGTTGGATGCTGTTGACACCTTTGATTATCTGTCAGCCAAAGTGATCAACAATATACATTTTTCGGATATGGCGCAAAGCAGGGTGACGCCCCGTCAAGGCATCACCCTGCTTTTGATATCGAAAAATCGCTACTTCACCCGCAGCCCCTTCCGCTTCAGCCGCCCGTTGACGAACTCGCGGAAGAGCGTATACAGGACGGAGGTCAGCGGGATGAACACCAGCATACCCACGATGCCCATCAGGCTCCCGCCGACGCTGACCGCCGCCAGCACCCAGATGGACGGCAGGCCTACGGAGGAGCCTACTACATGGGGGTAGATCAGGTTCCCCTCCACCTGCTGCAGGACCAGGAACAGCACCACGAACACCAGCGCCTGCATGGGAGAGACCATCAGCAGCATGAATGCGCCTACGATGCACCCGATGAACGCGCCCACGATGGGGATCAGCGCCGTCACCGCGATGAGGCACCCCACCAGCAGGGCATAAGGCATCCGCAGGAGGGTCATGGTCAGAAAGAACATGGCCCCCAGTATCACCGCCTCTACGCACTGACCGGTGATAAAGCTGGAAAACACCTTGTGGCTGAGGGAGCAGACCCGCACGGTCTCCTGCGCCCACCGCTCCGGCAGGAGCGCGTAGAGCGCCTTGCGGCACTGAAGTCCCAGTTTCTCCTTCTGCAGCAGCAGATAGATGGCGAAAATGAAGGAGATGAATCCGGAGCTGACGGCGCCGAACACCCGCATGGTGGCGGAGATGGTGCTGGACACCACGCTGCCAACGCCGGTGGTCAGGAAGTCCCACAGATTCTTCGCCAGCTCCGCCCAGTTGATGGACAGATTCTCCAGACGGCTGGTGATCTCGGGGTAGGCGGCAAACTGCTCCTCCGCCCAGGTGACGAACCGTCCCGCCGCCGCGGCCACGTAGCCGCCCAGGCTGGTGATGCTCTCCCCCAGCTGGGGCACCACTACCAGCACCAGCAGAAGGATGATCAGCGCCAGCAGGAAGAACGTCAGCAGCAGGCACACCGCCCGGGCCAAGGCGGGGGACACGCCCTTCTTCTTGCCTTTCTTCTCACCCGCATGGGGAAACAGCTTGCGCTCCAAGGCGCTCATGGGCACGTTCAGCACGAAGGCCAGCGCCGCGCCTGCGAACAGCGGGGCCACGATCCCCCATAAAAATCCCAGGGCGTTCAGCACCACATCCAGCCGCTGGACGCCCACCAGCAGCAGCACCGTGAATACGATCAGCAGCATGATCCGCTTCATCGTCGTTTTGGAAAGTTCCATTTCCACCCTCCCGCCGCCCTGGAGGCGGCTTTTACCATAATGCACCTATCCTACCGCTTACGAGCGGTTTCGTCAAGGAATAATTTGTAAACACTTGGGAAACTCTCGCGAAATTTTTCCATATTCATTATATCATCAGCAAATTCCTGAAGCAATGCCCCCGGAGCGGTCCGCTCCGGGGGCATATCGTTGTTTACTTGCCGTAGTAAGCCTTCAGATACATCTCCTTGATCTCGCTCATCAGCGGATACCGGGGATTCGCGCCGGTGCACTGGTCGTCGAAGGCCTGCTCCACCATGGCGTCCAGCGTATCCAGAAAGTATTTCTCGTCCACGCCGTAGTCCTTGATGGTGGCCTTGACGCCCACGGCCTTTTTCAGATCCTCGATCTTCTCAATGAGCTTCTTCACAGCATCCTCATCGCTCTTGGCGCTGATGCCGCAGAACCGGGCGCACTCGGCGTACCGGGCCATGGTATGAGGATACTGGTACTGAGAGAAGGTACCCATTTTCGGGGGGACCTCGGCGGAGTTGTACTCCACCACCAGAGAGATCATCAGGGCGTTGGCAATGCCGTGGGGCAGGTGGTGGAACGCGCCCAGCTTGTGCGCCATGGAGTGACACACACCCAGGAATGCGTTGGCGAAAGCCATGCCCGCCATGCAGGAGGCGTCGGCCATCTTCTGCCGGGCTTCCAGATCGGTGCCGTCATTATAGGCACGGGGCAGGTACTCAAAGACGCTCTTCATGGCTTTCAATGCCAGGCCGTCGGTGTAATCGGTAGCCATGATGGAGGCGTAGGCCTCCAGAGCATGGGTCAGCACATCCACGCCGCTGGCAGAGGTCAGGCCCTTGGGCTGGCTCATCATGTTGTCTACGTCCACGATAGCCATGTTGGGCAGCAGCTCGTAGTCAGCCAGAGGATACTTCACGCCGGTCTCCTGGTCGGTGATGACGGCGAAGGGGGTCACCTCGCTGCCGGTGCCGGAGGAGGTGGGGATGGCGACAAAGTAGGCCTTCTCACCCATCTTGGGGAAGGTGTAGACACGCTTGCGGATATCCACGAAGCGCATGGCCAGATCCTGGAAGTCCACCTCGGGGTGCTCGTACATGACCCACATGATCTTGCCGGCATCCATGGCGGAGCCGCCGCCCAGGGCGATGATGACGTCCGGCTGGAAGGCCGCCATGGCCTTGGCTCCCTCCTGGGCGTTGGCCAGGGTGGGGTCGGGCTGGACGTTGGAGAACACGGTGTAGGTGATGCCCAGCTCATCCAGCTTGTCGGTGATGGGCTTGGTGTAGCCGTTCTGATAGAGGAAGGAGTCGGTGACCAGGAAGGCCTTCTTCTTCCCCATCACGTCCCGCAGCTCATTGAGGGCAACGGGCATGGAACCCTTCTTGAAGTAAACCTTCTGGGGGGTGCGGAACCAGAGCATATTCTCTCTCCTCTCGGCCACGGATTTGATGTTGATGAGGTGCATGGGGCCCACGTTTTCGCTGACGGAGTTGTTGCCCCAGGAGCCGCAGCCCAGGGTCAGGGAGGGGCGCAGCTTGAAGTTATACAGGTCGCCGATGCCACCATGGCTGGAGGGAGTGTTGACCACCACGCGGCAGGCCTTCATGGCGTTCACGAACTGGTCGTAGCGGTCGGTACGGTTGGGATCGATGTACAGGGAGGCGGTGTGGCCGATGCCGCCGTCCTCCACCAGCTGCTCCGCGTTGGCGACAGCCTGGTCGAAGGTCTTGGCACGGTACATAGCCAGCACCGGGGACAGCTTCTCGTGGGCGAAGGGCTCGGAGATATCCACGCTCTCCACCTCGCCGATGAGGATCTTGGCGGTGGCGGGGACCTTCACCCCGGCCATCTCAGCGATTTTGGGGGCGGGCTGGCCCACGATTTTAGCGTTCAGCGCACCGTTGATGAGGATGGTGCCCCGGAGCTTATCCAGCTCGTCGCCCTTGAGGAAATAGCATCCCCGGGCGGAAAACTCCTTCTTTACCTCGTCATAGATGGAATCCATGACGGTGACGGACTGCTCGCTGGCGCAGATCATGCCGTTGTCGAAGGTCTTGGAGTGGATGATGGAGCTGACGGCCATCTTGATGTCGGCACTGTCGTCAATGACCACAGGCACGTTGCCCGCGCCCACGCCCACGGCGGGCTTGCCGGAGGAGTAGGCGGCCTTCACCATGCCGGGGCCGCCGGTGGCCAGGATCAGGTCCGCCTCCTGCATGACCTGATTGGTCAGCTCCAGGGAGGGCACGTCGATCCAGCCGATGATCCCCTCGGGAGCCCCGGCCTTGACGGCGGCGTCCAGGACCACCTTGGCGGCGGCGATGGTGCAGGCCTTGGCCCGGGGATGGGGGGAGAAAATGATGGCGTTGCGGGTCTTCAGGGCGATGAGGGCCTTGAAGATGGCGGTTGAGGTGGGGTTGGTGGTAGGAATGACGGCGGCGATGAGGCCCACGGGCTCGGCGATCTTCTTGAAGCCGAAGGCCTTATCCTCCTCGATGATGCCGCAGGTCTTCATGTTTTTGTAGGCGTTGTAGATGTACTCTGCAGCGTAGTGGTTCTTGATGACCTTGTCCTCCACCACGCCCATGCCGGTCTCCTCCACGGCCATCTTGGCCAGGGGGATGCGCTGCATGTTGGCGGCCTTGGCGGCCTCGAAGAAGATGCGGTCCACCTGCTCCTGGGTGTAGGCGGCGAAGGTCCGCTGGGCCTGCCGCATGGCGGCCAGCTTGGCGGTGAGCGCTTCGGCGGTGTCAATGACGGCGGGGATGTTGTTGTCAGCCATTTCAATTTCCTCCATATCAAATATCTGTATCGTGACCGGCTTAGTTGTTAATCATTTAACGATCTCACTGTGGCAAGTATAGCGCATTGTTAAAGTTTTGTCAATATCATTTTCTGGAAATGATGCACAAAAAAGTGTTGCATTTCCCGCCGGTGTCAGGCAGTATCCGCCAAATCCCGCGCAAAGCGCCAGGGCGCTCCCTTCTGATGCACAGATCAGTCGAAAAACCGGATGAAAACGCCGGAAATTTCTTGGGAAATGCCGGAGGCCCATTTTCGTCCCGGCGCATTTACAGGACCGGCATTTCGTGATAAAATATACACCGTTCCGGCTGCCGGACCGCGGCCCGCACATCAAGGAAAGGATATTTCACGACCTATGAGAGCTATCGTTACCGTTATCGGAAAAGACCAGGTAGGCATCATCGCCTCCGTCTGCGCCCTGCTGGCCGGAGAGGACATCAACGTCCTGAATATCAGCCAATCGGTGCTTCAGGAATATTTCGTCATGGTCATGCTGGTGGACCTCAGCGGCTGCCAGACCGCCATCACGGAGATCAGCGGCCGGCTGGACAAGGCCGGGCAGGAGCGGGGTCTGTCCATCCGCATCCAGCGGGAGGACATCTTCAACGCCATGCACCGGATCTAAGGAGGCGCCGTATGCTCAGTCATAACGAGATCATGCAGACCATCCAGATGATCGACCAGCAGCATCTGGACGTGCGGACCATCACCATGGGTATCTCCCTCCTCTCCTGCGCCCACAGTGACCCGGAGAGGGTCTGCGCGAGGATCTACGATAAGATCACCCGCAGCGCGGAAAAGCTGGTGGCTACCGGCGAGGAGATCGAAAAGGAATTCGGCATCCCCATCGTCAACAAGCGCATTTCCGTCACCCCCGTCGCCCTGGTGGCCGCCGCCTCGGAGACGGAGGACTACGTCCCCTTCGCCAAGGCCCTGGACCGGGCAGCGAAGGAGTGCGGAGTGAATTTCATCGGCGGTTTTTCCGCGCTGGTGCAGAAGGGCATGACCGAGGCGGACCGGCGGCTCATCGCCGCCATCCCCCAGGCCCTGGCGGAGACGGACATCGTCTGCTCCTCCGTCAACGTAGGCTCCACCAAAGCGGGGATCGACATGGACGCGGTGGCCCTCATGGGCCAGACCATCAAGGAGCTGGCTGAACGGACCGCCGGACGGGGCGGCTTCGGCTGCGCCAAGCTGGTGGTGTTCTGCAACGCCGTGGAGGACAACCCCTTCATGGCCGGAGCCTTCCACGGCGTAGGCGAGGGAGAGCGGGTCATCAACGTGGGCGTCTCCGGCCCCGGGGTGGTCCACTACGCCCTCCAGTCCGTCAAGGGCGAGCCCTTCGACGTAGTGGCGGAGACCATCAAGAAGACCGCCTTCCGCATCACCCGCATGGGGCAGCTGGTGGCCCAGGAAGCCAGCCGCCGTCTGGACACCCCCTTCGGCATCGTGGACCTGTCCCTGGCTCCCACTCCCGCCATCGGGGACAGCGTGGCCCGCATCCTGGAGGAGATGGGGCTGGAGGTCTGCGGCACCCACGGCACCACCGCCGCCCTGGCCCTCCTCAACGACGCGGTGAAGAAGGGCGGCGTGATGGCCTCCTCCTCGGTAGGGGGCCTCTCCGGCGCGTTCATCCCCGTCAGCGAGGACGAGGGCATGATCGCCGCCGCCCGGTCCGGCGCGCTGACCATCGACAAGCTGGAGGCCATGACCTGCGTATGCTCGGTGGGGCTGGACATGATCGCTGTCCCCGGAGACACCCCGGCGGAGACCATCTCCGCCATCATCGCCGACGAGGCCGCCATCGGCATGGTCAACTCCAAGACTACCGCCGTGCGTATCATCCCGGCCCCCGGACGGAAGGTGGGCGATATGGTGGAGTTCGGCGGACTGCTGGGCTCCGCGCCGGTGCAGGCGGTGCATCCCTTCTCCAGCCGGGACTTTGTGGCCCGGGGCGGAAGGATCCCCGCGCCGATGCAGAGTTTGAAAAACTGATCTGCCGTGTATAGAGAGAACGGGTGCCTTTGGGACGGCATCCGTTCTCTTATTATTGCAGAGGCCCCGCTTACCCGGTGTATTGATAAAGGACGATCACATATTTAAGGCGTTATACATCTTCTTCAATGAAATGCTCATCGTATAAGTTCCAGTATTTTTGATATACCCTGTCCTTTTGTCCGTCAAAGTTCAACTGATACATTCGGAATATCACCGGAAAGTTCTTGGGCTGCCACTGCTCTTGATAAGAATAGCAATATTTCATGCCGGTCCGCCGCATAACGGCCCCGCTTCTGGGATTGTTTCTGTCATGTGTCGCCGTAATATAAGGGAGCCCTTCTTCTTTCAGCAATTCGATAACAGCATTACTTGCCTCGCCGGTAATGCCTTGATGCCAGTATTCTTTGCGGAGCGCATACCCGAAGTCGTGGCTGTCGTCCTCCTCCGCATGTACGTAGCCGATGGGACGATCATCGTCTTTCAGGCAGACCGCGAAACAATACTTCTTGCCTTTCAAACGCTTTTCGAAAAAATCCTTTACTTCGTTCATATCCTTCAGAGGATACCATGGCAAAAAAGTATTTACCTCTTTGTCTGAAAAAAGCAGGTATATTGCCTCCAAATCGCTTTCTTCAAACCTTCTCAATACAAGTCTAGCCGTTTCGATCCTTATGCTGTCCATTCACGTCTCCTCAGCGTCCAATTGGTCGCCCCGATGCCGGTAAAGCTGATTTGCAGCTTCATATGGGATCAGTCCCATTCCTCAAGGATATAGGCCTCTCCGTATTCCCTGTACCCGGTGGACTTGGCAAGCGCTATGGATGCGATATTTTCAGCGCCGCACTCCCACTGAGGACAGATGCCCATTTCCATCAAGTGATGGGCCGCCAATGCCGCGGTACAGGCCGCATATCCCTTTCTCCGCTCTTCCTTCAACGTGCAGATGCCGGTATGCTGGATCTTATCCGCCATGTAGGGCATATCCGGCGCGTCGCAAACCGATACCAGTTGGCCGTTTATGAAATATCCGGTAAAATACTCTTTAGCGGTTTTTTCGGCAAAGTATTCGTGCAGCCACCCAGCGGGATCGCTGTCGGGAAACGCTCTGCGGAAAAAGGATTCATAGCGGGGATAGTCTGCGGCGCTGAGTATCCTCGCGCCGCCGTATTGGCGTATCGCTTCTCTTTCGAAGATCATAAGCTTCTTTCGCTTTAACTGGAACCGCTGGCCTGCGGCGGCGATCATGTCGTCCCTGCCGCAGGCCCTCAGCCCTTCCATAAACGCTTTGTGCTCGGGCGAATAAGAAGCGGCGCAGAGATCGCCCGTTACCAAAATATATATGGCGTATTTACATCCAAGGCCCTTCAGCTTTTCAGCACGCGCCGGGGAACAGATAAAAAAGGTCCCCTGCCTCTCTTCCGAAAGCCTGATCCCGCAAAACCGGGAATAGTAGTCCTGCGTGATGCACTCTGCCATTTGAGGCGTCATCGTTTCAAGCACCCTCTCTCCCCCATTCCACGGCGTGCCAGCCCTATTTTACTGAAGCCGTGAACCGCAGGAAGGCCTCCCTCCCCTGCTCATCGCACTTGAAAACGCCTGCGTGCTCCAGGACCTGGGCGAACACCTTGCCCACCTCGTCCCGGAGGATGCCCTCCACGTTTTCCGCCGTGAAGGTATGGCGCTCCCGCAGTTCGGCGGCCCAGGGGGCGTGCTTGGCAAGCTCTTCGTCCGCCGCGGGGTCGCCGCCGGAGACCAGGACCTCCCCCAGCCGGGAGAGCTCCCCCTTCAGACGGGCAGGCAGGACGGCGAGGCCCATGACCTCGATGAGGCCGATGTTCTCCTTTTTGATATGGTGGAGCTCGGCGTGGGGATGATAGACCCCCATGGGATGCTCTTCCGTGGTGATGTTGTTGCGCAGGACCAGGTCCAGCTCGTACTGCCCGTCCCGCATCCGGGCGATGGGGGTGATGGTATTGTGAGGCTCGCCGTCCGTCTCGGCATAGATAAACGCCGCCTCGTCCGTATAGCCCCGCCAGGCGGCGAGGATCTTTTCGGCGAGGTCCACCAGACGGCCGTCGTCAGCGCAGCGCAGGCGCAGGACGGACAGGGGCCAGTGGACGATGCCCGCCGCCACGTCCTCGAAGCCGGGGAAGGATACCTCCCGCTCCACCGGGGCCTTCTCCATAGCGAAGGTGTACCGTCCGCCCTGGAAGTGGTCGTGGCTGAGGATGGAGCCGCCCACGATGGGCAGGTCCGCGTTGGAGCCTACGAAGTAGTGGGGGAACTGCTTCACGAAGTCCAGCAGCTTCCGGAAAGCCGCCCGGTCGATCTTCATGGGGACGTGCCTGCCATTAAAGACGATGCAGTGCTCGTTGTAGTAGACATAGGGGGAATACTGGAGGAACCATTCGCTGTTGTCGATGGTGACGGGGATGATCCGGTGGTTCCCCCGGGCGGGATGGTTCATCCGGCCCGCGTAGCCCTCATTTTCCCGGCAGAGCTGGCACTTGGGGTAGCCGCTCTGGGGGGCGGACTTGGCGGCGGCGATGGCCCGGGGGTCCTTCTCCGGCTTGGAGAGGTTGATGGTGATGTCCAGATCGCCGTACTCCGTGGGGGTCACCCACTTCACATCCCGGGCGATGCGGTAACGGCGGATGTAGTCCGTGTCCTGGCTGAACCGGTAATACCAGTCCGTCGCCTCCTGCCTGCTTTGAGCGCAGCGGGACCGAAATTCCCCTATGACCGCGCCGGGCCGGGGCGTCAGGATGCCCATGAGCCGGGTGTCCAGCAGATCGCGGCTGGTAATGTTGTCCCCGATGACGCCCCTCGCCGCGGCATCGTCCAGCAGAACGCCCAGGATCTCCTCCAGAGAGGCATCCCCCAGGGATTCCTCGGGTTCCCGGAAGCCGTCCAGCTCCAGCGCCGCCAGCAGCTGGTTCCGGGCCCAGACCCGGTCCGCCTCTTCGATCAGCTCCCGCTCCACGGCGTACTCCACCAGCACCGCGATGTATGTGCTTACGTCCTTCATTTCATCTGCCTCCTCACACCAATCTCACGCCGCCCACGGGACGGATGGACAGCACGTGGCACCGTCCTGCGCCCATGACCCGCTCCATCTCCGCTTTGAAGCCCTCCAGCATATCCAGGGGCACGAACGCCTGGATGGTCCCGGCAAAGCCGCCGCCGTGGACCCGGCAGGCCCCCCGGCCGTTCAGGATGCGTTCCGCCATGGACAGGGCCAGAGCCACGTCCTGGTGCTCCGTATACCCGGCGGGGGTCACGTTCTGGAGATACCGCCAGCTGGAGAGTCCCGAATCCCTGATGTACGTGAGGAAGGCATCAAAATCTCCCCGGCGCAGGGCCTCCACCTGTCCGCTCACACGGCGGTTCTCGTCATAGATATGGACGGCCCGCAGCACCGCCCGGTCGCCGCACTCCCGGCGCAGCTCCGGCAGGGCGGCGAAGAAATCCGCCTCCGGCACCTCCCGCAGGACGCCCTTGCCGAAGCGGGCGCAGATCTTCTTCAGCTCCCCCGGCACGGCGGAATACTCGTCCGTCAGGTCGGCGTGGTCCGCGCCGCTGTCGATGATGCACAGGGCATGTCCGGCGGAGGCGAAGTCGAAATCGACCTTCTCCACCACGGGGTGGTCGTTGTCGGCGAAGTCGATGGTCACCATACCGCCCACGGAGGACCCCATCTGATCCAGCAGGCCGCTGGGCTTGCCGAAATAGACGTTTTCGGCATATTGGCCGATCTGGGCCAGCTCCACCGGGGTACATCTGCCCTCATGGAACAGGCTGTTGAAAATGTTCCCCAGCAGTATCTCCAGCGCCGCGCTGGAGCTGAGGCCGCTGCCCTTAAAGACGGTGGAGGTGGTGTAGGCGTTGAAGCCCTCCAGCCTGCACCCCTGCCGGGCAAACCACGCGGCGATCCCCCGGAGGATGGACACGGAGCGGTTGTACTCCTCCGGCCGCGCCTCCAGATCGTCGAGGTCCACCACGTCCATGGGGAACCCCTCGCTCTGGAGACGGATGACCCGCTCCCCGTTGGGGGCCACGGCGGCAATGATGTCCAGATCGACGCTTCCGGCCAGGACCTTGCCGTGCTGGTGGTCGGTGTGGTTGCCGCCGATCTCCGTCCTGCCGGGAGCGGAGAACACCGCCGCCTGGCCGCAGGGGCCGAAGGCCGCCGCGTAGCCCTCAAAAAGCCCTTGATACCGCTGCACTTGGGCGGGAACGGCGCCGGGCGCGTAAAGCCCTGCAATGGCCGCCTCCAGCCGCTGGAAGTCCGACGCGGGAGAAAATGTTCGATCCATAGAGAAGCCTCCTATATGAATTGGTTTTTGATCCCATTGTTTCCTATTATATATGGGTCCCTATCCTTTGAACATGGATTTTTTGTGCATTCGCCCTCACTTTTATTTCATCCTTCAGCCGCAAAGCGCCGGGAGGCGGATGGCCCCCCGGCGCGTTTTCCCGTTATGGAGGCCGCCCGCCTACTCTGCCGCGCTCCGATGCCGGATGGCGTACTGACGGGGGGATATCCCCTTCACGTCCTTAAAGGCCCGGGAGAAATAGAAGGGGTCCTCAAAGCCCACCGAGGTCGATACCTCCTGTACAGAGCAGCCCGTGTCCGCCAGCAGAGCGCAGGCCCGCTCGATGCGGTACTCCAGCAGGAAGCGCTTGGGAGAGATCTGGAAGCGCTTGACGAACCGGCGGTACAGGCTGGAGTGGCTGACGGAGGCATAGGCCGCCAGGCCCTCCACGGTGATGGGCTCCTCGTAGTGGTTGATGATGTACTCCGCTGCCACCAGGGCGCAGTCCGCCGCGTCCGCGCTCCCCTTCCCCTGCCGCTGGGAGGTACGCACCAGGAAAGCCAGCAGGTCGCACAGCCGCGCGGTCATCTCCAGCTGCTCCCAGGGCCGGGTGCCATAGTGCTCATATACCGTCTGGATGAGCCTGCGCAGCTCCTCGCCGTCCCGCCCGCGGTAGACCGGCTCCTCCGGCGTGAAGTCCGTCCGCTCCATGTACCCGCCGGCATCCAGCCCGCCAAAGCCCACCCAGACATACTCCCAGGGCTGGACGGCGTCGGCGCAGTAATGGATGGTGGTGTTGGGGTAGACCAGGAACGTATCCCCCGCGGTAAGCTCGTAGCGCCCGTCCCGGCACACGTAGACCCCCTTCCCGCTGACCACATGGTGAAGCAGGAAGTGGTTGCGTATCCCAGGCCCCCAGCCGTAGCCGGGAGGGCACTGTTGACAGCCCGTATTCTGGACATAGAGCGATGCCGTACGGCGTTCCAGTTTCATGGAATGTTTATAAATGCTGCTAGTGGTCTCGTTCATTATGACATCCTCCTCCTCTCAGGTTGCCTGCCCGGGCTGACGGGCAGAGGGAGACCATGACCGGCGCCTCCCTTATGCCCATTATAATGAAATTCCTACCGTTTGTCCACAAGAGATACGCTTTTCTTCCGCAAAACAGATATTTCTACTGTTTTGACCAACACATTGCGCTTGATTTGTAAGAATTGACAAAAATTTGTCAACCTCCTGGAAAAAATCAATTGGTTTTCCAGTTTCCCTTGTCTTGACTTTTTTTGTTTACCGTGTTACTATGCTAAAGTAAAAACAAAAAAAGGAGGAACGCGCGTGGAGGTATTCCATGGAGAGGGCGCGGAGCTGCTGGTCCAGGCAGTCCTGGCCCTGGAGACCCCGGCGGAGTGCAGGGCCTTTCTGGAGGACCTGATGACCGGGAGGGAGATCCAGGACTGTTCCCAGCGGATCCTGGTGGCCAAAATGCTGGGACAGAAGCAGGTCTACAACGCCATCACCGCCGCCACCGGCGCCAGCACCGCCACCATCAGCCGGGTCAACCGGTGCTGTTCCTACGGCGCGGGCGGCTACCAGCTGATCCTGGAGCGGCTGGAGAAAAACGAGGAACAGGAGAAACAGGGATGAACGATTCCCCTATCCGGCGGCCCGACGAGCGGGCCGGACTGCTGCTGCGGGAGCTGTACCACCGCCACGGCTACCAGAGCTACCGCATGAGCAAATTCGAGCCCTACGACCTGTACGCCAGGAACAAGAGCTTTTTGGTCAGCGAGAACATCCTGACCTTTACCGATACCGACGGGCGGCTGATGGCCTTGAAACCGGATGTGACCCTGTCCATCATCAAGAACATCCAGCCCTCCGGCCAGGCGCTGGAGAAGGTGTACTACCACGAGAACGTCTACCGCACCTCCCCTGCCGCCGCGGGCTACCGGGAGATCATGCAGACCGGGCTGGAGTGCACCGGCGCGCTGGACCTGTCCGCCATGGGCGAGGTGCTGGCCCTGGCGGCGGAGAGCCTCGCCCTCCTCAGCGAGGAATATCTGCTGGACCTGGGCCACGTAGGCCTGGTATCCGGCCTGCTGGCGGAGCAGGAGGGCTTGGAGGACGGCGTCCGGACGGCGCTCCTTGGGGAGCTGGGTCGGAAGAACGCCCCGGCCATCCGCTCCCTCTGCGCCCAGGCGGGGCTGGAGCACGGGCTGTCGGAGAAGCTGTGCCGCCTCTCCCGGCTCTACGGCCCCCCCGCCCAGGTCCTTCCCCAGCTGGAGGCCCTGGCCGGGGGCCGGGAGGCTCGGGAAGCTTTGGAGGAGCTGGACGGCTTGTGCCGTATCCTGGAGCGGCTGGATCTGCTGGAGCGGGTGCGGCTGGATTTCTCCATCGTCAACGATATGCGCTACTACAACGGCGTGATCTTCCGGGGATACCTGCCGGGACTCGCCAGCGGCGTGCTGGCCGGAGGCCGGTACGACAACCTGCTGCGCCGCATGGGAAAGACCGGCGGGGCCATCGGCTTCGCGGTCTACCTTGACCAGCTGGAGCGGCTGGACCAGGGCGGCGACTATGACGTGGACGTGCTGCTGCTCTACGATCCCCAGGACGACCCCGCCGCCGTGGCGGAGAGGGCCCGGGCGCTGGCGGCGGAGGGACGCTCCGTCCGCGTGGAGCGGGCGGTCCCCCAGCGGCTGCGGTACAGGGAACTGGTGCGCTTTTCGGAAGGAGGGCAGATGTGATGGAGCTTCTGAATATCGCCCTCCCCAAGGGCCGCCTGGGCGAGAAGGTCTACGCCCGGTTCAAGGCCGCCGGGTATCCCTGCCCCTCCATTGAGGAGGAGAACCGGAAGCTGATCTTCGAAAATCCCGAGGCCGGGGTCCGGTACTTCTGGGTGAAACCGTCGGACGCCGCTATCTATGTGGAGCGGGGTGCGGCGGACGTCGGCGTAGCCGGGAAGGACATCCTCCTGGAGTACGAGCCGGAGGTCTACGAGCTGGCGGACCTGGGCCTGGGAAAGTGCCGGATGTGCGTGGCGGCCAAGAAGGACTTCCGGGACCGGATGGACCGGGTCCTGCGGGTGGCGACCAAATTCCCCCATATCGCCGGAGGCTACTACGCCTCCCTGAGCCGGGAGATCGACATCATCCACCTCAACGGCTCCATTGAGATCGCTCCCATCCTGGGACTCAGCGATGTGATCGTAGACATCGTAGAGACGGGAAAGACCCTTCTGGAGAACGATCTGGAGCCCAAGGAGACCATCGTGCCCATCTCCGCCCGGCTGATCGCCAACAGGGTGAGCTATAAATTCAAGCACGAACAGATCATGGAACTGTGCCGCCGGATGGAGGCGCTTTCGGAGAAAGGATAAAGGGCTATGATAAAGATATTAGACGCGGACCAGATCCCCCTTTCGGAGATCCTGGCCCGTCCAGAGGAGAAGCGGGACATTTCCGGAGCCGTCGCAAATATCATAGAGGATGTCCGGCAGAACGGCGACGACGCCCTGCGGCGCTATACCAAGGAGTTCGACAAGGCGGAGCCGGACACGCTGGAGGTCCCTCAGGAGCAGATCGACAGGGCCCTCGCGGACCTGGAACCCGGCCTGCGGGCCGTGCTGGAGGAGGCGGCGGAAAACATCCGCGCCTTCCACCGGCGGCAGGTGCAAAATGGGTTCGTCATCAGCGATAAGCCCGGCATCCTTCTAGGCCAGAAGGTGACGCCCATTGAAAAAGTGGGCGTGTATATCCCCGGCGGCACCGCCCCCCTGCCCTCCACCGTGCTCATGGACTGCATCCCGGCCAAGATCGCCGGATGTCCGGAGACCGTCATGGTCTCCCCGCCCACCTGCGGCGGAGACATCGCCCCCATCATCCTGGCGGCGGCGAAGATCGCAGGCGTGGACCGGGTGTTCCGCTGCGGCGGCGCGCAGGCGGTGGCGGCCCTGGCCTATGGGACGGAGAGCGTTCCGCGGGTGGACAAGATCGTGGGTCCCGGCAACGCTTTCGTGGCCGAGGCCAAGCGGCAGGTCTTCGGGAAGGTGGGCATCGATATGATCGCCGGTCCCAGCGATATCCTGGTGATCGCCGACGGGAACAGCGACGCCCGGCAGGTAGCCGCCGACCTGCTCAGCCAGGCGGAGCACGATCAGAACGCCTGCGCCGTGCTGGTCACCGACTCCCGGACGCTGGCCCAAGATGTGGCAAAGGAGCTGGAGGCCCAGCTGGCCGTCCTGCCCCGGCAGGAGACCGCCCGCGCCTCTCTGGAGCGCAGCGGGAAGATCATTCTGGTCAAGGATATTCCGGAGGCTGTCGGCATCGCCAACGCATTGGCGCCCGAGCACCTGGAGCTGTGCGTGGATGAGCCCTTCGCCTGGCTTGGTCAGGTGAAAAACGCCGGGTCCATCTTCCTGGGCCGCAGCTGCCCGGAGGCGGTGGGAGATTACTTCGGCGGGACCAACCATACCCTCCCCACCTATGGGACCGCCCGGTTCTCCAGCGCCCTGTCGGTGGAGGACTTTGTGAAAAAATCCCAGTTCGTCTACTACTCCGGCGCCGCCCTGGCGGAGGCCGCCCCCAAGATCGCCGCCTTCGCCCGGCAGGAAGGGCTGGAGGGCCACGCCCGCAGCGCGCTGGCCAGAGGGTGAGAACCTCCCCGTTTCACACGCCGGGGCCGCGCGGGCTCCGGGCCATCCGCAAGAAATAACCACCGTGCCGCGCAAAGCGCGGCAGAGAAAGAGAGTACCAGCCAATGAGCAGATTTTTAAGCGCCCGCTTCGCGGACCTGGAAGCCTACGTCCCCGGAGAACAGCCGCAGGATATGCAATACATCAAGCTGAACACCAACGAATCCCCCTTTCCCCCCGCCCCGGCCGTGCGGGAAGCCATCAACGCGGTGGAGATCGACCGTCTGAACCTCTATCCGGACCCGGAGGGCCGCGCCCTGCGAGAAAAGCTGGCGGACCACTACGGCGTGGAGCTGGAGAACGTCTTCCTGGCCAACGGGTCCGACGATCTGCTGAACTTCTTCTTCATGACCTTCTGTGACGAGGAACGGCCCGTGGCCTACCCCGCCGTCAGCTATGGCTTCTATCCGGTCTACGCCAGCCTCTACCGCCTCCCCCACACGGAGGTCCCCCTGCGGGAGGACTTCCGGCTGGAGCCGGAGGACTACTGCGGCATCGGCAAAAACATCGTCATCGCCAACCCCAACGCCCCCACCGGGCGGGCCATCGGGGTGGACGATATCGAGCGCATCGTCAGGAGCAACCCGGACCACGTGGTGATGATCGACGAGGCCTACATCGACTTCGGCGGCGAGAGCTGTCTGCCGCTGGTGGGAAAATACGACAACCTCCTGGTTTGCCAGACCTTCTCCAAATTCCGCTCCCTGGCGGGCGGACGGCTGGGCTTCGCCATCGGCAGTCCGGCGCTGATCGAGGACCTGGACAAGATCAAATACTCCACCAACTCCTACAATATCAACCGCCTCACCATGGCGGCGGCCATCGCCACCATCGAGAGCCACGAGTATTATGTAAACAACAGCAAGCGCATCCAGTCCAACCGGACCTACACCGTGGAGGAGCTGGAGAAGATGGGCTTCGAGACCCTGCCCAGCAAGGCCAACTTCGTCTTCACCCGCTGCCCCAAGGTGGACGGCGGGACCCTCTACCGGAAGCTGAAGGCCCGGGGCGTGCTGGTGCGGCACTGGGATAAGCCGGAGATCGCGGACTGGTGCCGGGTCACCATCGGCTCCCGGACGCAGATGGATGCTTTTCTGGAACGGGTCCATGCGATCGTCAAGGAGGCGGAGTGATGCGCAAGGCTGAAATATCCCGCCGGACGGCGGAGACGGACATCCAGCTCTCCCTGGAGCTGGACGGGACCGGGAGCAGCCAGATCGATACCGGCTGCGGCTTCCTGGACCACATGCTGACCCTGTTCGCCCGGCATGGGCGGTTCAACCTGACCGTCCGGTGCAAGGGCGATACCTGCGTGGACGACCACCACACGGTGGAGGACATTGGCATCTGCCTGGGGGACGCCTTCGCCCAGGCCCTGGGGGACAAGCGGGGCGTGGTGCGCTACGGCTCCATGCTGCTGCCTATGGACGAGGCCCTGATCCTCACCGCCGTTGACCTCTCCGGCCGGGGGATGCTGTGCTATGACCTCCACGTCCCCACCCAGAAGGTCGGGACCTTCGACACGGAGCTGGTGGAGGAATTTCTCATCGCCCTGGCCCGCCGGGGGGACATGACCATCCACGTCCGCCAGCTGGCGGGGAACAACAGCCACCACATTATTGAGGGAGCCTTCAAGAGCCTGGCCCGCTCCCTGGCGGCGGCGGCGGCCATCGATCCCAGGTTTTCCCAGGAAATACCGTCCACCAAGGGGGTGCTGTAGTGATCGCCATCATCGACTACGGCGTAGGAAACCTGTTTTCGCTGAAAAGCTCCTTCGCCGCCATCGGAGCGGACACCGTGGTCACCGGAGACCCCGCTGTCATCCGCGGCGCGGAGAAGCTGGTCCTCCCCGGCGTAGGGGCCTTCGGGGACGCGGCGGCGCTGCTGCGCCGGAACGGGCTGGATAAATTGGTCAAAGAGGAGGCCTCCGGCGGGAAGCCCCTGCTGGGCATCTGCCTGGGGATGCAGCTGCTGTTCGATTACAGCCTGGAGTATGGACGGCACGAGGGCCTGGGGTTGATCCCCGGTTCCGTGCGGCCCATTGGGGACTATATTCCCCAGGGGTACAAGATCCCCCACATCGGCTGGAACGCCCTCCGCTTCCCCGCCGGGAGGCCGGTGAGCCCTCTGTTCCGGCATATCCGGGAGGGAGACTGCGTGTACTTCGTCCACTCCTTCTGCGGGGCGGAGTGTTCTGAGAGCGTCATCGCTTCGGCAGAATACGGCGCGGACCTGACCGCCGCAGTGGCCCGGGAGAATGTGTTTGGCGTACAGTTCCACCCGGAGAAGAGCGGGGACGTGGGGCTGAACATCCTGCGGGCCTTCTGTGAGCTGTAAGGAGGGAGAACTATGCTTATTTTTCCCGCGATCGACTTAAAAGACGGCAAAGTCGTCCGCCTCCACAAGGGCCGCTTCGATACCGTCCATCAGGTGGCGGACGACCCGGTGGAGACCGCAAAGACCTTCTGCGCCGCCGGCGCACGGTATCTCCACATGGTGGACCTGGACGGCGCCCGTGACGGCAAACGGAAAAACAGCGCCATCGTCCAGGCCGTGGCCGAGGTTGGACTGCGTATCGAGCTGGGCGGCGGCATCCGGTCCATGGCGGACCTGGACGCGGTGTTCGGCCTGGGCGTCTGGCGGGCGGTGATCGGCTCCGCCGCCGTGTCCGACCCGGAGTTTGTCCGGGAGGCCGTGGCAAAATATGGCCCGGAGCGCATTGCCGTGGGCATCGACGCCAAGGACGGCCTGGTCCGCACCTCCGGCTGGGAGGAAAACGCCGGGCTGGACTATATTGCCTTTGCAGAGCAAATGGGATCAATTGGTGTGAAGTATATTATCTTTACAGACATAGAGACCGACGGCACCCTCTCCGGCCCTTCCTTTGACCGGCTGGAGGCCCTGCAAAAAGCGGTCTCCTGCTCCATCACCGCCTCCGGCGGCGTGTCCTCCAATGAGGACCTGCGGCAGCTTCGGGACCGGGGGCTCTACGCCGCTATCGTGGGCAAGGCGTGGTACGCCGGGGCCGTGGACCTGGCCCAGGCGGTCCGGGAAGGAGGTCCCCAGTGATCACAAAACGCATTATCCCCTGCCTGGACGTGAAGGACGGACGGGTGGTCAAGGGCGTCAACTTCCTGGGTCTGGCGGACGTCAGCTCCCCGGTGAAGCTGGCGAAGTTCTACTCCGGCTGCGGGGCCGACGAGCTGGTGTTCTACGACATCACCGCCTCCGCCGAGGGCCGGGCGCTGTTCACGGACATCCTGACGGAGGTGGCCTCCACCATCTTCATCCCCCTCACCGTGGGAGGCGGCATCAACTCAGTGGACGATTTCGACCGGGTGCTGAAATGCGGCGCGGACAAGGTCAGCGTCAACTCCGGGGCCCTCCGGGACCCCTCCCTCATTCCGGCGGCGGCAAAAAAGTACGGCGATCAGTGCGTGGTCCTGTCCGTGGACGCCAAGCGAGTGGACGGGCAATTCCGGGTCTTCGCCAAAGGAGGCCGGGAGGACACAGGGCTGGACGCTATCGAGTGGATCAAATCAGGCGTTGCCCGCGGAGCTGGAGAAATCGTTCTTAACAGCATCGACACTGACGGCGTAAAGGCCGGGTTCGATCTGGAGATGCTGAAAGCGGTGTGCGACGTAGTGGACGTGCCGGTGATCGCCTCCGGCGGGGCCGGGTGCGTCGAACACTTCAAGACGCTCTTCCACTCCCTGCCCAAGGTGGACGCGGGACTGGCAGCCTCCATCTTCCACTTCGGCGAGGTCTCCATCCCGGACCTCAAGCGGGAGCTGGCGGCGGACGGCATTACTATGAGACTGTAAGGAGACGCATATGCTCAACATCAACGAACTGAAATTTGACGCCCAGGGCCTGATCCCCGCCGTTGTGGTGGACGCGGCCAGCAAGAAGGTGCTGACCCTGGCCTATATGAACCGGGAGAGCCTGGATATCTCCATGAAGGAGGGCCGGACCTGCTTCTGGTCCCGCTCCCGGCAGGAGCTGTGGCGGAAGGGCGAGACCAGCGGGAACGTCCAGCACATCGTGGACATCACCGCCGACTGCGACCGGGACGCCCTGGTGGTCACGGTGAGCAAGGAGGGTCCCGCCTGCCATCTGGGGACCGACTCCTGCTTCAACGACAGGGTCTTTCAGGGAGACCAGCCAGCCCCCTTCTCGGTGGAGGGGCTGTACGCCCTGCTCCAGGGCCGGAAGGAGACGCTGCCGGAGGGCTCCTACACCACCTACCTGTTCCAGAAGGGGCTGGACAAAATTCTGAAAAAGGTGGGCGAGGAGTCCACCGAGGTCATCATCGCCGGGAAGGCCAACGACAAGCCGGAGACCGTCTACGAGATCGCCGATCTGATGTATCATGTGATGGTTTTGATGGTGGAGATGGGAATTTCTGTGGAGGACGTCACCGCAGAGCTGGCCTCCCGCCATGTCATCGACCATAAGGTGAAGCAGGAACGGGCCACCGGGGCGTAACTTCCCGCGCAGAAACTTGTAGACATTTTTTATCCGCTGCGGTATACTGCTATCAAACCCTACGTGCAGGAGGACACCCCCATGAAGAAGCCGACCCTGGGACAGACCCGGTTCCTGATGTCCATTTCAGCTGCGCTGTCGCTGATCTTGCTCCCTGTCAGCAGTGTGCTGGACAGCGCGGTACTTCTCTACCTGGCTCTGGGCAGCTTTATCTTCTCCGCCATTATCTGGCTCCGCTTCTATCGCTGTCCCCATTGCAGGAAGCGTCTGAAGGACTCCTCCAGCCGTACATGTCCCTACTGCGGAAAACATCTGTGAGAACAAATCGATCATAGAGCAGGCTGCCGGCATATGGCGGACAAAAAGAGGGAAATGCAGTGGACATTTCCCTCTTTTTGCGCTATACTGTCAGTTGGACTGGCTTCTCCGGGCAGAGAAGCCGGACATCGCTTCCCCCAATCCCGCGCCGGTGCGGACCCCCAGCAGGAAAGCGTGCCCGGCGTAAAATTCCAGCGTCCGATGGTATTCTTTTTTCAGCGCGTCGTCCAGGCATCCCTCCAGCAGGGACAGCGGCGTCTCATAGCCGGTGGCGTCCTGTGCCTTGATGTGGGGCCAGATGTAGTTGGCGTATAGCCAGCGTGTAAAATCGCTCATATGTATTCTCCCTTCCAGCTTAGATGTTCACATATATTTTGGCGTATCTGTATACTAGCACATATATTTTGGTGTGTCAAGGGGTAACTATGGAATTTAGAGATTTCTTCAAAGGCAGATTGCGTGATTTGCGGAACGAATGTGGTGAAACACAGCAACAGGTTGCCGATGGTCTGGGCATCCCATCACGCCATTACCAAAAATTTGAGTATGGAGCCATCCTGCCTAGTCTGGAAAATTTTATCGCCCTGGCGGACCATTTCGGCGTGTCGCTGGACTATCTGGCGGGACGGTCGGAGGATCGGAGGAGCAGGCCATGAATCATACCGAACCCGCCTACGCAAAACTGAACCTCGCCCTGGACATCCTGGGCCGCCGTCCTGACGGCTACCACGATATGCGGATGGTCATGCAGTCCATCGACCTTGCGGACCAGGTGACCCTCTCCCCCAGGCAGGAACCGGGAATATCGGTAAACACCGACCTCCCTTACCTCCCCACAGGCGAGGGAAATATCGCCGCCAAGGCGGCGTCCCGCTTCTTCGAGGCCACCGGACTGCCCTTCCCGGGATTCGACATCGACATTTTGAAGCAGATCCCCGTATGCGCCGGTATGGCCGGAGGCAGCAGCGACGGTGCCGCCGTCCTGCGGATCCTGCGCCGCCTCTACGCGCCGGATATGACAGAAGAACGGCTGGAGGAGATCGGCGCGCTGGTGGGCAGCGACGTGCCCTACTGCGTCCGGGGCGGCGCCGTCCTGGCGGAGGGACGGGGGGAACGGCTGTCGGCGCTCCCGCCCCTTCCTCCCTGCTGGCTGGTGGTGTGCAAGCCCGCCTGCTCCATCTCCACGCCGGAGCTCTTCGCCCAGGTGCGGGTCAAAAAACTCCGCTGCCACCCAGACATCCCGGGCATGACGGCGGCGCTGGAGCAGGGAGATCTGGAGGGCGTTGCCCGGCGGTTATACAACGTCTTCGAGGACGTGCTGCCCCGGCGGTACAGCCAGGTGTTTGAGGTGAAGAGCGCCCTGCTGGAGCTGGGCGCCATGGCGGCCTCCATGACCGGCAGCGGACCGTCGGTGTTCGGCATCTTTCGGGAGGAGGCCCCCGCCGCCCGGGCGGTGGAGGCCCTGCTGTCCCTGGACGTATCCGCCTTTCTGTGCCGGACGGCGCAGCCCCGGCCGTAGCGAAAAATTTTTTCCGGAAAATGGTATAATGCTGTAAAATTCCGTCCATAATGGAACCAACAACTCCATTAGGGACGGAATTTTACAATGAAATTACGATATAAACTGCTCATATCTGTTTTGGCTGGCCTGCTGGCCATGACGCTCTACAGCGCGCCCATGTGGTGGGGCGTTCTCTTCTCCCCCCTCACCCAGCCCCTGACCACCGGCGAGATCGCCGAGGACGCAGGAGGCGTTCGGTGGGAGTCCGACGGCGTCGTCTACCGGTTCAAATCGCTGGATATGCTCTTTTCTTTCCTCCATCTTTCTTAATACGGGAGGCCCCCGCCCGGTCTGCGCCGGACGGGGGCCTCTCATGCTTACAGCTCTTCGTAGGATACCAGCTTTTCCATGGGGACCCGCGTCTTATCGTGGCGGTCCGGGCTGGCGGGCGCGCCGGAGGCGTAGCCCACCGCCAGGATGTTCACCGGCTCCAGATGCTCCGGCAGAGAGAACTCCTCCCGAAGCACATCGGGCTTGAAGAAGCAGATCCAAACGCTGCCCAGCCCCAGCTCCGTAGCCTCCAGCATCATGTGGTCGGTGAGGATGGATGCGTCGATGTCCGTGGAGCGTTTACTGTCAAAGGGCCGGGTCCAGGCCCGCTGGTGGTCGGCGCAGACGATGATGGCCAGAGGCGCGCCGTAGATGTTGGCGGCCTTCCCCACCTTCTCCAGCCCCTCCCCGCTCTGTACCGCCAGCAGCTTCACCGGCTGGAGGTTCTTCGCCGTGGGCGCGATCCGCGCGGCCTCCAGGATACGCTCCAGCTTCTCGGGCTCCACCTTCCGGTCCTCGTAGGCGCGGACGGAACAGCGCCTTTTTGCCAGTTCCATGAAATCCATAGGTATATCTCCTTTATATGAATTGGTTTCCCGGGTAGTTTCATTGTACCATATCCGGAAATATCCGCAAGAGGGCACTTTCGGGATAGGTGCTTTCTCAAAAGATAGTGCTTCCAAGGGAGGCGGTATTCTGTTATAATAGGTGAAACTGGCAGATAAAGGGGGAAGTTTTATGCAGCATCCAGAGTTTTCATGCCCGATGGAGGCCACCCTGTCCCTCATCGGCGGGAAGTACAAGACCCTGCTCCTGTGGCATCTCAGGGACGGTCCCCGGCGGTACATGGCCCTCCAGCGGCTGCTCCCCCGGGCGACGCCCAAGATGCTGACCCAGCAGCTCCGCGCGCTGGAGGAGGCGGGGATGATCCGCCGGGAGGTCATTCCGGCGCGGCCTCGGAAGACGGTGTACTCCCTGACCCCCTTCGGGGAGAGCGTTGTGCCGGTGCTGGACGCCATGTGCCGGTGGGGCCGGGATCATCTGGACGGACAGGGCGTCCCGCGTCCCTGCGGCAAAGTATGAAGCATCCCGTCCGGAAAACCGGGCGGGATGCTTCCATATACAGGTCCTTACTTTCTCAGCCGCCGCTCGCTGTCGAAATACTCCCGGGTCATCTTAAAGACCACCGGGCACAGAAGGAGCAGTCCGATCAGGTTGGGGATGGCCATGAGGCCATTGAGGGTATCCGCAATGGCCCAGGCCAGGGACAGATCCATGGTGGCGCTGATGATGACCACCAGAGTGAAGATGATTTGATAAGGCTTTACGGCCTTCTCACCCAGAAGATACTCCCAGCAGCGGGTACCGTAGAGCCCCCAGCTCAGGACGGTGGACAGGGCAAAGAGGCTCAGTCCGATGGCGATAATCAGCGCGCCGGCCTTGTTGCCGAACACGGTGCCCAGCGCCAGAGCGTTCAGAGAGGTCGTGCCCTCTACGCCGTAATTCAGAGTGCTGCCGTCCAGCGCTAGCAGCAGGGTCAGCCCGGACAGGGTGCAGATAACGATGGTGTCCATGAACACCTCGAAGATGCCATAGAGGCCCTGCTTCACTGGGTTGGTCTCGGAGGTAGCGGCGTGGGCGATGGGCGCGGAGCCCAGACCGGCCTCGTTGGAGAACACGCCCCGCTTGACGCCCCAGGTAATGCACATCTTGACGCCGACGCCCGCCGCGCCTCCGGTGACGGCGGAAGGGCTGAAAGCGCCCTGGAAGATCATACCGAACACGGCGGGAACCCTGGTAATGTTCACCACGATCACGGCCAGGCAGGCCGCGATATAGATGACGGACATGACGGGCACCATGAACTCGGTGACCTCGCCGATGCGCTTGATGCCGCCCACCAGCACCACACCGATGATGGCCATGAGGATCACCGCCAGAACGATGTTGATGACCATCTCATGCTCTGCGGCGGCGGGGGCGAACTGCTGAATGGCGTTGTTGATGGAGCTTGTGATATTGCCCACCTGCACCGCGTTGCCGATGCCAAAGGAGGCCAGACCGCCAAAGACACAGAACACCGCGCCCAGCCACTTCCAGTTCTTACCCAGGCCGTTCTTGATATAATACATGGGGCCGCCCACCCAGTCGCCCAGGACGTTGCGCTCCCGGAACTTCACGGACAGCAGCACCTCGGAGTACTTGGTAGCCATACCCAGCAGGGCGGACACCCACAGCCAGAAGATGGAGCCCGCGCCGCCCAGTGTGATGGCGGTGGTGATACCGGCGATGTTGCCGGTGCCCACGGTAGCCGCCAGAGCGGTGGTCAGGGCCTGGAGGGGAGTGACTTCACCAGCCTTGGCGGTCTGCTTTTTGAACATCTTGCCCACGGTGTTCTTCATGGCGTAGCCGAACTTCCGGAACTGGAAGCCCTTCAGCCCCACAGTCAGGATGATGCCTGCGGCCATCAGCAGCACCAGGGCGGGGATCCCCCACACGATGTCGTTCAGCCAGCCGTTTCCTTTTTCGATCGCCTCATAAATTTGTGTCATACGCTCTCTCCTTTTCCTTTTCCCAATCTGCATATCGAAAGAAAACGAGGGAGGCGCGGTACGCCTCCCTCTGCTCAAACAGAAAATGAAAATACTTCCCCCCCGGGGTCTCCCTTCCGGGACAGTATATCCCAATTCCGTCCTTTTGCCTGAGAGATTACGGCCCGGCCGCTTGCACCTTCGGCATCCGCCCATTCGCGGAGTTCTCCAGAATCTCGTCCGCCCGCAGTCCCGCCTTACGGCACCTGCGCGATTTACGCCTTCGGTGGGGGGCGCTTCCCTTCTCAAGGCCCCCTCTCTCCTGCGGACATCCTCCGATATGTAATTGATACAGTATATTTTACCAGACCTCGCTTCATGACGCAAGTATGATTTTACAAAAACTTCACACTTTTTCTCTTGACATCCCTGTTCGTTCGCACAAAAATAAAGGGTGAACTAAAATTTTTCTCTTGCGGTGCATACCGCGGAAGGGAGGACATATGACACTGTCCGATGCCGTTTTCACCCGGTCGTCCTGCCGGGACTTTTCCCCCGCTCCCCTCTCCCCCATTCAGCAGCGGCAGCTGGAAAAGGCGGCGGAGATCTGCAGCCAGCGCTCCGGGCTCCGGTTACAGCTGGTATGCGACGAGCCGGAGCCCTTCTCTTCCCTCCTGAAGGGCTGGGGGCGCATCAAGGGGGCCCGCAATTATTTCCTCCTCACAGGCCCCGCCGGAGACGGCGATCTGGAGGAAAAATGCGGCTTTTACGGCGAGGAACTGGTCCTCACCGCCCAGATCATGGGATTGGGGACCTGCTGGGTGGGCGGCACCTATGACAAAAAGCGCTACGCCGCCCGTCTCGCCCCGGGGGAGGAGCTGGTGTGCGTCATCGCCGTAGGCTCCCCCACCCATCCGGAGAGCCCGGCGGCAAGTCGTCCCCTGAAGCCTCTGGAGGAGCTGGCCCCGGAATCGGAGAACGCCCCAGACTGGTTCCTGGCCGGGATGGAGGCCGTCCGGCGGGCCCCCTCCGCCATGAACCGGCAGGGCTACCGGTTCGCCTGCCGTCCGGACGGCACCGTCCGGGTGCGGCTCAGCGGCACGGGGTCCTTCGCTCTGGTAGACCTGGGCATCGCCAAGCGGCACTTCGATTTGGGAGCCCACGGCGGGGAGTGGACCTGGGGAGACGGCGGCGTCTTCCGGAAGGCTCTGGAAGAAAAATCCTGCGGTGCAGTGGTCTGGCGGCGGGAGGCCGGAGAGCGGCAATATCTTCTGGTCCGGCACAACGGCGGGCACTGGAGCTTCCCCAAAGGCCACGTGGAGGGAGACGAGACGGAGGCGGAGACCGCCGCCCGGGAAATTCTGGAGGAGACCGGGCTGACCGCGGATATCCACACGGCGTTCCGCCAGCAGGTCACCTACTCCCCCAAGCCGGGGACCGTCAAGGACGTGATCTTCTTCACCGCCGTCCCCACCGGCGGGCAGGAGCATCCTCAGGAGTCGGAAATATCCCAGCTGGGATGGTTCTCCTTCCCCGAGGCGGCCCGGCGGGTCACTTACGCCAGCGACGAGGAGGTCCTGCTGGCGGCGGAGGCGTATCTGAACCAGAATTGAGAGAAGAGAGGCGGAAATGCCTCTCTTTTCCATTTCCCTCTTGACAGCGCGCCCCGGCTGTGATATTGTTTACTTATCTACTATTCAATAAACAGTAGTATCACACAGTAGAGAGGATGCGAGATATGTTTGCATTTAGAAAGTCCCCCCTTACCCGCCAGAAATGGCTGGAGGACCTGGGGCGGCGGCTGGCCTGGTCCTTCCCGGAGCCCCAGGCCAAAGAGATCCTGACGGATCTCCAGGCGCAGTTTGAGGCGGGCCGGGAACACGGGAAGTCCGACGCGGAGATCATCGACGCTCTGGGGACGCCCCGGGAGGCAGTAGCGCAGCTACTGGAGGAGGAGCCCGCCGCGCGGACGGAACAGCTTCGCTATACCCTGCTGTGGCTGGCGGCAGCGGCGGTGTGCTGGGCTTTTGGATGGCTCTGCCTGTATTCGTACTTCAACTTCTTTTTGATGGTGGGGTTCTGCGCCGTTGTCCCCATGACGGCCTCCACACTGTTTATGCTCCTGCGCGGCCCTGCCAGAATTGCGCTGGAACGGCTGGTCCCGCCGGAAAAAACCGCCTCCCGGACGGTAACTTTCCTGCTCCCGGCGGCAGCGATGCTGGCCTGCACCATCTTACAGGAGATCGCCATTATCACCGTCATGCGGCTGCATATCATTTTGATAATAAATATCGGACTTGCCATTACCACGTTTTTGCTTATCTTCATCATTGCCATGCTGGTGCTGGCGGCATGGTTCCTGCTGTGGAGCGTGACACGGTCCATTCGGTATTTTCCCGGCGTGGTCCACGCTTTGGGAGGCGCGGCAGGGTCGGCGCTGTTTATGACGAGATACTATAAAATTGTGGATGTAGACCTCCTCGCCGTGCCGCCGGAGCTGGAGATTCTGGTCCGCCTGCTGCCCTATTTCGCGGGTCTGTTCACCGCGCTGGCGTTCCAGCGGTGGGTTGACGGGCGGAAACCGCTGCCCCTCTGTTTCCAGGCGAAAGCGGTGACGTGGACGGATTGGCGGCACCATTTAGGGGTAAACCTGCTGGGTTGGTACGACCCGGAACAGGCAGCGGAGATTGTCGCGGACTATCAGGAGCAGTACGAGCTGGGCCGGGAGCGGGGGCGCAGTGAGGCCGGTCTGCTCTCCGAGTTTGGCCGTCCCACCGCCGTAGTCCGCGCCCTGCTGCAGGAGGACCGGAAGGCCCGTCTGCGCAGCAGGAAGAACTGGCTGTGGGCCATTCCGTTTCTGGCGTCCCTCCTGCTGTTGTATCGGATGATACTGAGCTTCAACTTCGGCAGTATTTTCTTCGATGCGGCATTGGAACAGGTCGTAGGGTGCCTGTTCCTGCTGCTGGGGTCCATCTCCCTGTTCATGCTGCTCCACGGCCGGGGACGGGCGGCGCTGGAGGGGCGGTTCCCTGCGGACAAGCAGCCTACGGTCTGGGTATATCTGCTGCCGCTGCTGTGCATGACGGCGGTCATGGGGTGGATGGCATACTCTTTCTGCCATCCTGAGCTGGAGATCATCGGGCACGCAATCCCCTGGCTCCTGCTTGAGCTGATCCGGTTTTTCATATTAGTGATGGTCCTTCTGCAGCTGTGGACGCTGTCACGGTGTGTTTCCGGAGCCATCAGGTACTTTCCCGCCGCCGTCCATACCGCCGGGAGCATCGCGGGGATGCTGGCAATGGGGTCGATCCTTTACCGCCTGGACATGGAGTATTCCCTCTCAGAGTGGGCAAGCGCTTTTCCCTCCGTCGAGATGTTTCAAGTCGTTCTCTCCCTCCCCTATCTGCTGGGGGTCCTGCTGGCGGCAATTTTCTGGTTGGTCCTCCGCGCCGCCGGGAAGCCTTGTAAGGAGGGCTGACCATGGACGCCCAATTAAAAAAAGGCGTGCTGGAGCTGTGCCTGCTCCAGTGCCTGTCCGGCGAGCCCAAGTACGGTTACGACGTCATCCAGACCATGCGGGACTGCTTCCCGGATGTGACGGAAAGCACCTTCTATGCCATCCTCCGCCGCCTGGCCAAGGAGGGCGCGGCGGACACCTTCCAGGGCAGCGAGTCCAACGGCCCGGTACGGAAGTATTACCGCCTCACCCCCGAGGGCCTGGACCGGCTGTCGAGCATGACCGGGGACTGGCGGAACCTTCAGGTCATCATGCGGAAGCTCGGCATCGAATAGAGGGACCGGCGCGGGACACTCACCCGCGCCGGTCTCTTCACCATTTCTCGAACAGCTTCCGGGAGCATACCCCCAGCGCGAATATGGCGGCTCCGCTGGCCGGCAGCACCACCCATCCCGGGGAGGCGTCGAACCACAGGCCATAGAGCATCTGCCCAAGGGGCTGGGCGCACATGGAGATGGTGGAGACGCAGGCCATGACCTTCCCAGTCATATGCTCCGGCGTCCTCTGTTGGATGGCCGAGACGGCGAAGATGGAGAAGGTACAGGCCATCGCCTGCCCTACGCAGAACACCAGCACCAGCGCCCCGTACTGTCCCATGGCCCCCACCGGCAGCAGCAGGGCCCCGCCTCCCAGCAGGCAGCATCCTCCCACCACCGCTACCAACCGGTTGAGCCTCCGGAAGGGCAGACGCGCCGCCAACGTCCCCGCCGCCAGTCCGCCCAGCAGGGCGGCAAGCCCCATGGCGCTCTCCGCCGCGCCGTAGAGCCGGGCGGAGAGGCCCAGACCGGTGCGGATGAGATACGGCAGTCCCACGATGGCCGCGCCGGAGACCAGCGCCCCTACCGCGGCGGCGAACAGCAGCAGGTCCAATACCTCCCGCCGCTCCCGTGCCAGGAACCGGGCGCTGCCCAGCAGGTCCTCCCGGAGGATGTCCCCTAGCCGTTGACCCCGGCTCCGGGGACTCTCCGGCAGGCGGATGAAGCACTCCAGCCCCGCCGTCAGCAGGAAGCATGCCCCCGCTCCCGCCAGCACCGGACGGACGCCGAAGGCGGTGTAGAGCAGGCTCCCCAGAAAGGGCGTCACCAGTCCGGAAACGGCGGCAACCTGATTCACCGCCGCGTTGCCCCGCAGGACGTTCTCCCCGTGGAGCATCTGGGGGACGCAGGCCTGGACCGTGGGGGACTCGAAGGCCCCCAGCACGGACAGGACGATCAGCAGCGCCGCCGTCACCGCCAGTCCCCTGCCGTCCGCGAAGGCCGCGGCTGCCGCCAGCACCGCCGCCCCGGAGGTCAGGTCCAGCCCCACCATGATGATCCGCCGGTCCATCCGGTCCGCCAGTACCCCGCCGAAGGGCGTCAGCAGGATCGTAGGCACCATGCTCACCGCCAGCAGCGTGCCGAACACCGCCGCCGAGCCGGTCTTCTCCAGCACATACATCGACAGCGCGAACCGCAGGGCCCCGTTGCCCAGCAGGGAAAATACCTGCCCCAGGAGCAGAAGTGTGAAGTTTCGGGTAAACAGCTTTTCTTTCATCGTCCATTCCTCCCTTTACATACCCTCCAAAGGTATGTATCTTGACAAAAGTTTTGGCGCCTCTGCGCCGTTTGCATACCAACCGAACGAATGTATATTTCCCGGAAAAAAGCCGCTTGGAAAGCGGCTTTTATAAGAGCTCCGGCGGAAGCAGCTGGAAGTACTTATCCGCCAGCTCCAGCATTTCCTCGTCGATGAGCGGAACGCCCAGATTTGCGAAAATCTCCCCCGCGCAGCGGAACTTGTGCAGCACCTCTTCCCGGTTGGCCGGAAAAATCGTGGGAGCCATCCAGAGGGTGTCCAGCAGCGTCAGCAGCTCCGCCGCCTCCCGGGGGTACTCCGTCCGGATGGAGCCGTCCGCCATCCCCTCCTCAATCAGTTCCAGCCAAAGGGGCGTGGCGATGGTCCGGTTCTCCTCAATGATCGTGGCCAGCATCTGGGGATTCTTCAGCAGCGGCAGGCTCTGGCGGCTGAGGCTGGACCACTCCGGCTCCTGGGTCAGGCGGACGACCTCCTTCATTTTCTCCAGGCCTGTGAGGTCCTCCCTCCCCCGGACCTTCTCGAAGGGGTTGTCGTCAAAGAACATTTTTGTGGTGAGGGCGTTCATGATCTCCTCTTTGGACTTGAAGTGGTGGTATACCGCTCCTTTGGTCAGCCCTCCCAGCTGGTCCACGATGTCCTGGATGGTAGTCTTTTCATACCCCTTCTCCAGAAACAGCCGCCGGGCCGCTGTCAGAATCTTCTCCACCGTCTCCTCCGGGTACTTGTTCCGCGCCATGGTCCCACCTCCTTCGGGGTAAAATACATTCTCTTGGTATGTTTGCAGTATAACAGGCTTTCCGCCCGTTGTCAAGAGGCCCCGGCGGATTTTTCCGCCGGGGCCTTGACTCTGATTATTATCAGCCCGGAGGCCAAGTCATATCCCGCCCCGCCAGCACATGGAAATGCAGGTGCGGCACGGTCTGCTGGCCCGCCTCGCCGATGTTGGATACCACGCGGTATCCGGGTCCCGCGAACCCCAGTTCCTCCGCCAGCTTGGCAATGACCGCAAAGATGTGGCCGATAATGGGACCGTTCTCTTCCGTCACAGCGGAAACGGACTGGATATGAGCCTTGGGCACTACCAGAAAGTGGGTGGGCGCCTGAGGATCGATGTCATAAAAAGCATAGCACAGATCGTCCTCATAAACCTTTTTGCTCGGAATTTCCCCGGCAATGATCTTGCAGAATAAGCAGTCAGACATGGAATCCCTCCTTTTCATTGAAACGGCACGACGGCGAAAAACTCCAGCATCGCGTCGCTGTCGTTAATTAAACTGTGGCTGTGCCCCTTGGGGCAGTAGTGGCAGCTCCCGGCGGAGAGAGGCTCGTACTCCCCGTTGCAGAGCACCTTCCCCTTCCCTGCCAGGATGTAGATGATCTCGCTGCTGGTGTCGTGGGTGTGCAGGCCGATGGAGGAACCGGGTTCCAGCGCGGCGCGCATGATCTTGCCCAGCTCGTCCACCCGCATCCGGGCATGGAATGTGCCCTCCCCGCCCAGGAAGCCGGGGATGACCTGCTCCTCCATGTTGGAAAAATTGATCAGCATAGGGGTACCTCCTCCTTATTCCCGCTCGATGCCGAGCGTGTCGTAGTATTCATCGGAAAATCGTAAGACACTGGGATCGAAGGCCTCTTGCAGGGCCTTGACCCTCGCGTAGGGCTCTATGGGAGCGATGCCGAACGCCTCCGCGATCTTCGCCAGAGCGGCGTCCTTCGCCTCGAACAGTTCCTCCAGCTCTCCGCTCTCCCTTGCCTCGGCCTCGTCAGCCGCAAATGTCTGAAAACGTTCCTCTGACAGGAAATATATCTGGCTCAGGGGGTTCGCATCATGGCAGTAGAGAACGAAGGATAAAAATTCACGGAGATCACTGCCTACCGGCAGCACATAAGTCCCTATCTCCCCCATGGACGGGTCCACGCAGTACACCGCCTCATCCCCCGGCAGGAGGATGAACTGGATGCCGTCACAGCCGATGGCGCCCACCTCCTCCGCACCCACCGGGGTACAGAAATAGGAGACAGCTCCTGCGTTCGGCTCCAGACCGATGCTGTCAAAGTCGATATCCAGCGCCCGGAAAACCTTCAGATCGTCCCTTGTCACTGCTCTTTCGCCTTCTCGTTCACGAAATCATCCAGGGCCGCCAGGGCATCGTCCAGCTTCAGCAGATCGCTGCCGCCGCCCATAGCGCTGTCGGGCTTGCCGCCGCCCTTGCCGCCGCAGATGGGGGCGATGGTCTTGATGATATCCCCCGCCTTGACGCCCTTGGCCACAGCCTCCTTGCCGCAGACGGCCAGGAAGGTGATCTTCCCCTCGTTGACGCTGGCCATCAGGGCTACCACACTTTGGTCCTTGTCACGGAGGAAGTCGCCCATCTTGCGCATATCGTCCGCGGACACGCCATTGCGGGACATGGAAAACACCTTCAGGCCCTTCACCTGCTTGGCGCTCATGAGGAACTGATCCGCTTCGGAGACAAATTCCCTGGCTTTCAGCTTCTCGATGGTCTGGCGCAGCTCACGGGCCTCGGTCATCATCTGACCGGCCTTCTCCTTGATGTCTACGGGCTTCACCTTCATGGCGGCGGCGGCCTGGAAGAGCATATCCTGGAACCGGTTCATCTCCTCCAGGGCGCGCTTGCCGGTGACGGCTTCGATGCGCCGCACGCCGGAGGCCACGGAGAACTCGCTGTCGATGTGGAAGACGCCCGCCTTGGCAGAATTGTCCAGGTGGGTGCCGCCGCAGAACTCCACGGAGTACCCGCCGCCCACGTTCACCACCCGGACCACGTCGCCGTACTTCTCACTGAACAGGGCAATGGCCCCGGTCCGCTTGGCCTCCTCGATGGGCATCTCCTTCGCCTCCACGGCGAAGCCCTCCAGGATGGCGTTGTTGACCTCCTGGGAGACCCGGCCGAGCTCCTCGGCGGTCATGGCGGTGAAGTGGGTAAAGTCGAAACGCAGATAGTCCTCCTCCACCAGGGAGCCCGCCTGATGGACGTGGTCTCCCAGCACGGTGCGCAGGGCCTTGTCCAGCAGATGGGTGGTGGTATGGGCCCGCATGACGGCCCGGCGGCGCTCAGGGTCGATTTGGGCGCAGACCGCGTCCCCCACCTTCAGCGTCCCCTCGGTCATCTTGCCGTAGTGCATATACTTGCCGCCCTTGTTCTTCTGGACGTCCGTGACCTGGAACCGGCAGCCGTCATTCCGGATATCGCCGTGGTCGGCCACCTGGCCGCCCATTTCGGCGTAGAAGGGAGTCTTGTCCAGCACCACGATGCCCTCCACGCCGGGCATCATGGCCTCGGCCAGCTCGTTCTCCACCACCAGGGCCACCACCTTGGCGTCCGTGGCCGCGTGGTCCCAGCCGTCGTAGCCCACAAACTCGGTGGAGGGCACGTCCTTGCCGAACTCCACCCCGGCCCATCCCAGGTCGCCCAGAGCCTCCCGGGCCTTACGGGCGCGGACCCGCTGCTCCTCCATCAGGGCCTTGAAGGCATCCTGGTCCACGCTCATGCCCTCTTCCTCCACCATCTCCACGGTCAGGTCGATGGGGAATCCGTAGGTGTCGTAGAGCTTGAAGGCATCCGCGCCGGAGAACATCTTCTCGCCCTTCTCCTTGTGGCCGTCCAGCATCTCGGTGAAGATCTTCATGCCGCCGTCGATGGTCTTGGCGAAGCTCTCCTCCTCCATGCGGATGACGCGGGTGATATAGCTCTCCTTCTCCCGCAGGTCGGGATAGGCGTTTTCATTCTCATGGATGACCGTGGCGCAGACCTCGTACAGGAAGGGACGGTCCACCCCCAGCAGCTTCCCGTGACGGGCGGCCCGGCGGAGGAGGCGGCGGAGCACGTAGCCCCGGCCCTCGTTGGAGGGCAGAACGCCGTCGCAGATCATCATGGTGGCGGAGCGGATGTGGTCGGTGATGACCCGCAGGCTCACGTCAGTCTTGTGGCTCTGGCCGTAGCTGGCGCCGGTGATGGCGCTCACCTTGTTGGTGATGTTCATGACGGTGTCCACGTCGAAGAGGGACTCCACGTTCTGGCTGGCAATGGCCAGCCGCTCCAGGCCCGCACCCACGTCGATGTTCTTCTGCTTCAGCTCGGTGTAGTGGCCCTGGCCGTCGTTGTCGAACTGGGAGAAGACGTTGTTCCAGATCTCGATATACCGGTCGCAGTCGCATCCCACAGTGCAGCCGGGCTTGCCGCAGCCGTACTCCGCGCCCCGGTCGTAGTAAATTTCGGAGCAGGGGCCGCAGGGGCCGGAGCCGTGCTCCCAGAAGTTGTCCGCCTTGCCGAACTTGAAAATGCGCTCGGCGGGGATGCCGATCTCCTTGTTCCAGATCTCGAAGGCCTCGTCATCGGCGGGGGTGGTCTCGCTGCCGCCAAAGACGGAGGGATACAGCCGGTCAGCCTCCAAGCCCAGCCACTCGGGGCTGGTCAGGAACTCCCAGCACCAGTGGATGGTCTCCCGCTTGAAGTAGTCCCCAAAGGAAAAGTTGCCCAGCATCTCGAAGTAGGTGCCGTGGCGGGAGGTCTTGCCAATATTCTCGATATCGCCGGTACGGATGCACTTCTGGCAGGTGCAGACCCGGTGGCGGGGGGGCTCCACCTCGCCGGTGAAGTAGGGCTTCATGGGAGCCATGCCGGAGTTGATGAGCAGGAGGCTGGCGTCGTTCTGGGGGATCAGGGAAAAGCTGGGGAGGCGGAGGTGCTCCTTGCTCTCGAAAAATTTCAGGAACATCTCTCTGATTTCGTTCAGACCATAAGATTTATGCATTGGGGTTTCTCTCCTTTTTGTTGTTTCTTCGCGCCTGACCGGCGCGAGAGGTAGATTTTTCTTTTTGATAGCCCGGGGCTTGCCCAGCCCCGGACCCTGGGGTCACTTTTGCCGCGCGGCAAAAGTGACCAAAAACGCGTTCAAGGGGGAGGGGACTCCCCCTTGAAAATCCCGCTCCTCATCTGTTTAGTTTACGCCCGAGGCGCAGTTTGGTTTTGTCTAAACCTTTCTGCCGTCCGCTTCGTTCCTCTCCTGCGTCTATTTCAGCGTGGTCATCGATACCCCCTACCGCACAGACCAGGCAAACTCCCCGGGGTGCGGGACGAGGGCTGGTCCCTCGCTTACAAAATCCGGCGGTCATCAGACCGGCCAAGCAGATAGTCGGTGGATACCTCAAAATAATCAGCCAGGGCTTCTAGGGTCAGGGCTGGGATATTAATATTTCCATATTCGATTTGCTGATAATGTGCCTCAGTATAGCCAAAAAGTTCCGCCATTTCTTTCTGGGTTACACCCTTTTCTTTCCTCAGTTCTTTTAACCGGGCAGAAAATTTAGGCATTTTTGCTGTTTTCATAAAAACCTCATTTTCCTCTTGACACTTGATTATAAACAGTGTATGATAGGACTAGATTAAAAACAGTTATGGAGGATTTTTTATGGATATCACCTACGAATGGCTCTACGAAAACTATGCGGGAAACCTACAGGAAAAACTTGCAAAGTACGAGGAAACAGCCATCGATCAAATTTCGAGCAGCGCTGCTCTGACGGGCAAAGCCCGGCTCCAGTTGGTTGATTTCCTTGCCGACCACCGCTTCCGCTGCGGCGTGGAAAGCTTCGCCCTGGGCGTTCAGCTTGGACTGCGGCTCACCATGGATTTCTGGCGGGAACTGCCGGAATCTACGGTTTCCTGACCTCCAGCCCGATCAGCTCGTAGCTGGTATCAAAGGCCAGCCGGAACAGGACATTCTTCTTGGAGTACTTGCAGTAGACCACCGCCACGCCGTAGTCCTCCCCGTTGGAGGACTGCCCCGTAGCCATCACGCTGTCGATCTCCTTATAGACTCCCGCGCCGTCCGTCTGCCGCAGGACCAGGCTCTGCAGGTCCTCCGCCGTCACCGTCTCCGCCACGTCCGGACGCATCCGTTCCAGCGCCGCCTCGTAGTCCCCGCCTGCCAGCAGCAGCGCCGTCTCCCGGCCCTTTTGCAGCAGGACAGCCTCGTCCATGCCCTCCGGCAGGGGCTTCCCCTGGCAGCCGCACAGCAGCAGGACCACCAGAGCCAGCATGGCCAGGGACCTGGTTTTTTGTTTCAAATTCTTTTCACTTCCTCCTCTTTTGGGCAAAAAAGCGAGGCCCACGCCCACCACATAGGGGCGAAGGTCTCGCGGTACCACCCTAATTGATCCCCCATGAGGGGACATCTCGTCAGCCCGGTAACGGGGGCAAGGCCGTGCGGCTCGTCGCCGCCCGCTCGGAAGTGGCCGCGCTAGGGGCAGTGCCGCGGGGCTCCCACTCTCCCCCGCTCGCTTTGGGCCGCGCCATGGCGCTCGTTTCCTCATCGCTTTTGTTCAAGAGCTATTATAGCACGTTTTTAGGGCTTGTCAATGCCGGAACGGCGATGATCCCGGAAAAAATGTGGAAACCGGCAGGAAAAAAGCCCCGGCGGCTATGGACCGCCAGGGCTTCCCTATTCGTTTCTGACCGTCAGCCCACGCTGCTCAGGAGCCTGCGCCGGGGCGCGGTCTCTTCCAGCAGGCACAGCACGTCGTCGGGGATGCGGTCGCTGTAGCTGACCTCCATGAGGATACGGCCCTCCTGGCCCTCCATGTCCTGCTCCAGCAGCTGGGGGTCCAGGAAATCCATGTGCTGGAGGGACGCCCGGATATTGGTATCCAGGGCCACCCAGAGGTCCAGCCCGTCGGCGGTATAGACCTCCCGGTGGAAGGTCAGCATCATCTGGGGCAGGAGCATCCGCTCCGTCAGGCCCTCGTAAAAGTCCTGGAACAGCGGATCGTGGCGGTCCAGGAGCCAGTCCGTCTCCCCGGCCAGCAGGGCGCGGCACTCCGCCTCCGTGACCATGGCGCTGGTGCGCTGGCCGCCCAGCTGGCGCTCCAGGCGCAGGTAAGTCGGGTCGTTATCGTAATAGTGGAGGGCGAACTGGGCCCCGGACTGTCCCGGGACGGCAAGCCCTTCATTCTCCTGGATACGGTCCAGGTAGCTGATGAAAAACATGGTATGAACACTCCCCGCCTGTCCAGCCGCCCCCTTAGCGGAGAGGAAGGCCCGCAAAGCCGTATAGTCCTCCGGCGTGATCTGATAATGCATCTGGCGTGTGCGAATATGTTCAGTCGTCATGAAGCATCCTCCTTTGCTGAGGTTAATATAACCAAAGAAAAAGAACTGGTTATGACTGGATTTTGAACAATCTGTGAATAGCCCTCCGTTTCACGGAAGGGAGCCGGAAAACGTGCCCCGCTGGATGGTTTTCCCACAGTTTCTTTTCTTGACACAGGCTGGTTTGACCTGTAATATAATGGAAGAGCAATCCCCCGGACACATCCCGCCTGGCGGGACGCCAGATCAAACGAGATCGCAGAGGACCCTCTTTATGTTAATGGAAACCCTATCCGCCTATCAGAAGCGGGACCCCGCCTCCCGGGGGAAGCTGGAGATCTTCCTCCTCTACGCCGGAGTCCACGCCACCATCTACTACCGCCTCGCCCACTGGCTCCACCTCCACCGGTGCCGCTTCCTGGCCCGATGTATTTCCCAGTGGGCCCGGTTCTGGACCAACATCGAGATACACCCCGGCGCGGCCATCGGCCGGAGGCTGGTCATCGACCACGGCGCGGGCATCGTCATCGGCGAGACCACCGAGATCGGTGACGACGTGCTGCTCTACCAGGGCGTCACCCTGGGGGGCACCGGCAAGGACGTGGGCAAACGCCATCCCACCTTGGGCAACAACGTCATGGTGGGCTCCGGAGCCCGGGTGCTGGGGCCCATCACCATCAACGACAACGCCCGCATCGCCGCCGGCGCGGTGGTGCTCCAGGACGTGCCCGCCAACGCCACCGCCGTCGGCGTTCCCGCCCAGATCGTCCGCATCAACGGCGAGAAGGTCCGCCGCTACGCCGATGAGGTGGACCAGACCAACGTGGTCAACCCCACCCTCCAGAAGATCGAGGCCCTGACCCGCCGGGTGGAGGAGCTGGAGAAAAAGCTGGAAGAGGCTGAAAATAAAAAATCCTGATTGAAGGAGATCATCAATATGTATCTGTACAATTCCGCTACCCGCCGCAAGGAGGAGTTCGTTCCCAACCATCCAGACATCGTGAAGATGTACACCTGCGGCCCCACAGTGTACCATTTTGCCCATATCGGCAATCTGCGCAGCTATATCATGGAGGACGCCCTGGAGAAATTCCTGCGCTACGAGGGCTACAACGTCAAGCGGGTCATGAACATCACCGACGTAGGCCATCTCTCCAGTGACGCGGATACCGGCGAAGACAAAATGCTGAAAGGGGCCAAGCGGGAGCACAAGTCCGTCATGGACATCGCCCGCTTCTATACGGACGCTTTTTTTGCCGACTGCGCCAAGCTGAACATCAAGCGCCCAGACGTGGTAGAACCCGCCACTAATTGCATCAACGAATATATCCAGCTCATCACGAGACTGATCGACACCGGCTACGCCTATCAGGCAGGCGGCAACGTCTATTTTGACACCAGCAAACTGGACCGCTACTACATTTTCAACGATCACGATGCCGAAGACCTTGCGGTAGGCGTTCGGGAGGGCGTGGAGGAGGACGCAAACAAGCGGAATAAAAACGACTTCGTCCTCTGGTTCACGCAGTCCAAATTTGAGGATCAGGCCCTCAAGTGGGATTCCCCCTGGGGCGTTGGCTACCCCGGCTGGCATATCGAGTGCTCCGCCATCTCCATGAAGCACCTGGGCGAGGACCTGGACATCCACTGCGGCGGCATCGACAACGCCTTCCCCCACCACACCAACGAGATCGCCCAGAGCGAGGCGTATCTGGGCCATAAGTGGTGCAGCTGGTGGATGCATGTACTTCATCTGAATACCAATTCCGGCAAGATGAGCAAGAGCAAGGGTGAGTTCCTCACCGTCTCCTTGTTGGAGGAAAAGGGCTATGATCCCCTGGCCTACCGCCTCTTCTGCCTCCAGAGCCACTACCGCAAGTCTCTGGTGTTCTCCTGGGAGAACCTGGACAACGCCCAGGGGGCGTACAATAAGCTCATCGCCCGCGTTGCCGCCCTCAAGCCGGGGGATGGGGAAGTCGATCAGAATGTCTTTGACCAGCAAAAGGAGAAATTCCGCAAGGCCATGGGCAACGACCTGAATACCTCCCTGGGTGTCACCGCCCTCTACGATGCTTTGAAGGTGAACGCCAACGACGCCACCAGACTGGCCCTGCTGGCGGACTTCGATCAGGTCCTTGGCCTGAGCCTTCTGGAGAAGGCCGCCGCCAAGCGGGAGGCGGACGCCAAAGCGCAGGCCTCCGCCAGCACCTCCGGAGGCATCGTCATCACCGGCGAGGGCGACCCGGATATCGACGCGCTGGTCCTCCGGCGCGCCGAGGCGAAGAAGGCGAAGGATTTCGCCGAAGCCGACCGCATCCGGGATGAACTGAAAGCTCAGGGTATCGAGGTCACCGACACCAAGGACGGCGCGAGCTGGAAACGGGTGTAATGACCATGCGGCGGGACGGCACTCCACTCCAGAGCCGTCCCGCCGCATGTTATTCTTCTGCTTTTTCTGCGTCCAGACCACGAAGATATTCGTTCAACACCCAGCGGATATAGCCGGCCAATGTGCGCTCCTCCGCATTTGCCAGCTCCAGAAGCCGGTCGTGCGCCTCTACTTTTAAGGTCAAAGTTACCTGCGTTTTCCCTTTTGCTGCCCGCATATTGTTCGCCTCCCTTTTGACATCTATCTATATAGTATCTATAAATAATGGAATTGTCAAGATAATACTTTCTATATAGTATCATCTTGAGGTGATTCCATGAAGGAAGGCATTTTATATACCCGCAAATACGGCGCGGTCAAGCTGCGGCTGGGTGAATTGATGGACCGGCAAGGGATCAAACGCGGACAACTGGCAAAATTGATCGACGTCCGTTTTGAGGTTGCCGACAAGTGGTATCGGGGCGAAGTGGAAAAGATGGACATGGATATCCTGTCCCGGATCTGCTTCGTCCTGGAATGCCAGCCCGGTGATTTGTTGGAGTATCAGGAGGAAGAACCATAAGCTAAGGGCGCGGCAGTCCCGCCGCGCCCCGCAAAATGGCTTTATGAAATATGAAAAACCATCCTCGCCACCGCTTGACAAACCGGGAGCAAGTGGTTATAATAAACACAGAAAGGGCGGCTGGACATGACGGTCAGCTACCAAAGTCAACTGAAATTGAACCTATGTTGACCGCTTGGGTGCCTTCCGAGCGGTCAACAAGCTTTTGTGGTCAGTAAAACCAACATCAGCACTGTCCAGAACAGGGTCAAAAGCGCTTTCATCAGTTTTTGTTTCCACATCAGCCATCCCCCCTTTCCATGAGAGGAATCGCTGACCGCCAATATGTACCAGCCGCCCGCCAGAGCAGACTGCCCCAGCAGCGAAGCCGCTTTTCCGTCCGCCCTGGGTGGGCGGCTTTTTTATTATACCGCATTATGGCGTATTTTGTCAAAGGGTACCGCAGACTTTTTCCCTTCCCCTCTTGCAATTTCCCTCCGAATATCCTACAATATGAAAAAAAGCAGCCGGAGGAACTCCATGACGCCGCAGCGCAAAAACGACTTCTCCCAAGGCAGCATCGCCAAAAACATCCTGTCGCTGGCCATTCCTCTGACGGTGGCCCAACTGACGGTGGTGCTCTACAACGTAGTGGACCGGGCCTTCATCGGCCACATCGACGCCGTGGGCCGGGACGCCTTTACCGGCATCGGTCTGGTGATGCCCGCCACCTATATCATCACCGCCTTCGCCAACCTCTGCGGCACCGGCGGTGCGCCCCTGTTCTCCATTGCCCGGGGGCAGGGCCGGGACAGGCGGGCCGCCCGGATCATGGGGGTCAGCTTTACCCTTCTGCTCCTGCTGGGCGCGGTGCTGACCATCGGATTTTATCTCTTCCAGACTCCCTTTCTCTACCTGGTGGGCGGCAGTGACGAGACGGTGGTCCACGCCCGGGATTATCTGCAAATTTATCTCATCGGCGTCATACCGGTCATGATCGGCCTGGGCATGAACCCCTTTATCAACGCCCAGGGCTTCGGCAAGGTGGGCATGACCACCACCCTTCTGGGCGCGGTCATCAACCTGATCCTGGACCCGATATTCATCTTCGTCCTGCATATGGGCGTTCAGGGCGCCGCGCTGGCTACGGTCATCGCCCAGGCCTGCTCCGCGGTATGGGTCCTGCTGTTCCTGACGGGAAGAAAGGCGGTATTGCGGCTGAACAGGGAGAGCCTGGGGCTGGACGGCCCCATCCTCCGCCGGGTCTGCGGCCTGGGGTTGACGGGCTTCACCTTCTCCATCACCAACAGTCTGGTGCAGGCCCTGGGCAACGCCCAGCTGCAGGCCTATGGCGGGGCCTCCGGCGGCGACCTCTACGTGGCGGCCATGACGGCCATCGTCTCCGTCCGGGAGATCGTCTTCCAGCCCATCCGGGGACTGACCCAGGGAGCACAGCCGGTCATCGGCTACAACTACGGCGCGGGCCGGTACAGCCGGGTCCGGGAGAGCGTCCGCTTCCTTACGGCGGCCTGTCTGGGCTACAACGTGCTGGTCTGGGCGCTGCTGCTGGCCTTCCCCCGGGTGTTCATTTTGCTGTTCAATGACGATCCCGGCCTGCTGGCCGTGGGCGTGCCCGCCATGCGGGTCTACTACGCCGCCTATGTGATGATGAGCTTCCAGATGATCGGGCAGAATACCTTCGTAGCCCTGGGACGGGCAAAGAGCGCCGTTTTCTTCTCCCTGTTCCGCAAGGTGCTTCTGGTAACGCCCCTGCTCCTCCTTCTGCCCCGCCTGTGGGGAATGGGGGCCTACGGGGTGTTCGCCGCCGAGCCGGTGAGCGACGTTATCGGCGGCGCGGCCTGCTTCATTACCATGATGTGTACCGTCTGGCGTGAAATGAAGCGCCCGGACGAACCCGCCCCGGCTCCCGCCGGGGCATCCCTGCAGGAATGACCTGCCGCCCATAGGAGGGACTATATGACTGAAACCGCTATCCAGCAGATTGTCCAAAAGCAGCGCGCCTACTTTCAGACGGGGGCCACCCTCGGCCTGGACTTCCGCCTCCAGGCGCTGGAGCGCCTGTCCGCCTGCATCCGGATCAACGAGCAGGCCATCCACAAGGCCCTGTGGCAGGACCTGGGCAAGAGCCCCTTCGAGGGCTACATGTGCGAGACGGGGATGGTGCTCAGCGAGCTGAGCTACATGCGCCGCCATCTCCGGGCCTTCGCCAAAGAGCGCGCCGTCCGGACGCCTCTGGCCCAGTTCCACGCCCGGAGTTACAAAAAGCCGTCCCCCTACGGCGTGACCCTCATCATGAGTCCCTGGAACTACCCGTTCCTGCTGACCATGGAGCCCCTGGTAGACGCCATCGCCGCCGGGAACACGGCGGTCGTCAAGCCCAGCGCCTACTCCCCCCATACCAGCCAGCTGATGGCCCGCATGATCCGCAAGTGCTTCAGCCAGGAGTACGTGGCGGTGGTCACCGGGGGACGCGCGGAGAACGCCGCCCTGCTGGAGCAGAAGTTCAACCTGATTTTTTTCACCGGCAGTCAGGCCGTAGGCAGGGAGGTCATGGCCCGGGCCTCGGCGCATCTGACTCCCGTTATTCTGGAGCTGGGCGGCAAGAGCCCCTGCGTGGTGGACCGGACCGCCAACCTGAAATTGGCAGCGCGGCGGATCGTCTTCGGCAAATATCTCAACTGCGGACAGACCTGCGTGGCCCCGGACTACGTCTACTGCGACCGGCGGGTGAAGGATGAGCTGGTGACCCTCCTCAGGAAGGAGATCGCCGCCCAATTTGGGGAGCACCCCCTGGAAAACCCTGACTACGGAAGGGTCGTCAACGAAAAACACTTTACACGCATTTTAAGCCTCATGGACCCCGCCAAGGTGGTCCACGGAGGCGCGTCCAATCGGGAGGCCCTGCAGATCGAGCCCACGGTGATGGACGGCGTGACCTTCCAGGACCCGGTGATGGGCGAGGAGATCTTCGGGCCCCTCCTCCCTATCCTGACCTACGACAGCCCGGAGGAGGCCATCGTGGAAATCAACCGCCGCCCCCACCCGCTGGCCCTGTATGTCTTCACTGGAAGCAAGGCCATCGCCCAGGCGTTTACCACCCGCTGCAGCTTCGGCGGCGGCTGCGTCAACGACGTGGTCATCCATCTGGCCACCAGCGAAATGGGCTTTGGCGGCTTCGGAGAGAGCGGCATGGGCTCCTATCACGGGCGGGAGGGCTTCAGCGCCTTCTCACACAGCAAGAGCATCGTGGACAAAAGCACCTGGATGGACCTGCCCATGCGCTACCAGCCCTATCGAGGCCTTCACGAGAAGCTGATCCGCATGTTCATGCGGTAAGTCCAGCACGGCGGCCCCTCAGAACATAAATCCGGCGAGGCACCGCCCCGCCAGAAAAGAAAGGAATCTCTCACAATATGAAAGCAAAAAAATGGATGATCCTGCTCCTCAGCCTGGTCCTCGCCCTGAGCGCCCTCTCCGGATGCTCAAGCGGCGGCACCGGCTCCTTCTCCTCCTTCACCGGCAGTACTCTGGACGGAGGGACCTTCACCGACAAGGACATCAAGGCCAAGGACCTGACCATCATCAACTTCTGGGGCATGTTCTGCGGCCCCTGCCGCGCCGAGATGCCCGACCTGGCCGCCTATGAAAAGGCCCTGCCGGATAATGTCCAGCTGATCACCATCTGCATCGACGCGGGGAACGATTGGGAAGGCACCAAGGCCTTTCTGGACTCCTGCGGCTATGAGGGCGTCACCATCGTTGGCGGGGATGAGTCCCTTTCCGCCGTGGTGACCTCGGTACAGTCCTTCCCCACCACGGTCTTCGTTAACAGCAAGGGCGAGGTCAAGGGCAGCTCCATCATTGGTATGCAGACAGACCTGGCCGAGGCCTACACAACAGCGGCCAACAAGGTCCTGTCGGAGGAAGGAAAGGCGGAGATCAGCCTTGCGGACTAAGATACGCTGGTCCTCCCTGGGGATGCTGGCGGCGGCTCTGGCGTTCATCGCCATCGGAGTTCTCAACGGCGAATATCAGGAGGTCCTGGGAAAGGCGGTGCGGATATGTCTGGAATGCATCGGGATAGGATGAAGGGCCCGAAAAGGCCCCGGCTCTCCTTCCAGCGCACCATCCAGCTGCTGGCCGCCGTCCTCTTCAACGGCTACGCCGCGGGCTTCCTGAAAGGGCGCATCTTCACCGGCGGCAGCAAGGCCTTCTGTGTGCCGGTGCTGAACTGCTACTCCTGCCCGGGGGCCCTGGGGGCCTGTCCCATCGGTTCCCTGCAGGCGGTCCTGGGGGACCGGCGCAGCGGCTTCCCCTTCTACGTGCTGGGGACGCTGATGCTCTTCGGCGTGGTGCTGGGAAGGGCGGTGTGCGGACTGCTGTGCCCCTTCGGTCTGGTGCAGGACCTGCTCCATAAGATCCCCGTGAAGAAGGTAAAGGTCCCCACCCTCAACGACCGGCCCGCCCGGTATACGAAATACGTGATCCTGCTGGTGATGGTGGTCCTCCTCCCGGCCTTTGCGCCCACGGACACCGGCATCGTATCCCCCTATTTCTGCAAGTACATCTGCCCCGCCGGGACCCTGGGCGGCGGCATTCCCCTGCTCCTGTCCAACCCCAGCCTGCGGCAGGCGGCGGGGCTCCTCTTCGGGTGGAAGACCCTGGTACTGGCAGCGATCCTGATCGCCTCCGTGGTCATCCACCGGCCCTTCTGCAAGTATCTCTGTCCTCTGGGCGCTTTCTACGCACTGTTCAACCGGTTCAGCTTTTACCAGATGCGCCTGGATGGGAGCAAATGCGTAGACTGTAAGCAATGCGAGCGTGCCTGCCCCATGGACGTGGAGGTCACCAAAAACATCAACAGTCCCGAGTGCATCCGCTGCGGCAAGTGCAGGTCCGTATGTCCCGCCGGCGCCATCTCCTCCGGCTTTACCTGCCGCGCGGCGGAAGAGCGCAAGCCCCAGGCCGGAAAGAACTGACCACTCCTTCTTTGGAAACGCATATCTTTTGGAAAATGCGGCACAAATATAGGCGGAGCTAACTGACTAGAAAGGGGCGTTATTCATGAATGTAAACCCGAGGAAGGCGGCCGTCATCGGCTGCGGCTTTGTAGGCGCGTCCATCGCCTTCCGGTTCCTCCAGCAGGGCCTATTCTCCCATCTCGTCCTGCTGGACGCCAACCAGGCCAAGGCGGAGGGCGAGGCCATGGACCTCAGCGACGGCCTCCCCTACGGCGCGGCCATGGAGATCACGGCGGGCGGCTATGACGACATCGCGGACTGCTCCCTGGTGGTCATCACCGCCGGGGCCAACCAGAAGCCGGGCGAGACCCGCCTGGACCTCATCGGCAGGAACATCGCCATCATGGAGTCCATCATCAAAGAGATCACCGCCCGGGACTTCGGCGGCATCCTCCTGATCGTCTCCAACCCGGTGGACGTGTTGACCTACGCCGCCTGGAAGATGTCCGGCTATCCCAGGGATCGGGTCATCGGTTCCGGCACCGTGCTGGACACCGGGCGGCTCAAGCAGCTGCTGGGCGAGGAGCTGCGGGTGGACAGCCGGAACATCCACGCCTTTATCATCGGCGAGCACGGGGACAGCGAGCTGGCCGTGTGGAGCGAGGCCAACGTCTCTGGCCTGGCTCTGGAGGACTTCTGCCGCATCCGCGGGCAGGCCCTCAGCCGTCCGGACATGGACCGGCTCTACCGGCAGGTACGGGACAGCGCCTATGAGATCATCAAGCGCAAGGGTGTCACCTGCTACGGCATCGCCATGGGCGTTGGACGGATCGCGGCCTCCATCATCCGGGACGAGCACGCTGTACTGCCCATCTCCGTGGTGCTGGACGGACAGTACGGCCTGGATGGTCTGGCGCTGAGCATCCCCTCCGTTGTTGGCCGGGGCGGATTGGAGGAGATCCTGGAGATCCCCCTCAACGGCGAGGAGGAGAAGTCCTTGCGGGACTCCGCCCAGCAGATGAGGGAGGTCATCTCCACCCTGAAGCTGGACCGGGAACCGGTCTGTTCCAAGTAAACAGGCGCAAAAAGCGGCCCCGTGAGAATATCTCACGGGGCCGCTCCGCATTATCCTTCTGTGCGCAATTCCGGCGTTTCGTCGCGGTTGATCTCCGCGCGCAGCATCTCCCGGACCCGAGCCATCTCCGTCTTCCAGTCCACGTCCCGCCGGAAGCTCACTGCCCGGCCCTCCGTGATCCGCCGGGAGGCGGTATCCAGACGCAGGGGCACGAAGCGCAGAGGCTCCTTCGAGACCTTCCGCCAGAAGCGCTCGGTCAGCAGGAAGCCGTCGTATATCTCTCCGATGCCGCCGGAATCGTCGGTGTAGTCCACATCAGGAAAGATCAGGACGCTCTCCCCCTCCTGGAGGGCCGCGATGGTCTGCCGGAAGGTCTGTCCGATCTTCACCGTGCCCCGGTGGACCGGGATGGCCGCCGTGGAGCGCATCAGCGCGCTGATATACCAGGACGCGCACCAGGCCAGCACCGCCGCCAGGGGCTCCGGCATCCCGAAGCGCTTGGAGAAGGTGTACTCCTGATACTGCCTCCGGCAGGCCTCCCGCTCCAGGAACACATGGAGCGTCCACGGCTTCACGTCGAAGGGCAGCCAGCACATCGCCGCCAGAGGCCCCAGCAGGTTATTGTGGCTGCACACATACACCGTAGGCCCCTCCGGCTCCGCCACATCGGCGGACCAGCGTCCGATGCCCAGCCGGACGAAAAACCGGCTGAAATAAAAGAGCTTACCCCGCATGGGGTCCCTCCTCTCGAAAGACCCAGTGCATCTGGATCTGGTAGCTGCAAATGGCCAGGATGATGTCCCCCAGCGCCTTGTTCACCGTGGGCCAGATCCCCGGCATCAGCCAGTTCAGCGCCAGCAGCAGCAGATAGGAGCACAGCAGCTGGGTCCCCCACAGGCAGTAATACCGCAGTATGGTCCGCAGGCTGGGATCGCCGCCGAATACGTACCGCCGGTTCAGCGTATAGTTCAGCGCCGAGGACAGTGCCCGGGCCGTCAGCGTGGACCACCAGTAGCAGGCCAGCTCCGACAGCGGGCGAAAGACCACCGCGCTGCACAGCCAGAAGGCCGCCACGTCCGTCACCGCCGACAGGACGGCGGACGCCGCGTACCACCCCAGCCCGGAGACCAGGATCAGGAACACCCGCCAGGAGTCCCGGACGGGATGCAGGTGCGTCCCCTCATTGTTGTTGTGGTAAATGACCCGGATGCCCACCTGGTGCAGGGTTATCTTATCCCGGGCGGCCCGGATAAGGACGTTCATCTCGTATTCGTACCTCTCTCCCCTGATCCTGCCGCACCAGTCCAGCAGCTCCCAGGGAATGCCACGCAGGCCGGTCTGGGTATCCCCCAGCCTGGGGCCATACAACGTCCGGAAGGCCCAGCTGGACATCCGGTTCCCTACCCTGGACTTGAACGGCACCTGAGGCAGCGTCAGGTCCCGCACGCCCAGCACCAGCCTGTCCGGGGCCTCCAGGGCGGCGCGCCCTACGGTGCACACGTCCTCCACGCTGTGTTGTCCGTCGGCGTCCGCCGTCACCACGGCGCAGCCAGTCCACCGCGCCTGTCCGGCGATGTACGCGAAGGCGTCCTTCATAGACCTTCCCTTCCCCTGGTTGACCGGGTGGCGCAGCACCGTGCAGTCCTCCATGGCCTCCAGGGTCTGAAAGACGCCCTGGCAGCTCTCCCTGCTACCGTCGTCCACCACCACGACCTGTTCCGCTCCCTGCGCCAGCAGGGACGACGCAAACCCCGGAAGCGTCTCGTCCGGGTCCAGCGCCGGTATGACGATCACGCATCGCTCCAAAGCCGCCGCTTTTGTTTCAACACACATATCCATTCTCCCCAGTCTGCGCTCCAGCCGGAGCCCTGTGCCCAGGAGTATCCGTCTCCAGGCGCACGCGCGCCTGGAGACGGCGGAGGGCCCTCCGCCGCCAGCCTTGATCGATATAGTCAATACACTTGCACGCTACACGTGCCGCTGCAGTGACTATGAAGTCTTCACGGAAGCTACTTTGACTATAGTACCCATCATAGCGTAAAAATCTTAAGTTCAGTACAGAACAATTTTAAATAATTGTTTAAATTTTCCACCGTCCCTCCCGGGCGGAACCGGAGACCGCTGAAAAAGGCCGCAGACACACCGTCTGCGGCCTTTGGAAAGGGGCTACGGGATCATAGGACGTTACCGCCCATGATATACCCTGGTCTCCTGTTTGTCAACTGCGTTTTTTCCGTCAGCGCACCCTTACGATGCACTCCATGACCTGTCCTCCGGCAGTGGCGGTGATGACCGTCATACCGCGGCCCGCCCGCTCTACCAGGCCCGTCTCATTGACAGTCGCCACGGCGGGGTCCTGGCTGGCCCAGACCACTTCGCCGGTATAGTCCTCCTTCGTCCCCTTGATCCGGACCTTCATCTGGACCGTCTTGGGGTCCCCGGGGCGGATGGTGAAGTCGGAACGATTCAATGACAGCTCCGGCTGGCTGACGGGCGGCGGAGCCTCCACCGTCACCGTGCAGGACACGGCCTCCCCGCCGGTAGAAGCGGTGATCTCCACCGTGCCCGGCGTCAGGGCCGTCACACGCCCGTTCATCACAGTGGCTATCGTCTCGTCCGAGGAGGACCAGACCAGCGTGTCGAATCCCCCGAACGCGGACAGCGTTACCGTCTCCCCCACCGCCAGCGTGGCGGTAGTCCGGGAGATGCCTAGGGGCTTGACGGGCTGCTCCGTCCGCACCGGCGGGTCCTTCTCCGTCTCCTTCGGCTTTCCGCACTGGGTCAGGAGCATTCCCAGAATGGCAACGCACAAAAAGAACGCCGCGCCCCCCACAAAGATCCGGGAGTTATTTTGCCGCAGGAATGCAAATATCTGCTCGGGCAGGCTGGCGGGACGGCGGCGCTGCCCGTCCCGCCGCTGTCCGGCGCAATAGGGACATCTCTGATAGGAGGAAGGATACCGTCTTCCGCACCGTGAACACTGCCGGCTGGCCATAGCCGCACCCTCTTTCTGAGTAAATGATCGGTCTCCTTAAACCATATCACAAATTGTCGAATTATGCAACTACATGATGAAAAAATCCCTTTTCTGAAAAGCGCCGCCGCGGCACGGCCTTCATCAAACCGCTTGTATCAGCGTCTATAAATAATTGTTGCATGATGCCAGTATTAGGAGTATACTTTGGATAACTCTATTGAGATGTAATGTATAAAGGGTGGTTTCACCACCGAATACATTACATGGCTGGCGGTTCATTTGTGGCAAAATGACACAGGCTGGAAAGGCGGTGATCGATCAGCAGGGGGGGGAGCGTTTGGGGATGACCTGGGCACTCCGTTCTCTTTGTCGGCAGGCACTTACTCACCACCGCCGACGGCTGGTGGTGGTATGACCTGCGGCCATCGTGCGCCCTCCGGGGTGGCTCCGCCGGGGGGCCTTCCCTGCTGGTATACCAGCAGACGCCAACGGCGGCTTGTGCATCGGACGTAGCTACGCCGATCACCGGGGGCTTGGGGGCCTTCGGCCACCAACAAGCGGCACAGGGTATATACCTGTGCATTGCTTGCCACTACTATCAGCCCCTATAAATGAGGGTTGTATGTTACCAGTATTGTTGGTATACTTTGCTCATATCAATTGACAAATCATAGAAAGCAGGTGTTGACGTGGTTATATATAATGTGGGAAATAGAGTAATGAACACTTATATTTATCATGCTCCCGAAGGCTACGTAATGATTGATACGGGATATGAGCACAGCCTGAAAAATGTTGAGAGAAGATCGCATAGGCAAGGCATAGTATTGTCTGATATTAAATATGTTTTTCTAACTCATGCACATGATGACCATGCGGGATTCCTAAATGAATTACTGTGGAAATACCCAGATATAAAAGTCATCATACATAGTCGTGCTATGCCCACGCTTCTAAGAGGGCAAAATTCATTTATCGGTGGCTGCAGCAGTTTGATCGCGTTGGCTTTTTGTAAGTTTATGGGACTGATTGGCAAAGGGACGCATCTTTTTCCTGCAATCGAACAGCAAAATATTGGAAAATTTGTTGAAATATCGCCCCAAAACTTATCGTCTTTAGAATCCATATTACAGGGGAAGATTCTTCTTACGCCAGGACATACTTCAGACTCTATTTCCCTCAAAATAGACAATAAAATCTTTTGTGGTGATGCCGCAATGAACGGCATACCGAGTATCAAAAGAGTTACCATATGGATAGAAGATAAAAATGCCTATCAAAATTCGTGGAATATATTGACTAATGAAAAAGCTGATTGGGTTTATCCTGCACATGGGAAACCCTTTAAGCGAGAGGACTTGGAAAAATATGTAAATCATATTCCTAAGATCAGACTTTGCGAATTAAAATAATCTGTGCAAATTTTGACTTATCGGAGGAACTTCCTCTTTTGGGTGAAATCCTCCTTGACAAATGTTCTTTTGGGAGATCATTCTTATGAAAAATTTACTCAAAAGCTATCCTGTCGTCACTGCTTTGACATTGGTATGTTTGCTGCTTGCTGTTGCGACATCTTTCTATCAAGGAATGTATGACTTATTTGCCTTTCATTCCAAACCAGTCTATCTTTGGCAATATATCAGCGGAACCTTTATGCACGGCAGTAAAGGTGCGCCCTTATGGTTTTTGTGGGTCCACTTGTTTATGAATTATCTGATGATCCTCCCGTTTGGCTGCGTATTAGAGGCTAAAGCAGGCTCAAAAAACACTTTTATTGTGTTCGTGGCCGCCATGGTCCTGTCTTCTATTACCTTTCAAGTTTTGCTATATGGTCAAGACGAGCTGGCCTGCGGCATCTCCGCTGTCGGCTACGCTTTTGTAGCAGGCGGAATTGTAAATATGCGCGATTCGTGGAAAACATATTCCCCAAAGATTCACGCACTGTATTTCATTTTAGGTACTTTAGCCGTGATAATGCTTCTGCCAATGATCACAGGCTGGATATCGACCTGCCTCCACCTGTCCGGCATCGTCAGCTATTTTGCAGTTCATTTTGTAACCCGGCGTTTTGGAACAAAAACACAGCGTTAAACAGACGGACCATCAAATGATCGTTCATCGGGCAGTTACCTTCTTCAGGTAACTGCCCGATGTGGATATTTTGACAAACAGACATTTCCGCGCCATCCTCACTCCTTCCCCAGGAATGCCGCCTGCGCAGCCATAGCCGCCAGCGTGTCCCCCAGCTGGACCATGACCGCCGCCAGCACCGCCAGACGTTCCGGCGGTAAAGTCTCATAGAGCGCGTTGGCCGTGGCCGCCACGAAGAGGTTCAGTTCCTGCGGACTCATCGCCATCCCTCCCTTTTCATCATCCTATGCAGGATACCCCGGTGAGGACATCGCACCCATAGATGGCGCGGCAATTCCAGGCTAATTCATCGTCCCCTCTCCCCCGCTAAACATCGCCTCCACCCGTTCCGCCGTCACGGGACAGGAGGCCAGCTCAGGGTCCCTCTCCAGCAGTTCCAGCGCGGCCCCCTGGGCCTCCTTCAACAGCCGCATATCGCAGGTCAGGTCCGCGATCTTCAGCGCCGGGAGCCCGTGCTGCCGCCGTCCGAAGAAATCGCCGGGCCCCCGCAGCTTCAGGTCCTCCTCGGCTATCTTGAACCCGTCCCCCGTCTGGGTCATGACCTTCAAGCGGGCCCGGGTCTCCTCGTTCCGGTTGTCGGAGATCAATATGCAGTAAGACTTATGTTGTCCCCGGCCTACCCGGCCCCGGAGCTGGTGGAGCTGGCTGAGCCCGAACCGGTCCGCGTCCTCGATCACCATCACGGCGGCATTGGGCACGTCCACGCCTACCTCTACCACCGTGGTCGAAACCAGGATGTGCGTCTCTCCGGCGGCAAAGGCCGCCATGACCCGTTCCTTCTCCTTGGGCTTCATCCGCCCGTGGACGCAGGCCACTTTAAGATGGGGGAACACCGTCTCCTGGAGCATCTTCGCGTACTCCGCCGCCGCCTTGCGGTCGTCGGGGATCTGGTCGTTCTCCTCCACCATGGAGCAGATCATGTAAGCCTGCCGCCCCTCGGCGATTAATTTCTCCAAAAACCGGTATATCCTCTGCCGGTAGCTGCCAGGGACGGCGAAGGTGTCGATCTCCTGCCGTCCCGGCGGAAGCTCGTCGATGACCGAAACGTCCAGATCTCCATAAATCATCAGCGCCAGCGTCCTGGGAATGGGCGTGGCGGACATGACCAGCAGATGGGGCCGCTCCCCCTTGGCCGCCAGGGCGGAGCGCTGGCCCACGCCGAACCGGTGCTGTTCGTCCGTCACCACCAGCCCGAGGTCCCGGTAGGCCACGTCCGCACTGATGAGGGCGTGGGTGCCAATGACGGCCTGCACTTCCCCGCTCTCCAGTGACGCCAGGATGCTCCTGCGCTCCTTCGCCTTGACCGCGCCGGTCAGCAGCGCGGTATGGACGCCCAATTTCTCCAGCAGCGGAGCCAGTCCCTTGTAGTGCTGCTCCGCCAATATCTCCGTGGGAGCCATCAGCGCCGCCTGCTTTCCATTGGCGGCGGCGCAGGCCATGGCGGCGGCGGCCACCATGGTTTTGCCGGACCCCACGTCCCCCTGTACCAGCCGGTTCATGGGCCGGCCGGAGGCCAGGTCGGCGCGAATATCCTCAACGGCCCGCCTCTGGGCCCCGGTGAGACGGAAGGGCAGCTGCTCCAAAAAGGCCGTCAGGTCCGTATCCCCCCAGGGCGCGCAGGTCAGCTGGTCCCGCCTGCCCCGCAGCCGCCGGAGGCCGATCGCCAGCAAAAATAGCTCCTCGAACACCAGCCGCCGCCGGGCGATGGACAGCTCCTCCTCGCTGGCGGGAAAATGGATCTGCTCATAGGCGTAGCCGATGCGGCACAGCCCGTGCTCCCGCCGGACCTCGTCCGGCAGGGGGTCCGGCAGCAGAGACCGGCAGGCCGCCAGTCCCTGCTCCATCGCCTTGACCAGCATCGTCTGGCTGATTCCGGCAGTGAGGGGGTAAACGGGCATGATCCGGCCCGTCAGGAGCCGGCCTCCCTCCTGCTCCGCCACGGGGTTGGCCATGGCCCGCCTGCGCCCCGCCACCTCCGCCTTGCCGAAGAAGGTGTAGGTCTCTCCCGCTTGAAAACCGTCCTTCCGGTACGTCTGATTGAAGAAGGTGATATCCAGGGTCCCGGTCTCGTCCACCGCCCGAAGCTTGACCAGCTCCAGTCCGGCGCGGATGCGGTTCAGGGTGGGCGGCGCGGCCACCATGGCCTCCACGCAGGCGCTCTCGCCGTCCTCCAAATCCCTGATCTTCTTAAAGGTCCGCCGGTCGTCATAGTCCCTCGGGAAATAGGAGATCAGGTCCTTCAGCGTCCTGATCTCCAGCTTTTCCAGGCTCTTGGCCCTCTGCTCCCCGATGCCCTTGACGTAGCGGACGTCCGTGGTCAGTTCCGGCATGGCTCCTCCTCCATCCTCTGCCCCAGCCGCCACAGCAGGGGCTCGAAGTCCACGCCCTCCCGCCGGGGCGTGTCCTCCTCCCGGGTCCGTTGGGCGCACCGGCTGACGAAATCCGCCGCCAGCCCCGCCGCCTCCGCCAAGGACCATCCCCGGACCAGGCCCCCCGTCAGCACACTGGCAAACAGGTCCCCCGTCCCATGGAACTGTCCCTCCACCGCCGGCGCGGAGACGAACTCCACCGTCCCCCGGTCCCGGTCCAGGCAGGCGGCTCCCACGGCGCCCTCCGTCAGAGATACCCCCGTCAGCACCACGGACCGCCGTCCCCCCAGGCTCAATGCCTCGCACCACTTCCTGCAGTCCTCCTGGTCCAGCCGGAGGGCGTCATAGTCCTCTCCCAGCAGCAGCGCGGCCTCGGTGCGGTTGGGGGTAAGCACGTCCGCTTCCGCCGCCAGCTCCGCCATGGCCCGGCACATCTCCGGCGTATAAGTCCGGTAGAAGCGTCCATGGTCCCCCATCACCGGGTCAATGACGACTGGACATCCCTGCCGCCGGAAGCTGCGGATAAACGCCGCCGTCTGTTCCATCTGCTCCACGGAGCTCATGAATCCGGTGTATACCCCATCGAAGGCCACGCCCTCCTCCCTCCAGTGGGCGGCTATGGGGCCCATCTGATCCGTCAGATCCAGGAAGGTGTTTCCCTGAAAGCCTCCGGTATGGGTGGACAGCAGGGCGGTAGGCAGCGGACAGCACTGGACGCCCATGGCGGACAATACCGGAATGACGATGGTCAGAGCACAGCGGCCGAAGCCGCTGAGATCATGGATGGCGGCGATACGGGGGGTAGGCATAGAATTTTCCTCTTTTCCAGCAAAACATTTGTGCTCATTATAATAAGAGATCGGGCCGGCGTCAAGGGGCATGTCCAAAAAGACGGAGGACATCTTCGCCCTCCGCCTTTTTCTGCAATTACAACCCGTGCTTGACCCGCTCCGCTTCCTCCGCGGATTTGGCGTCATTCCACTGGTCCATGCTCCCCACCAGATATCCCGTAATCCGGCGGATGCGCTCGAAGCTCTCCGGGCAGGAGCATTCCTTCCGCCCGCAGCCGGGACATTCATCGTCGATGATCCCCGTATACCCGCAGCAGGGGTCCCGGTCCACCGGATGGTTCACCGAGCCGTACCCGATGCCCGCTTCCTTCATACAGCGGACAACCTTCTCAAAGGCATCCAGGTTCTTCAGCGGGTCGCCGTCCATCTCCACATAGCTGATGTGCCCCGCGTTGGTCAGCGCGTGATAGGGCGCCTCCAGCTTGATCTTTTCAAAGGCGCTGATGGGATAGTACACCGGCACATGGAAGCTGTTGGTATAGTAATCCCGGTCGGTCACGCCGGGGATCTCCCCAAAGCGCTTCTTATCCATCCGGATGAACCGCCCCGACAGCCCCTCGGCAGGGGTGGCCAGCAGGGAGAAATTCAGCCCCGTCTTCTGGCTCTCCGCGTCCATCCGGGCCCGCATCCGGGCGATGATTTCCAATCCCAGCCGCTGGCTGCGCTCACTCTCGCCGTGGTGCTGGCCGGTGAGGGCCACCAGCGTCTCCGCCAGGCCGATGAAGCCCACGGACAGGGTCCCGTGCTTGAGCACCTCCCGGACCTCGTCGGTCCAGCTCAGCTTCTCGCTGTCCAGCCACACCCCCTGGCCCATGAGGAAGGGGAAGTTATACACATGCTTCCGGGCCTGGATCTCGAACCGCTCCATCAGCTGATCCACGCACAGATCCATTTTCCGGTCCAGCTCATCGAAGAACGCATCCAGGTCTCCCTTGGCCTTGATGGCAATCCGGGGCAGATTGATGGACGTAAAGCTCAGGTTCCCCCGCTGGTTGCACTGCTGGCGGGAGGGATCGTACACGTTGGATATGACCCGGGTGCGGCAGCCCATGTAGGCGATCTCCGTCTCCGGCCGCTTGGGATCGTAGTACTGGAGATTGAAGGGCGCGTCAATAAAGGCGAAGTTGGGGAACAGCCGCTTGGCGGAACACCGGCAGGCCAGCTTGAACAGGTCGTAGTTGGGTTCGCCGGGGTTGTAGTTGACCCCCTCCTTCACCCGGAAGATCTGGATGGGGAAAATGGGGGTCTCCCCGTTGCCCAGACCCTGCTCGGTGGTGAGCAGGAGGTTGCGCATCACCATCCGCCCCTCGGGAGAGGTGTCCATGCCGTAGTTGATGGAGGAGAAGGGGGTCTGGGCCCCGGCCCGGGAGTGCATGGTGTTCAGGTTGTGGATAAACGCCTCCATGGCCTGGAAGGTGGCCCGGTCGGTCTCCTTCTCCGCGTAATGGATGGCCATGGCCTGGGCCCGCTTCATCCGCTCCTCGTCACCGAACTTCTCCACCAGGTAGGGCAGCTCCACCGCCATATATTCCTCGCAGCGCTCCAGGCGGGGATACTTCCCGGTCTCCTCCTGGATCTTCTCCCGCAGGGCCTTCAGCTCGCTCTCCGGGTCGGCCATGTCGTCATGCCAGAGCATGAGGGCCTTGGCCAGGTTCCGGGTATAGTACCGGCGGAAGGTCTTCTTCACACCGTTGGCCATACCATAGTCGAAGTTGACGATGGCTTGTCCACCGTGCTGGTCGTTCTGGTTGGACTGGATGGCGATGCAGGCCAGGGCGGCGTAGGAGGAGATATCGTTGGGCTCCCGCAGATAGCCGTGGCCGGTAGAAAAACCGCCCCTGAACAGCTTCTTGATATCGATCTGGCAGCAGGTGGTGGTCAGAGTATAGAAATCCAGATCGTGGATATGGATGTCGCCCTCCTGGTGGGCCTTGGCGTGCTCAGGCTTGAGGACGAACATCTGGTAGAACTGCTTGGCGCCCTCGCTGCCGTACTTGAGCATGGAGCCCATGGCGGTGTCACCGTTGATGTTGGCATTCTCGCGCTTCACGTCGGAGTCCACCGCGTCCGAGAAGGTGATATCCTCGTAGGTCTTCATGAGCCGGGTGTTCATCTCCCGCACGCGGCTGCGCTCGTTGCGGTAGAGGATGTAGGCCTTGGCCGTCTGGATGTAGCCGTTATCCATGAGGACCTTTTCCACCAGGTCCTGGATATGCTCCACCTCCGGCGCGGCCGCGCCCTCCACCTCCAGGATGGACAGCACCTCTTCCGCCAGGGCCTTGGCAACATCCTCCTGCCCGGGCTTATAGGTGGCCTCAAAGGCCTTGGCAATGGCGCTCGCGATCTTCTCCTTATCGAAGCTGACCAGCCGTCCGTCCCGCTTTTTCAATTTTTCGATCGTCATTTCCCCGTACTCCTCAGTCAATCAAAAATAATTCAAAACTGTGCCCGGGGACAGGGTCTCCTTCCCCGGGCACAAGATATTGCGCCTACATCCGCAAAGCGAACATACATATAGTACAACCCATAGGCGGTCCTGTCAAGTGACAATTACCACTTTCCAGAAAAAATTTGGCCTTCCCTTTCCAGTCCGCCGCAGGGATACAGGCTACAGCTTCCGTGTCAGCCGTCCGGCGATCTCGTCCAAAAACGCCTCGGAGGTCACCGCCCGGGCGGCAAAGCCGGGCTCCACAAGGCCCACCAAGTCCCCGGTCATGACGCCCTCGTTGAGGGTGTCAAAGCAGGCCTCCTCCAGCTTCCCGGCAAACCGGACCAGGTCCGCCAGTCCGTCCAGCTCTCCCCGCTTCCGCAGGGCGCCGCTCCAGGCGAAGATGGTGGCCATGGGGTTGGTGGAGGTCTTCTCCCCCTTCAGATAGCGGTAGTAATGGCGGGTCACGGTGCCGTGGGCGGCCTCGAACTCAGTAGTCCCGTCAGGGGCGGCCAGCACGGAGGTCATCATGGCCAGAGAGCCGAAGGCGGTGGAGACCATGTCGCTCATCACGTCGCCGTCATAGTTCTTGCAGGCCCAGATATACCCGCCCTCGGAGCGAATGACCCGGGCCACCGCGTCGTCGATAAGCGTGTAGAAGTAACTGATCCCCAGCTCCTCGAATTTGGCCTTGCAGCCCTCGAACTCCTCTTCGAAGATGCGCTTGAACTCGCCGTCATAGACCTTGGCGATGGTGTCCTTGGTGGAGAACCAAAGGTCCTGCCGGGTATCCACGGCGTACTGGAAGCAGGAACGGGCAAAGGAGCGGATGGACTGCTCCTTGTTGTGGGCTCCCTGCCAGACGGCGGGACCGTCCACCTTCTGCACGGCGACGGTCTTTTCCTCGGTCCCGTCATCGCTGGTAAAGGTCATGGTGCAGGTACCGGGCTTCTCCGTCACAAAATCCACGCTCTTGTATACGTCGCCGTAGGCGTGACGGGCGATGGTGATGGGCTTCTTCCAGTTCTTCACCACCGGCTTGATAGCGTCGATGCAGATGGGCGTCCGGAACACGGTGCCGTCCAGGATGCTCCGGATGGTGCCGTTGGGGCTCTTCCACATCTCGGTGAGCTGGGGGTACTCCTCCATCCTCTGCCGGTTGGGGGTGATGGTGGCGCATTTTACCGCCACGCCGTATTTTTTTGTGGCGTAAGCGGCGTCCACCGTCACCTGGTCCTTCGTTTCGTTCCGGTGGAGGAGGCCCAGGTCATAGTATTCCGTTTTCAGCTCCACAAAGGGGAGAATCAGCTTTTCCTTGATCATGGCCCACAGGATGCGGGTCATCTCGTCGCCGTCCATCTCCACGAGGGGGGTGGTCATTTTGATCTTTTCCATCACAGTAACTCCTTATTTTTCGTCAGCTTCCAGTACTGTGCCTTGAAGTCATACGCAGTATCCAGCAAATAGGCACTTACTGCTGCATGCCCCGTTTCACAGAAAGCTCTCACCCAGTCTCCGGTCTCGTTTTTATCAATGCTCTGATAGTACAGGCTCCCGCCGGGCTTCAGGAAGGAGACGGCTTGGGCCAGAATATCCTCATGCAAACCACTCTCCATGCGAGCCGAGCCCACCATGGTCACGATGTCAAACTGCTCCTTCAGATCATTCAGCAACATCACATCAGAGTGGATGACACGTACCGGGTTGGGGTTGCGCTCATTGACCAGGCACTCCTCCAGCTGACGGCAGCAGACCTTCTGGATGTCGATGCTGGTCAGCATCCCTCCAGTGAGCCTGTAGGACAGGTACCGGTCCCAGTATCCCGCACCGATACCGATATTGCAGAGGTCTGCACCTTGCCGGACGGTAAAGTTTTCCTCAAAGAATCTGGTAATGACATACTCCAGATACTTGTTCTGGAGGGACAGATTCCAGGGCCCCGCCTCGGCATCGTAGCATTGACCGTAGGTTTTCAGTAAGAACTCCCTGTCCATTCGGCAACATCAGCCCTTTCCATATCCCGCAGCGTAGTAATTCATCAGGCACCCCTCCTGAAGGATCAGCCGCTCATCCGCAGTCAGACCCGCGCATTTCAGCGCCAGATCGCAGACCGTCCCATCCTTCCGGATCACCTTGGCGGGGATGTCCTCCACGCCACCGGCGACGGCCTTCTTCACGCCGGGGATATACACCCAATCCCCCTCCTCATAGGGGAACCCTGCGGCAGCGTCCATAGTAAAGGGCACGATGCCCCAGTTGATGCAGTTGGAGCGGTACCGCTTGGTAGCGTACTCGTAGCAGATATTGGCAAATCCCCCCAGCACCTTCTGGCAGGAAGCCGCCTGCTCCCGGGCGGAGCCATCGCCGGGCTTATTGGCGAACACGCAGGAGCCGATGGTGGTACGGGCCATATCGCCGCCCACCTTCGCCAGCACGTCCGCCGCGCCGGCAGGGACCTCGCCCCGCTCCCTGGCCTCCTCCAGAGCGCGGACCGCCTTGCTGCGGCCCACGTACTCCGGCACCCGGCGGCTGAGGGCGAACTCGCTGAGCCCGATGGGGTTGGACCGGTAAGAGCTGGTCTCCCCGGAGGGGATCAGCTCGTCGGTGGTGGTCACCGGGTCGTGGATGACGGCGCACAGCTGCACCAGCAGATCCTCCTCCAGCTTGGGCATATGGGGCCAGTCCCTGATGTTGGGGCCGTAGCGCAGCTCCGCGCTGGGGTCGGCCTTGCCGAAGCCCTCATAGCACCGCTTGGCGTAAACGCCGCCGTCGTAGCGGTACTCCAGCTCCTCCGCCGTGGGTAAATCGTAGTCGATGTCCGTGGCGGCGGTGAGCACGCCGCCGTTTCGGGCGGTGGCGGCGATGGACCGGGCGTCCATCAGGGCCACGGCGGCGATCTGCCCGCTGCCGGGCTTGCTGCCCTCCCGGTTGGCGAAGTTCCGGGTGGCATGGCGGATGGACAGGGTATTGTTGGCCGGGGTGTCCCCCGCCCCGAAGCAGGGTCCGCAGAAGGCGGGCTTCATCACGCACCCGGCCTCCATGAGCTTGGCGGCGGTCCCGTTCTTGGTCACCGCCAGAGAAATGGGCGTGGAGGACGGGTAGACGCTCATATCAAAGTATCCGCTGCCGATGGACTGCCCGTCCAGGATGCGCGCGGCCTCCACGATGTTCTCATACATGCCGCCAGAACAGCCCACGATGACCCCCTGGTCACAGGTGACTTTGCCGTCCACGATGTTGCGGCGGAGGTCCATGGTCACCTTGCCGCCCAGCTGCTTGTTGCAGGCTTCCTCCACCTCGGCGAAGATCCTCTCCGGATCGGCCTGGAGCTCGTGGACGGTGTAGGCGATGGAGGGATGGAAGGGCAGGGCGATCATGCACTCCACCCGGCTCAGGTCGATCTTGACCACGCTGTCATAATACGCGCCGTCCTGAGGCTTCAGCTCCCGGAAATCCTCCGGGCGGCCGACGTTCTCATAGTATCTCCGGATAGTCCCGTCCGTCTCCCAGATGGAGGTCAGGCAGCTGGTCTCCGTGGTCATGACATCGATGCCGATACGGTAGTCGGCGCTGAGCTCCTTCACGCCGGGCCCCGCAAATTCCAGGACCTTGTTTTTCACATCCCCCTTGGGGAAGGTGGCCGCCACCAGGGCAATGGCCACGTCCTGGGGCCCTACCCCCTTCCGGGGCTTCCCGTCCAGCCAGACCAGGACCACCTCGGGAGCGGGAACGTCGTAGGTGTTCTCCAGCAGCTGCTTGACCAGCTCACCGCCGCCCTCGCCCACGCCCATGCAGCCATAGGCCCCGTAGCGGGTGTGGGAGTCGGAACCCAGGATCATCTTTCCGCAGCCCGCCAGACGCTCCCGGGCGTACTGGTGGATGACGGCCTGATTGGCGGGGACGTAGATGCCGCCGTATTTTTTCGCCGCCGAGAGGCCGAAGGCGTGGTCGTCCTCGTTGATGGTGCCGCCCACGGCGCACAGGGAGTTGTGGCAGTTGGTCATGGCGTAGGGGACGGGGAACGCCTTCAGGCCGGAGGCCTTGGCGGTCTGGACGATGCCCACGAAGGTAATGTCGTGGGATATCAGCGCGTCGAATTTCAGGCGCAGCTTCCCGGGGTCCTCCCCCCTGTTGTGGGCGCGGAGAATGGAGTAGGCGATGGTCTTTTCCCTTGCCTTGTCCGGAGCGGGCTGCCCCTGGGCCTGACCGGCGGGGACAATCTGTCCGTCCAGCAGGTACGCGCCCTGTCGAATGATCTCTACCATAGGATGATCCCTCCGTTTGACGGCGGCGGGGCTCCTGCCCGGACGCCGGATTGAATGGTTAGAGTGTAACACATTTGCCCCTTTTTGTGAATAGTGGATAAGAATAAAATTGTATTTCCGCGGATTTCCCACGGCTGGCAATTTTATGGAAAAGCGGCGCCGGTTCCTTCCGGCGCCGCTTTTTCGATCATTTGGGCTCAGGCACGCCCCAGCGCCTGCCGGGCCTCCCGGCACAGCTGGGTGATCCGCTGGAACTGATGGGAGGCAATATCACCCTGTGCGCACACCCAGCTTCCCCCTACCGCGTGGATAAAGGGCGCCGCGCCGTACTCTCCCGCGTTCTGAGGCCCCACGCCGCCGGTGGGCACGAACTTGACGCCCTTGAAGGGGCCGCTGAGGGCCTTCATAGCACTCAGTCCGCCGTAGACCCCGGCGGGGAAGAATTTCAGAACCTTCAGGCCGTGCTTCATGGCGGCCATGATCTCCGTAGGCGTGACGCATCCGGGCAGGATGGGGATGCCCTGGTCCACGCACCAGGAGACGACCTCCTCGTCATATCCGGGGGCCACGATAAATTTCGCCCCGGCCTCCACGGCCTGACGGCACTGGTCCAGGGTGACCACCGTCCCCGCGCCCACCAGCATCTCGGGACAGCCCTCCGCCACGGCACGGATGGCCTCCGGCGCGGCCTCGGTGCGGAAAGTGATCTCCATCACATCTACGCCGCCGTCCAGCAGGGCCCGGGCGGTGGGCAGGGCGTCAGCGGCATGGTCGATGACCACCACGGGCACGATGCCCGCGCGGGAAAAACGTTCAAGGGTATCCATACAAGCTTCCTCCTCATATTATTGACGATTAGGATCGATCAAATCTCTTCGTTTTTATGATAGCGCCTTCCCTCAGGAATGTCAAGCAGGTCTTGACACACCCCCCGGCGGTTGATATGATAGACGCACAGCCGTATACCGTGCTGCCAGTTTACGTATTTTGACATTAAAGGAGATCGGGGTTATGGCAACGAAGAGAGTCATTACATTCGGCGAGATCATGATGCGCCTGAATCCGGAGGGATATCTGCGCCTGGTGCAGAGCAGCGCCTTTGAGGCCAGCTACGCGGGGGGCGAGGCCAACGTGGCCGTGTCCCTGGCCAACTACGGCATGGACGCCGCCTACGTCACCAAGGTCCCCGCCCATGAGATCGGCCAGTGCGCCGTCAACGAGCTGCGCCGCTACGGGGTGGACACCCGCCACATGGTCCGGGGCGGCAGCCGTCTGGGCATCTACTTCTGCGAGAAGGGGGCCTCCCAGCGGGCTTCCAAGGTGATCTACGACCGGGCCCACTCCGCTATTTCCGAGGCCGTCCCCGCCGACTTCGACTGGGCCGCCATTTTTGAGGGCGCGGACTGGTTCCACTGGACCGGGATCACCCCGGCTCTGGGGGGACATCTGCCGGAGATCTGTCTGGAGGCCTGCAAGGCCGCTAAGGAGCGCGGCGTGAGGATCTCCTGCGACCTGAATTTCCGGAAGAAGCTGTGGACCAGCCAGCAGGCCGGCGAGGTCATGGGCCGTCTCCTCCCCTATGTGGACGTTTGCATTGCCAACGAGGAGGATGCCAAGGACGTTTTCGGCATCGAGGCGGAGGGCACCGACATCGATGGCGGCAAGCTCAATCAGGAGGGTTACATCAGCGTCGCCCGGCAGCTCTCTTCCCGGTTCGGCTGCGGGAAGGTGGCCATCACCCTGCGCAGCTCCCTCTCCGCCACGGACAACGACTGGGCGGGGATGCTCTACGACTCCGCCAGCGATCAGGCGGTGTTCTCCACCACCTACCGGATGCACATCGTGGACCGGGTGGGCGGAGGAGATTCCTTCGGCGGCGGGCTGATCTACAGCCTGCTGAGCGGGTATGACGATCAGAAGGCCATCGACTTCGCGGTGGCGGCCTCCTGCCTGAAGCACTCCATTGAACACGACTTCAACCACGTCTCCGCGGCGGAGGTGGAGGCCCTGGCGGCGGGCAACGCCTCGGGACGGGTCCAGCGGTAGAGGTTTTTCGCGCGCCGGCATCAAAACGAGGGCGGGGGATCCCCAGCCCTCGTTTTTTCCGCAACGGATGGATCCCTTGATAAAGGTTGTAATCTCTCCAAAATGTGGTATACTCTTCCTAACGAAAACGATGCCCCGCTATGCGGGGCGAGGAGGGACCCCCTATGAAACTGATGGTCATCGACGGCAACAGCATCGTCAACCGCTCCTTTTACGGCGTCCGGCCCCTGACGACCCGGGACGGCCTGTATACCAACGCAGTCTACGGCTTTGTCACCACCCTTCAGCGGCTGCTGGAGGAGGAAAAGCCCGAGGCCCTGTGCGTCACCTTCGACCGGCGGGAGCCCACCTTCCGGCATCTGGAATACGAGGGCTACAAGGCCCAGCGGAAAGGGATGCCCGAGGAGCTGGCCCAGCAGATGCCGGTCCTCAAGGAGGTGCTGGACGCCATGGACATCCCCCGCTACGAGCTGGCGGGATACGAGGCAGACGACCTCATCGGCACCATCTCCCGGAAATGCGAGGCGGCAGGCTGGGAATGCGTGGCCGTCACCGGCGACAAGGACAGCCTCCAGCTGATCACGGACAAGACCAAGGTCAAGCTGGTTTCCACCCGCATGGGCCAGACCACCACCAAGGACATGACCCCGGAGAGCTTCCGGGAGGCCTACGGTTTCGACCCCATCCACATCATCGACCTGAAGGCCCTCATGGGGGACGCCTCCGACAACATCCCCGGCGTGAAGGGCGTGGGTGAAAAGACCGCCATGGCGCTGGTGCAGCGCTATGAAACCATCGACGCGCTGTACGCCGCCATGCCGGATGTGGAGGCCAAACCCGCCGCCATCAAAAAGCTGGCTGAGGGCGAGGAGAGCGCGCGGATGAGCTATCATCTGGCGACCATCCTCACCGGCGCGCCCCTGGACTTCCAGCCGGACCAGAACCTACGGCGGCCGGTGAAGCCAGAGCTGTACGATATCTTCCTGCGGCTGGAGTTCAACAAACTGATCGAGAAAATGGGCCTCTCCGCCCCTGCGCAGCCCAGGGCGGAAAAGCCGGAGGAAACGGACTATACCGTCCATGTCGAGTCGGCAGCGGACGAGGCCCAGGCGGAAAAGCTGCTGGAGACCTTCCGAAAGGCGGAGTTTGTAACCGTGCTGGCCCTGCCGGACCTCACCGGCATCGTGGTGGACTGTAACACCGGGAAAGACACCGCTCTGGCGGGTCAATTCTATTTCGACCAGTACAGCGGGGACTGGAACAAGCTGCTGTCCTCCCTGTTCTCAGCGGACATCAAGAAGGTCTCCCATGATGTGAAGGACCTGATGCGGACGCTGCTGGAGAGCGGCCTCCCGGCGGAGGGCTTTATCTTCGACACCGCCCTGGCGGGCTATCTGCTGGACGCCACGGCGGGACACTACGACATCGGGCGGCTGTTCGCCTCCTGGTTCCGTGAAGAACTGCAAAAGCCGCTGTATCTGGACCCCGACGCCTTTTCCATGCTGGGGGACAGAGTCCAGGCGGAGGCCTCGTTTTTGAGCTATACCACCGCCGTGGCCGCGCTGCACGAGGCGATGCTGCCAAAGCTGAAAGAAACCGGCGTGGACTGGCTGTACTTCAACGTGGAGCTGCCCCTGTGCCGGGTGCTGGCGGAGATGGAGAACGCGGGCTTCCGGGTGGACGCCAGGGCCCTGCAGAGCTTCGGCAAGACCCTCTCTGCCGCGCTGGAGACACTGGAGGAACAAATTTACTCCTACGCTGGGAAGTTCAACATCAACTCTCCCAAACAGCTGGGAGAAGTCCTCTTTGACAAATTGGGGATGCCCGCCTACAAGAAGACGAAGACCGGCTACTCCACCAACGCGGAGGTGCTGGACAAGCTCCGTGGCCAGCACCCCATCGTGGGCGAGGTGCTGGAGTACCGGCAGTACGCCAAGCTGAAAAGTACCTATGTGGACGGCCTTTTGAAGGTCATCCCCGCAGACGGGCGGGTGCGGACCAGCTTCCAGATGACCGTCACCGCCACCGGGCGGCTCAGCTCCACGGAGCCCAATCTGCAAAATATCCCCACCCGGACGGAGCTGGGCAGCGAGCTGCGGCGCATGTTCACGGCGGAGCCCGGGAAGGTGCTGGTGGACGCGGACTACAGTCAGATCGAGCTGCGGCTGCTGGCCCATATCTCCGGGGACCAGGCCATGCAGGAGGCGTTCCTCTCCGGTGAGGATTTCCATACCGTCACCGCCGCCCATGTGTTCGGGGTGCCTATTGAGCAGGTGACGGCCAACATGCGCCGGGCCGCCAAGGCGGTGAACTTCGGCATCGTGTACGGCATCTCCGCCTTTTCCCTGTCCCAGGATCTGGGGGTCGCAGTGGCGGAAGCCAAGGCATACATGGACGCCTACTTCGCCCGGTTCCCCGGCGTGAAGGCCTATATGGACGGCGTGGTGCAGAAGGCCCGGGAGGACGGGTACGTGGAGACCATGTTCCACCGCCGCAGGACCCTGCCAGAGATCAAGGCCAGCAACTTCAATACCCGCTCCTTCGGCGAGCGTGTGGCGCTGAACATGCCCATCCAGGGCGCGGCGGCGGACATCATCAAGCTGGCTATGGTAAAGGTATTCACCCGCCTGAAAAAGGAAGCCCTGCAAGCCAGGCTCATCATGCAGGTCCACGACGAGCTGATCGTCGAGTGTCCCGAAGACGAGGCGGAGCGGGTAAAGGCCCTCCTCGCGGAGGAGATGGAGGGCGTATGCGCCCTGGCGGTCCCCCTGACGGCGGAGGCTCACAGCGGGAAAAACTGGCTGGAGGCAAAATGATCTTTGTTTTTTAGATTTCATCCTGATTTAGTAAGGTAAATCAAAAAGAGAAGATTTCTTGAGGCTATAAATATATCAAAGGAGTCATTTTACTATGGATTTATTTAAACATTTCCAGCGTCAGAGAAACGGTGTCCGCCCCCATCAAGTCATCTTTGAACATGAAAACGCCGAAAATACCTACATTTCCTGGAAGGACAAAATGAAGCCCCGCATAACGATGGAGGATGGCATTATCCCGGAGGAATACCAGGCCATGGCGGTCCGCTGGGAGGAGATGCTCACCCTGGCCGAGGAAATCATTTGGCAGAGCTACCTGAACCCTAAAAGTGACGATCTCATGTCCGAGGTAGATTCTTTCCCCGACATCCGATATCTCACCGGGAATTATTATGTGGGGGATGTGTCCTACGGCTATGTCCATCGGGATAAAAAATATCAGCCCTACCAAATCAAGGAGGGACGTCTGCGGCATAAATACCACAACGGAAAAGAATGGGTATCGGAATGGCTCCCCTTGGACAGCCCGGAGATCACCAGGTATTATCGGATCATTCTCCACCTGCGTCTTACTGGCGATGAGGGCGGAAAAGAAGATGATTACATGGGCCTGGACCTGATCGCAGAATTTGAGAAGCTGAACGATCCCATAGAATTTGAGATACTGTCCCATAATGTGATTTAATCCAATCGTAAACAAATTTCTGACTGAGGATCACATAGAACATGAGTTATCAGATCACCCCCATGACCTCCGCCCATTTGGACCAGGTGGAGGCGCTGGAAAAGATATGCTTTCCGGAAGACCCCTGGTCCCGGAAACTGCTCCAGGAGGCGTTGGAAAACGAGAACACCACTTCCCTGCTGGCGCTGTCGGAGGACGGGCGCGTCCTGGGCTACCTCTTCTTTACCGCCGTGCTGGATGAGGGGGGCGTGGATAATATCGCCGTCCATCCGGAGGCGCGGCGGCAGGGCATCGCGTCCGCCCTGCTGGATGCCTTTCACCGCTATGGGCGGGAGCACGGGCTGGTCAGCCTCTTTCTGGAAGTGCGGCCCTCCAACCAAAAGGCCTTCGCTCTCTATGAGAAGCTGGGCTACCGGGAGGCGGGCCGGAGGAGAAACTACTATCTGGCCCCCAGAGAGGACGCTATCATTATGAAATTGGAGCTTTCGACATGTATTTAAGAGCCCTGACCCCGGAAGAATTAAAACGGGTCTACGAGACCGATCTGACGGAGGCCTTCCCTCCTGCCGAGCTGAAACCCCTGTGGGCCATGGAGCGGATGCGGGAAAGCGGCATCTACGACCCGCTGGTCCTGATCGGCGATGGGGGCGAAATGGCGGGATACGTCCTGTTGTGGAAGCACTCGGACGGACGCTTCATCCTGGTAGATTACCTCTGCGTCCCCGCCGGACGGCGGAACGGCGGCACCGGCGGCCAGCTGCTGAAAGCCGCCGCCGCTTACTATCCGGCAGGCACCGTCTTCATCGGTGAGACCGAGGCCCCCACCGGGGACCCGGAACGGGACGAGATGATCCTGCGCCGTCTGGGCTTCTATGCCCGGAATGGCGCAAAGACGCTGGACTACGACACCGCCCTCTTCGGGGTCCACTTCAAGACCATCTGCTGGGCGGACCCTATGCCGGAGGAAGCGGAGGTCCTGCGCAAACATCGGGAAATTTATCTGGAACGGTTTGGGCAGGAAAAATATGACCGGTATATTCAGATCCCCCTCCACCCCGGCGAACCGTGCAGGGAGATCACCGACTGGACGGAGTAAAAAGAGCGCGGAGGCCGAGGGCCTCTCCCCTGGTCTCCGCGTTCTTTCAGTTACCAGCGGCCGTTTTCGCCGTCCGCCAGTACGCCGTCCCGGTCATGGACCCGGGCGTTGTCCAGCATCCTCTGAAAAGTGGTGGTGCTGGTTCCTCCGGTGATGGCGTCGCGGCCCGCGTCTGCCAGACCGGTCATGGCGTCGCCTACGCCGTCCGCCGCGCGGCGCAGGTCATTGCCTACCCGGCTGCGGCTCATGGAACTGTCGCCTGCGTTGTCCAGGCCGTCTCTGTCGTCCCGATCATCCTGGCCAATGATGCCGTTGTCACCGTTCAAGGAACCGCCGTTGCTGCCGGTGACGGGGTCACGGCCTGTGGAACTGCCGTTTCCATTGGTGCTGCCGTTACCGGTGATGGGATCGTTCCGGTCATTGGAGCCGTTGACACCGTTGTTGTCCGTTACGGTATTATCGTCGGGCCGGTCGTTGGGATCGTTGTTGTCCCGGTTGCCGCAGGCCGCAAAGGTCAGGACCATCGCCAAAGCGGCTGCAAGGATCGCTGCTTTTTTCATCTGATATCTTCCTCCTTCCTGAAATCGCGCAAGTCGCGCTGGAGGTAGTATTTGCACCGGATCGATTTTTACTTCTGCGAGTTTTTGCAAATTTTTTGGATATCCGCATATCCTATTCTTACCTAGGAGGCACCTCTATGAGTGAATTATATGACGTTATCATCCTTGGCGGCGGCCCTGCGGGGCTCACCGCTGGACTGTACGCCGGACGGAGCCGGCTGAAGACCCTGCTCATCGAAAAAAATCAGGACGGCGGACAGATCGCCCTCAGCGCCGATGTGGAAAACTACCCCGGCCAGCTGCTGGAGGGCGAGACGGGCGTCAGCCTGGCCGCCCGGATGGCAGCTCAGTGCGAGCGCTTCGGCGTGGAGCGGAAGCGGGACGATATCCAGAAGGCGGAGCTGTCCGGCGAGATCAAGCGGCTCATTGGCAGCGGCGGGACCTACGAGGCCCGGACGGTGATCCTCGCCACCGGCGCGTCCCCGAGGCCCATCGGGTGCGAGAATGAAAAAGACTTCATTGGCCGGGGCGTCTCCTACTGCGCCACCTGTGACGGGGCGTTTTTCCGGGGGCTGGACGTTTACGTGGCCGGAGGCGGCGACAGCGCCGTGGAGGAAGCCCTCTTCCTCACCCGGTTCGCCCGGAAGGTCACCATCATCCACCGCCGGGACCAGCTGCGGGCGGCAAAATCCATTCAGGAAAAGGCCTTCGCAAATCCGAAGATCGGCTTCCTCTGGGACAGCGTCGTAGTGAAAGCGGAGGGCTCCGACGTGCTGGACGCGCTGACGGTCAGGAACGTGAAGACCGGCGAACTGACCGTCATCAAGGCCGCCCCGGAGGACGGGATGCTGGGCCTCTTCGGATTCGTTGGCTATCTGCCCAACACAGGGCTGTTCGCGGACCAGCTGCCCTTGGAGAACGGCTATGTCTCCACTGACGTGGACATGCGCACCGCCCTTCCCGGCGTGTTCGCCGCCGGTGACGTGCGGGTCAAGAGCCTGCGGCAGGTGGTCACCGCCGCAGCGGACGGAGCCATCGCCGCCGTGCAGGCGGAGCGGTACCTGATGGAGCTCGATTAAGATCACACAAAAAATGCTCCCCCTGAGCCAGCCGCGGCCCAGGGGGAGCGTTTTATCTTTTTTGACGGTTTATCCGACCAGATAGCTGTAGCGGGTCAGAACGGTATAAATCAGTATTTCGATACCGGCGGGCAGGTCGTTGGTCTCGTCCAGATCGATCTCCTCAATCTTTCCGTTCAGGCGCACCAGCACCTTGCTTCCGCCCAGGGGCAGGAAGCCCTGGTTGTTCACGCTCTCATCGAACCCGGCGCGGTCGTGGAACAGGGTGAACTTATCCTTGTAGGGCGCGCTGTCGTAGGGGCAGAAGACCAGGCAGTTGCCGCACTCGTTGCACATGCGGTCCACGTGGAGGATCTGGGCCCTGCCGTCGGGGAGCTTCACCACCACGTTGGCCCGGTTGGGGCACACATCGGCGCAGGCCTGGCAGACCACATTGCAGCTCAGGCAGCGGTCGCCCTCGCACTTGGCGGACTCGCAGAGGATGCCCTTTCTGGCAATGGCGTCCTCCCTGGAGGCATGGGCGGCGGCGGGAATGCTGGGCTCATACTTCGCGCCAATGACCGCCTGGGCAAAGCCCGCGGCATCGGCAATACCCTCCACCACCGTAGCGGGACCGCGGAACACGTCGCCGCCGGTGTAGACGTTCTCCAGGTTGGTCTTGAAGTCGGGGCAGCCCCGGCTGTCGGTCTCGATGCCATAGTAAGCCAGCGCCTCGGCGTCCACCTTCTCACCTACGGCGGAGATCACGGTGTCGCAGGGGATATCCACTACCTCGTCCGTCTCCACCGGGGAGCGGCGGCCGGAGGCGTCGGGCTCGCCCAGGACCATCTTCTTGCACACGAGCTTCCCGTCCTTCTGCTCCACCGGGGACACCAGCTCCAGGAACTGCACGCCGTCAGCGATAGCCAGCTCCAGCTCCTCGGCATCGGCGGGCATATACTTTCTGGTGCGGCGGTAGACAAGGGTGCTGCTCTCCGCTCCGGAGCGGAGGGCCAGACGGGCGGCGTCCATGGCGGTGTTGCCGCCGCCAATGACGGCCACATGACCCAGCGCCTCCTTCTTACCGGCCTTCACGTCCTGCATCCAGGCGATGACGGGCTTCACGTTGCCGGAGATACGGAGATTCCCGGCCTTCCAGGCGCCTACGGCGAAGAAGATGTGGGTATAGCCCTGGGCCTTCAGCTCCTCCACGGAGGGAGCGGGGGTGTTCAGCCTGACCTCCACGCCCATCTTCCGCACCAGGGCCGCGTCCTTCTCAATGGCCTCATCGGAGATACGGAAGGAGGGGATCACGTGGCGGACCACGCCGCCCAGTGCGGCTTCCTTCTCAAAGATGGTGGTGGGGATGCCTGCCCGCGCGCAGAAGTAAGCCGCCGCCATACCGGTGGGGCCGCCGCCTACGATGGCTGCCTTCCTGCCATCGGTGACAGGCGCAGCGGGCTTGAGCAGAGGCAGGACCTGGTCGTAGCCCCGCTCCGCCGCCACCAGCTTGGTGGCACGGATCTGGACGGAACGCTCGTAGAAGTTCCGGGTGCACTTGTCCATGCAGTGGTGGGCGCAGATGGTGCCGGTGATGAAGGGCAGGGGGTTCTTCTCCAGGATGACCTGCAGGGCCTGGGCGTACTTGCCCTGGCGGCAGAGCTCGATATACTCGGGAATGTCCTGGCCGATGGGGCAGCCGCCCTTGCAGGGCGCGGTGAAGCAGTCGATCAGGGGCACCTTCTCGTAGAGCTTCCGCCGGGGCAGGGGCTTGACGGCCTTGACGTGGTATTTGTCACTGCGGATGGCCAGGGCCAAGGCCTCGACCTTTTCGGTATCAACGGCTGTAAAGGGCTCAAACTTCAGTGCCTCCAGCTTCTCGCCGATCTGTTTGAAGCGCTGGTAGCCGCCGGGCTTCAGCTCGGTGGTGGCCATGGTGATGGGCCAGATGCCGCACTGGAAGAGCTTGTCAATGTTGAAGAAGTCCGCGCCGCCGGAGTAGCTCAGGCGCAGGCGGCCATCGAACTCCTTGCTGACCCGCCGGGCCATCTCGATGGTCAGGGGGAACAGGCTCTTGCCCGCCATATACATCTCCTCGCTGGGCAGCTCGTTCTGCTTCACGTCCACCGGGAAGGTGTTGGAGAGCTTCAGGCCGAACTCCAGACCGTTCTCCCCTGCCAAGGCCAGCAGGCGGCGGAACATGGGGATGGCGTCGGCATATTGCAGGTCCTCGTTGAAGTGGTGCTCATCGAAGGCAATGTAGTCGTAGCCCATGCCGTCCAGGATGGACCGGGCAGACTGGTAGCCCAGGATGGTGGGGTTGCACTTGACGAAGGTGTGCAGATGCTTCTCCGTGAGGAGGTAGGAGGCAATGCGCTCGATCTCATCCGGCGGACAGCCGTGGAGGGTGGAGACGGTGACGCTGTCGGAGATCCGGGGGCCGATGGCATCGATGAACGCGGCCTCGGCGGGGAACATCTCCTTGAGGACGCGCTTGCACTCCTGATAGACGGAAGTCTGGGAGGCGTCCTTCATCTCGTTGAGGTACTTGTCGATCTTGGGACCCTTGATGCCCTCCAGGTCGTAGCCCACGGACATATTGAAGATGAAACCGTCAGGGTCACCCAGGCCGTAGACCTTGGCCAGGACTTTGCAGGCGAACCAGGCCTTGACGTACTCCTCATAGGCCTGGGGCACATAGAGCTCGGTGGACCACTCGCAGTTATAGCACTCGTCCTCCGCCAGGATGCAGGGACGGTTGACGCAGGCGGACAGCTCCGCGCCGTCCATCTTTTGGACGGTCTTCAGTTCGAAGAACCGGGCTCCGGTGAAGTAGGCGGCGATAATGTTCTGGGCCAGCTGGGTGTTGGGGCCTGCGGCGGGACCGAAGGGGGTCTCGATCTTCTCCCCGCCAAAGATGGGGAGGGACTTCTCCCCTGCCACGTAGGGGCGGTGAACACCGAAGACGGAACCTTCCCGGTCGTACTCGGTGGTGAGCCAGTTCATCAGTTCCTTAAAAGGAATGGGGATCATTAACTCAGACATAATTTTTCTCCTTCCCGCGCCCAGAGGCGCGGCAATTTAATTTTTCTTTTCTTACCTTTGCCGCTGCCGCGGCGGGCCTTCTTTTCCCGCGAGGGAAAAGAAGCAAAAGCTCGCTTAAGGAACTACGTTCCTTAAGTATCTTCCTTCATTACGGGGGTGTTTTGTTACGCTATGACCTATGGATTTCCAATCTATCGTCCGTGCTCTGGGCCGATGCCGGTCCCTACTTCTGCGCACAATTCTATCGAAGGTGCTGATTGCCTCGCGGCACTCGGCACGAAGGTCTGGCGGTAAGGGTGCGAATTAGAAAAATGTTCCGTTAGAACAAGTGCCCTTTGCAGGCAGTACCCCTTTGAAAGGCCGGCAGGCGGAGTTCTACAAGTACCAAGGCGGCAGAAAGAGTACTTGAAATTCGGAGGCTTCGCCTAACCAGAAACCCCGCCGCACGGCCCTTCACTCCCCCGCCGAGGTGGCCGCCCAAAGGGCGGCCCCGAGAAAGGGATTCTTAAACCGCAGGTTTAAGCGCGTTTTTGGTTACTTTTGCCGCGCGGCAAAAGTAACCGCAGGGCGTCCGGGGCCGCGGAGGCCCCGGGCTACCGAATAGAAACAACTCCCCTGCCGCGCGGAGCGCGGCAAATCTTAGTACTCACAGTGATTAAGCTCCCCCCAGAGCTTCTTGGACTCCTCCAAGACCCTTGCATTGACAGCCTCTTCATCAATGCCCACCAGCTCCCGGTCCTTCATCAAAACCTTACCATTACAAATAGTGGTCTGACACTGCCGCCCCGTCATGCCAAAGAGCATATGCCCATCAATATTGGCATCGGAGAACGGCGTAAACGGCTTATAATCCATGACGATCACGTCCGCCGCCGCGCCGGGGGCCAGACGGCCCAGAGTCACACCGAAGTACTTCTCCCCAATGGCCGGGTTGTTCTTAAAGAGCATGGTGGTCACCTCGCCCCAGCCCACATTGGGCATACAGGCGTTGTGCCGCTGGATGGTCAGAGCCACCTTCAGGCTCTCCAGCATATCATTGGTATAAGCATCGGTGCCCAGACCCACGGTGATGCCCCGCTTCATCAGCTGGAGCACCGGGGAACAGCCTACCGCGTTGCCCATGTTGCTCTCGGGATTGTTAACGCACATGGTCCCGGTGGCCTGGATGATATCCATCTCCGCCGTATTCACGTGGATACAATGGCCCAGAATGGTCTTGGGACCCAGGATGCCGTGGTCCTGCAGGCGCTGGACCGGACGGCGGCCGTAATTCTGCAGACTGTCGTAGACGTCGTTCATACCCTCGGAGACATGGATATGGTAGCCGGTACGGCCATTATTGGCGGCTGCCATCTTCTCGAAGGTCTTATCGCTGATGGTAAACAGGGCGTGGCCTCCGAACATGGACGCCAGCATCTCGCTGGGGTTCTTCTCGCAGTGATCCAGCCAGTCCTTATTCTCCTGAACGGACTGGTCCGCCTTCTCCTGGCCGTCCCGGTCGCTGACCTCGTAGCACAGGCAGGAGCGGATGCCGAACTCCTTGGCGCTGTCCGCGATCTGGAACAGGGAGCCGGGGATCTCGGCAAAGGAGGCATGGTGGTCAAAGATGGTGGTGACGCCCTGCTTAATGCAGTCCAGGTACAGCGCGTCGGCGCTGGCCTTGGTGCCCTTCAAGGTCAGGTGGCGGTCGATGTACCACCACTGGCCGTCCAGGACCTCATAGAAATTGGTGGGGTTGAAGCCATTGATGCTCAGTCCACGGGCCAGAGCGGAGTAGATATGGGTATGGGCGTTCACCAGACCCGGCATAATGACGCCGCCCTTGGCATCAATGAACTCCGCGTCAGGGTACTTGGCCTTCAGCTCCGCCGTGGAGCCCACCGCCGCGATCTTGGTGCCGTCGATGGCTACGCCGCCATCGGGGAGATAGGGGACCGCCTCGTCCCGGGTGATGAGCTTGCCGTTTGCCAGAATGTACATGTTTTTTCCTCCTCTTACCTTCTTCTGAATAAAAGAAAAATGCTCCAAACCCTTCGGTTTGAAACACTCAAGCACAAGCTGAGTGATAGTTGCAGCCCGTGCGCGAGAGCACTTCGTTACAGCTACCACCGTATTCCTTTTTGCAGTTTCATTATAGCGGATTTTTCCGATGATTGCAATGGAAATAGATGCAATTTCCCTCAGGAGGGGTCACAAAAATTTTCGGGTCGGTTTGTGCGGTTTGACGAAAGACGCTTCTTTTCTGATGGCCCGGGAGCGTGGCACCCCCGGGCCATACATCTGCCTTTGCCGCCTTTGGCGGTCTTAGCGCTTTACGGTCAAACAACACGAAGTGGAATACACGATCTTCTAATGGTACTTTTTCAAGTTAAAGACAGGTCCAAAATCTTCTGACACAGCTCCGGATAGCTCATACCGATGGCCGCCGCCTCCTTGGGAAGCAGGCTGCCAGGGGTCATGCCGGGGAGGGTATTGATCTCCAGACACCACGCGCGGCCCTCCTCGTCCAGGAGGAAGTCCGTCCGGGAGTAGGCCCGCAGGCCCAGGGCACGGTGGAGCTTCAAAGCCAGCTCGCCAATGGTCTTCTGCTGGTCCGGGGTGATGGGAGCGGGACATATCTCCAGGCTCTGGCCCGTCTGGTACTTGGCGGCATAATCGAAATAACTGCCGTTCTGGGAGATCATCTCCACCGCCGGGAGGTACTCCTCCCCCAGGACGCCCACGGTGAGGTCCCGGCCCCGGATCTTCTTCTCTACGACCACGTGGCCGCCGTAGTCCAGCATCTCCCGCAGGGCCGCTTCCAGCTCCTCCCGGGTATCCGGCAGGGCGAGTCCCAGGGAGGAACCGCCGTTGATAGCCTTCACCGCCGCAGGCAGGGGCAGTTCCTTTACCAACCTGGGGATATCCTCCTCCCGGTAAGTTAACTCCCGCCAGGGGAGCGTGGGGATGCCTGCCTGCTCCATCACCTGCTTGGTGACGGCCTTGTTCATGGCCATGCCGGACCCCAGGTGCCCGGAACCGGTATAGGGTATCCCCAGCAGGTCGAAGGCCGCCTCGACGCGCCCGTCCTCGCCGCACTCGCCGTGGAGCCCCAGGAACACCGCGTCCGCCAGGCGGCAGACCTCCAATACGCCGGGGCCGAAAAGACTGGGGGACTGGTCCCGCCGGGATGCCCGGACCGCCGCCAGGTCGGGAGCCTGGGAGGTGATCTCCTCCTGAGTACACAGACCATCCGGGGCGTCAAAAATATCCTTCCACTCCCCTTCCCAAGCCTCCAGGCCCAGGAACATGTCTACAAGGACCGCGCGGTGCCCCAGGCCCCGCAATGCGCGGCAGATCCCCTGCCCGGATACCAGGGATACCTGGCGCTCCGGGGACAGGCCGCCGGCCAATACGATAATATCCAAATCCGTTTCCTCTCTGTTCTTGTCTTAATCGCACCGCCCCTCCCGGGACGGTTCCTGATGATCCCTCGATTAAAAGCCTATCTCCGTTACCGTGTGGAAATCTTCATCCCCCCAAGGCACTCAAGAGCGAACTTAAAGTTCTTTTTGGTTCTTTTTCTTTCAAGAAAAAGAATTAAAAGCGAGATACTGCGTCCGCTTCGGTCATGGCGAAGTAGCGGTACTCTACGCCGTAGGTCTGGTCGCCCCAGGTGGTGTCGATGTGATACGTGTGACCATCCAGCTCCGCGGTCGTCCAGATATGATCGGCGGCGGACCAGGTGCCGCAGTCGATGCCCTCCAGCTTCAGCAGCAGATTGTAGGCCGCCGTGTAGCCATCGCAGACGGCGATGCCCTCGTCGAACAGCCGGTAGGCGGAGTGGCTCATATCCTCGTATGTGTGGTCATAGCGGCAGCTCTCACAGATCCAGGCGAAGTAGACCCTCGCCTTGTCGTATTCTGTCATATCCGCCGTCACCTGGCCCGTCTCCCACATCCAGTCGTGGACCGCGACGGCGTACTCCATGGTCTCCTCCCGGTAGAACTCCGTCTGGGACTCATCATATAGGCTGCTGGAGAAGGTCAGCTGGACGTAGCCGGTGCGCAGAGAAAAGGAAACAGAGATATAATTATAGGTCTGTTCCACATACTGGCGGACGGCATCCAGAAACACGGAAAGCAGATGGCTGATGTCCGCGTTGGTCAGCGTATTGGCGGGGTAGTTCAAGGTAAGCTCCCGCTGTCCCCGGGAGAGCATGTACCGCACATCGGCGTCGATCTTCTCCGCATCATCCAGAGCGGGCGCCTCATAAAAGGTACCGTCGCTGTGTACCAGGTCCCCCATGGAGGTCCCCTTCCGGCTGTAGGCGGGCAGTATCTCCCAGTCCAGGGTCAGGCGGCGCTCCTCATAAGCCAGCCGGGCCACCATGGCCGCCGCCTGGCAGCGGGAAATGGGGTCCCCGGGCTGGAAGGCCCCGGTCCCCACCGCGCCTCCGGCGATCCCCCAGTCGTACAGCAGGAGGATGTCCTCCTGATAGGGAGTCTCCTCCCCCACGTCTTGGAGATACTGGCCGCTGGCGCGGCCCTCCGCCACCAGCTCCCGATTCACCGGAAGGAACAGCTCCTCCGGCAGAGCGCCCGCCAGCACGTGGGCCATCTCCCCACGGGTCGCCGGACGGTCGTAGCGGCCCTCGAACTCCTGGCCGACGATCTCCAAAGACTGGAGGTGGCGGACATAGGGCATGTACCACGCCCCGCCGTCTCCGCCCCAGGCGTCCCGGCCCGACATGCTGTCGCCGGTCTCATAGAAGCTCCGCAGCCGGGAGGCCATGGCAGCTACTTCGGCCACCGTCAGCTGACCGTTGGGGTCGAAGACGTCCCCATTACCCGCGCCCTCGGTGAGGCCCAGCTCGTACAGGGCCTTCACATCCTCGTAGTACCAGTCGGAGGGTGTCACGTCAGAAAACCGGTCCTCGTAGGTCCTTACCTTGGAAAAGCTCTTCTCCGCCGCCTGGGCCGGGGCGGGCAGGACCGCCAGCAGCAGGGCCGCCGTCAGGGTCCATGCGCAGATGCGTCTCTTCATGGGTCAGTCCTCCTTTGTTTAAGGCACCAAAATGGTCATATCCTCCAGCGTCAGCTCTCGCTGGTAGGGATTGGCGCAGGAATTGATCAGCTCCAGCACCGCCGCCGGGTCCAGCACGTAGTAGGACCCTCCTTTATAATAACCGGCGCCGTCTCCCGGCAGGGTGTGGAAGGTGATGTTGTCGCTGCCCACGGTCAGGGCCTGCTCCCCCAGCCAGATGAGGTTGGCCAGCTCCAGGTCCGTATCCACCCACTTCTGAAATATTTCTGCGTAGGAGCGTATCTTGTCCCAGTTTGAGATCTGCAGCATCTGCTTGGCCGCGGCCATCAAAAAGGCCTGCTGGGTACCGATGCGGCCGATGTCGGCGGTGGCGTAGCCGGTGCCGTCATTGTTCTGCCGCCAGCGGACCACCTCCAGGGCCTCTTTGCCGGTCAGATGGCGGGGCCCTGCGGGAAAGTGGATATGTAGATCCTGCTCGGGGTCGTCGTAGTCCATCTCCACGGGGATGTCAAAATCCACGCCCTCGATGGCGTCCACCAGCTCTACGAAGGCTCTCAGATCCACGGTGACATAGTGGTCCACCGGGATGCCCAGCAGGCGGGACACCTCCTCCATGGTCTGGGTAAAGCCGCCGTGGTGGTAGGCGTTGTTCAGCTTCTTCACCGGCCAGGACACATCCAGCAGGGTGTCCCGGGGCAGACTGATGACGTCGATCTTCCCGTTCTTGGCGTCCACCGCCACCAGGAGATTGGTGTCGCTGCCGCCGTTCTCATCGTCCAGGCCGCCCAATAGGATGGTATGGAACCGCTCCTTCCGGCCGGACTTGTTCTTCCCGGGGACAGCGGCCCCCGGTTCCGCCGCGTTCGCCTCCCCGGAGGACGGCGTGCCGCCCACCGGTTCCGGCTTGGGCGTCGGCTCCTTGGAAAAGCATTTGTACAGCCCCAACAGGGCGGTCATCACGAACAGGATGCAGACCGCCGCCACCGCGGCAGCCTGCAGGCCGCTGGTCCTTCTTCTGCTGCGCCTCATGGATCGTGTGCTCCTTGTTCTGTTCCAGAGTCCGGCGCGGCTTTACCGCGCCGGACTCTATTATACGCTCAAAAAAACAATAACACAAGCACAGCGGAAAATTTGTCACCATTTGTTACTTTGTATCCCCATCGCCGCCTTCCATCCGCCGCAGGACCTCGTCCAGCTGCTCCGACTGGCGGGAGAGGGTCTCCAAAATGTCGGAGAGGACCTCCTCCAGCAGGGAGCGCGCCGCCGGCCGGATGGTGCGGATGGGATGTACATAACGGTGGAGCGCCGCCGGCGGCGGACTTGGCGGGCTCTGGACATTGTCCGGCGCCTGGGCCGCGCGGCGCGGCGGCTGATGCTGTTTCCGGCATGACTTCATGATCGCTTCCTCCTGATGGCTGCTCTTTTTAATGCGGCTCCTCGCCGCGGTATTTCCGGCGGGTGGCGATCCCTCCGCGTATATGCCGCTCCGCTTTGTTCTCGTCCAGCACTTCCTTCACCTGCAGATAGAGGTTTCTGTTGTAAAGGGGCAATCGCTCCTGGATATCCTTATGTAAGGTTATCGCTAATTAGAACGGTACTGTCCAGCCCTAGATCGCCCAAAAGGCGCAGGTAGATGTCAACATTCCCCTCTTTATCTACCTCGATCTTCTGTATAATACGCTTGAGCTGGGTGTTGGTCATCTGGTGTACGTCGGTGATGTCCTCGATCTCCTTGAAGGTGCTGGTCAGGACGCTCTCCAACTGCTCCCCTTTGGTCAGGTTGTAGGAGATCATCTTCAATTCGTTCTCCAGCCGCTCAATCTCCTTGCGCATCCCGCCGATCTTGGCGTTCAGCTCGTCACGGGAGATCAGGTCGTCGGCGTACATATCCATGTACTTCTGCCGTGTCTTTTGCAGCTTGATGAGCTGGGCGGTCAGCTCCTTCTCGTAGTCCAGGTTCTCGTCCTTGGCCTTGTAAACCTTCTGAAACTGGTTCACCACATAGCTGATGACGGACTTCTTTGCTTTCAGCAGTCCGGCGAAGTATTCCTGCAAGACCTCGATCAGTTCCTCCTCATCCACCGTCACGGCGTTGGGGCAGCTGTCGGCTCCCCGTCCGTTGTGACCGGAGCAGACCCAGCGTACATAGGTGTTTTTATAGGTGCGGACGGTACGCCGGAAAGACCAGCCGCACTCCTTACACTTGATGAGGGTAGAGAACAGGTGCTTATTGCTCTGCCGCTCCCGAGTGATCTTGAAAGCACTGTGCCGGGAGTGCAGGACTTCCTGTGCTTGTTGGAAGGTTTCATCGTCAATGATGCGCAGCTCGGGCTTGTCCACCACGATCCAGTCAGTCTCGTCCCTGTCCGCCCGCTGTCCGGTGAGGAAGTCCGTGACCTCCTGCTTGCCATTGATGATCTTCCCGGTATACAGCTCGTTTCGGAGGATATGCCCCACAGCGTTCTGGCTCCACTGGCAGTTGCGTTTGGTCTTCAGGCCACGCTCGTTGAGCATATTGGCAATCTTGGCGGAGCCGTAGCCCTCCTGGGTGTACCAGTGATAGATCTGCCGGATGACAGCAGCCTCCTCCTGGTTGATGGTCAGGTTGAAGTAGTCGCCGATGGTCTTGTCGTAGCCGTAGACGATGTTTGGGACACGCCCCTTCTCGGCGTTCAGCTTCTTGCCGAACTTCACCCGCTTGGAGGTGTTGGCACTCTCCTCCTGAGCCAGCGCACCGAAGATGGTTAAAACAAACTCGCTGTTGCCCATGCTGGTCATGTTGGCGGTGAGGAACTGGGTCTCGATGCCCAGGGCCTTCAGCCTGCGGACATTTTGCAGCAGGTCAACCGTGTTCCGGGCAAAGCGGGAGATGTCCTTGACTACCACCATGTCGAACAAGTGGTGCTCGGCGTCCGCCATCATGCGCAGGAACTCCTTACGGTTCTTGATCTTCGTGCCGGACAGGCCCTCGTCAGCGTACAGGCGGATGAGGGTGTCTCCGGTACGCTGGGTGTACTCAGAGAAGAACTCCTTCTGTGCCTCCAGACTGTTGAGCTGGTCTTCTTTCTCCGTGGAGACACGGCAGTAAGCGGCAATGTTCATAGGTAAACCTCTCCATTAAAATCAAGACGTTCTACTATATCTGTATGATAGCACACCTTCGCTAGAGAATCAATGCCGAAATTTAGTGGAACTACCTTTAGTAGATCATGATTGACTAACTTGTGGCTGATGTGGTATACTAAATGAGAAGAATGGGGGTGTGGCTATGTTTATCGGAAGAGAGCGGGAGTTGAAATCGCTGGAGCAACTATACGCATCAGGCAAGTTTGAGTTTGCAGTTGTGTATGGCCGCCGCCGCGTGGGAAAGACAGCCCTTCTGACCCAGTTTATCCAGGGTAAGAAAGCTATCTATTTCATGGGCGTGGAGAGCAATGCCAAGCAGAACCTGGAGAACCTCAGCAAGAGCATCCTGGAGTACGCCAGCGGCATTGCGGCGGAGACTTCCTTCGTGTCCTTCCAGGCGGCGCTGGAATGTGTTTTTAAGATGGCGGAGAAGGAACGGATGATCCTCGTGCTGGATGAGTACCCCTATGTGGCACGGTCCTCCAAAAGCCTTGCTTCCACCTTGCAGCTCCTGATCGACAAAAATAAGGATACCTCCAAGCTGATGTTGATTCTCTGCGGCTCGTCCATGTCCTATATGGAGGATCAGGTGTTGGCATATAAGGCCCCGCTCTACGGCAGGCGCACGGCACAGATGAAGCTGCTGCCCTTCGACTTCGAGGAGACCTGCCGCTATTTCAGCCACTTCAAGGGCGAGGACAAGGCGTTGGCCTACGGAATCGTCGGGGGGACACCACAATACCTGCTGCAAATCAATGACTGTCTGACTATTGAGGAAAACATCAAGAATACCTTCCTCAATCCCATTTCCTTTCTCTATGAGGAGCCGGTGAACCTTCTGAAGCAGGAGGTGCGGGAACCAGCCATTTACACGGCAATCATTACCGCCATTGCAGCAGGGGCTTCTCGGATGTCGGAGATTTCAAGCAAGGTCGGCGAGGATACCAACGTCTGCGCCAGCTACATCAAGAATCTCATCAGCCTGGGGATCGTGCAGAAGGAGACTCCCTATGGGGAGAAGGCTTCCCGTAAGTCCCTGTACTCCATCGAGGATAATATGTTCCGCTTCTGGCATCGCTTTGTGCTGGAGAACAATTCCTTGATTGCCCGTGGAGCCGCTGACCTGGTGTACCAGCGCATCGCGCCGCAGCTCGACCACTACATGGGCAAGGTGTTTGAAGAGATATGTAAACAGTATCTTTGGAAGCTGCTGCTGGATGGGCGCTCCCCGGTGGAGTTTGCTTCCCTGGGTCGCTGGTGGGGGAATGATCCTGTTGAAAAGGCCCAGGCGGAGATCGACATACTGGGGGAACAGGACAAGACCACCGCCCTCTTTGGCGAGTGCAAGTGGACAAATGAACGAGTTGACCTGGGGGTATTGGAAACACTGGTTCACCGCAGCCATCTGTTCCAACACAGTAAGGTGTACTGCTTTCTGTTCTCTAAGTCCGGCTTTACCAAGGGCTGTATGGAAAGGGCAACTGAGTTAGGCAATGTGACGCTGGTGGAGTATGCGGATATACTGGAATACTATGAGGTGTAGGGCAAAAAAGGGGACACCCCGCATCATGCGGAGTGTCCCTGGCAGCGATCCGGTCCCTCATCGGCAGCGAGGGTGGTATCGGCAGCATTTTGTATTGCCGCCTCCACCTTTCCCGCGTTGGCCTCAATTAAAATTTTTAGTATGTAGTCGGCGGTCACTGCCGCTGGGTTGGGATCGTGGAACCGGTAGTTGAGCTTGCGCTGCTTCATTGCGGCATTGCCACCTCCTCCTTGATGCCTCGTCCAATCCTATGAGAGCAGAGCCGGAAGTAGTACATCGAAACCGTACTTCCTGTGTGCTATCAAGAGAATATGTAGTCAAAGGCAGAAGAGATACGGCGGCATCGCATTACGAAGGGAACCCGTACTTCTCTGTGCATTTTCCTCACCTCGCAGGGAGAGGACCACCCACAGTCCAGAGGGCCGCAGGATGGCTTCGGCTGTCGATTTACGCAGCCTGCGCGAAGTTCATTTTTCAGGGGGTGGAAACACCGTCCCCTAAATTGCGCTCTTATCGTAGCTTGCTGAGTTTGATAGCGTAGAACCGTTTGCCACCAGTGCCGTTGATCTGCACGGTGTTCTTGCTCTCGACCAGTTTGAGTGCATCCCTACTAAGTAAGACTGACACACAAGCGTCAAGGCTCAAATTTGATTGGATGCTTTTGAGCTTCTGTTCCAGGCACTTACCTCTTAGGCAAAGGCAGCCATAGTAAATTAAACCATCATGCTTTTCAGGCTTGAAATCCTGTACATCCTTTGCTACTCGGAAGTAGCCTTTCTTATAAAGATCCCGAATGAGAGCAAGATAGTCAATCGCTTTTACCTCTACGCTCTCCCTGAATCGGGCTTCCTGTGCTTGGACTAGCTTGTGAAGCTGGGTGCTGAAACTACAGTATGTATCCCTGGCATCTTCTTCAGAGCAGAACCCAGAATCCTTGCAAAACTCCAGCAACACCATGTAGGAGGTTTCGAGGTAGAACTGGGTATCCCGCAGCCTACCGTGAGTAGTGGAGGAAGCCGTTGCCCTGCGTAGCTGAGTGAGCCGTGCGTCAATGGCATCCCGAATTTCATCAAAGTGGTCAACATACCACTGGATGAAATGATGGTAAAAGGTCGATACCAGAAGCGGTTGACTGCGCTGGTATTCGTCAAGGATAGCGCCATTGGGAGGTTTCGTAATGTTGGCAATCAAAGCACGGGGGATCGTGGACGCCTTTCCAATACTGTACTCGCCGATAAACACTGCATTGCCTCGGAAGCTCCGTTGCACCAGAGACTTGCCGTCCGCACGACCACGACCTGTATCATCCGCGATACGCCGGATAATTTCCTCAGCGGTATCCTCATTCTGCCGTTTGATACCTCTGGATTCTGCTGTATGCAGGTCATCAAGGACCGCCGTACACTCACTGTACTCATACAGAGTATCCTCAATAAACCTCTTTGTCGAGTTGAACCGGGTAGTAGGGCCGATTCCATCGGCTCGATTGTAAAGCTGAACTAAATGAGGAACATAGTTCGATTTCAGCATCCCGGATTTTCCGACAATGACCAACACCGCACAGGGGGTCATGCCAGCCTTTTTGAAAGCTGCCCTGATAATTCCAGAGATTGTGTGTGCCGCAAGGACTGGTCCGATCTCAGGGCTGAGACTGATGAGCCGCATCATGCGGTCAATAGCCGTACTGATGTCGATATTCTCGTCAATATCCAGACGGAACGGGAGCTGTCCCAGTTCAAAATCTGGATCAGTTCTCGGTGCGGAGGACTGGGTGATGACCCGGTTCCCCGCAACAAAGATAATTGAATCGCCAATATGGTAAATCCCGGTCCGGTCAAGGACGTACCGCCTCTCCACAGGGGCGCTGCTGACCCCGGCGCGGATAGTGTCGGCAATGTACCCTCTGGCCCGACGGTACTCCGAGTTCGTCAGGCAGCGATGGTCTATCTTGAACCAATCCACACGGTTAAGGTCTGATAGTGGAACAGTGGTTTCTGTATCGCTGCCATTCTTAAACCGTAGTCGTACCCTAACAGCCTCCCGTTCATCAGTGGAACCGACTACCCTGACTACGCCGACTGCCGAGGGGATGAAGGTGGAGACGGGTACTCCAGATTCATTAAAGAAAACCCACTCGGGACGCCGAGGCTGCACTGATGCGGTCTGATTCATAAAGCAGCTCGCAGGGCTCTCCTTGAAGGTTTGCGATTGAAGAAGAATCCGAGAGCCACAGTTGCTATAGCCGTTAAGACCTTGGGGATGGCTTTGCAGATGGCGTCCCCCAACTTGTTGAAGAACCCCCTTGTGCTGCTGTCGTCCTTGCGCCTATTAGCTTTCTCAGTGGCCTCTTCCTCCGCTCTCCGCCTCTCGGCCTCCTGCTTCATCAACTTGTTGTGCTTACGCAAAGCCTTTGCCAGAGCTTTGAAAATCTTCCGCTCCTTCCGGCTGAGGGCGGGCTGCTGTTTAGCCTTACCAGCGGACTCACTGGCAGGTACAACCATCTCACCCGTAGTGTTTTCGTACTTATCCAGTAGATTTGTCATGACAATTCCCTCCTTTTTGAAATATTGAGAACTTTCAAATCTGATTTTGGACCTCTACGTCACCTCCGCTTCATAGCCCAGGATCAATGTAGCCCTGAGCCGCAGACAATGTTATATCTGCTAGGCAAAACTCGTGAGCACAGTTGTTGCCCGAGTAGTGCCCTCAATTCGCACCGGGCCGAAGAATGTACTATTGACGCTCAATCGACTTTCTAGTATAATAATATCACAACCACAAGTGGCTGTCAAGTGGAATTTTGAAATGCTTTCCATTCAGCTTTCTATCTTCCGGTGGCGTTACCTATAAACTTCTAGGAGGGATACTGTGGCCTACGTTGGATTTGATGATCGCGGGTATGGTTATTTTGATGAGGGGCACTATCTTCTGTTCTCTGAAGATAACTTACACGAACTTTTGTTCTGTTACGTTGTCCAGGACTTGTCTTGCCTGCCCGACCTGTTTGACCAATACATCTCTCAGCGGATGGATATTGCAACTTTCAAGCTGCATGATTGCCCAGGTGGTGATGTTGCTATTGACCAGATGAAGAGAGTTTTAATAGATGCTCACCCGTATTACAGGCATGAAGTCCGGGAGGTTTTCATTAGAGCAATCGGCGACTACTTTAATGAACTCCTGCTCTATTCCTGCTACCGCCAAGATGGGACTATCCCCGACTTCTCCGAAGCATGGTATGTGGAAAGAATAACGGCACTGCTGGCCCCCTTGCTGAAATTAGGGGATACTTACCCGAGCGACTTTTATAATGAATACCTTGAACGGACTGGTGGGAACGCCTACACCGCCGAGCAACCCGATGATGAGATAGAGACGGCTATCTACGGTGTACCGAGAGAGATGCCTACGGGGTTTAGCCGTGAGATCAGGACGCAGCGTGAGATCTATAATATGCTCTACTTCCTTTTGGACATAGCGGCACCGGGGTTAGAGACGTTGACAACACCCCAACGCATATGGCTCTACGGCAACATTGTGGCAAGTAGCGGGTCTGAGATGACTGTGCCCAAGAGTCTTTCTCTTAAACATCCGACCTTATATCAAAGCAGACATGATTACAGCCAAGGGGTGGAACATAGCCGTGAGCTGGATGATAAGTTTTATCCGCTCTACGCTCTTGGTAAATTGAATGTAGGGCGTGATGGTATCCCCGCTGACATGGAAGAAACCTTTCGCTCGGCTATTGAACACGCAAGGGAAATTACAGTGAACAAACCCTATGAGGAATACAGGATTAACAACCTGCGCCAGCTATTGTACCTGGAACTATGGTCGATGCTCCAGGATAAGGTGATGGTTCGGAAGTGTAGGCATTGCGGTAAATACTTCGTTGCCGCCAATCGAAGAATTGCCTATTGTGATCGAGTCGATGGCTCTGGGATGCGCTGTTCCGCTATCGGTTCCCAGCAGTCTTTTCAGAAAAAGATGGCGTCTGATGAAGCCCTCTTGATTTACAATCGGGCTTACAAGACGCACCACGCCCGTGTAAGGAAAGGGACAATGAGCAAGGAGGACTTTGTACGCTGGTACAGCGAGGCAAAGCTGAGGTTGGACAAAGCCAGAGCTGGCGAATTAGACGTTGCCCAGTTCCAGGAGTGGTTAAAAAAATAAGATGATGAGGGACGCTGCGCTGGTGGCAGCGTCCCTTATAAGTTTCCAGGTTAAGCATACGTATGTGGGTGGTATGGTGGTATCGTACCACCCATACCACCGTGTTTTTATAACAATCTTATTCCAATTACCGGTTGCTAGTCCCCGCTTCAAACTGGTTGCTTGTTCCTGCCAGGTGTGGTATACTGATTCCAAGAAAATTCCATCGGAGGTACAGCACGATGACAGATGTAGAGAGACGCACCGCCGCCGCCCGGTTTGCGGCGGACTGGAAGGGCCGGGGCGACGAGAAGCAGGAGACGCAAGCCTTCTGGCTGGCCTTGCTGCAAAAGGTCTACGGCGTGGACGAGCCTGAGAAGTATGTTTCTTTCGAGCTGCCTGTGAAGCTGAACCACACCAGTTTTATTGACGGCTATATCGAGGCTACCCATGTCCTGATCGAGCAGAAGGGCCGGTACGTTGATCTGACAAAGAGTTATAAGCAGTCGGACGAGGGCGAGTTGACCGGACAAAGAAATTCTATGATGTGATTGGGCTATAATTCAACAGACAAACCAACATTGCTAAGAAGGCGATTATATGATTTCAGAAGAATTGAAAGCTATCATTCATAAATTGAATGAACAGGGGAAAATGGCTTTTCTTGAAGCTGCAACAGAAGATCAAATTTCACAGTTTGAAGAAAGCCATAAAATCAAATTGCCGAGGAAATATATAGAGTGGCTTCAACATTCCGATGGTGGAGACTGCTTCCTCCCTGCTGGAGTCCAACTTTATGGCGTTTCTCATAAGCCGCTGATAAATGTGGATTGTAATGACAGGCCAGCCAATTCGTATGTCGTTATTGGTACTCTCGATACTGGTGATCCGGTTCTATTCAAAAAGGAAAGCGAGCAAATTTCAATTTATAATCAGGATGCTGGACGAATCGAGGAAGATGAAGTATATGATGATTTTTTTGCATTTTTAAATGATCTCTATGACTTGCTTGGGATAGAGGGGTGATTTTATGTCGAGACGAACCTCTGAAGCAAGTAAAGCTATACGGACTGCGTGGCTAAAAGAGCAAGAATTAGTTTCTGAGGGTAGAGGAACAAGAGACTGGACGGCTGAACAGCAGGAAGAAATTCTTAAGCTGGGGAAAGCATATTACCACAGTGAAAATCCGGATGATGTTAATGATGGAAAGGCATTTGAAGGTCATCACATGAAAAGTGCGGAAGCTTATCCTGAATATCAAGGGGACCCTGAGAATATTCAGTTTCTGTCACGACCAGAACATCACGAGGCGCACGGTGGAGATTACAGAAATCCGACAAATTGGTACTTCGATCCAGTGACAAAGACTAGACGAGATTTTGGTAGTAATAAATATGAGCCATGTAAAATCATAGGGCTTAGCAATCCTGTTGTAAGTACGAATGATGTTGTGCATGGGCGGCCAGAGGCAACAGAAATATCTTCGAGGAAAGGCGGAAAACAACGGGAAGACAATCCCCCCAAGAAGGCCAGCGCGTCCACAGTATCGATTATTAAACCTTCTCCGAAAGCCCGTAAGAGTTTCGGAGAAAGAATAATGAACGCTATTGAGATTGCTAAAGATTTTGGTATAAGGCATCCATATTTTACACGTGCATTAAAGTTTGTCGGAATGGCTGCTATAGCTGTCGGGACAGAGGCAATAGCAAATAGTAACAGGCTATCAGGTGGCGGATTAGGTGCAACTTCATCGGATGATTATTCCGGCAGTTCTTCTAGCGATGGTTATACCGATTCCTTGACTACCGATATTTTTGACGATGCTTTATCTGGTAGGGATTATCCAGATGAGCGATCTTCACCTGAAGAGCATACGGTGCAAGAACATAGACAGCGTTATCACACAAAAGATGGAGTGGTGTGGAAGAAAAAGGAGCCATACCAGCGTGGCGGTAACCACGATGAAGATTGAAGCCAAACTTTTTAAGGTTTCCGGCTTAAAGGGTTCAGAAAGGAGACGCAACCAGAATGAGTGAAGTCGCTGCAACAGCGTATTGGCATCAATTCGCAGGTCGAATTGTGCCTTTTGGAAGCTGCAAAATAGCTGATAATACGATTTTCGCTGGTATCGGAGTACATTTTCCAGAAAGGCATGTTGCGTCAAAGATGGAGTGTTGCTAGAGAGCAAGTGCGTGGTGGAGCTAATGCGGCTTTATCAAGCATTGACAAAAAAGTACGAGGGGCTACCCATAGAGGTAACCCCTCGTATTTAGACATCTAACCCTAATTTTTCTGCAATCTCTTCCGGTGTAAGCCCAGCTTCCTTCGCTGCCGCCATCACCGTTTTCATATTAACGGGATGCAGGAGCTTCTGCTTCTGAGCCTCCAGAGCATCAATCTCTGCCTGCTTCTTTGCGATCTTCTCGTCAATCGCCACGATACGTTCCTCTGCTGTCTTCCCGGCCATGTTTATGCCCTCCGTCTTCAAAAGATGAATCCATTTTACATTGAAAAGATAGGCTTGTCAACAGCATTTGAACCTCGCTGCAATGATTATTTTAGGAAGTACGAATACAAGTTTTCCAGGTGCTTGACCTCGTGCCTTTTGCTGATGGTCACGGGCGACAAGTTGATTTTTGTAAAGGCCATCATGACCTTCTCCGCATCCCGACAGTTCATCGCCTTCTGAGCCAGATGGAGGGACTTCTTTTCCGGGATCAGAGTTAGGAGCCGCAGCATTCTCCTTCTCATAATGCTGTCCTTAACTTCGCTGCGGATGATCTCGACAGCAGCGGTCATCTTGTGAAAATCACCGAAAGGGACTACCCGAGCGAAGGTTTCCATGAAAGCGTCCGCGCTGTTCTTCATTAGCTCCACGATTTGACTGGCTACGTCTGTTGCGTCCGCATACTCTCGGACTGCCTTGGGTTTGGTCAACCGCACCTCGGCCCGTAGGATACCCTTGGTCTGCATACTTGCTGACTGTAGCTGCTTCCGGCCTGCGTCTGCGTTCCGAAGCTGTCCCACGGTAGCAGCTTCCAGATCGTACAATAGAAAATCAATATCATTGCTGTTGCCGCTCAAACAAAAGCTGGCTTTGCTATCAAAACAGTCATAATCGACCGGGGAGAATCCCTTGACCTTGCCGATCCGTTGCAAGACTTTCAAGTAGTCCGACACCTTCTCCCGGCTGTCAACGTCGATGTCAACAGTAAGGGTCACTCCTGACAAGGTAAAGTCATCCAGCGTGTACCTATGGTTGAAGTATTCAGAGACGCACTTGTCCAGCTTGCGGATCAGCTTGTCAGTGTTGGAGTAGTCATTCACGATCATGCCAGCGTTGGCAAGAACCCGAATCCTCTTTTTGTATTTGCTGGCCCGGTAGACAACAGTGATGCCCTTCTCTGCCAGAGAGGGGTCGATGTATTCACCATCAAGTTCAACTTCCTTTAGGTAGCTTGCCTTGGTGGTGAAGATTCTTTGGAATGGGTCTGTGTCCAGTATCAGGGACAGTTCAAAAGTTTGGTTTAGAACCATAATAATCCACCTTTTTTACAAAGATATTTTACCGAAAGGTTGTGGATAATTACTATTTCTATCCTGCATTAACGGCGGTATGCAGTGGTAAGGAACGGCATACCACCGCCACTGTTTGCCAGTGGTACATTTCATCTCGATGACTGCGCTAATACAAATGCGTTGGCTGTGGAACACTCATTTAACTAGGACTGGCATAGGATGGGTGGCTTGGGCAAAGACTCCTACTCTTTGCTATAATCAAAGCCATCAACCATCTTTGCCTGACTAAGTGGGAAGTTCGAGAAAAGATGTACTTTACATGGATTTCGGAGAAGCCGTGCTCGCCCCACGGCTTGCTCCAACTCGCTTTCAATCATCCAGAATTGAAGATGCCGTAAATCTTCATTGTGGAAGGTCGTAAAACGAAAACGATAGCCATTGTGTGTGACTACCTGGGGTTCCACCTCTTCATCTTCATCGAAGTCAAGCCCCATCGTAAATGCAGCCAGCTTGTATAAGAAGTCGGCATGGTACGGGGTTCCAACAACGAGGATGTCTTGGCCTTCTAAAGTATTGATATTGTCAATATTGGTTGACACTTTTTTTACAAGGATATCAATGCCTAAGCAGCATCCAGAGATTCATAGTATCTCTGTCGTTTAACCATAGGAGGCAGCCCCTCATTAGCGGAGCATATCCTCCTATTGTTCCAATAGCCGATGAAATATCTAAAGATGAGGGTTTCCACTTCCTCCACTGTCATTTTCTCTGTATCATGCCTCCCATAGAGGAGCTCCTCTTTCATCCGTGCCCACATGCTCTCGCACCGTGCGTTGTCATGGCAGCGTCCTCCGGCGCTGTTCATACTCTGACGAATGCCGTATTTTGCAACCGTCCTGCGATAAGTTTCGCTGGTGTACTGGGCTCCACGGTCAGAGTGGATAATGGCTCCCTGAAGTCCTGGATAAGCGCGGACGGCATTGTCAAGTGTCCGCTCACATAATGCCGCTTTCATGCTGGTATCCATTGCCAGTCCCAGAACTGCAGCGTCAAAACAGTCAAATATGGCGGATACATACAGCTTTCCGTCTTTTGCCTTGATTTCTGTTATATCTGTAACACATTTTTTTAAGGGTTCTTGGGATGAAAAATCCCGTTTCAGCAGATCGTCAGATTTGCGCGCCTCACGGTCCGCTTTGGTAATTCTGTTGGGTTTGCGTTTCGGACGGTGGCTGAGTCCGATTTCATTCATGACGCGATAAACCGTCCTCTCACCGGGAATACGAATGCCTTCCGGCTTTTTTAAGAGAAGTGCCTGATACATGCGGATCCGTCCATAAGTATCGTTACATTCATCTTCTGATGCGATGGCCCGCATGGCATCGGCTAAATCCTGGTACTTCCACGGACGGTCTTTGTCTGCCAGATATTTATAAAATCCCTGTCGCGTCACTTTCAGTATCCGGCAGTAGAAAGAAATTTTACCCTTTATCACGCCGTCCTCAGTCTTTCTGGCAAGAAACATCATTCTCTGCCTTTTGCAGACTTCCGACGGCTGGCGGCGAAAAAAGCGCTTGCTTCCTCAAGAA
>ERZ808054.29-NODE-29-length-192855-cov-33.215725_pt1 | contig 192855 bp, 180 predicted proteins | sample MGYA00380201_ERZ808054 | MGnify/ENA primary metagenome ERZ808054 (study PRJEB31490, sample SAMN06133419) | mouse gut metagenome | isolation source: Z5_2 | host: mice | place: China: Chengdu | collected 2015-05 ...
TCCCTGTATCTTTTTGAATAGCTCATGCCCTTAGTCTACTCGTTATCTTACCTTTTTTCAACTGCTTTTACTATAATAATTGCCAACAGGTAAATCTTTAGTTAAGAGAAGATTACGAGTTGAGTAACTACCGCTACCTGAGAGATAAGAGTATAAATCATTACCATTATCAGAATAAATATCTTGTCCAACCCACCTCCGCAAAATCGGCACTTCCTGAAAGATATTCGTATTCCCAAAGTAAACCCCCAGATGCGACACATCCGCATACCTGACCCGGAAATCAAAGGACAAGCTGCTGTTGCCGGACAGGTTCGGGATCGTCACACCGGCAGAGGCCCCGGTGGGCAGCAGCACCGCCTTGCCAAAGTCTCCGCTATCTACGTAAACGGTGGACCGGTTCTGAGAGTAGAACGTCCGCCCATAGCTGGAGCTGTCATCGTAATTCCCATCAAAGTGCTGGAGGCTCAGTGTGTTGGGATCGTCCGTCACCAGCTCATAGTTCACCACGTCATACCCCAGATCCAGACCGGCCACCTCGGCCGCCGTCAAGCTGGAGCTGTTCCGCCCGTCCTTCAGCTCGTAGTAATAGACGTTGGTCACATCGCCGTGCTTTTCGTTATGATTGACGGTGTTGTTATAGGTGTAGTTGACTGTCACGAAAGTCGGCGAATACTGCACGTCTATCAGATAATACTCGTCCGTGCTGTTGTCTATGGAGATATAGTACCGGCTGTTGTCCTGGTTATAGTACAGATTGTTCTGGGTATAATCGTTCTTGGTGAACGTGTTGTAATTATAGTTGTTGGTTGTATTATCGTAATACCACGACTTGAAATCCGCGCTGTAGGTGTATTGATTGGTAACGTTGTTCGTGGTGTACTGGTTCAGAAAGTCGGACAGCTTGATATTCGCCTCATAGTTGTTGGTGTTATTGGTCGTATTATGGATCGTGTTAAAGGTCCGGTTGTAGCTGTCGATGATCTGGGTGTTGGTCGTGTCTCCGCCCCGGTAGTAGTTGGTCACGTTGCCCGACTTGTCCACCACGCTGCTGGTAGGGGTCGTATAATACTTTTGAGGCTTGTTGGAAGAAAACAGGGCATCCAGATAACCGACCGGAGTCCAGCCGCCCAGAGGCTGAGAGCTGTTGCCGGAAAGCCACTTTGAAAGCGTATCAAAGCCATAATCTGAAGCCTCCGTCAATCCGGCGTGGGCCACGGAGCCGCCGGAGATCATAGAAGCTGCCATCACGAAACAGAGCGCCAGCGACAACCCTCTTGTCATACATTTACGCCAGCCGGAGCGCCGGATCAGCGCCGCAGCGGATCTCTTCTGCATTACAGTCTCCCCTTTCTTCCCTGCCGGAGCAGCTGCGCCAGCAGAGAGAACATCGTCAGGAACACCAGCACCCCGGCGAACAGCCGAAGGGCCGGAAGCCCCATGATGCTGTTGAGCGTCATATTAAAAAGCCCCAGCACGGAGCCCAGCCAATTCAAAAAATTTCCTTCGTACATCTTTCCTCTCCTCAAACAAAGCGGGACGTGGAGCTCTCCACGCCCCGCTTGCTGGGCTTTATCCCTTCGCTGCACGCTTGATCTGACGGAATGCCCGCACGCCGATGGTCAGCAGGCCAGCCGCCAGAAACAGGGTCAGGAGCGGGTTGCTGGTCATCAGCGTCCATACGGAGTTCATCAGGCTGGTCACTGTCTCGAAAGCGCCCAGCACTGCGGGCATCCCGCTGGAGCCGGTCGTTCCCTCGGAGGCCATAGCCGCCGGAGCCAGCGCGAAAGCCGTGACTGCTGCCGCCAGTACGCCCCGCTGTACCTTTGCGAACTCTGCGCGCTCCTTAAAACGCGCGAAGATCGTTTTCAGCTGCTTCATTGCCTTTTCTCCTTTCCTTCTTTTTACTTGAAGTGATCCCTCGATCACAGACAAGCCGTTACTCTTCCACCACCTGAAGGTCGCTCAGACGCGCCATCTTCCCCTGCCGGGTCTGAAAGAAGCTGTACCCCAGCTCATACAGTGCGCCTACCTTCAGACGCCTCGGGTCCACCCTTTGAGGACAGGACAGCACTTCTACCTTACTGCCTCTCACACCTTCCACACTGTTCTCCATGTACATCAAATGCAAGCCGCAGTATTCGCGCTGCTTCCCGTCTTTCTCATAACTCCGCTGCTCCATGCCTACCAATCTCGCTACTTCACTCATGCGCTTTTCCTCCTTTCCTCATTTTTTCTGCTGGAAAGCCTCCACACGCTCGGACTGCCGCGAAGGTGTTACGCCTATAGCCGAAAATCTCCTGACCGCATTTCGGGCTCCCTTCTCTGTTTGGGCTTTTGGGTGTGTCCTAAACCAGCTATATGGTTATGGGTTTGTACCACCCTTACCAACCGCATCAAAGCGGATTAAAGAATATTTTAACTTATTCTATCTTCCATTACAATCTTATCAAATCGGATTTCATATGTCAATAAGATTTTGACAAACCTAAGAAGATATAATAAGATACACATTGAGGTGATGAAAATGGAAACTATGAAGAAAACAATAATTTTCGATAAAGAAATGATTGAAAAAATAGAGCAAATGGCTAAAGACGCTGAGCGTGATTTTTCTGGACAAGTTCGTTTTATTATCAAAGAATATATTAAGATGAAGGAAACTAACTGAGACTTCAAAGTATGAAATGCTCCCTTGACAAACTGTGATATACTGGAAACAGGAGGTGGTCTGTATGACTAATGAAGAAAAAATTCTTGAAATGCTCTATGAATTGCAAAAGGGCCAGGAAGAATTGAAAAAAGGTCAAGAAGAGCTAAGAGCAGACATAGCCGATCTGAAAGAAAAGCAGGAAGATATCCAGACCAGCGTTAATGCTATACTGGGATGGACTGACAAAGTCAGTGAGGCCGTAAATTTTCCGTTACCTAGGATATGAGGACCTCCCACAGCAGGGGGACTCCGTTGCGGCTGAAGCCTTGGTGGCGGGTCAGAGGTAGGCCTGCTCCATGGAAACCGCCTCCGGGCGGTTTCCATCGCTCCCGTGGCCTGCGGGCTATAAGCATCCTACAGCAAGTGCATTACAAATTACCTTCAGCAGCCAGGCGAATCCGGACCAGGTTGTAATACAATTGAACAAAACAGCGGTTGTTGTTGCAAAACCATTCAGGCCGGAAGCTGAGTCCCCCCTTCTTCAGAGGAACAGCTTCCGGCCTGATGTATCAAAGATGTTTCGCAACAAAACCTTTTTTATTTTGTTCAATTGTATCTATACCAATTTCCGCCCCTTCCCCCCGGGCCCGGAGCGTCTACCGGCGCGGGCATGTCCGTGCCTGCAAGGCTTCCTCCTTTCTACGTTCTGTGTTTTTTCAGATTATACCATACCCATTACAAATTCACAAGCTCCAACAGCGCCGTCACCAGCGCGCCAAACCGCCTGCCACCCCCAAGCACCCACCGAATCACCGCCCAGGCCACCCCCCAAGCCATCCCAATTTTTCCAAAATTCGCATTTCGCCGCCCAGTGTCCAAAAATCTGCCAATTCCGCGCTTCATACACCATATAGGCCCTCCAAACGCCCAAAACCGTCCCTTATCCTTCACAGACTCCCCCCTGCTTCCCGCCATCGTTTGAAATTTCTGTGCAAATTTCAAAATAAAGGTTTGAAAAACGGAAAATTTTTTGTATAATGTAGAATTAGACTGGCTGGCAGACCTGGTGCGCCAGGCAGCTCCAGCCAAAAAAAGGAAGGAAAGGTGAGCAAATGAAAGAAAAGAACAGATTCCTGGCACTGCTGCTTGCGATGGTCATGGCCCTCGGGCTGATGATCCCCGCGGCGGCAACGGAGAACCCCGCTCCGGCGGAGGACAACTCCGGAAAGATCGTGATCCTGCACACCAACGACGTCCACTGCGGTATCGACCAAGTCACGAAGGACGACGCCATCACCGGCATCGGCTACGCCGGTGTCGCCGCTTACAAGGCGGAGATGGAGGCGGCGTACGGCGCCTCCAGCGTCACCCTGGTTGACGCTGGCGATGCCATCCAGGGCGGCCCCATCGGCACCCTGACCAAGGGCTCCGCCATCGTGGAGATCATGAACAAGACGGGCTACGATCTGGCGATCCCCGGCAACCATGAGTTCGACTATGGCATGGACAACTTCCTGTCCCTGGCCACCGAGAAGGCGGAGTATTCCTACATCTGCTCCAACTTCACCGACCTGGACGGCAAGGCCGTCTTCGAGCCCTACAAGATGCTGACCTACGGCGATGTGAAGGTCGCCTACGTGGGCATCGACACCCCCGAGACCTTTGTCAAGTCGACCCCGACCTACTTCCAGAACGACAAGGGCGAGTACATCTACAGCTTCCAGCAGGGCAACGACGGCAAGGACCTCTACGCCGCCGTCCAGAAGGCCGTTGACGCCGCAAAGGCTGAGGGCGCGGACTACGTGGTCGCCCTGGGCCACCTGGGCGACGCCGGTTCCACCGAGGTCTGGAAAGCCCAGACCGTCATCGCCAATACCGCCGGCATCGACGCCTTCATCGATGGCCACTCCCATGAGCAGATCGAGAAGACCGTGCCCAACAAGGACGGCGAGAACGTGGTGTGGGCCCAGACCGGCACCAAGCTGGCCGCCATCGGAAAGCTGGTCATCGACACCAAGACCGGCGAGATCACCAACGAGCTGGTCACCGGCTATGACAAGCAGGACGAGGCCGTGGCCGCTTTCGTGAAGGAGAAGAACGACGCTTTCGAGGCCGAGCTGAAGAAGGTCGTCGCCAAGTCCGAGGTCGAGCTGACCACCAAGGACGCCGAGGGCAACCGCCTGGTCCGCAGCGGCGAGACCAACCTGGGTGACCTGTGCGCCGACGCCTACCGCGTGATGCTGGGTGCCGACGTGGCCTTTGTCAACGGCGGCGGCGTCCGCGCTGACATCGCCGCGGGCGATATCACCTATGAGGACATCATCAACGTCCATCCCTTCGGCAACGAGGCCTGCCTGGTGGAGACCACCGGCCAGAAGATCCTGGACGCTCTGGAGTTCAGCGCCAGCAAGTACCCCGATGAGAACGGCGGCTTCCTCCAGGTTTCCGGCCTGACCTATACCATCAATGCCGGAACGCCCTCCTCCGTCACCACCAATGACGAGAACGAGTTTACCGGCGTGACCGGCGACTACCGCGTCACCGATGTCATGGTCGGCGAGGAGCCTCTGGATGTGAACAAGACCTACACCCTGGCTTCTCACAACTACATGCTCAAGAGCGGCGGCGACGGCTTTGTGATGTTCAAGACCGACAAGCTGCTCAAGGACAGCGTGATGATCGACAACGCCGTCCTCATCAACTACATCGTAGACGAGCTGGGCGGCAATGTCACCGCCGGGCAGTACGGCGAGCCCGCCGGCCGCATCAAGATCGTGGCCGCACCCGCTGTCGAGCAGCCCGAAGAGCCCGCCCCCGAGGAGAAGCCTGAGGAACCCGCTCCCGCCGAGCCCGCCCCTGAGGTGAAGCCTGAGGAGCCCGCTCCTGCCGAGCCTGCTCCCGAAGAGAAGCCCGCCGGTTCCGCCAACACCTACGAGGTCGTCAAGGGCGACTGCCTGTGGAACATCGCCCAGAAGTTCTACGGCACCGGTGCTGAGTGGACCATCATTTACGAGGCCAACAAGGACACCATCAAGAACCCCGACCAGATCTGGGCCGGCCAGATCCTGGTGATCCCCGCCAAGTAAAAAACATTGACCAGCAAATAGAGGGACTGCAAATTGCAGTCCCTCTATTTGCGTCTCCGGTCACTATTTCTTATACCCATGGGGCAGCTGCTCCAGCCGCTCCCTCTCCCTGCCCAGATCCGCGTGTAGCAGATACGCCAGAACGATCCCCAGCGGGATCTCCGCGAACCAGACGGCCCGTCCCATAAACCGGCCGCACAGGAAGGCGGCCATCACGCCGCCAGCCGCGAACGCGCCCAGCATCCCCAGGTGGGCCCCCAGCCTCCGGGCGCAGGCGGCGTCCCCTCCCCTGCCGGACGCCAGCCCGTACAGGGATATCCCCACCTGCCGGATATGGTTCGTGCAGAAGGTGGTCGCCATCGGGATGCCCTGGGCCTGCCGGAAGGTGTTGTACTGCATGGAGCACATGAAGTTGACCAAAACCTGTGTGATCTGGACCGGCGCGGTCTCCGGCAAAGCGCCCAGGAACAGCACCGCCAGCATCTCGAACAGCACCAGCGCCGTCTCCCACCGGATCAGGCGGCGCTTCCCCATCCCGCGCGCGGCGGCCTCGGACACGAAGGCGCCCAGGCAGTAGGCCGTGATAGGGATCAGAAGGTAGCCCGCGCGGCCCCACTCTCCCCTGCTCAGCGCCATAGACAGCAGCACGACGTTCCCGCTCTGCGCGTTGCAGAAAACGCCGCCCCGGATCGCGTAGGTAAACGCGCCGAAATATCCTCCCGCCAGCATCATCAGGGCGTATACCGGCCACTTCTCACACGCCAGATAATCACCGGCGCTTCCGCTCTCAGATCTCATGATCGCCATTTCCGCCTCTGTGCCCTCATTGGGGCCGCGTCTCCTTTGTCCGCACCACGCACCGGTTCAAGGTGCAGTCCTTGGTATATCCGTCGTCTACATACTGCCGGTAACACGTCCCCGTCCCCAGCAGCTCCACGTCCATGAGATCCAGCTCCGCCGTATTGGCGGCGGCCTTCCCCACCGGAACCAGCTTCCCCTGGCGGATGTAGAACACCACCTGATCCAGGGGCGCCATGACCGTCCGCTCCCCCGCGCCCACTTCTATGCAGGTGAACTCCCCTCCGGCGTATCGGACCTCTGTCATCCGCTCCGGCAAGTAGACGATGCGCCCCTTGACGCCCTTCTCCAGGACCGGCGCGATCATGACGCTCTCCCCTACCAGCAGCTGGTCCTCGATGGACCGCGCCTTCTCATCCTCCGGGTAATCGAAGGCCAGGGGCCGGATCATCATATCCCGCTCCAGCGCGGCCTTCATGAACTCGGAGTACAGATAGGGCAGCAGCCGGTAGCGCAGGGTGACGATCTCTTTAAAGTCCTCCGGGTTCCGGAACCGGTAACACTCCTGGTTCCTCGTAAAGAGGGCGGTATGGTTGCGCATCAGCGGCGTAAAGACGGACACCGCCAGCCACCGCAGCAGCAGCTCCCTGGTGCAGTTTCCTCCAAAGCCTCCGGTATCCGCGCCGCTGAACAAAAAGCCACACATATGGAGACTGGGCATGTGGTACACGTTCTGCCGCAGCATCTCCCAGGTGGAGGCGTTGTCCCCCGTCCAGATGCCGCCGTACCGGTGGGCGCCGATGTAGGACGCCCGTGAGAACAGCAGATACCGCCGGTCCAGCAGCCTGTCCAGCCCCTCGCCGGAGGCCCGGGTCATCATGGCTCCGAAGAGGTTGTGGACCTCGTAGTTGCTCTTCTCCCTGCCATCGTCCAGCCGGTGGAAGAAATCCTTGAAGTCCGCAATGTGCCGCTCCGGCTGATCCGGATCGCCGTGTTCCACATCGGGCTCCGTGCCCTTGGCCCGGTACTCCGAGGAGAAGATGGCGGGCTCGTTCATGTCGTTCCAGAAGCCCTCCAGCCCTCTGTCGGTGTAGAACTTGTACTGATCCCCGAACCACCGCCGGACCTCCTCCCGCAGGAAGTCCGGGAAATGGGTCATCCCCGGCCAGACCTCCGCCTTGTAGCAGGTCCCCTCGTGGTTGATGCAGAAGTATCCCTTTTCCGCGCCCTCGTCATAGACCGGGTTTCCCGGCTCGATCTTGATGCCCGCGTCCACGATGGGCACCAGATGTATCCCCTGTTCCTTCATCCGGGCCGCGTACCCCGCCATGTCCGGGAAGCGCCGCTTGTTGACCGTGAAGTCGATGTACCGGTCCATGTAGTCGATGTCCATGCAGATGTAGTCCAGCGGGATGCCCAGCGCCCGATGCCGGGAGGCCACCCGGGAGATATCCCGCTCCGTCCGATACCCCCACCGGCTCTGCCCATACCCGAAGGCCCACAGCGGCGGCAGGAAGCTCTGCCCGATGGCCCCTAAAAACTCCCGGACCACCTCGTAGGCGCTCCCCCCTTCCACGATATACAGCCGCAGGTCGGCGGATTCGCAGATCACGGAGAGCACGCCGGTCCCCTTGGAGTCCATATCGAACGTCACCTTGGCCGGCGTGTCGAAAAACGCCCCGAAGGCCTCCTCCCCATCCACCACGAAGAAGTTGTGGGCCCCGTACATAGAGGGCATGTCGTCCTTGTGGTGGGGATCGTCGTAATTGAAGCTGATATACCGGTAGCCCCGCTTATTGATCCCCCGCATGGTCTCCCCCAGGCCGTAGATCACATCGTCCGCCCCCAGAGGGCAGCTGAAGATCTGAGGCTGTCCCTTCTTCCTGTAAAACCGCCGGAGGGCCTCATGGCCGCTGACCGGGATATCCTGGACCACCGCGAAGGTCTCCACCGGCGTCCCATAGGTAAAGCGCGTTATCATCGTCTGTCTCCTCCCTCTTCTCTCATTTGATCACCACGTTCTCCGGGCCCAGCACCTCCCTGAGCTCGTCCACCAAAGCCTTGCCCAGCAGGCACCGGGTCCCCATCCGCTTGCCGGACGACGTGAAAAAGATCCTGGCCGGCGTGCCGCCGGGGAACATGGCGAAGACCCGGTTGATATGGGTCATCACCGGCGCGTCCGGCCCGGAGACCCGGAGCCACAGCGTTTCCCCGTCCAGCACCTGTACGCCCACAGCGGGCTTAGGAGGCGCTTCCGCCGCCGGAGCCTCCGTGCCGCCGCCCCGGAGGGCGTAGACCTCATCGCACATCAGCTGGGGTGGCTTCTCGTCCCGGACGGACAGCTTCCCCCGGACCAGCACCACGCTGTCCGGACTGAGCAGCCGTCCGAACCGCTCCAGCGTCTTGGAGAAGCACAGCATCTCGATGGACCCGGTATCGTCCTCGATAGTCGCGTAAGCCATCAAACTGCCGTTCCTCGTGGTTCGGGTGCGGTAGGCCGTGACGATGCCCACGATGGACACCGTCTGCCCGTCCTGATAGACAGTGGGTCCCCCCTCCTGGGCAAAGTCCTCCCCCACCGAGCCGATATGGACTGCTCCCGCCTTCCGCGCCGTATCCCTGAAGGCGTTGATGGGATGCCCGGAGAGGTACAATCCCGTGACTTCCCGCTCCTGCCGCATCCGCTCGTCAAGGGCGTACTCCGGGATATCCGGCAGATGGACGTCCGCCGCGGACTGCTGCCGGGACGGCGTGGAGAGCCCGAAGAAGTCCAGCTGGCCCTCCACGTTCTGCCTCCGGCTGCCGCCGATGGAGTCCAGCAGCTTGTCGCTGACGGCGATCAGCTGGCTGCGGTAGGCGCCGAAGCTGTCGAAGGCCCCCGCCCGGATGAGGTTCTCCACCGCCCTCTTGTTGATATCCGCGCCGTACATCCGCTGGCAGAAGTCCTGGAAGCCGGTAAAGTTCCCGTTGGCGGCCCGTTCCTTCACCACGCCCTGGATGAACCCGCGCCCGATGTTCTTGATGGCCACCAGCCCGAACCGGATGCCCTCCTCCTCCACGGTGAACCGGTCGTAGGAGCGGTTCACGTCCGGCGGCAGCAGGACGATGCCCATGTCCCGGCACTCGTTGATATAGTCGGCCACCTTCTCCGTCCAGTCGAGCACCGACGTCAGCAGGGCCGCCATATACTCCTTGGGATAGTGGAGCTTGAACCACGCCGTCTGATAGGCCACCACCGCGTAGCACACCGCGTGGGCCTTGTTGAAGGCGTAGTTGGCAAAATCGTAAATTTCATCATAGATGGCCTGTGCGATATCCTCCGGGATGCCGTTGGCCACGCATCCGGCGATCTGCCGCGACTGGTCCCCGTGGAGGAAGGCCTCCTTCTCCCTGGCGATATCCTTGGCCTTCTTCTTGCTCATGGCCCGCCGCACCATGTCGGCCTGCCCCAGGGAGTAGCCCGCCAGCTGCTGGAAGATCTGCATGACCTGCTCCTGATAGACGATGCACCCGTAAGTGATGGACAGGATGGGCTCCAGCGCCGGGTGCTTGTAGGCCACCAGCTTCGGATCGTGCTTGCAGGCGATGAACCTGGGGATAGATTCCATAGGCCCCGGCCGGTACAGCGCCACGATAGCCGTCAGGTCCTCCACGGACTGGGGCTTCAGTCCCACGCATACCCCCGTCATTCCGGAGGACTCCATCTGGAACACGCCGCTGGTCTTCCCTTGGGTGAGCATGTCGTATACCGCCTGATCGTCCTCCGGCACGTCCGACAGCTTGAAGTCCGGCTTTTCCTTCCGGACCATCTCCACCGCGTCGTCCAGCACCGTCAGGTTCCGCAGGCCCAAAAAGTCCATTTTGAGTAGCCCCAGCTCCTCCAGGGTCACCATGGTATACTGGCAGACGATGGTCTCGTCGTTTTTTGCCAGGGGCACGTAGGTATACACCGGGTCCTTGGTGATGACTACCCCGGCGGCGTGGGTGGAGGCATGGCGGGGCATCCCCTCCAGGGCCTTGGCGGTGTCGATAAGTTTTTTGACCTTTTCGTCCCCGTCGTACATATCCTTCAGGGCCTTGCTGAGCCGCAGGGCGTCGTCCAGGGTGATGTGCAGCGCCCCCGGCCCGCTGGGAACCTGCTTGGCTACCAGGTCCACCTCGGCGTAGGACATGTTCAGCACCCGCCCCACGTCCCGGATGGCGGCCCGGGCGGCCATGGTCCCGAAGGTGACGATCTGGGCCACCCGGTCGTCTCCATACTTCCGGCGGACGTAATCCACCACCTCGTCCCGGCGGGTATCACCGAAATCCATGTCGATATCCGGCATACTGACCCGCTCCGGGTTCAAAAAGCGCTCAAAGTACAGCCCGTACTTCATGGGCTCTACGTCGGTGATATCCAGGCAGTAGGACACCATGCTCCCCGCGGCGGAGCCGCGCCCCGGTCCGACGGGGATGCCCGCGCGGCGGGCGAAGCGCACGAAGTCCGACACGATGAGGAAATAGTCCGTAAAGCCCATTTTCTCGATCATGTCCAGCTCGTAGTCCAGCTGCCGGTGGTACTCCGGATGCTCCCCCCGGTATTTCTCCGCAAAGCCCTCCTCGCACAGCTTCCGGATGCAGCTTTGAGAGGTTTCCCCCTCCGGCACCCGGAATTCCGGCAGATGGTACTTCCCGAAGGTAAACTCAAGGTTGCACAGCTCCGCGATCCGCCCGGTGTTCTCGATGGCCCCGGGGTACTTGCTGAACAGTTTCTCCATTTCCTCCGTGGAGCGCACGTAGAAGTTTCGCGGCTCGTACCGCATCCGCTTCTCGTCCTCCACCAGCTTCCCGGTCTGGATGCACAGCAGCACGTCGTGGGCCTCCGCGTCCTCGGGGGCCAGGTAGTGGCAGTCGTTGGTACACACCAGCGGGATGCCGGTCTCCTCATGGATGCGCAGCAGCCCCTGATTGACAACGGCCTGGTTCCGGATGCCGTGGTCCTGGAGCTCCAGGTAGAACCCATCCTCCCCGAAGAGCTCCCGCATCTCCAGAGCGTAGGCCTTGGCGCTCTCGTACTCTCCGTTGACCAGCCGCTTGGGGATCTCCCCCGCCAGACAGGCGGACAGGGCGATAAGACCCCCGCAGTGCTCCCGCAGCAGCTCCATGTCGATACGTGGCTTGATGTAGAATCCCTCCACGAATCCCATGCTGACCATGTAGCTGAGGTTCCTGTACCCCTCCTCGTTCCGGCACAGCAGGACCAGGTGGCGGCTCTCGGCGTCCAGCTCGTGGACCCGGTCGGAGCGTTTTCTGTCCTTTGGAGCCACATAGACCTCGCATCCGATGATGGGCTTGATCCCCTCGGCCTTACAGGCCCGGTAGAAGTCGATGGCCCCGTACATCACGCCGTGGTCCGTAACCGCCACGGCGGTCTGGCCCAGGGCCTTGACCCTTTTTGCCAGACCGTTGATCTTGCAGAATCCGTCCAGGAGGCTGTACTCCGTATGGACGTGGAGGTGGACAAAAGACATGGTGCCTCCTTTTCTAATCGCCCCGAAAGGGCGGTCATGGTGATAGTTTTTTACCGTCTATCCGCTATGCTGCTTTTCGGCGTCTATTCCGGCATACGTATCGAAAGCCCCTGCTGGCGGCTGCTCCTGAATTCCTGTATCAGACAAATATCCTTGTGATCTTTTTCCCGACCAAGTTTTTCTTTCATCATGATCATTCCATCTATTGAAACAACTGGTACCCCGTCCAGCAAAACGGTTTTATCCTCTATCCAGTTTTCAAATATCTCAATAGCTTCAGAAAAAACGATCCTTCTGGTTCCATCACAGAGCGTTTCTGTAGGATATCCATCCCGCTCAAGCTTGTCAGCCAGTTCGGAGGTACAACCCAGATCGATATCCCGCGTTTTATCCTTGATCCCATACAGCACCATGGCCGCGCCTGACGTCACCCAATATTCCTCAATATGAAACCCGGTTTCTTTCAATAAGCAGACGATCTCTTCCCTATCCAGCATAAAAGCCCTCCTTGAAAAGGCAACCTGGGTTGCACGTTTTTGAACAAATGTTTCACGTGAAACATTTTTAGAACTCTATCGTATCCCCGCAGGCCAGGTATCGCATCCGTGCCACCCGCTCGGCCAGGTACCGGAACGCCTCCTCCCCGGTGCAGTGGCAGGTGTAAAAATCCATATCATACCCCGCCAGCTCCCCGGCGATCCCTTCCAGGATATCCTCCGGCACAGACCGCTTGGTCACCGGAACCATAAGGTGGTATCCCCCGATGCAGACCTTCGGCCCGTACTCCTTCGCCCGCTCCAGAATATTCGCCACGCCGCAGTGCCCGCACCCCATGACCAGCAGGTTCCGTTCTCCGAAGATCATCAGATTCTGCTCATGGGCAAACCCGTCCCGGCCCTGCTCATCATACAGCGTATCGTTGGCTGTGGAGTAGAACCGGGAGGTATCCCGCACCGTAAACAGCAGCAGCTCCTCGTCGATACGATACTCGCCGTCCACCAGCACCACCTGCGGGTGGTCCATCAGCTTTCTGTCCAAGCCGACGGGGACCTTGACGAACCCCAGCGATTTGGAAAAGTGCTTCTCGAACGCCCGGCGCTGGATATAGACCTTCGCCGTATGATTGACCTTCAGGAACGCCGCCAACGCCCCGCCGTGATCGAAGTGGCCGTGGGAAATGACGGCGGCATCCACCTGCCCCAGGTCGATGCCCCGTTTTTCCGCGTTCTTCAGCAGCGTGCCGTCCGGCCCCAGGTCAAAGAGGAGCTTATGGCGCTCCGTCTCAATATACAGCGACAGGCCGTGTACCGGCGTCAGATCGCAGCTGGATCGATTTTCTACCAACGCGGTGATTTTCATCATGATGTTCTCCTCTCATATCCTGCTCAGTTCCACCAGCTTTCGCAGCCGGTGGTTCAGACAGCTTTTGGTGATGGGCGGCTCGAACTCCTCCGCCAGCTGACTGAGGGTCAGCTCCGGGTACGTCTCCCGGAGGATGATGGTCTCCTTCAGCGCGGCACTCAGCTCCTCCACCCGGTCCAGCTCGTACAGCCGCCGGATGGCCTCCAGCTGTTCCTGGGCGGCGTTGACCGCCTTGTCCAGATTGGCGGCCTCGCAGTTCACCTGACGGTTGACGTCGTTGCGCAGCTCCTTCTCCGCCCGGGCGGTCGCCAGCGCCGCGGCGGAGTTTGGCGCGCCGATGAAGGAGAGGAGTTCCGCGATCTGCTCGCCGCTCTTGAAGTAGGTCACCTGGCTGCCGTTCCGGGTGGTCTGCCCCGGCTGGCGGTCCATGTCGGCGAGCAGGGCCATCAGCTCCCGGCTGGCCTGGGTGTGGCTGGTCACCAGCTCCAGATGGTAGCGCTTGCTGGGCTCTGTCACGCTTCCCCCCGCCAGGAAGGCCCCTCGGAGAAAGGCCGCCCGGCAGCACTCCTCCTCCAGCAGGCCGAAGTTGATGTGGAGCACCGGGCTCTGCCTGGCGTCAAAGCCGAAGGCGTCGATGATCCGGTGGATCTTTTCCGCGTCGGTAAGCTGGAAGACGTACTTCCTCTCCCCCGCCCCCGGCAGCCGGTCGAACGCCAGGCCGAACGCCCTGTCCAGCAGGACGGGCAGACGGCTGGCAAAGCTCCCGCTCTCGGTGATGACGCGAACCTCCCGGGGCGTGAAGGTGTTGCCGTAGAGCAGCGCGCCGTAGGCCTCGGCTCTGGCGCAGCAGAGGCGGTCCGATCCGGCCCGGCATAATTCGGTTTTTACATCGCTGGAAAAGGACATGGCTCCGCCTCCGTTGCTGGGAAGTTTTTTCTTAGTATACCATTTACAAGGGGGTAAATCAACGCCGTTCTGGAAATTTCCGCTGTTCATTGATCGCCGCAAAAAAATATCCCCCCACCCGGCTTGCGCGGGGAATATCCATCAATTATAATAGGCGGCGATCGATCAAGATTTATTGATCCCTGAGGAGGATGATCACTGATGAAGAAAAAGATACTATCCCTGCTGCTGGCGGCGGGGCTGCTACTGGGCTTAACGGCCTGCGGCGGGAACGGCGGTCAGAGCGGCGGCAACACCCTGATCTACGCCAGCGGTGATTACACCCGCATCAACCCCGCCATGGACGAGCATGGAGAGATCAACATTCTGCTCTTCAACGGCCTCACCGCCCACGACGGCGGCAACCAGGTGGTCTCCGGTCTGGCGAAGGACTGGACGTTCGATGAGGATACATGCACCTACACCTTCCACCTGGAGGAAAACGTCAAGTGGCACGACGGCGAGCCCTTCACCGCCGAGGACGTGAAATTTACCATCGAGGCCATCATGGACCCGGAAAACGGTTCCGAGAACGCGCCGAACTATGAGGATGTGGAGGAGATCAGCATTCTGGACGAGCACACGATCTCCTTCCGGCTTGCCGCCCCCAACGTGGCGTTTCTGGACTACATGACCATGGCCATACTGCCCAAGCATCTGCTGGAGGGCGAGGATATGCAGGCATCCGCCTTCTTCCGCGCTCCGGTGGGCACCGGTCCCTACAAGCTGGCCGGCTGGGACGAAGGGCAGGCCATTACGCTGGAGCGGAACGCGGACTACTTCAAGGGCGCCGCCCAAATCGAGAAGATCGTCTTCAAGATCGTTCCAGACGACAACGCCAAGGCCCTGCAAATGCAGTCCGGAGAGCTGACGCTGGCCCATCTGACCCCCAAGGATACGGAGAATTTCCTGGGAAAAGAGGGGTACGATGTGTACGAGATGAAGACCTCCGACTATCGGGGCATCCTCTTCAATTTCCAGAATCCCTACTGGACGGAGAACCGGGACCTGATCCCCGCCGTGTGCTGCGCCATCGACCGGCAGGCTATCCTGGACGCGGTGGTCCTGGGGCGCGGGGTGACGGCTTACGGTCCCCTCCAGCGGAACATCTACAACAATGAGGACGTGGAGCGCTACGACTACGATCCCAGCCGGGCCAGGAGCATCCTGGAGGACGCGGGGTGCGTCATGGGGGAAAACGGCTTCTATGAGCGGAACGGTCAGGAGGTAGGCTTCGTCATCAGCGTGGGCGCGGGGGATCAGGTCCGGCTGGACATGGCCCAGGCCGCCGCCCAGCAGCTGCGGGAGGTTGGCGTCAACTGCACCGTGGAGGTCCCCGCAAAGGTGGACTGGGGCGGACAGATGGCCTATCTCATCGGCTGGGGCAGTCCCTTTGACGCCGACGACCACACCTACAAGGTCTTCGGCACCGGCAAGGGAGCCAACTACTCCGGATACTCCAACCCGCAGGTGGACCAGTACCTCACCGAGGCGCGGCAGTCTGACGATCCCGCCGTCCGGAAGGAAGCCTATGCCAACTTCCAGACCGCCTTGGCGGAGGACCCCGCGTTTGCGTTCATCTGCTACGTGGACGCGGATTACGTTGCGTCCGCGGCGTTGAAGGGCATCACACCCGGCACCGTCTTGGGACACCACGGGGTGGGTATCTTCTGGAACGTTACGGAGTGGACCCTGGAAGCGAACACCTGAAATATCGGAAGAGGGGCTGAACGGGTCAGCCCCTTCTTCCCCGTTTTTGAGGAATTATTGCATGTCTGATTTATTAGAGATCAAAAATTTGTCCGTATCTTTCCGGACGCCCCAAGGCGAGGTGGAGGCAGTACGGGACGTATCCTTCTCCCTCCATCCCGGAGAGGTGCTGGCCATCGTGGGGGAATCCGGCTGCGGGAAGAGCGTGCTGTGCCGGTCCATCATGAAGCTCCTGCCCCGGAACGCCTGGATCAAGGGGGGAAGCATTCTGGCGGACGGGGCCGACATCACCCGCTATTCCCAGCGGGACATGGAGCGTCTGCGTGGACGGCTGTTCTCCATGGTCCTCCAGGACCCTATGACCGCCCTGGACCCCACCATGACCGTCGGAGCGCAGATCGCGGAGGCGGTGCGGATCCATCAGCCCCGGATGGACCGGGCGGCGGTACGGCGGAGGGTGCTGGAGCTGATGGAGCTGGTGGGCATCGACCGGCCGGAGGACCGGTACGGGCGGTATCCCTTTGACTTCTCCGGGGGGATGCGGCAGCGGAGCGTCATGGCCATCGCCCTGGCCTGCGGGCCGAAGATACTCTTTGCCGACGAGCCCACCACCGCCCTGGATGTTACTATCCAGGCGCAAATTTTGGACCTCCTGCGGGACGTGCAGGCGAGGCTTGGGACCGCCTCCGTTCTGGTGACCCACGATCTGGGCGTGGTCGCGCGGGCGGCGGACCGGGTAGCGGTGATGTACGCCGGGAGGATCGTGGAGACCGGCACCGTGGAGGACATCTTTTACGACCCGCGGCACCCCTACACCTGGGGGCTCCTGCGGTCCCTCCCCGCCTGGGCCAGGGAGGACGAGCCCCTCTACACCATTCCGGGGATGCCCCCTTCCCTGCTCCATCCTCCCAAGGGGGACGCCTTTGCCTGCCGGAACGAGTACGCGCTGGCCATCGACTACCAGGAGGCCCCGCCGATGTTCCAGGTGAGCGAGTCACATTTCGCGGCCACGTGGCTGTTGGACGAGCGCGCGCCAAAAATCGCGCCGCCGCTGGGAGGTGGATCAAATGGATGATATCCTGCTTGACGTGCAAGGGGTCTCCCACTGCTTCCGGCTGGGCAGAAACAGCGTGCTCCGGGCCTTGGACGGGGTCTCCTTCCAGCTGCGGCGGGGAGAGATCTTCGGGCTGGTGGGAGAATCCGGGTCCGGAAAGTCCACGATGGCGCGGTGCATTATGAGCATCCTCCGGCCTACGGCGGGGGCTATACGGTATCTGGGAGTCAACATCTGCGATCCTGGGCAGTTCCGGGCGCACAAGGAGCTGCTGCAGACCTCCCGGCAGCTGATCTTTCAGGATTCGGCGTCCAGCCTCGATCCGAGGATGACGGTGGCGGACATCATTGCGGAGCCTATGGCCATCCACCGCGCGCGGCCTCCCAGGGGGTCCTTGCGGAACGAGGCGGCCTTTCAGCTCAAATGCGTGGGGCTGGATCAGGGGTGCCTGGACCGGCGGCCCGGGGAGCTGTCCGGCGGACAGCGGCAGAGGGTCGCCATCGCCAGGGCGCTGTCCATGGGGCCGGAGCTGCTGGTGGCGGACGAGCCCATCGCCTCCCTTGACGTGTCCATCCAGGCGCAGATCATCAATCTGTTCCGGCATTTACAGAAAGAGCACGGGTTCACCTTCCTGTTCATTGCCCACGATCTGGCGGTGGTGCGGTATCTGTGCAGCCGGGTGGGCGTTCTGTATCAGGGAAAGCTGGTGGAGGTCGGGCCCGCCAAAGAGGTGTTTGCTGACCCGCGGCATCCGTATACCCGGGCGCTGCTCTCGGCCATCCCCATTCCGGACCCCCGGCGGGAGCGGGTACGGGTGCCACAGAGCTTCGATCCGGCTCAGTTCTGCCGGGAGGGACGGCTGCGGGAGGTATCGCTGGGACATTGGGTGTTGGAGAAGGAGGGTGAGTCATGAGACAGAAAAATCCATTTTTATATTACGGCGGGAAGCTGGTGGGATTCGCGGTCAGCCTGTTCCTCCTCTCGCTGGCGGTCTTCTATGTGGCGCGGCTGGCACCGGGAGATCCGCTGGTCTCCTACTACGGCGACCGGGCGGAGAAAATGACGGTCCAGGAGCGGGCCCGGGCGGAGGAACGTCTGGGGCTGGATCAGCCGATCCATGTGCAGTACGTCCGCTGGCTGGAGGGGGCCATGCGGGGGGAGTTCGGCATTTCCTACAAGTACAAAACGGACGTGATCGAGGTCATTGCCGCGCGGCTGCCCAACACGCTGCTCCTGGGAGGCATTGGATTTGCGGTGATCTTCTCGGGAGCGCTGGCGCTGGGGGCGATTTGCGCCTGGAACGAGGAAAAATGGCTGGACTGCATTATCTGTAAAGTAGGAACGGTTGTCAGCTGTATTCCGGAATTTTGGCTGTCGCTGGTGCTGATCCTGGTGTTTGCGGTGCAGCTGCGGTGGCTGCCAAGCAGCGGGGCGTACACCATCGGCGGCGGCGGGATCGGCGACCGGGCGGTCCATCTGGTCCTGCCGCTGGTGGTGACGGCGGCGGGGCATCTGTGGTACTACGCCTACATGATCCGCAACCGGCTGCTGGAGGAGCTGCGCTCGGATTATGTGCTGCTGGCCAAGTCCAAGGGGCTCAGCCGGAGGGCCGTGCTGGTGCGGCACTGCCTGCGGGGCATTATGCCGTCGTATTTGAGCTTGATGGCTATCTCGGTGCCCCATATCCTTGGGGGGACCTACATCGTGGAGACAGTGTTTTCCTATCCGGGCATCGGGACGCTGTCCTATGAGAGCGCGCGGTATCAGGATTACAATCTTTTGATGATCCTGTGCATCCTTTCGGGCGGGTCAGTGATCCTGTGCAACATTCTGGCGCAGATCGTCAGCGAGCGGATCGATCCCAGGATGCGGGCGGACGCGCCGCCGGAGGTGACGGATCATGGATGAACGATTTGTCCTAGTTGGTGCGCGGACTCCCCTGCCGCCGCCGGTGAAGGCAAGGAAATGGTACGAGGGCAGGCCGGTGGTCTCTATGGCAGTGCTGGCAGGGATCGTTCTGGGATGCCTTTTCTGCGGGGCATTCGTATCGGGAGAGCCGGGGTATATGGATTTGCTCCACAGCTCGGAGGCACCCAACAAGGAGTTCTGGTTCGGGACGGATACCATGGGGCGGGATATCTTTGCCATGATCTGGTATGGAGGACGGGTCTCCCTGCTGATCGGGGCGCTGTCTACCGGTATCTCCACAGCGCTGGCGGTCCTCTTCGGTACGGTCAGCGGGCTCGCGCCCAGGTGGCTGGACGATCTGCTGATGCGCTTGACGGAGATCTTTCTCAGCATCCCTTCCCTGCTGCTCATTATTTTTTTGCAGGCGATCCTGGGGAAGGCGAATGTCTGGAGCCTCTCGCTGGTCATCGGGGTCACCGGATGGACCAGCATCGCCAAGGTGGTGCGCTCGGAGGTGCTGCGGCTGCGGAACAGCGAGTATGTCATGGCCTCGCGGTGCATGGGCGGCGGGTTCTTCCATATCCTGCGGAGGCATCTCGCGCCGAACTTCTTTTCCTCCATTATGTTCATGGTGGTGATGAACGTGCGCGCGGCCATCGCGGCGGAGTCCACGCTGAGCTTTATGGGCATCGGCCTGCCGCTGGAGGTCATCAGCTGGGGCAGTATGCTCTCGCTGTCGGAGAAGGCGCTGCTCAGCGGCGCGTGGTGGATCATACTGATCCCCGGCGTGTTCCTGGTGGTGACGATGCTGTGCGTGACCAACATCGGCGGATGGCTTCGGGGCGAGGGGGAGCAGCGGGGGAATAATCTGTAAAGTCAAGACTACCAACAAAAGCTGGTGGTTTGAGTAAGTCCTATAAGTGCTTATTACAGATAACACCCCTTTCTATCTCGTTGCCCACCCTTTTACAACCTTTCCAGATTTGGAATAGGTCGTTGATAGACAGGCAGCCGGTCCCCTTTTGTGGGGACCGGCTGTGGTCTTTTCTTAGTTTGTAATTGAACAAAACTTAACCTTTGTTCAATTCCATGGTATCGCTTGAATCCTCTATCGCTTGCCGCAGGGAGCGCTCGGTATAGAAGGCTGAAAACGCACCGTCAGGCGTATCCAGGATCATCAATACCGACTCATTCTCCTCACCATAGGAAAACAGGTGCAGTGTGGAGCCATTTTTCAAAAGGACCGGTATTTTGAAATCGCACTCCTCCTCTACCCCGTGACCCTCACAGGCAGCGTCATAGCTGTCCCAACTATAAAAGCGGCTGCTCCGCACTGCCATCCGCAAAAGTTCCACGAACTGGTGATCCATGCCCATGACATCCTGTTTGGTCACGTCCAGCAGCAGGTCCGCCAGCGGAGACCAGGTATCGTCCGGGTGGTCCTGGGCGTAGGCGACAAAGTCCGTCAGAGCGTCCCGCAGCTCCGCCTCCGCAGCGTACTCCGTGTCAGAGGCTCCCAGCGTGACCAGGATGTTGTCCCGCTGTAAGCGTTCCGTATACTCCTCCCTCTCCAGATTCAGCGAACCAAGATCGGTCCCTGCGAGCGTATCTCCTGCCGCGATATAATTGTTGACCTCCCACATAAAGGCGGCGATCTCAGATGGGTCAAAGCGGTTGTCCGGACTGTCGAAATGGATATCAAAAGTGATCTGATCGCTCCGGTCCGTGACCTCCTCCCCACCCTTCAGGTGGAAGAGCCGGTATGAATAGTCGCAGAAGCCGTCCTCGATTTTCGGGCTGTATTCCAGCAGATAGTCAAGTCCGTCTACCCGGCAGCGGAAATAGGCATCCCAACTCCCGGCGGATCTATCCAGCGTTTTAGACCATATCACCGTCCGGTTCTCTGTACTGCCCTGGGTGAGTTCCACCCGCTCGCTGCTGCCCTCATGGGATATCTTTACCCCCTCTAGTATGCCATCCCGGTTGACGTCATAGGGCCTGGTGTGCGTACTGACCGGCTTTATTTCATCCAGCGGGACGTTTTGCAGAAATTCCACCAGCTGTGTGGCATCAAAGGAGACTCGGTTGGCGGTGAGGGTGTCGGTAAGAAGCAGCCAGTCGTCTGTCCAGTGCAGTGCTGCCATCGATGCTTCCGCCAGATATTCCTCGATCTTCTCCGGGGCAGCAGACTTATATCTGACGTTCAGCAGCCAGTCCCGCACGCGGTCCTCGTATCCCTCCGGCAGCGCCGTCCGGTCCGCCGTCCAGTACATGTGATGGTTCTCCTTGTCGGGCTGGGGGTCCGGCACATCCGGCAATAACGTGAGGTACGCATAATTTTGGTCCGTCTTCCCGGCCTCGCCCTCACCGTACCGCTCGATCAGCTCCGCTTTGACCGCCGCCATGTCCGCTTCTTCCGGAAAAGCTACGGTCACATTATTCAGACCATAGCCGTCAGCCGCACCCGCATAGTGGATAAAGTTGAAGCCGGCTGTAACATTGTGCCCAAGGAAGGACACGTCCTTGACGGTCAGGCCCCATTCCTCCGCAGTATTGGGATCGGAGAACTCGTCTCGTTCGTTATGAAGTATCTGCTCCTCCGTGATGCCAAGCTTTTCGATCACGGTCTCCATGCTGTCGTTCCAGCAGAGGCCCGGAGGCTGTAACAGCGGGTCCGGCCCTTTTGCCTCCGCGCGTCCAAAGGCGCAGACCGCCGCCAGAGAGAGGATCGCAACCACGGCAACCATCGCACTGATCAGCCGCTTGGGCTGCTGGGCGATGCGCTGGACGCGCTCCTTCAGACTCCGCTTGCCGCCGGCCATGGTGGTGGCGAAGCTCAGGAGATCGGCGGGTTTCGGCTTTGTGGTGACCAGGGCCAGCAGGGTCTCGCCGTAGGCCGCGCGCTCCCCGTCGCCAAGGCGTTTCAGCGCGCCCTCGTCACAGGCCAGCTCGCCGTCCCGGCGGCTGCACACTACCGCCAGCCATACCAGCGGGTTCCACCAGTGGGCCGCCAGCACCGCGCCCCGGAGGACGCTCCACAGGTGGTCCAGATGCCGGTAGTGGGTCAGCTCATGGGCCAGCACGTGGCGCAGCATGGCGGGGGCCGCCGCCGCTTCCTCCGTCACATAGACGGCGGGACGGAACAGGCCGGACAGGCAGGGGGACGGCAATGCAGGGGCCACGTACACCGGCACCGGAGCGCCGGTATCTTTCAGAGGGCGGCGCACCCGGCGCAGGCGGAAGGCAAACCGTACATTCGCGGCGATCAGGATCGACGCTATGACCGCCGCACCGGCGGCCCAGATCCACCCCAGGAGTTCCAGGGGGCTGATCTTTTCCGCGTAGCGGGTGACGGTCCGGCCTTCGTCCTCCAGACGGGCGTAGCCGAAGGCGTTGGGGTCTTCAATTCGTCCGTCCTCCTCAAACCGGACGGCAGACTCCTCTGCCGGTCTGGATTCCACCGGCAGGACGTAGATGCTCTCCTGCCGCAGGGCCTCCGGCGGCTCTACAGCGGGCAGGGCCATAATTGCCAGACTGAACAGGGACACCGGCACCAGCAGCCGCGCCAGCACGACCGCCCATAGGCCGTACCGCAGTCCCGCGCTGATCCGCTTCCCCAGAACGGCCCGGAGGAGCAGTACGACCAGGATCAAGAGACTGGAAGAAACGATCCATTCCATCATGACTTTATGCCTCCTTTGGTTTACTTTATTTTTTGATCAATCTTCCCAGAGTGCATCATTGCAATAGACCATGCGGTAAAGGGTCTCATCCTCCACGTAGGCGGTGATCGAATATGGCACGCTTCTCAAGTAGTGGCTGTCATTGTCGGGATTCTCAGAGTAGATCAAAACGGTCATTTCCCCCGCGCACGTGATGCGGACAAGATTTTCCAATTCATCCGTTTCCGTGATCTCCAGAAGAATGGTGTGCTGGGTCTCGCTCCCATTGCGGACATAACCAATCGAAGCGCTTCCGCAGCTGAAATCTCCATCCACATCGGTCAGATATTCTACCTTCCCTGCCAAACCGTTGAGCGTATCCGCAACCAAAGACTTACTGCGTCTATAGCTGATGTTTGTACCGCCCCAGGACATCATGCGGATATCTTCCTTCCGCAGGCTGGACAGCACATCCGAAACGTACGGGAACGCCGCGCTCTCCGCCGCCTTGTTTCGATAGACCAGCAGATTTTCCAGCAGGGACCTGTTTTCATCCCTGGAAAAACCATACTCATTGCCATCCAGCCACCCCAGGCTGTCGTACAGACGTCCCTCCTTGTGGAAGGTCTCCTGGAGGTACTCGTCCGTATTCACCAGCTGTTCGCTGTTGGCCAGCAGGGCGTTGATCTCCTCCATAAAGGCACTGATGGCTCTGGGGTCGAATTGGTGGCGGTCCGCTTGATCGGACTCAAAATTGATATCAAATTCCAGGGAATTTTCCTGCACGACGACTTCCTCGCCATAGACCGTCAAATAGAACAGCTTGTAGCTGTATTCGGCGAGACCGCAGCTCATGTAGGGCGTATACTGGAGCAGGTAGTCCTCCCCATCCATCCGGCACAGGAAATAGGCGGTCCAGTCCGGGTGAACGGTCGCTGCCATACCTGCCCAGGAGTCCCGGTGGTAAGCTGCCGGTTTATCGGGCTTTTCGCGCTGCGACAGCCACAGAAGCGACCAGAAGTCATAGCCTGCATCCCTTCTAAAGCGGGAGATGCTCAGATCCTCCAGGATGCCGTCGTGGTCCAGGTCGGCCTGAATGGTCGTGGCCGGATAGGTGGGGTAGCTGAGATACCAGGTATCCCCCATGTCCGGGGAGCGCATGAAGCATGTTACCGGGCCTTCTTCATACCTTCCGGCTTCCATGACGATGGTCTGCGTGTTTGGCCCGACGGGTCCGATGGATAGTACCTGCACGTCCGGCAGATCGACCTTCTCCCAGGTCTCGCCACCGTCCTTGGTGATGAGGCAGGGCGCCTCGCCTTCATAGAGCTGCTGGGCCACGATCAGCCGGTCCGGGGTCAGGAAGCCTACGGCCGCGATGTGCCAGTTTGTCCCGGGCATAGAAACCTCGGTCCAGGTCATGCCGCCGTCCGCCGTTTTGTAGACGTAGGTGTCCGCCGACTCCCCGCTGGCATAACAGGTAACCAGCCAGCCGTCCGTGGGTGAGACCAGTTCTGCCCAGATATGGGGAGAAAAGGACAGATATTGGGCCTGGTTTCGTTCTGCCTGATCAGCGTCCGCCCACTCACGGGGGGCGGGGATGGGGGCTTCGCTTAGGTCTTTCTTGCCGTCCTCGTATTGAATATAAGGAATCCCGTTTTCCTGCACGGTGATCACCGCGGTCTTCCAGGCATCGTCATGGGAGCTGGCGGCAGGCGCTTCCTTCGCCTGTCCAAAGGCCGCCAGGGTGGACAGGGTCAGCAGGGCAACGACCGCGACCATCGCGCCAGCCAGCCGCTTGGGCTGGGCGGCGATGCGCTGGATGCGCTCCCGAAGGTTCCGCTTTCCGCTGGTCATGGTGGTGGCGAAGCTCAGGAGATCGGCGGGTTTCGACTTGGCGGTGACCAGAGCCAGCAGGGTCTCGCCGTAGGCCGCGCGCTCCCCTTCGCCAAGGCGTTTTAACGCGCCCTCGTCGCAGGCCAGCTCGCCGTCCCGGCGGCTGCACACTACCGCCAGCCATACCAGCGGGTTCCACCAGTGGACCGCCAGGGCCGCGCCCCGGAGGACGCTCCAGAGGTGGTCTCGGTGGTTATAGTGGGTCAGTTCATGGGCCAGCACGTGGCGCAGCATGGCGGGGTCCGCCGCCGCTTCCTCCGTTACATAGACGGCGGGACGGAACAGGCCGGACAGGCAGGGCGATGGTAATGCCGGGGCTGCGTACACCGGCACCGGAGCGCCGGTATCTTTCAGAGGACGGCGCACCCGGCGCAGGCGGAGGGTGAAGCGCGCGTTCGCGGCGATCAGGACCACCGCCATAACCGCCGCCCCGGCGGCCCAGATCCACCCCAGCAGCTCCAGAGGGCTGATCTTTTCCGCGTAGCGGGTGACGGTCCTGCCCTCGTCCTCCAGGCGGGCGTAGCCGAAGGAAGCGGGGTCCTCGATCTGTCCGTCCTCCGCAAACCGGACGGCGGACTCATCTGCCGGTCTGGACTCCACCGGCAGGACGTAGATGCTCTCCTGCCGCAGGGCCTCCGGGGGTTCTACGGCGGGCAGAGCCATGATCGCCAGGCTGAACAGGGAAACCGGCACCAGCAGCCGCGCCAGCACCACCGCCCACAGACCGTACCGCAATCCCGCGCTGATCCGCTTTCCCAGAACGGCTCGGAGGAGCAGTACGACTAAGATCAAAAGACTGGAGGAGACGATCCACTCCATCATGATCTCGTGCCTCCTTCCTCCGCTTTCCGGAGGATATCCCGCAGTTCAGCGATATCCTCCAGACTCAGCTCCTGACGCTGGGCCATGGCGCTCATCATCAGCCCCACGCTGCCCCGGTACACCCGATCCAGGAAGGAGCGCGTCTCCTGGATCTCCGCTTGCTCCTGTTCCACAGCGGGTGTATAGGATTTTCCCTTGCCAACCGTTTCGCAACGGACGAGCCCCTTTTCCTCCATCCGGCGCAGGGTGGTGATGGTGGTGCTCTTGGCCCAGCCTACGGTCTTGCCCAGGTTTGACACCAGCTGCATCACCGTCTGGGGGTTCTCCTGCCACAGGCTGTCTAAGACGCTCCACTCGCTGGCAGTCAGTTTGATCGGTCCCATCAGTTTGCCTCCTTTGGTTTACTTTGTAGACCTATCATATCACAATTGGTCTACATTGTCAACCAGAGTTTTCGATGCAAAAAAAGCGCGGCGGTGCGCCGCGCGTTTGAGGAGGTTCATGCGGAGCAGGTCAGCAGGACGTACCCGCCATAGACCGCCAGCAGAGCGATGCCCTGCCACCGCCGGAACCGGGCGGTGACCATGGTGGGGACCACCGCGATGGCTCCCACCAACAGGCAGGCGGGCAGATCGATCCGGGCCGAGGCGGCGGATACCGGCAGGGTCTGGGCGGAGATCAGGGCGCTGAGAGGCAGGATCATGGTCAGGTCCAGGATGTTTGCCCCCAGGATGTTGCCTACGGACAGGGCGGACTGCTTCTTGACGATGGCAGTGACGGTGGTCACCAGCTCCGGCAGGGACGTGCCGATGGCTACGATGGTGACGCCGATGATCCGCTCGGAGACCCCGGCCAGACGCGCCAGGGCGCTGGCGCTGTCCACCAGGAGGTCCGCGCCCAGCACCACAGCCGCCGCCCCCAGAGAAAATTTGACGCACTGGAAGAACACCGCCCGCCTTCGCGGCCTCGTCCGCAGCGGGCCAAGGTCCCCGCCGCAGTGCATGGCTCGGTTTGCGCCCCGGATGTTCTCGTATGTAAAGACGGCGAAAATCGCCAGCAGCGGCAGAGACAGGGACAATCCTACGCCGCCCCGGCCGCAGCCCCATACCAGCACGCCGGCGGCGGCCAGCATCAGCACGGACTTGAGGAGGTAGTCCCCCCGGTAGATCCTGACGGGCATACAGATGATGGACACCGCCATGATGAGCCCCAGATTGGCGGTCACGCTGCCCACCGCGTTGCCAACCGCCATGTCCACTTTCCCCTGGGCGGCCGCCATGACGGACACCAGCAGCTCCGGCAGCGTGGTGGCCAGGCTGACAATGGTAGCTCCCACAATCAGCTTCGGGATGCCGCTGACTTCTGCGATCCAGGAGGCCGCGTCCACGAACCAGTCCCCGCCCTTTACGATCAGGATGATCCCCGCCAGGAAAATCATCCCCAGCATTGCGTATTCCATGCACCTCTCCCCTTCTTGTTCACACACTGGTTCGTTTACCATACCATGTCCCGCGTGGCGGATCGGGGCGTTTTTTGGCGGGAGGATAAAATTTTCGCTGGGAAAGGCCCATGCCTCTCCCAGCGAGATGTATTATTCTTCCGGCGCTTCGCCGCCCACGGATACGGGCAGGCCGTTGACCTCCACGGCGTTTCCGGAGGGAATGAGCAGATATTTGACGCCGTCGATCATCCGGGTCTCTACCAGGTAGCTGCTGGCGGGGTCCACCGATACGGTGATCTCCCCGGCCTTTACCTGGAAGCGCTTGCTGTCGATCAGATTTTCCGGGTTCAGGACGGCGTTTTCGCCAAAGCGCTCCTGGCATTGGGCACGGAACGCCGACGCCTCCTCCTCGCTTACGCCCTGCCGGAGGAGGATGTCCTCCACCTCCCCGGCGGTGACGGAGGGCGCGTCCGGGTCTTTGTTCTCCCGGTGGGTCTCGATCTTCTCCCGGAGCTGTTCATGGATGGCTTGTACCACCTCCAGACGGCAGCCGTCCGCCAGAGCGGAGGTCAGGGCGGACTCAAACGCCTCCTTCTGCTCATCTGCGGACATGGGCGGCTCCGCGCGAAACACCCCGTCCAGGAAATCCTGGTGGACATCCCCGGCGGACTTGGTGTAAAACAGGACGTTGTAGATATTGGCCGCGCGGTCGTCAAAGGCCGGGAACAGGAAGCCCAGTTCCGGCTGGGCCACGATCTGTCCGGGGACGCAGCTGTGGAACTCGTTCTCTCCGGGGAAGTAGCCCAGCTCCATCTTGCCATCCTTCACGGGGCAGACGCCGCAGAGGATGTACCGGTACACGGTGTCGGAATCTCCCGGCTCGTCGTTCCTGGTCCGTGTGGGCACGTCATAGGCGTCATAGGCCAGCAGGATCACATAGCTGGCGTCCCCCATATCCAGGGAGTCGATGACCTTCCGGTAGAACTCCTCCCGGATCTCTCCGCTCTTCAGCTCCGACTCCCGCAGGGCGGAGAGCAGGCGGTACTCGTCGCTGTCCATCACCTGCTCGGTGGAAAATACCACGTCCACCAGGTTCCTGCCCAGGGTGCCGGACATGGTCTTTTTCAGAAGGCTCAGGTATTTATCCGCCTCCTCCTCGCTCATCCGGCCCAGGGATTCGTCCAGATAGGAGACGATCTCCTTGTTCCCGTTGACGTAGCAGCCGTAGATGCACTTGATGGCGCACTTGTCCGGGCGGAGGCGGCGGCGCAGCTCTCCCAGTTCTTTTTGGTTCATAGCAGCTTCCTCATTTCTCGTAGATTCGCCTATGGCGGTTTTTCCCTATTGTACCGGAAGCGGAGAAGAAATGCAATCCCCTGCCTTCATGAAGCGGAAATTTTACAATTGGAGGGAGCGCGGGAGCATAGGGCTATTTTCCATATTGGGGCAGATCGGTTGGAATACAACCGCAAATTGAAAACTTAACAACAAATTGATGATTGATTTCCTTCAAAACAGTCATTACAATATCCTTACACCGGTGAAAAATACGATGTGGAGGAGATCACATGCAAATTCAACTTGGCGGACGGCTTCGGGAGCTGCGCCGCAGGGATGGACGGACCCAGGAAGACCTGGCGCAGGCGCTCGATGTCACGCCCCAGGCGGTATCCCGCTGGGAGAAAAACATCTGTTACCCTGATATTTCCCTGGTACCATCCATTGCCAACTACTTCGGGGTCACGATAGACGAACTCTTCGGATACCAAAATGACCGCGACAGGAAGATCGACGCGATTATTCAAGAGGTCAGCGACTTTCAAATCAAAAGCCGCGGGGACGATGCGTGGGTAGACGAGTGTCTTGGTATTCTGCGCACAGGTCTTGCGGAATTTCCGCAAAACGAAAGACTGCGGATCGCCCTCGCCGATACGCTGTCGGAGGCTGGCTGGAGGCGATACCATGAGTGGCTGCATTATGATGAAGAAGGGTATCTTCAGCGCGGCTATGCCCAGCACCGGGAAAATCCGTACTGGGTGGAGGCTGTGGAAATCTGTGAGAGCCTTGCCGCCGCAACAACAGACCCAGCCATCGTGACAAAGGCTGTCTCTATCCTCGTCCTGCTCTACCGGAATCTGGGCGAAACGGAGAAAGCCGCCGCCTGCGCCGGTCGTATGCCTGAGCTGGAACACTGCCGGGAATCCCTGCTGGCATCGGCGGCCAGTGGAAAAGAAGCGGCAGAATATATTGGTGATTTTCTTCTGAAAATGGCAGGATGTTTTTCAAAGCAATTGATCTATGGGCTTATGACGAATCTGTCAAACTATCAGAGCGATCTGCCAGCAGAAAAGATCAAAGGCGTCATATCGCTCTTTTATCTGCTCTGCGATGACGGCAATATGGGAAAGTATCACGACGAGCTGATCAGCCTTTACCTCTATCTTTCCAGGGTCCAGTGGGAGCGCGGGCATCATGACAATGCCTTTGTCTCTCTGGATGAAGCGCTGAAGCATGCAAGGGCTCTGGAAGCATTGGCGGATGGTCAGGAACATTCTTTGACCGCACCCTTGGTATCGTTCGTCAAATGCAAGATACCACCCTGCGGCGATATTGCGGGTATGCTGCCGGAAGATTGGCCGTTCTGGTCCAGTCCGGATCCCAGCGGCATCGAGAAAGAAATTAAGGCCGACCCAAGATGGGACGCTTGGGTCCGGCGATGCCAAAATCAGTAAGCAGACTAAGGGCGCTCTCCTTGTGGAGAGCGCCCTCATTAAATTATACGTCCCGGTTATATATCTTTTTGATGTCCTCCCTGCCCCGCCAAATGAACAGGTAAATCGCGCCCAGGACCAGCGCGTTGGAGGCCAGCAGGATCGCTCGTTCTGGGAATACTTCCGCCAGAGCGCCGATCAACAGGCTTCCAGCTACACTTCCCACAAAGCATATCATCTGGAATATGCCGTTGAACCGCGCCCGACGGTTGTCCGGCACATAGGACTGCGTCGCCGCCGACCGGATGGTGTAGGAGGTCACACCCAGTGCGCCGTCCATAAAGAACCACGCCGCCATCAGGGGCACCGGCAGGAACAGCAGCGTTCCGGACAGTACGTTGATTGCCACATAGACGAAAAAGGCAACGGCAAACTTTCTCTCCCTGGGGATGCGCAGCCTGTACTGGACCGCGCCGCCCAGCAGGCGGCCCGCCGTCGTGAAATTGCTCAGTATGGAGTAAAGCGTCGCCGCCGCCACCGGCCAGGCCGCAAATCTGGCGGCGTTGTTCAGGAAGTAGGGCAGCTGGAGCTGCTCCGCGCTGGAGGCCAGGTTGCTCACCATGAAGTACAGGGCGATGAACAGCAGGCCCTTCTCTCCGCGAATATAGTCCACGCCCTCCCGCAGTTCCCGGCGGAACTGTCCGAAGGCGCTCCTGGACGTTTCCTTGGGTGCTTCGTCCATGTGCGTCTCCCGGAAGCGGATCGTCACCTCGAAGCAGGCGGCGATCAGAAAGCTGAGGGCATTGATGGCGAACAGGGACGCCGCGCCGCCCATACGGTAATAGATTACCGCCGCCAGCGGGCTGGCAAGGCCGGACAGGTCCACCAGCAGGCCATAGACAGAATACCCCTTCTGGAAATTTCCCTCGGTGATGAGGTTGGGATAAAAGCTGTCAAACGCCACGATGTAGGTTCCGTCGATGATCCCCGTGAGAAAGCTGACCGCCAGCAGTCCGGGATAGTTGAACCACCCGCTCCGCAGCAGCAGGAACAGCAGGAAATAGATCCCCGCAGACAGGAAGTCCAGGGCATAGAACACCTTTTTCCGGCTCACGCGGTCCAGCCATGGCCCCGCCAGAACGGGACAGATCATGATAGGCAGCTGAAAGCTCACCTGGAACAGCATGTACAAAAAGGTGGAGCCTGTGTAGTCCAGGACCAGCAGACTGAGGGCGAAATTGGACAGAGCGTTCCCCACCAAAGAGACAAAGCTCCCTATCGCTATGACTGTGAAATCATAGGTCCACAGTGTTTGTCGTTTCATGTATGAAATTTTCTCCTTTACGTTGATTATTATTCTCCGGCGCTTTCAGGCCGGGCTCAAATGTCAGCAGTAAATATCATTGTCATGAAACCATCCTTCTTTCATAATTTGCTGGGAAATCATAAAATCAACGTAAAGGTAAGTCTTTATTTATACATCGGACGCAGCCGCCCGGAAAATAATACCGGCGCTTCGAATCTTTACAAAGGACCGGGTTGGAAGCGTTCCTCCTCCACTAGTACCTCGATGGTCCCGGCGGACAGCTCGGTCACCTTCTCTTGAAAGGCGTCCACGTCCTCCGCGGGGAGAAGCACCGTCAGAAGCACGTCCGTACCGAAGTCGGCGTTTTCCACCGTGCCGCCGCTCTTCTCTACCAGCAGGCGCATCCGCTCGTACATCGGATAGGGGCACGGCACCGCCAGCACCGCCCACAGACGCATCCGGCTGATGCCCGCAGCGTCCAGTGTCAGCTTGGCGGTGCCGCCGTAAGCTCTGGTCAGGCCTCCGGCTCCCAGAAGGATTCCGCCGAAGTACCGGGTCACCACGCACACAGTGTTGGTGACCTCCTCCTTCAGAAAGACGTTCAGCATGGGCTGTCCCGCCGTGCCCTGGGGCTCGCCGTCATCGCCGTAGCGCAGGATGTTCCCCTCCCGGAGGACGTAGCAGAAGCAGTGGTGCCGGGCATCGTGGTACTGCTTCCGGACCTCCTCGATGTGGGCGCGGGCCTCCTCCTCGGTCTCCACCCGCCAGAGCTGGCCGATGAAGCGGGAGCGCTTCTCCACAAATTCCGCCTCCCCGTATCCACAGGGGACCAGATAACTCTCCATCAATGTCCTCGTTTCTCCCACATTTCCCGGGTCATAAAGTAAAAGCAGGTTGGCCTGTCCGGAAAGAACTCGTCCGACAGCTTCTCCGTAAAGGCGTACAGGAAGCCGGACTTCTCGATCACCCGCCGGGACTGTTGATTTTCCTGATAGTGGGTCGCCCAGATCTCGTCCAAGCTTAATTCTTGGAAACCGTAGCACAGAAGCTCACCCACCACCTCCGGCATCAGCCCACGGCCCCAGTAGTCCGGCGAGAGGGCGTAGCCGATCTCCATGGACCTGCCCTCGTGGGCCTCCTCCCGGTGGGGCGTGACGAAACCGGCGGAGCCGATGACCCGGCCCGTCTCCCGGTCCGTCACCGCGAAGACGTCCGGCGCGGAGAAGACGGTGCGGATGATCTCCCGGCTCTCCTCCTCGCTCTCGTGGGGCTTCCAGCCCGCGATGGGACCCACACGGGGGTCCTTGCAGTAGGCGTAGACATCCGCCGCGTCATTCAGGGTGAAGGGGCGGAGGATGGTCCTTTCTGTTTCCAATACCGGCATGGCGTTTCTCCTTGCGTTGAAATTCAGGAAACCGGAATTTCTCCGTCCTCCTGGATGGGGAACCACTTCCCTTTCTGGATAACGCCCGTAGGGTGCAAGGCGTTATATGTATCCAGAACGGCCCGCAGATCTTCCGGATAATCGGTAATGATGCCGCTGACACCCATTTCCAGATACTGCCGCATTCGTTCGTCGTCGTAAACGCTCCACACATAGACGGGCAGGGACTGCTCCCGGGCCTGCAGGATCAGGCGTCCACTGACAAGAGCCTCCTCTACCGCGAGGAAATCCACGTCATACCGCCAGATGCTCTCGTCAATGTCGCCGCTGGTCCCGAACAGGCAGAAGCCTATCCACCACTCCGGATGCTTTTCTATCAGGGGCATGAGGCACATGTAATCCAGAGACATGAACATGGCCCGCTCCCCGAATCCATAGCGCTCGATCAGCTCCATCACCGCCGCCGCCAGCGCGGCTCCGCTGCCGGATTCCGGCTTCAGCTCCACCAGCAGTCCCATGGTGCCACCCTCCAGCGCCTGCAGGACCTCCTCCAGGGAGGCGATCCGGGCGTTCGCGTCCAGGTGAGCGTGGTCTGAGAGGGGTATCTCCTTCAGGCTGGCAAAGTCCAGTTCCCCAATGCTCCCGCTCCGGCCCGCCAGCCGCCGGAGGTCTCCGTCATGGAACAGCACGGGCACTCCATCCCTGGTCAGCTGTACGTCGATCTCCGCAAAGTCCATCCCCCGCGCCTGGGCGTCAAGGATGGCGGGCAGGGTGTTCTCCACTGCACCGGCGCTTCCCCGGTGGCCGATGGCAATGGGAGAATGCACCGGTGGACGCTGCCAGCTTACCGCCACCGTCCAGACGGTCAGGAACAGGCCGGCCGCCGCCAGTCCAAAAAGCCAGCGGCGCTTTTGCAGGCGCTGCCGCCAGCGTGACCGGGCGGCGGACCAGCGGCGCTCCGCGATCTCCAGCAGCGTCCCGCCGTCCCGGCTCCAGGCAGGGCTGAGGGAGGCGCGGAGCTCCAGCCTCCCCTCCAGTCCGGAGAGAAACAGCCAGACGATGCCCGCCATCGCCGCCGTTGTCAGGAGGTTCAGCAGCAGCCAGTAGAGGAGGTCGATCCGAAAGGCCTCGGTGAAAAACAGGTTTTTCAGAAAATAGTCTCCGAAATCGTCATTCCCCAGGGGCTTGCGCCGCCAATAGCGGCTGATCTCCGTCGTGACCCGCTCCCAGGCCACCAGGGAGCAAAAAATCAGAAGCCGATGCTTCCAGCGCAGGACTTTCCAGCACCGGACGCTCTCCGCCGCCGCCGCGCCGAATCGCCTGCGTCCCAGGATCATGCACAGGGGCACGAACAGCAGGAGCAGATAAGTGATGTACTCGGCGGCGTAAATGGCCAGTATCCCCGCAACGCCCAGGGCGGTCTTCCGCATCTCTCCGAAGACAAATTCGGGGATCACCACCAGAGGTACCATGGTATTCACATATCCGATCCGCGCCAGGGGCAGCAGGAGGATATAGTACAGGGAGCCAGCCGCCAGGGACCAGCCCCGCATGACGCGCAGGTTCCACAGGGAGCTTTTCATTACCTGGGGCAGGGTGAAGTCCTCTCCCTGCCGGCAGAGGGAGATGGTGTTGATGATGACGCTGTACTCATAGAAGACCAGCAGCGCCGCTCCAAAGAACAGGAGCAGAAACAGCAGCCCGCTTTTTAAGTCCAGAAATGTCAGCAGCATGTTCTGGTTGAAGTGGGCGCCTGTGGAGGCGACGTAGGTCTGATATATCTCGCGGAAAAGGGGATTGATCAGACCAAGGATCAACAATTTCCAAATAAGCTCGAACCAAAGGACTTTCTTTACTGCTTTGCCAAGGCTCATGTGATAACGCTCCTGCTGTGAAATATGTTTTTAGGGTTCGTCCGTGCGGCCTGCCAGGTAATCCAACGTGACGCCAAAATGGTCGGCCAAGGCACAGAAATAGTCGAATCCCGGTTTTTGTTCGCCTGCTTCGTATCGCTGGAATTGCCGCAGGGTCATCCCAACGGCCTCCGCCGCTTGCGTCTGGGTCTCCCCCGCTTTGAGCCGCAGCGCTTTTATTCTCTCGTAATATTCCATGAGGATACCTCTTGACATGACTAATAATTCGCAGTATAATCAGAACATGTCCAATTAGTCACATTCTGAAAGGAGACGAAAAAATGACTGATTTTATGCGTTGGCTGTATGCCAGCTACATACGTCCACAAATTGAGGCGGGAGACAGGACGGGCTATGAATTGCCTTTCAGCCTGATGACGGACCTTCTGGAACCCGACCTACAGCAGAAATGCAGCCGCCTGTTGGAGTTTTACGCCGCCCAAGCATTCCTGCTGGGTCTCCGCACCGGCGCGGGACTCTGTCAGTCCTCCCAAGGCTCCTTCGGTTCTACCCAGCCCTCGATATAGGGCTTCACTGTGCCGATGGCCTTGGGATTGCACACGGCTACCACGTCGATGGTCTCAGCGTACTCCACGCTCTCCACCTTCGCCTCCCGGTACAGCAGGTCCAGCAGGCCGCCCTTGTCGTAGGGCAGGTGCAGTGTCACCCGGCGGGTGCCCTTGTCCAGGAGCTTGTCGATGGCCTGGAGGAGGCTGTCCACGCCCTCCCCCGTCTTCGCGGAGATATTGACGGAATCCTCCCCATGGGGCCGGATATCCCCCCAGAAGAGGTCCGATTTGTTATAGACCCGCAGGCAGGGCGTTTGCTCCGCCCCCAGCTCGGCGATCAGGCTGTCCACGATCTGGGCCTGCTCCTGCCAGTGGGGGTTGGAGATGTCGATCACGTGGAGCAGCAGGTCGGCGTACTCCAGCTCCTCCAGCGTGGCCTTGAAGGCGTCCACCAGCTGATGGGGCAGCTTGCGGATGAAGCCCACCGTGTCGCTGATCACCACGTCCAGGGTATCGCTGACCGTCAGCAGGCGGCTGGTGGTGTCCAGCGTGTCGAAGAGACGGTCGTTGGCGGGGATGCCCGCGCCGGTGAGGGCGTTGAGGAGTGTGGACTTCCCCGCGTTGGTATAGCCCACGATGGCCACCACGGGGATCTCATTCTTCATCCGCCGCTGGCGCTGGGTGCCCCGAACGCGGCGGACCTCCTCCAGCTCCTCCTTCAGCTTGTCGATCTTCCGGTGGATGTGGCGGCGGTCGGTCTCCAGCTGGGTCTCGCCGGGGCCCTTGGAGCCGATGGGGCCCTTGCCGCTGGTACCCGCCTGACGCTCCAGGTGGGTCCACATGCCCGTCAAACGGGGCAGCAGGTATTGATACTGGGCCAGCTCCACCTGGAGGCGGCCCTCCCTGGTCCGGGCCCGCTGGGCAAAGATGTCCAGGATCAGGGCGCTGCGGTCCAGGACCTGGACGCCCAGCTCCTCCGTCAGCACGCGCATCTGGGAAGGGCTGAGGTCGTTGTCAAAGATGACGGTGGTGGCCTCCGTTACCTTCACCAGCTCCTTGATCTCCGTTACCTTGCCCTCGCCGATGAAGGTCCGGGGGTCCGGAGCGGCCCGGTTTTGCAGCACCGAGACGGCAGCTTCGCCGCCGGCGGTCTCCACCAGGGCCTCCAGCTCCTCCATGGACTCCTCGTCGGCGTTGTCTTTTGCGTCCAGCCGGGGGCTGGAGAGCCCCGCCAGGATGGCAATGTCTCTGGGTTTCGTCAGTTCTGTTTGTTCTCTCATAGATTTCCTTTTTTATTCGTTTATTTTTCGTGGTCCAGGTAGACCCTGGAACCGGTAGCCCCCTTTTGGCCCTGGTACTTCCCGCGGTAGGGGTGCAGGGCCGGGGTGTCCATCCGGGCGAAGACCAGCTGGCCTACCCGGCGTCCGGACTGAAGCTTGATGGCGCAGCGGTTGGCGTTGAAGAGCTCCAGCGTGATCTCCCCCTCGAAGCCGGGGTCTACCCAGCCCGCGTTCTGGATGAACAGGCCCATCCGCCCCAGGGAGCTGCGGCCTTCCACGAAGGCGGTCAGATCGTCCGGGAGGACGAAGTACTCCATGGTGGTAGCCAGGATGAACTGCCCGGGCAGGAGGACGTAGGTATCGCTCTGGATGGTCTTGTAGGTGATCTCCTGATCCATGGTGATGACCCCGGAGGGGGAGTCTTCGATCACGGAAAAGGTGTTGCCCAGGCGGATGTCTACGCTGGCGGGCTGGATCTGTCCTTTTTCCAGAGGGGAGATCGATAGGGATCGGTTTTCCAGCTGGGTGAGGATCGCTTGGTCGGAGAGGATCATGGCTTTCTCCTTCTTTCTTATAGTATAACCCAAACGGGGGCGATTTGCAATATATTGGCGGCCCTGCGGGCCGCCTCCGCTTTTTTCTTTTCGATAGCCCGGGACCTGCGCGGCCCCGGACTCCGCGCCTACTTTTGCCCCGCGGCAAAAGTAGGCAAAAACGCGCCAGAACCAATGGTTCTGGACTCGTTGAAATTACGGGGGTAATTATTTTCGCTACGACCTTTAGATCGTTGTTCTATCTCCAGTACATTTTGCCGATGCCGGTGCTTACTTCTGCGCACAGTTCTGCCGATGGTGCCGGTTGCCGCGCGACACGCGGCACGGGGATCTGGCGTGGGGGTGCCATTTCGAGGGCCTGCCCCGTTTTGCCAGAGGCAATGGCGATGGCCGGACACTGGTTAAAGAAGCGGCGCAGCAGTAAGCACTCCCGATAGGACTCGTGGGTAGCCACAGAAGACCGGCACATCTGGGGTACACTAACGACAGAATAGGCAAGCCAGGTCACAGCGTCAATAAACTCCCCCGCAATAAAGGTGGATCCTTAAGGAACGTAGTTCCTTAAGCCCGCTTTTGCCTACTTTTCGCGGGCACGAAAAGTAGGTCCAGGGTCCGGGGGCGGATAGCCCCCAGGGCAGCGAATAGAAACAAGCGGACGCGGCGCACAGCGCCGCAGATAAAAAGAGCCGTCCCGCAGACGCGGAACGGCTCTCCCGTAATGCAATTACTTAAGGCCAAACTTCTTGTTGAACTTGGCAACACGTCCGCCGGTATCGACCAGCTTCTGCTTGCCCGTGAAGAAGGGGTGACACTTAGAGCAGACTTCCACGCGAATGTCCTTCTTCGTGGAACCTGTCTCAATTACATTACCGCAGGCGCATTTGATCGTAGTCTGCTGATAATTGGGATGGATACCTTCCTTCATTGCTCTTGTTCACCTCTTTCCTCTTCAATTGGCCTGATGCGGCTTTCACCGCAGAACCATTGGCTAGTATAACACGCAAGCTTCTAAATTGCAAGGGTTTTTTTCAAAAATACAGATTTTTTCCAAAATCCGCCGGGACTATGCCAAAAAAGACGGGCAGCCGGTACTGCCCGTCTCTTTAGCAGAAATGTTAAGCCTACACGGACTCCTCATCAGCGGGAGCGGGAGTGGGGGCCAGCAGAGCGCGGATGGACAGGGATATCTTCTGCTTCTCCTCGTCTACAGCGGTGATCTTGGCATCCACCATCTGACCCTCGCTCAGTTCGTCACCGGGCTTCTCGATTCGGTGATCCGCGATCTGGGAGATGTGGATCAGGCCGTCCACGCCGGGCACGACCTCGGCAAAGGCGCCGAAGGTCATCAGCTTCACGATGCGGACATTGGCCACGTCGCCCACCTTGTAGGTATCCATGAACACCTGCCAGGGGTTGGTGCTGCGGTCCTTCACGCCCAGAGAGATCTTGCGCTTCTCGGGATCGAAGGAAATGACATACACCTCCAGGGTATCGCCGATGGCGACCACCTCGTTGGGGTGCTTGATGCGGCTCCAGCTCAGGTCGGTGATATGTACCATACCATCCACACCGCCGATGTCCACGAACACGCCGTAGCTGGTCATGCTCTTCACCGTGCCGGTGTAGTGCTTGCCCACCTCGATGTTGGCCCAAACCTCGGCGGCGGCGGCGGCGCGAGCCTCCTGCTGCACGGCCTTGATGGAACCCACCACGCGGCGGCGGGCGCGGTTGACCTCGGTAATGCGCAGCTGGACCTTCTTCTTCACCAGCTCGGTCATGGCCGCGTCACGGGGCAGGCCGGACTGGGAAGCGGGAACGAACACGCGCACGCCCTTCACGGACACCACGATGCCGCCCTTGTTCTCCTCGGTCACAAAGCCCTCCATGACCTCGCGGCTATCCACGGCGGCCTCAATGACCTCCCAAGCCTTGTTCGCGTCCAGCTTCTTCTTGGACAGCGTCGCGTACCCTTCCACGTCGTTGACGCGGACGACGAAAAACTCGTACTCCTCGCCGACCTTCACCACATCCTCGGGCTTCAGCGAGGGATCATCCGACAGCTGGTCTACAGGAACGTAGCCGGCTTGCTTACAACCCAGATCCACATGGACTTCCGTGGGGGTAATGGCGGTGACTGCGCCGGTTACCTTATCTCCTGTATTTAATGTATTGGTATACTGCTCTACCAATTCTTCAAAATTTTCCATGCCTTCGCTCTGGATTTTTTCTTCGCTCATCGTCTTTTTGACCTCCTTTATGATGCTCGCAGGCGTGGAGGCCCCCGCGGTCAAACCAACCCGAGCACAGCCGGACAGCTCGTCAAGGGGCAGCTCGTCCGCGTTTTCGATCTGAAATACACGGGAACAATACCGTCCGCAGATTTCCGTCAGGTGCGTTGTATTGGCACTTTTGGGATCACCAACCACCACCATAGCGTCCACCCGGGCGGCGATCTGGGCCGCTTCCGACTGGCGCGTATGCGTAGCATCACATATTGTATCAAAGATTTTTACATTTGTACACTCTTTTTTTATAATTTTTAAAGAAGTTTCCCAAACTTCTCGCCGAAGGGTGGTCTGAGAGACCACCGTCAAACCCGCAAGCCGGTCTGCGCCAGCGGTTTCGGCCCATTTGCCAACTTCCTCCGGCCCTGAAAATACCAGGAGACTTTCGCACCATCCGGCCGCGCCCCGGACCTCCGGATGCTCCGGATCGCCGATCATCACCGGCTGGCGGCCCTCCCGCTCCGCCTGTTCCACCAGGCGCTGCACGTGGGCCACCTTGGGACAGGTGGCGTCCACGATCCGGGCCCCCCGCCGCTCCAGGAGGCGGTAGGTCTCCCTCCCCACCCCGTGGGCCCGCAGCAGGACGCTGTCCCCCGCCTGGGCCTGGTCCGGGGAGGACAGCTCCTCCATCCCCCCCGCCGCCAGGGCGGCGGTGACGTGGCGGTTGTGGATGACGCTGCCCAGCATCCGGGGCCTGGGGTCCGCCTCCGCCAGCTCCCGGGCCATCTTGACCGCCCGGGCCACGCCGAAGCAGAACCCGGCGCTCTTCGCCTGGATCACTTCCATGCGTCTACCTCGCTCAAGGCGTAAATACGATCCAGTATTTCCCGGGCAATGGCCCGGTTCTCATCCGGTGTGGGCCTCCGGCCGGCGATGACGGGCATGTAGGGCTTTCCGAAGACGATGGTGGTCTTCCGCAGGAACTTATGTTTGCCGCCGCAGTAGATGGGCACCATGGGGACCCCCGTGCGGGTGGCCATCATGGTCACGCCGCCCTTGGCCTCCACCTCCCCCTGCTCCTCCACCCGGGTACCCTCCGGGAAGACCAGCAGGCGGTTGCCCCCGCCGAGGACCTTCATGGCGGTCTTCATGGCGGTCAGGTCGTTCCCGCCCCGCTTGACCGGGAAGATGCCCAGCTTTTTCAGGAAAAAGCCCAGCAGCGGGATACGGAACAGGGAGTCCTTGGCCATGACGGTCAGCCGGGAGTCCCTTGGCAGGTTCAGCGCGATGATGATGGGGTCCCAGCCGCTGGCGTGGTTGGCGCACAGGAGGGCCCCCTCCTCCGGGAAGTCCTCCAGCCCCACCACACGGCAGGGAAACAGAAGGTGGATGATCGGGGCGGCAATGGTATAGATGATGCGGTAAAACTTGGTCATGATCCGGTACGCTCCCTGATGATTTCTATGATGCGCCCCAGGCTCTGGGCAAAGTCCAGCTCGGAGGTGTCCAGCAGGACGGAATCCGCCGCCGGACGCAAGGGCGACTCGGCACGGTTGGCGTCCTTCTCGTCACGTTCGCGGGTCTCCCGCAGCAGCTGCTCCCAGTCCCGGGGGGTCCCCCGCTCCTGGAGCTCCAGCCAGCGGCGGCGAGCCCGGATCTCACTGCCGGCGGTCAGGAATATCTTTACGTCAGCTTCCGGCAACACCACGGTTCCAATGTCCCGGCCATCCATGATGACACTGTGCCGCCGCGCCAGCTCCCGCTGCATCTCCAGCAGGAAGGCCCGCACCGCCGGGTAGGCCGACACGGTGGAAGCCGCCATGGAGACCTCCTGGGTGCGGATCAGCTCCGTCACGTCCTCCCCGTTGAGGCACATCCGCTGCACCCCGGCCGCGTCGTAGGACAGGGTGATGCCGACCTCCGGCAGAAGGGCGGCAGCGGCAACGGCATCCCTGGGGTCCGCGCCCCGGCGGAGGATATGCAGCGCGGTCGTGCGGTAGATGGCCCCGGTGTCCACGTAGACGAGGGACAGCTCCTTCGCCGCCGCCCGGGAGAGGGTGCTCTTGCCGGACCCGCTGGGGCCGTCCACGGCAACGGAGATATTTCTTTTCCGATCCTTGTTATCCATGGCTCTTCCTTTCTTCCGGCGCGCCGCCGGACAGCCGCCCGGCCCGCGCCGCCTCCCCGGCGGATACCCCCGCCAGTCGGCCGGTACACCAGGCAATCTGTAAATTGAAGCCCCCCGTGTAGGCGTCCACGTCCAGCACCTCCCCCGCAAAAAACAGGCCGGGGAGCAGCTTGGACTCCATGGTGGAGGGGTTGACCTCCTTCACCTTGACACCGCCGGAGGTTACGATGGCCTCCGCTACGGGCCGGGGGCTGGTGATCTCCAGCGGAAGCGCCTTCAAGAGGGACAGCACCCTGCGGCGCTGCTCCCGGGTCAGGTCGTGGACCTTCTCACGGGGGTCGATCCCGGTGAGCTCCACGAAGGGCTCGATCAGCTTTCGGGGCAGCAGCTCATCCAGGGCGTTGATGAAATCGCTGTTGGGATGCTTCCCGAAGTCGGAGACCAGCCGCTTATCCAGGGCGGGTTCATCCAGGGCAGGCTTCAGGTCGATCTCCAGACGGTAGGTCTTCTTATCGAAATGCCGCATATGGGCGGAGGCGGACAGGATCATGGGGCCGCTGACGCCGAAGTGCGTGAACAGCATCTCGCCGAAGTCCTGGTATATCTTCTTCCCGTTCTCGTATACCCGCAGGGCCGCGTTCCGGAGGCTCAGGCCCTGGGCCCGGGAACACAGCGTCCCGGCGGCGCACAGGGGCACCAGGGAGCCACGGGGCTCCACGACCGTATGCCCCGCCTGCTCCGCTAAACGGTAGCCGTCCCCCGTGCTGCCCGTCAGCGGATAGCTGACCCCGCCGGTGGCCACGATCACCCTCGCCGCCTCCAAGTCTCCTCCCGCCGTCCGGACGCCCCTGAGGCTCCCGCCCTGGATCAGAAGCGCCTCCGCGCGGTCACGGATCACCCGGACGCCCAGCTGCCTCATCCGCTTTTCCAGGGCTCCGCTGACGTCGAAGGCCCGGTCGGACGCTGGGAACACCCGGTTCCCCCGCTCCACCTTCACCGGCACGCCCAGGGACTCAAAAAAGGCCATGACGGCATCGCTGTCGAACTGGCTGCAAGCGCTGTAAAGGAATCTTCCATTACGGGGAACATTTTGCAGGAAGGTCTCCAGATCGCACCGGTTGGTCAGGTTGCACCGGCCTTTGCCGGTGATATTCAGCTTTTTGCCCAGCCGCTCGTTAGGCTCCAGGAGGCACACCGATACACCAGTCTCCGCCCCGGCAATTGCGGCCATCATTCCCGCGGGGCCGCCGCCCACTATAACGATATCAGCTCTCATCGCTGTACCCGAATACGCCATATTCATCCCATATGCCCTCCAGACGGTTGAAGATCTGGGCAATGTCCGCGTCCTTCCGATGGCCCGCCGCCACGATGAGGGCATTGAGCAGGCTGAAGGGCGCCACCAGAGAGTCCACGAAGGAGATCATATCGCTCCGGGCCAGCAGCACGGCGGACGCCAGCGGATACAGGGGCGAGAGCGCGCTGTCCGTCACCGCCACCACGTCGGCCCCCCGGTCGTGGGCGAACTGGACGCCCTTTACCGTGGCCTTGGAGTACCGGGGGAAGCTGATGCCCACCAGCACGTCCCCGGGACCGATGCGCAGGATGCTCTCCAGAATATCCCCGGCGCTGTTGCTGGTGACCAGGGTCACGTTTTCAAAGATCAGATGCAGATAGAAATGGAGATACCCCGCCAGGAAGGAACTGGAGCGTACCCCCAGGATATAGATGTGCCGCGCGGTCAGAAGCTTATCCACCACCGCGCTGAAGGTAGGACGGTCCACCTCCTCGATGGCAATACGGATCTTCTCCATATCCATCTGCAAAACGGAGGACACCACATCGCTGCTGAACAGCCGGTCATTGGAGGTCTGTATCCGCTGGATGGAGGTCAGCTTGCTCCGGACCATCTCCTGGAGGGTCTTCTGCATGGCGGGGTAGCCGTCGTAGTCCAGCAGGGCGGCGAAGCGGACCACCGTGGATTCGCTGACGCCCACCAGCTCCCCCAGCCTGCTGGCGGTCATGAAGGCGGCCTTGTCGTAATTGGAGAGGATGTAGGCCGCGATCCGCCTCTGTCCCTTAGAGAAGCGCGGCATATTCTCCTCAATCGTATGTAGTACGTCCTTCTTCATTTCTTCCTCCCCGTCTGCATGTTCAATCACAGAAATTCAACGTCACCACAAGCTCGCTTTTAGAGGCACCGCCCTCCTCTGCATTCCCGCACGGTAACGGTAGAAAGCGCAGAAAGCATCTTATCGAAAGACTCTGGCATCGTTCAGGGGCGCAGCAGGCGCTCCCTCTCCTCCCCGGTGAGGAACCGCCACCGTCCCGCCGGGAGGCCGCCCAGCTCCAGAGAGCCCTCCCGCACCCGGACCAGCCGCTCCACCCGCAGCTCCGCCAGCGCGCACATCCGCCGGACCTGCCGGTTCAATCCCTGGCAGATCACCACGGACAGCACCCGCTGTCCCTTCCGGTCCGCGACGGTCCGGACACGGGCGGGGGCGATGGGAGAGCCGTCCTCCAGAGACCTCAGGGCCGCCAGGCGGGCCTCGCAGTCCTCCAGGCGGCCGGTCACGGTCACGTGGTACTCCTTCTCCATCCGGTGGCTGGGGTGGGCCAGACGCTGGGCGAAGGTCCCGTCGCTGGTCAGCAGCAGCAGGCCCTCGGAATCCATGTCCAGCCTTCCCACCGGGTACACCCGGCCTCCACAGCCGGACACCAGCGCCGCCACCGTGGGACGCCCCTTCTCATCGGACAGGGTGGTCACCACGCCCCGGGGCTTGTGGAGCATCAGATAGAGCTTTTCCGCCGGGAGGCAGACGGGCCGTCCGTCCAGCGTGATCCGGTCGGCTTCAGGGTCCGCCTGGTCTCCCAGCGAGGCGGGAACGCCGTTGACGGACACCCGGCCATTCCGCAAAAATTCCTCCGCCTGCCGGCGGGAACACACGCCGGCAGCGGAGAGAATCTTCTGTAAGCGATCCATGTTGTTTCCTTCCTCAAAACGCCTTGTCCCACCAGCTGGAGGGCGCGGGGACCCGCTCCTTCTTCGCCGAGGGCGCGGCGGCCACCAGGTCCACCTGGGCAACCTCCTGGTCCTCCAGATAGGCGCAGACCTCCCCCACCACCTGTCCCGGCACCACCGGAGCGGGTACGGACAGCGGCACCCTTGCCACCACCTTCAGGGATTCCTCCCCGGTGAGGGGGTAGCTCAGGTCCTCCGCGGCCGCCAGGGGCACGGTCACCACCGTACCTCCCTGCACCAGCACGGAGGCCAGCACCCGTCCGGCGGGCACCGCCGTTTCCATGTGGTAGTTGGCGAAGCCGTAGTCCAGCAGGGACATATGGTCGTTCCAGTCGTCGCCGTCGTTGAGGGTGGCGCATACCAGCGTCATGCCCTCCCGCGCGGCGGCGGAGACCAGGGTCCGGCCCGCCGCCTTGGTGAATCCTGTCTTCACGCCGATGCAGCCGCCGTAGAGCCGGAGGAGCTTGTTGTGGTTCGCCAGATACCGCTCCCCGATGGTCACGGAGGCGGTGGAGACGATCCTCCGGAAATTCTGGTCCTTCAGGGCGTAGGCGGTGAGCACCGCCATGTCCCGGGCGCTGGAGTAGTGGCCCTCGGCGTCCAGGCCGTTGGGGTTGGCGAAGTGGGTGTGGGTCATCCCCAGGCGCCGGGCCGTATCGTTCATCAGGGCAACGAAGTCCTCCGTCTCGCCGGAGACGCAGTGGGCCACCGCCAGCGCGGCATCGTTGCCGCTGACCAGCATCAGGCCGTACAGCAGTTCCTCCAGCAGCAGGGTGTCCCCCGGTTTGAGATACATGGAGGACCCCTCCGCCATGTCTCGGGCGGTGACGGTATAGGAGCGCCCCGGATCGGCGTGCTCCAGTGCCACCACGGCGGTCATGATCTTGGTGATGCTGGCAATGAGGCGCTCCTCGTCCGCGTTCTGCTCATAGAGCACCCGGCCGCTATTCTGCTCGATCAGCACCGCCGACGCGGCGGAAGTGCCTATCGCCAACGCCTGACAAGTTAATACACTTGCAGCCGCAAAACTACAGAATATCCTGGCCGCCAGCTTCCGCTTTTCCATCTCCCATCCACCTCCGGATCGTTTGGATGGGATTAGTATACCTCAGCACGGCCAAAAGCAACCCCGTAAAACCTTTCCTCTTTTTTCAGCCGGTCAGCACTCTTCGGCAACTGCCTCCGCGGTCTTTTTCTCCTGCTGTTTTTCGATGAAGCCGGTCACCTTGTCGATCACGTCGGGAGCCATCTCCACGATGCGGTCCACGGTGTTCAGCGGAGGCGCGGCCACGGGCATCACCCGGGTAAAGCCGTCCTTGATGATGAGGAAGGCAATGGGGTCGATGCTGACGCCCGCGCCCATACCGGCTCCCAGGTTGCCCTCTGGGTTGGCGTCTTTCTTCTTGCCGAAGATGGCGCCGCCGCCGCCCACACCCAGGCTCACCCGGGAAATGGGGATCAGGGTCACCCCGTCGGGGGTATGGATGGGCTGGCCCACGATGGAGTTGGTGTCCGCCAGCTCCCGCAGCTTGGTCATGCTCTCCTGCAGCAGATCGCTGATGGGATTATTCTTTTCCATATTGTCTCCTTTCAAAGGCCGTCAGGCCGCGCGTTCCGTCTCATTGTTTAGATCCGTCCGATCCGGTCCATCCTTACTAGGTCCCTCCGGAGGCGGCGAGGCCAGCTTCCGGAAGCCCAGGTACCACTTGAGGAGGCTGCCGCCCGCCCGGAGGGCCATCCAGACCAGGCTCCAGGGCCGCAGGGACACGCCCACATCCGCGATGAAGTCCATCCGCCGCTGGGTAAAGTCCACATACAGCCGCACGTCGGCGTCCTTTAACCGCAGTGCCTCCTCCAGGATGGGGAACCCGGCAGACAGCGCCGCCTCCATCTTCCCGTAAAGGATAGCCGTGGCCGCCGGGTCGCTCCCGGCCACCAGCACGTAGAGCTTCAGCGGCCGGATATGGATGCACCGCCCCGTCCGCTTCAGCGCCCGGCCCAGGATGGGGGGCAGCTTTTCCAGGGCGTAGAGGATCTGGTCCATATTGATCTTCGCCTTGGGCTTTTTGGGCTTTGGCGGTTTTTCCGCTTTTGGTTTTTTCTTCTTGGGTGGCTTTTCCTTCTCATCCTCCGCCTTTTCCTTGGGCGGGAGCAGCTGGAGCTTCACCGGCCCGTAGCGGATATACAGGAAAGGCGCGCCGTCCTCGTAGGAGCCCCGTATTTTCACCGGGATCAGAAGGGCCGCCGCCAGGAGCGCCAGCAGACCCAGCAGGACCCATAGTATGATCTTTCCCACCATGACGCTCCCCTTCTTTCTCTGGCGACCGGCCGCCTACTGCTCCGCTTCCTCTCCGGTCTCCGAAGGCTCCTCCTCCATGCGCATCTGTCCGCTCTCCTCCACCCCCGGCAGCGGGGGCAGTTCATCCAGCGTCTTGATATGGAAGGAGCGCAGGAAATTCTGCGTGGTGCGGTACTGCCGGGGCCTCCCCGGCACCTGGAGCCGCCCGCACTCCTCGATGAGCTTCCGGTCCAGCAGGAGCCCCACGGTGTAGGCGCTGTCCACACCCCGGATCTGGTCCACCTGGGCCCGGGTGACCGGCTGGTAGTAGGCCACGATGGCCAGCACCTCCAGGGCCGGCTGGCTGAGCTTCGCGGTCTTGCGGATCTCGAAGGCCTTGCGGATGACCTCCGCGTATTCCGGCGCGGAGCACAGCTGATAGCTGTCCTCCATACATACCAGCCGTATGCCCCGGCGCTCAAAGGCGTAGTGATCCCCCAGCCGGCGGAGGGCCTCCTCCGCCCGGGGGCGGTCCGTGTCCAGGGCCATGCACAGGCGGCTGATGTGTACCGGCTCGCCGGAGGCGAACAGGATCGCCTCGGCGGCGATCTGCATTTCCGAATTATCCAACTGGTCTTACCTTCTTCCCAGGGTTTTTCCCTATAGCTGCAGGGTGTCGATCTCCGCGCCGGTGGCGGTGACGGTGCAATCCCGCTCGCCGCCGGAGAGGGTCACGATCCTGGCCCGGCAGAGCTCCAAGATCGCCAGGAAGGTGGCGACCACCTCGCTGCGGCTGCGGCTGCCCCGGAACAGGAGCCGGAAGCTGGTGATGCCCCGGCACAGGCGCTGGAACACCTCCCGGGCCTTCCCCGCCACGGGGTAGGGCTCCTGGCGGACGATCTCCCGGAAGCTCCCGGCGTCCAGAGGCTGGCGGCGCTCCTCCCGGCCCAAAATCTCCGCCATGGCGGCAGACAGGTCCGCAGGGTCGTGGCTGTAGGTGTATACCTTCCCGTGCTCCATGGGCTCCGGGTCCCGCAGAAAAATGCGGCTGCCGAAGGCGCCCATGGGGGCCAGCCGGGCGGCGGCGTATTTGATCTTCGCGTAGTTCTCCCCGCTGCGCCGCTCCTCCAGGGAGCGGATCAGTTCGGCCATCTCGCTTTTGGCCTCCTCGTCCTCCAGGGACAGGAGCATCCGGGTCTTGATGAACATGAGCTGGGCGGCCATGGTGATGAACTCGCTGGCCACCTCCAGGTCCATCTGCTGGCGGCGCTCCAGGTAGGCCAGGTACTGCTCCAGGATGAGGGCGATGGGGATGTCCTGTATCTCGATCTTATTTTTGCTCAGCAGGAACAGAATGAGGTCCAGGGGGCCCTCGAAGTCCTCCAGGCCCTCCCGGCTGTGCACCACCTGTTCCAGCTTATAGACTGGTCCGTCCATCCGGCGTCCTCCCGTACTCGATCAGAAAAATAGTCCTGCCATCCACTGGTAGACTATGTAAATGGCGTTAGACAGATAGCTGCTCCCCACGTCCAGCCAGACCAGCAGCAGCAGGACCGCCATACCGTAGCGCTCATAGCGCATAAGCGTGTAGTAAGCCCGCTCCGGAAGCAGGGAGAACAGCACCTTCGACCCGTCCAGCGGCGGGATAGGCACCAGATTGAACAGCCCCAGACCGATGCTGAGCACCGCCGTATTGGCGCAGAAGGAGAACAGCCCCACCACGACGCCGTTCACCGGCGCGAAAGCCGCCAGCAGAGACGCGGTAAAAAGCAGCGCCAGGGCCAGCAGGAAGTTGGACACCGGCCCCGCCAGGGCGGTGAGGGCCATGCCAGTCTTGGGCTTCTTGAAGTACCGCATATCCACCGGCACGGGCTTCGCCCAGCCGAAGCCGCAAATGACCATGGAGGCCAGGCCCAGCCAGTCGATATGGTGCAGGGGATTCAGGGAGAGCCGGTGCATCCGCTTGGCGGTAGGGTCCCCCAGCGCGCAGGCCGCCAGGCCGTGGCAGGTCTCATGGACCGTCAGGCACAGGAACACGCCCGCTACCCGCCCCAGCAGGCTCAGCAGGCCGTTCCAGTCAAATTGTTGAAAGAAGGTCTCCATTATTTTACCATTTTTCCTGTTCGAAAGCTTATTGGGATAGTATAACAGATTTTTCCGGGGATTACAAGGGGCATTTAACGCCGCCGGCGGGGCGCGCGGGCCGGTCCTCCGCGCCCTCCTTTACAGCGTCTTAAATATCTGCATCCATATATTAAAGAAATCTTATAGATTTCCCATCTTTCAATTTAAAAGGAAATCAAGTAGAATAACATCCAGAAAACCTGCCAGAGAAAGGACGCCGCCATGAGCGATCACAGCCGCCTCACAGAAAAACAGAAAAAGTGGATCGCGGGAACGGGCATCTTCCTGTTCCTCCTGCTCTCCGCACTGGTCTTCTTCTTTGCCGGAACGCCCCTCATACGATTCGCCCAGGAGCCGGAGCAGTTCCGGGCCTGGGTGGATGAACAGGGCGTCATGGCCCCCATCGCCTTCCTGGGGATGCTGATCCTCCAGATCATCGTGGCCGCCATCCCCGGCGAGCCCCTGGAGATCGCGGCGGGCTACGCCTTCGGCGCGCTGGAGGGGACGCTGCTGTGCCTGTTCGGCGCTTTCCTGGGACGGGTGGCCGTGTTCCTGCTGGTGCGGCGTTTCGGGACCAGGGCGGTGGAGGTGTTCTTCCCTTTAGAGAAGCTCAACGCCCTGTCCATCCTGCAAAACAAGAAGAAGCTTACCCTGTGGGTCTTTTTCCTGTTCTTCCTTCCGGGAACGCCGAAGGATCTGCTCTGCTACGTGGTGGGGCTCACCGATCTGCCGCTGAAAAGCTGGCTGATCATCAGCGCCATCGCCCCCATCCCCTCCATCGTCACCTCCACCATCGGCGGCGACGCGCTGGGCGTGGGAAACTATACGTTTGCCCTGCTGGTCTTCCTTATTACGATCGTTATCAGCGGCCTCGGCCTGCTTGCGTATCGCGTCCTCTGCCAGACGCGGGAAAGGAGTAAATCATGAGCGCATTGATGGTTTTGGAAAATGTGAACCGGGTGATCGGCATCCTGTTCCTGACGTGTTACTTCTATCAGCTTCTGTATGTACCGGTGGCCCTGTGGCGCAGGCACCGGGTCACGGGGAACGCCCCCCTGCGCCGCTACGCCGTGCTGATCTCCGCCCGGAACGAGGAGGCGGTGATCGCCCAACTGGTGGACAGCCTCAAGCGGCAGGACTACCCCGCCGAATACCTAGACGTCTACGTGGTCGCCGACAACTGCACCGACAACACCGCCCAGGCGGCCGGTGACGCGGGCGCGATCGTCTACCAGCGCAGTGACACCCGCCATGTGGGCAAGGGCTACGCTTTGAACTTCCTCCTCTCCCATATCCGCGAGGAGCGGGGCGATCATTACTACGACGGCTACTTTGTCTTCGACGCCGACAATCTTCTGGCCTCCGACTATGTCTCCCGGATGAACGAGGTCTTCTCCCCGGAGTGCCCCATCGTCACCAGCTACCGGAACTCCAAGAACTACGGCGACAACTGGATCTCCGCCGGATACGGCCTGTGGTTCCTGCGGGACGCGGCCTTCCTCAACGAGCCCCGCACCCGTCTGGGCCTGAGCGCGGTGGTTTCCGGCACCGGATACGTGTTCAGCCGGGAGATCATGCTCCGGTGCGGCGGCTGGCCCTTCCACTCCCTCAGCGAGGACACGGAGTTCACCGTCCACTGCATTCTGGAGGGCGAGAAGATCGGCTACTGCGGAGAAGCGGAGCTGTATGACGAGCAGCCCACCCAGCTGGGCCAGTCCATCCGCCAGCGGATGCGCTGGGTCCGGGGCAACATGATGGTACTTCTCCGCCAGGGCGGACACCTGGCCGGACACCTGGGTCAGAAAAACGGACTGAGCTGTCTGGACCTGCTGCTGTCCATGGTACCTGCTATCGTGCTGACCATCTTCGGCGTAGCGGGCGGCGTGCTGGCCACGGTGCTGGAGCTGTTGGCCGGAGGACAGATCCTGCCCATGCTGGGAGCCATGGCTATGAGCTTTCTGGTCCCCTATCTGCTGCTGTTCGTGGCAGGAGCCATCACCACCATTACCCAGTGGAAGAAAATCCGCACCTCTTCCTGGAAAAAGATCCTCTATACCCTGACCTTCCCCATCTTCATGGCGACTTACGTGCCTATCACGGTCTGCGCCCTGTTCGGCAAGGTGGAGTGGAAGCCCATCAAGCACCGGGCGGTGATGTCCGTACAGGAATTGAAATAATTTTTACCGCAGTGCAAAGGCGGCCCCTACGGGGCCGCCTCCACTTTTATCCATTCGACAGCCCGGGGCTTGCGCAGCCCCGGACCCTGCGGTTCCTTTTGCTCCGCGGCAAAAGGAACCAAAAACGCGCTTAAGGAACTACGTTCCTTAAGGATCCTCCTTCATTACGGGGGTGTTTTGTTTTGCGCCCGAGGCACAAGTCAGTTTGGTCTACCGTACTGCCGTCCGCTTCAGGCAACTTCAGTTTCTATTTTAGCGTGGTTACCGGTGGCCCCTACCGTGTAAACTGAGCAGACTCCCCGGGGTACAGGTTTGCAAGATGTTCTGTCAGACCGCGTGCCCCTTGCACCGCAGTCTCTCTTTGAAAAGGCGACAGCCGGAGTTCTACAAGTACCAGAGCGGCAGAAGAAGGACTGGAAATTCAGATGCTTCGCCTCTCAGGAACCCCTCCGCACAGCCCTTTACTCCCCCGCCGAGGTCCCGCCGAATAGGCGGGTCCGAGAAAGGGATTCTTAAACCGCAGGTTTAAGTGACTTTTTGGGTACTTTTTGTTCACACAAAAAGTACCCGAGGAGTCCGGGGGCGAGAAGCCCCCGGGCTATCGATGAGAAACGGGCGGCACAAAGGGGAGGCATTCGAAAGAATGCCTCCCCTTTATTCCTCCGGGTCTCCGTCCAGAAAGATATCCTCTGCTTCCTCTAACGCTCCAGTCAACTCCTTGGCGATGAACAGAGCGGAAGCGCTGTCAAAGTCATGTTCCGCGGCGGATTTTTCCAATTTTGTAATAATACTGTCCACCCGCCCCACCAAGGTCGCGTAGGCTCTTTTGCTCTGCTCCAGTCGTGTCATAACGTTTCTCCTATCATTATATTGGTGCATATGCCCATTATAAAGTATTTAATGTGATATTACAAGTAGCAAAGAATATATTGTATGTTGACTACATACTCCTCTTGCCCGGTTATAATGAAATGCAAGAGAGGAGTAGCCGATGAAGTTGATTTATGAATCTTATTACCAAAATCTTGGACAGAATATTGCGTTCTACCGTAACCGCCGGAAATTGACCCAGTTAAAACTGAGCGAGCTTGTGGAGATCAGCCGCAACCATCTCAGCCGGATCGAGAACGCCGACTGCGCGGTCTCTTTGGATACCGTTTTCGCCATTGCCGGCGCCTTGGGCGTAGAACCCTACAAACTGTTTCAGGATAAGGAATGATCCGCCGCCCGGAGAGATGCCGGACGGCGGACTTTTTTATAAAAGATAATGCCCCCTATTTCCCTACGCAGAACCGCTCGAAAATCCGCGCGGTCAGGTCCTCCCGGAGGGTCTGCCCGGTGACCTCCCCCAGGGCGTTCATGGCACGCTCCACGTCGGAGAGGACCGCGTCCGGCGTCAGGCCCTCCTCCAGGGCGGCGCGGGCCCCCCGCAGGGACGCCAGCGCGCGGGACAGGGACTCCGCCTGCCGGGCGTTGGTCAGTATCTCCCCGCGAGGCGTCCCGTCCTCCGGGAAGAGCCGGGCGATGGCCGCCTCCAGCTCCTCCAGCCCCTGCCCCTCCCGGGCGGAGAGGGACAGCGCCGGTCCCAGCCCCGCCTCCAGAGAGGCGGGGTCCCACTGCCGGGGCAGGTCGGACTTGTTCTGCACCGCGATCACATGGGGGACCGCCTGGGCCGTCCGGATGACCTCCCGGTCCTCCTCCGTCAGGGGCCGGGAGCCGTCCAGCACCAGCAGGGCCAGCTCCGCTTCCGCCGCCGCCCGGCGGGCCCGCTCCACCCCCAGGCGCTCCACCGGGTCCGAGGCGTCCCGGATACCGGCGGTGTCGATGAGCCGTAGCAGGACGCCGCCCGCCGTTGCCTTCTCCTCCACCGTGTCCCGGGTGGTCCCGGCCGCGTCCGTGACGATGGCCCGGTCGTAGCCCACCAGGGCGTTGAGCAGGGAGCTCTTACCGGCGTTGGGCTTCCCCAGGATGACCGTGGGCACGCCCCGGCGGAGGACCCGGCCCCGGTTCGCGGTGGCCAGCAGGGCCGTCAGGGCCGTCTCCGACCGGGTCAGGGCCTCCAGCGTCTCCTCCCGGCCCAGGTCCGGGATGTCCTCGTCAGGGTAGTCCACCACGGCGTAGAACTGGCTGGCGATGTTCAGCAGGGCGTCATAGACCGGCCGGAGCCTCCGGCCCAGCGCACCCCCCAGCTGTTCCACCGCGTTGCGGGCGGCCTGGGCGGTCTCCGATTCGATGAGGTCGATCACCGCCTCCGCCTGGGTCAGGTCCATCCGGCCGTTGAGGAAGGCCCGCTTGGTGAACTCCCCCCGCCCCGCCTGCCGGGCCCCGGCGGCAAAAAGGGACGCCAGCGCCTCCTCCAGCACCACCGGGGAGCCGTGGCAGTGGAACTCGGCGCAGTCCTCCCCGGTGTAGCTCCCAGGCCCGGGGAACCGGACGGCGAGGCAGGAATCGATGGAAGCGCCCGCCCGGTCCAGCAGGCGGCCCAGGATCATCTCCCGGGGCCGGGCGGCGGAAAAGGCCCGGCCCGACAGGGGGAGGAATATCTTGTCGCATAGGGCGAAGCAGCCCTCCCCCGACACCCGGACGATGCCGATGGCGGAGAGGGCGGGGCCTGTGGAAATGGCGGCGATAATGTCCATGGGAGGCTCCTTTCAGCGGGAAGGGATGTGGTTTCGTTTCCTTATATTATCCATGAAAGGGGCCGGTTGTCAAGGGCGGCGCGCCGGGCCCGAAATTGCAAAAAACCAAAACAACTCCCCCAAAAGTGACTGCCCCATCAGGGGGCATAATCCGACAGGACCGGCGGCAGTGCCAGCACCATCAGGGTTTTGCACATTATCCACAGTGTTTTCCACATCGTTATGTCAACGTCACCCCGCCGGAAAAGTTGGGGAATGGCTAAATTGACGGAAGGGAGGGGAACCGGCGGTTGACATTTTCCCTCCGGCAGGGTAAAGTATACTCCATACTGAAGCGACGGAGGAGACCGCTATGGAAAATCATACCGCCCCGGCGGCGGAGGAAAAGCTGGAACTTACGCCGGAGACCTCGGAGCTGGAGGCGCTGTGCGCTGCCGTCCACCCGGCGGTGGAGCGCGCCGGAGAAGCGCTGGAGAAACGCTACTATGAACGCCTGGCGGAGGAGGCCCTGGGGCCCAAATGGCCCAACGGCAAGCCTCCGGAGGAGACCCAGGCCCTGCTGAACGGCGTCCAGGGGGAGCTGGACCGCCTCCACCAGACCTCCAGGGCCCTGGCCCAGTCCTATCAGTCGGTGGTGGGGCTGGAGGACGAGCTGAGCGCCCGGGTCCGGGACGTGCGCAAGAGCCGGGACCGGAAGTGGTACGTCCTCAACCCGCCTGCCAACGCGGGAATCGACCTGGAGGAGCGGCGCACGGACCACTTCGCCCAGGGAATCAATATTTATAAGATTTTATTGGTGTGCATTGTGGGCAGCTTCGCCGGGGTCATCATCGAGATGATGTGGGCCTACGCCCGGTACGGCGTCATCGAGAGCCGCCGGGGGCTGGTCTACGGGCCCTTCAACCTGCTCTACGGCGCGGGGGCGGTGTTCCTGACGCTGACTCTTTATAAGTACCGCAACAAGGGGCGCATCTGGTCCTTCCTGGGGGGCTTTATCGTGGGCAGCGTGCTGGAGTACGCCTGCTCCTGGGGCCAGGAGATGCTGCTGGGGTCGAGGTCCTGGGACTACAGCAATATTCCGCTGAACCTCAACGGGCGGATATGCTTTACATATTCCGTGTTCTGGGGGATATTGGGCATCGTGTGGATCAAGGACCTGTATCCCCGGATGGCAAAATGGATCTTGAAGATCCCCAGTAAGGCGGGAAGGCCCCTGACCTGGGCGCTGACGGCGTTCATGATCGTCAACGTTATCGTCTCCTGCGTCACGGTGGCCCGCTGGGCCTCCCGCAGGGAGGGCGAGGCTCCTGCCGGTCCCTTCTGGGAGTTTGTGGACCAGAGGTTTCCCAACGAGCGGATGGAGAGGATATTTGCCAATATGAGCTTTGGAGATGAGGGGTGATCTTTTCTGCGGCCCCTGCGGGGCCGCTCCCGCTTGTTTCTAACAGTTAGATTCGCCCCTGCCCGTGGGCCCGCCTACGGCGGGCTTAGCGCTAAAAGCGCCGCAAGCGGCGCTTCACGGGGGCGGGGCCTTCTTTTCGTGTGAACGAAAAGAACCAAAAGGTCACTCAAGGAACTACGTTCCTTGAGAATCCTCCTTCATTACGGGGGCGTTTTGTTACGCTACGACCTGTAGATTACTGGTCTATCGTCCGTGCTCTGGGCCGATGCCGCTCCCTGCTTCTGCGCACAGTTCTATCGAGGGACGTCATTGTCGGCTACGCCGCCAACGACCGTCCCGGCAGCCCGCAGGGCTGCCCGGTTGCCTCGCGGCACTCGGCACGAGGGTCTGGTGGTGAGGGTGCGAATTTGCAGGCTGGTCCCGTTAGAACAAGTGCCCCTTGCAGGCAGTACCCCTTTGAAAGGCCGGCAGGCGGAGTTCTACAAGCGCCAGAGCGGCTGAAGGAGGACTGCAAATTCGGAGGCTTCGCCTCCCCAAAAACCCCGCCGCACAGCCCTTTACTCCCCCGCCGAGGTTGGCCGCCGAACAGGCGGCCCCGAGAAAGGGATTCTTAAACCGTAGGTTTAAGTGACTTTTTGGGTACTTTTTGTTCACACAAAAAGTACCCGAGGGGTCCGGGGGCGCGGAGCCCCCGGGGCAGCAAATAGAACCGGCTCTATGAGAAAAGGAGGACCCCTATGACCCCTTGGTTTACCCTTGACAAGATCGACAACGAAACCTTCATCCTCAGCGAATACCGCCACTGGGAAGAGACCCACTGCTACCTCCTGTGCGGAACAAAAAAAGCCCTGCTCATCGACACCGGCCTGGGCCTCTGCGATATCTCCGCAGAGGTCAAAAAACTTACCCCCCTGCCGGTGACGGCGACGGCTACCCACATCCACTGGGACCACATCGGCGGCCATAAGTACTATCCCGATTTCTGCGCCCACGAGGCGGAGCTGGACTGGCTGAACGGGAAATTCCCCCTGAGCCGGGAGACGGTCCGTCAAATGGTCCTGGACCGCTGCGACCCGCCGGAGGACTTTGACATCGAGAAGTACGAGCTGTTCCAGGGCGCGCCCGCCCGGGTGCTGCGGGACGGGGACGTCATCGATCTGGGCGGACGGCTGGTGGAAGTCCTCCACACGCCGGGGCACTCGCCGGGCCATATGTGCTTCTTTGAACGGGAGCGGGGATACCTCTTCACCGGGGACCTGGTCTACAAGGACGTGCTGTTCGCCTACTACCCCTCCACGGACCCGGAGGCCTATCTGGCCTCTGTGGAGCGGACGGCGGCCCTGCCGGTGAAGCGGGTGTTTCCGGGCCATCACAGTCTGGATACGTCCCCGGAGCTGCTGGTCAGGGTCCGAGACGCCTTCCGGGAGCTGAAGGCGGCGGGGAAGCTCCACCACGGCGGCGGACAGTTCGATTATGGGGAGTTCGGGGTCTGGGTGTGACGGGAGACCTGGCCGCTGTCTCAGCGGAAACAGCCGTCTGACTCCAGAGACGGCAGCAACACGTCCTCGATAAAATCTACACGGTCAAATATCCTTGGCTTGAAATAGGAAGAAACCGCCGCGACGACCTTCCTGTTCGGGTCCACATAGATCACGTTGCCGCTGTTCCCGATGGCCGCATAAATATTTTTCTCCGGATGCACGATCCACCAGAGATAGCCATAGGACATCCCCCGGAAGCCGCCGCCGGTCACCGCTCGCGGAACGAGCATTTCCTCGATCCATTTTGAGGACACGATCTGTTCCCCATCCCAGACGCCCTTCTGGAGGCAGAGCTGTCCGATCTTTGCCATACCAGCGGCGCTCATGCACAAGCCGTAGCCGGGCGTGCCAAGCCCTTGGGGATCGGAGAACCAAACGTTTTTTCTCGGCAGCCTGTCTATCGTGAGCCGCTTGTGCTCTTCCGCTGTCTCCGCGTAATAATTTTCGTGCTCCCGTATTCCCAGAGGGCGGAACAGGTATTGGTTGGCAAAGTCCACGGTCTTCATCCCCGCCGCCTTGTAAAGGAGGCCGGAAAGGATGTGCAGACAGACCGTCCGGTAATCAAACTCCCCGGTGATGCCTTTCCTTCCACCAAGAAAGTCCAGAGAAGCCGCCGTCCAGTCCGCGCTGGAGCATACCTTCGTCCACGGGTCGCCGTGCCCCTTATAAGGCGCGCGCATGGTCAGAAGATGCTTGATGGTCACATCTCTGATCGTCTTTTCGCCGCGTTTCACGGGATATTCCGGAAAGTAGGACAGCACTTTGTCCTCCACGCTGCCGATCCACCCCCGGTCAACGGCAATTCCTACCAGCAGGGACATGACGCTTTTCGTTGCGGACATGATATGCGCGCAGTCCGTCTTCTGATAGCCGTTCCATTCTGCGCCATAGACCTCGTTCCCGTTTTGCAGGACGCTGATCTGGCAGATATTCGGCTGTTCATTTTGTATGTATTGGTATAGTTCGTTACGATCCATCACTGTTCTCCTTTTCTTCTGTTCAACCCCTTCGACTGTAAACCGGAATTTGCGGGGAGGCTGCGGGCAAAGTATACCACCATTAAAAATGACTTTCAAACGGTATTTTATCCTGATTTGCCGTACCATACAGCACAGTTTTTATCAAACGCATAAAAGAGCCGAGGCGGGAGCGAAAGCTCCCGCCTCTGGTTTTTTTCGGGATAACCAGACTTTTTCTTTTTTCGTTGCAGTAAGGGAGGCAACTTTCCGTGGAAAACGGGGCACAGGTATCTTGTACTTTCAGGAGGCATCTATGGAAAAGCGCGTTTCGTTTATCTTTTACCGATCCTTTTATGAGGCCATCGCCCTGCTGGAGCCGGAGGAACGGCTGGAGGTCATGACGGCTATCTGCGAATATGGCCTGGACGGCACGGAGCCCGCGCTGAGCGGCGGGGCGGCGGCGGTCTTCGCCATTGCCCGGGCCAATCTGGACGCCAACCAACGCCGGTATGAAAACGGAAAGAAGGGAGGACGGCCGAAAAAAGCGGAGGTTTTTCCGAAGGAAACCAGTGACTATTTCGATATGGCCCGGCGGTATGGCCTTTGATAACCTAATGAAACAGAAACAGTAAAGGAAACAGAGACAGAAAAATAAAAAAGAAAATCAAGCTTTTACAGGAAAGGAAAAGGGACCGGAAAAGGAGTGCAGAGGGAAAACCCGTCCAGGCCCCGGCGGGACGGCGCGCCCGGCGCCGGTACCCGCGTTTTGGCGGCGGGGAGGGAGGTGAATTTACAAATTGTTCAAATTGCCCGGTGGAAATCGTATTGACAGACGAAAACAATCGTGCTACACTGCCTTTAGCACTCGAAGGAACGGAGTGCTAAAGGAGTAACGTTCATGGAATTGACCGCCAGGAAGAAGCAAATACTGAAGGTGGTCACCGAGCGGTACATCGATGCCGCAGAGCCGGTGGGCTCCAAGTTCATCGCCCAGGCCATGGGCGGGAACCTCAGCTCCGCCACCATCCGCAACGAGCTGGCGGACCTGACCGAGAAGGGCTATCTGGAACAGCCCCACACCTCGGCGGGCCGCATCCCTTCCCCGAAGGGCTACCGGCTGTACGTCAACGAGCTGATGGAGCGCCGCGCCGTCTCCGATCAGGAGGCCGCCGCCATCAATCAGGCCCTGGGGGGCCGGATGCGGGAGCTGGACAGCGTCATCGCCCAGGCGGGGCAGATGGTCTCCTCCATCGTCAGCTATCCCGCCTACGCGGCGGCGGTGGGCAAGGGGAGCGTCACGGTACGGCGCTTCGACCTGCTGCCGGTGGACGGGGGGAGCTTCATCGCCGTGGTGATGACCGGGGACAGCCGGGTGAAGAGCCGCCTGCTGCATACGGACCTCCCGGTGGAGGGGGAGCAGCTCTCCGCACTGGCGAACCTGCTCAACACCCACTTTACCGAAGCGTCTCCCGAGGCCATGGGGGAAAAGCTGATGGCCCTCACCGGCCAGCTGCCCCCGGAGCTGTTCATGCCCCTCTCCCTGACCGTGGAGTACGCCGGGGAGGTGGTGGACCAGAGCGCCAGGAACCAGGTGTTCACCACCGGGCAGACCCAGCTGCTCCTTCAGCCGGAGTTCCAGGACCCGGGACGGGCCAACGAGCTCATGCGGCTGCTCACCGACCAGAAGGCGGAGCTGCCGGTGCTGGACGAGAACACCCCCATGCAGATCCTCATCGGGCCGGAGAACGTGAACGAGGCCCTGAAGGACGCCAGCGTGGTGGTGGCCAGCTATGACATCGGGGACAATATGCGGGGGCTCATCGGCGTGGTGGGTCCCACCCGGATGGATTACGCCGCCGTAGCCGCGAGGCTCAGTTATTTTGCCGAGAGTCTGACAAAAATGTTTGGAAAAAATCATCATTTACCCCCGAAGGAGGATAGATCGTGAGTAAGAAAGAAAAAGACGCTCCCCTGGAGGAGGAGAAGGCCCCCCAGGCCGCGTCTGCGGAGGAGGCCGCTCCCGAGGCCCCTGCCGGTGAGGGAGAGACCTTCACCCTCACCAGAGAGCAGATGGAGAAGATGGAGGGGCTGGCGGGACAGCTGGCCGCTCAGAACGACAAGTATCTCCGCCTGGCGGCGGAGTACGACAACTACCGCAAGCGCACCGCCAAGGAGAAGGAGACCATCTACCAGGACGCCAGGCTGGACACCATCGAGAAGTTCCTGGAGGTCTACGACAATCTGGAACGGGCGGTGAGCCAGCCGGGAGACGAGGACAACGCCCATAAGAAAGGGATGGCCATGATCTTCCAGCAGCTGGTCTCGGTGCTGGAGAAGCTGGGGGTCACCATCGTAGACCCCATGGGGGAGGCTTTCGACCCCGAGCGGCACGAGGCTGTGATGCATACCGACAGCGAGGAGCTGGGGGAGAATGTTGTTTCTCAGGTGTTTCAAAAGGGATTTCTGCTGGGGGAGAAGGTCATCCGGTTCGCCAAAGTACAGGTGGCCAATTAAATGCGGCCCCGTTAGGCCGCGCAAAGCGCGGCCATAGGGCTGGGCTGGCCCATAGGCCAGCTAACGCCTGCGGGGCCGTTACTATGACTGGTTTTCAGCCACCGTCACTGGTACGGTGCAGTGAGGGCCCTCTCCGTCACGGCTGCGCCGTGCCACCTCTCCCAGAGGGAGAGGCAAGTGGATTGTACGGAGTGAAGAAACTTTTTCCAGACCCGCACCAACCCCTTGGCTCCCCCTCTGGGGGAGCTGTCAGCCGCAGGCTGACTGAGAGGGTCGCGGAGCCCCCAGGGCATTGAGCAGAAACGGGCTGACGCTGCCTACAGCGCGGCAAAGAACCCCCCAGCTTTTTCCAACCCAGTTAATAAAAAATTTTTCTATATATCAGGAGGACAAACATCATGTCTAAAGTCATCGGTATCGATCTCGGCACGACCAATTCCTGCGTAGCCGTCATGGAAGGCGGCGAAGCCGTAGTCATCGCCAACGCCGAGGGCAACCGCACCACCCCGTCCGTAGTGGCCTTCTCCAAGACCGGCGAGCGTATGGTGGGCCAGGTGGCGAAGCGCCAGGCCATCACCAACCCCGACCGGACCATCGCCTCCATCAAGCGCGAGATGGGCTCCGACCACCGGGTGTCCATCGACGGCAAGACCTACACCCCCCAGGAGATCTCCGCCATGACCCTCCAGAAGCTGAAGGCCGACGCGGAGGCCTATCTGGGCCAGACCGTCACCGAGGCGGTCATCACCGTCCCCGCCTACTTCACCGACTCCCAGCGCCAGGCCACCAAGGACGCCGGCAAGATCGCCGGCCTGGAGGTCAAGCGCATCATCAACGAGCCCACCGCCGCCGCCCTGGCCTACGGCCTGGACAAGGAGGTGGACCAGAAGATCATGGTCTACGATCTGGGCGGCGGCACCTTCGACGTGTCCGTGCTGGAGATCGGCGACGGCATCATCGAGGTCCTGGCCACCGCCGGAAACAACCGCCTGGGCGGCGACGACTTCGACGAGTGCGTCATGAAGTACCTGGTGGCCGAGTTCAAGAAGGCCGAGGGCATCGACCTCTCCGGCGACAAGGTGGCCATGCAGCGCCTGAAGGAGGCCGCGGAGAAGGCCAAGATCGAGCTGAGCGGCGTGGCCTCCTCCAATGTGAACCTGCCCTATATCACCGCCGACGCCACCGGGCCCAAGCACCTGGACGTGACCCTCACCCGGGCCAAGTTCAACGAGCTCACCGCCCACCTGGTGGAGGCCACCATGGGCCCCGTGCGCCAGGCCATGAGCGACGCGGGCCTCTCCGGCAGCGACATCTCCAAGGTGCTGCTGGTGGGCGGCTCCAGCCGCATCCCCGCCGTCCAGGAGGCCGTGAAGAAGATCACCGGCAAGGACGGGTTCAAGGGCATCAACCCCGACGAGTGCGTGGCCATGGGCGCCGCCATCCAGGCGGGCGTGCTCACCGGCGACGTGGAGGGCCTGCTGCTGCTGGACGTGACCCCCCTGTCCCTGGGCATCGAGACCATGGGCGGCGTGTGCACCAAGCTCATCGAGCGCAACACCACCATCCCCGTGCGCAAGAGCCAGATCTTCTCCACCGCCGCCGACAACCAGACCAGCGTGGAGGTCAACGTCCTCCAGGGCGAGCGGGAGATGGCCGCCGCCAACAAGAGCCTGGGCCACTTCCACCTGGACGGCATCGCTCCCGCCCGGCGGGGCGTGCCCCAGATCGAGGTCACCTTCGACATCGACGCCAACGGCATCGTCAACGTCTCCGCCAAGGACCTGGGCACCGGCAAGGAGCAGCACATCACCATCACCTCCTCCACCAACATGAGCAAGGACGACATCGAGAAGGCCGTCAAGGAGGCCGAGCAGTACGCCGCCGAGGACGCCCGCATCAAGGAGTCCGTGGAGACCCGCAACGCCGCCGACCAGATGGTCTATCAGGCGGAGAAGACCCTGGGCGAGATGGGCGACAAGATCCCCGAGGGCGATAAGGCGTCCGTCCAGAGCGCCATCGACAAGCTGAAGGAGACCCTCAAGGGCGAGGACTCCGCCGCCATCAAGGCGGACACCGAGGCCCTCCAGCAGGCATTCTTCGCCGTCAGCGAGAAGCTGTACCAGCAGGCGGGCGGCCCCCAGGCCGGCCCCGGACCCGACATGGGCGGCCAGCCCGGCGGAGAGGCCGGCGGCCAGCAGTTCTACGACGCGGACTACAAGGTCGTGGACGAGGACGATCAGAACAAGTAACGCATATGACCTGCAAATGGGACGGGGACGCGCTCCCCGCCCCGTTTGGAGTGTTTTGAGAGATTGGATGTGAGAGGCTATGGCAGAAAATAAACGGGACTACTACGAGGTCCTGGGCGTATCCAAGACCGCCACGGACGCGGAGATCAAAAAGGCCTACCGGAAGCTGGCCAAGGAGAACCATCCGGACCTCCACCCCGGGGACAAGGAGGCCGAGGCCCGGTTCAAGGAGGCCAACGACGCCTACGAGATCCTCAGCGACAGCGACAAGCGCTCCCGGTACGACCAGTTCGGCTTCGCCGGGGTGGACCCCAGCTACGCCGCCCAGAACGGCGGGGGCTTCGGCGGCGGGTTCGACGGGGGCTTCGATTTCGGGGACCTGGGGGACATTTTCGGCAGCTTCTTCGGCGGGGGCTTCGGCGGCGGGACCCGGTCCCGGACCGGCCCCCAGCGGGGGGAGAGCCTGCGCACAGGGCTGACCATCACCTTCGAGGAGGCCGCCTTCGGCTGTGAGAAGGAGGTCTCCCTGGAGCGGGTGGAGCAGTGCGAGACCTGTAAGGGCACCGGCGCGGCCCCGGGCACCAGCCCGGAGACCTGCTCCAACTGCGGCGGCTCCGGCACCGTCCAGCAGCGGCGGCAGACCCCCATGGGGGTCTTCGCCACCACCGGCCCCTGCCCCAAGTGCGGCGGCAAGGGGAAGATCATCTCCTCCCCCTGCAAGAGCTGCGGCGGCTCCGGGCAGACCAGGAAGCGGAAGACCGTGAAGGTCTCCATTCCGGCGGGCATCGACAACGGGCAGATCATCTCCCTCCGGGGACAGGGCAACGCCGGGCGCAACGGCGGGCCCGCCGGGGACCTGCAGATCGTCATCTCCGTCCAGCCCCACCAGCTCTTCCGGCGGGACGGGGCCGACGTGTACTGCGACGCGCCCATCACCTTCACCCAGGCGGTGCTGGGCGGGGAGCTGGAGATCCCCACCATCGACGGCAAGGTGTCCTACACCCTGCCCGAGGGCACCCAGACCGGCACCACCTTCCGTCTGAAGGGCAAGGGCATCCCCGTGGTCAGCGGCCGGGGAAGGGGCGACCAGTTCGTCACCGTACACATCGAGACCCCCCGGGGCCTCAACCGGGAGCAGAAGGAGGCCCTGCGGAAGTTCAGCGAAACCCTGAAGGAGCATAACTACAAGGAGCGGAAGAGCTTCTTCGACATGTTCAAGAAATAGGAGAAAAACGGTATGAAAATTTCTATCGCGTCCGACCACGGCGGATACGCGCTGAAGGAGGACCTGCGGGCCTGGCTGGCGGAGCAGGGGCACCAGGTGGAGGACCACGGCTGCCACGGGCTGGAGAGCTGCGACTACGCCGACTTCTGCGAACCCGCCGCCCGGGCGGTGGCGGAGGGGAAGTGTGACCGGGGCATCGTCATCTGCACCACCGGCATCGGGGCTTCCATCACCGCCAACAAGGTGAAGGGGGTCCGGTGCGCCCTGTGCAGCGAGCCCTGGAGCGCCCAGATGACCCGGCGGCACAACGACGCCAACGTGCTGGCCCTGGGGGCCGGGATCACCGGGCCCCTGATGGCCCGGCAGATCGTGGAGGCGTTCCTGTCCTTCCAGTTCGAGGGCGGGCGGCACCAGCGGCGGATCGACAAGATCGCGGCGGCGGAAAGCAGGTGACGCTGCTTCCCTGAGAAAGAGCCTTTCGGCGGAGAGCGTCAATAACGGCCCCCTATGCAGGCGGTTTCCTGCATAGGGGGCCGTTTGCCGATTCGCTGCTTTTCCCCCCGGAGGGGTCCCCGTCACTGGGGCGTCAGGTAGGCGTCCAGGGTCTGCACGCCGCCGGTCACCCGGTACTCGCCGCTTCCGGCGGGGAGGAACCAGCACTGGCCCTTTTTGACCTCCCGGGTCTCGCCGCCGCAGGTCAGGGAGCCCTGTCCGCCGGTGAACAGCAGGGCGTGGAAGGACGTCCCGTCACAGTCGCCCCGGAAGTCCCCCTGATAGCCGTCGGTGGTGAAGTACCGGCAGTCCCCCAGATGGTCCCCGAAGTCCAGCGCCGGAGCGGGACGGCGGTCCGTCACCGCAAGGGCCTTCTCCACATGGAGGGCCCGGGGCTTCCCGTCCGCCCCCAAGCGGCCGTAGTCGAAGACCCGGTAGGTGACATTGGAGTTCTGCTGGATCTCCGCGATCACCAGCCCCGCGCCGATGGCGTGGAGGGTGCCGGAGGGGATGAAGAACACGTCTCCCGGCTTCACGGGTACCTTCCGCAGCACCTCCGTCAAGGTGCCGTCGGAGACGCGGCTGGAGAACTCCTCCAGGCTGACCTCCCGGTTGAAGCCGTAGTAGAGGGACGCGCCGGGCCCGGCATCCAGCACCACCCACATCTCCGTCTTGCCGTACTGACCCTCATGCTCCAGGGCATAGGCGTCGGAGGGGTGGACCTGGATGGAGAGGTCCTTTTTGGCGTCGATGAGCTTGATGAGCATGGGGAAGTCCTCGAAGGGTTCGCAGGCGGTCCCCAGGGCTTCCTTCCCGGCCTTGTCCAGCCAGGCGCGGAGGGTCATTCCCTTGTCGGGGCCGTCCGCCAGCACGGAGGGGCCGTCGGGGTGGCAGGAGAGGACCCACGCCTCAGAGAGAGGATTCAGGCCGCTCTGGATGCCGAAATCGGTTTTCAGCCGCTGGCCTCCCCAGATATAGTCCTTGCAGGTGGGTATGAGCTGATAAGCAGGCATAGTAAACACCTTCCCAAACAAAATTTTCTGTGTTTTCCTTCTGTCCCGATTATACGGGAAAATAGACCGTTCGTCAATGGGATAAATCCGGGAAGAAGGTGTAATGATAATGCTTTACAAATCATTGCGATTTTGCTATAATGGCTGTGAAAAGGAGGTGTGACCTATGGCACAAAGCGTTAACGTAAACTTTCGTATGGATGAGCAGCTGAAAAAGAACGTGGAGGACATCTGTCAGCGCATGGGGATGACTCTGACCACGGCCCTGACCATCTGCTGCAAGAAGATCGAGCAGGAGCGCCGTATCCCCTTCGAGATCACCGCCGATGCGGATCCGTTTTACAGTGAGAGCAATATCCGGTATCTGAAAGCTAAGCTGGATGCACTCAATGCAGGCACGCTGCCTCTGGAAGAACACGATTTGATCGAGGCAGACTGACATGGGAAGAGGAATACTGTGGGACGGAGATGCCTGGGAGGATTACTGTGATTGGCAGAAGGTCGATAAGGCTGCAGCCAAACGAATCAACGCCCTCATCAAAGACGCGCGGCGGGACCCCTTCGGCGGTATCGGCAAACCGGAACCCTTGAAGCATGACCTGTCAGGCCTGTGGAGCCGCCGTATCAATGATACGGACCGGTTGACATATAAGCTGGTGGATGATGTGCTTGTCATTCTCGGGTGCAGGGGCCATTACGACAGCTGAAGTGACTGCGGCGCACCAGGTACGGGTTGCAATTTCCCCCGCCCTGTGCTATGCTGGACCCAGCTGCCAAAACGAACCAAGGAGGAACGAACCATGACCTATGAAAACCAGCTGGCCCTCTGGCTGGAGCGGGCCGGGGAGGACCCGGACCTGACCGCGGAGCTTCGGGAGGTCCAGCACGATGAAAAGGCGGTCTCCGACCGCTTCTACCGCCACCTGGCCTTCGGCACCGGAGGCCTGCGGGGCGTCCTGGGGGCGGGGACCAACCGCATGAACCTCTACACCGTCCGCCGGGCCACTCAGGGACTGGCGGACTACCTCAACGCCACGGACCTGCCCAAGTCCGTGGCCATTGCCCACGACAGCCGCGTCAAAGGGGACCTCTTCGCCCGGGAGGCGGCCCGGGTCCTGGCCGCCAACGGCATCACCGCCCACCTCTACCCCCGGCTGGAGCCCACCCCCGCCCTGAGCTGGGCGGTGCGGTATCTCCACTGCGGCGCGGGCATCTGCGTCACCGCCAGCCACAACCCCGCCCAGTACAACGGCTACAAGGTCTACGGCGCCGACGGCTGCCAGATCACCCCCGAGGCGGCGGAGAAGGTCCTGGCCGCCATGGAGAAGACGGACTGCTTCGACGGCGTGAAGCTGGCGGACTACGACGCCGCGGCGGCGGAGGGCAAAATCCAGATCATCCCCGACGAGTGTCTGGACGCCTTCGTGGACGCGGTGCTGGCCCTGCGTCCGGGCAACGACGTGAGCAGGCTGAAGCTGGTCTACACCCCCCTCAACGGCTCCGGCCTGGAGTGCGTCAAAAAGCTGCTGGCAAAAATGGGCGTAACGGAGTTGACGGTGGTCCCCTCCCAGGAGGCTCCCGACGGACGCTTCCCCACCTGCCCCTATCCCAATCCGGAGATCCGGGAGGCTATGGAGGAGGGCCTGCGGCTGTGCGGTGAGGTGAAGCCGGACCTGCTCATCGGCACGGACCCGGACTGCGACCGCATGGGCGCGGCGGTGCCTGACGGCCGGGGGGGCTACCGCCTCATCACCGGCAACGAGATGGGGGTGCTGCTGCTGGACTACCTGTGCCGGACCCGCATCGCCCGGAGCACCATGCCCCCGAACCCGGTGGCCGTCACCACCATCGTCTCCACGGATATGGCGACGCCGGTTGCACAGTCCTACGGCGTGGAGCTGCGCCGGACCCTGACGGGCTTCAAGTACATCGGCGAGCAGATCGGCCTGCTGGAGGAGGAGGGCCATGCTGAGCGGTACCTCTTCGGCTTCGAGGAGAGCTACGGCTACCTCTCCGGCGCCCACGTCCGGGACAAGGACGCGGTGAACGCCGTCATGCTGGCCTGCGAGTGCGCCGCCTGGTACGCCGGGCAGGGCATGACCCTGCTGGACGCCATGAACGCCCTCTATGAGAAGTTCGGCTTCTACCGCAACGGCCTGCTGAGCAGGGCCTTCGAGGGCCAGGACGGCATGGCCGCCATGGACGCCCTCATGAAGTCCCTCCGCACCGCCCCCCCGGCGGAGATCGGCGGCTGGAAGGTCAGCGGAACGACGGACTATCTGAACGACGGCACGGGACTCATCCCCTCCGACGTGCTGGAGTTCCGCCTGGAGGACGCCGGGAAGGTGATCGTCCGCCCCTCCGGCACGGAGCCGAAGCTGAAGCTCTACCTCTCCGTCCGTGGCAGCGGCGAGGAGGACGCCGCCGCCCGGCTGGAGCGCCTCTCCAAGGGCGCGGAAGCCCTGCTGTGACCCCGCCATAACGCGCAAACGGGCGCGGGACCTTTTTAAGGGTCCCGCGCCCGTTAATTTACTGCACGTCCATAAACTTCGCCAGCAGCCTGCACACGTCCCGCACATCGATGGGCTTGGCCACGTGGGCGTTCATCCCCGCGTCCAGACACTTCTGCACGTCCTCCGCGAAGGCGTCGGCGGTCATGGCGATGATGGGGATGGTCTGGCTGTCCGGCCGCTCCAGGGTCCGGATGGCCTCCGTGGCCTGGTAGCCCGTCATGACGGGCATCCGCAGGTCCATCAGGATGGCGTCGTAGTGCCCTGGCTGGGAGGCCCGGAACTTCTCCACGCAGATCTGGCCGTTCTCGGCCCAATCCAGCTCCAGCCCTTCGGCGGTGAGCAGCTCCTCCGCGATCTCCCAGTTGAGCTCGTTGTCCTCCGCCAGCAGGATGCGGCGGCCGGTGAGATCGGCGTGGTCGGCCTCCTTCTTGACCGGGGCCTCCTCCCCGCCCTGGAGCATATAGGGCTTGAGCCCGTAGAACAGGGTGGATTTGAACAGGGGCTTGGAGATGAACCCGGAGACGCCCGCCGCCTTGGCCTCCTCCTCGATCTCGCTCCAGTCGTAGGCGGAGATCAGCAGGATGGGGATGTTCTCCCCGTAGCGGCGGCGCAGCTCCCGGGCGGCGGCCAGGCCGTCCATGCCCGGCAGCTTCCAGTCCAGGAGGATGATGTGGTAGGGGGTTCCCCGCCGGCAGGCGGCTTCCACCTTCTCCAGGGCGCTCTCCGCGTCCAGGGTCCAGTCCGCCAGGATGCCGATGGACTTCAGGGACGCCGCCGTGCTCTCGCACAGCTGCCGGTCGTCGTCCACCACCAGCATGGGCCAGCTGGGCAGGACCATGTCCGCCTCCATGATCTCCGCCTTCTCCATATCCAGGGTCACGTGGAAGGAGGTGCCCTGCCCGGGCTCGCTGGTGACGTCGATGGCGCCGCCCATGGCGTCCACGATGTACTTGGTGATGGCCATGCCCAGGCCGGAGCCCTCGGTCTTCCGGACCCGGGTGCTGTCCTCCCGGACGAAGGACTCGAAGATGTGCTGCCGGAACTCCTCGGTCATGCCGATGCCGTTGTCGCTGATGATAAAGTGGATCTGGATGAAGCTTTCCCCCTTCTCGGAGGGCGCCTCGTACATGGACACGTCGATCCGGCCGCCGTCGGGGGTGAACTTCACGGCGTTGCCCAGGATGTTCAGCAGGACCTGGTTCAGCCGCACGCTGTCGCAGCACACGTTCTCCGTGGAGATGTTGTGGATGGACACGTCGAAGTGCTGGCGCTTTGCCCGGACCTGGGGCTGGACGATGCTGACGATGCTGTCCAGCACCTCCCGCAGGGAGACCTGGTCCACGCTGAGGGTCAGCTTGCCGCTCTCAATCTTGGACATGTCCAGCACGTCGTTGATGAGCCCCAGCAGGTGGCGGCTGGAGAGGGAGATCTTTTTCAGGCTGTTCTGCACCTGCTGCTTGTCATCGATGTTGGCCGTGGCGATGGCCGTCATGCCCACGATGGCGTTCATGGGCGTGCGGATGTCGTGGGACATGTTGGAGAGGAACTCGCTCTTGGCCTTGTTGGCCCGGACGGCCTCCTTCCGGGCCTGGTCCAGCTCCTCCATCTGCTGCCGGGCCATCTGGAAGTACTTCAGGAAGATCAGCACCAGCACCATCAGCACCAGCGCGCAGGCCCCGAACACCATGTAGGTCCACCGGCTGGTGAAGCCGTTGACCATGGTGTCCAGCTCGTCATAGGGCATGAAGGTCAGCAGGAACCACTCGGAGTGGGCCAGCTTGTTGCAGTACACCTGCCGGGCCTCGCCGTTGACCCGGACCTCGTCGGAGTAGCTCTCCCCCTTGGCCATGGCGTCGGACAGGGCCTCGATGTAGAGCTCGGGGGTCTTGCCGTCCACCGGGTCGTACTGGCTGAGGACCCGCTCGAAGTAGCTCTTCCGGAAGGCGTCCCCGGTGCGGATGACAAAGCTGCCGTCCTTGCGGATGATGAAGGAGTAGACGTGGTTGCCGTCCTCCTCCAGGGCCAGGGTGTCGCTGATGTAGGAGGCGGGGAGCCCGGCCACCAGAGCGGCGCAGGGGTGCTCCTCCGTGGGCGCGTGGGTGGAGGGGACCCCCAGGAGGATCACCCGGTTGCCCTGGGCGTCGTTGCCAATGGCCACCTTCTTCTCCCCGGCCAGGACGGAGGCCATGAAGGGCTCCGGGTCCGTCAGCTCCACCTCCGCGCCGTACATCATGTCAAAGCTGCCGTCGGTGCGGTAAAAGGCCAGATAGGTGAAATCCCGGGCCTGGGCGTTTATGATCAGCTCCTGCTCCTGGGCCGGGGTGGCGTGGGCCTCCTCGGGCAGGACGGTCTGCACCATGGCCACCAGCTGGTCCAGCCGGAGGCCGATGGTGGTCTCGAAGTGCATGGCGATCTGGTCCCCCATGCTGGACATATACATCTGGCTGACTTCCCGGATGGTGCTGGCGCTCTGATGGTTCATGAAGAGCGCCAGGAAGGTGAAGATCGACAGGCTGAGGGTCAATACCAGGATCAGGCTGGTCTTCAGAAATTGGGTCGTCTTGATTTTCGCTTTCCCGCGCATGACGCCGGGCCTCCTTCCTATTGTATTTGCCGGAGGCGCGTCACGCGCCCACGGACTCCTGGAAGGCCCGGATGGCCGCCACGGTCTGGGCGTAGTCCGCCTTGACCTGCTCCAGCAGGGAGGGGGCTTCGGGAGTAACGCCGTTGCGCAGGGCCTCGCTCAGCTGGCAGCTGGAGCGGTAGAGCCTGGTGAAGTCCAGGTTCTGACACACGCCCTTGATGGTGTGGGCGGCCCGGAAGGCCTCCTGATAGTTCTCCTCCTCCATGGAGCGGACCAGCAGGTCGAAGCTGCCGTCGTTCAGGAACTTGAGAACGAATTTCTGCACCATGCGCTCGCTGGTCAGACGGCCCAGCACACCCTGATAATCGCCCTCCAGGGCGGCGTAACATTCCTGCAAAGTCATGGCTCGCTTTCTCCTTTCTCCCCGCCGGCTTCCTCCCCGGCGTCCGGACTGCCCTCGATGGGCGAGATGACAGAGAGCATATCCCGCATGCTCTCATCGTAAAAGGCGTACCGTCCCCGTCCGGACCGCTTGACCTTGTAGAGGGCCTGGTCCGCCGCGTGGAACAGGGCGTCGTAATCGGTGCCCACCACGTCCGTGGGGGCGATGCCCATGCTCAGGCAGATGGGGAAGTCCTCGAACATGCTGCCGGAGATGCTGCTGTAGATACGGGAGACGATGGGGTCCAGCTCCCCGCCGTACTCCAGGAACAGCAGGAACTCGTCCCCGCCCACCCGGGCGGCGATGTCCGCGCCGCGGATGCTCTCCTGGAGCCGGTCCGCCAGGAACTTCAGCACGTTGTCGCCGAAGATGTGCCCGTATGTATTGTTGGCGTTCTTGAAGTGGTCCAGGTCGAAGATCACCATGGCGAACTGGCTGCCGGGCCGGTCCTCGATGCGCTCCACGATCTGCTTCTTGGCGCTGGCGTGGTTGAGGAGCCCCGTCAGCGTGTCGTGGGAGGCCAGGCGCTCCAGGGCGGCCAGCTTCATCTGGGAGTCGTGGATGTCCACGGCCTTGCCGATGGCGCCGGTGTAGACCGGGGGCTCGTCGGCGCTCCAGGTGGCCCGGGCGATGATCCGGCACCACCGGGCCTCCCCGTCAATGACGGTCTTGCACTGGTACTTGATCACCGGCTGGGCCGGGGTGGTGTTGTGCAGGGCGGCCACCAGGCCTTCCACGCTCTCCTCGCTCATGATGCCCCGGACGTTGTCGTTGTGCAGGGGGTCCATCACCGTCTCCTTCAGCCCCAGCTTGTCGGCGCCCCAGGTGTTCAATGTCACGATGGGGGGATCGGCGGTGTACTCGAACTGGATCTCCTGGCTCATGGCGGCGAAGAAGCTGTACTTCATCCGCTCGTGCTCCAGCAGCTGCAGCGTCCGCTCGGAGGCGGACAGCTCCTCGTAGTGGTGCATCTCCTGGGCCACGGAGCGCATCTCCAGCTGGGCGGTGCGGCTCTCGTCCCGGGTCTGGAGCTGCTCGGGCAGCTCGGCGGCCACCTCCTGGAGGATCTCCATGAGCAGGGGGTTGAAGTTGCCGCACTGGTTGCCCAGGATCATCTCCACCGCCTTCTCGTGGGGGAAGGCGGGCTTGTAGACCCGGGGGCTGGTAAGGGCGTCGTACACATCGGCCAGGGCCACGATCTGGGCGGAGATGGGGATCTCGTCCCCCTTCAGGCCGTCGGGGTAGCCCCGGCCGTCCCAGCGCTCGTGGTGCCAGCGGCAGATGTCCCGGGCCACCTTGATGAGGGCCTCGGAGCCGTGGATGGGCACGGCCTCCATCATGGCGGAGCCGATGGTGGTGTGCTCCTTCATGATGGCGAACTCCTCCTCGGTGAACCGGCCGGGCTTGTTGAGGATCTCGCCGGGGATGGCGATCTTGCCCACGTCGTGGAGGGCGGAGGCGATGCAGATGAGGTTGATGTCCACCGGCGTCAGGGGATACCGGTCGGTCTTCAGCATCAGCCGCTGGAGGAACAGCTCCGTGAGCATCCGGATATGGATGACGTGCTGGCCGCTCTCGCCGTTGCGGAACTCGACGATGTGGCTGAGGATGTCGATCATCAGGGTATTCTGGCGCTCTTTCTCGTAGATCTGGTCGGCCACCATGCCCACCAGCTTTTTCTGCTTGGCGTAGAGCAGGGTGGTGTTGACCACCCGGCGGTGGACCAGCAGGGCGTTGAAGGGACGGGTGATAAAGTCCGTCACCCCCAGCTTGTAGGCCCGCTCGATGTGCGCGGGCGCGGTCTCGGCGGAGATCATGATGACCGGAATGTCCTCGATCCAGTTGTTCCGGTTCATGACGGTGAGCACCTCGAAGCCGTCCATCTCCGGCATGACGATGTCCAGCAGGAGCAGGTCGATCTCCATATGGTGCTTCTGGATGGTGCTGACGGCCTCCAAGCCGTTTTCGGCTTCCAGGATCTCGTATTCCTCTCCCAGCATATCCGCCAGGATGGAGCGGTTCATCTCCGAGTCGTCGGCAATGAGGATCCGCTGCTTGCGTGTATGTTCTCTGTTAATGGAAGTCACATCCCTTCTTTAGAGCCCGTCCGGCTCCTCGCCCCGCAACCTGGCTGGGCGGCGCGTCCGCCCAGCGCGAAAGGCATGGGCAAAACTACGGTTTTTATATTATAGCAGACTTTCCCCTCTGGGGCAAGAAGGAAGTGGAATTTTATATAGGAAATCAATTTCGCGGGACGCGGCGGTCAGCCGCGCCCCGCGAATACGGAACACTTCCCTTATTTCCCCGCCTGGGTCTCGCAGTAGAGGCAGCGGTAGATCCGCCTCTCCCGGTCGGTGAGCTTGAACTCTTGGGGGAGCTCCTGCTCCACGGAGGTGATGCACCGGGGGTTCTTGCAGCGCAGGACGCCGGTGATCCGCTCCGGCAGCTTCAGCTGCCGCTTCTCCAGCCGCTGGCCGTCCTTGATGATGTTCACCGTGATGTTGGGGTCCACATATCCGATGATATCCCAGTCCAGATCCAGGATGGTGTCGATCTTGATGATGTCCTTCTTCCCCAGCTTCCCGCTGGTTACGTTCTTCAGGATGGCCACCGAGCAGTCCAGCTCTCCCAGGCCCAGGATGGCGTACAGCTCCATGGCCTTCCCTGCGGCGATGTGGTCGATGACGATGCCGTTCTTGATGGAATCAATAGTCATAACGAGTCTCCTCCTCCTTACTGGATGCCCAGCAGCTTCATGATGAGCGCCATGCGGATATACCGCCCGTAGCGCACCTGGCGGAAATAGGCGGCCCGGGGGTCCTGATCCACCGCCACGGAGATCTCGTTGACGCGGGGCAGGGGGTGGAGGATGCTCAGGTCTGCCTTGGCGTTCTGGAGCTTGTCCGGCGTGAGGATATAGCTGTCCTTCAAACGCAGGTAGTCCTCCTCGTTGAAGAACCGCTCCCGCTGGACCCGGGTCATATAGAGGATGTCCAGCTCCGGCATGACCGCCTCCAGATCGGTGGTCTGGGTGTAGGGGATGCCGTTTTTCTGGAGGACCTCCTTCTTGACGTAGCTGGGCAGCTTCAGCTCCTCCGGGGAGACCAGGACGATCTTGGTCCCGGCGTACCGGCTCATGGCGGAGATGAGGGAGTGGACGGTGCGCCCAAACTTCAGGTCCCCGCAGAAGCCCACGGTCAGGTTTTCAAACCGGCCCTTCTCATGGTGGATGGTCAGCAGGTCGGTGAGGGTCTGGGTGGGGTGGTTGTGGCCGCCGTCCCCGGCGTTGATGACGGGCGCCAGGGAGTGCCTGCTGGCCACCAGGGGCGCGCCCTCCTTGGGGTGGCGCATGGCGATGATGTCCGCGTAGCAGGACACGGTGCGCACGGTGTCCGCCACGCTCTCCCCCTTGGCGGCGGAGGAGCTGGAGGCCTCGGAGAACCCCAGCACCTGTCCGCCCAGGCTCAGCATGGCGGATTCGAAGCTCAGGCGGGTCCGGGTGGAGGGCTCAAAGAACAGGGTGGCCAGAATTTTGCCGTCGCACTTGTGGGCGTAGGCGGCGGGGTCCTCGATGATCTTAGTGCCCACCTCCACCAGCTCGTCGATCTCCTGGGTGGACAGCTCCAAAATGTCGATCAGACTTCTTACATTTTCCATCTTATTTGCCTCCTCCGATCCAGCTCTCGTCCGAAGGATCGTCCCGGAAGGCGATGAGCCTTGCGATGTCCTCCGGGCGGATATAGTTTTCCTCCGCCGCCACCTGAGCGATGACGTCGAAGGTGGTGAGGCTGACGTTCTTCACGTCCGCCGCCGCCAGCCGCTCCAGACCCTTTTTCATGCCGTAGGTGAAGATGCTCACGACGCCCAGAACCTCCGCCCCGGCCTCCCGGAGGACGTTGACCACCTCGATGACGCTGCCGCCGGTGGAGATGAGGTCCTCCACCACGACCACCTTCTGGCCCTTCTCCAGCCTGCCCTCGATCTGGTTCTGCCGTCCGTGGTCCTTGTTTCCGGAGCGGACGTATCCCATGGGGAGGCCCATGATGTGACCGGTGATGGCGGCGTGGGCGATGCCGGCGGTGGAGGTGCCCATGAGGACTTCCACCGAGGGGTATTCCTTCCGGATGGTCTCCGCAAGGGCGGTCTCCACGTCGTTTCTCACCTCCAGCGCGGTGAGGGTGAGGCGGTTGTCACAGTAGACAGGGCTTTTGATGCCGCTGGCCCAGGTGAAGGGTTCTTCCGGCCGGAAGAAGACGGCTTTGATCTTGAGGAGGTCTTTGGCGATCAGTTTCGATATTGCTTCCATTCTTGTCATCCTTTCTTCTGCCGCGCCTCCGGCGCGGGGGTGGTCGTTTCTATTCGATACCCCGGGGCCTCCGCGGCCCCGGACCCTGCGGTTACTTTTGCCCCGCGGCAAAAGTAACCAAAAACGCGCTTAAACCTACGGTTTAAGAATCACTTTCTCGGGGCCGCCTGTTCGGCGGCCAGCCTCGGCGAGGGGTTTGCGGACATTGGGATAAAATGAAGAGCTGCGGTGCCGCGTGAACCTCCAGTCCTTCGGGCATCTGATCTAGTGGTCTGGTAATCGACCTACTCCGGCTGACGCCCTTTCAAAGGGGCAGAGCCATCTACGGGGTTTCGCTCTAACGGTTGATCTCCGGATTGTCCGTTCTGCCTACCAGATAGTCGAGGGATACGCCGAAATAGTCCGCTAAAATGAGCAGCCTTCGGACCTCCGGGTAGTTCTTTCCTTTTTCATAGATGCATACGGAATCCTGACGGACATCAATGATTTCCGCCAATGCCGCTTGCGTCATTCCGCGCTCGCGGCGTAATTCCTTAATTCTTTCCGCAAAATTTGCCATATTGCCTCCAAACATCTTGACAATATGAGATGAAACCATTATACTAAACATGAGTTCATCTCATAAACCGAAAGGAGTGCTTAAAATGAACCAACTGATGGAAACTCTGTTTGACCTAATGAATGGCCCCTGTTCATCGGAAGCGGAGCGCCGGGCGGTCAAGGGATCAGCGAAAGCGATCCAAGCGGTAAAAGACCGTCTGACCCTCGAAGAATTTGACGCTCTCTGGAGCGCAACCACGGACATAGAAAACGCCGGTTATCTTGACAGCTTCGCACTGGGCTTCCGTTTAGGGATGCAATTGACCATAGAGGGTCTGCGTCCTATTGTGGAATAGAAGGGCCAGCCGCCCAAAAGCACCAAAACGCCAGACCCTCGTGCCGAGTGCCGCGAGGCAACCAGCACAATCGTTAGGACTGTGCGCAGGAGTAAGCACCGGCATCGGCCCAAGGCACGGACGATAGACCAGCCAGTCTACAGGTCGTAGCGTAAATAAACTCCCTCGTAATCAAGGGATTCTTAAACCGTCAGGTTTAAGTGACTTTTTGGGTACTTTTTGTTCACACAAAAAGTACCCGCAGGGTCCGGGGGCGCGCAGCCCCCGGGCCGGTCAAAGCAGAAGGTCTTTTAGACCAACAAGGTCCTCTGCAATGAAGGAAGCCCCTGCCACCGCAAGTTCCTCCCGGGAACCATAGCCGTATAAGACCCCGATACAGGGAATCCCATTCTCCCTGGCTCCCTCCACGTCATGCCGCCGGTCGCCGACCATAACAACAGAGGAACGATCCTCCGCATGACCCAGTGCCCGGCGGACCACGTCCGCCTTCCTCGCCCCGTCTTCATTACCCATAGGCGCGCCGCAGATATGCTCAAAATACCCTGCCAGCTCAAAATGCTCCAGTACCCGCAGGGCCTGGACCTCCGGCTTGGAGGTAGCGACCATCAGCTGCAGCCCCGCCTCCTTCAACTCCCGCAGGAGCGCCGCCACCCCGGGATAGGGCGCGTTCTCCAGCCACCCCTTCTCCACGAAGTACTCCCGGAAGACCTCCACCGCCTTCACCGCCTGTTCCGGCGTAAACCCATAATACTCCGGCAGGGACTGGTTAAGGGGCGGCCCGATAAATTTCAACAGATTGCCAGGCTCCTCCCGGATGCCGAAATGTGCCAGCGCCCGGGCCAAGGAGTTGGTGATCCCCGGCGCGGAATCCGTCAGGGTCCCGTCCAGGTCAAATAAAACCGTTTTCCACATACGCTCAGCCCACAAATTCTTCCACGCACCGCCGGTACGCCGCCACCGGGTCCTCCGCCTGGGTGACGGGACGTCCCACGACGATATAGTCGCTCCCCAGCTCCCTGGCCCTGGCGGGGGTGGTGACCCGTACCTGATCCCCCGCGTCCCCGTCCGCGAACCGCACGCCGGGGGTGACGGTGAGGAATTTCTCCCCGCAGCCCTGATGGACCTTCCCCGCCTCCAGCGGAGAGCAGACCACGCCGTCCAGCCCCGCCCCGGCGGCGCACCTGGCGTAGTGCATCACCACCTGATCCAGGGGCTCCCGGATCAGCAGGTCCTCCTCCATCCGCTCCTGGCTGGTGGAGGTCAGCTGGGTCACGGCAATGAGCAGGGGCCGGGTGCCGTCGGGCCGGGTCAGGCCCTCCAGGGCGGCCTCCATCATGGCCTTTGTCCCGGCGGCGTGGAGGTTGGTCATGTCCACGTCCAGTCCGGACAGCACCGACATGGCCTTTTTCACCGTGTTAGGGATGTCGTGGAGCTTCAGGTCCAGAAAGATTTTGTGCCCCCGGGCCTTGATCTCCCGGACGATGGCGGGCCCTTCGGCGTAGTACAGCTCCATGCCGATCTTTACGAAGGGCTTTTCCTCCCGGAACCGGTCCAGGAAGGCCAGGGTCTTCTCCCTGCTGTCGAAGTCCAGTGCGATGATAACGTCCTTACCCATGATGCGCGCCTCCTATGATATCCGTCAGACTGTCGATCCCATACTGCTCCATGACCTCCGGCAGCTTACGGATGATGTTCCGGCAGACGAAGGGATCGACCAGATTGGCCGCCCCCACCTCCACGGCGGAGGCCCCCGCCAGCATCATCTCGATCACGTCCTCCGGCGAGGACACGCCCCCCATGCCGATGATGGGGATGCCCACCGCCTCGTAGACCTGATACACCATCCGCACCGCCACCGGGAACACCGCCGGTCCGGAGAGCCCACCCGTGCCGTTGGCCAGCACGGGCTTTTTTGTTTTCAGGTCGATCCGCATGGCCAGCAGGGTGTTGATGAGGCTCACCCCGTCCGCCCCCGCGTCCTCGCAGGCCCGGGCGATGGCGGCGATGTCCGTCACGTTGGGACTGAGCTTCATGAAGACCGGCTTTTTGGTCACGGCCTTGACGGCCCTCGTCACTTCCGCCGCCGCCTCGGGGCTGGACCCGAAGGCCATGCCGCCCCCGTGGACGTTGGGGCAGGAGATGTTGACCTCCAGCCACCCCACCTGCTCCTCCTTGTCCAGCAGGGCGCAGGTCTGGGCGTACTCGTCGATGGAGAAGCCGCTGACGTTGGCCATCACCGGCTTGTGGAAAAATTCCTTCATCCGGGGCAGCTCCTCGGAGATGACCTTTTTCACCCCGGGATTTTGCAGCCCCACGGCGTTGAGCATCCCCTGAGGGGCCTCGGCGATCCGGGGCGTCGGGTTGCCGAACCGTGGCTCCAAGGTGGTGCCCTTGAAGGAGAAGGTCCCCAGGCGGTCGATGTTGTAGAGCTCCGCGAATTCCGCCCCGTACCCGAAGGTCCCGCTGGCGGGGATCACCGGGTTGTCCAGCGGTATGCCGGCCAGGGTGACGCCCAGGTCCTTCCTCCAGTACTTGAGCTCCTCCCGCAGGCCGGGCCCATCGTCATAAAAGAAGCAAGTATCTACTTCGTCGATCACCATATGATCTCCTCCTTTTCCAGCACCGGACCGTCCTTGCAGATCCGCTTGTCGCCGTATTTCGTCTTACAGGTACATCCCATGCAGGCCCCAAACCCGCACCCCATCCGCTCCTCGAAGCTGAGGAGTCCGGAGGTGGAGGCCGCGTCGGATACCGCCTTCAGCATGGGCAGCGGCCCGCAGGCGCAGAAGTAGTCATACTCTTCCGGCAGGGCGTCCGTCACGAACCCCTTCACGCCGAAGCTGTCGTCTACGGTGGTGACGATGGTCTCGATGCCCAGGGCCTGGAAATCGTCCACGTAGAACATTTCCTTTATCGTGTTGAATCCCAGGATGGCGACCGGCGTTTTCCCTGCCCGCAGAAGCTCCTTCGCCAGCCCGTACATGGGGGGCACTCCCGCGCCGCCGCCGATGACCAGGGTCTTCTCGCCGCATTTGGACACGTCGAACCCGTTCCCCAGGCCGCACAGCACGTCCAGGGCCTGTCCCGACTGCATCCGGCTGAGGGCCTCGGTGCCTTTGCCCACCACCTTATAGACAATGGTGATCATCGCCGTCTCCTCGTCCCAGTCGCAGACCGAGATGGGCCGCCGCAGGAAGTGCCCGTCCGCCTTGACGTTGATGAACTGTCCCGGCGCGGTGATCGGGTAGACGTCCCCGATGAGCCGCATCTCCCAGACGTCGCCCTTCAGCCACCGGTTGGAATGGATGTGGTATAGATCCCGTATCATAAAATGTTGTCCTCCCTCCAGACAATTTTTCCGTCCGCCATAGTCAGCAGGCAGACGCCGTACAGCTCCATCCCCGCGAAGGGGGTGGCCCGTCCCATGGACCGGAACTGCTCCGGGTCCACCTTAAAGGGCCTGTCCAGGCCGAAGACCGTCAGGTCCGCGGGCTGTCCCTCCGCCAGAGGCGTGCCGTACCCGAACCGCCTGGCGGCGTTCCCGTTCAGCAGCGCCATCAGCCGGTCCATGGAGAGGAGGCCCGGCTTCACCAGATGGGTGTATACCGCCGCGAAGGCGGTCTCCAGCCCCACCACGCCCATGGCGCTCTTCTCCAGCCCCCGGCCCTTCTCCTCTGCCGAGTGGGGGGCGTGGTCGGTGGCGATCATGTCGATGGTGCCGTCCCGCAGGCCCTCGATGAGGGCCGCCCGGTCCTCCCGGGACCGGATGGGGGGATTCATCTTGAACCGCCCGTCCTCCTGGAGGTTCCCGTCACAGAACACCAGGTAGTGGGGCCCGGTCTCGCAGGTCACGTCCACTCCCCGGGCCTTGGCCTCCCGGATCAGCGCCACGCTCTCCTTGGCGGAGACGTGGCAGACGTGGTACTTGACCCCCGTCTCCTCCGCCAGCTTCAGGTCTCGGGCGATCTGGCCCCACTCGCTCTCGGAGCAGATGCCCCGGTGTCCGTGAGCCCGGGCGTAGTCTCCGTCGTGGATATACCCGCCCCGGAGGAGGCCGTTGTCCTCGCAGTGGGCGGCGATGGGCTTCCCCAGCCGTTTCGCCTCCTCCATGGCCTTCCGCATCATCTCACCGCTCTGGACCCCCCGCCCGTCGTCGGAGAATCCGGCCACGAAGGGGGCCATGGCCTCCATGTCCGCCAGGGCCTCTCCCCGCTCCCCCCGGGTGATGGCCCCGTAGGGATGGACGTGGATTGCCGCGTCCCGGGCGATGATCTCCCGCTGGACGTTCAGGGACTCCAGACTGTCGGGGACCGGGTCCAGGTTGGGCATGGCGCACACGTGGACATACCCGCCCCTGGCGGCGGAGAGGGCGCCGGTGCGAATGGTCTCCTTATAAGAAAACCCCGGCTCTCGAAGATGAACGTGAACATCAACGAAACCGGGAAACACGGCGGCATGATGGAGGTCAATGACGGCAGCGCCGGCGGCGTCCAGCCCCCTGGCAATAGAAACAATACGCCCCTCCGCCGTCAGCAGATCGGCGGGAAGGAAGCCCTCTTTTGTAAACAGCAGTCCGTTTTTCAGCAAATACTTCAACACATACGCTCCTTCCGTCTTCAAAACGCCCTTTGACTTTCACTTATTATATCGAAGGCGGCGTGCCCTGTCAACCAAAAAATTTGCGGGGGCGCGCGCCCCCGCAAGATTTTACCCGTCCCCGTTTTTCCGCAGGGCCATGGAGAAGCGGTACCGGCACTCCTTCGCCCGCTTCTCCGGGATCAGGTAACCCGCGCCGGCGGTGTAGCCCTCCAGCTCCAGGGTCAGCGTGAGGGTGAAGTCCTCTTCCTCCACCGGCTGGTCCGTCCATTCCGCCGGGTCCCGCTCCAGCGCCTCCATGACCGGCCCCCTGGTCATCTCCCGGGCGCCGAGCTGCGTCCCTCGGAAGGCCATGGCGATGATCCGGGCGTCTTCGATGGGCAGGGACACCCAGGCCGCGTCCTCTCCGGGGGTGCTGTCCTCCTGCTCCATGACGGCCCCGGTGACAAAGCCGTCCCCGTCCAGCTCCAGGGTATAGGCGGGGCTGTACTCATAGCGCTCGCCGTAGCGGCGCTCCTGCCAGTTGTTCTCACCGGCGCCAATGTCAATGATGATCGCCGCCGTCTTCTTCGACCTGGACAGCCGGAAGCCCGCCTCGTCCACCCACAGGGAGCGGCCCAGGATGCGGGAGACCTCGCTGACGTTCTCGGCAAATTCCGCCGGCGTGACCTCGCCCCGGTTGGGGGGCAGCAGCGACTGGACGCTGCACGCCGTCCGCACCGGGATCAGCAGCAGCGCCAGGGCTACCGAAACGGCCGCCCGCAGGCCCCACTGGGGGACTTTGCTGTAGTACAGGTTTTCCGCCTCGTAGTCATAGCTCATGGGCCGGTCCTCCCGGCACTCCTTATAGCCTTTATACAGGCAGTACCAGCTGAAAACAGGGATATACAGCCCATACCCGGTGAACAGCACGCCCCAGGTCCGCCGCAGGCCCTGGAGGAAGCTGAGCTTCCGCCCCTGCTTGTTTCGCAGCTCCAGCCCCAGCAGCCATTTCCCCGGAGTGGTCCCCCAGGTACACAGCAGCAGGGGTTCCAGCAGCAGGATGAGCACCCAATCCATCGCAAGGCTGACGGCCTGGAGCACCCCGCGGGGCATCCCAGCCACGCTCACCCGGAACCCCAGGATCAGCGCCGCCCAGACTACCGCTCCCGCCAGGGCAGTGTCGAAGGTCCTGGCCCAATACCGCTGCCAGGGGTCGAAGGCCCACTCCGCGCCATCCACCGGGGGCCGCCGCGCCGGGATCGGGGCCTCTCCCGGCGAAGGGGCCCTCCCCGGCAGGGCGGCGCCCTCGTACCGGGCGGGCTCCAGCTCCGCGTAGGTCACCCGGTCCTCCGCCATGGCCCGGCAGACCGCCCGGGCGTGGTCCAGCCTGGACGACTCGCTTTCCAGCAGCGCCGCCTGGCGCTCCAGCGCGCCGGACAGGGGGACCTCCCCGGCCTGCACCGCCCGGATGGTCTCGATGGGCATGTCCAGCTCCCGCAGGAGGCGGATCTTCTGCAGGGTCTCCAGGTCCTCCTGGGAGTAGTCCCGATAGTTGTTGCTCCCCCGCCGGGGGTGGAGCAGGCCCTCCTTCTCATAGTACCGCACGCTGGCCCTAGGGATGCCCAGCCGCGCCTCGATATCTCGGATATTCATCTTTCCGCCCTCCCAATTCCGTTTTCCGCTCCCATTATAGACTATAAACCAGGTCTACAGTCAAGTGTTTTTGGGGAAAAAGGGCAAAAAAGCGGCCTCCCTGCGCTTCTCCCGGCTCCTGTCCGCATTTCTTTATTCTTATAGAAAAATAACGCTTGCATTTTTTCCCTGGCTGGGGTATACTGTTTTCACAACGGGATAGGAGAAGGCGTTTGCGGAAGGGGTAGAAAATCCGCGAACGCCTTTCTGTATCCCAACGAAAACAGGAGAGGAGCATAACATGGAAAAAGAGAGCTTTGTAAAACGCTACGGCCTGCTCATCGGTACGGGGCTGGCGGTAGGCGCGGCGGCGGTGCTGCTGACGTACCTGGGCAACCCGGACAACATGGGCTTCTGCATCGCCTGCTTCCTGCGGGACATCGCGGGGGCGCTGAACCTCCAGCGGGCGGGCTTCGACGCGGAGGTAGGGACGGGCATCGTCCAGTACATCCGCCCGGAGATCATCGGGCTGGTCCTTGGGTCCACGGCCATCGCCTTCGCGCGGAAGGAGTTCCGGCCCAAGGGCGGTTCCTCCCCCATGCTGCGGTTTGTCATCGCGGTGTTCGTGATGATCGGGGCGCTGGTGTTCCTGGGGTGCCCCCTGCGGATGGTCATCCGCATCGGCGGCGGGGACGGCAACGCCCTGGTGGGCCTGGCGGGCTTCGTCATCGGGATCCTCATCGGCATCCAGTTCCTGACCCGGGGCTTCAGCCTCCGGCGGGCCCATCCTCAGTCCATGGCGGAGGGACTGGCCTTCCCGGTGCTGATGCTGGGCCTGCTGGGGCTGCTGCTGGCCGCGCCCGATTTCATCTTCTTCAGCGCCAAGGGCCCCGGCTCCCAGGCGGCCCCCGTTCTGGCGGCCCTTCTGGTGGCCCTGATCATCGGCGTCCTGGCTCAGCGCTCCCGGCTGTGCATGGTGGGCGGCATCCGGGACGCAGTGCTGTTCCGGGATTTCCGGCTGATTTCCGCCTTTGCCGCCATCATTCTGGCGGTGCTTATCGGCAACCTGGCCCTGCAAAAATTCACACCCGGCTTCGAGGGCCAGCCCATCGCCCATACGGAGTGGCTGTGGAACCTGCTGGGCATGGTGCTGGTAGGCTGGGGCTCGGTGCTGCTGGGGGGATGCCCCCTGCGCCAGCTGATCCTGGCCGGAGAGGGCAATACCGACTCCGCCGTCACCGTCACCGGCTTCATCGTGGGCGCGGCGATCTCCCACAACTTCGGCCTGGCCTCCTCCGGCACCGGCATCGGGACCGGCCCGGTGGCTGTTGCCGTAGCAGCCGGGTTCGTGGTCCTGGCGGTCATCTCCGTCACAAACATGCAGAAACTGGAGGGTTGAGAAAATGGTAGACGCAAGAGGGTATTCCTGCCCCACGCCGGTCATCATGGTCCAGAAGGCCGTCAAGGACGGCGCGCCCGCAACGCTGGAGGTGGCCGTAGACAACCAGTGCTCCGTGGAGAACGTGACCCGCTTCGCCCGGAACGCGGGCTATCAGGTCCAGGTCTCCGATCTGGACGGGGACTTCAAGCTGACGCTGACGAAGTAATGGAACAGTACGTTGCCACCTTCCACACCCACCTGTCAGCTCTGCGGAGCTGCCGGGCGCTGCAAAAGGAGGAGACGGGGGCCCGGATGGCCCCCGTCCCCCGGGTCCTCAGCTCCTCCTGCGGGACCTGCGTGTTCTACCACGGGGAGGACCCCCTGCTGTCCCTGCTGGACCGGGACCTGGAGGCGGTCTACCGGCAGGAGGGAAAAGAATACGCGCTCATACACCGTGCCGCCGGATAGATGGTCTCTGTCCGGCGGCACGGCGTTTTATTTTTTCCTCAGGAATATCCGCCCGGACACGTTTTCCAGCTTCCCGGAGGGGGCGTGTACGAACAGGCTGTACTCTCCCGGCTCCAGGGGGCTCTCCCAGGCCATAGGCCCGGAGCTGATCTCCAGCTTCCCGTCCTCGCGGCGGTTGGTGATGGTCTTATAAACGGTGCCGGGCCGCTTGGCCCCCGGCTTGGCGAAGCCCACGGACATCTGATCTCCCTTTTCCGCCGAGACGTCGTAGCTTACCGTGTCGCCTTCGTTCAGGGTATAGGTCCCCAGCCAGATATATTCGCCGCCCTTCACGCTGTCCAGCTCCACCGGGATCTCTTTCAGGTCGATCCCGAACAGCTCCTTGATCTCCTCCCGGGTCAGCTCCGCTACGCCGGTGATCTTACCGGACTTATCCCGGACGATCCTGATATTGGCGGTCCCCTCCGGGTTCATGTTCAGGGTATAGAGGCCGCCTCCGTCCGTCCTGCGGTCCAGAAAGATGTAGACCGGCCTGCCCTGGTAGTAGTAATTTTTGCCGTCCTGCTTGATAACGCCATGGGCCGCGTACTCCTCCGCCAGCCGCTTCTCTTCCTCGGCCCACTTTTCATCGTCCCAGTCCCAGTTCCACTTTTCATCGTCCCAGTCCCAGTCCCAGTCCCAGTTCCACTTTTCATCGTCCCAGTCCCAATCCCAGTTCCACTTTTCGTTATCCCAATCCCAGTCCTGGCCGTCGTCCTCCCCGAACAGATCCTCGATCTCCTCCTGGGTCAGCTCCGCGACGCCGGTGATGGCCCCCTTCTCGTTCCGGACGATCTTGATATTGACCGTCCCCTCAGGATTCATATTCAGGGTAATGATGCTGTTATCAGGCCGGTGGAGGTCCAGGAAAATATTCACCAGCTTGCCCTTGTAATAGTAGTCCCATCCCTCCATCGTGACCCCGACGGCCTTATACTGCGCGGCCTGCGCGGCGTCCAGCCGGGCTTCCAGCTCGTCCAGATCCCTGTCCATGCCCAGCTTGTTATAAAGGAGGGACTGAAACGCGAATTGCTTGTCCTTCTTCGCCCGTTCCAGCCAGAGCTCCAGCGTTTCCTCGCTCATCCGGTCCGCCAGGATGGAGAAATGACCGGCCGCGCCCCCCGCGTAAGCTTTTTCCGCGAAAGCCGTCACCAGCTCGCCGTCCGTCTCCAGCCCCGCCGCGGCCACGGAGAAAAAGGCGTAGCTGCCGCCCTCATATATCTTCGTCATCCAGGCGGCCTGCTCCGGCCTGTCCAGCCCCGCGAACACCGTCTTGAAGGACGGCAGATCGCCCTCTTTGTAGTACCTCTCCGCCAAAGTCTCCTGGGATTCTCCGCCGGTATCCTTCCATTGGTACACCAGCGGACGGGTCATGGGGAAGTCCGTGCCCCCGGTCTCCTCCCGCAGCCGCGCCAGCACCTTTGTCAGGGCCGCCATGGCCTTTTTGTCCTGTATGACCCCCTTGGCGGCGTCCGTGAAGCAGACCTTCAATTTCCCGCCGTCCGGCAGGGCGACGGAGGCGGAGGTCCCCTCCTCCTTCGGCAGGTTCCACCCGATGCCGAAGATGTAGGGCGCTTCATAATAGCTCTCCATGGTATACCGGTAAGCCGTCCCGGCTTTCACCGAGGGCAGTCCGGCATATATTCCCGCCGCCGCGCCGGTCACGCCCAGCACAACGGCCAGCAGCGCCGCGAGGACCGCCGCAAGCCTGCCCGTCTTCTTGAATTTCATGATCGTCTCCAGCCTTTCCTTTAAATGTTTGCCCTCCGCCCCCAGCGTGGGGGAGGGCTGGACCGCCTGATACCCGCCTCCGGCGGAGATGGTCCGCAGAATGGCGTCTCCGTAGGCCCGCCGTCCCGGTCCGTCCAGGCGGCGCAGCACCGCCTCGTCGCAGGACAGCTCCCCCGTCCGCTCCACCTCCCGGGCCATCCAGTGTACCAGGGGGTTGAACCAGTGGATGCAGACCGTCAGCTGGGTGAGCCACTTATACGGCAGGTCCCGCCTGCGGCAGTGGGTCAGCTCGTGGAGGACTACGAAGCGAAAATCCTCCTCCGGCAGCTCGACTGTTGGCAGCACCACCCAGGGCTTCCGGACGCCCAGCAGCATGGGTGAAGCCGCCAGAGGGTTCACATACAACTCCACAGGCCGCTTCACGCCGATCTCTTCCCCGGCCTTTGCCGCCCGATCCAGCAGCGCAGGGTCCTCCACTGGCTTCCGCCCCGCCCGGAGATACCGCAGGAAGCTCTGATAAGCGGTCGCCTTCCGAATCAGCAGCACCAGTGCCCCCGCCAGCCAGACCACCCATAAGTTTTCCTTGACCGCCGCCCACGGCTTCTGCGAATCGTTGAATCCCGGCGCGGCCTCCTCCGATGTCCTTGCCTCCATATCCTCCCGATCCACCTCCGGAAGGGACAGGGCGGGGGCGGCCCCTGGCTCCGCCGTCCCGATCCTCGCCGGGGCTTCCAGCCCCCCGACAGGCAGCAGCAGCCGCGCGATGACCAGCAGCCAGATGTAGTACTGCCACCGCCTGCTGATCCTCTCCCTCACCAGGGGCCGGAGCAGCGTCAGCAGCAGGATGAGGACCGACCCCGCCAGGGACAGGGAGAGAATCCATTTCAGCAATTCGCTCATGGCTCCTTTCCCTCGCTCTCCCAGAAGCGTTTCAGCTCCCTGTACTCCTCCTCGGAGAGCATTTCCCCTTGAATCAGGGTAGCCACCAGCCCCTTGGCGCTCCCGGAATAGAGCTTGCTCACCAATGTCCTGGCCTGTGCGGACTGGTAATCCGCCTCCGTGACCAGTGCGATGTACTCGTTTCGCCTGCCTGCCTTGCTGGTTTTCAGCATCCCCTTGTCCGCCAGACGGGAGAGGAGGGTGATGACCGTGTTTTTCTGCCAGGTGTTCCCGGATTTTGCCAGCTCCTCCATAATGGCAGCGTATTTTGCGCTTCCTCCGGCGGACCAGAGGATTTTCATCAGTGTCAATTCGGAATCCGAGACCTGTTGGTGCATATCGCTTCCTCCTTTGCACTTGGACTACAAATTGTAGGCTAAAGTTAAGATAACACATTGTAGGCCAACTGTCAAGGGGAAATTTTCCGATGTGGGCCGGAGGGGCCGCGGAACCCCGGTTTTCCTCCAACCTTTTGCCGGGAAATGACGCATCCGGTCTGAACATTTGACTACCGGGAAAAAATCTGTTAAAATAGCCCCTACCTACTGAAAGGCGAGGAATGACTTATGAAAAAACATCTCACCATATGGCTGCTCTCCATCGCGCTGCTCCTGGGCCTCGCCCCCGAGGCCCGGGCGGCGGAACGTTACGCCGACGTCCCCGAGACCCACTGGGCCGCTTCGGACATCGCCCGGGCCACGGAGCTGGGACTCTTCCAGGGGGTGGGCGGCGGCAAGTTCGGCCTGGGCCGCCCCATCTCCCGCGCGGCCTTCGCCACCGCCCTCACCCGCCTGTTCGGCTGGGAAGAGGTCCGTCCCGGACAGCCCTCCTACACCGACGTCTCCCCGGACAAGTGGTACTACGCCGCCGTGGAGACCCTGCTGGCCAACGACGCGGTGGCGGCCTCCAGCCACACCTTCCGCCCCGACGATGAGCTGACCCGGGGGGAGATGGCCTCCATGCTGGTGCGCGGCCTGGGCTACACCTCCCTGGCGGGGGGCGCGGAGGGCTACAGCGTCCCCTTTACCGACGTAAACGTGAACCGGGGGTTCATCACCGTAGCCTATGACCTGGGCATCATGGGGGGCACCGGGACCAACCGCTTCGAGCCCGACGCCTTCGCCACCCGGGAGCAGGCCGCCGCCGTGCTGGTCCGGGTCCGGGACCAGCTCAACGCCTCCTCTGAAAAGCTGGACGCCGCCGGGGACTACCGGCTCATCACCATCAGCACCCCCATCGCCCAGGCCGGGGACGAGATGCCCATCACCCCCCTGGAGCCCCTGCCGGAGCTCTACGCCGCCCTGCGGCGGATGAAGAACAGCGGGGACGACATGTCCAAGACCGCCCTGCGCCTGATGGCGGGAGGCGTGCGCACCATCACGGACGCGGGAGGCGCCCCCGTGGCCGGGAGCGAGCTGATCTCCGCCAAGGAGGTCCAGAAGGTACTGGAGCGCAAGGACGTAACGGCCTCCTACTCCGACCGCTACGAGAGCGCCTATTGCATCTATGAGCCCAACGCCTACCAGACCGCCACCGTCTGGTACCAGAGCGACGAGAGCATGGCCGCCAAGCTCCAGCTGGCCCGTCTGTTCGGCGTGACCCGGTACGTGCTGGAGTAACGGAACATTGCGATAAAAAACAGCAGGCACACCATCTTCGGTGTGCCTGCTGTTTGTCTTCCATAGCCTTATCAGCGTCCCCGGCCGGTGCAGATCAGATACAGAACGCCGCGTACAAAGGCACGGACTTCTGCCCCTCCTCTATACCGAAATTCTTCCCGGACAGTTTAATGGTGTAAGCTGGCTGAAACATTTTCCGGTAGGCGTTCAAACTCTTGGCCTGCGTGTGCTCCGCCGCCTTGACCTCGATGGGGATGATCGATCCATCCAGCTGTACCAGAAAATCCACCTCATAGCCGCGATCTCCCGTCCAATAATAGCAGGTGTGCCCGCTGGCGGTCAGCTGATCGCAGACGTAATTTTCCGCCATGCCGCCCTTGAAGTCGTCCAGATCGTGGGCCGGGTACAGGATGTCGTCCGGAACGATCTCCTTTTTCGCGCACAGAAGCCCCACATCGGACACATAGGTTTTAAATGCGTCAATGTCCCGGTAGTTCTCCAGCGGCTTTTTCGACTGCTCGACCCGATATACCCGGCTGACGATCCCGGAGAGGACGAGCCACTCGATGGCGTTCTCAAATTCCGAGGCCCGTCCGCCTTTCTTGATGAGCTTGTATTGAAAGCGGGTGTTTTTCTTGGAGAGCTGCACGGTGATATTGTCATAGACCAGCCGGGTCTTTTTGATCTCATTTTCCTTGTTGTACTTGCTCATGTCGTTGAGGTAGGCCGCTAAGATCATATCCTGAATGTGCCGCACCAGGATATAGTCGCGGGTCTCTACAAATTTGCTGACGCAATCCGGCATCCCGCCCACCACCTGGTACTGACGGTAATAGCGCGCCGCCGCGTCGTGGAGGGCGGCGGGCATGGGGACATTGCGGGCAAAGCAGTCCTTGATCCGTTCCACCAGACCGGCTTCCCCGCAGGCCAGGAGAAATTCCTCCATGTCCATGGGATAGAGCGTTTTCATATCCACCTTGCCCACGGGGAAAGAGAACTGCTTGCGGTTGACCGCTACCCCCAGCAGACTGCCGCAGGCGATCACATGGTATTCCGGGGCCTGCTCGCAGAAGTATTTCAGAGCCGTCAACGCCCGCTCGCAGAGCTGTACCTCGTCGAAGATCACCAAGGTCTTTTCACGTATGATGGTCTGCCCCGCTATCCGGGAGAGGAGGGGGATAAGATAACTGGGCTCAATACTTTCGTCAAAGGTCCTGATCAAGCCGGGATTGGTTTCGAAATTGAAGTAGGCCACATTTTCATAGTGTTTTTTGCCGAGATCCAGAAGAATATAGGTCTTTCCGACCTGTCTGGCCCCCTGCAGGATCAGCGGCTTGCGGTAGGGGCTGTTCTTCCATTCCAGAAGGAACTTTGTTACTTTCCGCTCCATACGTTCCCCTCCTGTGCAAATTATACTATCATTATATCCGCTTTTGATGTAAAAATCAACGTGGATTTTGCACTGTTCAGCAATCGGAGCGCAGGGCGCGGCCTGCTTTGCGCACTGCGATAAAAAACGGCAGGCACACCATCTTCGGTGTGCCTGCTATTTTTCTTCCATAGCCTTATCAATGGCCTCATTGATAAATCCGTTCGTGCTTTTGCCGTGGGCTTCGGCAAATTCCTTGATCATTTGCCGCTTGCCCTTTTTCACAAAGAGGTCAATCCGGTCATATGCCTTTTTATTATAGCGTTTTGTTGCCTCTTTCTGCGCGTCACTATATGCCATGTAGCCACATCCTTCCACAGATGCGCTCATTATATCTATACTCCCGGCAGTATTACATAATCCTGGGAGTATAAGTTTGTCTCTTTTTACAATTTATATACTCCTGTAAGTATGATATAATCTCTGGCAGAAATATCTAAAGGAGGCAGCATAATGCGAAAAAGAATCAGGATCATCATCTGCCTGCTGGTAACGCTCTGCCTTTTTGCAGACTGCCATACCGATCCACCGGAAGACGTCATGGAACCGTTCACCCCTCCGGCCCGGGAAATTCCCACCTCTATCACAGAAATAGAAGAAGAGGACCCCCCCGCCCAGCCGGAACCTTCCCTGGAACTCCCCCAGCCCGCCGAAGAACCCCAAGCCATCACCTACGTCCTCAACACCAACACCAAGAAATTCCACAAACCCGCCTGCCGTTCTGTTGGGCAGATCAAACCTTCCAACCGCGGCGAGAGCACCGGCACCCGGGAGGACGTCCTGGCCCTGGGCTACAAGCCCTGCGGAAACTGTAAACCGTAACGGGGAAATATCTCCCCCGCCCCTTGCAATTTGGCGCGGAGTCTAGTATCATGCTATACAGGAGCCTCCGGTTTTCCGGCACGGCGTATGCGGGGGCGGGCCGCGCCCGCCCCCGCGCTCCATTACCCCTCAAAATTCTGCAAGGGAGGACATCTTGATGCTTCATACCATCCATAACGACGTCATGACCGTGACCATCGACGAGCTGGGAGCCCAGCTCATGTCCATCACCGCCGCCGACGGCACGGAATACCTCTGGAACGGCGACCCCGCCTACTGGACGGGCCGCGCCCCCAACCTCTTCCCCTACGTGGGCCGCCTCACCAACGACCGCTACGCCTACGGCGGGAAGGAGTACGAGATGACCCGCCACGGCTTCGCCAAGCGAACCGCCTTCTCCCCGGCGGACCAGGGCAGGGCGAACCTCACCCTGCGTATGACGGACACCCCCGAGAGCCGGGAGAGCTACCCCTTCTCCTTCCGGTTCGACGTGTCCTATGTCCTGGAGGGCGATACCCTGGCCGTCGTCTACGCCGTGGAGAACCGGGGCCATGAGACCATGTACTTCGGCATCGGCGGCCACCCCGGCTTCCGCGTCCCGCTGGAGGAGGGAAAGCGCTTCGAGGACTACCGCCTCACCTTCGCCCGGCCCAGCCGGCCCTGCCGGGTGCTCCTCAGCGACAGCTATATGCTCAGCGGTCACGACGCCCTCTATCCTCTGGAGGACGGCGCCACCCTGCCCCTGCGCCACGGCCTGTTTGACGGCGATGCCATCATCCTCAAAAATTTCGAGCGCACCATGACCCTCTCCGCCGGCGAGGGGACCCGCGGGCTAACCCTCTCCTGCCCGCAGATGCGCTATCTTGGCATCTGGCACCAGCCCAAGACCGACGCCCCCTACGTGTGCCTGGAGCCCTGGGCCAGCCTGCCCTCCCGCCAGGACGTGGTGGAGGACCTGACCCAGCAGAACGACCTGATCTCCCTGGAGCCCGGCCAGCACTACGAGAACCGCTGGACCATCACCATTTTCTGAGCGGACACGGAGGAGCGGCGATGAACAAGAACCAATGCGCCCTCACCCCGCCCATGGGGTGGAACAGCTACGACTACTACGACACCTCCGTCACCGAGGCCCAGGTCCGCGCCAACGCCCAGGTGATGGCGGAAAAACTCCGCCCCTTCGGCTGGGAGTACGTGGTGGTGGATATCCAGTGGTACGCCCACAGGCCCGGCTCCATGCGGGAGCAGTTTCAGTACATCCCCTTCGGCGTGCTGGCGATGGACGAATATTCCCGCCTCCTGCCGGACTTGGAGCGGTTCCCCTCCTCTGAGGGAGGCCGGGGCTTCGCCCCCCTGGCGGAGTACGTCCACGGCCTGGGCCTGAAATTCGGCATCCACATCATGCGGGGCATCCCCCGCGCCGCCGCCCACGCCCATGGGAAGATCAAGGGGACCGCCCTTACGGCGGACCTGGCGGCGGACCCCTCCTCCGTGTGCCGCTGGAACCCGGACATGTACGGCCTGCGGGACGGCGAGGCCGGGCAGGCGTACTACGATTCCATCATCGAGCTCTACGCCTCCTGGGGCGTGGATTTCATCAAGTGCGACGACATCTGCAACACCGACAACCTGGTGGAGCACAGCCCCGGGGCCTACGCCCGGAAGCATGAGGTGGAGATGCTCTCCCGGGCCATCGCCAAGGCGGGACGGCCCATGGTCCTCTCCCTGTCCCCCGGCCCCGCCGTGGTGGAGCAGGCGTGGCACTATCAAAAGCACGCCAACATGTGGCGCATCACCGACGACTTCTGGGACGACTGGCGCTTGCTGAAGGCCATGTTCCGCCGCTGCGAGCTCTGGCAGGACCACGCGGCTCCCGGCTGCTGGCCGGACTGCGACATGCTGCCCCTGGGACGGCTGGGCAAGGGCTTCGGCGAGGAGCGCTCCACCCGGTTCACCCCGGATGAGCAGCGGACCATGATGACCCTGTGGTGCATCTTCGGCTCCCCCCTGATGACCGGCGCGGAGCTGACGAAGCTGGACGATGAGACCCTGTCCCTGCTGACCGCCCGGGAGGTGCTGGCCATGCTGCCCTGCAAGGCCCGGCAGGTCCTCCGGGACGAGGAGAAGGCCGTCTGGACGGCCTCCGGCCCGGAGACGGGGACCCGCTACGCCGCCCTGTTCAACCTCTCCGACGCCCCCGCCTGGGTGGGCGCGTCCTGGGAAGAGCTCTCCCTCCCCGCCGCCCCCGGTACGGAGCTCTGGACCGGCGAGGCCCTGCCCCTCCGGGAGGGCGGCCTGTCCGCCTGCCTTCCGCCCCACGCCTGCGCCGCGTACCGGTTTGACGGGATATGACCAAGCGGCCCTCCGCAGTGCGCAGCGCGCGCTGCGGAGGGCCTTTTTCACGCGCCGGTGCCGCCGGGGCCCGTAATTTTTACCAAACCTTGAAATTTTCTCCCCGTCCCTTGACCTGACGGCCATTTCGCAGTATACTTCTAAAATATATAGCTATGATAGGAGGCCCTCTATGGCAACCGTAAAGAAAACGCGCGGGTCCGTCCTTCCCTACTACGGCGCGGCCGCCGTCTGGATCGCCTGGGCGGCGCTGCGGGACCTGTACCGGCCCGGTCATTTCGCCTTCGTGGCAGTGCTCTCCCTGGGCGCGTTCCTGCTGCTTCGGGCGGTGTGTAAGGACGAGGTGACGGAGACCGTGGTCCCCGACCCGCCCAAGGAGGAGGAGAAGCCCACCGGCAACGCCGAATTGGATAAGATGATCGCCGGCGGCCAGAAGGCCATTTCCGAGATGAAGCGCCTGGACGACGCCATCGAGGACGAGAAGATATCCCAGGACATCCGCCGCCTGGAGGCGGTGAGCCGGAAGATCTTCGACCAGGTAAAGGCGGACCCCTCCAAGCTGCCCCAGATCCGGCGGTTCATGGACTACTACCTGCCCACCACTTTAAAACTTCTCAACGCCTACGACCGCATGGACGGCGCGGGGATCGCCGGGGAGAACGTCACCGGCACCAAGGAGAAGGTGGAGAACATCATGGGCACCATCGTCACCGCCTTCGAGAAGCAGCTGGACGGCCTCTTCGGCGCGGACGCCATGGACATCTCCACGGATATCTCCGTTCTGGAGACCATGCTGGCCCGCGAGGGTCTGGCGGGGGAGAAGATGGAGGCCCAGACCATCAAAAACGCGGACGGCACGGACATCAAGCTGGAGCTGTAGCCGGAAAGGAGCGCGGCCGTGAGGGATGGACACTTGATCTGGTATTTTTACGCCGTCTGTCTGGGCGTTCTGGGCGCGGGCCTGCTGGCCGCGGGCCTGCGAAACCCTCACGCAAGAGCGAATATTGCCTTTGGGATCCTCGCGTTCTGCGCCGCCGCGCTTTACATGTGCCGCGGCTGGCGGGAAAAACGGAAACAGGCCGGCGGGACCGGCATAGACGAAAATAACATGGAGGACGATGAAAATGAGTGACATGGAAGGCATGATGCCCGAGCTGACCCTGGACCCCCAGGAGATGAAGGCCGTGGAGACCCCCACCCTGACCCTGGGCGGGGAGCCGGAGGCCCCCGCCGCCGCGCCGGAGAAGCCCAAGGCGGCCCCGGTGGTGATCGACGACAGTATGCTCAACGAGGCGGAGAAGAAGATGGTGAACGAGTTTGCCAAGAAGATCGACATCTCCGACTCCCAGATGGTGCTCCAGTACGGCGCGGCGGCCCAGAAGAGCGTGGCCTCCTTCTCCGAGAGCGCCCTGGGCAACGTGCGCAACAAGGACCTGGGCGAGATCGGCGACACCCTCACCAGCCTGACCATCCAGCTGAAGAGCCTCGATCAGGAGGAAGAGGAGAAGGGCCTGTTCGGCTTCTTCAAGAAGGCGAGCAACCGGGTGGAGAACATGAAGGTCCAGTACAGCAAGGCCGAGGTCAACGTGGACAAGATCGTCCGGGAGCTGGAACAGCACCAGCGGGTCCTCATGAAGGACATCGCCATGTTCGACCAGATGTATGAGCTGAACCTGAAATACTACAAGGAGCTGACCATGTATATCATCGCCGGGAAGAAGCGCCTGGCGGAGATCCAGTCCGGCCAGCTGGAGGAGCTGCGCAGAAAGGCGGAGGCCACCGGCGCCCAGGAGGACGCCCAGGCCTACAACGACCTGTCCCAGATGTGCAACCGCTTCGACAAGAAGCTCCACGACCTGGAGCTGACCCGGATGGTGTCCATCCAGATGGGGCCCCAGACCCGGATGCTCCAGAACAACGACACCCTCATGGTGGAGAAGATCCAGTCCTCCCTGGTGAACACCATCCCCCTGTGGAAGAGCCAGATGGTCCTGGCCCTGGGCCTGGAGAACAGCCGCAAGGCCACCGCCGCCCAGACCGCCATCACCAACGCCACCAACGACCTTCTCAAGAAGAACGCCGAGATGCTGAAGATGGGCACTGTGGCCACCGCCAAGGAGGCGGAGCGGAGCATCATCGACATCGAGACCCTCCAGCACACCAACCAGCAGCTGATCTCCACCCTGGACGAGGTCATCCAGATCCAGAAGGAGGGCGCCCAGAAGCGGAAGGAAGCTGAGGCCGAGCTGGGCCGCATCGAGGGCGAGCTGCGCCAGAAGCTGATGGAGCTGCGGTCTTAGGCCTTCGGCCTAAGACCGGGGACGGCCGTTTAGACGCCGGAGGCGGCTAAATGACATCCCTTCGAGGGCAGTATATTGGCGTAGCATCCCACATGGAAAGAAGTATGATATGAAATTACTGAAAAACCGGGCCTTCGCGGCCCTGGTCCTCATCGCCGCCATCGCCCTGTCCACCGTGTGGGGCCTGTCCAAAGCGCCGAAGGTGGAGGTCCCCCAGGGCGGCGCGCCGCTGAACGAAAATTTGTCCACCGCCGGATTCGATTGGCTGATCGTGGACGAGGCGGACGTCCTCTCCAACAAGACGGAGAATACCCTGAGCCTCTATAACGCCAACTGGGATAAGCTGACGGGGAGCATCCTGGCGGTGGTCACCACCCGGGACGCCGGGGCCTACGGCACGGACGTTGAGGACGCCGCCTGGAACTGGGCGGAGGAACTGGAGCTGGGGGAGAACGATGCCATCCTCCTCATCGACGCTGGGCGGACGGACGCTTACCTCCTGTCCAGCGGACGCTTTGCGGACCGGTTCAACGGCGCGGAGGGACAGTATGTCCGGAGCTGTCTCTCCGGGCCCGCCGCGTCCGGGAAGTGGGACGAGGGCGTGCTGGCCCTCTTTGCCGAGACCCATCTGCTCTTTGACGGGCAGTCCAAGGCGGGGGCCGTCTCCCTGATCGCCTCCTTTCTCCCTGTGATCGTTCTGCTGGTGGTGCTGCTGGTCCTGTTTAGCTGGATCGACAGCCTCCGCTACAGCAGCTGGCGCGGCCGCTATGGCACTATGGCCGTTCCGCCGGTGGTCTACCGGCCTATCTTCTGGTGGCACCGTCCCGGCAGCCGCTGGTACCGGCGGCGGCACATGCCGCCCCCTCCGCCTCCCCCGAGAGGCCCCCGGGGTCCCAGACCGCCCATGGGCGGCGGTCCCAGACCTCCTATGGGCGGCGGAACGCCCCCCAGGCCCAACCGGCCAATTCCGCCCCGTACCGGCGGCGGAGGCTTTAACCGTGGCGGCGGCTTCGGAAGCGGCTCCATGGGCGGCGGCGGCTTCGGACGCGGCGGCGGTTTCGGCGGTTCCCGGGGCGGAGGAGGCTCCTTCGGCGGCAGCCGTGGCGGCGGTTTCGGCGGCGGCAGCCGTGGCGGCGGAGGAGGCTCCCGTGGCGGCGGCTTCGGCGGCCGGAGATGATCCGAAATATAGTTCCCGGCGGGTTTGGCCTGCCGGGAACTTTTTCCCCCATACCCGCCGGGTGTCGGAGGCAATAGCGGAAAAGTATTTGCAATTCCCTTCAATGTCTGATAAGATAGGTAACAATACATTGGCCGACGCGCCAACAGGAGGAAAACGACATGATCTACAAGCAGTTTCAGGACATCCGTCTGTCCGCCCTGGGCCTGGGCGCCATGCGCCTGCCGGTGCTGGAGGGGAAGGACGCTCAGATCGACGAGCCCGCCGCCCAGGAGATGGTGGACTACGCCATGGAGCATGGCGTCAACTACTACGATACCGCCTGGGGCTACCACAGCGGCCAGTCCGAGCTGGCGATGGGCCGCGCCCTGGCCAAGTATCCCCGGGAGAGCTTCTACCTGGCCACCAAGTTCCCCGGCTACGACCTGAACAACATGGGCAAGGTGGAGGAGATCTTCGAGGAGCAGCTGAAGAAGTGCCAGGTGAACTACTTCGACTTCTACCTCTTCCACAATGTCTGCGAAATGAACATCGACGCCTACCTGGACCCCCAGTACGGCATCAACGCCTACCTCGCCGCCCAGAAGGCCAACGGCCGCATCCGGCGCCTGGGCTTTTCCGCCCATGGCAGCGTGCCGGTGATGCGCCGCTTCCTGGAGGCCTACGGGGATCACATCGAGTTCTGCCAGCTCCAGATCAACTACCTGGACTGGACCTTCCAGGACGCCAAGGCCAAGGTGGAGCTGCTGAAGGAGTACAACATCCCCGTCTGGGTCATGGAGCCCCTCCGGGGCGGGCGTCTCGCCAAGCTGGGGGAGGGCCACACCCGGCGGCTGAACGCCCTGCGCCCTGACGAGGCCACCCCCGCCTGGGCCTTCCGGTTCCTCCAGACCATCCCCGAGGTGACCATGATCCTCTCCGGCATGTCCAACATGGCCCAGCTCCAGGACAACGTACATACCTTCGAGACGGAGAAGCCCCTGACGGAGGGCGAGCTGTCGGAGCTGATGGAGATCGCCGACGAGATCCTGGGCAAGAAGGCCCTGCCCTGCACGGCCTGCCGCTACTGCACCACCCACTGTCCCCAGGGCCTGGATATCCCGGAGCTCATCAAGCTCTATAACGAGCACAACTTCACCGAGGGCGGTTTCATCGCCCCCATGGCCCTCTCCGCCTATCCGGAGGAGAAGAAGCCCTCTGCCTGTGTTGGCTGCCGCAGCTGCGAGGCGGTGTGCCCCCAGCAGATCAAGGTCTCCGAGGTCATGAAGGACTTCAACGAGAAGCTGACGAACACGGCAACCTGATAAGAAGCTCCCCACGCCGGTGCAGGACCAGCGCGGGGAGTCCTTATTTCTTTTTGCGGAGCTTCAGCTCGATGTTCCGGACCGCCGCTGGTGGGTGGTAAAGGGATCGAAACCATCGGGTCCCTGATACTTTTCGCAGGGATAGCGTCCGCAGAGGGACAGCAGAAGGTTCTCCCGAACGAAGCCCTTCATGTTACTCGTCCAATTTGAGGACTGCCACCGCAGCGGCTATGCCGCGAGGAAACGCGCAAAGAGGAAGGATCATGCCTCTTACCTCACTCGTCCAATTTAAGGACTGCCATAAATGCCTCCGTCGGCAGCTGGACCGTCCCCAGGTTCCGCATCTTCTTCTTGCCCTCTTTCTGCTTCTCCAGTAGCTTCTTCTTCCGGGTGATGTCGCCGCCGTAGCACTTGGCCAGCACGTCTTTGCGCATGGCCTTCACCGTCTCACGGGCAATGATCCGTCCGCCGATGGCGGCCTGGATGGGCACCTCGAAGAGCTGGCGGGGGATGTTCTCCTTCAGCTTCTCGCACAGCCGCCGGGCCCGGGGATAGGCCTTCTCCCGGTGGGCGATGAAGCTCAGAGCGTCCACCTGATCCCCGTTGAGCAGCAGGTCCACCTTTACCAGATCGCTCTCCCGGTAGTCGCTGAGCTCGTAATCCAGGGAGGCGTACCCCTTGGTGTGGGCCTTCAGTGTGTCGAAGAAATCGTAGATGATCTCGTTGAGCGGCATCTGATAGTGCAGCTCCACCAGATGGGTGTCCAGATACTGCATATCCTTGAACTCGCCCCGCCGGTCCTGGCACAGGGGCATGATGTTCCCCACGTACTCGTTGGGGGAGATGATGGACACCTTCACATAGGGCTCCTCCGCCATGGCGATGACGGCGGGGTCCGGATAGTTGTGGGGGTTGTCCACGTTCACCACCGTCCCGTCGGTCTTGGTGACCTTGTAAATAACGGAGGGCAGGGTGGTGATAAGGTCCAGATCGAACTCCCGCTCCAGCCGCTCCTGGATGACCTCCATATGGAGCATCCCCAGAAACCCGCACCGGAACCCAAATCCCAGGGCCACGGAGCTCTCCGGCTCGAAGGTCAGGGAGGCGTCGTTGAGCTGGAGCTTCTCCAGCGCGTCCCGGAGGTCGGGGTACTTGCTCCCGTCCTCGGTATACACGCCGCAGTACACCATGGACTGGGCCTTCCGGTATCCCGGCAGAGGCTCCTTGGCGGGGTCCTCCACACCAGTAATGGTGTCGCCCACCTCGGTATGCTGCACATTCTTGATGGAGGCAGTGAGGTATCCCACCTGCCCCGCCTGGAGCTGGGCGCAGGGCTCGTAGCCCAGAGGCCGCAGCAGACCGCACTCCAGCACCTGGTACTGGACGTCGGAGGCCATCATCCGGATGGACATCCCCTTCTTCAGCGTCCCGTCCATGATCCGGAAGTAGACGATGACCCCCTTGTAGGCGTCGTAGTAGCTGTCGAAGATCAGCGCCCGCAGCGGCGCGGCGGGGTCCCCCGCGGGGGCGGGGATGTTCTGGACCACGTCCTCCAGCACGGAGGGGATGTTGACCCCCGCCTTGGCGGAGATCTCCGGCGCTTCCAGGGCGGGGATGCCGATGATGTCCTCGATCTCATGCTTCACACGCATGGGGTCCGCGGCGGGCAGGTCGATCTTGTTGATGACCGGCCGGATCTCCAGGTCGTTGTCCAGGGCCAGGTAGGTGTTGGCCAGCGTCTGGGCCTCGATGCCCTGGCTGGCGTCCACCACCAGCACGGCCCCCTCGCAGGCCGCCAGGGACCGGCTGACCTCGTAGTTGAAGTCCACGTGGCCCGGCGTGTCGATCAGGTTCAGGGTGTAGGTCTCCCCGTCCTGGGCCTCATAGCTGAGGGTGACGGCCCGGGCCTTGATGGTGATGCCCCGCTCCCGCTCCAGGTCCATGTTGTCCAGCAGCTGGCTCTCCATTTCCCGCTCGGAGACGGCGCCGCAGGCCTCCAGCAGACGGTCCGCCAGGGTGGACTTGCCGTGGTCGATGTGGGCGATGATGGAAAAATTCCTGATTTTGCTCTGATCCATATGCGATCACCTCGTTTCTCTGCCGCCTTGTACCGGCAGAGTAGTTTCCTGTAATTTTCTGACCCGCTCGTCCGAGGCGTGGAACACCTGGGCCATGGACTGGGAGAATCCCTGGTAATCCTCCGCCAGGGATTGCGCGTCCATGGCGGGAAATTCCCCCCGGTAGGCCGCCAGGGCCTTGCCGTACTGGATGCGCGCCAGGGTCATGTCCGCCGCCAGGGCCCCCATGTCGAAGCTGGCCGCGTCGGTGGAGAAGTACCCCTCGTTCCCCCCGGCGGCCCGGTAGAGCAGCCGGAAGAGCTGGTACAGCGCCCCGCCCATATAGGCCCCGGCCTGGGACACCGCGTCCCTGCTGCCCACCTTGCCCAGCAGGTCGAAGAGCACGCTGGCGGTGTTGACGATCAATTTTTTCTGGAGCTTGGCCATCACGCCGCCCTTCAGGTCCTCCCGGGCCTCGCTGGCGTCGGCCAGCTCTCCGGCCTCGATAAAGGCTCCGTCCCTGCTGAGGCTCCGCCCCAGGAGATAGTCCGCGGACACGTGGTAGTAGTCGCAGGCCTTGACCACGAAGGCCAGCCCCGGCTCCCGGATGCCGTTCTCATAGTGGCTGAGCAGGGCCTGGCTGACGCCCAGGGCCGCCGCCGCCTTTCTCTGGCTGATGCCCTTCTCCTGCCGGAGGAGGGCCAATACCCGCGCGAAATCAGCGTTCATATCTTTCTGTCATCCTTCTCTGTCGTTCTCTCATCCTCCCGCGCCCCGCTCCCGGGCCGCAATACGAGGAGTTATAGTATAACATCCGATATACGGCTTGTAAAGATGCCGGAGGAAATTTTTCACAACTTTTATTCGCGAGGCCAGGAGAGCCTGTTCGCGAGTTTTTTGAATCATTTTGACAGATCAATTTAGATATAGTATAATTCTAACGAAATCTACTGTTTGTTAAGGAGGAGCGCCAAAATGACCAGGAAAAATGCCGCCCTGTATCTCGCCTCTCTCTGCGTGCTGTGCGCCGGATACCTGCTGTGCCGGTACGTATTTTTTGAAGTCCACGGCATGAAGCAGTGGCCCGCCTGCCTGTTCCTGCTGGGACTGGTGGTTTTAGGCGTCTCCTTTTTTACGAAAAAGAAATGGATCCCACTGGTCACAGCCTTTTCCTATCCCATAGCGTTCGCGATCGGCGCGCTCTTTCAAACGGACGGCGCAGACCCCGGCGGCGGAAGGACGAACAGCCTGTGGGTGATATGGACAGTCGTATTTATCTGTGCCATCGTACTCTCCGCCATCGGCGAGACCGTCAAAAAGAAACGGGATATAAAGTGACGTTCAGCCTCATACTTTTGTTGCAAAACCCCGCCTCCCGTGCTATACTGGCCTCCAACCAACAAAGGAGGACGACCCCATGATACGTTTCGCGGAAGAAAGAGACATCCCCCGCATCAACGAGCTGCGCCGCCAGGTCAGCGAGCTCCACGCCCAAAGCCGCCCCGACATTTTCAAGCCCGGCTTCTGCCAGGAGCTGCAGGACCGCGCCTGCACCCTGCTGCACGAAGAGGAGAGCGACATCCTGATAGCCGAGCGTGACGGCGTGATCTGCGGCATGGCCGCCATAGAATACCTGAACAAGCCGGAGTCCCCCTACTGCCATCCCCGGAGGGTCTACTATGTCGCTGAATTTGACGTAGACGAGGCATACCGGCACCAGGGCGTAGGCCGGGAACTGATGGCCTTCATGGAGGCCGACGCCAAGGCGAGGGGCTTCTCCGGCATCGAACTGGACATGTGGACCTTCAATGAAAACGCCCAGGCGTTTTATGAAGCCCTGGGCTTCCAGACTTACCGCATCTGTATGGAGCGGGACCTGAACGAAGAGGCATAAAAAGGAGGCTTCCCGGCAGGCCGGGAAGCCTCCTTCCGCGTCTCAAATTTATCTCTTGTTGTACGCCTCGATCCCCAGGGCCAGCAGGTCCATGGCCCGCTCCAGATCCTTCTGTTTGAGCACATAGGCGATACGAATTTCGTTGACCCCCATGCCCGGCGTGGCGTAGAAGGACTCGCCGGGGGCGAACATGACGGTGTCGCCGTTGTCGTCGAAATCGGTGAGCAGCCACTTCTGGAACTCGTCGGCGCTGTCCACCGGCAGGGCGGCCATGATATAGAAGGCCCCTCTGGGGCACTCGCAGATGACCCCGGGGATGTCCTTCAATTTCGCCACCACCGTATCCCGGCGGCGCTTGTACTCCTCCCGCACGGCGGCAAAGTACTCCGGCCCCACGTCATACAGGGCGGCGGAAGCCACCTGATCCAGAGTTGCCACGGAGAGCCGCGCCTGACAGTATTTGATGGCCTCTCCCATCAGCTCCCTGTTCCGGCTGATGATGCACCCGATCCGGGCGCCGCAGGCGGAGAACCGCTTGGACACGGTGTCGATGACAACCACGTTTTCCGCCGCGTCCTCGAACTCGCCCAGGGACTGCAAGGGCTCCCCGGCATAGACGAACTCCCGGTAGGCCTCGTCCCCGATGATAAAGAGGTCGTGCTCCTTGGCGATGTCCACCATCATCCGCATTTCCTCCGGGGTCAGCACGTTGCCGGTGGGGTTGCCCGGATTGGTGCAGACGATGGCGCGGGTCCGCTCATTGATGGCCGCCTCGATCTTAGCCCGGCTGGCGTAGTGGTAGCCGTCCTCCGGGGAGGTGCAGACGGGATGGATGACCGCGCCGCAGGTGTTGACCATGGTGTTGTAGTTGGGATAGAAGGGCTCAGGGATGATGACCTCGTCCCCATCGTCCAGAATGCAGTTGAAGACGATCTGCAGCGCCTCGCTGCCCCCGGTGGTGATGAGGATGTCGCCCTCCGCGAAGTGCATCCCCAGGTTGCCGTAGTACTTCTGGATGGCCTTGATGAGTACCGGCATTCCCGGCGACTCCGCGTAAGCCAGTACCGGCAGCTGGAAATTCCGGACGGCCTCAAAGTATTGGGGAGGTGTTTCAATGTCCGGCTGACCGATGTTCAGGTGGTAGATCTTTTTTCCCGCCTCTTTAGCGGCCACGGCGTAGGGGTGGAATTTCCGCATAGGGGACAGGGCGCATTTTTTGACCTTACTGGAAAATTTCATTATAACTCCTTGTTCTCTGCCGCCGCTGCGCGGCGGCCCCGGCTCCAAGCTGTCGTTTAGATTCGCCCCTGCCCGTGGGCCCGCCTGCGGCGGGCTTAGCGCTAAAAGCGCCGCTTGCGGCGCTTCACGGGGACGGGGGCGTTCTTTTCGTGTGAACGAAAAGAACCAAAAGGTCACTCAAGGAACTACGTTCCTTGAGAATCCTCCTGAATTACGGGGGTGTTTTGTTACGCTACGACCTTTAGATTGGTTGGTCTATCGTCCGTGCCGTGGGCCGATGTCGGTGCTTACTTCTGCGCACAGTCCTACCGAGGGACGTCATTGCCGGCTACGCCGGCAACGACCGTCCCGGCAGCCTGCGGCTGCCCGGTTGCCTCGCGGCACGCGGCACGGGGGTCTGGCGTTTAGGGTACTAATTTGCAAAATGTTCCGTTAGACCGTGTGCCCCTTGCACCGCAGTACCCCTTTGAAAGGCCGGCAGGCGAAGTTCTACAAGTACCAGAGCGGCTGAAGGAGGACCGCCAATTCGGAGGCTTCGCCTTCCCAGAAACCCTGCCGCACGGCCCTTTACTCCCTCGCCGAGGTGGCCGCCCAAGGGCGGCCCCGAGAAAGGGATTCTTAAACCGCAGGTTTAAGCGCGTTTTTGGTTACTTTTGCCGCGTGGCAAAAGTAACCGCAGGGCGTCCGGGGCCGCGCAGGCCCCGGGCCAAAGTGCAGATCACTTCTTCAAGGTATCGACCCACTCGCCATACTTCCTGATGTTGGCATCCCTCCCGGCGGGATCAGCCCCCTTGGTCAAAACATAAACCTTGATCTTGGGCTCCGTCCCGGAGGGACGAACGATAACCGACGTGCCATCCTCCAGCTCGAACCGCAGCACGTTGGAACCGGAAAGCTCCATAGTGGACTTTGCGCCGGTGGCGCACTCCACCACGCTGCCGTCTGCATAGTCCTTGAACTGAAGGACCTTCACTCCGGCGATCTCGGCAGGCGGGGCCTCCCGCAGCCCCTTCATGAGCTTTGCCATGTCCGCCAGGCCATCCAGGCCGGGCATCACCAGATTGTGCGTCTTCTCACCATAGAAACCGTGCTTCTCACACAGCGCCTGATAGGCGTCCAGCACCGTCATGCCCTTAGCGTAGTAATACGCGGCCATCTCCGTGAGCAGCAGGGAAGCGGTAACTGCATCCTTGTCCCGGACAAAATCGCCCAGCATGTACCCGTAGCTCTCCTCGTAGGAAAAGACAACCTTCCCCTCGCCGGACTCCTCCAGCGCGTTCTTCTTCTCCGCAATAAACTTGAACCCGGTAAAGGTATCGTAGCACTGCGCCCCGTGGCTGTGTGCAACCGCCTTCGCCATCTCGGTGGTGACGATGGTCTTGAGGGCAACCGGATTTTTGGGCAGCTTGCCGGTGCGCTCCATGGCCCCCAGCAGGTAGTCCAGCAGCACCACGCCGGTCTGGTTTCCGGTCATGACCTTGTACTCGCCGTCCTTGTCCCGGACCATGATGCCCACCCGGTCGCTGTCCGGGTCGGTGCCCAGGATGAAGTCCACATCGTTGGCCTTGGCCAGATCAATGGCCAGATAGAATCCCTCCGGATTCTCCGGGTTGGGGGACTTGACGGTGGGGAAATTGCCGTCGATGACCATCTGCTGCGGCTCACACAGCAGATGCTTCACCCCGGCCCGCTTCAGGGCTTCGGGAACCAGCTTGTGTCCACAGCCGTGGAAGGGCGTGTAGACCAGCTTGAAGCTGTCCGCCACGGCGGGGATGGCGTTGGCGTCCACAGTCATTGCCATGACTTCCTTCAGGAAGGCCTCGTCGGTCTCCTCCCCGATTACGGTGATGAGCCCGGCCTTCACCGCCTCGTCATAAGGCATGGTCTTTACGCCGGTAAAGATGTCGATCTTCTCCAGCTCTCTGGCGATGGCGGCGGCGTGCTGGGGCGGCAGCTGGGCGCCGTCCTCCCAGTAGACTTTGTAGCCGTTGTATTCCTTAGGGTTGTGGCTGGCGGTGACGTTGATGCCTGCCTGGCAGCCGTAGTACCGCACCGCGAAGCTCAGCTCGGGAGTAGGCCGCAGGGCGTCAAAGATGCGCACCCTGATCCCGGCGGCGGCGCAGACCTCGGCGGCGGCCCGGGCGAACTCCATGCCGTGAAGGCGGCAGTCCATGGCAATGGCCACGCCCCGCTCTTTGGCCTTCTCACCCTCGGCGCAGATGACGTTGGCGAAGCCCTGCGTGGCGTGGCGGACCACATAGATGTTCATGTGATGCAGGCCCATGGCCATGGTGCCCCGCAGTCCGGCGGTGCCGAATTCCAGAGGACCGTAGAACCGGCCCTCGATCTCCTTGGGATCGTCCTTGATGGCCTCCAGCTCAGCGTGTTCCTCCGCGGTCAGGACGCCGCTGTCCAGCCATTTCTGATACTCCTTCAAATAGTCCATTGGGATCGTTTCCTCCTTCTCTTTTTTGGGATATAACGTTGTCCACCATTGTACCAAAAATTTTCCTGTGGTTCAAGGGGAACCATGGGTTTTTCCGGAATTTCTTTCGGCCGGTCCCGCCGCAAAAAAGAGGTCTCCCGCGAATATGTGGAATTAGATATTGAAATGGGGAACAATTTACAGTATACTCATATCTATCAAGCAAGGATATCCAGGAGGGCCCCATGAGTACTGTCATCACATCCATCGACCATCGCTCCCCGGCGGAGCGGGCCGGAGTGCGTACCGGCGAACGGCTCGTCTCCATCGGCGGCCACGCCGTGGAGGACGTGCTGGATTACCGCTTCTTCGGCTACGACCGGGACCCGGAGCTGGTGCTGGAGTCCCCGGAGGGCTCCCGCCGGACGGTGCGGGTCAAGAAGCCGGAGGCGGCGGAGCTGGGACTCAACTTCGAGACCTACCTCATGGACGAGCCCAGACCATGCTCCAACCACTGTCTGTTCTGCTTCGTGGACCAGATGGCTCCCGGGTGCCGGGACACCCTCTATTTCAAGGACGACGACGCCCGACTCAGCTTCCTTATGGGCAACTATATCACCCTTACCAACCTCTCCCCACGGGAGGTCCAGCGGATCATCGACCTGCGCATCAGCCCCATCAATGTCTCCGTCCACGCTACGGACCCCAAGCTGCGCAGTATCCTGCTGGGCAATAAGGCCGGGGGCGAGAGTCTGGAGGCCATGCGGCGGTTCGGGCAGGCGGGCATCGTCATGAACGGGCAGATCGTCCTCTGCCCCGGATACAATGACGGGGACCAGCTTCAGAGGACCATGGAGGACATGGCCGCGTGGGGGTTCAACAGCTGCTCCATCGTGCCGGTGGGCCTGACGAAATTCCGGGAGGGGCTGTCCAGGCTCCGGGCCGTGGACCGGGAGACTGCCGGACAGGTCATCGATCAGGTGGACGCTTTCGGGGCGCGGTGTCTGGAGCGGCACGGGTCCAGGATGTTCTTCTGCTCTGACGAGCTGTATATCCGGGCGGGACGGGCGCTGCCGGAGGAGGACTATTACGAGGACTATGTCCAGATCGAGAACGGCGTGGGGATGCTGCGCAGTCTCATCACGGAGTTCGAAGCGGGACTGCGGCTGGAGGACGGGACGGTAGAGGCTTCGGCCTATACCATCGCCACCGGCGTCAGCGCCAGGCCCTTTTTGCAGGAGCTGGCGGATAAGGCCAGAGAGCGGACCGGCGTGTCCGGACAGGTCGTTGCCATTGTGAACGACTTTTTCGGTCACACCATAGATGTGGCGGGGCTGATCACCGGCGGGGACCTGATCGCTCAGTTGAAGGGAAAGGACCTGGGAGCGCGGCTGCTTATCCCGGTCAACATGCTCCGGCACGGGGGGGATGTCTTTTTGGACGATCTCCATGTTTCTGATGTGGAGCAGGCGCTGGGGGTGCCGGTGACGGTAGTAGAACAGGATGGCTTCGACCTTTTGGACTCCATGCTGGGCAGGAAGTGATTGGAACGAATGTTTCACGTGAAACATTTTTTGGGGGAGGTTTTTCTATGACGGTTACTGCGCAGAACGAGAAGACTGTCCCCAAGCTGGTGAAGTCTGCCGGAAGTGCGGTGGACGCTATCAGCGGACTGCTGAAAAATAAGCTGCCGGAAGAGCCGGACGCGAAAGCTTTGCGGTTGGAGCGGCTGGGGAGTTATGCGGAAACCCTTTTATAAAAGCTCCAGCATCAGGGAGGCGCCGAGGAGGAAGCCTTTGCGGAAGCAGTCCAGCTCCAAAATGTGGCTTATCTGGGATTGGGCGCAGTTTAGCTGGTCGAGAGCTTTCAGGCCGAGGGCGGCGTGGATTTTGTCGAAAATCTCGCTCTCTTTTTCGTAGAGTTCCGCTAACTCTGGGATTGACTCCGGCTCTTCATTGCATTGGCTCTCATACAGAAATTCGATAACATCGGTCATGGGGTGGACCTCCTTTACTATGTGTAAACTTATTATATTCCAAACATCCTTATTAGTCAACTATAATTACTCAAAAAGTCCTTTGTGTTTTGAGAGGTAGCATATGGAACATTCTGATAGAATATTGCAAATTATTACGGATAGAGGAATTACTGGATATAAGGTCGCAAAAGCGACAGGATTAACTACCAGTATGTTTACTGAATGGAGGAAAAAACCTACTTCCAAGATATATTCCGGGAATCTGGTACTGATTGCCGACTATCTGGGATGTTCTGTGGATTACCTGCTGGGGCGGACGGAGGACCCGGAGGTCCATCAAAAAGCACCCCGGGGAGTTGACCCCGCTATACGGTAGGGGCTGCCGACAACCACGCTGAAATAGAAACTGAAGATGCCCGAAGCGGACGGTACTGCCGGTAGACAAAACCAGACCGTGCCTCGGGCGCAAACTAAACAGGTGAGGAGCGGGATTCTCAAGGGGGAGTCCCCTCCCCCTTGAGCGCGTTTTTGGTTACTTTTGCCGCGCGGCAAAAGTAACCCCAGGGTCCGGGGCTGGGAAAGCCCCGGGCCGATTCAAGAACAAATTTCCCTCGCGCCGGACGGCGCGAAGAAGGAGTAAACCATGCCGAAACCAATCATCGCCATCGTAGGCCGGCCCAACGTAGGCAAATCCGCCCTGTTCAATAAGCTGATCGGGCAGAGACTGTCTATCGTCGAAGACACCCCCGGGGTAACAAGAGACAGGATCTATGGGGAATCCGACTGGAACGGAAGAAAATTCACCCTCATCGACACCGGGGGGATCGAACCAAGAACCGACAGCGAAATACTGACCTTTATGCGCGAGCAGGCGGAGATCGCCATCAGCCACGCGGACGTGATCGTGTTCCTGACCGACATCAAGACGGGCCTCACCGCCTCCGACCAGGAGGTGGCGGGGATGCTCCAGCGGAGCGGCAAGCCCATCGTCCTGGCGGTGAACAAGATGGACTCTACCGGCAATGTGGACCCGGATTTCTACGAGTTCTACAACCTGGGTCTGGGGGACCCCATCGCCGTCTCGGCGGTCCACGGCCACGGGACCGGGGACCTGCTGGACGAGTGCGTAAAATACTTCCCCCCGGAGGGGGACGACGAGGAGGACGACGACCGTATCCAGGTGGCCATCATCGGCAAGCCCAACGTGGGCAAGTCCTCCCTGACCAACAAAATTCTGGGCCAGCAGAGGACCATCGTCAGCAACGTGGCGGGCACCACCCGGGACGCCATCGACAGCTACTTTGAGAACGAGACCGGGAAGTACGTCTTCATCGACACCGCCGGGATGCGGAAGAAATCCAAGGTGGACGAGGCCATCGAGCGCTACAGCGTATTAAGAGCGCAGATGGCGATCGAACGGGCCGACGTGTGCCTCATCCTCATCGACGCCCAGGAGGGCGTCACGGAGCAGGATACCAAGGTGGCCGGCATGGCCCACGAGGCCGGGAAGGCCAGCATCATCGTGGTCAACAAGTGGGACCTCATCGAGAAGGACGGCAAGACCATGGACAGGATGCGGGAGGATATCCAGCGGGACCTGGGGTATATGACCTACGCCCCCGTGCTGTTCATCTCCGCCATGACCGGGCAGAGGGTGGAACGGCTCTTTGAGCTGATCCAGTATGTGAACAATCAGGCGGCCACCCGGATCACCACCGGGATGCTCAACTCCGTGCTGGCGGACGCCCAGACAAGGGTCCAGCCGCCTACGGACAAGGGGCGGCGGCTGAAAATTTATTATATGACGCAGGCGGGGATCAAGCCGCCCCATTTCATCTGCTTCTGCAACGACGCGCGGCTGTTCCACTTCTCCTACCAGCGGTATCTGGAGAATCAGATACGCAACGTGTTTGGGCTGGAGGGGACGCCGATCCGTATGACGATACGCCAGAAGGGCGATAAGGAGGAGTGATCACCATGAATATGCAGCAGGGACCGGAAATCCTTTTCTGGCTGAAATTTGCCGCTGTTTTTCTCCTGCCCGTCGCGGTGGCGGCGTATTTCTGCGGCTGCTTTAACGGTGCGGTCATCGTATCGAAGTATATCCTGCGGGACGACGTGCGGAACCACGGCAGCGGCAACGCGGGACTTACCAACTTCTACAGGGCGTTCGGCGGACCGCTGACGCTGGCGGTCATCCTGACGGACGTACTCAAGGCCGTTGTGGCGGTATGGCTGGGGATGCTGTGGATGGGGCAGCTTCCTAATGGGGACATCCTCGCAAAATACTGGGCGGGGCTGTTCTGCCTGCTGGGGCACATGTTCCCCTGCATGTTCCGCTTCAAGGGAGGCAAGGGCATCCTCTCCGGCGGGGCCATCGCCATCATGATCGACTGGCGGGTGGCGCTGGTGGTCTGGGGGGGGTTCCTGCTGCTGGCGGTGCTGACGAAATACGTGTCCCTGGGGTCCCTGTGGGCCGGGGCCAGTTTCCCGTTTATCACGTGGTACTGCTTCCCCTATTGGCAGATCGTGGTGCTGGCCTTTATCATCGGAGGATTGATCGTGTGGCAGCACCGGGCCAATATCAAGCGGCTGCTCAGCGGCACGGAAAGTAAATTTTCCCTGCATAAAAAGCAGGCATAGGAGGCGGCAGGGATGAAGATCACCGTACTGGGCAGCGGCGGCTGGGGCACCGCCCTGGCGCTGCTGCTGACGGATAACGGGCACGACGTGACGCTGTGGTCCCACTCGGCCCGGCGCAGCGCGCTGCTGGAGCAGGCCCGGGAAAATCCCAGGCTTCCGGGCGTCCCGCTGCCGGAGGCGCTGCATCTGAGCGCGGCGCTGGACAGCCTGCGGGAGAGCGGGGCCGTGGTGATGGCGACGCCGTCCTTCGCCGTGCGGGAGACGGCCAGGTTGGCCGCGCCGCTGCTGCGGGAGGACGCGGTGGTGGTGTCCGCCGCCAAGGGCGTCGAGCGGGACACGGCCCTGTGCATGACCCAGGTCATCGAGGAGGAGCTGGGAGGCAAGGGCCGGGTGGCGGCCCTCTCCGGGCCCTCCCACGCCGAGGAGGTGGGCCGCAGGGTGCCCACGGGCTGCGTGGCGGCCTCCACGGATATGGCGGCGGCGGAGCTGGTACAGGACGTGTTCATGAGCCCAAGGTTCCGGGTGTATACCAACAGCGACGTGCTGGGCGTGGAGCTGGGGGCGGCGCTGAAAAACGTGCTGGCCCTCTGCTGCGGCGTCAGCGACGGCATGGGGCTGGGGGACAACACCAAGGCCCTGCTCATGACCCGGGGCATGACGGAGATGGCCCGGCTGGGGGTGGCCCTGGGAGGCCGGAAGGAGACCTTCGCGGGGCTCAGCGGCATGGGAGACCTGATCGTGACGTGTACTTCCATGCACTCCCGGAACCGGCGGTGCGGGATATTGGTCGGACAGGGGAAGAGCGTGGAGGAGGCCATGAAGGAAGTGGGGGCCACGGTAGAGGGGTATTATGCCGCTCTCAGCGCCCACCAGCTTGCGGAGAAGGCCGGGGTGGAGATGCCCATCTGCGAATGCGCCTACCGGGTGCTGTACGAGGGGCAGAGCGTCCGGGAGGTCGTGGGCGCTTTGATGAGCCGGAACAAGAAGCGGGAAGCGGACGAGAGCTGGATCTGACGCGGAGCGAGGAGGTATTTTATGGAGGACCGTATTGTCCGGTGGGCGGCGGAGCTGCAGAGCATGGCCCAGACCGGCTTATATTACTGCGGGGACGATTTTGACCGGGAGCGCTATCTGCGGATCAGGGAAATCGCCGCCGAGATGGCGGCGGAGCGGACAGGACTCCCGGTGGAAAAGGTGACCGGCCTCTTCTGCGGCGACGTGGGGTATCAGACGCCGAAGGTGGATACCCGGGCGGCTATTTTTCAAGATGGAAAGATCCTGCTGGTCCAGGAAAAAAATGGCGCCTGGGCTTTGCCGGGAGGATGGTGCGAGTACAATTTGTCTCCTGCGGAGAACGCGGTCAAGGAAGTGAAGGAGGAGGCGGGCCTGGACGCGGCGGTCCGGATGCTCATCGCTGTCCAGGACCGGCAAAAGCACAATAAGCCGGATTACGCCTACGGCGTGGTAAAGATATTCTACCTCTGCGAGGCGCTGGGCGGAAGCTTCGTACCTAACAGCGAGACGGTCGGAAGCGGCTATTTTGAAGAGGACGGGCTGCCGCCCCTGGCGGCGGAAAAGTGTACGGAGGAGCAGATCGGGATGTGCTTCCAAGCGTCGCGGGCGGCGCTTTGGACGGCGCGGTTTGATTGATAAGAGGGCCGTATGCGCGTTGAGGAAGTGAAGCGGTCCGAGCGGAAGAAGGGGCGGTTCCTGGTCAGGCTGGAGGACGGGGACGTCCTGCGGGTGACGGAGGAGGAGCTGCTGCGGTTCGGGCTCCGGGCCGGGCTGGAGCTGGACGGGGAGACGCTGGAGGCGGTGAGGGCCTCTGTGAAGGCGTCCTCCGCCAAGGCGGCGGCGGCTGATATGATCGGGAGCCGGGCCCTCAGCAAGAAGGAACTGACCCGTCGGCTGGTGAAGAAGGGTAGCGATGAAGCCGACGCTCAGGCGGCGGCGGACTGGCTGGAGGACATCGGCGCCGTGGACGACGCGGGCTATGCCGCCGCGCTGGCGCGGCACTACGGCGGGAAGGGCTACGGACCCGCCCGGGTCCGGGAGGAGCTGCGCCGGAGGGGCGTGGACCGGTCGCTGTGGGACGAGGCGCTGGAGGAGCTGCCGGAGGCGGCGGAGGTCCTGGATCAGTTGATCCGTAAGAAGTGCCGGGGGGACCTGTCGGACCCGAGGGAGAAGAAGCGGGTCAGCGACGCGCTGCTCCGGCGGGGATTCGCGTGGAGCGACGTGAAGGCCGCCATGGGGCGGTATACGGAGATGCTGGAGGATGCGTATGATTAGGGAAGTCCGGTTTTATGACGCGGTGGACGACGCCCTGCTGCAATTCGCGGTGATCGCGGCCCGGTCCGGGGGGAAATGGGTGTTTTGCAGGCATAGGGAGCGGACTACTCTGGAGATCCCCGGGGGACATCGGGAACCGGGGGAGAGCGTGGACCAGACCGCCGCCCGGGAACTGCGGGAGGAGACGGGGGCGGAGGCCTTCAGCCTCCGGCCCGTGTGCGTGTATTCCGTGGTGCGGGATGACGGCGAGAGCTTCGGCGGACTGTACTATGGGGAGATTTCCTCTTTTGGGGAGCTACATAGCGAAATTGAGGAGATTTTTCTGTTGGAGGAGCCTCTGGAGGGGAATTGGACGTATCCGGAGATACAGCCGAAGCTCTTGGAGGAGGTCCGCCGCCGGGCGGCGGGGCTTTGAATCTGCGGCGCTGCGCGCCGCGTCTGCGTTTTTCTTTTCGCTACCCCGGGGGCTTCGCGCCCCCGGACCCTGCGGTTACTTTTGCCCCGCGGCAAAAGTAACCAAAAACGCGCTTAAACCTGCGGTTTAAGAATCCCTTTCTCGGGGCCGCCCTTGGGCGTCCACCTCGGCGAGGGAGTAAAGGGCTGTGCGGCGGTTTGCTTGGTTAGGCGAAGCCTCCGAATTTGCAGTCCTCCTTCTGCCGCTCTGGCGCTTGTAGAACTCCGCCTGCCGGCCTTTCAAAGGGGTACTGCCCGTGGGGCGGCCTTTGGCCGCCTTAGGGTTGGGGCCGCCGTAGGCGGCCTAACACCTGCAAGGGGCACGTGGTCTAACGGTACATTCTGCAAATTCGCACCCCAAACACCAGACCTTCGTGCCGAGTGCCGCGAGGCAACCAGCACCTCCGATAGGACTGTGCGCAGAAGCACAATGCGGCATCGGCCCAGCGCACGGACGATAGACCGGAAATCTGAAGGTCGTAGCGTAAATAATTACCCCCGTAATCAAGGGATTCTTAAACCGCCAGGTTTAAGTGACTTTTTGGGTACTTTTTGTTCACACAAAAAGTACCCGTGGAGTCCGGGGGCGAGAAGCCCCCGGGCCGATTAAAGAAGAATTTACCACCTGCCGCCCGAAGGGCGGCAAAAGGAGACCGCCATGCCATATAAACTCCATTTTATTTCCCTCGGCTGCGCCAAAAACGTAGTCAACTGCGAGCAGATGATGTCCCTCTGCCGGGAGGCGGGACATACCCTGACGGACGCCCCGGAGGGGGCGGACGCCGCCATCGTCAACACCTGCGGGTTTCTCTCCTCCGCCAGCGAGGAGGCCATCCAGAACATCCTCCGGATGGCGGAGCTGAAGGCGGCGGGAAAGCTGAAGAAGATCCTGGTGACCGGCTGCATGACCCAGCGCTATGGGGAGGACATTCCCACGGAGCTGCCGGAGGTGGACGGCATCCTGGGCACCGGGAGCTACAAGGACATCGTCTCCGCCGTGGAGGACGTGATGGCCGGGGAGCATCCCCGGTACTTCGGAGACCTCAACGCCCCGGTGGATGAATTCGGCCGGGTGCTGACCACGCCGCCCTGGTACGCCTACCTCCGCATCGCGGAGGGGTGCGACAACTGGTGCGCCTTCTGCATCATCCCCAAGCTCCGGGGAAAGTACCGGAGCCGCCCCATGGACAGGGTCCTGGCGGAGGCCGGGGAGCTGGCGGCCCGGGGCGTAAAGGAGCTGATTGTGGTCGCTCAGGATATTACCCGCTACGGGACGGACTGGGACGGGCGGCGCCATCTGGCGGACCTGCTGGAGGAGCTGTGCAAGCTGGACTTCCACTGGATCAGGCTCCACTACCTGTATCCGGACCAGATGGACGAACGGCTCATCGACGTCATCGCCCGGGAAGAGAAAATATTGAAATATCTGGACATCCCCCTGCAGCATTGCAACGACGGCATCTTGAAAAGGATGAACCGGCGGGGGGACAAGGCCTATATCGAAAACCTGCTGGACACCCTGCGGGAGAAGATTCCGGGGGTGGTACTGCGCACCAGCCTGATCACCGGCCTGCCGGGCGAGGGCGAGGAAGAGTTTGAAGAGCTCTGCCAGTTCCTGTGGGACCAGCGGATGCTCCGGGCGGGGGTGTTCCCCTACTCCCCGGAGGAGGGCACCCCGGCGGCGAAAATGGAGCGGGCAGACACCGAGGAGGCCGAGCGGAGGGCCGAGCTGGTGGTGGACATCCAGTCCAGGATCATGGACGAGTGGAACGAGGAGATGCAGGGGGAAGTGGTCGAGGTCCTCTGCGAAGGGTTCGACGGGCAGTCCATGTCCTACGTGGGCCGGAGCCGGGCGGAGAGCCCGGACATCGACGGGCGGATCTACTTTACCGCGGACGGGGAGCCGGAGGCGGGGAGCTTTGTCCAGGTGCGGATCACCGGAGCCATGGACGGAGAACTGACGGGAGAGCAGGTGGAGGCATGACGGAACGGATCGAAAAGACCGCCGCGTTCGTCCGGCGGAAGCTGGCGGAGAGCCCCTATTTTGACAAGCATCCGGAAGCGGGGGAGTACCGGCTGGAACACACCTTCCGGGTGGCCCGGATCGGACGGGAGATCGCGGAGCGGGAAGGATTTTCCGTGGAAAATATGACGCTGGCCTGCCTGCTCCACGATGTGAGCTACTGCCGGGAGTTCCGGGATCACCAGGATTGGCTGGACCACGGGCGGGAGGCCGCCCGGATCGCCCGGCCCTTCCTGGCGGAGCTGGGACTGGCCGGGGCGGATGTTGAGGAGATATGCACCGGCATCGCCATCCACGTGGACGACAGGGCGGATTTCCCCTGTGAGACAACGCTCTTTGCACGGACGGTGGGAGACGCGGACAACATCGACCGGTTTGATGTGTACCGGCTGTATGAGACGCTGGAGAGCGCCAAATTCAGCGCCATGCCGCTGACGGAGAAGACCGCGTATGTGGAGGATGTCCTGATCAAGCTGGAGAGCCATCTGGCGGCGGAGTTTGCCACGGGGACCGCCACGGCGCTGTGGCGGGAGCGGGTCGGGTTTTATCTGGACTTCTACCGGCGGCTGAAAAAGCAGCTGGAGGCCAGCGTGTGGGGAGCCGCCGCCCCGGCATCCGGCGGGATGGGGAATGTCCAGGCGGGCACTTTCCTGGAATTGGCGGGGCGGATGTAAGGAGGAACGGATGGAACTGTATCATGTTTCCCCCACGGCGGGGCTGACGGTCCTGCGGCCCAGTGTGACGGAGTTTTTCGGGAAGCCGAAGCAGGTCTGCCTCACGGCTCTGAAGCCCATGGCGCTGCTGTATGGCGTCCGGCATTTTGAGTATACCTACGGGTACCGCAAGGATGGCGGACTGTATTATCAGGAGTATTTTCCCGGCGCGCTGGAGGAGCTGTACCGGGGGAGGCGTGCTTCCCTCTACCTCTGCGCCTGGCGGGAGGGGATGGAGACCACGGCGATCCCCAACGAGTACGTGACGGCGGCAGAAGTCCCCGTGGAGGAGGAGATCCCCATCCCGGACGTGTACGAGGCCCTGCTGGAACAGGAGCGGCTGGGGACGCTGGAGATCGTCCGCTGGGAGGCGGTGCCGGAGAAGACGCGGGAGTGGATCATGCGGGTCCATACCGAGGAAATCCTGGAGGCCGGACTGCTGGGGCAGGACGTGCCCATGGCCCGCTATATGCGGGAGAAGTATCCGGAAAGCTGGGCCGCGGCCCAAATGGAGGACGAAAAATGAATCTGCCAAACAAGCTGACCCTGCTGCGGATCGTGCTGATCCTGCCCTTTCTGCTGGTGCTGTATCTGGGCGTGCCCCTTGCGCCCTATATCGCTCTGGTCATCTTTGCGCTGGCCAGCCTGACGGATATGCTGGACGGCCAGATCGCCCGGAAGCGGGGACTGGTGACCGATTTCGGCAAGTTCGCCGACCCTCTGGCGGACAAGATGCTGGTCACCGCTGCCCTGCTGTGGTTCGTGGAGATCGGGCAGATGCCCGGGTGGGCCCTGCTGGTGGTCATCGTGCGGGAATTTGCCGTCAGCGGCCTCCGGATGGTGGCCAGCGACAAGGGGCGTGTCATTGCTGCCGGATGGTCCGGAAAGGTGAAGACCGCCTCCACCATGGTGTGCATCGTGCTGATGTTCCTGCCCATCCCGGCGGCGGTGAACACGCTGTGCGTGGCGGTGATCGTGGTGACAACGATCTGCTCCGGGGTGGAGTACTTCCTGAAAAACAAGGACTGTCTCAGCGATATGTAGCGGAAAGCCGTCCCCGGGGCCCTGGTCCCGGGGACGGCTTCGCGCGCGTATGGAGGCGGCGGAAAGAGCGGGGAGAAACGCGGACAAGTTTGTCCATTTCCCCACTTGCCAAAAAGGGGATTTCTTGTCATAATGGGGGCAGAAAAAACGCGGAACGCCGCGTACAAAAATATTTTGAGGAAGGAAGGGCAAAAGAGATGGAGCAGCTGAAGGAACGCATTCGCAAGGAGGGCAAGGTACTGCCCGGAAATATCATCAAGGTGGACGGCTTTCTGAACCACAGGGTGGATGTAAGGCTGATGGAGGACATCGCGGCAGAGTTCGCCAAGTATTTTGACACCAAGGGCATCACCATGGTCCTCACCGCCGAGGCCAGCGGCATCGCGCTGGCTACCATCTGCGCACAGAAGTACGGCGTGCCCATGGTCTTTGCCAAGAAGGCCAAGAGCGACAACATCGAGGGCGGCCTGTATCAGAGCGAGATATTTTCCTACACCTACAAGAAGAAGGTCACCCAGATCCTCAGCAAGGAGTGGCTCAACGCGGACGACAAGGTGCTGATCGTGGACGACTTCATGGCCAACGGCGAGGCCGTCCGGGGCTTGTGCGACCTGGTGGAGCAGGCCGGGGCGGAGCTGGTGGGCATCGGCATCGCCATCGAGAAGGGCTTCCAGGGCGGCGGCGACCGGCTCAGGGAGATGGGGCTCAATTACCACGCGCTGGCGGTCATCGAAAACGCCGACGAGCACGGGATCGTCTTCAGGGATTGATCTGCGGCCTGTTGGGGGCGGCCTTTGAATCGTTTCCTATCGAACCCCCGGGGGCTTCCTGCCTCCGGGGGTTCGATGGGAAACGAGCAGGCATCGCGCCGCCCTCTTGCATTTCCCGCCGATATCCGATATAATATCCCCGGAAAGAAAAACGGAAAGGAGCCCTCCAGATGCAGATCATCGTCATCAACGGCCCCCTGTCGGAGCAGGAGCAGGACGTCTATATCCGCCATGTGACGCGCCGCTGTCCCGCCAGCGCCATCGATAAGCTCTACATAGAGGTCCACGAGGACCATGTGGACCTCCACTACACCCTCCACCGCTGCCGGGAACTGCGGAAAATGGGAGGCTATTGCATCAGCGAACCCTCCTCCTGGAACAAAGCCAAGCAGGCGGAGCTCCGGGACATGACCCCCAACAGCATCGAGGAGGATGCCCCGTGAACCGTCTGAGGATGACCCTCCTGTTTTACATTGCGGCGCTCCTGTGCCTTTCCACCGCCTGCGGCGGCCAGAAGGAGGAGGGACCGGCCCAGACCGATTGGTCCCCCGCCCAGATGGCCCGGGCCGTCTGGGATTCCCAGCCCGCGCTGGAGGGATATCCCCTGGCCTCCGGCGACGAGGACTTTGAGCCCTATCTGCGTGATCCGCTGGGCGTCGATCCGGCGGACGTTGCGGAGGGGGCGGTGCTCTACGCGGGGGGCGTCAACGCCCAGGAAGTCGTGGTCCTCCGCATGGCGGAGGAGGAAGACGTGGAGGACGCCCTCAAGACTCTGGCAGACTACGCGGACGCCCGGGCCGGGGCCTTCGCGGGCTACGCGCCGGAGCAGTACGATATCGCGGAGGGAGCCGCCGTGGCGGAGAGGGGACAGTATGCCATGCTGTTCATCGTCCCGGACCAGGACGCGGCCCGCGACGCGATGGCCGGATGCTTCCTGCTTCCTCCGCCGGAGGAGCCTCCCGCCGTTCCCGTCTCCGGAGAGCCGGACCCCGTTCCGGAACCGGAGGTTCCGGTCCCCGCGCCGGAGCCTGCGCCGGACGTGGAACCGGAACCCGTTCCTGAGCCCGCCCCGGTGCCTGAACCCGAACCGGCCCCTGCTCCTGAACCGGGTCCCGATCCCGAGACGGACCCCGCCCCCGAGCCCGACCCGGAGCCTCCGGCGGAGCCCTGGACTTATGACCAGGCCCGCATCGTGACCGCCTGGACCTCCGGAGACCGGACGGGGCTGTACCAGGAAGACCTGGACATCCTGGCCGTACTGGAGCAGATCCCCGCCCTTACCGACCCGGACCTGTCCCTCTACCAGCGGGAGCTGGCCCTCCACGACTGGATGTTGGATTGGGCGGAGTATGACCCCGGCGAGCTCAGCAGCGGCCCCGTCGGGGAGCCCATGCCCCACAACGACGATCCCTACGGCTTCCTCACGGGGCGGAAGGGCATCTGCACGGGCTACGCCTCCACCTTCCAGCTGCTCATGGAGCTGTGCGGCATCCCCTGCCTCACGGTGAACGGGACCTCCCACGGCGGCGCGGACGAACACGCCTGGAACCTGGTGCAGCTGGGGGAGGACTGGTACGCCGTGGACGTGACCTGGGACGACCCGGTGGCCTCCTTTGAGATCCCGCCGTACATGGCCCACATGTATTTCAATGTGACCAGCAATTTCCTGCGGCAGAACGACCATTTCTGGGACCCGGAAGGGATCCCGGAGGCCTCCGGGATGGCTCTGGCCTGGGCCGGATAGCCCCCGGCCCGTCCCTGGAAGAAAAAATCTGCGTATTCACAGAACTTTTACTTGCGAAACGGGACAGGTTCGAGTATACTATTGTTTGTTGAGCCCTGAGGGGTAATCAAAAAAGATGATCGCCGCCAGGCCAGTCTTTTCCGGCGGCAGAAAAGTTTGGAAGGAATGAACAACAAATGAGCGCATCCAGAGAAAAGAAAAAGCGTCAGGAAATTTCCGCCAGCGGCGCGGCGGACCCCAGGGCGGCCCGGGCCGCCGAGCAGCGCGCCGCCGAGCGCAAGTCCAACATCCTCTACGGCACCGTAGCCGCCATCTTCGTGGTGGTGGCCGTGGCCCTGGTGGTCTATAACTCCGGCATCATCCAGCGCAACCAGACCGCCGCCGTCATCGGGGGCGAGAAGTACACCGTGCCCCAGGTGGCGTACTACTACCAGCAGATCTGCAACAACTACGCCTCCATGTTTGGCCAGGAGTATCTTCAGAGCCTGAAGACCCAGTCCTATGACGACAGCCAGACCTGGAACGACTACTTCAAGAGCGAAGCCGTCAACACCATGAAGTTCATCCACGCCGCCAAGACGGCGGCCAAGGAGGCGGGCCTCACCCTGGAAGCCGAGGACAAGGAGACCGTGAAGGCCAACGTGGACGGCATGAAGTCCGCCGCCGCCGCCGCGGGCTACGGCTACGGCGCCTACCTGAAGGCCCTCTACGGCGCCACCATGACCTCCGGCGTTTTTGAGTCCTGCCTGGAGGATCAGGTACTGGCCAGCAAGTACGCCACCCAGTACAGCGATGAGAACTTCGTCTACAGCGACGAGGAGATCCAGAAGTACTACGAGGAGAACAAGAACTCCTACGACGTGGTGGACGCTGCCTATATCACCATCTCCGGCAAGCCGGAGGCCAAGACCGACGATGAGGGCAACACCATCGAGGCCACCGACGAGGAGAAGACCGCCGCCATGGACGAGGCCAAGGAGATGGCGGAGGATATCCTGGATGTCTATAAGACCAGCCGCGCCCTGCCCGAGGACTACGACGAGAAAGCCGTCTACACCGCCAACGAGGAGACGGGCTACAGCTCCGGCGTGCTGGGCGACTGGCTCTTCGATGAGGGGCGGAAGGCCGGAGACGCCGAGGTCCTGGTGGACGAGAGCGGCAGCCGCTGCTATGTGGCCGTGTTCAACGGCCGCGAGCGCCGGGAGGCCCTGGAGTACAGCGTCCGCCACATCCTGGTGACCGCGGAGAGCCTGGACCTCCCCGAGGGGGAGACCGCCACCGAGGAGCAGCTCACCGCCAAGGCCCAGGAGATCCTGGACGGCTGGGACGGCACCGAGGAGGGCTTCGCCAAGCTGGCGGAGGAGTACTCCAAGGACGGCGGCAGCAACACCAACGGCGGCCTCTACGAGGACGTGCCCCAGGGCCGCATGGTGGCTCCCTTCCAGGATTGGTGCTATGAGGAGGGCCGCAAGGCCGGGGATACCGGCGTGGTCTACTACTCCGGCAGCAATTACTCCGGCGCTCACGCGATGTACTTCGTGGGCTACGGCGACACCCCGTACTGGCAGTACGCCTGCGAGAACGCCCTGCGCAGCGCCGCGCAGACCGAGTGGCAGAACGAGCTCACCAACAGCGTCACCGCCGAGAGCAACAGCGGCGGCATGAAGCTGGTCGGGTAAGTCATACCGAAGATCAGAACGGACCCGGAAAACTGCTCCGGGCCCGTTCGTTCTGTAAAGGAAGATATATCAATGACGGAACGATTTTTACGAAACGAGATGCTTTTGGGCCCCGCCGCCCTGGAGAAGCTGGCCCGGTCCCACGTGTGCGTGGTGGGCCTGGGCGGCGTGGGCAGCTGGGCGGCGGAGTGCCTGGCTCGGGCCGGGGTGGGGGAGCTGACCCTCATCGACCAGGACGCATATGGCGAGAGCAACATCAACCGCCAGCTGGGGGCCCTGGACTCCACCCTGGGCCAGGCCAAGGCGGAGGTCATGGCCCGGCGGGCGGGGGACATCAATCCGGCCTGCGTGACACACCCCGTCGTGGGCAAGTACGACCGGGGGGAGGCGGACCGGTTCTTCGGTCCCTACGACCTTGTCGTGGACTGCATCGACCTGGTGGCCTGCAAGGTGGACCTGATCTGTCAGGCCCTGGAACGGGGCATCCCCATCCTCTCCGCCCTGGGCACGGGGAACAAGCTGGACCCCTCCCTGCTGGAGGTGACGGACCTGAGCAAAACGCGGGGCTGTCCCCTGGCCCGGGTGATGCGCCGGGAGCTGGGCCGCCGGGGGATCAAGCACCTGAAGGTGGTCTACAGCCCCGAGGAGCCCGCATACTGCGCCCCCCTGGAGGCCCCGCCGCCGGGACGGCGGAGCGTGCCGGGGAGCGTCCCCTGGGTGCCGCCGGTGGCGGGACTGCTGCTGGGAGGCGCGGCGGTGATGGAGCTGATCGGGGACCTGATCCCCGGGAAGGAGGAAACGCCATGAATATTCGCAAAGCGGAAACAAGGGACATTCCCCGTCTGGGGGACCTGCTGCTCCAGGTCTGCCGGGTCCACCACCGGGGCCGTCCGGACCTCTTCCGGGCGGGTGGACGGAAATATACGGACGAGGAGCTGGCCGCCCTTTTGACGGCCCCCTCCCGCCCCATCCTGGTGGCAGAGGACGAGGCCGGGACCGTCCAGGGCTATGCCTTCTGCGTGGTCCAGCCCCACCGGGGCGAGACCGCCATGGAGGACTTCACCAGCCTGTATCTGGACGACCTGTGCGTGGACGAGGCCTGCCGGGGGAAGCATGTGGGCGGCGCCCTCTACCGGGCGGTGCTGGAACTTGCACGGTCCCTTGGGTGCTATAATGTGACGCTGAACGTCTGGTCCTGCAACCCGGAGGCCATGGGGTTTTATGAAAAATGCGGCCTCCAGGTGCAGAAGATCGGAATGGAGACGATCCTGTGAGCAAGCAGTGTCCCCGTGCGCGCACGGGGACACTGCTTTTTTGACCGGTCAGACGCGGTTGACGCCCTCGCTGTAAACGGCTTTGATATGCTGTTTTTCCATCAGATAGATGCTCCGCTCAAACCGCTCGGGCAGGGTCAGGGGGCGGGTGGGCTCGGGGAAGGCACTGTCGTCCACTACGACGGCGTGGAGCTTGTGCCCCGGCTGGAAGCCCGCGCCGCCGCCAAAGTAGAGATGCCCCGCCGTGGAGGCCAGGTAGTAGGCCTCGGGCACCGTGAGGAAGGGCTTGCCGGTCTCGATCTGCTTGATCTTGGAGGCACGGATGGACATGACGGCTACCTTGTTCATGGCCAGCTGGTCCCCTCCGGCGATATCGCTGCCCAGGGCCACCCGGACGCCCCGCTCCATCAGCTCCCGGACGGGGGCCGTGCCGCTGCACAGGTTCACGTTGGACGCCGCGCAGTGGACCGCCCAGACGCCGGAGGAGGCCATGGCCTCCTGCTCCCGCCGGTCGCTGTGGACGCAGTGGGCCATGAGGGTGCGGTCCTTCCAGAGGCCGTACTTGTAGTAGCTCTCCCAGTACTGGGGACAATCGGGGTGGAGCTCCTTCACCCAGGCGATCTCGCCGGTGTTCTCCGAGAGATGGGACTGGACCGGCAGGTCCCGCTCCGCCGCCAGCTTCCCAAGGGCCTCCATGAGACCGTCGGTGCAGGCGGGGGTGAACCGGGGGGTCAGGATGGGCTTGACGTTGGCGAAACGGCAGTTTTCCAGCCACCGGAGGGTCTCGGAGAGGGACTCCGCCGTCTCCTCCTGGGAGGGGCCGGCGTTGCGGTCCATGTTCACCTTGCCCACGTACCCCGTGACCCCGGCCTTCTCCAGTTCCTCCATGAGGATGAGCGTAGCATCGGTGTGCCGGGAGGCGAAGGCGGATACCCGGGTGGTGCCGGAGGTGATCAGGTCCCGGGCCAGACGGCGGTATACCCGGCGGGCATAGTCCAGATCCTCGAACCGGGCCTCCGTGCGGAAGGTGTAGGTATCCAGCCAGTCCAGCAGGGGCAGGTCCATACCCATGCCCAGCATGGGGTACTGGGGGGCGTGGAGATGCAGGTCCGCGAAGGAGGGCATGATGAGGGCGTCGCCGTAGTCCGTCACCGGGCAGGCGGCGTACTGCTCCGGCAGGACGGGGCTTACCGTCTGGAGGACGCCGTCCTCCAGGATGAGGTAGCCGTTGAGGACGGTTTCCAGCGCGCCGAAGGAGGGGGCGTGGATGATGTTGCCGTGTAAAATGGTAGTCATAGCGCGGCTCCTTTCTGTCAGTGAGGGCACATAAAGGTTTCGCCCGCCTTTTCAAAGGCGGCGGGTGCAGGGCGGCGCCCTGCCGGGTCCGGGCAGAGCCCGGCCCTTCTGCCGTGGCAAAGAAAAAAGCGCCCCGAATCCCCCCTTGCGGGCGGATCTGGAACACTCATAGCAGGGCCGAAGGCGGCCCGGTAGAAACTTTCGCGCCATAACCGCGAAATTATATGAGGCGTCTGCTTTTCCCTTGTTCATAGTATACCAATCATTCCGGCGATTTGCAAGAAAAATTTGTGCTGTTTTCAAAAAAGACTGGCACATCCGATCACTGCTTCCGTCTATATGGATATAATCGATGCCAAAATTTGCCGGAGGAGGAAACCGTTATGAAGAAATACCGACTTTTCGCCGCTGCCCTGGCCCTGCTGCTCCTGTGCGCCTGCGGCCTGTCCGAGGCGGAGCGTTGGGAACGGGCGCTGGATGAGCTGAACCGGGAAAGTGAGCTGCCTTTCGCTCTGATCCAGCCGGAGGCGGAGCTGGGGGACACCGGCGGGTACGATGAATGGCAGGGCTTCGGCTGCCGGGGTATCTATAACGATGACGTCGATGTCACACTCAGCGGCTGGCCCGATGTACAGGACAGCTATCATGTCACAGACATGCACCTGCTGTCTCCCCGGTACTCCATCCTTGGCCTGCGGGTGGGAGACGCCGCCGAAAGTGCGGAGGAGCTTCTGAAGTCCATGGGCTATAAGCCGCTCCCGGAGGTGATGCGGGGCTGGGGAGATACCGGTTACACCCGGGACGGCGTTATCATCAATTTGGAATACCAGGGGGAAACCATCTCCGGCCTGACGGTCTATGTGCAGTCTACCAATGTGGAGGATGTTGATTTCTGACATGGGGACTTGCGCCCCGCGCCTGGTTGTACTATAATGGCCCCGAAAAAAGCCGTGCCGTTCCGGCGGGGCACAGGAGGCTGTTATGGGAAAATTCAGCGGGATGCTGCTGGTCAGCGATTTTGACAACACCTTTCAATACACGGAATCCGCCCTGGAGGCCGACGGCATGGAGGCGTTACCGCCCCTCCCCGCCCGGAATCTGGAGGCGGTAGACCGCTGGATCGCCGGGGGCGGACGGTTCGCCATCGCCACGGGCCGTTCTCTGGGCGCTTTCCGGAAGCCGGCGGCGGGACTGCACATCAACGCCCCGGTGATCGTGGACAACGGCGGCGGACTGTACGACCTGGCGGCGGAGCGGTATGTCCTGCGCCGCCTCCTGCCGGAGGGCGCGGCGGAGGACCTTGCGGCGGTAGAGGAGGCCTTTCCGGGAACTTCCATGGAGGTATATCTGGCGGATGGGGGTATCCGCGCCCTGCACCCCACCCAGCAGAATGTCCGCCACGCCAAGCTCACGGGGCTGGGGTTTCAGGAGATCGCCGTGCTGAATGAGGAGACCATCCCCGGACCGCTGGCCAAGGCTCTGTTCATCGCGGAGATGCCCCGGCTGGTGCGGCTGCGGGACTTCATGGAGAGGCAGGGCTGGGGGGAGCGGTATGAGATGATCTACTCCAGCGATCATCTCATGGAGCTCACCGCCAAAGGGGCGGACAAGGGCGCCATGGCCCGGGAGCTGAAGGCCCTCACCGGCTGCGGGACCCTGCTCTGCATCGGGGACCACGCCAACGATCTGCCCATGCTTCAGGCGGCGGATCGGGCTTTCGCTCCCGCCAACGCCATCGAGGCCGTCCGTACCGCCCCCGGGGTCACGACGGTCTGCCACTGTCTTGAGGGCGCGGTGGCGGATGTGGTGGCGCTTTTTGCGTGATGCACCGGCGATATAACGATAACTATTTAATGATTTACATTAAATGATTATTGACAAACTTAAAGCGGCATGTTATCATATAGCTGAGGTGATAACAATGAGGCTGCTGCAAAGGCTTACAAACGAACGATTCGCGCGCTCCGCCGCCGGGGTCGTAAAGGGGGCCTGCTATTTTGTGATCGGCTTCCTTGTCCTGTGTACGGTTCTCAGCTTTCTGGGACGGCAGACATTTACCCTGCACAGCAAAACGGGGACCTATGAGAGGGCCATCTGCGCGGAGGAAGATCACGGCAGACATTCCCGGAGCATGACCGTTTACACGGGCGACGACATCCACGTGTGGACCGATGGCGGCGATCAGATCGAGCCGGTGGTCCGGATCGGGCTGTCGGTCCTGTACGCCGTCAATACGATCCCGATGGTCCTGGCCTTCTGGCTGCTGAGCCGGGTGTTTTCCAACGTGCAGAACGGACGGATATTTATTGAGCAGAACGCCTCATTCCTGTTGTATTACGGACTGATCCAGTTTTTTGCGGCCGTTTTCGTGCCGTTCATCAAGCTGGCGGTCTGCGGGGTCGTCAGCCGTATTTCGGATGGCGGGCTGTCCATCGGCACGGGGGGAAACCTGTTCGAACAGCTCTTCCCCAGCATCGCCTTCCTCGTGGCGGCGTATATTATCCATTACGGGGTGCATTTACAGGATGAGGTGGATCATACGCTATGATTATCATTCGGCTTGACCGGGTGCTGGCGGACCGGAAAATGCGGCTCAATGAGCTGGCGGCCCAGGTCGGGATATCCAACGTGAACCTCTCGTATCTGAAAACGGGAAAGGTCAAGGCCGTCCGGTTCAGTACCCTGGACGCGATCTGTAAGGTCCTGGGCTGTCAGCCCGGGGATATCCTGGAGTATGTCGAGGAAGAGGAGTGACGAGGTCATGGCTTGCGCGGACGGCGCAAAAATTGCCCGCTAAAAGGATGTTATTCTTTTAGCGGGCATTCATATAAACAAGCGCCCGGCATCTTACCTAAATTTTTGTAGACAATCGCCCCGCGTTATGGTACAATACCCAAAAGGCGGCAAAACCAACTGCGGCCTGTTTCTTTTTACCTTATCACACACGCGGAAAAGGAGGATCTCTATGGGAGCTGAGAGCTATACCGGCCGGATCAACCGCAAGCTGAGCAAAAAGCTGCGGATCGTGGAGGTGGCCGCCGGACGGGAAAAAGCGGACCTGGTACTGAAAAACACCACCTACGTCAACGTCTTCTCCAGCGAGCTCTGCCATGGAGACATCGCCGTGGCGGAGGGGCTCATCGTGGGCATGGGAGAGTACAGCGGCCATCAGGAGTACGACATGACCGGGAAGATCGTCCTCCCCGGCTTCATCGACGCCCACATCCATCTGGAGAGCGCCATGGTCTCCCCCCGTGAGTTCGTCAAGGCCGTGCTGCCCCACGGCACCACCACCGTCGTCACCGACCCCCACGAGATCGCCAACGTCATGGGGGCCGACGGCATCGAGTACATGCTCCAGGCCACCGAAGGCCTGCCTGTGGACGTGCGCTTCATGCTGCCCTCCTGCGTTCCCGCCACGCCCATGGACGAGAGCGGCGCGGTGCTGGACTACCGGACCATCGACTCCTTCTACGACCACCCCCGGGTCCAGGGACTGGCGGAGATGATGAACTATCCCGGCGTCATCGGCGCGGACCCCCAGGTCATCGAAAAGATCGTGGCCGCCCAGGCCCACCACAAGAAGATCGACGGCCACGCCCCCGGCCTGGCGGGGAACGACCTCAACGCCTACATCGCCGCCGGGGTCTACTCCGACCACGAGTGCTCGGACCCCGCCGACGCCATTGCCAAACTGGAGCGGGGCCAGTTCATCATGATCCGGGAGGGCACCGCCGCCCGGAACCTCCAGGCCCTCCTGCCCCTGCTGACGGAGAAGTACGCGGACCGCTGCATGTTCTGCTGCGACGACAAGCACCCCAGCGACCTGCTGGAAAAGGGCCACATCGACTTCAACGTCCGGGAGGCCATCCGCCAGGGCGTGGACCCCATCGTGGCGGTGAAGGTGGCCTGCCACCACGCGGCCCGGTACTTCCTGCTGAACAACCGGGGGGCCATCGCCCCGGGGTATCTGGCGGACTTCGTGGTCATCGACAATTTCCAGGCGTTCAACATCCTGCAGGTCTTCAAGAAGGGCGAGGAGCTGTACGACGGCAAGACCGTCCGGGACTTCGCCTCCCCGGAGATCGATCCCTACCTGACGGAGAAGGCCCACGACACCTTCCACCTGTCCCGTCTGACGGCGGAGGACTTTGCCGAGCGGCGGCCCAGGGGCATCATCGGCATGGTGCCCGGGGAGATCGTCACCGTGGACCAGGGCTATTCGGACCACATCGACGCCGAGTGGGATATCCTCAAAATCGCCGTCATCGAGCGCCACAAGAACACCCGCCACATCGGCGTCGGCTACCTTCAGGGCTATGGCCTCAAGCGGGGCGCGGTAGCCACCAGCGTCTCCCACGACTCCCATAACATCATCGTGGTGGGGGCCAACGAGGCGGATATGGCCGCCGCCGCCAACCGGGTGGCGGAGAACAAGGGCGGCATCGTGGTCATGGAGGACGGACAGATCAAAGGCGAGGTGGTCCTTGCCATCGCGGGCCTCATGAGCGACGACACCCTGGAGCACGTGAACCGGGACCTGGAAGCGGCCAAGGACGCCGCCTTCGCCCTGGGCGTCAGCCGGGAGATCGATCCCTTCATGACCCTCAGCTTCATGTCCCTGCCGGTGATCCCCACCCTGCGCCTCACCACCCGGGGCGTCATCGACGTGGCAAAGCAGCAGTACGTGTAAATTTTCATCGCTGATGATATGATCAAACCAGCAAGTTGTAAAGGAGGCGGAAAAAATGATCATTCTGATAACGGGAGCATCCCATACCGGCAAAACGGCCCTTGCCCAGAAGCTGCTGGAAAAATATAAGTATCCCTACTTATCTATAGACCATTTGAAGATGGGACTGATCCGAAGCGGGAACACAGAACTTACCCCCATGAGCGCGGATACCGAGCTTACGGCGTATTTGTGGCCTATTGTTTGTGAAATGATCAAGACTGCCATCGAAAACGAGCAGAACCTAATCGTCGAGGGGTGCTATATTCCTTTTGATTGGAAGAGATATTTTGAAGGGAAATACTTTGATCATATTCAATATTTTTGCCTTGTTATGAGCGAGGACTATATCAGAAATCATTTCGCCGACATAAAGGGATACGCAAATGTGATAGAGAACCGCTTGGATGATGAAGATTGCACAATGGAGAGCGTACTTGCAGACAATGCGGAGTACCTGGAGCTTTCCCGGAAGCATGGCGTCAACTATGTGCTGATTGATCATAAATACGATATTGATTTATGAAAATAATTTCCGTCCCAAAAGAGAATAAATTGCTATAGAAATCGCGGAGGACTGCCTGCTTTGCAGTCCTCCGCGATTTTTACAGCGTATCCGTTCGTTACTGTCCGTCCGGAACGATAACGGCCTCCCCCGCTTCCAGGGAAGCGCGCACGTTAACGACCCGCTGGTTCCGGCTGCCCCGCCAGGGCAGGGCCAGGCTCCGCTGCTCCAGGACGAAGGGGCCGTCGATGAGCACGTCCACCTCCTCCAGCAGGGCCCGCTGCTCCGGTGTGCCATGGTCCCGCAGGTGCTCAAAGGTCCAACCGGAATAGGCCCAGACGTTCAGATCGTGCGCGTGGGCGGTCTTTGCCAGGGATAGGCAGTCCTCCGGCTGGGCGAAGGGATCGCCGCCGGAGAGGGTCAGGCCGTCGGTGAGGGGATTTTTCAGCAGCTCTTTGGCCACCTCCTCCACCGTCATCTCCCGGCCGCCGTCGGGATCGTGGCTCTCGGGGTTGTGGCACCCGGGGCAGTGGTGGGGACAGCCCTGGACGAAGCAGGAAAACCGGAACCCGGGACCGTCCACGATGGAGTCCTGGACCAAGCCAAAAATTCTCATGGGAAACGCCTCCTTTTCCGCCATCATAACACGGCGGAGGGGCCCTGTCAACGGCCCGGCCTACTTCCACAGGTGGATCACCCCCGCGTCCTGGAACTGCTTGAGCAGAAGCAGGACCACCGGGAAGAGGATCATGCCCCCCACGCCCAGGAAGCGGAAGCCCAGATACATGGCCAGCAGGGCGGTGATGGGGGGCAGGTCCGCCTGCCCCGCCAGCAGGCGGGGCTCCAGCAGGGTGTGGACGATCAGGCCCACGGCGTACAGGACCAGCAGGGCCAGGCCCTGCTCCATGTTTCCCATGAGGAAGCACCCCAGGGCCCAGGGGAACAGCACCGTCCCCGTCCCCAGCACCGGCAGGGCGTCCACCAGGGCGGTGAACACCGCCGCCAGCAGGGCGTAATCCAGACCCATCCACAGAAATCCCGCCAGCAATACGCCGAAGGTCGCCAGGATGAGGAGCATCTCCGCCCGCAGCCATTTGAGGATGGTGGTGCGGAAGCACTGGGCCGCCCGGCGGCACTTGTCCTGCCACGCCAGGGGGAGCTGCCGCTTCAAAAAGGCAAGGATGGCGGGATAGTTGAGGCTGGTAAAGTACACCGCCAGCACGGAGGTCACCAGGAAGAGCCCCGCGTCCGGCAGCTTCGCCAGCAGGGAGGAGGCCGCCCCCATGATCCAGGACCCCGCCGCCCCGGCGATGGAGGGTCCCTCCTCCATCAGCTGTCCCGCCAGCAGGTCCAGTCCGGAGCGGATGGGGGAGGGGCTGGCGGCGTACCAGCCCTCGATCTTGTCCAGCATCCCGTTCCACAGGGCGGGGAAGCGGTCGATGAGCTGGGGGAGGCGGTCGGACCACTGGCGCAGCTCCATGGCCAGCCGGGCCGCCATCAGCACCACGCCGCCTCCCAGCACCAGCAGCAGCGCCGTGGTCACCACCCCCGCGGCGAAGCTCCGGCGCACCCGCATCCAGCGCCGCAGCTTCTGCACCGAGGGTTCCACCATGGCGCTCAGGGCCAGGGCCAGCAGGAAGGGGAGCAGGGGCGCCAGCAGCCATTTGAAGAACACCACCGCCCCGCCCAGCCAGAGCAGGATGGTGATTGTCTTTTGTAAAAAGACACTTAGTTGCGACATATAGACAAATGTAACCTCTTTTCCTCCTGGCCGTCAGGAAAGATTGTGGAATTTTCCAGGAAAACATGGGTTGTAAAAGGGGGGCGGGTGTGTTACACTAACATCATTCGAGGACATGTGACCGCAAGGGGGATACACTATGGGGACACCGACCAAATTTTACATCGTGGCGGCCTCGGCGCTGCCGGAGATCTTTATCAAGGTGGCGGAGGCCAAACGGATGATGCTCTCCGGGGAGGCGGCCACCGTGGGGGAGGCCACCCGGCTGGTAGGCATCAGCCGCAGCGCGTTTTATAAGTATAAGGACGCGGTGCAGCCCTTCAACAACATGAAGTCCGGGCGGATCATTACTTTTTACGCCATGCTGAAGGATAACCCCGGGGTGCTGAGCAATGTACTTGCTATTTTTGCCGGTAGCGGGGCGAATATACTGACTATCAACCAATCGATCCCGACCAACGGCTGCGCGGCGGTGACTATATCGGCGGAGACCTCCGATATGGAGATATCTTTGGAGGAGCTGATCGGGCAGGCCGGGGGGCTGGAGGGGGTCGTCAAATTCGAGATCCTGGCGGGGTAAGGCGGCCCTGCGGGCCGCCTCCGCTTGTTTCTCGTCGAAAGCCCGTGGGCTGTCCGCCCCCGGACCCCTGACCTACTTTTCGCGCCCGCGAAAAGTAGGCAAAAGCGGGCTTAAACCTACGGTTTAAGAATCCCTTTCTCGGGGCCGCCCTTGGGCGGCCACCTCGGCGGGGGAGTAAAGGGCTGTGCGGCGGGGTTCTTGGTTAGGCGAAGCCTCCGAATTGGCAGTACTCCTTCAGCCGCTCTGGTACTTGTAGGAGTCCGCCTGCCGGCCTTTCAAAGGGGTACTGCCTGCAAAGGGCACTTGTTCTAACGGGACCAGCCTGCAAATTTGCACCCTCACCACCAGACCTTCGTGCCGAGTGCCGCGAGGCAACCAGCACCATCGTTAGAACTGTGCGCAGAAGCACAATGCGGCATCGGCCCAGAGCACGGACGATAGACCAGCCAATCTACAGGTCGTAGCGAAAATAATCTTCCCCGTAATTTAGGAAGGTTCTTAGGAAACGTAGTTTCCTAAGCCCGTTTTTGCCTACTTTTGCCGGGGGGCAAAAGTAGGTGCGGAGTCCGGGGCCGCGCAGGTCCCGGGCTATCGAAAAGAAAAAACTCCCCGTGCCGCGCGGAGCGCGGCAGAGAAAAAGGAGAAGGAGAAAAACAATGGCTAATTTCGCGATCATGGGTTTCGGTACTGTGGGCAGCGGCGTGGCGGAGGTCCTCCGCATGAACGCCGCCTCCATCGCCGAAAAGCTGGGGGAACCCCTCAATCTGAAATATATTCTGGACGTCCGCGACTTATCCGCCACACCCTACGGCGAGATCGCCGTAAAGGACTTTTCCGTCCTGGAGAACGACCCGGATCTGGACGTGGTGGTGGAATCCATCGGCGGGGCCAAGGTGGCCCTGGAGTTTACCCGCCGGGCCCTTCTGGCGGGAAAGCACGTGGTCACCTCCAACAAGGAGCTGGTGGCCTCCTACGGCAAGGAGCTCCTGAACATCGCCAGGGAGAAAAACGTCAACTACCTCTTCGAGGCCAGCGTGGGTGGGGGCATCCCCGTACTGCGCCCCCTGTTCCAGTGCCTGGCGGGCAACCAAATCGAGGAGGTGGTGGGCATCCTCAACGGCACCACCAACTATATCCTCACCCGGATGGTCAAGGGCGGCGTCTCCTTTGAGGACGCCTTGAAGGAGGCCCAGGCCAAGGGCTACGCCGAGCAGAATCCCGCCGCAGACGTGGAGGGGTTGGATGCGGGGCGGAAGATCTGCATCCTCTCCGACCTGGCCTGGGGGAAGGAGGTCCTGCCCGAGCGTATCCACACCCAGGGCATCAGCAGCCTGGATCTCCAGGACGTGGCTATCGCCGGTAAGGCCGGATACCGGGTGAAGCTCCTGGGCCGGGCCCTGCGTCTGGCGGACGGCAGGCAGGCCGCCTATGTGGCCCCCCATCTGGTCCCGCAGGACTGTCCCGTCGCGCCGGTGGACGATGTGTTCAACGCCGTCATGATCCGGGGCAACGCCGTGGGCGACGTGATGTTCTACGGCCGGGGCGCCGGAGACCTGCCCACCGCCTCCGCCGTCATGGGCGACGTGATGGACGCCCTCCAGCATCGCGCCAAGCGCCGGGATCTGGGATGGAGCGAGAGCGCGGAGCTGGCGGATTTCGCCGGGCTGTCCATGAAGTGGTATCTCCGGGGGGACTTCACCCCGCCGGAGGGAAGCATGGAGCTGTCCGGCGGCGCGGTGATCGCCGGTCCCATGACCGCCGCCCAGGCGGAAAAACTGGGCGCTGCGGCGCTGCTGCCGGTTTTTGAATAACCATCGGTGCCTGCCGGCACTATAATAGAGTGTCCCCAATTTGCCTATTTAGAGAGGAAGTACCATATGAGTTTGATCGTACAGAAATTCGGCGGCAGCTCCGTCAGGGACGCCCAGCGCATCCGGAACGTGGCGGGCATCATCGCTGATACCTATAGAGCCGGGAATCAGGTGATGGTGGTCCTGTCCGCCCAGGGCGATACTACCGACGACCTGATCGAGAAGGCCCGGGAGATCAATCCCAAGGCCTCCAAGCGGGAAATGGATATGCTCCTGAGCACCGGCGAGCAGATCTCCATCGCCCTGTGCGCCATGGCGCTGGAGGGCATGGGCCTGCCGGTGGTGAGCCTTGCCGCCTGGCAGGTGGGCATCCAGACCACCAGCGCCTACTCCGACGCCCGTATCAAGAAGATCGATCCCGAGCGCATCCAGCGGGAGCTGGACAAGAACAAGATCGTCCTGGTGGCTGGCTTCCAGGGGGTCAACCGCTTCGGCGATGTGACCACCCTGGGCCGGGGCGGGTCCGACACCAGCGCCGTGGCCCTGGCCGCCGCCTTCGGCGCGGACCTGTGCCAGATCTACACCGACGTAGACGGCGTGTATACCACCGATCCCCGCGTGACCTCCGGCGCGGTCAAGCTGGAGGAGATCACTTACGACGAGATGCTGGAGCTGGCCAGCCAGGGAGCCCAGGTGCTCCACAACCGCAGCGTAGAGCTGGCGAAAAAATATCATGTAAATATGGAAGTCGTGTCCAGCCTGGAGCGGAAACCCGGCACGAAAGTCAAGGAGGTCGTCAAAATGGAAAAGACAAATATCGCCGGCGTGGCGAAGGATACCAGTATTGCCCGCATCGCGGTGGTGGGGCTGGACCACAACCCGGGGGTCGCCTTCCGCGTGTTCTCCCTGCTGGGCAAGGCGGGCATCAACGTGGACGCCATCATCCAGTCCATTGGGAGGGACACCAGCAAGGACATCAGCTTCACCCTGCCCCGGGCCGACGTGGAGGAGGCCGTGCGGGTGCTGGAGGACCAGAAGGGCGCGCTGCACTTCGACCACCTGACCGTGGAGGACAAGATCGCCAAGGTGTCCATCGTGGGCGCGGGCATGATGACCACCCCCGGCGTGGCCGCCAAGATGTTCGAGGCCCTCTATGACGCGAACATCAACATCCAGATGATCAACACCAGCGAGATCAGGGTCTCCGTCCTCATCGACGAGGAGGACGCCGTGGCCGCCGTCCGGGCGGTCCATGACAAGTTTTTCGGCGACGATTCTTTTTCCTGAGCGCTGAAGAGTTCCCCGCGATTCAACAAAAAGGAAGGATGCTCGTATGTTTGTCAATATCTGGGGCAAAAATATCTGGTATGATATCTATGGCGCGGAGCATAGTGATACGCTGCTGTACCTTCATGGAGGCCCGGGTGCAAGCTGTCTGGATTTTGTGAACCAGGCGAAGGCGTTGAGCGGGAAAATGAGGGTCGTCATATTCGATCAGCTGGGCGTGCTGCGCTCCGATGGGATCGCCGAAAACGAAAGCTACAGCATGGAATATCAGATCGAAATGGTCGAGGAAATGCGGAAAATTCTGGGGATAGAGAAATGGAGCGTCCTTGGGCACTCCTATGGCGGTATGCTTGCGGTTTTATACGCATCCGCCTGTCCCGATTCCGTACATAAGATCATCCTGGAGTGTCCCTCGCTGTGGTTTGAGGATTCCGCGAGATCGACAGCCGAATATCTCAGCGAGCATATCCACAGCCTGAACGACGGGGAGGCCGTCAAACTGTGGGAAAAGGTCAGGTTTGCGGACTATCAGGATAAGACGGAAGTGGTCTGGGACCTGTCGGCCCTGCTGGGGTATGTCACGGATATGGAGCTGCGGTTTTATCTGCACGGCATTACCTTGGAAGAATACGAGATGAGCATGGACACCTCGGATATTGCGAATGAAATGTGGTCCAAGGGAGAACAGCATTTGAAGAAGCTGCTGGAGACGCCGGCGGCTGGCTCCGCGCAGAAACGGGTGCTGATGACCGACGATCTTTTGCCGCTCATCCCAAAGATCGCGGCGCCCATGCTGCTGATCAACGGGAAGTATGACCCCGCTTGTAGCAAGCATCAGATCGAGTATATCATGAACAGCGCGCAGGATGTGACGCAGGCGGTCTTTGAGAACAGCGGGCATTTTCCAAGGCTGGAAGAAGCGGAAAAGTACACGAATACGGTTTTGAGCTTCCTTGACCGCGGGTAAGGGATTTCCGCGGACAGGTTCTTAAAGCAATCTTAAACTCCCCGCCCTTGTATAGGGGCGGGGAGTCCTGTATAATGAATGTATCTTTTATCATTTGTGAGGTGCTTTATGAAGGAGGTTTCTACCGCAGGAAAGCCGCTGACCGCGTTCCATCTGAAAATGGCCGCGCTCATTACCATGGTCATCGACCACACGGCGGCGGCTTTAACGCTCCCCTGGGGTGTAGACACCCTGATGCGGAGCATTGGCCGTATGGCGTTCCCAATCTATGCGTTTTTTATCGCGGAGGGCTGCCGGTATACCAGGAGCCGGGAGAGGTATATGCTGCGGCTGGGGCTGTTCGGGCTGATCAGTCAGTTCCCCTTCGTCCTCGCCTTCTACGGCTGGGCGTGGGAGCCGGGGAAATGGTGGTACCACCTTCTTATCCCCGGGAACGTGTTCTACACCATGTTTCTGGCCGTGGCCTGCATCCACATCTGGGAGACCCTGCGGCGGCGGTCCCGGAGGGTCCAGCTTGCCGCCGCAGGGACCTTCGCGGGCTGCTTCGCCCTGTGGGCTTATACCCTGTTCTTTATTACCGGCAATCCATGGCCCTTTATTATCACCATTCTTGCCTACTTTGCGGGGTTCCTGACTGCCTGCCATTTTCTTGGCCGGAGGGCAGAAGAGGAAAAAACGCCGGACTGGCTGGCGAATATTCTGGCGGCCCTTCCCATTCTTCCCTTTTTCCTGCTGGCGGAGGTGCTGAGCTTTGATTACGAGGGCGAGGGGCTGGCGCTCATTTTGATCCTGTACCTGCTGAAGGACCGCCGGATGCAGATGCTGGCGCTGGCCGGGTGGATATTCCTGGAATACGGCTGGGAGGGCGGCCTGCGGCTGAAATATGCCGGGTACAACAGTCAAGTCCTTGGTTGGGAGAATATTCTGACGGTGGAAGCATTTTTGCCGCTGTGCTTTGCCCTGGCCGCCGTCCTTCTGATCTGGCTCTACAACGGACGGCGGGGGAAGGACGTCAAGTGGGCGTTTTACGCCTCCTATCCCGTTCATATCGCCATTCTGGCGGTCCTGGCGGCGCTGGGGCTGTGACCGGGGCGGACCGGTACCGTCTCGGGAGGAGACAGAAGCATGGAAAGCGGAAGCCGCCCGGTCAAGGGTGGCTTCCGCTTTAGGCAGAGGGCGGGACTGACGCGCATTGATCCGGTTCCTGCTGGATATGTTCCATAGCATAAAGAATGCACTGGGTAATAAACTCGTTGCGGCTGATGCCGGTGGCTGCGGCCTTGCGCTCAACCTCCTGGAGCAGTTCGGATGATATCCGTACACTGATAGTCTCCTTTTCCGGCTTTTTCGGTATAAAATTTCCCATACCAGCATCACCTCCTACTTGCCATATTTTATCCTATTTGCTATAATAAAAACAGATTCGTAAATTGACATAATTATTGGATCAAAATTTGGCATAAGGTGATGGGTATGTTTCAAATAATTATAGCCGGAGGCCGGGACTTCAACGACTATCCGCTTTTGGAGCGGACCGTGGACCAGTTCCTGGCGGACGTTCACGATGAGATCACGATCTTCTGCGGCACGGCCCGGGGCGCAGACAGCCTGGGGGAGCGCTACGCGAAAAAGCGGGGGTACGCCGTGCGGCACTTCCCCCCGGACTGGCGGCGTTACGGACGGGCCGCAGGCCCAAAGCGGAATCAGGAAATGGCGGCGGCGGCGGACGCCCTGGCCGCCTTCTGGGACGGTGAGAGCCGGGGGACGGGAGACATGATCCGGTCCGCCAGCCGCCGGGGCCTGCGCCTTCTGGTCACGCGGTACTGACATCTCTCCCATTCGTGCAGGAAAAGAGAGGACGGCGGCAGGGGCGGGATGCTATCATAAAACACGGAAAACGCAAGGAGGAAACGGTATGGAATGGGTCGAATGCCTGAACCGGACAATCACGTACATGGAGGATCACCTGACGGAGGAGATCGACTATGAGGCCCTGGCGCGGCTGGCCTGCTGCTCGTCGTATCACTATCAGAGGATGTTTGCCTATATGGCAGGCGTGTCCCTGGGGGAGTACATCCGGCGGCGGCGGATGTCCCGGGCGGCGGAGGACCTCCAGGCCGGGGAGAAGGTGCTGGATACGGCCCTGCGGTACGGCTATCAGTCGCCCACGGCCTTCAACCGGGCGTTTCAGGCGGTACACGGCGTCCCGCCCTCGGCGGTGCGGGAGCCCGGCGTCTCCGTGAAGAGCTTTCCGCCTCTGCGCTTTACTGTCATGATTAAAGGAGCGGAAGAAATGGAGTATCGGATCGAGAAGCGGGAGGCGTTCCGCGTGGTGGGCGTGTCGGTGTCCATCGAGAAGGACATGGAGAAGAACTTCCAGACCCTCCCGGCGCTGTGGGAGCGGGTGGCAAGAGACGGGACTTTACAGCGCCTGCTGGGCATGATGGACGCGCAGCCCGCGGGCATCCTGGGCGTCTGCGACTGCCCGGACGGCGGGCAGTGGCGGTATTACGTCGCCGCCGCGTCCACTCAGGAGGGCGGGGATCTGGAGACGTACACCGTTCCCGCCGCCACCTGGGCGGTCTTCCCCGGCGCGGGGACCAATCAGTCCATTCAGGACCTGGAGCGGCGCGTCCTCACGGAGTGGCTGCCCTCCTCCGGGTACGAGTACGGCAGCGCGCCGGACATCGAGGTCTATCTCAGCCCGGACCCCGCCAACGCCCGGTACGAGGTTTGGATCCCGGTGGTCAAGAAGGGCTGAATCCTCCCCCATACGACAGGGTCCCGCAAAACGGCCGCTGTTTCCCGCCCTTCCGGCAGGAAACAGCGGCTTGCTATCTCCGGCCCGGTGGTATATAATGGGAGACGCGCCCCGGGCCGGAAGGCGGGGGCCGATCTTCATAATATGCGAGGTATCAGACCGCTATGGCAAAGACCCTTTTGCTGATCGTCAATCCCCGGGCGGGGCGCACCCGCTCCGCGGCCCCCCTGTTCGACGCGGCGGCCCATTTCTGCGAGGAGGGGTATCTGGTGTCCATCCGCCGGACCGCCCATCCCGGCCACGCCGCCGAGATCGTGGAGGCGGAGGGCGCCGCCTTCGACCGGATCGTCTGCTGCGGCGGGGACGGCACCCTCAACGAGACCGTCCGGGGTGCGATGGCCCTCCCCGCGCCGCCGCCCATCGGCTACATCCCCGGCGGCAGCACCAACGATTTCGCCGCCAGCCTCTCCCTGCCCACGGACCCCGTGGAGGCCGCCCGGCGCATCACCGCCAGCGAGGGGAAGCTGCTGGACGTGGGGACCTTCAACGGACGGCCCTTTATCTACGTGGCCTCCTTCGGGGCGTTCACCAAGGCGTCCTACAGCGCTCCCCAGTCCATCAAGAACGATCTGGGGCACCTGGCCTATCTGCTGGAGGGAGTCCGGGATCTGTCCACCCTGCGGCCCTACCGGGCCACGGTGGCCACGGAGGAGGAGGTCTTCGACGGGGACTTCCTCTTCGGGGCCGTCACCAACGCCACCAGCGTCGGCGGGCTCATGAAGCTGAACAAGGACCACGTGGTCCTGGACGACGGCCTCTTCGAGCTGCTGCTGATCCCCAATCCCGCCAGCATGTCCGGGCTCCAGGAGCTGATCCGGGCCCTGGTGCTCCAGGACTTCACCGGCAGCGGGGTGGTGTTCCGCCACGTGCCCGCCGTCACCGTCACCACGCCGGAGGGCTTCCCCTGGACCCTGGACGGGGAGTACGGCTCCGGGGCGGAGCAGGTGGAGATCCGGGCGCTGAACCGGCGGCTGAACTTCCTGCTGTAGGGACCGGCAGATTGCACAGAAAGTGCCTGCCCCATTGGGAGGAATCGCCGAAAAATCCCGGAGGAACTTGACTTTTTTCCCGTTGGACGGTATGCTATAGACAGCTTGAGTGGTGACGCTCGAGTACATTATCATGAGCTGTTCCGTCACTCCACAAAATGACGGCGCAGACTGACAAGAAAGGATGTAATCCGCGTAGGCGTGCGGTGCGGCATTGTGGAGACATGCCGCAATGGAGCAGGGGCATCGCTCCCCTGTTTCGAGGCGGAATTTGCGGAGGCATTTTCGCTAACGCCTGGAAGAATGGCAACTGTATCCCTGAAGGACGTCATGAAGATCTACCCCCACAGCGGCGACGAGAAGAAGAAGAAAAAGGCGAAGAAGGGCGACGCTCCCGAGAAGAAGTCCAATCTTCAGATCACCGACCGCGGCGTCGTCGCCGTCCAGCAGTTCAATCTGGACATCGCCGATCAGGAGTTCATCGTTCTGGTTGGTCCCTCCGGCTGCGGCAAGTCCACCACCCTGCGCATGGTGGCCGGCCTGGAAGAGATCAGCGAGGGCCAGCTCCTCATCGACGGCAAGGTCATGAACGATGTGGCCCCCAAGGACCGCGACATCGCCATGGTCTTCCAGTCCTACGCTCTGTATCCCCACATGACGGTCTATGAGAACATGGCCTTCTCCCTGAAGCTCAAGAAGGTGCCCAAGGACGAGATCGACCGCAAGGTCAAGGAAGCCGCCGAGATCCTGGATATCACCCAGTACCTCGACCGGAAGCCCAAGGCTCTGTCCGGCGGCCAGCGCCAGCGTGTTGCCATCGGCCGCGCCATCGTGCGTGAGCCCAAGGTGTTCCTCATGGACGAGCCTCTGTCCAACCTGGACGCCAAGCTCCGTAACCAGATGCGCGCCGAGATCATCAAGCTGCGTCAGAAGATCAACACCACCTTCATCTACGTCACCCACGACCAGACCGAGGCTATGACTCTGGGCGACCGCATCGTCATCATGCGCGACGGCTTCATCCAGCAGATCGGCACGCCTCAGCAGGTGTTCGACCATCCCGCCAACCTCTTCGTCGCCGGCTTCATCGGCACCCCGCAGATGAACTTCTTCGACGCGAAGCTGGAGAAGGATGGAAACGGCTACTATGTCACCGTGGCCGGCGCCCGCATGGAGCTCCCCGCCGACAAGCAGGACATCCTCAAGAAGAAGAACACCGCCGCGCAGGACATCACCCTGGGCATCCGTCCCGACCACATCAGCATGTGCGATGCCAACGCCGCTCACGCTCTGTCCGCCACCGTGGACGTCACCGAGCTGATGGGCGCCACCATCCATATGCACGTCAACGTCGCCGGTAAGGACGCCATCATCATTCTGCCCACCATCGATCTCACCGGCGAGCAGAAGAACCTGGGCTATGGCGCCAAGATCAACATCACCTTCGGCGGCAACGTCATGCACCTGTTCAGCAAGGCCGACGAGAAGAGCCTGCTGTAACGAACATACCTTTGCGCAGGAGAAGGCCCCGGAGCTTCGGCTCCGGGGCCTTTCTTTCTCAAAAAAGATGCGGTGCATCTTTTTTGAGAAGGGCCGTCATTCGGCTGATGCCGAACGACCGGCCCGGCGGCCCAAGGGCCGCCCCGCTTCGCTCCGCGCCTCGGTCGTGCGCCCTTGGCGCACGATTCGACGCTCGCTCCGCGCAAAGTGTTTTTCCAAGGCGCATGTCCTTGGAAAAACGATTGGCTTGCAAAATAAATGCTCCTCTGCTATCATACAGAGCAGAGGGGGTGGTCAGATGGTCGATGCGGCACAGATCGGTGAAGTCATCCGCATATGCCGGGTGCAGAAAGGCTTGTCGCAGGAAGTCCTCAGCGGACTGGCGGGCCTGGACAGGACCCACTACAGCAAGATCGAGCGCGGACTGCGCAGTCCGACCATTGACACCTTTTTCAAGATCGCCCAGGCCCTGGACATCCCGCCCCATCAGCTGATGAAGGAGCTGGAGCGGTTTGTGGAGGGCTCAAATAACGGTTGATATGCACAGAGGACCCGATGCCGCCGGCATCGGGTCCTTTTATATAAACTGCCTACCTTCGCCGCCGGAACGCCGCCGCGAAGATCAGTCCCGCGGCCAGCACTCCCGCTGAGAGAAGCAGAGAAGTCATACCGTCGTTCCCTCCGCCGGAGGCTGAGAACTCCGGAAATCGTTCAGGCATCCGGCCTTCCTCCCCCGAGGGACGGGCGGCGTCCCCCTGGGGAGGCGAGAAGTCCGTCTCGCCAGGCATCATGGCGGGGATGTTCTCCTCTGTGGGCAACTCCGAGGGTTTCCCGCGCCCGGAGGCGTCTCGGGTGAAGCCGCCGCCGGGACCGCCGACCATGCCCATGGCGCCCATATCGCTCAGGTCCAGTCCGGCGCAGTCCACCAGCGCGGAGGGGTTCTCCGACTGTCCCTGGGTGGTGGAGGGGATGGAGCCGTCCAGCTGTCCGCGGACGCTTTGGGTTCTGCGTGTGCAGAAATCCTTTAGGGCGGCGACGCCGGTCTCAAATTCTTCCTCCGTGCAGAATTTGGTGGGGTCCTCCGCGATATAGGGAGCGATCCTGGCGGCGGTCTCATCGATCAGGGCATCGCACCATCCGCTTTCCAGCAGAGAAGAGAGGAACTCGCCGTAGTATTGGTGGTACAGGGCGGTATGCTCCTCGCTGCGGAAGATCCACGCCGCCATGGGGCGGTCCTCCAGAGAGCCGCCGGTGACCGGCGTGTCGATGGGCTCGTTCACCGCGCCGGAGGCATCGGCGGTCTGGAAGCCCCCGAAGGCCGGGTTATAGTCCCAGGGGAGCATGGACAAAACGCCGTCCTCCTCGTAGAGATAATAGTTGTGGACCATGCTGCCGGTATAGCTGTCCCCGTTGCAGACGAAGCCGTGGACCACGAAGTAGCGGATCACCTGCTCCACGTCCACCGCGTCCTCGATGTCCCCCTCGCCGCCCAGGATCTTCAGCGCGGCAATGAGGCGGGCCTTGTCCGCGTCCGTAAGGGCGGTCTTGGCGTTGTCAAAAATGTTGGGATAGCTGTCGGGATCATCGTCAACATATTGCAGCTTTACATCGCTGCTGCCCATGCCGCCGCCGGGGAAGCCGCCGTTCTGCCTGCGCCCTTCGCCCTCCGCCGGACGCTCCGGCATGTCTGAGAAGGCGAAGTCCTCCGTCAGCGCCTCCATGTCGAAGCCGCCGCCGTTGCCCCGGCCTCCGCCGAAGCTCATGCTGTCCGGCTTGTAGAGGTTTCCTCCGGCGCTTCCGTAATTCCGCTCCAGGAAGGCGTCCTCAATGCCCTCCACCGCCAGATACAGCCCCCAGGGCTCTCCGTTGACGGTGAGCCAGACGTAGCTGCACAAGGGCGCGGCCGCGCCGAAGGCCGCCATCAGACGGTAGACCAGAAAGTCCTTCATGCAGGTGTTGTCCTGAATGAGGTTGTTCAGGCTCAATTTATCCAAGCCGTGGTAGGTACTCACGCCATCGTAGTGGTCGAACTCCACTTTGAAGCTGTAGCGGTCGTTGCCGTAGGCCGCCACGGAGGTGAGGGAGGTGTTGCCCTTGGCGCGGATGGCCGCGCTCTCCACGGCCTCGCCGTCGATGGTCAGGGAACAGAGCTGGTATTCTTCGTTCGTGCAGGTCTCCAGGAATCCCTCCCAGTCCTCCATCTGCAGGTCGATGGTATGGACCCGCCCGGCGTCGAAGAGCCGAGCCTCATAGCCCAGGGCGGAGGGAGCCGCCTCCAGTCCCAGGGACTTGCCCTGGATGAATAGGACGGTGAGTATCAGCGTCAGCGCCAGAACGGCGGCGCAGACGCGGTCGATGTGCTTATGCGTGGACATGCCGTCACCCCATGTAGTCGCCGTTGTAGCTGACCAGCACGGCGCTGCGCACGCCCTCCATATCGCCCAGGGTGTTGACGAAGCCGGTGTCTCCGTCCTTCATGCGCACCTCCAGGTCCAGCTCCACCTCGCCGGGCTGGACGGTCTTGCTCTTGAGGACGCAGCGGCGGGTCCGCCCCTCCAGGAAGGTTTGGGCGGCCTGGGCGCTCTCCCCGCCGTCGCAGCGGAGGACCAGGATGTAGGGGTCCGCCCAGGACTTCTTGTTGACAAACGCCAGCAGGACTGCGCCGGTGCACGCGCTGCCAATCACCGCCAGGGGGATCAGCCCGGCGGCCAGCACGATGCCCGCGGCGATGGACCAGAAGAGGAAGGCGATGTCCAGCGGCTCCTTGATGGCGGTGCGGAAGCGGACGATGGACAGCGCGCCCACCATGCCCAGGGAGAGGACGATGTTGCTGGTGACGGCCAGGATGACCAGCGTGGTGATCATGGTCAGCGCGATCAGCGTTACGCCGAAGCTGGAGGAATACATCACGCCGGAAAAGGTCTTCTTGTAGACCAGAAAGATGAACATGCCCAGCCCGAAGGCCAGCGCCAGCGCCAGAAGCATATCCAGAAGGGAAACGGAGTTTACATTTTCCAGAAAGCTGGATTTGAAGATGTCCTGAAAGGTGGTCATGGAAAGGTCTCCTTTATGTGATATAGATTTTCAGCGGTACCGGCGTCACCCGTACCGGCGGCACACGGCGTACTTGGAGAAGGCCGCCGTCCGGCGTCCCTCCACCTGCACCGCGCCGCGGATGCAGTCGGGCAGATAGGCGTCCCATTTGACCTCCAGCACCACGGCGTCCGAGGCGGGGATGGTCACGCAGTCCGGAGCGAGAAAGTCCGTGCTTCTCAGGCCGGTGCGGATATTGGTGTCCAGAGTCACCCGGACGTTTCCGGGGGCGTAGACGTAGGCCTCACGGGCGTACTCCACGATCACCCTGGGGCGCAGGAGCTGGGTGTTCATTTTCTGATACAGCTCCCATACCAGGTCCCGGCTCGAGAAGCGCATCCAGTCCGTGTCTCCGGACAGCAGGGCGCGGACCTCCTCCTCCGTGACGGGAGCCTGCTCCTTGGCGCACAGGCCCCCCAGCTTGCTCTTCTTCTCCAGGCGGATCAGGGAGCCGCCGCCGTAGCGGCGCAGCCGGAACTTTTCCCGGCGGGCCACACCGTCGATCTTCTCCCGGAGGGCCCGGTCCGTGGGGGTGTCAAAGTAGAGACTGCGTATGCGGTAGGCCCCGTTTTCCCCGTGCTCGTCCGCTCGGGCCACGGCCCGGAGGCGGCTGCGCAGGGCGGGCAGGTCCCCGGGGGAGAGCTCGTGCTTCCATTCATGGCGGAATTCCATAGCGGGCGTCACCTCCTTTCCTCGCTTGCGGATAGGGAGAGTGTACCGCCCGTTGCTGAAATGACGCTGAAAAAATTGTAAACAAATCGTGCCGTCTGCTCCCGGCGCTGGCAAGGGGGCTTTTTCTGTGGTATACTGGCGGAAAGGAAGGAGGGCGGCCGTATGCGGATACTGATCGTGGAGGACGAGCGCCTGCTGGCGGAGACCGTCAAGACGCTGCTGGAGTCCCGGGGCTTTACGGCGGAGACGGCTTACGACGGGGAATCGGGGCTGGCCTACGGGGAGCTGGGGATCTACGACCTCATCATCCTGGACGTGATGCTGCCCGGGCTGGACGGACGGCAGGTGGTCCGGCGGCTGCGGGAGAAGCGGTGCGGTACGCCGGTGCTGATGCTGACCGCCCGGTCGGGGCTGGAGGACCGGGTGGAGGGCCTGAACGCCGGGGCGGACTACTACCTCGCCAAGCCCTTCGACGCCCGGGAGCTGCTGGCCTGCGTCAACGCCCTCCTCCGCCGCCAGGGGGGACAGGTGGACGAGCTGCGCATGGGCAATACATCCCTGGACCTGGCGGCGGGGACCCTGAGCTGCGGCGAGGCCCAGGTGCGGCTCTCCGCCAAGGAGTTCGGTGTCATGCGCCAGCTGATGCAGGGCGGGGCGCGGCACGTGTCCAAGGAGTCCCTGCTGGAGAAGGTGTGGGGGTACGACTCCAACGCCGTGGAGAACCACGTGGAGGTCTACGTGGGCTTTCTGCGCAAAAAGCTGCGCAGCATCGGCTCCGACCTCCGCATCGAGGCGGTGCGGCGGCTGGGCTATCATCTGGAGGTGGACGGGGAATGATCCGGCGGCTGCGTCTGAAATTCGTGCTGATGAATATGGCTTTCGTCTCGGTGCTGCTGGCGGCGGTGTTCGCCGTGGTCCTGCGCATTACGCAGGACCAGCTGGCCCAGGCCAGCCTCCGGGCGCTGGAGCAGGCCGCGCTGGAGCATCTGGGCCCGGTCCCGCCCGGCCGCCGTCCCGGGGAACCGGGCGACATACCCTGCTTCGTCCTCCGGACCGGTCCCCGGGGGGAGCTGATTGCCATAGGGGACGGCTACTACGACCTCACCGACGAGGAATGGCTGTTAACGCTGCTGGCCGCCGCTCAGGAACGGGGAGGCCGGGAGGGGGTGCTGGAGGACTACGGCCTCCGGTTCTGCCGGAGCGGACCGCCGGAGCGTCCGGCGCTGGCCTTCGCGGACCTGACCGGCGAGCGGCAGACCATGGCGGCCCTGGCCCGGACCTGCCTGCTGGCGGGAGGCGCGGCCTTCCTGGGATTTCTGGCGGTGAGCGTGCTGCTGTCCCGGTGGGCGGTAAAACCGGTGGAACGGGCCTGGGAGCAGCAGAAGCAGTTCGTGGCCGACGCCTCCCACGAGCTGAAGACGCCCCTGACGGTGATCCTCACCAACGCGGAGCTCCTCCGGGAGGGGACCGCCGGGGCGGGGGAAGGGCCCTTCGCGGACAACATCCTGACCATGGTCCGGCAGATGCGGGGCCTGGTGGAGAGCCTGCTGGAGCTGGCCCGGGCGGACGCCCGTCCGGCGGCGGGGGCCATGGAGCCGGTGGACCTGAGCCGTCTGGTCCAGGAGGCGGCGCTGCCCTTCGAGCCGGTGTTCTTCGAGGCGGGGCTGACCCTGACGGCGGAGGTCCGGGAGGGCCTCCGGGTCCGGGGCGCGGAGGGGCAGCTGCGGCAGGTGGCGGACATCCTCCTGGACAACGCCCGGAAGTACACGCCCTCCGGCGGCGGTGTGACGCTGGAGCTGACCCGGAGCGGGCGGCACTGCCTGCTCTCCGTGGCCGGGCCGGGGACGCCCCTCACGCGGCAGCAGCGGCAGGACGTGTTCAAGCGCTTTTACCGCGCCGACCCCGCCCGGAGCCGGGAGGGGAGCTGGGGGCTGGGGCTGTCCATCGCCCAGGAGATCGTAAAGCGTCACAATGGAAAAATATGGGCGGACAGCGGCCCGGAGGGCAACCGCTTTACGGTCCGCCTGCCGCTGATGCGGGAATAGTAGACGAACCGGAGGCGGGACGCACAGCGTCCCGCCTCCGGTTCGTTCATATGGTGTTATTGGTTTTTGATCCGCCCCCGCAGTTCCCGCAGCGTGACATCATAGGCCTCCCGCTGGTGGGGCAGCTCCGGCAATGCCTCCGGGCACGCCCAGCCCTTGACCGCAAAGAGCCGCCGGACGAAAAAGTCCAGGATATGCGGATTCTTCACCAGCACCGGCCCGGTGAGGTGGGTGGCGAACACATTCCCGGAGACATAGCCCTCCGGCCCGTGCTCCGCCTCGTTGCCGAAGCCCAGGGGGAGCTCCTTGAACAGCGGCGCGGTGACGCCGCGGGTCAGGCTGCACTTGTTCATAAAGCCCACCGCCGGGGCGTCCCACGGCCCGGACGCCGCAACGACGTCTCCGGGGTCCCGCCGGTCCGTCTCCACGGTGGTAAAGTCCGCCAGGCCGTACCCCGGCCAGACCTTGCCCGCCGCGTCGGTGACGGAGGCCCCCAGAGTCTCCATGGCGTTTCCCGTAAAGAGCAGCACCGCGCCGCCCTCCACGGCGGCCTTCAGCGCCGGGGCATAGTTGGGCGCTGCAATCAGGACGCCCTTCTGCCGTTTCTCCGTGCCCGCGCCCATATAAATGAAGTCCACGCCCGAAAAGTCCAGGATATCTTCGCAGGTAAAACGCCGGACGGACACTTCCACCCCCATGGCCTCCAGCTTGCGGCGGAGGACGGCCACGTTGGCGTACTCGCCGTACAGGGACATGCTGTCCGGGTAGAGATGCGCAATGGTCAGTTCCATATCAGCCCTCCTCCTTCTTTACCAGACCCAGCAGCTTGTCCCGGTCGGAGAAGCAGGTCACCACGTACAGCTCCTCGCTCCCGTCCGCCTCCAGCGCCTGGACGGCCTGGGGCACGGTATCGCAGCAGACGATCTTCTCCCCGGGGATCTCCGTATAGTCGAAGCGCATGGCCAGGTCGTTGACGTACTTCCCGCAGAGAATGACCTTTTTCACGTGCTCCCGGTCCAGCTGGCCGAAATCAATGTCCCACAGCCAGCTGGTCTCGCCGGTAAAATACTTCCGACTGATGGCGTCCACGATGATGAGCACCTGACAGGGCTCCGTCCTGCGGGCGATATAGCCCAGGTTGGTATCGTAGGCCACCGAGTTCTCGTGCTTGCTGGTGAGGAGGGTCCCGCGGCGTCCTCCCAGGGTGAAGCGGACCATCCGCCCGTTTTTCAGAATATAGTTGTTGATGACCCGGGCCATGGTCCCCTTGTCCACCCCCGCCAGGGAGCATACGGACCAGGCCGCCAGGATGTTATACACGTTGTAGATGCTCTTGAACGCCAGGGCGATCTCCGTCTCCCCGTCAATGACCAGCGTCCCGCCCTCCAGGTCCAGGGCGGTGACGGAGAAGTCCGCGTCATGCCGGTGGTGGCCGCAGTCCGCGCACCGGTAGTGGCCGATGTGCTCGTAGTGATAGCAGTCGTACTCCATCCGGCCTTGACACGCGGGGCACCGGGCTCCGTCGTGATAGACGCCGTGATGCTCCTTCGTGCTGACGGAGCACTCGTCCAGGCCGAACCACTTCACCTTCTCATGGCCCCGCGCAAAGCAGGACACCAGGGGATCGTCCGCGTTCAGTACCAGCGTGGTATCCGGGTGGATAGCGGGGAGGATGGCGTTGTAGACCCACTCTGGATGGCCGTTCCGGGTCAGCTGGTCCCGGTAGAGGTTGGTGATGACAAAGTGGGTGGGGTGGAACCATTTGAAGGACCGGCGGGCGTAGCGCTCGTCGCTCTCCAACAGCAGCACGTCCGCCTTCATCCTGCCGCCCAGGGTGCTGTTGCAGAGGATCAGGGTGGTCACGCCCTCGATCTGATTGGAGCCCTCCTCGTTGTATACCACCGTCTTCCCGCCCGCACGGAGGATGGCGGCGATCATCTCCACGGTGGAGGTCTTCCCGTTGCTGCCGGTGACGGCGATGACGCAGGGGGGCAGCGCCACCCGGCCCAGGACGTCGGGACATATCTTCAGGGCGTACTTGCCCGGCAGGCTGCTGCCCTTGCCCACCAGCTTGCCGATGAAGCGCAGCAGGCGGCAGACTACTGCGGCCAGAAACAGTTTCATATGCGATCACTCCTTGTATCCGCCAGGAAGGCCGCTACGGCCTCGTTGAACTCGTCGGGATTCTTGGCGGCGATAAAATGGTCCCCCACGATCATTTCCAGCCGCCCGTTGGGCAGGCTGCCGGCAATGAGCAGGGTGTGGGAATCCCGTATCATGTCGCGGGTGCCCACGATCACCAGCGTGGGGATGTACAATTTCCGCAGGGCCTCCGCCGGGATATGGGGCTCCTTGACCATCAGCCCCAGGATCTCCGCGTTATGTTTTGCCTTAGGGCTCACCCGTGCAAAGAGGGAGGCGGCGGCGTACCCCAGCACGATGGGGATCTGTATCTGGGGCTTCACGCCGGAGGGGGCCAGGTTGGCCCCGTTGAGGATCAGCCGGTCCACCCGATCCGGGTGGGCCAGGGCGAAGGTCAGGGCGATGTTCCCGCCGTCGCTGAATCCCAGGATGTTGGCCCGCTGGATGCCCTCCCCGTCCATGAACGCCAGCAGGTCCTTGGCGAACTGCTCCATGGTAAAGGGGGCGTCCCCCCGGGGGGACTTCCCGTGCCCACGGGTGTCGATGGCGTAGACGGTGTAGTGGAGGGAGAACGCGCCCATCTGGTGGACGAAATAGCTCCCGTCCTCTCCGTTGCCGTGGAGCAGCAGCAGGGGCGGCCCCGCGCCCTGCCGGGTGTAGTGCAGGAATGTGTCGGACATCATACGCCCCTCCTTTTCTTGACCGGTCTACCGTTCCAGCCAGATCATCAGTGCCGCCACGTCCGCCGGTGACACGCCGGAAATTCTGGCCGCCTGGCCCAGGTTCAATGGCCGCACGGCGTTCAGCTTCTCCCTGGCCTCCAGCCGCAGGCCCTGGATGGCGGCGTAATCCGTCTCCGGCGGCAGGGCCCGGCTCTCCATCCGGTGGAGCTCCTCCACCTCCTGGAGCTGGCGCTGGATATAACCCTCATATTTCACGGAGATCTCCACCTGCTCCGCCACCTCCGCCGGAAGGTCCGGCCTGTCGGGATCGAAGGGGCGCAGGTCCTCATACCCCACCTGGGGCCGCCGGAGGAGGGCGATCAGCGGCGCGCCGTCGCTCACCGGCGCGGTGCCCTTTTCCGTCAGGAAGGCGTTCAGCTCCTCCGATGGCGGGACGCCGTGGGAGGCCAGCCGCCGGACCTCCCGGCGGACGGCCTCGTACTTGGCCTCCACCTTCGCCAGCCGCTCGTCCGAGACCAGACCGATCCGGTGCCCAACGGCGCACAGCCGCTGGTCGGCGTTGTCCTGCCGCAGCAGCAGGCGGTATTCGCTGCGGCTGGTCATCATGCGGTAGGGCTCGTCCGTGCCCTTGGTCACCAGGTCGTCGATCAAGGTGCCGATGTAGGACTCCCCCCGGGACAGGATCAGGGGCGGCTCCCCTTTCAGCGCCAGGGCCGCGTTGCCCCCCGCCGCAAAGCCTTGGACTGCCGCCTCCTCGTACCCGGAGGACCCGCAGAACTGTCCCGCGCCATAAAGGCCGGGGACTTTTTTGCACTCCAGGGTGGGTCTCAGCTCCAGGGGGTCGATGCAGTCGTACTCGATGGCATAGGCAGGGCGCATCATCTCCGCCCGCTCCAGTCCGGGAATGGTGTGGAGCATGGCCAGCTGGACTTCCTCCGGCATGGCGGAGGAGAAGCCCTGGATATACAGTTCCTCCGTGTTCAGCCCCATGGGCTCCACGAACAGCTGATGCCGGGGCTTGTCCGCGAAGCGGGTGACCTTCGTCTCGATGGAAGGGCAGTACCGGGGCCCCACGCCCTCGATGACGCCGCTATGCATGGGGGAGCGGTCCAGATTTTCCCGGATGATCCGGTGGGTCTCCTCGTTGGTGTAGGTGAGCCAGCAGACGGCCCGGTTTACCGGCGGGGCCTCCGTTTCAAAGGAGAAGGGCATGGTCTCCAAGTCCCCGTCCTGCCGCTCCATCCTGGAAAAGTCCACGCTGCGGGCGTTGACCCGGGGCGGGGTGCCGGTCTTGAACCGCCGGAGGGAGAGGCCAAGGTCTATCAGACAGTCCGTCAGCGCGGAGGCGGCAAACATGCCGTCCGGCCCGCCGTCCTGGACGCACTCGCCCACGATGGTCCTTCCGTTCAGGTAGGTGCCGGAGCAGACGATGGCGGCCTTTACCTCGAATACCGCGCCGGTGTGGAGGACCACATGGCTGACCCGCCCGTCCGTCAGGCAGATCTCTGTAATTTCCCCCTGACGGAGGGTCAAGTTTTCCTGCCGCTCCAGGGCGTGTTTCATGATCTCCTGATATTTCCGGCGGTCCGCCTGGGCACGGAGGCTGTGGACGGCGGGGCCCTTGCCCCGGTTCAGCAGGCGGTATTGGATGCAGGCGGCGTCCGCCGCCCGGGCCATTTCGCCGCCCAGGGCGTCCAGCTCCCGGACCAGGTGGCCTTTTCCCGTGCCCCCGACGGCGGGGTTGCAGGGCATGTTGCCTACAGCGTCCAGGTTAATGGTAAAACAGATGGTTTTCCGCCCCAGGCGGGCGGCGGCCAGGGCGGCCTCGATACCGGCGTGGCCTGCGCCGATGACGGCGATATCGTATTTTCCGGCGGGAAATTTTTTCATTGGGACTTCTTTCTTCGCCGCCTCCGGCGGCGAGGGGGAGTTTTTTCTTCAATTGGCCCGGGGGCTTCTCGTCCCCGGACTCCTCGGGTACTTTTGGTGCGCGCCAAAAGTACCCAAAAACGCGCTTAGGAAACTACGTTTCCTAAGGACCTTCCTGAATTACGGGGGTAATTATTTGCGCTACGACCTTTAGATTCCCGGTCTATCGTCCGTGCTGTGGGCCGATGCCGGTTGGTACTTCTGCGCACGGTTCTACCGAGGGACGTCATTGTCGGCTGCGCCGCCAACGACCGTCCCGGCAGCCCGCAGGGCTGCCCGGTTGCCTCGCGGCACTCGGCACGAGGGTCTGGTGGGGAGGGTGCAAATTTGCAGGCTGGTCCCGTTAGAACAAGTGCCCCTTGCACCGCAGTATCCCTTTGAAAGGCCGGCAGGCGGAGTTCTACAAGTACCAGAGCGGCTGAAGAAGTACTCCCAATTCGGAGGCTTCGCCTAACCAAGAACCCCGCCGCACGGCCCTTTACTCCCCCGCCGAGGTGGACGCCCGCAAAGGGCGGCCCCGAGTAAGGGATTCTTAAACCGTAGGTTTAAGCGCGTTTTTGGTTACTTTTGCTGCGGGGCAAAAGTAACCGCAGGGTCCGGGGCCGCGGAGGCCCCGGGCTATCGAATAGAAACAAGCGGTGGCGGCCCCGCAGGGGCCGCAAAGAACCCCCGCCTATTGACGTTTAAGCGTCATGACTACCATCTCCGGCCGGTTAAATAAACGAAAAGTCCTGCCGGAGTTCCCCAGCCCCCGGGAAACAAACACCTTCCCCCCGTTGGCCTCATAAAATCCCGCCGTGTAGGACGGAAAAAAAGACCTCTCCACGCTCAACAGCCCGTCCGTAAAGGGCAGACGGATCACCCCGCCATGCCCATGGCCGGAAATGACCAGATCCGCGCCAAGAAAACTGTACTCTTTTTCAAAATAATTGTTCCGATGGGCCAGGAGCATCCAAAAAGCCTCCGGCTCCGCGGCGCGGAGCTCCCCGGCCAGCTCCGACGGGGTCTTCTGATCCGCAAAACCATTGGGATCGTCGATCCCCGCCAGAAGGATATGGTCCCCGTTCCGCGAAAGCGATACATACTCGTTGGACAGTACCGTGACCCCGGCATCCTCCAGCTCCCGCTTGAAGCCCCGGATGTCGGGAAACGCCCACTCGTGGTTCCCGGTGACAAAATAGGTGGGGGCGATTTCCGCCAGGGCCTCCCCAAGGGATACGGCGTATCGCCGGGGCGTCTGCCGGTAGCGGTCCAACAGGTCCCCCGTCAAAAAGATATAGTCCGGCCCGGCCTCCCGGACCTGGCGTATCAATGTTTCGTTGTCCGTCCCAAACTCCGCCCCGTGGAGGTCCGACAGCTGCACGATGGTGCATCCGTCAAAACCGGCGGGGAGGCGGGGGGAGGTAAATGTGGCCCGCTCCGTTTGCAGGGAGTGGTTGCTCCACCAGAGGAAGACCGCGCACAGGGCGCAGAAGACGAGGAGCTTCCCCAGCAAATGGGAACGGCGGCGGGTACGGCGTGGTCTAGGCATGATATCCTTCCTTTTTCCAAGGTATGACACTTTAGTATAGCATGTTTTTCACGTAAAACCAATAGGGAGCGAAAAAAAATATAATGCCTCGCGAAGCGGGGGATATTCCTCTTGCATTACCACCGATAATAGGCTACTATGAGACCAGCGCCGCAGCGCTGCAATTTAATGAAGAAATGAGGAAAGAACGATGAAGCTTTCCCTGTTGACGGCCCAGGCCCATTCCTTGGAGACCGCTCCCTGGCAGGACATCCCCTTTATCCCCAACGCCGGGGAGGAAAACCATGTGGTGAACCTCTATCCCGAGATGACCTTCGAGACCATGGAGGGCTTCGGCGGCGCGATCACGGACTCCGCCGCCTACGTCTACTCCCTCATGGACCAGCGGCAGAAAAAGGAGCTGATGGACGCCTACTTCTCCCCGGAGAGGATGGGCTACCGGCTGGTGCGCATCCATATGGACAGCTGCGACTTCTCCCTTGAAATGTACGAGGCGGACTCCGACCCGGAGGACCGGGCGCTGGAGCGCTTCTCCTTCGCCCGGACGGAGAAGTACATCCTCCCCATGCTCGCCGACGCCCAGGCGGCGGCGGGCCGCCCCCTGGAGCTGATGCTGTCCCCCTGGTCCCCGCCGGCCTATATGAAGACCAACGGCCAGAGGACCGGCGGCGGGGAGCTGAAGCCGGAATACCGGGAAGCCTGGGCGGACTACATGTGCCGGTACATCCTGGAGTTTCAGAAGAGAGGGTACCTGGTGCGGCGGATCTCCCTGCAGAACGAGCCCAAGGCGGTCCAGACCTGGGACTCCTGCGTCTTCACCCCCGCCGGGCAGAAGGAATTCCTGCGGGACTTCATGGCCCCCGCCATGAGGCGGCACGGGCTGGAGGACGTGGAGATCTTCCTCTGGGACCACAACAAGGAGCGGGTCTATGAGTGGATGAGGGACATCATCGACCCGGAGACGGACGGCCTGGTGGCCGGAGCGGCCTTCCACTGGTACAGCGGGGACCACTTCGAGGCCCTGGATCTGGCCCGGCGGCGGTTCCCGGACAAGAAGCTCATCATCTCCGAGAGCTGCATCGAGTTCAGCAAGTTCGGCGGCGAGGACGCGCTCCAGAGCGCCCTGCGGCTGTCCCATGAGATCATCGGGGACCTGAACCACGGCATGACCGCCTTCTACGACTGGAACCTCCTCCTGGACGAGCGGGGCGGGCCCAACCATGTGGGCAACTTCTGCCTGGCCCCCTTCCTCTACGACACGAAGAGCCATACCCTGATGCCCCAGCTGATCCGGCGGCATTTCGAACACTTTTCCGCCTATCTGCTCCCCGGCTCCCTGCGGGTGGGGTACAGCAAGTACACCGACGGGCTGGACGTCACCGCCTGGAAGCGTCCCGACGGGGCCCTGGCGGCGGTGCTGCTCAACCGGAGCGGCGAGACCCTGCCCGTATGCCTGCGGCTGGCGGATGAGGCCGCCCGCTTCCAGCTCCCGGCGGGGGCCGTCGCTACGGGACTGATCCGGGAAGAAACCATTTAGGAGGTAAATACGGAATGTATACGATCGGGATCGATCTGGGGACCTCGGCGGTAAAGCTCCTGCTGATGGGGGACGGCGGCGAGATCGTCCGCATCGCCAGCAGGGAATATCCCATTGAATTTCCCCGTCCGGGCTGGAGCCAGCAGGACCCGGAGGACTGGTGGAAGGCGGTCTGCGCCGGTATCCCCGAGCTGCTGGAGGGTCTGGACGCCGGACAAGTCCGGGGCATCGGCGCGGGCGGTCAGATGCACGGGCTGGTGGCCTTGGATGAAAACGACGCAGTGATCCGTCCCGCCATTCTCTGGAACGACGGGCGGACCCAGAAACAGGTGGAGTACCTCAACGAGGTCATAGGGCGGGAGAAGCTGAGCCGGTACACCGCCAACATCGCCTTCGCCGGGTTCACCGCCCCCAAGCTGCTGTGGATGCGGGAAAACGAGCCGGAGCTTTTCGGGCGCATTCGCAAGATCATGCTGCCCAAAGACTACATCAACTACCGCCTCACCGGCGTCCACTGCACCGACTACTCCGACGCCTCGGGGATGCTGCTGCTGGATGTGGAACATAAACGCTGGAGCCGGGAGATGCTGGACATCTGCGGCGTGACGGAGGCGCAGCTCCCCCGGCTGTATGAGAGCTGGGAGACCGTGGGGACGCTCCTGCCGGAGGCCGCCGCCCGGCTGGGCCTAGGGACGGACGTGGCCGTGTGCGCGGGAGCGGGGGACAACGCCGCCGCCGCCGTGGGCTGCGGCGCGGTAGGCGGCGGGTGCTGCAATATCTCCCTGGGCACCTCCGGCACGGTGTTCATCACCAGCGATTCCTTCGGGGTGGACCGGCAGAACGCCCTGCACTCCTTTGCCCATGCCGGCGGGGGTTATCACCTTATGGGGTGTATCCTCTCGGCGGCTTCCTGCAACAAGTGGTGGCAGGAGGAGGTCCTGGGCAGCGGGGACTACCAGGGCGAGGAGGCGAAGATCGCCCCCCAACGGCTGGGGCGGAACGACGTGTATTATCTGCCCTACCTGATGGGGGAGCGCAGCCCCCACAACGACCCTGCCGCCCGGGGGACCTTTGCGGGACTGCGGATGGACACGGGCCGGGCGGACATGACCCAGGCGGTGCTGGAGGGGGTCGCCTTCGCCATCCGGGACTGCGTGGAGGTCGCCCGGGACCAGGGGATCGACATTCGCGCCAGCCGCGTCTGCGGCGGCGGCGCGAAGAGCGCCCTGTGGCGGACCATCCTGTCCAACGTGCTGGGCATCCCCCTGGAGCTGCCCCAGACCGAACAGGGGCCGGGGTATGGCGGCGCCATGCTGGCGGCGGTGGCCTGCGGCGCGTACCCGGACGTGAAGACGTGCGCCCGGAAGCTGACGGCGGTGAAGGACGTCACCCAGCCGGAACCCGGCCTGACGGCGGCCTATGAGAAGCGCTATCGGGTGTGGCGGAAGCTGTATCCGGCCATGAAGCCGTTTTATCAGGCGCTGGCGGAAGAGGAGTAAAAAAAAGGTGGGCGGGCAAGGCGGCTTGCCCGCCCTTTTTCGTGGGACTCCTTCTGCTGCTGTCCTTCGGGTGGGGCCATCTGTCAATGAGAACGGCGCTTGTGCAAATCGCTGAAAATAGCGCGCAAAAAATCCCAGAAAAAGGGAATTACTCTAACGCTGAAAAACCTCCTGGAAAAAAATGGTTTTTCTGATACATATGATTTATGCGGAATTACTGCTGAGATACATTGAATTGAGCAAGGAATTGTTCGGAAAAATTTGGATCGAGATATTGGTAAATATTTAACAATACATTTCGCGGAACGCTGAAAGCGGCGGGTGCGCAGGGGCTTGATTTCTAAAATATTGATGATATAATAGGGGCGAAAATTGAGTGCGTCCGGTAGGGGGACGTCCCCCTACCACCATTCCTTACAGGAATGGTGGTAATGAGGGTTGTCACAATACTGTCTCCTGCCCGCGCCAAAAAGCGCGCCGCCTGGTGATCGCCGATCCACCGGCGCGCATACAATGAGAGCGGCTTATTACATTCCAACGGGATGGGAGCGGGAGCAGTGACGGATAAGGACTTGAAGCGGCTGCGGCGCGACGAGCTGCTGGAGATATTGATCGCGCAAAGTAAAAAAATGGATCAGATGCAGGCTGAGCTGGACGCCGCGCGGGCGGCTCTGGACAGCCGGGAGATACTGCTCCGGGAGGCGGGCTCCATCGCCGAGGCGGCGCTCCGGATCAACGGGGTGTTTGAGGCCGCCCAGGCAGCCGCCCAGCAGTATCTGGAGAACATCCGCCGTATGAGCGGCCCCCTTCCGGAGGAGGAAGGGGTGGAGGAGCCGGAAACAGATCCGGACGCTGAGGGAGGACAGCAGCCGTGAAGAAGAACAGAACCGGAGAGGAAGTCCTTTCCCAGCTCCCCGCCGTTGAACGGCTGGAAGCAGAGCTGAAGCGGGAAAAGTACCGGCAGAAATACCGGAACGTCCTGCGCAGCACGGTGTATACGCTGCTGGTGGTCGCGGCCGCCGCAGTATTGATCGCTACGCTGTGGCTCCCGGTTCTGCAGATCTATGGCGAATCCATGACCCCCACCCTCTACGACGGGGACGTGGTCATTTCCTGGAAGAGTTCTGATTTCAGCACGGGAGACGTGGTTGCCTTTTACTACAACAACCGGATCTTGGTCAAGCGGGTCATTGCCGGTCCGGGCGATTGGGTGGACATCGATCAGGATGGAACTGTGTATGTCAACAAGCAGGAGATCGTTGAGCCCTATGTTGTGGAAAAAGCCTTTGGACAGTGCGACATCGAACTGCCCTATCAGGTCCCGGAGACGAAGGTCTTCGTCATGGGGGACCACCGCAGCGTGTCGGTGGATTCCCGCAGCAGCTCCATCGGCTGCGTGGCCAATGAGGACATCGTGGGGCGGCTGGTATTTCGTGTATGGCCTATAGGGGCATTTGGCGTTTTTTAAGGGACAGTTAAACGGTTAACAAGGAGAGAACGGGGAAGAAAACTCCCCCTCATTTTGCTGGAACGCCGCCGGTGGCAAGGGCGCGTTCCGGCGGTAAGGTCCGCTGGCGGGCCGCAAATTCTTTTCATGATACACGGTTTGGAAAGGAGAGTCAGGTATGGAACGCAGTCATTTGACTCGGGCGGCAAAATATCTCGCAGATCTGCGCAGGAGGACGGCATGGAGAAAGATCGTCAGCTTCCTGAGCGTTATGGTCGTGTTCTGCACGGTCTACGCTCTGGTCCTGCCGGCGATCACCATGACGAGGCCCACGATCTGCGGCCAGGAGGAGCACCGGCACGACGCGGCCTGTTTTGCGGCGGCGGCGGAGCCGGTGCCCATTGACGCCGCGGTGGCGCTGCCGCGGCAGGTGTGCGGCCTGGAGAGCGTCTACCCCGGCCTGCTGCCGGAGGAGCGCGCGGGCTTTATCATCCACGTCCATGACGGGGCCTGCTATCAGGACGGGATGCTGATCTGCACCCTGCCGGAGGTCCCGCCCCATGTCCATGAGGAGAAGTGCTACGTTCAGGAGCGCATTCTGATCTGCGGACAGGAGGAGGAAGTCTGCATCCCGGACAATCCGGTCCCCACGGAGCACTTCCACACGGAGGCGTGCTACGCCGGTGTGCTGGCCTGCGGCCAGGAGCAGAGCGATGAGGCCGGAGGACACGTCCATACGCCGGACTGCTACCAGCAGCAGCTGGCCTGCGGCCAGGAGGAAACTGGTCCGGAGGACGAGGGCGGCAGTCCCGAAGACGTGACTGGCCCGGAAGAGGGGACCGCTCCGGAAGATGAAACCGGTCCGGAAGAGGCGCCCGGTCCCGAAGAAGGGACTGCTCCGGAGGACGGGACCGGCCCCGAAGAGGGGGGCGGTCCGGAAGACGGGACCGGTCCCGAGGAGGGGACCGATCCGGAAGGCGAGCCCGGTCCCGAGGAGGGGACCGATCCGGAAGGCGAGCCCGGTCCCGAAGAGGGGACCGATCCGGAAGGCGAGCCCGGTCCCGAAGAGGGGACCCTCCCGGAAGACGAGACTCTCCCGGAAGAGGGGACCGGCCACGTCCATACAGACGAGTGCTACATTCTGGGCGAATACGTGGCCGCCTGCGGCGACCGGAGGATCGTCCATGAGCACGGCGCGGACTGCCTCAATGAATTTGGCGAGCTGATCTGCGGCTGGCCGGTGACCCGGGAACACGTCCACGGGCCGGAGTGCTTCCTGGAGGCCGCTCCGGAGGAGCCCGGCCAGGAGGAGACCCAGCCGGAAGAGCCGGTCTGCGGAATGCCCGAGCACACCCACGGCGAGGAGTGCTACGCCCCGGAGGAGACGGAGGTCCCTGACCAGAACCAGGATCAGTGGGACGCTATCTTCTGGAGCGGCGTGGTGGAAAGCTACGGCGGCGATGCGGTCCTGGACGCCCGGGTCAGCGGCGTCTGGAGCGATACCTCCGCCATGGACCAGGTCTATCTGGAGGAGCTGCGCGGCGCGGCGGAGGCCGATCTGACCCGGTACCTGGACCGCAATGTGGGCATCCAGGTGGACGGGCGGCTCTACAGCGAGTCCATGGGGCCCATGGACGCCGGCGCGGAGTTCGGCATCCTCCTGCAGTGGAGCATGAGCGGGGCGGGCTTCGGCACCATGACCTATACCTACCAGTTCCCCTGGCAGGTGCTGGTGGAGGACGTGGCCAAGCAGGTCCTGAACGATGACAACGGCGAGCAGGCCCTGACCTATTCCATTCAGGACAACGTGCTCTCCATCACTTACTACAAGCCTGTCGAGAGCGTGAGCGCCAGCTTCAGCCTGCGGGCCTCCTGGGCCGAGGACCTGGGAGAGAGTACCCAGGTGCAGTGGAGCAACAGCGCGTACAGCGACGTGCTCTTCGCCCTGCCGGAGCTCACCGTGGAGAAGGTCATGGGTGAGGACGGCCTGCGGGTGGAGGAGGACGGCTCCGTCTGGGCGGACTACGCCGTCACCGTGGCCAACACCGGCATGGTGCAGGCACAGGGCGTCGTCCTGACGGATACCCTGGAGGCGGAACGCTTCCACTTCGTCCAGGGCGGTCTGGAGGATGGCGGGGACTACGTCCTCGACACCGGAGATGGGGAGCGGTCCCTGTCCTTCGACGGCTATGACGGCGGAGATATCCTCCAGTTCCCCGCCTTCGACCTGGCCCCCGGCGAGAGCCGCGTATACCGGTACATGGCCCGGATGACCGCGGAGGACCGGGAGGCGGTGGACGCCGCCGTCAAGGCCGGGCAGCTGTCCGGCGAGACCGTGCGCAATACCGCCGTGGCCGTCTGCCCCGCGTCCGGCGGGGAGCTGGAATTTTCCGCTTCCGCCCGCGCCACCTACGGCGGGCCGGAGAGCAAGCACGTGGAGAGCTTTTCCCACGTCTACGAGGCGGAGGCATTCCAGGTGACCTTCACCGTCAACGGCGACGCGCAGCTGCCGGTGGGCATGACGGCGGAGAAGCTGGAGCAGACCACTGGTCAGGGCTTCGAAATGACGGTGCAGCCCCTGGACGAGACCGCGGGAGAGTATCAGGCTTTTGCCGCGCTCACGGAGACGGGCGAAGAGGCCGCGCTGCTGGATATGCAGGTGCTGAAGGTCGGTATGCGCTACAACGGCGTGACGCTGAACCTGGAAGACTGCGACATTACGGCGGCGGTGACGCCTACCGATGCGCTGCGGAATTATCAGGAGCCCCATACGGTGAACTACACCGTTGAGGAGCCGGAGGAGCCCCTGGGCGATGAGGGCTTCGGCGTTGTGCTGAAGGCTTATTCCCTGGGAGAGGAGGGGAGCGAGTCTCCTGCCATCGAGTCTGCTCCCGCTGTCCTTGCGCCGGTGGAGAAGGGGTCCATCTATCTGGATATGGGAGAGGACCCGGATATGGGAGAGTCTGCCGTCCCTGAGACCCCCATCATGTTTGAAGTGCAGGACGGAATTGCTGCGTTTAGTGCAGGGATCGAGGAGTATCCCACGTACAGCGTGGAATTTTATGGAAATGTCAAGCTGCTGGATGTGATCCCTGGTACAGATACGAGCAAGAATCCCTCTGAGGATTTTTCTATTATCGATACGCGGAAGATTCACGGTACACCATCTAATGGACAAATTAAGAACAATTCACGAGAAAGTATTGCGTTTCTTGAACTTGAAGATGATGGGACAGTCAGAAGCGAGCCAGTAGAAAAGCAGCTTTTTGAGGGGAAGGAGATCAAATTCAATCCTCAGAAGGACTTGAACCTGGGCATGTTCCTGATTTTGGAGCAGTTTGCTCAGTCCGGGAATGCCGATCTGAACACAAACGGCGAAACCAACTACACGTTGAAGACCGCTGTCATTACAGGACCAAATGAGAAGGAGGAAGATGCAACAGAGGAGAATGGACGAAAAATCGTTTTGGGTGAACGCAGTCCGTCGGATGTTCATTTGACTACCGATCCTGAGAAGGCGAAAAATGATCCGAACACCTACTTTATGGCAGAGGGGTCCACGCTTAAGCTGATTTGCGACCCGACTTCCAGTACGGATTATTCTGCCTCCGTGGTGTTTTACGATTATGATATCACAGATGGTTATATCTACAAATCTGCTGATCAGAACGGACAGAAATATTCTATCAGTGAGCAGGAAAATACACATACGGCTTGGTATGCGTATACTCATATGCAGGGGATCAACTCTTATGCGTATGAGCCCAATTCCGCTAGATTTGCCTTCGGTAATAGCAATACCAAGAATGGTTTAGGAGATGAGAAGCTGGGTAGCTTTTACATCAACCAGGGCAATAAAGAAAATTTTAGAAAATGTTCGTTTGGTATTGCTACAGGGCTTTCAAATGGAATGCTTCAATATAATTCGAAAATCAGCGTGCCGAACCTCTTTAATGAGTCCGACACAGCTGCTGGCAAAACAACTTATCAAGAAGGTTATGAGCTGGTATTTGATCGTGAAGGTGATACGTATACATTGTCGGGAGTGACGTGTAATGGTAGCCCAATTGCGTCAGCAAGTAATCTAGATAAACTTGCAAAGACAGGTCATGCTTGGTATCCTAGCAATGATCCACAGAGTTATGGCGGTTTTAGCCTGTTTTCTAACAACTTTTGGCCAATGGATGGCGTAGCCTCCCATGGTACGGATGGTCACGATTTTAAATTTGGTGACAATTCCAAGACATCGGAGAGAAATGTATTTGGCAGTGACCATGCTTCAGTGACCGCGCCTAACGCGGACCATGGGGAAGCAGGAGCGGCAGCAGACCACAACGCTTACTTTGGTATGCAGTTCAAGATGGAATTTACGGTTCCTGAAGGTTACGTGGGACCCCTGGAGTACTGCTTCCACGGCGATGATGATCTCTGGCTGTTCCTGGATGAGACCTTAGTATGTGATATCGGCGGTGTTCATCAGTCGGCTGGCCAATATGTTGATTTGCGCGATTACCTCCCTGTGGATGGCCCCAATACCGTTGGGACCCATACGCTGACACTGTTCTACACGGAGCGCGGCGCGTCCGGCTCTACTTGCTGGATGCAGTTCACTCTGCCAGGCCTGCGGTCTGTGCCTGTGGACGTTATTCCTGGCGATGGAAAGGGTAATCTGCGGATCGAAAAGAAGGTGGAAGGCTCCACGGATACGACCACCCCGTTTGCGTTCAACCTGAAACTGGATGGTGCGGGAACTGCGGACTATACCTGTGAGATTTACGACAGCAGCAATAAGCTTATCGAGACAAAAACGATTGCAGGTAACGGTTCTCTGGAATTCAGTTTGAAGGCCAACGAGTATCTTTCTGTGAAAGGTCTGCCGGAGGGTGCAACGTACACGATCAAGGAAACCGGCGATGACAGAAATTCCTATGAGACTACCATGACGCTCAGCGAAAATGGTGGACCACCTATGCCAGTGACCTTAGGCACTGACAAGCGGACGGTGAGAGGTTCTGTTAAGTCGGGCGGCAACGCCAGCATCCTCGTCACCTACACCAACACCTTCTACTACGCCCTGCCTGAGACGGGCGGACCCGGCGAGGCCGGGGGGCTATGGTATGCAATGGCGGCGCTGCCCACGATCGCGGCGGCGGGCCTGTTGTATAAACGGTCGCGGAAGAAGGGGGGGACTCCATTCTGAAAAAGGTCTGCCCCGGCGATCCATAAACCGCGATGTGCTGAACCCTATTGAAAGCATATTCATTTATAAGAGTTGAAAGGAGAAATACAATGAATCGACTGAAAAAGTATGCCAGCCTCCTGCTGGCTCTGGTCATGGCCCTGGCCCTGGCCGTCCCCGCAATGGCAGGGGAAAATGTTGAGGGCGGAGAGCCTGTTGCTCCGGAGGAGAATACTGAGACCCCTCCCCCTACCACAAGCAATATCATTGTTCCCGAAATGAAGGACCATAGCTTTGTAGCATACCAGATTTTCTCTGGTACGCAGAAGGCCACTACTGAGGATAATGCGCCTCTGGCCGATATCCAGTGGGGCAAAGGAATTGCTGCGGATTCCTTTTTGACCGCTTTGACAACATCTAAGGACTTTGGTGAAAACAATCCCTTCGCCAATGCCGAATCTGCCGAGGATGTGGCAAAGGTCCTGGAAGGTCAGGAGTTTAACAGCGAGATGGCGATTGCATTTGCCCGGATCGCGACTGATTATGTGGTGGAGTATGAGGGTATTACTCTTAAGCAGGGTCCCGGTGCAATGAACGTTGTAGACCAGGGCTACTATCTGATCGTTGATGAGACCACCCTTAATGGTACTGATACCGTCCGCAACGCCTCTCTGCTCCAGCTGACCAAGGATGTTACGATCACCGTCAAGGTTGACGTGCCCCAGGTTGACAAGCAGGTTCAGGAAAACAGCGACGAGAAATTTGGCGAGGCTGCGGACTACACCATCGGCGATGACGTTCCCTTCAAGTTTGTTTCCGCAGTTCCCGATATGGAACAGTATGAGACCTACAAGTACATCTTCCATGATAAGATGGACGCTGGTCTGACCTTCAATGCGAATTCTGTTGTTGTAACAATTGGTGGTACTACCGTACCGGCAACTGAGGATGGCAAGACCAACTATACTGTCGTGACTGATGGATTGACAGACGGCTGCACCTTTGAGATTCGTTTTGAGGATCTGAAAGCGATCGCCGCTGCCACAAAGGGAGCTCCTGTTGAGGTTACTTTCACTGCCAAGTTGAACAGCAACGCAGTGATCGGTTCCACCGGCAACAAGAACCAGGTCAACCTGGAGTACTCCAACAATCCTTCTGACTTTGGTGAGGGCGAGACCGGAAAGACCCCTGACGATGAGGTTATCGTGTTCACCTACGAGCTGGATACCAACAAGGTCAACAATGCGCAGACTCCTGAAAAGCTGCAGGGCGCTGAGTTCCACCTGGCCAGGACCCGCACAGTTGATGGAACCACAGTGGAGGAGTGGGCTATCGTTGAAAATGGCAAGGTAGTCCGCTGGGTTGAGGCTAAGGAGGGCGAACAGACCTATGTTCCCGCCGACGATCCGAACAACCTGAATGGTACCGCTTATGCAGGTTCAGTTTTGACTTCTAACGCGGATGGTCTGTTTGTTGTCGCTGGCTTGGATGCTGGTACGTACAAACTGCTGGAAACCAAGGCTCCCGCTGGTTATAACACCCCCAAGGAGGCTTTCACTGTAGTGATTTCCAGAACTCTGGATCAGACTGAGACTGGCGCAGGCTATAAGGATTTGGCGGTCACTTTGGACGGTGTTGCTACCGAGAATGTTAACAATAATGAAGGCAAGCTGCCCGTGACCATTGTCAACCAGTCCGGCGCTACCCTCCCCGAGACCGGCGGTATCGGTACCACCATCTTCTACGCCCTGGGCGGTCTGCTGACCGTGGGCGCGGTGGTCCTGCTGGTCACTAAGAAGCGCATGAGCGCGGACGAGAAGTAAGAGACGCGAATCATGGCCCCGGGGGCTTCGGCCCCCGGGCCTCCCCGTACTGCGAGAAGCCTATGAAGAAGAATCTGTCCACCATCCTCCTGGTCGCGGTGCTGATCGTGGGCGTGGGCCTGCTGGTCTACCCGTCGCTGAGCGATTATTGGAACTCGTTCCACCAGACGCGGGCCATCGCCAGCTACTCCGACGCCGTGTCCACCATGGACAACGCGGACTACGACCGGATCTGGAGCGAAGCGGAGGCCTACAACGCCGCCCTGGCGGAAAAGGCCAATCCCTACTTTTTTACCGAAGAAGATCAGAAGCTCTATGAGGACCGCCTGAACATCTCCGGCACCGGCGTCATGGGCTATATCGACATCCCGGAGATCAAATGCACCCTCCCCATCTACCACGGCACGAGCCACGCGGTCCTGCAGATCGCCGTGGGCCACGTGGAGGGGACCTCCCTGCCCGTAGGGGGCGAGGGGACCCACTGCGTGCTTTCCGGCCACCGGGGCCTGCCCAGCGCGCGGCTGTTCACGGACCTGGACCAGCTGGTGGCGGGAGACCTCTTCCTGCTCCAGATATTGGATGAGACGCTGACCTATGAGGTAGACCAGATACGCATCGTCCTGCCAACGGAGGTGAGCGATTTGACCATCGAGAAGGGCAAGGACTACTGCACCCTGGTCACCTGCACGCCTTACGGCGTCAACTCCCACCGGCTTCTGGTGCGGGGACACCGTGTGGCCAACGAGGAGGCGGTGGCCCACGTGCGGGTCACGGCGGATGCCATCCGCATCGACCCCATCCTGGTCGCCCCAGCGGCGGCGGTGCCCATGCTGCTGCTGCTGTTCATCTGGCTGATGGCTGGCGGCGGGAGGAAGAAACCGAAGAAAAAGTAGAAAGGCAGGCATATCATATGAAACGGAAACAACGGACCTGGCGGACGGCGGCGCTATGCCTGCTGCTGTGTCTGGGGCTGATGCGCACCGCCGCCCAGGCCTCCTATCCCTATCCCGCCATCACGGACCGGGAGACCCCCTGTTCCCTGACCCTGGATATGGGCGCGCCGGGGGTGACCGTCCGGGTGTACCGCGCCGCCGAGGTCACGGAGGACGTGCGGTTCGTCCTGACCGGGGACTTCGCGGGATACAATGTGGACCTGGACGGACTGACCAGCACGGGCTGGGCCTCCCTGGCCCAGACGCTGCGGGGCTACGTCTTTTTGGATGCCATCCAGCCCCTGCGCACCGGCGTCAGCGATGAGACGGGCCGTCTGACCTTCTCGGACCTGCCCGTGGGGCTGTATCTGGTGGACGGGGAGCGCGTCGCCTCCACGGAGGACGACGGCTACCGCCAGCCCGCCCCCTTTATGATCTGCCTCCCCAACTGGGAGCAGAGCACGGACCCGGAGACGGGGACCGTCTCCGGCGGCTGGCAGTACAACGTGGCCGCCCGGCCCAAGTACACCACGCTGGATGGCGATGTTGTCATGCGCCGGGTGCTGAAGGTGTGGAACGACGGCGGCTCCATCAGCCGGCCCGCGCAGATCAGCGTGACCCTTCTGAAGGACGGCGAACCCTACGAAACGGTGGACCTGAACGCGGAAAACAACTGGCGGTACGCCTGGGATGAGCTGGACGGCAATTCCGACTGGCAGATCGTGGAGAGCAGCGGCTCCGGCGGCTACACCGTCTCCGTCTCCCTCCAGGGCGTCACCTTCGTAGTGACCAACAGCTATAACCCGCCTCCGCCGGTCACTCCCCCGCCGGTCAACCCGCCCGGTGACCCGCCGGATGGCACGGCGGATAACCCGCCGGACACCCCCAACGCGCCGCCCCCGGTCCCCCCGCCGCCCGACGAGGTGCTGGAGGACCCGGAGGTCCCCCTGGCGTCCCAAGAGCCCGAGCCGGATATGGAGGAGCCGGTGGAGCCGGAGGACCCGGAGGACCCGGACGAGATCGTGCTGGAGGACCCGGAGGTCCCCCTGGCCAGTCTGCCCCAGACGGGGCAGCTCTGGTGGCCCGTGCCGATGCTGGCCATGGGCGGGATGATATCGCTCCTGCTGGGGCTGATCTGGAACAGAAGGAGCCAGGATGATGAAGGGTAAAAAAGGACTCGTCCTTGTGGCCCTGGGCGTGCTGCTGCTGCTGTCGGCGGCGGGGCTGTCCGCCTTCAACATGTGGGACGCGGACCGGGCGGGCGAGGCCGCCCAGACCGTTCTGAAGGACCTGGACCGGCAGATCCCCGTCCTGGAGGAGCTGGACCTGCCGGAGGAGCTGATCCCGGACTATCTCCTGAACCCCAAGATGGATATGCCCACCCAGGAGGTGGACGGCCGCAAGTATATCGGCCGCATTGAGATCCCGGTGGTGGAGATGTCCCTGCCGGTGATGGACAGCTGGAGCTATGAGAACCTCAGGGAGGCCCCCTGCCGCTATAAGGGCTCGGCCTACCTGGACGACCTGATCCTGGCGGCCCATAATTACACCCGGCATTTCGGGCCGATCAGCCAGCTGGTCCCCGGCAACGAGGTGATCTTCACCGACGTAGACGGGAATATCTTCCGCTATACCGTGGCGGACCTGGAGCAGCTGGAGGGCACGGACGTCAAGGAGATGGAGGCCGGAGACTGGGACCTGACGCTGTTCACCTGCACCCTGGGCGGACAGTACCGGGTAACGGTGCGCTGCGTCCGGGAGGACGCCGAGCCCTGAATCCCGGCGGACCGATATGAGGTCAACGGAAGCGAACGCGCGGCCAGAAGGAGCCTGGCCGCGCGTTCGGCGCTTTTTTGGAGAAGAACAAAGGAGAACGATATGAAAAGATACCTGTGCGTGCTGCTGATGCTGGCGTGGGCCCTGTCCTCCGCCCCGGCCCTGGCGGCGGAAGCGCCGTCCTTTTCCGACGTGCCGGAGGACTACTGGGCCCGGGAGAGCATTGAGCGGGCCGCCCGGGAGGGCGTGGTGCAGGGGACCGGCGGAGGACTGTTTTCCCCGGAGCGGCCCCTGAGCGCGGCGGAATTTACGGCCATGCTCCTCCGGGGACTCCGGCTGGAGGTGTCCACCACGGCGGAGGAGCCGGAGGGGCAGTGGTATGGCCCCTATACCGCCGCGGCGGACGCGCTGGGCCTCTACGAGGGCACGTCCACGGCGGAGCGGTCCGGAGGGGAAGGGGAGTACGACCGGTTTCTCTGCGCCGGAATGGACTGGGATATCCCCCGGTACGACATGGCGGTGATGCTCTACCGCGCCGCCGGGGCGGAGGAGGCGGGGCTCCCCTTCACGGAGGCGGACTTCCAGACCGCCCGGGACTGGGCCGGAGAAGAAGGTTCGGCGGCGGTGGGCGACTGGGAGGACATCCCGGAAAGGTACCGGGAGAGCACGGCCTTCTGCTTCTGCCACGGCCTGCTGGCCGGCGTGGACAGCCGGGGGACCTTTGGCGGCGGCGGCACGGTCACGCGGGCCCAGGCCGCCGCGATCCTCTGCCGCCTGCTGGACCTGGAGGAGGAGCCCGGCCCGGAGGAAGCGGAATTTCCGGAGCACGTCCTGGCCAACGGCCAGCCTATGACGGAGGCCAACGTCCGGGCGGTGATCGAGGGCTTCCGGAGCGAGTACCCCGAGGGGATGGAGTGGACCAACGATAATTTTTACCAGTGCCACGCCCTGCGGATCAACGGATACGGCTGCGTGGCCTTTGCGCTGATCTGCAGCGACGCGGCCTTCGGAGACCTGCCGGTGAGCCGGAAGCACAGCGATTTTGACGCCATCCGGGCGGGGGACACGCTGCGGGTGAATGGGAATACCCATACGGTGATCGTCCTGGAGAAGAAAGAGGACAGCGTCATCATTGCCGAAGGGAACTATAACGGCGCGATCCACTGGGACCGGGAGCTGGACCGGGAAAAGCTGGAGGGCGACCGGTCGTTCTATGTGGAGACCCGGTATCCGGAGACGGCCCTTCCGGAGGAAATAAAAAAGAAGTGACCGCCTAAACAAGCGGTTACTTCTATTGAAAATGTATTTGCAGGACCCTCCCGGACGCATGGCATCCAGTTCGGGAGGGTCCTATATCTTACACTGGCTTCGTCTCAAAGGATCAGCTCTTCCCGATGATCTTCCCCCCGCACTTGGGGCAGGTGATCTCCACCTTGCCCTTGCCCGCGGGGACACGGCAGATGGTCTTGCAGCTCTTGCAGACGAAATATTTGTGCTCCTTGTCCTGACGGCGCTGCCGGGCGGCGGCGAAGCGGTTCTTGATGGGCTGCCACCAGTTCAGGAATTTGGCGTTCTCCGCCCGCCGCTTGGGCAGGTTCCGGGAGAAGGTCCGGAACAGCACCAGGAACGCCAGCGCCAGGGATACTGCCTCCAGGACCAGCCGCGCCGTCTGGTTCCGGCCCAGCAGGATCTGGACCAGCCAGACCAGGAGGTACGCCGCCAGCAGGGCGGCGTTCAACTGGTCCGTGCCGTTGCGGCCGTACATGAACCGGGCGATGGCCCCGGTGACCCGATAAAAGAAATTCCGCATGAGGATGAAGCCTCCGTTTCCGCGCTTTTTCTATTAGTATAAGAGGCAAATATGAACAAGTAAAGTACACGGAGGATCAATTTTCTGTTGGATGGAAATTTTTTGGCGGTCTCCCCCACGGGGATTTAAGACTTTTGTAACAAACCATGCTGGTTTTCTTAACACCTTTCCGCTATGATGACACTTGCAAGGGACAAGTAACTTCTTTTCATCCAATCTTCCAAACTATATAAGAACGGCGGGAGCGTTTCTCCCGCCGTTCTTATTTTTTCTTCACAAATTATCCTTGAAATGTTTAAAATCTTTCCTCAGTTTCTTCATATTTTTGTCATAAATCTTCGGTATCCTACCACCATCGAGAGCGCCGCCGGCGGCGGACGCCGAAAACAGACTTACCATAAGGAGGACCCTCTTATGTATAACGATTATAATGACCAGAACAGAAGCGACAACGAGTATCACTACAGCTACCGTTCCGACGCCAGCGGCTTCCAGCCCCAGCAGACCCCCGTGCCCCTGACCCCCAAGAAAAAGAACCGGGCCGGCAAGGCCGTGGCCCTGGTCCTGTGCGGCGCGCTCCTCGTTGGCGGCGGCTTCGGCGCCGGATGGTATCTGAACAGCCGGGACGGCCGGGGCGAGACCCAGATGATGGTCAGCGAGCGCCCCCTGGCCAAGGTGGAGACCGTCAGCGTCACCGGCAGCAATGCCCTCACCTTCTCCCAGATCTACGACGCCAATGTGGACAGCTGCGTCAGCATCAACACCTCCGGCACCGCCTCCATGGGCTACAACATCTTCGGCCAGCCGGTCCAGCGGGAGTTCGCCAGCGCGGGCAGCGGCTTCATCCTCACCAAGGACGGCTATATCGCCACCAACTACCACGTCATCGAGGGCGCCAGCATGGTGAAGGTCACCCTCGACGACGGGACCACCTACGAGGCCAAGATCATCGGCGGCGACGCCGACTACGACATCGCCATCCTGAAGGTGGACCCCGGCGAGAACGAGCTGAAGCCCGTGACCGTCGGCACCTCCAGCTCCCTGAAGGTGGGGGAAAACGTGTCCACTATCGGCAACCCCCTGGGCCAGCTGACATTCTCCCTGACCCATGGCATCATCTCCTGCCTGGACCGGGAGATCAACCTCAACGGCACGCCCTTCAACATGATCCAGGTGGACACCTCCATTAACCCCGGCAACTCCGGAGGCCCCCTGTTCAACCAGTACGGCGAGGTGGTGGGCATCGTCACCGCAAAGACCTCCTCCGACGGCAACGGCAACGCCGCCGAGGGCCTGGGCTTCGCCATCCCCATCGACGACGTGCTCTCCATGCTCAAGGACATCATGGAGAACGGACAGGTCACCTCCCACGCCTGGATGGGCATTTCCGGCCAGAGCGCGTCCTATTATCCCCAGTCCGGGATGCGCAGCGGCGTGTACGTGGCGGAAGCCGTTGAAGACGGCCCCGCCGCCGCCGCGGGCCTCCAGGAGGGGGACGTCATCACCATGCTGGGCACCACCACCATCAGCAGCTGGTCGGACCTGACCTCCGCTATGGGCAGCAAGACCTACAAGGCCGGGGATACTACTACTGTCACCTTCGTCCGTGACGGCGAGGTGATGACCACCGAACTGACCTTCGGCTCCACCACGGAGATGCCCGAGGAGGAGGCCGAGCCCCAGTCCAGCGTCCAGCAGGACGGCGGCACCAGCAACGGCGGGACCTACGGCTACGGCGACATGGAGGACTTCTTCAACGAGTTCTTCGGCAGCTACAGCCGCCGCGCCGGATAAATCAGCTTACGAGTATTTCTCTTCTCTCTCTTCCTTTCCGCCCGAAAGGACGGGTAAGCCCCGGGACCAGATGGTCCCGGGGCTTGCCTTTTTATCGCGTTATTCGCTTTCGCCCGAGGGGGCGCCGTCTCCTCCGGAGGCTTCTCCGGTCTCTTCGCAGGAGGCCGTCTCCTCTCCGGAGGACCGGCCGGTCTCCTTGTCTTCCTCCTCCAGAACGCTCTCCCACTTCTTGGGGTTCCGTTTGTGGGCGCGCATCGCCAGGACCAATTTATAGCCCTCCGGATCGTTGAGCATCAGATACCGCTCGTCCTGGGGCGGGACCTTGTCGCCCCGCATGATCCGGGCGGCGATCTTGTGGCAGCGCTCCATGGTCTTCATCTGCTCCCCCAGGGCATCCGCCTCGCTGTTCCCGGTCTCCTCGCAGCCGTCCATCATGTCCCAGACGAAGGGCTTCTTCTCCTCCTTCCGGGCCAGATCCATGAGCAGCCGGTTCTGGGCCTCCAGCTGCTCCGCGATCTGGCGGGACAGGACGAACCGGTCCGTCTGGGGCCGGGGACTGGCGGCGGAGGCCGCGTCCTCCTTCTTCCCCTCCGGCCGGATGAGCCGGCTGGCGGTCCGCAGCCGGTTTCCTACGCGCAGTTCCATCGCTGACCCTCCTTTTCCATTCCATATATCCTGGTTTTCGGCAGGCTGGGCGGAAAAGTTAAGGGAATTTCTGCAATTACAGCGGGTTCTCGTCGATCCACTTGGAGATGACCTCGCCGATCTCCTTGATGCAGCCGGGGTCGTAGGGGACCTTCATCCCCGCGCCGTGGGCCAGCTCCTCAAAGGTCCTGGTGCCGCCCAGGTCCACGAAGGCCAGGTACTTCTTCCAGGCCTCATCCCGGTTGGCCAGGGAGGTCATCCAGAACTGGAAGGCCATGGTCTGGGCCATGCAGTAGTCAATGTAATAGAAGGCGTTCATATAGATGTGCAGCTGCTGCTGCCAACGGGCGCCCCGGCTGTAGGAGGGCAGATCCGCGTAGTCGATCCAGGGGCGGTACTTCTTCTCCAGCTCCAGCCAGATCTGGTTGCGCTCATCGGGGGTCAGCTCCGGGCGCTGGTACATGATATGCTGGAACTCGTCCACCATGCAGCCGTAGGGGATGAAGATCAGGCTGTCCTCGCAGTGGCCGATCTCATATTTCCGGGTCTGGGGGCCGAAGAACTTCTCGTGCCAGGGGGCGGTGAGGAACTCCATGGACATGGAGTGGGTCTCGCAGCCCTCCATGGTGGGGCTCATCAGGGAGGAGAGATACCCCTTCCGGGCCGCCCGGTAGAAGGCGAAGGCGTGGCCCGCCTCGTGGGTCAGCACGTCCACGTCGCCGCTGGTGCCGTTGAAGTTGGAGAAGATGAAGGGGGCCTTGTAGGCGGCGAAGTCGGTGCAGTAGCCGCCGGGGGCCTTGCCCTCCTTGCTGAGTACGTCCAGCAGCTCGCCGTCATAGAGGAAGTCGATGAACTCCTTTGTCTCCGGGCTGAGGGCGTGGTACATCTCCCGGCCCGCCGCCAGAATCTCGTCGGGAGTGCCCTGGGGCTTGGCGTTGCCGTCGGGGAACATGAGGGCGTCGTCGTAGATCTTCATCTGGTCCACGCCGATGCGTCTGGCCTGATCCTCCTTCACCCGGGCCACGATAGGCACCAGGTCTCTGGCGATCTGATCCCGGAAGGCGGCGCACTCCTTGGGGCCCCAGCAGTTGCGGCCCAGGCGGTCGTAGCCCAGGGGGATGAAGTTCTCGTAGCCCATGGCCTTGCCCTGGGCGTCACGGTTCTTTACCAGCTTGTCATACAGCTCGTCCAGCTGCTCCCGGTGGTCCTCGAACCACTGGCCCCGGACCTCATAGGCGGCCTTGCGGACGGCACGGTCAGGGTCCTGCATGAAGGGCCCCAGCTTGGGCAGGGGAAGGGTCTCGCCCCGCCACTCCACCGTGGCGGAGGCGTAGAGCTTCTGGTACTCGCTGGTGAGCTTGTTCTCCTCCTGCATCAGCTCCATGATCTCGGGCTTCATGCACCGCACGGAGATCTCCATGTTCTTGAAGAGCAGCGTCCCGAAGCGCTCCTCCAGCTGGGGGCGGAATTTAGACTGGAGCAGGGCCTTGTCGATCTTTTGGTTCAGCTCCTGGAGGGCGGGGGAGATCTCGTCCAGATAGTCGCTCTCCTTCTCATAGAACTCGTCCTTGGTGTCGATGGTGTGGCGGACGTAGGCGATGGAGCAGTTGGTCCCCACCTCCTTGCCCATCTCCTCATAGGCCAGGTAGGCGTCGATCTGCTCCTGGGCGGACCGGGCGTTGGTGATGCGCTCCAGGATGGCGGCGGAGTCCTTCTGGATCTTCTCCAGGTCGGGGCGGGTGTAGGGCATTTCACTGAATTTCATATCATTTCTCCTGTCTGTCAAATTTGAGGGTCTCCATTTATAATTGTGCCAGCACGGCCAGCAGGTACTCCCAGGTCCGGCGGACCGAGGGGATGGACAGCCGTTCCCGGGGGCTGTGGATGTCCCGCATGTCGGGACCGATGGACACCGCGTCCAGTCCCGGCAGCTTCTGGGCCAGCAGGCCGCACTCCAGTCCGGCGTGGATGGTCTCCACCACCGGCTCTTTTCCGGTCCGCTCCCGGTAGACCCGGACCATCACGTCCCGCAGGCGGGACGCGGGGCGGTACTCCCAGGCGGGGTAGTCCCCCCGGCGGCTGAAGGTCCCGCCGCAGCCGTCCGCCAGGGCTTTCAGGGCCTCGATCAGCTTCTCCTTTTCCGCTCCGGCGGAGCTGCGCACGCTCCAGGTCAGCCGCAGCCTGCCCTCCTCCAGCCGGAGGATGCCCAGGTTCAGGGACGTGCGCACCTGTCCGGGGAGGTCCGGCTCCATGGCCTGTACTTCGTTGGGGGCGGAGAGGATGAGGCCGACGGCCTTGCGGGTGTCCTCCGGAGAGAGGGCGTCCGCCGGGGCATGGCTGGCCCAGGTGAAGGAGCAGACCGCGCCGGACTTCAGCTCGTGGAATTTTTCCGGCGCGTTTTCTGTCTGGTCCTCCGGCAGGACGAACACGGCTCTGGCCCGGTCGGGGATGGCGTTATCCTGCTCGCCGCCATAGAGGGATACCAGCCGGGCGTCCGGCAGCGCCTGGAGGCATTGGGCCAGCACGCGGTTGGCGTTGGGGATGTTTTTGTGGATCTCCGCGCCGGAGTGGCCCCCGGGGAGGCCGGTGAGTTCCAGCGTGCAGAGCTTTCCGGAGGCGGGCCGCATGGGCAGGGAGAGGGTCAGATCGCACCGGGCTCCCCCGGCGCAGCCGGCGGTCAGCACGCCCTCGTCCTCGCTGTCCAGATTGATGAGCATCCGGCCCTCCAGATCGGAGCAGTCCAGCCCGGCGGCCCCCAGCAGGCCGATCTCCTCGTCTACGGTGAACACCGCCTCAATAGGCGGGTGGGGGATGGTATCATCGTCCAGCAGGGCCAGCATCATGGCCACCGCCGCGCCGTCGTCGCCCCCCAGGGTGGTGTTCTCCGCCCGAAGCCAGTCGCCGTCCAGGACCAGCGTCAGAGGGTCCTTCTCGAAATCGTGGTCTGTGCCGGGGGACTGGACGCATACCATGTCCGTGTGCCCCTGGAGGATCACAGCCGGATGCCCCTCATAGCCGGGGGAGGCGTCCTTCCAGATGACCACGTTGCCCAGTTCGTCCCGGCGGCAGCGGAGGCCCCGCGCTCTGGCGAAGTCCTCCACCCACGCGCTGACGGCGTCCGTGTGCCCCGACTCCCGGGGGATGCGGCTCAGTTCCTCGAAAAACCGGAATACGTTCCCGGGCTCCAGATGGGATAAGACAAAGTTTTCCATGGGTTTTCCTTCTCCTTGTTGTGGTTATTCCCGGCGATAGGTCCGGATAAACGGCTCGCCGACCCGGGTATCCGTCAGCAGTCCATATTTTTTCGGACGGCGGTAAGCGTTGCCGTGGACCTCGCGCCCACGGTAGGCCCGCAGCATATCCAGATCCAGTCCGGCCAGGTAAACGCCTTCCTCCCCGCCCGCCTGGAGCAGGCAGGTGTCCCGGGAGCCCGCCAGCTCCGGCAGGTAGGCCACACCGTCAAATACGCTGGAGCCGCCGTTGCAGTCCGGGACGGAATCCGGATAGTTGCAGGTGGCGATGGCCAGCATGTTCTCGAAGGCTCTGGCCCGCAGCTGGGACAGGCGGTTCAGCTCCATGGGGCAGGCGTTGGGGGTCAGGATCAGCTCCGCGCCCTTGAGCATCAGGAGCCGGGCGCTCTCCGGGAACTCCCGGTCGTAGCAGATCATGGCACCCACCCGGACCTTGCCACGGGCGGTGTCCAGGTCCGTCACATAGAAGTCCTCGCCGGGGGTCAGATTTCGTTCCACGTCGAAATCGCAGGTGTGGAACTTGGCGTAGGTCAGCTTCCGTTCCCCGAAGCGGTCGAAGAGGACCAGCGTATTCCGGGGGCCGCCCTCCCAGGCTTCCAGCAGCGTGACGCCCACGGCCATGTCCAGCTCTCCGGCCAGACGGCCGAAGGCACGGACAAACTCACTTTCGGCGGAGATCGCCTCGGCCTTCCACTCCTCCACGGGGCGGTCGTAGATGCGGTATCCGTTGCTCCACATCTCAGGGAACAGGGCGATGTCCGCTCCCAGCTCCTTCGCTTGGCGGCAGGCGGCGGTCCCCTTCTCCAGGTTTCCCTCCAGGCTGTCTGTGGGCGCGATCTGGAGCAGGGCGATTTTCAGAAGATTCATAGAGACCTCCCTTGTCCGGAATATAAATAAAGGTTCTTACAGCAGCTGCACTCCCGCCGCTTCGCAGGCGTCCAGGGTCTCCTGATCCCACAGGCTCACCTGGACCTCCCCGATGTGGCAGCAGCCGATCATCAGCATACACAGGCGGCTCTGGCCGATGCCGCCGCCCATGGTCAGGGGCAGCTCGTTGTTCAGGAGCATTTTGTGGAAGGGCAGCTCCCGCCGCTCCTCGCAGCCCGACAGGGCCAGCTGCCGCTCCAGGCTCTCACGGTCCACACGGATGCCCATGGAGCTGATCTCAAAGGCACGGCCCAGCACGTCGTTCCACATGAGGATGTCCCCGTTCAGCTCCCAGTCGTCGTAGTCCGGGGCCCGGCCATCGTGCTTCTTCCCGCTGCTGAGGGTCTTGCCGATCTGCATGAGGAACACGGTCCTGTGGCCCTCCCGCATGTAGGCGGTCTCCCGCTCGCCGGGGGTCAGATGGGGATACATGTCCTCCAGCTCCTGGGTGGTGATGAAGCTCACCTCCCGGTCCAGATGGACCTTCACCTGGGGGAAGGCCCGGCGCAGGGCATCGCAGGTGTCGCACACCGCCCCCACGATAGAGCGGACGGTGTACTGGAGGAAATCCACGTTCCGGTCGGCGCGGGTGATGACCTTCTCCCAGTCCCACTGGTCCACGTAGACGGAGTGGATGTTGTCCAGGCTCTCGTCCCGGCGGATGGCGTTCATGTCGGTATACAGGCCGTTGCCGGGGTAGAAGCCGTACCGCTTGAGGGCCAGGCGCTTCCACTTGGCCAGGGAGTGGACCACTTCCCCGGCGGCCCCGCCGATGGCGGGGATGTCGAAGCCCACGGGCCGCTCCACGCCGTTGAGGTTGTCGTTGAGGCCGGAGTCCCGGTCCACGAACAGGGGCGCGGAGACCCGGCGGAGGTTCAGGGCGAACTTCAGGTTCTCCTGGAAGCTGCTCTTTACGAACTCAATGGCCCGCTGCATATCGTAGCCGCAGAGGGGAGGGCGGTAGCCCTGGGGGATCAGACAGGTATTCATGATGTTGCCTCCTATATCTGGAAATATTCCTCGCGAGACCTATCATACACCATTTTTTCGGAAAATGCACGATAAATTTGAGGCGGGATGCCCGATGGCGCGATATTTTTCCGGAAGCACTGTACAATGGGAAAAAAGTATTGTAGAATACTGGTTAAATAGGTGCATGCGCCCCGCTGAACGGGGCGGGAAAGGAGCCGTCCGTGCGAATCAATCCCCAGCTGATGGAAAAGATCAAGGAATCCCTGTCCTCCGTGCTGCCCATCACCGCCATCGTCCTGGCGCTGAGCATTACCATCGTGCCCCTGACGCCGGGGGTGCTGGTGCTGTTCCTCTTCGGCTCCTTCCTGCTGATCGTGGGCGTGGGGATGTTCACCCTGGGGGTGGACATGTCCATGACGCCCATGGGCAATGCCATCGGCGTGACCATGAGCCGGGCCAGGCGGCGGATACTGCCCCTGGCGGCGGCCTTCCTGCTGGGGATGCTCATCACCGTGGCGGAGCCGGACCTGACGGTGCTGGCCCAGCAGGTACCCGCCATCCCCAATCTGGTGCTGATCCTCACCGTGGCCGCCGGGGTGGGACTGTTCCTGGTGGTGGCGCTGCTGCGTGTAACGCTGAAGGTCCCCCTGTCCTACCTGCTGGTGAGCTTTTACCTGGGGGCCTTCGTGCTGGCCATCCTGTTCACGCCCAACGACTTCATCCCCGTGTCCTTCGACTCCGGCGGCGTGACCACCGGGCCCATCACGGTGCCCTTCATCATGGCCCTGGGCGTGGGCCTCGCCTCCGTGCGCAACGACAAGAACGCCACCAACGACAGCTTCGGCCTGGTGGCCCTGTGCAGCATCGGGCCCATCCTCTCGGTGCTGATCCTGGGCATCTGCTACGCCCCCGACAGCGCCAGCTACACGCCCCCCGTCCTGGCGGAGGTGGCCACCACCCGGGACGCGGCCCGGGAGTTCGCCGCCGCCTTCCCCCACTACGCGGGAGAGGTGGCGGGGGCCATCCTGCCCATCTGCGGGGTGTTCCTGCTGTTCCAGCTGTTTACCCGGCGGTTCAAGCGGACCCAGCTGCTGCGGATCGCCAGCGGTCTGGTGTATACATACGTGGGCCTGGTGCTGTTCCTCACCGGCGTCAACGTGGGTTTTATGGGCGCGGGCGAGCTGATCGGGGCCACCATCGCCTCCGGAGACCTGCCCTTCCTGCTGATCCCCGTGGGCATGGTCATGGGGTACTTCATCGTAGCCGCCGAGCCCGCGGTCCACGTGCTGGTCAAGCAGGTGGAGGAGGTCTCCATGGGCTCCATCTCTCAGTCCGCCATGCGGCACGGGATGAGCATCGGCGTGTCCATCTCCATCGGCATCGCCATGCTGCGGGTGCTGACGGGAATCTCCATCCTGTGGTTCCTCATTCCCGGATACGCCGTCTCCCTGGCGCTGACCTTCTTCGTGCCCCAGCTGTTCACCGGCGTTGCCTTCGACGCCGGCGGCGTGGCGTCGGGACCCATGACCGCTACCTTCCTGCTGCCCTTCGCCATGGGGGCCTGCCAGGCCTGGGGCGGGAACCTGATGACCGACGCCTTCGGCCTGGTGGCCCTGGTGGCGATGACGCCCCTGGTGGCCATCCAGCTGCTGGGCCTGGCGGGCCGGGTGAAGAAGCGGCTGGCGGACGATGCCCTGCGGGCGGAGCTGGCCCGCGTGGAGGACCGGGTCCTCTATTATGACTGATCGGAGGCTGGAATGGTTATACCGGAGAATATCCTCCTTCGGACGGAGGAAAAAGCATATACGATGGACCGCACCGGCATGTCCGGCGCGTCCATCCGGCTGTATCAGGACCAGGTGCTGAAGATCCAGCGCCGCGGCCTGGAGGCGGAGAACGAGGCCGCCATGCTGGCCTTCCTGCAGGGGAAGCTGCCGGTGCCCAAGGTCCACGTCCACGAGACCGTGGAGGACACGTCCTACCTGCTGATGGAGCGCTGCAGGGGCCGCGCGGCCTGCGACCCGGCGTTTCTGGAGGACCCCGCCGCCCTGTGCGCCATGCTGGCGGAGGGCCTGCGGGCACTGTGGAGCGTGGACGTGTCCGGCTGTCCCTGCGACCAGCGGCTTGCGAAAAAGCTGGAGGCGGCCCGGTACAACGTGGTGAACGGGCTGGTGGACATGAACAACGTGGAGCCGGGGACCTTTGGCGAAAAGGGCTTCCGGAACCCGGCGGAGCTGCTGAAGTGGCTGTACGTCAACCGTCCGGCGGAGGAGCCGGCGCTGTCCCACGGGGACTTCTGCTTCCCCAACCTCTTCTGCGAGGAGGGCCGGATCGCCGGGTACATCGACCTGGGCCGGGCGGGGATCGGGGACAAGTGGTGCGACATCGCCCTGTGCTGGCGGAGCCTGCACCACAGCTACGCGGACTGGTGCCGGAAGACCGGCGGCGCCCCGCCGGACGGGAAGCTCCTGTTCCGGGCCCTGGGGCTGGAGCCGGACTGGACCAGGATACGGTACTACATCCTCTTGGATGAGTTGTTTTGAGCGGGGGAAAACTGCCTATGAAGAAACCGGAACAGCTGTCGCTCATCATGTCCATCGTGGAGCGGGGCAGCGGCGGCAAGCTGGTGAAGCTCTACCAGAAGAACCAGGTCTTCGCCCACGTCCGCTTTGAGGGCCTGGGCACCGCCACGTCGGAGATATTGGATATTCTGGGCCTGGGCGGTTCGGAGAAGGACATCATCCTGAGCATGGCCACCCGTCCCGCCGCCGCGGCGATCCTGGAGCGGCTGGACGACGAGCTGCGGGGGGCGGCCCCCAGCCGGGGCATCGCCTTTTCCATACCCATGACGGCGGTGAACGGCCTGATCGCCGCCTTTATCGACCTGAAGACCAAACCGGAAAGCGAGGAGAGGGGAACCATGGACAACCAGCAAAAGACCAGCATGATCCTGGTCACCGTCAACCAGGGCTGCACCGACGCGGTGATGGACACCGCCCGGAAGGCGGGGGCCCGGGGGGGCACCATCATCCGGGGGCGCTGGGCGGGAGACGAGAGCTTCGCCCAGTCCTACGGCATCACCACCCTCCGGGAGGAGAAGGAGCTGATCTTCATCGTGGTCCCCACGGAGCTGCGCAACAAGATCATGGACGCCGTCAACCGGGAGCACGGGCTGCGCACCGAGTCCGGGGCCATGGTCAGCGCCGTGGGCGTGGAGCAGCTGGTCCACCTGAGCTGATGGTCGTCGTCTTTCCCGAAAATCCCCCCTACAGCCGCAGGCTGCGGACGCTTCTGGAGCCCCTCCTGCCCGCCGGATGCCTCTGGAGGACCCTGGAGGAGCCGGAGGACTTCGCTGCCCTGGCGGGGGAGCGGCTGCTGTTCGCCGTGGCCCTGGACGAGGGCGGGTGCGGCGGGGCCTACTACCGGATGCTCTCCGCCCTCCGCCGCGGGATCGGACGGCTCTCCGGGTGCACCGCCGGGGTCGTGGTGGCCGGGGAGGGGGAGCTGTATACCAAGGGCGTGGCCCGGGACCTGGTGCTGGCGGCCGATCTGGCGGGGTGCGCCTTTCTGGGGCGGCCCCTGGTGGAGGCCACCGGGTCCCTGCGGAACTTCCGGGTCCAGGCGGAGATCCACGATACCGATGAGGCTTCCGCCTTCCGCCTGGCGGCGGCGGAGCTGATCGGGCGTCTGCTGGACTGGGAGGGACCGCCGCCGGTGGGGCGTCTGCTGGCCCTCCACGCCTCCTCCCGGACCACCAGCAACACCCTGGCCCTGTGGGAGATGGTCCGGCGGGAGCTGCTGGGGCATATCGAGGTCCAGGAGCTGTGCCTGCTCAACGGCACGGTGGCGGACTGCAACGGCTGCGCCTACACTGCCTGCCTCCACTTCGGCGGCCAGGGGAAGTGCTTCTATGGCGGCCCCATGGTGGAGGAGGTGTTCCCCGCCGTGCGCGCCTGCGATGCGCTGGTGATGCTGTGCGCCAACTATAACGACGCCCTGTCCGCCAACCTGACGGCCTTCGTGAACCGGCTGACGGCCCTCTTCCGGCAGAACCGGTTCTATGAGAAGCGGCTGTACGGCCTCATCGTCTCCGGATACTCCGGGGGCGACCTGCTGGCCCGGCAGCTGATCTCCGGGCTGAACATGAACAAGAGCTTCTATCTGCCGCCGGAGTTCTGCCTGATGGAGACCGCCAACGAGAAGGGGAGCCTGGTGAAGCTCCCCGGCGTGGCGGAGCGGGGGGCGGCCTTCGCCCGCCGGATCGCGGAGGGATGATCCAAACCATATGTCTGCTTGCCGCCGCCGGGTCCCGGCGGCGGCAGTTTGTTTTCTGAAAAATATGTTGACAAGCGTCTACGTATATGGTAGGATAATAGTAGACGTACGTCAACAACGCTGAAAAGGAGTGCTGTCTATGGAAAAGCAGAGCAACCTGTCCGCCGGAGAGTGGAAGCTGATGAAGCAGCTGTGGGCCCGCGGCCCCGCGACGGTCAAGGAGCTGACCGACGCCCTGCGGGAGGAGACGAACTGGACCAGGAACACCATCATCACCATGCTCACCCGCCTGGAGGCCAAGGGGGTCGTGGGCTGCCAGCTGGGAGGACCGGCCCGGCGGTACTATCCCCTTCTGGAGCGGAAGGACGCGGCCCGGACGGAGACCAAGAGCTTTCTGGACAGGGTCTACGGAGGCAGGGTGGGCCTGATGATGAGCGCCATGGTGGAGAGCCGGGGGCTGTCGGAGGACGATATCGCCGAGCTGTCCGCCATCCTGGAAAAGGCAGGAGGGAGGAAGACATGAGAGAGATCTTGCTGACGTCCTCCGTGCTGATCCTGGGGCTGCTGATCCTGCGCCGGGCGTTCCGGGAGAAGATCTCCCGCCGGGTGCAGTACGCCCTGTGGGCCCTGGTGCTGGTGCGGCTGCTGACCCCCGTCTCCCTGCCCCCGCTGGATATCAGCGTGCTGACCATGGCGGAACCGGCGCGGGAGACCATCTCCGCCCGGCTGGAGGCCCCGGCGGCCCCCGCCGCCGGTCCGGCGTCTCAGACCTTCGGCCCCGTCTCCGGGGCGGAGGAGACCGCCGTTTCCGCCGCGAAGCCTGCCGGATCACAGGCCGTGTCCCCGGCGAGGGGAACCGGCGCGGCCCCTGCAAAGGCGTGGACCTTGACAGAGATCCTGGGCGCGGTCTGGCTGGCCGGAGCGGCGGGGATGGGCCTGTGGCTGGTGTGGTCCAACCTGGCCTTCGCCGCGAGGTTGCGCAAGTACCGGATGGGCATGGAAGTTCCCGGCTGTAAGTACCCGGTGTATATGATGGAGTCCGAGCTGGACTCCCCCTGCCTGTTCGGCATCCTGCGCCCCGCCGTCTACCTGACTCCCGCCGCCATTCGGAGCGAGGAGAGCCTGCGCCACGTGCTGGCCCATGAGGAGACCCACGCCCGGCATCTGGACCCCCTGTGGTCCCTGCTCAGGAGCGTGTGCCTGGCGGTCTACTGGTTCGATCCCCTGGTGTGGATCGCCGTGTCGGCCTCCAGAACGGACTGCGAGCTGGCCTGCGACGAGGGAGTCGTCCGGACGCTGGGAGAGGAGGAGCGGCTGGCCTACGGCAAGACCCTTCTGAGCCTGATCCCCGTCCGGCGGCTGCCGGTGAACCCCCTGCTGTCCGTTACCCCCATGTCCTCGGACAAAAAGCGGCTCCGGGAGCGGATCGCCCGTATCGCGGAGGACCGGAAGACCAAAAAGCTGGCCCTGTGCGCCATGTCCCTGCTGACGGCGGCGGTCTGCGTGTTCACCTTCGCCGGGTGCGTGGAGCAGGCCGGGAGAGCCGCGGTTCCCCCGAGTGTTCCGGATGCCGCGCCCATTTCCAGCGTGAGCGAGGAGGGGGGACCTCTGCTGACCATCCCTCTGGAGGACCAGGAGAGCCACATGCCATATAGGCCTCACCTGAAAAATGTCCATACTCGGGACTGCGCGGAGCTGCTCACCGGCCCCGGTCAGAGCTGGGAACTGGACGGACACCGCATCCAAGGCTACCGATCCATAGACGGATACGACTATGTGGCGGAGGTCCTGAGCAGCGATCCGGACCCCTGGAAGGCCGTGTGCGTTGCGACGGTGTGGGACGATAACTTCACCATCGTCCCCTTTGATGAACTCTTTGGCTGGAGCGGGTTTTCCATCCACGAAGCGGAATATCAAACATACTATGGTTTTGGTGAGGATGGCATTATAAACGACTTGATGCACGTCCCAGGTCCCAACGTGGAGGAGCAGATCGTCGATTTGGACGGCAATGGCATCAACGAGTTGGTGTGTACCAACGAACGCAAGTCGGCATATATCTGCTTCCAGCGGGACGGGATCATTCTGTCCGAGGACGTTGCTCTGTGCATGAAGGAGGCCATGCCGGAGAGAAGCGGGAGCGAGTTCCTGTTTGCCGGGTTCGACCCCGACACCCTCTGTCTGACCATGGAAGAGTCCCTGCCGGAACAGGCGGAGAACGGCGGCAGCCATGAGACCGACGCCTGGGATATTTACTTTGACGGCGAGAGCTTACTGGTCTACGAGCGGAGCAGCACCGCCGCGGTTCCCCCGAGAAGCCTGAATGCCGCGCCCACCGCCAGCGTGATCGGGGGGGAGAAGCCTCTGCTGGACATCCCTCTGGAGGACCAGGAGAGCTCCAGGCCCTATCGGTATCAGCTGAAAAACATCCACACCCGCGACTGCGCGGAGCTGTTTACAGGCCCCGGTCAAAGCGTGGAGCTGGACGGACGCCGCATCCAGGGGTATCGATCCATAGACGGGTACGCCTATGTGGCGGAGGTCCTGAGCAGCGATCCGGACCCATGGAAGGCCGAGGTCATCGACACGGTGTGGGATGAGGACTTTACCATCGTCCCCTTCGATCAGCTCTTTGGCTGGAGCGGATTTTCCGTCCATGAGGCGGAGTACCAGACATACTATGGCTTTGATGATGAGGACGGCGTCGTGAACCGTCTGATCACTGTCCCGGGTCCCGGCGTGGAGGCGCAGATCGTCGATCTGAACGGTGACGGTATCAACGAGCTGGTGTGTACCAACGAACAAAAGGCGGCGTATATTTGCTTCCAGCGGGACGGGAGCATTCTTTCCGAGGACGTTGCCCTGCTGATGAAGGGAGCTGTGCCGGATAAGAGCGAGTACGATTTCCAGTTTGCCGGCTTCGACCCTGATACCCGCTGTCTGACCATGGAAGCTGTACCGCCGGAGGACGGCGCCAGTCCCGTCTCCGCCTGGGAAGTCTACTTTGGTAAGGAGAACCTGTTTGTCTACAAGCTGAGCGCCGCAGCAGCAGACTGAGCCGCGATCCCCAACAGCCGCGCGGATCGATCCGAGCTGGGGGCCCGTCTATCGGATGTTTTCCGGTGGACGGGCCCCCTTCTTCTATTGGTTTTCACTTACATACGGCATCGCGCGGTTTTGGACCGGCTTTGCCGTCTCCTCCGGGCGGTTGTACCCGGCGAAGGGGGGCCGGGGCGGCCCGTCCGGTGGAAATTGTTTTGCGGAATGGACTCTTTTTGCTTGACAGAACGGGGTGGAGCGAGTATTATTGAATAGGATTTTTGTCGGCGGATAAAAAGGGGTATCCGCCGATTATTTCCAGGTCCGGCGCTTCGCGCCGGGCAAGTAAAAACCCCCATGCCATAAAGCAAAACATAGGAATAGGAGGAAATTTACCGTTATGCCATGGCAGCAAACCGTGATTACACTGGTGATCGCGATCGTTGTGGCGGTCATTTCCTTCTGGCTCGGCATCCGCTACCGCAAGACGGTAGGGGAAAAGGAGATCTCCAGCGCGGAGGAAGAAGCCCGGCGCATCATCAACGAGGCGATCAAGGGCTCCGAGAGCAAGAAGCGCGAGGCTCTGCTGGAGGCGAAGGAGGAGATCCTGCGCAGCCGCACCGAGTACGAGAAGGAAGAGAAGAGCCGCCGGGCCGACCTGCAGAAGCAGGAACGCCGTTTGCAGCAGAAGGAAGAGAACCTGGACCGCAAGACCGAGAACATCGAGAAGAAAGAGGAGGCCCTGACCGCCAAGCACGCCGCCGCGGACAAGGCCCAGGAGGAGATCGACCTCATCAAGCGCAGCCAGACCGAGATGCTGGAGCGCATCTCCGGCTTCACTGTGGAGGAGGCCAAGCAGTACCTTATCTCCCAGGTGGAGGGGGAGGTCACCCATGAGACGGCGCTGAAGATCAAGGAGATCGAAGCCCGGGCCAAGGAAGAGGCCGACCAGCGCGCCAAGGAGATCGTCGCCACCGCCATCCAGCGGTGCGCCGCCGACCACGCGTCCGAGATTACCGTCAGTGTGGTTCCCCTGCCCAATGACGAGATGAAGGGCCGCATCATCGGCCGGGAGGGCCGGAACATCCGGACCATCGAGACCCTTACCGGCGTAGACCTCATTATCGACGACACGCCGGAGGCCATCACCGTCTCCTGCTTTGAGCCCGTGCGCCGGGAGGTGGCCCGGGTGGCTCTGGAGAAGCTGATCGCCGACGGGCGCATTCATCCCACCCACATCGAGGAGATGGTGGAGAAGGCCAAGCGGGAGGTGGACGCCGTCATCAAGAGCGAGGGCGAGCGCGCCGCCTTTGAGACCGGCGTCCGGGGCCTGCACCCGGAGGTCCAGAAGATGCTGGGCCGCCTCCATTACCGCACCAGCTACGGGCAGAACGTCCTCCAGCACTCCATCGAGGTCAGCCACATCGCGGGCCTCATGGCCTCGGAGCTGGGACTGGACGTCCACGCCGCCAAGCGGGCGGGACTGCTCCACGACATCGGCAAGGCTCTGGACCACGAGTACGAGGGCACCCATGTGAACCTGGGCGTGGAGTTCTGCCGGAAGTTTAAGGAAAAAGAGGACATCCTCAACGCCATCCAGGCCCACCACGGCGACGTGGAGTGCAAGACCCTGATGGCCTGCCTGGTCCAGGCGGCGGACGCGGTGAGCGCTGCCCGTCCCGGCGCACGGCGGGAGAATCTGGAGAACTATATCAAGCGCCTGGAGAAGCTGGAGGAGATCACCGGCACCCACCCCGGCGTGGAGAAGAGCTACGCCATCCAGGCGGGCCGGGAGGTCCGGGTCATGGTCCGTCCCGAGCAGGTCAGCGAGGATCAGATGGTCATTCTGGCCCGGGATCTGGCCAAGAAGATCGAGAACGAGCTGGAGTACCCCGGACAGATCAAGGTCCACGTCATCCGCGAGACCAAGGTCGTGGAGTACGCCAAGTAACGAAACATATCCCGAGAGGACGCCGCCCAACGGGCGGCGTCCTCTTCTGCGTGGGACAAAACCAGAAAGGATGAAAACGATCGAGGCGGCCCCGCCGCCCGCCCGGCGGGAAATAAGCCCATGATTTTCTCCATTTTTACATTGACAGATCAGGGCAAACCTCGTATGATTTGAGGGAAGCGAACCAACGCCATTACCCTATTTTTATGGGAGGACCGTTTTATGAGTATTTCCTATCTTCAAGAGGAGCGCGTGTTCCGTCTGGACACCCCTGGCTCCACCTACCTGATCGCCCTTGTGGACGAGGAAGGGTTCCTGGGGCACGTGTACTACGGCCGCAGGGTCCCGGACGCCGGTATGCGCAGCCTGCTGCGGCAGGACCCGAAACAGCCCCCCTTCCGCCTGCGCGGCGACCAGACCACTTTCCTGGACGAGCTGCCCACGGAGTACTCCGGCAGCGGCCTGGGGGACTTCCGTGAGAGCTGCCTGCGGGTGGAGACCGGCGAGGGCTTCCGGGCCTGCGGCCTGACCTACCGGTCCCATCAGATCTACGCCGGAAAGCCCGCCCTTCCCGGCCTTCCCGCCACACGGGGCGGGGAAGGGGACTGCTCCACCCTGGAGCTGGTCTGCGGGGACGTGGCCCTGGATCTGGAGGTCCATCTGTACTACACCGCCTACGAGAAGCTGGACGCCATCTGCCGCAGCGCCCGGATCGTCAACCGGGGGAGCAGGCCGGTGAAGCTGGACGCCGCCCTCTCCGCCTGCCTGGACATGGACGACCGGGACTTCGACCTGATCACCCTCCACGGCAGCTGGGCCTACGAGCGGATGATCCAGCGCCGGAAGCTGGGCTGGGGGCGGCAGGGCGTGTCCTCCCAGCGGGGCATCTCCTCCCATGCCGGACAGCCCTTCCTGGCCCTGGCGGAGCACGGCGCCACCCAGGAGCACGGCCAGGTGTACGCCATGAACCTGGTTTATTCCGGCAACTTCCTGGCCCAGGTGGAGATGAGCCAGCAGGCCTACCTCCGGGCGGTCATCGGCATCCACCCCGAGGGCTTTAGCTGGAAGCTGGGCCCGGAGGAGAGCTTCCAGACTCCGGAGGCGGTGCTGGTATACTCCAGCGCCGGCCTGGAGGGCATGACCCACACCTTCCACGACCTCTACCGGACCCACCTCATCCGTGAGACCTGGGCCGGACGCCCCCGTCCCTCCCTGGTGAACAACTGGGAGGCTACCTACTTCGATTTCGACACGGAGAAGCTCCTGGACATCGCCCGCACCGCCGCCGGGCGGGGCATCGAGATGCTGGTGCTGGACGACGGCTGGTTCGGCTGCCGGGATACGGACGACAACAGCCTGGGCGATTGGTTCGTCAATGAGAAGAAGCTCCCCGGGGGCCTGAAATATCTGGCGGACCAGATCAACGCCCTGGGGATGAAGTTCGGCCTCTGGGTGGAGCCGGAGATGGTGTCCCCCAATTCCGAGCTCTACCGGGCCCACCCGGACTACGCCATCCAGATCCCGGGCCGCAAGCCCATGGAGGCCCGGCACCAGCTGGTGCTGGACGTCTCCCGCCCCGAGGTCCGGGAGTGCGTGTACGCCCAGCTGAAGGCGGCGCTGTCCTCCGCCAACATCGAGTATGTGAAGTGGGACATGAACCGCACCCTTACCGACGTGGCCGGCTTCTGCCTGGAGGCGGACCGCCAGGGAGAGCTGCTCCACCGGTACGTCCTGGGCGTCTACGAGCTCCAGGAGCGCCTGCTGGCGGACTTCCCCCAGCTCCTGCTGGAGAACTGCGCCAGCGGCGGCGGACGGTTCGACCCGGGTATGCTGTACTACAGCCCCCAGATCTGGACCTCCGACAACACCGACGCCATCGACCGCCTGCGCATCCAGGAGGGCACGGCCCTCATCTATCCCCTGTCCTCCATGGGGGCCCACGTGGCCGCCTGCCCCAGCCACACCAACGGACGGGTGACGCCCTTCGCCACCCGGGGGCTGGTGTCTCTGCCGGGGTGCTTCGGCTATGAGCTGGACCTCACCAAGCTGACGGAAGAGGAGCTGGCCATGATCCCCGGCCAGCTGGAGGACTACCGGAAGTACGGCCCCGTGTTCCACGACGGCGACTACTATCGCCTGGCCTCCTACGGCGAGAACGGGGAGTACGACGCCCTGATGGCCGTCAGCAAGGACAAGCGGACCGCCGTGCTGGACTACGTCCATGTCATGAGCCGCCAGCGGCGGCGGAGCGTGCTCCTGCCCCTGCGAGGCCTGGAGGAGGAGACCCTTTACCGCTCCAGCGAGACCGGCGAGGTCCGCTCCGGCGCGGGCTGGATGTACGGCGGCATGGTCATGCCCTGCATCAGCGGAGACTTTATTGGAAAACTGATCGTTTTGGAGGCAGTATGAAAGAATTTAAGTATGAAATGACCAAATCCCCGGAGTTCTTCCAGGACCGCCGGGAACCGCCCCACTCCGACCATCTCTACACCCTGGCGGACGGCGCGCCCTCCCGCTTCTCCCTCAACGGGGACTGGTATTTCCACTACGCGGAGAACTTCGCCGGGACCGTCTCCGGCTTCTTCGCCGCCGGTGTGGACTGCCGGGGCTGGGACAAGCTCCCCGTCCCCTCCCATCCCCAGCTTCACGGCTACGGGCGTCCCCAGTACGCCAACGTCCAGTACCCCTGGGACGGCTGCGAGGACGTGAAGCCGGGCCAGGCGCCGGAGGAATTTAACCCGGTTGCAAGCTATGTAAAGTATTTCACCCTGCCGGAGCGGATGGCGGGGATGCGCGTCTTCATCTCCTTCCAGGGGGCGGAGAGCGGTTTGGCCGTGTGGTGCAACGGCCACTACGCGGGTTACGGCGAGGACGGCTTCACCCCCTCGGAGTTCGAGCTGACGGACTATCTGGTCCCCGGGGAGAACAAGCTGGCCGCCCAGGTCTTCCAGTACACCAACGCCAGCTGGATGGAGGATCAGGACTTCTTCCGCTTCTCCGGCATCTTCCGGGAGGTGTTCCTGTACGCCGTGCCGGCGGTCCACGTGCGGGATATGAAGATCACCACCCCCCTGGGCGATGACTTTGCCTCCGGCGAGGTCCGGGTGGCGCTGGAGGCCCTGGGCGAGGGCCATGCGGCCCTGCGCCTCTCCGACGGGCAGCGGCAGATCGCGGCCGCCAGCCTCACCCTCCCGGCGGAGCGGGAGGCCGTCCTGCCTGTGGACGCTCCCCGGCTCTGGAGCGCTGAGAAGCCCTTCCTGTACGATCTGTCCATCGAGATCTTCGACGCCTCCGGCGCGCTGACGGAGACCGTCTGGGAGAAGGTGGGGATGCGCCGGTTCGAGATCAGGGACGGTCTGATGCTGCTCAACGGCAGGCGCATCCGCTTCCACGGGACGAACCGCCACGAGTTCTCCTCCCGGACGGGCCGCTGCGTCACCGAGGCGGAGACCGAGCTGGACATCGTGACCATGAAGCAGAACAACATCAACGCCATCCGCACCAGCCACTATCCCAACCAGAGCTTCTTCTACCGCCTGTGCGACAAGTACGGCATATATGTCATCGACGAGATGAACCTGGAGTCCCACGGCTGCTGGGAGATGCGGGACCGGGGCCTGATCGCCCGTGAGGACCACATCCCCGGCAGCGTCCCCCAGTGGAAGGCGGCGGTGGTGGCCCGGGCGGAGGCTATGCTCCGCCGGGACCGGAACCGGCCCAGCGTCCTCATCTGGTCCTGCGGCAACGAGTCCGCCGGAGGGGACAACATCCTGGCGGCGTCCGACTACTTCCACAGCATGGACACCCGTCCCGTCCACTATGAGAGCCTGCACTGCGATCCGGACTACGCCAAGACCAGCGATATCTTCAGCAACATGTACTGGTCCGCCGAGAGCATCCGGGCGGCGCTGGAGAAGGATCCCTCCCGTCCCGCCATCTCCTGCGAGTACGCCCACGCCATGGGCAACTCCTTCGGCGGGCAGGATGTGTATATCCGCCTGATGGACGAGGCGCCCTCCTACCAGGGCGGGTTCATCTGGGACTATATCGACCAGGCCGTCACCCGGAAGGACCGCTATGGCCTCTGCTATCAGGGCTACGGCGGCGACTTTGACGACCGTCCCCACGACGGCAACTTCAGCGGCGACGGCATCGTGGACAGTCTCCGCCGCGCCCCCACCGACAAGATGCAGGAGGTCAAGCACCTCTATCAGAACCTGCAGATCCACGTCTCCGACGGGAAGGCTGAGATCGCCAACCGCAGCCTCTTCACCGGCAGCGGGGAGTTCGACTGCGTGGTCCACCTGTACCGGGAGGGCCGTCTGGTGTCGGAGGCCCCCATGGAGACCGATGTCCCGCCCTGCGAGAGCCGCGTCTATGATCTGCCCCTGTGGCCGGAGGAGCTGGACACGGAGTACGCGGTGATCGTCTCCTTCCGCCTGCGCCGGGACCAGCCCTGGGCGAAAAAGGGCCACGAGGTGGCCTTCGGTCAGTGGTCCGGCGGCGAACTGCCCGTTCCCGCCAGCCCGGACCAGGCCCCGGAGGTCATCGACGGCGCCTGGAACCTGGGCGTCCGGGGGAAGGACTTCCATGTCCTGTTCTCCAAGAGCATGGGCGGGATGATTTCCTACCGCTATCGGGGCCGGGAGATGATGAAGTCCATGCTGGTCCCCAGCTTCTGGCGGGCGGCCACGGACAACGACCGGGGCTGCAAGGCCCCCATCCGGTACGCCCAGTGGAAGCTGGCCAGCCTCTACCCCGTGAACCAGAACCCCGACGGCCTGCGGCCCGGCGAGCAGACCTGGAGCGTCCGGCGGGGGGACAACTGGGTGCAGATGACCTATCTCTACCAGCTGCCCACCACCCCCGCGGTCTCCTGCAGCCTGTCCTTCCGGGTGTTCGCCGACGGCACGGTGGAGACCACCCTGACCTCCGACGGCCCCAAGGTGCTGGGCCCCGCGCCGGAGTTCGGCGTGATGCTGAAGATGGACGCGGACTTCCACCGCCTGCGCTGGTACGGTCCCGGTCCGGAGGCCACCTACTGGGACCGCCAGTCCGGCGGAAAGCTGGGCATCTGGGAGACCACGGCGGAGGCAAGCCTCGCCCCCTACCTGAAGCCCCAGGAGTGCGGGAACCACGCCAGCGTCCGCTGGGCCGCCGTCACGGACGAGGACGGCCTGGGCCTTAAGTTCGAGGGCGATCACATGAACTTCTCCGCCCTGCCCTGGACCCCCTCCGAGCTGGAGAACGCCGCCCATCCCCATGAGCTGCCCGCCGTCCACCACACGGTGATCCGGGCTTCCGCCATGCAGATGGGCGTCGGCGGGGACGACAGCTGGGGCGCGCGGCCCCGTCCGGAGTACCTGCTCCCGGCGGAGGAGATGACCTTCCGCTTCCGCTTCCGGGGCATCGGAGGCTGAGATGGACCGGGGTTTCGTGGCCGTCAGCTTCGGCACCAGCGTCCCGGAGGCCCGCAGGGCCGTCACGGCGGTCGAGGACGCCCTGCGCCGCTCCGCGGGAGACTGTGAGGCTGTCCGGGCCTTCACCAGCCCTACCATCCGGCGCATCCTCGCCAAACGGGGGGAGGAGGTGCCCGGCCTGCCGGAGGCGCTGGAGCAGCTTCGCTCCAGAGGCGTCCGCCGGGCGGCGGTGCAGCCCACCCACCTGCTCTACGGCTTTGAGTACGACAAGCTCCGGTCGGAGGCGGAAGCCCTCTCCGCCGGCTTCGACGTCCTGTCCGTAGGACGCCCCCTGCTGGCGGATACGGCGGACCTCCTGCGCTTCGCCGCCGGCCTTGCCGGGATGTATCCCCGGGAGGAGGGCGGAGCGGTGGTCCTGATGGGCCACGGCACGGAGCATTTCGCCAACGCGGTCTACCCGGCCCTCCAGACCGCCCTGCGGCTGGCGGGGCGGGAGGACGTGCTGGTGGGCACCGTGGAGGGCTGGCCCGGGCTGGAGGACGTGGTCCGTCAGCTTGCGCCGGAAGGCCCCCGGCATATCCGCCTGGCCCCCCTGATGCTGGTAGCCGGAGAGCACGCCCGCAGCGACATGGCGGGGGAGTGGAAGGGCCGCCTGGAGGCGGCGGGCCATACCGTCCAATGCGCCTTCACCGGATTGGGGGAGCTTCCCTGGGTCCAGGAGATGTACCAGGAGCGCCTGACCGCCCTGCTGGAAACGATATAAGCAAAAAAGAACGCCGCAGATTTTGGAAAAAGTCTGCGGCGTTTTTTCATGTCCAGACACCGAAAGGAGCGGAAAGCCATGCCGGTTTGCCTTACGTCACCGCCCCGTCGGGCGGCGTCCTTTTTGTGCGTTTACTTCCGCAAGATATCCGTATTCCTGTACTGCACGGCCTCCGCCAGATGGGCGGCGGAGATACACTCCGCCCCGTCCAGATCGGCGATAGTCCGGGCCACCCGCAGGATGCGGTCGTGGCTCCGGGCGGTGAGCCCCATGCGGTCAAAAGCGGCCTTCAGGATACGCTCCCCGGCGTCGTCCAGGCGGCAGAACTCCCCTACCCGGGCGGCGGTCATGTGGGCGTTGCAGCTGACCTCCGTCCCGGCGAAGCGCTCCGCCTGCAGGGCCCGGGCGGCGTTGACCCTGGCCTTGACGGCGGAGGAGGGCTCCGGCTTCTCCCGGCGGCGCATGGCCTCGAACTCCACCGAGGGCACCTCCACGTGGAGGTCGATCCGGTCCAGCATAGGCCCGGAGATTTTCGCCGCATATTTCTCCACCATGGCGTCGGTGCAGGTGCACCGCCCCGACGGATGCCCCCGCCAGCCGCACCGGCAGGGGTTCATGGCGCACACCAGCATGAACCGGCTGGGCAGGCAGATGCTCCCCGCGGTGCGGGTGATGGTGACCTCCCCGTCCTCGATGGGCTGTCGCAGCACCTCCATGGAATCCTTGCCGAACTCCGGCAGCTCGTCCAGGAACAGCACCCCGTTGTGGGCCAGGGAGATTTCCCCCGGCCTCGGGAAGGCCCCTCCTCCCGCCAGGGCAACGGCGGAGACGGTATGGTGCGGGCTCCGGAAGGGACGGCGCAGGAGGAGGGGGTGCTTCCGGTCGGTCATGCCCGCCACGGACCAGATCTCGGTGGCCTCCAGGGCCTCCCGCCGGGTCATGTCCGGCAGGATGGAGGGCAGGCGGCGGGCCAGCATGGACTTTCCCGCCCCCGGCGAACCGATGAGCAGGATGTTGTGTCCCCCGGCGGCGGCGATCTCCAGGGCCCGCTTCACGTTCTCCTGCCCCATGACCTCGGAGAAGTCGGGGCCGGATTCCGCCCCGGGCTCCGGCGTCCAGGGGGCGGCGGGGGAGATCTTTTTCCTGCCCCGGAGGTGGGACAAAAGCTCCTCCACGGTCTCCACGGGGTAGACGGCCAGGCCCTCGGCCAGCGTGGCCTCGGCGGCGTTTTCCGCCGGGACGTAGAGCTCCTTCACGCCCGTCCGGGCGGCGGCCATGGCCATGGGGAGCATCCCGGTGATGGGGCGCAGGGCGCCGGTCAGGGACAGCTCCCCCACAAAAGCTGCCTGCCCGTCCGGCGGGTCGATGTCCCCCTGGGCGGCCAGGATGCCCAGGAGGATGGGGAGGTCGTAGACGGTGCCCTCCTTCCGCAGGGCGGCGGGGGCCAGGTTGATGGTGATTCTGGAGACGGGGAATTTGGCCCCGCAGCCCTTGATGGCCGCACGGACTCTTTCTCTTGATTCCTTGACGGCGGCGTCGGGGAGGCCCACCACGTCGAAGGCGGGGAGGCCCCCCGAGAGGGCGCACTCTACAGTCACTTCATAGCCTTTGATCCCTTGGAGGCCAAGGGATTTGATCGTTACTACCATAGCGGGGTCCTTTCTTCGCGCCCTGCGGGCGCGAACGGGAACTGTTTCTATTCGATAGCCCGAGGCTTACGCAGCCCCGGACCCTGCGGTTACTTTTGCTGCGCGGCAAAAGTAACCAAAAACGCGCCAGAACCAATGGTTCTGGACTCCTTTCTCGGGGCCGCCTGTTCGGCGGCCAACCTCGGCGAGGGCTAAAGGGCTGTGCGGCGGGGTTTCTGGTGAGTCGAAGCCTCCGAATTGGCGGTCCTTCTTCTGCCGCTCTGGTACTTGTAGAACTCCGCCTGCCGGCCTTTCAAAGGGGTACTGCGGTGCAAGGGGCACACGCCCTAACGGTACATTCTTCCGATTCGCACCCTCTCCACCAGACCCTCGTGCCGAGTGCCGCGAGGCAACCAGCACCTCGTTAGGACCGTGCGCAGAAGTAAGCATTGGCATCGGCCCAGGGCACGGACGGTAGACCAGGAATCCGAAGGTCGTAGCGTAACAAAATACCCCCGTAATGAAGGAGGATTCTCAAGGAACGTAGTTCCTTGAGTGACCTGAGATTGTGCAATGACCGCATCGAGCGGTCATGCACAATCAATTCTGCGCGGCCACTCGATGTGGCCGT